>Ga0182027_10000018_pt1 | contig 232968 bp, 193 predicted proteins | sample 712E1DmetaG_FD_121300 | JGI IMG/M metagenome (GOLD analysis project Ga0182027, IMG submission 121300) | Permafrost microbial communities from Stordalen Mire, Sweden - 712E1D metaG (Illumina Assembly) | ecosystem: Environmental > Terrestrial > Soil > Wetlands > Permafrost | place: Sweden...
ACGGCAAATTACGAGGAAACGAAACTGCGGGCCATCAGGCCCGGCATGCGCGTGCAGGTGACCATCGACGCCTTTCCCGGCGCAATCGTCGCAGGCAAGGTCGAAAGCATCGGACGGTCCACGACGTCGGAGTTCTCGCTCATCCCGGCAAGCAACGCCTCGGGAAATTTTACCAAGGTGACCCAGCGCGTGCCGGTTAAAATTGCCATTGAGTCAAGCCCTGCCGCAGTGTCCCTGCTGCCGGGTCTTTCGGCGTACGTACGCATTTTTTCGAAATAGGCATTCATGCGCCAGCGATTCATCAATTCCGTTCCGTCACTCCACCATGAGCACGATTCGTACAAATGGTGGGTTCTCGCCAACATCATGATTAGTACGTTCATGGTCGTGCTCGACTCTACCATCGTGAATACTGCTCTTCCCAAGATCATGTCGAACTTCGGCATTTCCGTGGACGTGGCGCAATGGATACTTACCGCATACATGCTCGCATTCGCTGTGATGCTGCCGACCTCGGGCTGGGTCGCGGACCGGTTCGGCTATAAGCGCTCCTACGCCGCGGGCCTGATCGTGTTCACGCTTTTTTCATTCCTCTGCGGTATATCGTGGAACGAAAAGTCGCTCATCATCATGCGTATCGGTCAAGGAATGGGCGGTGGTTTTTTGCAGCCGATCGGCATGGCGATCATCATGCGGGAATTTCCTCCCCAAAAAAGGGGACTCGCCATGGGCTTCTGGTCCATTTCCGCCGCCGCCTCGGTGTCCCTGGGGCCGTTGTTCGGCGGATACCTGGCGGATAATTTCGACTGGCACCTTATATTCAACATCAACGTACCGGTGGGCATCATCTGCTTCTTTGCCACGTGGGTGATCCAGCGGGAATACAAGACCCAGCACGCGCGGCCGTTCGACGTGCTCGGGTTTCTTTCTTTATCAACGTTCCTGGGCTTCTTGCTCTTTGCTTTGGCAAGCGGCAACGCGCAGTGGAACACGGGCGGATGGACGTCGGACACAATGATGCTCTGCTATGCCCTGGCAGCAATCGGGTTCGTGGTGTTTATCGTGACCGAGCTTAACGTTAAAAACCCGCTTGTCAGCCTGCGGCTTCTTGTCAGATACAACTTCGGGCTTACCAACCTCGTGATGTTCATGTTCGGCGTGGGCATGTTCGGAAGCGTGTTTTTGATTCCCGTGTACCTGCAGAACATCCTTGGCTACAGCGCTTTGCAATCTGGCCTGGTGCTGCTGCCGATAGGAATCATCCAGGCTGTCACCGGGCCGATAGCGGGATACTTTTCCGACAAGGTAAACCCCAAAATTCCCATTGTTGCCGGAATCGCACTTTTCACGCTCAGCTTCTACCTCAATTCGATGCTTTCCGTTTTTTCCGAACACGCGCAAATCATGCTTCCCATGTATTTGCGCGGGATCGCGATGGGATTGCTTTTTTCTCCATTGTCAGCGCTTTCCTTAAACGATATCTCCAGGACCGAAATGGCGCAGGCGTCCGGGTTGATGAACGTCATCCGCCAGGTGGGCGGAAGTTTCGGCGTTGCCATCCTTCAGACGGTTTTAACCCAACGAATCGTTTTTCATACCGCGGCGGCCGGGGCCTTACTCGACCGCTCATCGCCTGTTTTCAGCCGCAGCCTTAATATGTTGCAGACGCACGCCATGCACGATGCGGGCTCAACGCTCCAAAATGCCGCGGCACAAAGTTCCATGGTCATTATGTCGCATTTCTCCCAGCAGATGTTTGTGTGGGGGATCAACGACGATTTCCTCATTTCCGCGGCATGCACTGCCGCGTGCATTATTCCGATCATCATTCTCAAGACAAAGAAAAGGGCCCACCCACAATGATTCCTCGAAAACACACCCTGCCCCTTGTTGCTTTTTGCTCGATTGCGGTCGCGGCAACCGGAACCTTCTGCCAAACTGCGGATTCCCTCACCTTGGGGCGCGTGATTGGCATGGCAATAAAGAGCAGCGCATCCTTGAGCGCCCGGAGCAAGGGCCTCACCGCCGCCAGGGCCCGCACGAGCCAGGCAAAGAGCGCGTATTATCCTATGGTAAGCGGAACCGCGGCGTACGCGAATCTGGGTCCGATTGAAAAACTGAATTTCCCCTTAGCGGTTGGCATCACGACCGATCCCGCGTCTGTCAATGACAGGCTCGTGATGGAAACCCTCCCGTTTCAGCTCTATCCCAGCAACAATTGGGACTTTCATGTCGGCGCCGATTACGTGCTGTATGATTTCGGCAAAAGGAAAAGGTCGATGGATCTCTCAACGATTGGCGAACAGGGCGCTGAAACAGGAATCGATTTCAGCGCAAAGAATATCGCGTATCAGTCTATCGTCATGTTCGAATCGCTCATAAACAGCGAGCAAATGATCCAGGCAAAGAAGGAAGACATTTCAAACCTCAAGCAACACTTGGATTTCGTCAAGAAACGACTTTCCACCGGAAGCGCCACACAGTTCGATGTTCTTCGCAGCGAAGTCCAACTCACCAACTCGCAGACGGAAGCGACCAATCTTGACAATTTCCTGGTCAAGCAGCAAATCGACTTCAGGCAGTTTCTCGGCCTTGGTGAAACCGCGCCCGTTTTTTTGAAGGGAATCTTCGACTCCAGCTATCAGGACTATTCTTCCGATTCGCTGGTTGCAGAGGCCCAGAAGAAACGGACTGAAATCGAATTCATGGATATCGCCATCAAGGCACTGCAGGCGCAGCTGGGCGTGACAAAACGCGACCTGATGCCCCTTGTGACCGCTCATGTGGCGGCAGGCGGGAAGAACGGATATGTGCCTGACCTTGACAAAATACTATTCAACTGGGTCGCGGGCGCCCAGATACAGGTGCCGATCATCGACGGACGAAGAAGCCATTATCATGCGGTTGAACTGGAAGCGCGGATCGACAGCATACTGATCGTTCTCAAAGATTTTCGGGACCACATACGGGCCGACGTGCTCAAAGCCATTGCAGACCTGAAAAGCGCTCATCAGAACCTTGCTGCAGCCAGGGTAAACGTCGGGCTTGCCAGTGAATCGCGGCGAATCGCCAACCTTCAATACGAAGCCGGGGTGATCCCCAACCTTGATTTGCTTGATGCGGAAGAAAAGTTCATCCAGGCCAAGTTCGCTCAGCTTGCGAGCGAATACAGGTACACACTCAGCCGCTACGCCTTGCAACAGGCAACGGGGTTTGATTTTACCGCATTGTCAACGACGGCGACGGAGAAGTAAGATGATCAATGCGGCTCTTGTTGTAGTCTTTTGTGCCGTTATCTGCGCGTTTTCGGGGCGGCCGGACACATCGCTGGCATTCACTTTTGCAAAAGATGGGTCGGAAAAGAATCTGCCGCTCGATTGGAAGGTCATGAAGGGGAGAGGAACCGAGTATTCTGTCGGTAAAGAAGATTTCCTGGTCGTTTTGCACGCCGTTTCCCATGAAGGCAATACTCTTATCGGCAGGAAAATTCAACTTTCGCTGCTCGATTATCCGGTCATGTCCTGGGAATGGAAGGCTGTTCAGCTGCCGGACAGCGGAAATGAGGAAGAAAAACGCAAAAACGATTCCGGCTGCGGCATCTATGTTCTGCTGAAGACCGGTTTGTTCTTCAAGGCGGTGAAATATGTGTGGAGTACGACATTGCCGGCAGGGACAGTACTGGAAAGCAGGCATAACGCAAACGTCAAGATCATCGTCCTTGAATCCGGAAAGGCGCGCTGTGGCGAATGGGTATCCGAAAGCGTTAACGTGCGGGACGATATTCGGCGCTGTTTTGGCAACAAATGGATCGAAATCCACGGAATCGGGATCATGACCGATGCCGATAATACCCATTCCTCGGCAGAGGCTTATTATGGCAATATCCGCCTTTCCGCGAGAGGCGAGCTCCATGAATAGAGATTGGAAGGCGCCGCTGTTTGTAACAAGAGCTTAGCCGGTAAAGTCGAACTCTGTGTAAAAACAAACATTTCACTAACAATCGCGATTTATTTTTTTTGATTCTGGATTCCGCAAAACAATTTTTGGAATACGATAGACATTCTGAGGTAAATCTCCAAAACGGACCTTACACGAATATGAAAAAAATCTTTGCCGTCCAACTGGGTGTTGCCTTTCTGGCCTGCGCGTTTTGTTTTTGTCAACCCAAAGCTCCTGACAAGAACGCGTCACCAGCCGGGGCCCCCAAATCTGTGCCTGTTGTGGAAGGATTCGTTGCAAAGCCGGGCGTCATTCAACAGGTGATTTCCATTTCCGGAACCTTGAAACCTTTTGAAGAAACCGTCTTGATGCCAGAAGTAACCGGCCGGGTCGTCCAGGTCAACCTGCCCGAAGGAAAGTACGTACGACAGGGGACATTGCTTGTGAAGTTGTTTGACGGGGATCTTCAGGCTGGTTTGAAAAAGGCGCAGACCCAATTGGAAATTGCGGAGCAGACGCAAAAACGGCAGAGCGAATTGATAAAAATAAACGGTATTAGCCAGTCGGATTACGACCAGGCAGTGTTGCAGGTGAGCTCGATAAACGCGGATATCGAAATACTGAAAGTGCAAATCAGCAAAACCGAGATGCGAGCCCCGTTTGACGGCGTGATCGGACTTCGCAGCATCAGCCTTGGAGCCGAGGTGACGCCATCAACCGCCCTTGCAACGATCCGGTCGATGCAGCAGCTGAAGCTTGATTTCAGCGTGCCGGAAAAATACAGCAGCCAGGTAAAACCTGGAATGAAAGTGACATTTTCCGTGCAGGGTGACGACAAGAAATACGATGCAACGGTCATGGCGACCGAAGAAGGGATCGATGTAGTCACCCGCAATCTCAAAGCAAGGGCAGTGGTGAAAAACATTAATGCGGCCCTCAAACCCGGGGCGTTCGCAAATGTTGAGTTGCAGCTGGAAGAAATCAAGAATGCGCTTATGGTCCCTACCCAGGCAATAATTCCTCAGGAACTCAACAAACAAGTGATCGTTGAAAAAGACGGCAAAGCAAAATTCGTGAACGTTCAAACCGGCGTGCGCCAGGAATCGAATATTCAGGTTGTCAGCGGCATTTCACCGGGAGACACGATTGTTACAACCGGAATTCTTTTCTTGAAACCAGGCGCAAGCTTGAAATTCTCAAAAGTGACGGAATGAGATGACCCTTTCCGAATTTTCCCTGCATCGACCCGTAGCTTCGATCGTGATGAGCCTGGTCATCGTATTGTTCGGCGCCGTGGGATTCAATTTTCTGGGTGTGCGCTTGTATCCTGCCATTGACCCGCCTGTGATCAATGTGCGTACCAATTACACGGGCGCGAGTGCCGATATCATAGAATCCCAAATTACAGAGCCCCTTGAAAAAGCGATCAACGGCATCGAAGGCATACGATCAATCTCTTCTTCCTCAGCAACCGGCTCAAGCAACATCACGGTTGAATTCAACGTGGGCGCTGACCTGGAAAAGGCCGCCAATGACGTGCGCGACAAAACAACCGGGGCGATCCGCAGTCTTCCGCAGGACATCGATGCGCCTCCAGTCGTTAGCAAAGCCGACGCCAACAGCGATCCGATCGTCACGCTTGCCGTGCAAAGCACGACCATGAACGCGCTCGAACTGAGCGACTATGCGGAAAATATTCTTCAGGAAAAACTGCAAACCATTCCCGGAATCAGTTCCGTTGCGCTCTACGGACAAAAGAGACCGTCGATGCGGTTGTGGCTGAACCCGGACAAGATGGCAGCGTACAACATTACACCCGAAGACGTCAATGTTGCACTTGACAAGGAAAATGTCGACCTGCCTGGCGGCAAATTGAGCGGAAGGTCCACGGAGCTTATCGTAAAGACATTCGGCAGGTTGGTTTCCGAAGAAGATTTCAACAATCTCATCATCAGACAAACGAACGATCAGATCATACGGTTCAGCGACATCGGCGAAGCGGTCCTGGGACCGGAAAACCCGGAAACAGGGGTCAAGCTCAACGGCGCCGAGGGAATAAATCTCGCGCTGATTCCCTTGCCGGGCGCCAATACCATTGAGATTGCCGACGAGTTTTACAAACGATTCGATGAAATCCAGAAAACGCTTCCGGCCGGACTTAAGTTATTCATCGGGTATGACAAATCGGTATTTGTCCGGCATTCGGTGAACGATGTCAGACTGACCATCGGCATCGCGCTCTTTCTCGTAATACTGATCGTGTTCTTGTTTTTCAGGAATTGGATACTGGCGCTTCGGCCCCTGATCGACATCCCGGTATCACTCATCGGCGCCTTTTTCATCATGTACATCTTCGGGTTTTCAATCAATGTGCTCACGCTGCTAGCCATCGTCTTAGCGACCGGACTTGTGGTCGACGACGGCATCGTGGTGACCGAAAATATTTACAAGAAGATAGAGCGCGGCATGGGAATCTGGGACGCCTGCATACAGGGGACGCGCGAAATCTTCTTTGTCGTCATTGCTACATCAATGACCCTGGCCATTGTTTTTATTCCGGTGATTTTCCTGCAGGGATTTACCGGAAGACTGTTTCGCGAATTCGGCATCGTGCTGGCCGGCGCGGTTCTTATTTCCGCGTTTGTTTCACTGACCCTCACCCCAGTCCTGAACCTCAAGCTTGGCCGGATCAATGCGCAGCATTCGAGCTTTTATAAATCAACAGAGCCGTTCTTTGTCGGCTTGGAGGCCGGATACAGGCGGTTGCTGAAGGCCTTCATGAGCCGCAAATGGCTCTCGTTCGTCATATTGGGCGTTTGCGTGGTTCTGATTTTCGTTTTTTCCAAAACATTAAAATCCGAATTGGCCCCGCTCGAAGACCACAGTCTTGTCCGGTCCTCGCTTACCCTGACCGAAGGAACAGGCTTCGACTACACCCAGCGCCTTGTTGACCGCGTTGCTCAGCTTCAAATGGACAGCTTTCCCGAAACCCGCCTCTTGTTTTCAGGCGTGGGGTTAGGCGGCGGCAATACAAACGCTGGCATTGTGCAGGCGTTCCTTGTGGACCCGAAAGACCGCAAAGCAACGCAGCAGCAGATCTACGACAAGCTCACGAAAATGTACAAGCGTTTTCCTGCTGCTCGGATTATCGCAAACCAGGAGCCGACGATTTCCACGTCTCTTGCCGCGGGAAGACAGCTGCCGGTACAATTTGTCCTGCAGAATCTTGACTTCAGCAAATTGCAGGAAGCGCTTCCGAAATTCTTTGATGAAGCTCGTAACGATCCGACGTTCGGAAATATCGACGTTGATCTGAAATTCAACAAACCCGAGATAAATCTCACCATCAACCGGCTTAAGGCAACAGACCTTGGCGTCAATGTTCTTGATGTTTCGAATACTCTGGATTATGCCTTGAGCGGACGTAGGTATGGCTACTATTTGCGCGAAGGCAAGCAATATCAGGTCATTGGCCAGGTCGAACGCGAGGAACGCGACAAGCCGGCGGACATTACATCATTATATGTCCGGAACAATGCAGGCAATCTAATTCAGCTTGACAATCTGGTAACCATGAAAGAAAACAGCAGTCCGCCTACTCTCTACCATTACAACCGATATAAATCGGCAACAGTCTCGGCCACGCTTGCCCAGGGGAAGACGCTGGGAGAAGGCATTGAGGCCATGCGGCGCATTGCGAAAAAGACATTGGACGGTACGTTTAACACCGCCCTTGCCGGCTCGTCCCGTGATTTTGCCGAGAGCAGTTCGAACACGTTGTTTGCCCTGGTGCTTGCACTGTTGCTCATTTACTTGATCCTGGCGGCGCAGTTCGAAAGCTTCCGCGAACCGTTTATCATCATGCTCACTGTTCCTTTGGCAATGGCAGGAGCCATGCTTTCACTGTGGCTGCTCGGCACGACCCTGAACATTTTCTCGGAAATTGGAATGATAATGCTGATTGGTCTGGTGACGAAGAACGGTATTCTTATTGTGGAATTTGCAAATCAGAAGCGCAAGGCAGGTCTGGCAAAGGCAGAGGCGGCATTTGAAGCTGCAGCCGCACGGCTCAGGCCCATCTTGATGACCTCGCTTGCCACGATATTCGGGGCAATGCCGATCGCACTGGGATTGGGCACGGGAGCCGAAAGCCGAAAGCCGCTGGGAATCGTCGTGGTCGGCGGCCTGCTATTCGCGCTGATCCTGACGTTATTCATCATTCCCGTCATGTATGTCCTGATAGGGAAAAACAAGAAGACAGAGCCCGGCGCCGCTGTCCCGGTCCACACTGAACCTTTGGCAAAATAGATATAAATGAACAAGATAATCGCCACCCTTTTGTCCTTTGCAATTCCTGTCTCAATTTCATATGCACAACCGCTGTTGACGCCCGACGACGCGGTCAACATTGCCTTGAAAAACAACTATGACATTTTGGTCGCGCACAATGACGCCGAAATCGCTAAAGTAAACAATACTCCCGGCAATGCCGGCATGCTGCCGTCCGCCGCGATTACGGGTTCCGAAAACTATTCCGTGAACAACGTTGATCAAAAACCCTCCGGCGGATTGGAAACAAAAGCCAACGGCGCTCACGCGAATACTTTCGCCGCCGCCGCCCTCTTGAACTGGACCCTGTTTGACGGCGGCAAGATGTTCATAACGAAACGGAAATTGAGCGAACTGGAATCGCTGGGCGGCCTGCAACTGAAGGACCAGGTATTGCAAACCGTTTACAATGTGATCGTTGCATACTATGATGTGGTGCGCCAAAAACAGCAATTGGCTTCCTATAATGTTGTCATCGCCTACAATCAGGAACACGTGAACATTCAGCAAATCAGCTTTGACGCCGGCCTGTCGCCGAAAACAAACATATTGCAGGCAAAGATTGATTTGAACGTCAACCGGGAAAGCGCAATCAGGCAGCAAACGGTGATCATTGAGGCAAAAAGGACCTTGAACCTGCTTTTGAGCAGGGAGGCAAATACTGCCTTTGAAGTGACGGATTCGATTCCGCTTGCCTTTACTCCTGATAGAACGGGATTCCTTGAAAAAGTCTTTTCCAATAACACAAACGTGCTTGAGGTCCGGAAGCAACTCAGCGTTGCCCGTCTGAGCCTCGAGGAAGTAAGGACACTTGGGCTGCCAAGGATGACGCTGAATGGCGGCTACAGCGGCGTGGAATCGGATAATTCCGCCAGCACTGTGCTGATGAGCCGGACATATGGCCCGACGATTGGCGGAACGGTTTCAATACCGCTGTATCAATCGGGAAACGTCATTCGGCAGATTAAAACGGCACGGCTCCAGCTCAAATCAACGGAAATCGAACTGGAAAATGTGAAGCTGGAAACGAGCATCCAGCTTCAGAATTTGCTTGACGATTTTGACAACCAGCGCCAATTGCTTGCCATTGAAAAAGACAACACTGCCTTGGCAAAAGAGAACCTGGACATTTCCCTGCAGCGGCTCAAGCAGGGACAATCAACTACCTTGGAATTGAAACAGGCCGAACAAAGCTACGAAGATGCGTTGACGCGGCTTATCGAAATCGAGTACGGATTGAAAGTCGCGGAAACCAAGCTCAAGCAACTCCTGGCCCTGTTATAAATTCACCCGTCCCAATTATTTTGGTTCCCCGTTTCAAATCCGTTTCCCAAGGCCTTCGCACAATTATATATTCATTATGACATATACTTGACAAATCCAACCTGCCCCTCCAGGCAAAACCATAGCAGCTGAAAACAGAGACCATGGATTTACTCGTCGGAAGACTGGGCAACAGAATAAGCAGGAACCCGTTTCGCATTACCATGCAGGTGTTTTCTCGCCCCACGGGCGGGAAAACGCTCTATCGGCAGTTTGAACGCATCAGGGAGACGTTCAAGAAACACACGCCGCCAATTATCATCGGCGACCACATCGGGTCCGGCGGTTTCGCCGACGTGTTCAAGGCGACTTCGTCCTATGATGGCGTGACCGATTTTGCCATCAAGATCCTCCGCAGCGACCTGCTCACGGTGCGAAAGGGCCAGGACTATGATCCGCAGGAAGAGGAAATGCGCGTCAAGGACATGAAGAAACGTTTCACAAACGAATCCTATGTTCAGTGGGACCTTTCGAAAAGCTTGTCCGACACCGTGTCACAAAGCGTCGTGAAGGTGTTTGACTTCGGTGAATTCGACAGCAGGCACAATTTCCGTTTCATTCTCATGGAACAAATGGGCACGACCCTTCGGCATTTCCTGAATGACAAGAACAACATGGCCGAATCGTGGGACATGCTTTTGTACAAGACCAGGCTCATGCTTACCATCGCGGAAATCATCAGTAACGTCCACACCGAGGGGATTTTTCACCGTGACGTCAAGCCGGAGAACATCCTTTTTCCCCGGAATTTTACGCCGCCCGTGCTCGGCAATGCCGACTTCTGGCGAAAGGGAAGCGACATCAAAATCGAATTGAAGCTTGCGGACTTCGGCACGGTGCGCTGGATGAAGTCGTATACCGCAAAATACGATGCCGTGATCATCGGTTCCCAGTTCTACATGTCGCCTGAGCAGATTTACAATCCGGAAACAATCGACCTGCGCACCGACATCTACTCCTTCGGTATCGTGTGCTACGAACTCTTGTATGGATCGCACCCTAAGAACATCAACAAAAACACGACGAACGTGCTTCTCAAGCTTGCCCGGGAGAAGCCAATCCCCAAGAACCCGCCTAAGGGTTTTGAAGGTCTCAATGACATCATTGTCAAGTGTCTCGGCGAGATCAGCGACCGATACCAATCCATGGAGCAGGTTGTCACCGATCTGAAATCATTCTGGGAACACATCAGAGGTTAACGCTTGCAGCGCCTTATGCGGCAGCAGCCTGCTGTCCAATGATTTCCAGCCTCGTCTTTGCCGCAAGTTTGACTCCGGCACACTCCGCAAGCTTCATGACGAATTCGCCGTCTTCAGCAGACAAAGGCCTGCATTCCTCGCTCGTCCAATACTGGATATGTTCCATGATTATTTCTTTTGGACTCATTTGCGTTCCTTCCTTATTGATTCTTCGTACCGAGCTATTCTCCGCAATACACCCGGACCGTGTCTCCGTTTTTTGATTTTACGTTGATTTCCATGTCCGCGAGGTTCTTGATAAGCTCCTCGATGTCATCCGGCTTTATATTGTTTAGGTCGAACGTCATTCCCTTCTCATGCATGGTGCTGTTGATATGCTCCATCGCCTGCGCCGGGATAAGGGAAGTCAGACGCATGCCCGCACGAATCAGTCCGAGTGGAACACGCACATCGACGTTGTCGTTCTGGCTGCTTAGCACCTTGACGTAGATGTACTTGATATTCTTCAGGCTTTTCCGGTCCACGGCAGCGCTGTCCGTGTCCTGGCCGCCTCCTTTTCCCATTGCGTCAAGCAATTCCTCTGCCTCGGCAGCGGAAATTTTTCCCTCGGCCAGCATCTTGAGAATCCGTTTTCTCTCTTCACTCATATATTCCTCCTGTGTCTAAAGTATTGTCACATGAACGATCGAATCGCTTTTCGGACTATCGACTCTGACAACTGTTCCGCGCATCGCAGACAGGACTGAAACCGCGCCGCCCAGCATCCTGAAGAGCTGGATTTTGACTCCCGTCGCCCACAGAACAAAATCCGCCATGACCAGGAACGGAAGCAGCAGCAGGAAAAGAACGATAAAGAACGGCCAGACAATGAAGACCGGAAGCCACAATTTAAGCCTAGACCGTTGCCCTGACTGAATTTTGAGATTGACGATGCTTGGTATCATATTTCAACTCCTTAGTTTTTCCGCAGCTTCTTTAGCCGTGATTTCACCCCGTTCGAGCTGGCCGAGAATTTCCTCACGTTTGGAAACCGGAACCACTTCCACAAATTGAAGCTGGCTGCCGATTTTGTTGAGCCTGGCCTTGATCGTAGGATAGCTCACGCCAAAAGCCTGCTCCATTTCCTTTATAGAGCCGTGCGTCCGGACAAAGTGCGCGACAAACACCTGGTCTTCGTCAGAAAGCCGGGAAAGCGGGCTAAGCTCGAATTCCCCTTGTATGGAAATCCCGGTTTCCTTCATTTTCACCGCTGTGACCACGAATTCTTTTTGGCCTGTAAGCGCTGTTAATTCGTACCATGCTGATGCCATTTCTGCCTCCGTATTGATTTTCTTAGTTAAATATACCACAACAAATTAATAAAGTAAATATCTTTTTTGATTTTCTTAATTATGTTCAACATAATACTTAATAATCTCAATTAGAGTTAGAGGCGAGTCCGTTGTGGCCGTTGTTGTATTTAAAGTATTATCAGTAACTTACGCTGAATTGCCAGAACCCCAAGAGGTTAGTAATTCAATCGGCAAAACTTTTCACACTGCTCTGCGCGGAACAAGAAGTTTTGCAATCCAAGTTTAAAGAACTAGGTATTTGCTGGTGGTGACATTAAATCTGCAAGTAGTACAATTGCCTTTCCTTATACAATACAGAATTGCATTTGTCGCCGCCCTCTAGTATCTTGATTCATGTTTTGATATTATTGTACGCAGGTACCACTGTATCAAATTCCACCCAAGGGACCAATCATGATGCGAGCCGCGGCATGCGCGATAGTTTTTGTCCTGATCAATCTGGCGTCCGCGTTCAATCATCCTGAGATCCACTGGAAATCCGTCACCACGTCGCACTTTATCATCAACTACTACGACCGGACAGAACCTGCGGTGTATGCAACCTGGAGGATCGCCGAAGAGGCGTATCAATCGCTGTCGGAACTTTACGAATACGAAGAACGCGCAAAAATCAACATATCACTCGCTGATTACGACGATTACTCAAACGGATTTGCGTCGTGGACCGACGGAAGCATCATGATCTGGGTGACGGACATCCGGTTCGACCTTCGGGGAAACAACACCTGGCTCAACAATGTGATCACGCATGAGCTTTCCCACATTATGACTCTTGAAAAGAAATCTAAAATGCAATTGTTCGATTGGTCCTTTTCCTTCAACTATGCGTCAAGATTCGATACCCTCTCTTTGACAGAACCGTTTGCTACCACACGCCTGTACCCGGAATGGCTTGCCGAGGGAATCGCGCAGCACGAGAGCGAACGCCGTGGCAACGACTGTTGGGATTCGAAACGGGACATGCTCCTAAGGGACGCAGTCATGAGCGGCAGGCAGCTGACGCTTGCGGAAATGGGGCATTTCAACCACAATTCCCTTGGGAATGAATTGGTCTACAACCAGGGTTTCTCCTTTGTTAAATTCATCGAAGACAAGATCGGCACGCCAAGCCTGACCCGCATCTTCAACACCGGGCGGAACACCTCGCTTCTTACGGACAATTTCTATTCCATGTTCGAAAACCAGACCGGCCAGTCTCTTGAAGGGCTGTATCGTCTTTGGCTGGACAGCCTCAAAACCTCTTTTGCCAAAAGAGTGCCGGCATCGCCGACAAAAACGACCACGGTTTGGAACAAAGGATTCATGAACTCGGCACCAAAGATTTCCCGCGACAAGAAATGGTGGGGGTGGCTGACGAACAACGGGGACGATTTTTCACGCACGGATCTGGTCATAGCCCCGTATGGAAAGAACGATCCGTATATGACGATCAAGTGGGCGCAGACATCCTGGGATTTCTCTGCGGATAGCCGGAAGGTATACTGCATCAAAGCCTATGAAACATCCGACAACGGATCGTTTCTCAACGATTTGTATGTCGCGGACCTTACTACAAAATCCGAGAGACGGCTGACGCGCGGTGGCCGCATCTACGATGTCGCGGCATGCCCGGACGACCAAACAATAGCATGCGTCCAGTATCGGAACGGGGCCTTTTCCATAATCACGGCAGGAACAAATGGCTGCTGCTGGCAGACGCTCGTCCAAGGCGAGATTGGCAGGCCATTTTCAGGGTTGTCATTTTCTCCTGTCAAGACAACGGTTGTGCCCACAACGGTACCGCAGGACTCTTCCGGGGCGAAAGACAGCGCTGCGGCAGATAGTGCCAAAAACACGGTTGCTCAAACGCCTGAGTACATGCTCGCGACAACGAGATGCGTAAACGGGAAAGGCACGGTCTGCATTGTCGGTACCGAGAGCAGGAAACTGTCCATGATCGGCACGGGTGCTGCCCAGGAGGAAAATCCTCACTGGTCAAAGGACGGACGCATCTATTTTGACGCGGACTATGACGGAACATTCAACATCTATTCTGTAAAGGTCGATGGAAGCGGCCTGAGCCGTCACACCGACGCCCCGTTCGGAATTTTGTATCCATTTACAGACGATAACAACACAATGTTGTGCGCTTCCTATGCAGGTCAGGAATTTTCGATAGCCTCCTGCGAGCTGGCATCGGGCGCGCAGTATGCCGTCCCCAAACAATATGCCTGTTCATTCTCAGATTTGCCGAGGCCAAAAGGGGACGTGACCATCAAGAGCAGGCCGTACGAAGCACGATTGCTGAGGCCGGTGTGGGAACTGCAAAGTGCCTGCGAAGTAGCGGACGAGAACGAAACGTTCGGCAAGGCTGTTTCGAACAACCGCTTCAGTCCCTGGTTCGACAGTACCCAGCTTTCACTCACAACCGGTGTGGTCCTGAGCAGGCAGGATGCGCTTGAAAAGAAATCCGTTACCATGGCTGTCATGGCTGCGATTATCCACAGCGGTATCAGTCGGGACTCGTCAAGGCTCGATACGTCCTCAAATCATTATTCAGCCCTGTGCCTTCCCAAACAAGCGGATGTCACCTCGATGTTCGCGGGAACAAGGAGTTGCCTGGTGGCGGATAGAACGGCAAAATCGTTATTGCATGAAGAGCCGTTGATCCGCAGGTTCACACCGGGCTCCAAGAAAGTGTCGGCCTCTGCTGCCGCGGATTCCACGGGCGATTCAACCGCGGCACAGTCTATGTGGGCGCCCATCCTTTTCCCGTCGTTCAGCTATATGAACAATGAGCACCTCATAAGCTACGGCCTGAACGCAGATGTCATGCTCCTTTACTTTATACCCTACGTTTTTCAGATTCAGGGCGTATCGACGTGGCAAATCGCGAGGGATTTCTATGCAGGTTGCTTTCCGAGCATTGAGCTGGTGCCGCTTGCAGGATTTGCAATACCGGACGCGTCTCTTCCACTCGCCGTTTCCTATTCCACGTATGCCTACCTTAACACCGATGTCAATTACAACCTGTCCGGTCTCACGCAGGTCCAGCTCCTTGTGCAGCCTGAGACCTTTCTTGTTTCGAAATCAACCGACTCGTCGACCAATTTGGGATCTCTGCCGCGCGCATCATTGACGACCGTCGGCTTGTCAGCCATGCACGGATTTCCCCTGACTCGGTATTCATCGCTGGTGCTGAGCACCGAAGATTCGTATACAGGCATCACCGACTCACTTTCTGATCCGCATAACGTGTTGCCGGGCTATTCCACCGAATACCTGTCCGGCGATGTGGGAGCGTCGCTGGTGTTTCCGCTGTGGCGCCAGATCGACGGCGGGCCTGCGTACGCGGACGCCTGGTACCTGGCCCTCGGGTACGACCTCGGAATATTGACAAACACAACCACCTTCGACAACGATCTCTCCCAGGCGTTTCTCAAATCATCATTTGACAAAAAACACGTTTGCGTCAGCCACGTATTCTCGGCGGGAACGCGGCTCGGTTTTTTCAAGTCCTTTCTGTTCAACCGGACCCTCGACGTGAAAGGCCGCTGGGACGTCTGGAAGCAGAAATTCTCCATGAACGTGCTCATCGGAATGTGACGGAAAAAGGAAAATCGCGCGTGAAGTTCCTTCTCATCTATCCCTGCTGGCCAAAACTGCCGTACCAGACGGAATACCATTTGCCCCCGCATGGACCGGTCGTCATGGCTGCAGAGATTCCATCATGGGTGGACGTGAAATTTGCGGATGAGAATGTTGGGACAATACCGTTCGACGGCGAGTGGGACGCCGTGGGCCTGTCGGTCATGCTCACCTGCCAGATGGCGCGCGCCTTTGAAATCGCAGACGCGTTCCGGGCACGGTCGGTCCCTGTCATCTTCGGCGGTATTTCAACCATGCTTCACCGCGAGGAAGTACAAAAACACTGCGACAGCGTCTTTCTCGGCGAGGCAGAGGGCAGGCTCGAGAATGTGTTTTCGGACCTTGTCGGCAACACGCTGAAGCCGGTTTACGACTTTCAGAGCGACTTTCCCGATATCAAGCTCGTGGGCCCGGCCCGCCGCGGCATTCTTGACAAAGAAAAGTACGCGTACAAAGGCACGCGTATGGTGGATCTGTTCCACGCGTCGCGCGGCTGCAGGTTCAACTGTTTTCCGTGCTGTACGCCCTATCTTGGCGGGCGCAAGTTCCGGCCTCGGCCCATGGAAAAGGTTGCCCAGGAACTCGCCGCGATCGACAACGACCGGCTGTTTGTCGTGGATAATTCGCTCGCCCAGAACAAGGAATGGGAACTCGAACTGTTCAAGACAATGGCGCCGTTTAAGAAGCGCTGGTGCTGCCATCCGATCGAGGACGACGACGAGGTGCTCGATGCCGCCGCGCTCGCAGGCGCATGGTACGTGTACCAGGCGGTGTTCGACACGTCCGATTACATCAGGAACAGGGTCAAACGGTACAAGGAGCATGGTATCGGCGTCGAAGGGACGATTATTCTGGGAACCGATGACCACACCGAGGACGGCATCAAGCGACTCGTGGATTTTCTCATGGAGATCGAGCTTGACCTCGCCGAATTCACCGTTCTCACGCCGTTTGCGCATACGCCGATTCGCGAACAGCTCGAGGCCGAGGACAGGATACTCACAAACGATTTCTCTCACTACACGGCAGGCGAGGTTGTGTTCAAGCCGAAGAACATGACCCCGGAAAAGCTCCAGTCGTTGTACGAATACGCCTGGAGCACATTTCACAAAGAAGAGCCTCAGCGGTACAAGATGTATAAGCTGTTTAAGAGAGTGATTGGAAAATAGAAATATCCACAACACTCCCACACCCCTCTTTCCCCTCTCCCGTTTACGGGAGAGGGGAAAGAGGGGTGTGGGTTGCCTCACGAAAAGAAATAATGGGTAAGAACGAAGTCTGGATCACGGGAATGGGTATCGTATCGGCGCTTGGCGCAGGCTGTGACGCCCATCGCGAGGCTGTTCAAAAGTCACAAACAGGGTTGGCCAGCCACAGGTTTTTCGAGGGAAAATATGGCGCGGATTTCATCTGCGGCATGGTGCCTAAAAGCGCGTTTCCACCATCCATCGAGGACAGTGCGGGAGACCGGGCAAACAGGCTGGCCGAGATGGCGTGCCGCGAAGCCCTTGGGCAGGCAGGGCTTGACAAAATTGATCAGGGCATCGACGCCAGCCTTATTGTTGGAACCACCTCAAGTAATTTTCACGGCGGAACAGTATATTACGGCCGGAAACGTACGAATCAAATCCCAGACGTGAAACTTGTCTCTGGATTCATTCCCGCTGCGGTTGCAGACCATGTCGCCCTGCACTGCAATCTGACGGGTCGACGCCGCACCGTTTCGTCTGCGTGCGCCTCGGGCACGACCGCGATCGGCCACGCATTCAGGCTGGTAGCGAGCGGTCGAAGCACCTGCGTCGTAGCCGGAGGCGTGGACGCCTTGTGCCCGTTCATCGTGGCAGGCTTCAATTCGCTTCGGTTACTTTCAAAAAAACTTTGCAGTCCTTTTGACGCGAACCGCGACGGGTTTAATCCCGGGGAAGGCGCGGCGATAGTGGTTATTGAAAGTGCAGACTCGGCCCGCGCACGTGGGGTGCGAGCGCTTGGTCGTATCAGCGGGTATGGCGAAACACTGGAAGCATTTCACCACACCCGCTCGAACCCGGACGGAACCGGTATCGCCTCGGTCATGACCAAGGCAATGGCACAGGCAGGATGCGGTCCGGAAACCATCGATCATGTTCACTGCCACGGAACGGCAACGGTTATTAACGATCTTTCGGAATACAACGGTATGAAACTCGTTTTCAATGACCGCCTGAGCCGGCTGCCCGTATGTTCCACAAAGTCAATGACCGGGCACACGCTGGGCGCTGCAGGCGCGATTTCGGCGGTATTTGCCGTGCTGTCACTTGCGGACGGAATTGTCCCGCCGACACTGTCTCACGAGAACCTTGATCCGCAGTTCCTTGGACTAAACGTTGTCCAGCAGCCCGAAACGCATGACCTTCGTCGGGTCATGACAACATCGCTGGGGTTTGGCGGCGAGACCGCATCATTGCTTATTGAGAAGGCGGACTGATGCCTGAAACGGTCGGGATAACGGGTGTGGGGTTGATCATGCCCTCGGGAACCGGAATTGACGCGCTGCGCCAGTCCTTACCGCAGTCTTCCAATGCCGCTCGGCTCGTTGCGAGCGTACCTGCAATCGAGGGAATCGCCAAGAATGATGTCCGACGCATGTCCAAGCTCACGCGGTATACGATTTTCGCAGCGCACCAGGCATTGAAAGCTTCCGCATCCCCTTCGGACAAGACCGGACTTTTCGTGAGCCTTACGCATGGGTCAACGGCGCTTCTCGCGGAGTTCCACGACTACCTGTTTGACTATGGGCCTGAAATGGCATCGCCAAATACTTTTTCCAACGGAGTCACCAATGCGCCGCTTGCGTCCGTGTCTTCCTTTCTAAAAGTCAAAGACGGGGGAACAACGTTTCTTGGCTATGAAGATGCCGGCAGCGAGATGCTCAATTATTGCGCACGCAGCATTTACGACGGAGAATACGAAGCCTGTTGCGCAGGAGCGTCAGAGGAATTCTCAGACATCGTGAACGGTGCGTACGCCCAATGCGGCTGGTACTCTATACAGCCGCCGCCCTTTCTGCCGTTTCCAATGAATGGGGGAGATGGGAAAACGGGCTTTGGTGTAAGCGAGGGGAGCGCGTTTCTGAAACTTGAATCGGTTGAACGAATTGCTTCAACAGGCGCGGTACCGCTATGCTTTTACACACCTGTCGACATTGAGTCAGTTGACCTGGGCGTTGATGTTGTGATAAGCGGCGCCGGCGCCGGGCCGCAGGATTCCTATGAGCTTGATTTTCTCAAGCACTTTGGAGAAAACGTGCGGGGAAAGATGCCGGCACTTGTGTTCCCAAAGCCGTTGTACGGAGAATCGTTCGCGCTCGGGTCAATGCTTGCAAACTGCATGGCGATTGACATGGTGGCAAACGGAATTCTGTTTCCCTCTTTTGCGGCTCATCCGGATGTTAAGGAATACTTCGGCTCAAAAAGGTCCGAACCTCCCCAAGAAGTTCTCGTCGTTTCCTGTGCGAGGAACGGGCAGGTATCTGCAGGGATTTTTTCTCGAGAGAAGGGGACATTGAGGTAATGGCAAAAATGCTCAGAGTTGCGGGGCTTCTCTCTTTTGTCTCTCTCCTATCCGGTTGTTATGAATGGCAATACCTCTATCCGGTCGGCGGACGCTCGTTGCTTCCAGTTGCGACATCGTATATAAAAGAGGAACCCGGCCCTTTCGGGACTCTTGCCGTCAGCGGGTATACGACGCAAACAGATAACGGCACCCAGGCGATGGGCGTCAAGTTTGATGGTTCAATGGGTTTCACGAAAAAACAGCTGGTTGTTGAGGGATACGTCAGCGGATCTCTGGGTCAAGTCAATATTGTGCATCTCAATTCCAACACCTCACTCTATGATTCGTTGGAATGTGGATATCGCTCGATTATGGCTGGCGTGCGCGGAATGGCGACTTTTTCTCACAGACAGAGATTTGCATTCGGTGTGGGCCCTGATCTTTTCTACTATTCCGAAGCCGGAGATTATGAAACCTTTCGACGGGCCAATGGCAATATTGATTCATCTACAGCCGCTCTCAGAGAATTCAATCGTGTCGGAAACAATAAGGGTTTTGGCATCGGCATGCATTTCGACGAGCAGTATCGGTTTAACACAAAAGTCGGCATCGGCATGCAGCAGGCTGTTGTATACACGAACCTGAAAGATTCCGGAACAGAATTTCCAGACTTCCTGCAAGTGGCCAACACTATCTATGTTGATGTTTTCAACAGGAACCGCCTCTATGTGCAATTCGGGCTTGGGAAGTCGACGTTTGCCGGTGTCGGGTACCGGTTTCTGATGTACGGACAACAATAGCGCCATTACTTCTGCTTCACCGAGAATTTTAATCATGATTGAAATCGTTTTTCAGTTCGTTTGCGCATTTCTCATTGCCATGAGCGTCCTCTTTATAGTCGTGGAACTTCGCGCACGGTTTGAAAGAAGCTTCTTGATTTTCGGTATTACGAACCTGTTGCTCTTGACTTTTTGCGCAATTGACATATGGTTTGAGCGGGATGTTGCGCAGCTGCAATGGGAAATAGTCCAGCATATTATCGTCGCGTTTGTCCCGGGATTCATGTTTTGGTATCTGATGCTCGTATTGAATCGAATAAACCGGTGGGCGCTTCGAGGCCTCTTTTTTCTGGGTGCGGGATTTTCTCTCTTGTTTCTCAGCAATACGATGCTGCGGCCCGTGCCGGGCGATGTTCTCAGTACCGCGTTGTACAATTTCACGTTTGTTCCCTACATGACAGGCTACATAATCGGCATTGCGATTTATCTGATAGTAAACTTCTTCAAGTCAAAGGGCAAGGAGAAACAGGTATTGCAATTCCACCTGATCGGTTTCGCTGCCGTTGGCACAGGTGGAATCGTCGATATGATGAAAGTTGTGTTTGGGAACCGGTTCGCCCATCAGATACCGAATTGCTCGACGCCGGGATTACTCGTGTACGGATTGGTCGCCACAGGCGTTTTCGCGGATCGGCTGTCCACGATCATTAAAGACCGGGAAAAAGCGTTCCTAAAATTGCAGGAAGCGTATCACGAACTTGAATTTGCCCGACCACTGGCTCGTCTTGGGCAATCGGTCGCCATGGTCAGCCATGAAATAAAGAACAAGACCTTCTCGATTTCGCTTAAATTGAATTCGCTTCGGCGGGTGGAAACAGGTGCCGCAACGTTGGAAAAGATCGAGCACTGCTCCGAGGCTGTCAAAGCCATTGCCTCGTTCAGTCACGATGTCCTTACTCAATCGGGAATTTCTGTCAATTTGAAAGATCGTGTGGACGTGCGGGATTTCGTCAAAGACCTGACCTCCTCCAGGCTTTTCCCGGAGAACATCTTCAGGTGGAGCGGGATTGAGGGCGAACTGGCTGTGCTTGGCGACATGGTGAAATTGCAGAGTGCATTTGAAAATCTTTTCTTAAACAGCGTCCAGGCCGGCGCCACAAGCATCGAAATACGCGCCCGCAAGAGAAAAGGAGTGTTGGTGATCGCAATCGAAGACAACGGCATCGGCTGTGACTCCAAAACCTTTGATTCACTGTTCACTCCCTTTTTCACAACGAAGAAAAGCCTGCACGGCACAGGGCTCGGGCTTGTCATAGCGCAAACAATTTTCGAGAACCACGGCGGCAGCTTATCTGCCTATTCCAAAAATGCATTGAATAATGGCAGTTCCGGCCTGCTCTTTACCGTGGTCTTGCCGGAATACGGCGCTGAACCATGGACCGATGTTAGCGATCAGCCAGTCCTCGTTCTCGAAGACGGGCAGCGCGAACCGGGAATAACGATCGGCAGAATATTGCGATCGGTTCATATCCCGTACCGCATGGTGCTTCGGGATGACGTGAAGGAAATGAAATTGTCGCGGCAGACAAGAATCATCTGTCGCGAAAGCATGCCGGAACCGGCCGGAAATCCAAACGCCGTTTTCATTAAACCGCTCTTGTCAATGGTCGCAGTTACCGAAAGGGGAAAGGGCGTAACGACATTTTTTACCGAGGAAACGGCGGTGGCTTTGGCGGCAAACGGCCGTGTACCGTGAAACGACTCCCCAGAGACAACCATTCGTGATACAGGAACAGTCTTGTTTTAGTTTTGCGTTGCTAATTGACAAAGAGCATAAGGTGCCCGGTTGACATCAAACACTGAAACCCCTATTTCTCCTTCACCGTAAATTTTAATTCCTCTCCACTTGCAGACACCTTGATCGTCTGACCTTCCTTCAATTCTCCCGCGACAAGCATTCGGGATATGGGTGTTTCGAGAAGCTTCTGAATTGCCCGCTTCAGCGGCCGCGCACCGTAAACAGGATCATAGCCGGTTGAAGCCAAAACCTTCTTCGCTGCCGTATCTGCTGAGAATACAATGCTTTTCTGCGAGAGGAGACCTGCAAAAAGATTTAGTTGGATATCCACAATGCTCAACAGATTTGTCTGCGTAAGGCCATGAAAAACAACAATCTCATCGACCCTGTTGATAAACTCTGGCCTAAAATAATTCTTCAGTTCGCCAAGAACAGTTCTTTTTATGATTTCATAATCTTTATCTGGTGAATCTACAATGTGTTGCGAGCCGATATTCGACGTCATAATAATTATGGTATTCTTGAAATTGACCATATGGCCATGTGAATCGGTCACACGGCCATCATCCAATATTTGCAAGAGCACATTGAAAACGTCAGGATGCGCCTTTTCGATTTCATCGAACAAAATAACGCTGTACGGCCTTCTTCTTACGGCCTCGGTCAGCTGGCCGCCTTCTTCATAACCAACATAGCCGGGCGGCGCGCCGATGAGCCGCGAAACCGTGTGTTTCTCCATATATTCCGACATGTCAATTCTGATCATGGCATGCTCGTCGTCGAACAGGTTGAAGGCAAGCGCACGTGCAAGTTCGGTTTTGCCAACGCCCGTGGGGCCGAGGAATATGAAGCTGCCGATCGGCCGTCTCGGGTCTTTGAGCCCTGCCCTGCCGCGCAAAACCGCATCGGCAACCGCGTCCACCGCTGCGTCCTGGCCGATGACGCGTTCGTGCAAATGGGCTGCAAGAGACAGGACCTTGTCCTTTTCGCCTGCAACGAGTCTGCTCACCGGAATATGAGTCCACCGAGCCACAATTGCTGCAACGTCCTCTTCGTCAACTTCTTCTTTGAGCAACCGGTTTTGACTATCTTTTCCTTTGAGCGACTTTTCAGCATCGCTCAGCTGTCTTTCAAGCTGCGGGATTGTTCCGTGCTGCAATTGCGCAGCGGTATTGAGGTCATAATTTCTCTGGGCCTTTTCGAGCTCGTATTTTGCCTGTTCGATTTTCTGACGAATTTGCTGAAGCGATCCGATTTGCTGTTTTTCGCTGTCCCAGCGAAGCCGAAGGCTGCGCACCTTTTCCTTGACTTCCGCAAGTTCCTTCTCAAGCTTTTCCCTGCGCTCTTTTGAGGCCTGATCCCTTTCTTTCTTCAGTCCCGTGATTTCTATTTCAAGTTGCATCTGTCGCCGGGCGACCTCATCAAGTTCAAGGGGACTGCTGTCCATTTCTGTCCGCAGGACCGCGGCAGCCTCGTCGATCAGGTCGATTGCCTTATCAGGAAGGAAACGGTCGGAAATGTACCGGTCGGAAAGCACTGCCGCGGCGACAATGGCGCTGTCGCGGATCTTCACGCCGTGATGGATTTCGTACCGCTCGCGAAGGCCCCGTAAAATCGAGATAGTGTCCTCGACGCTCGGCTGGTCTACCAGCACGGTCTGGAACCTGCGCTCCAGGGCCTTGTCCTTTTCAATGTGCTTTCTATATTCGTCAAGCGTGGTCGCGCCGATGCAATGCAGTTCGCCGCGTGCAAGCATGGGCTTGAGAAGGTTGCCGGCGTCCATAGCGCCTTCTGCTGCGCCGGCGCCCACGACTGTATGAAGCTCGTCGATAAATAGAATAATCCTCCCCTGGGCTTCGGTAACTTCTTTTAAAACAGCCTTGAGCCGTTCTTCGAATTCGCCGCGGAACTTCGCTCCGGCAATTAAAGAGCCCATATCAAGAGAGACAAGTCGTTTATTTTTAAGGCCTTCCGGCACGTCTCCACGAACGATTCGGATAGCCAATCCCTCTACAATCGCGGTCTTTCCCACACCAGGATCGCCGATAAGCACCGGATTGTTCTTCGTCCGGCGGGACAAGATCTGGATAACGCGCCGGATCTCTTCGTCCCTGCCGATTACAGGATCAAGTTTGCCTTTCTGCGCCATGTCCGTCAGGTTGCGTGAGTATTTTTCCAGCGCATTGAAGGTGGCCTCAGGCTCAGGCGATGTCACGCGCTGATTCCCGCGTACGGATTTCAGGACTTCGAGGACCTTTGCATGCGATACTCCCACGGATGAGACGATGTTGCGGCAATCCTCGTCTTTGTCAATAGCCGCAAGGAACAGGTGCTCCACGCTCACGAATTCGTCTTTCATGCGCGAAGCGGTCTTCTCCGCCTCGTTGATCACCTGGGTCAGGCTGCGGGACATGTAGGTCTGGGTTGCTCCGCTTCCCGTGACGGCGGGCAGCGTGCGCAGCTTTTCCATGATCGATTGTCGCATGGAGTCAACGGCTATGCCTAGTTTCTCTAGAATGGTTGTAACTAAACCGCCTTGCTGCATACATAATGCAAACAGCAAATGTAACGGGACAAGTTCCTGATGGTTCAGTTCAACTGCAATCTTCTGGCTACCATTGATTGCTTCCTGGGATTTGCTCGTAAAATTTTCAGCGTTCATGGATTTCTCCTTGCAATGAATAGCTCTTATTGCATTGAAGATAAGTGCAATCGGCATGCCAGGGTAAAATTAGAAAAGATAAGTAGCTGTATCTCGCATGGTTTCAATATAGTAGGTCTGTTATCTCTTGCGACGGCAATAGTAGAAGCCGATAGACCGTCTCAAATTGAAACGCGAATCTGTTCAATATCACGCAATTGGCTCTCGCGCATTTCCCAGTTTATTGAAGATCGAATCACCTGACGGTGGAAAGCACTCTGGTGAATTCCACGCCATCTATCTTCAGGACCAGCGCGCACATTGTGTTTGCAGAAGCTTCCGGCAGACGGATATCATAGGCCCCGCTTGACTGCATGCGATTGCACAGGATCCTGAGCAACCTGCCCTGCATGTCATAAAGTTTCAATGAAACCATGGCGGAAGAAAGAATAGTGTAATGTTCAATTCCACCGGACGCAGTGAAAACCGGCTGAGACTTTTTGTCCGGACTTCTTGCCATGGCGCTTGTCTGGCCGTTGCAGACAGAAAAGTCATTTCCCCAATTCACGTCATAATGACAGAGCCACGCGCTGATCCTGAAGTCAACACGGGACGGATCGAACAGGGGATTGTTCATGACCGAAAGCCAGCTCTTGGGAGTCAATTTCGTGATTTCTTCGGGGAGTTGCGACAAGGTATTGTTTTGCAAACGCAGGGTCGTCACACTCTTCAAGTTTCCGATTTCCGGCGGTACCCTTGAGATCCGATTGTAGCACACGTTGAGTTCCTGCAGCGACGACAACGCACCGATGGCCGAAGGCAAACTTGTCAAATTACATTCCTGTAAATTGAGATATGTCAAGCGAGGCAGATCGCAAATGACGGATGGAAACGAGTCAAGCGGGTTCGACACGAGAATCAAGGTACTCAGGGACCGCAGGCCGCTCAGTCCGGCCGGTAGCCCGGCAAGACCGTTCCAACTCGCATTGAGGTAGGTGAGTTCCCGCAATGCCTCGATTTCCTGAGGCAGCGCGGACAGCCGGCAACTTTCCACGTGTAATTCAGATAAATGTTTGATATGAAGAACGGGGGGCGGGAAATCAGCCAGATCATTATATGAAATATCGAGTGCCGACAGCAAACTGTCCTGTGCCAATTCCGGCGGAATCGAAAAAACAGTGTCCGTTTCCTGATTACGAACATTGAATGACGTGAGCCTTTGCATCAAGCCGATCGTTTTTGGGATCGAACGAATTTTGTTGTCAGACAAATCCACCTCAGCGAGTTCGGGCAGAGTAGTAATTGCCTGCGGAAACGCAACGAGATTGTCCCCAGCCAAAGCCACTATCCGAAGTCCAACGAGTTTGGAGAAACCGTTTGGAATTGAATCCAAATCGGCACCCCGTATCGACAAACTGCGCAATCCTGAAAGCCCGCCGACATACGCGGGAAGAGTAAGCTTTTCACCGACAATAAAATGGGATATTTCCAGAGTGTCCAGGGCATCCAACCCATTGATAATTGGAGGAATTTTGCTAATCAAGACACCACTTGTGAAACCGCGTCGACCCTGGCGTGTTTGCCAGCAGGTTTCATCAAAATGGAGCGCAACAATCCGCCCGTTCCTTTCGGTGGCTACCGAAGATATTGGCGCAGAAATATGATTCGAATCAAGAATTGCCCGAACGATAGCAACGTCATTTCGAAAGTTGCCGGCAAATGCCTGAATGCCGAGCATGAACAACAGTGAAAGAACTGAAATGACCAATAACCTGTTGTCAATTATTCGCCGCAGACGAAGTAGTGATTTGATAAGAGTCCCTCCTGTTAGTGCGAGAATTTCTGTTGCCTGCAAAAACGATTCATTCAAACCCCAAAAAAACATTTGAACCAATCCTGACAACAGGCCGTTCAATATAACTTCGCAGACAAAGATGGTCAAGCAATTTCGTCAATTGATTTTATTATATTTTCATGGGAGAAATGTAGCCGATGGGCTTAATCGGTTGAGTCGAAATGCGAAACAAGCGCTTAAGTTCACAGAGTAATTTATGCGATTGAATCCCCTGTAGAGCTCACCCATTTCTTCAAGGCTCTCATCAGGCGAAACTATTGGAAAATGAACATGAAGACAACAGCGGGACGAAAATGTATAATAAGCGTTGTAGCAGAAACGCAAACCATGCCAAAGTACTGAAAGCGAAAACACAACCCATGCCGAAATTAGTCCCGCTTACCGAGAAGGCGCGTGTGTCAATAAACATCGATGCAGTCGAATTGAATTCATTCCCCTTCAGGGTAGGACGCGAATCGAGGAACAGCTCAGACCATCTTTCCCAATCAATCATGGAGCGCAGGCTGGGAAAAGCTCCTCCGAATAACGACCTGTATCTTGTCGACAATGGCCGGCTATTGAATATTTCACGGGAGCATTTCCTGATCGACCGGACGGAATCCGGGTCATTCGTCCTCCGCGACCGGATGAGCGCTTGCGGAACAACGGTTCGCGGAGAAAAAGGTGAACGTCATTGTCACGCATCTCACTGCGATCTATTTGACGGAGACACCATTATTGTCGGTGCGCATTCTTCGCCGTATGTTTTCAAGTTCCTGGCCAATGACAAAGTAGACGTACGCCACGAATGGATCGTGTTTGACGCGATGGGTGTTGTGTACACTGCCAGCGATGATGTGAGCAATCTGTTGTGGCCGTTTATCACCAGGCACAACCCCCAGACTGACAAGAAATCATTCATAGAAGCATATGTGCGGGTCAGCCTGGGCAGCATTTCGTGCAGGGAATTCTGGGAAATGGTCGGGCTTGGCCGAAGGTATCCTGAGATCGAACGGGACTACCTGGACACGATGTTGACATTGGATAGTGAGTTCAAGCCGGTGGCACAAAGGTTGCGCGAGCGTTACAAAATCGGTATGCTTTCAAACGACGTGGGGGACTGGTCGCGTCATTTGAGGAAGCGGTTCGAGATCGACTTTTTCGACACAGCCGTGATCAGCGGAGATGTCCAGTGTAGAAAGCCGGACCCAAGAATTTTTGAGAAATTTCTAGAAGAAACAGGTGCGAGACCCGAAGAATGTCACTTTATCGATGACCGGAAAAAGAATCTGGAAGAGGCTGCTTCAATTGGCTTTAAGACTATATGGTTTCACAGAATAGAAGACGATTCTGAATTCCATGCCGAAAAGGAGATATCCTCCTTCTCTCAATTGGAACAAGCAATAAAATCAATGTGTTAAAATCAAGGTACATCAAACAGGCTCACTTGCTGGCTTTCAGGCTTCTTTTCGGACTTCCCTTTTCCTTTTGCTCTTTCATATGTCTTCAGTTCCTCATTAATATCAGCAAGATACGGCGACGGAACAGTTTCAAGAACCTTTCCGAACAAAGAACGTACCTTTGCCCAAACGAGATATAACCTTGATCTTGCACGTGTCATGCCGACATAGAAAAGCCTACGCTCTTCCGCGGCATCGACATGCCACGCGGCACGCTCGAGCGGAATCAAGCCCTTCTCGCATCCGACAATGAAGACTGCCGGAAATTCAAGGCCCTTTGCCGCATGGAGCGTCAGGAGAGAAACCTTTTCTCCCCTGAGACCAACTCCGTCATCGCCTTGCTGCAAAAGAACATAATCCGAAAACGATTTGTAGTCGCCGTACAAGGATGCGATCCGCTTCAGCCGTTCGAATATGTCACGGTTTTCCTTGTTTTCTGTTATTGCGTCGCGAAACTGAGGGAGAGTTTCAATAGCGCCAAGTGCCTCCTTGATATTTGAATGCTCTTCGCCTGGCGGCGCTCCGTTTAGAAGCGAGAGAATGTCGTTGACAATAGGATATTCCGCCAGCGACTTTTTTCCGGAAACCTGATAGGGAATGCCGCTGCGCTCGAAGGCCTCGATCAAGATCCGGGCCTGGGCATTGGTCCTGTACAACACGCCGAAATCCGAAAACGTCATCCGGTCATCATCGTCAGAGTCAAGCCTGCCGGAATCATGGGAAAACATCGTGGTACCGCCGACAAGTTTTTCCACCTGATGAACGACATATTCGGCTTCAGCCTTGTCTGTTGCCGCTTCGAAAACGGTCAGTCTGCCCTGCACGTAAAGCCTTGCAACCACGGAAGGTACGGCCGACTCGAAAGATTCCGCAGATATCACATCTCCGCAAGCCTCAAGCAGGTTTGATGCTGTCCGGTAATTTTCCGACAAGAAGACGATTCTTGCCTCAGGAAATTCCATTCCAAATGAGGAAAAGAAATGGACGTCAGATCCCCGGAACCCGTAGATTGCCTGGTTGGGATCGCCGATTGCGGTGATGCAAACTCCGTTCTGTACCAGAAGCTCTATCAGGTCATGCTGAACTTGGTTGATATCCTGATATTCGTCCACAAAGACTTCGCGATACATCGCTTGAATGTTTAGCCTGAGCCTCTCGTTTTGCACAAGCATGCGCAGCGCTTCAAGCATGAGGTCGTCAAAATCAAGCAAGCCGCTTTCTCGAAGCGATTTGTTGTAGAAGGCAATTTCTGCAGCGGTTTCCTGGATTATGGTTCCACCGGTCGATGATTTCATTCGTGAGACAGAATCCAGCAAGTCTCTGCGTTTTGACGTCGACGACCCAGGAAGTACTCTTGCTGCAATTTCGTTTCGCTGGCGATCCGTCGCTATCGCAAAGTTTTCCGGGACGCCCGCGACCGTGAAGTGTTGCCGAAGCAGGGAAAGACAAAATTGATGAAACGTCCCTATGAATATTCGTTCCAAGAGACTTGCATCGCAGAGCTTCGAGATTCTTTCGCGCATTTCGTCTGCAGCCTTGTTTGTGAACGTGACTGCCAGGATTCTTTCATTTCCGGAAAGCGCTGCCGCGGTTTTTGCGATTTTATGTGTAAGCGTGTGTGTCTTGCCGGTGCCGGGGCCCGCGATAATGAGGAGGTGCGAGCCGACGTGATCTACCGCGGCTTGCTGGGCTTCATTGAGTTTTTTTTTGAGGGTCTTTTCTTCCGGTTCTCGTCCGTAATTTGAGACGCTGCCTTTTTCTTCGACCTGATCGGTTGATTGAAGTTCTTTTTTACTCCGGCGTTTTGGCTCGCTTTCGGTGCCGGCCTCATCATCAGGCTTACGAAAGTCAGGAACAATCTCATCTCCAAATAAACTTGTCTGCCACTTTTTCTGATTTCGTTCCTTATCGGAAAAAATGGAAATGATTCCGTAGTCGCCGTCATAACCCGCTTTGAGCGTCACTTCACTGTTTCTCACACGTCGAATTCCCTCTGCAAGCAGGGAACTACCAAGTTTCTCTATTTTATCAATAGGAGTATCAAGGAGAATGGAAAACTCGCTGCCGATGTTACGGACGCAATGCCAGTATGTCTGTTCGACTTTCATGGATGCCTGACCAAGGCCGAGACAGTTCCCGATAATTTCGGATAGCGGTATCATGCTGTGATACGGCCGCCACCTCTTGCCCTTTTCGCCTTCCGGCCTATCGGCGAGCTCCTCGACACGCGCCATAACGCCGACCGTAACCGGCTTGCCGCATACCGGGCATAAGCCCTTGTTTTTTATGGTATCCTTTGGGTGCATCCTTGTTTCGCATTTACGGTGGCCATCGTAATGGTATTTCCCTTCTTCAGGGAAAAATTCCACGGTACCGGCAAGTCCAATGTCTCCAGGATTTCGCAAGGCATTCAAGAGGCCGAGGTAGGAAAGATCGGTATCAAAGATGTTGGCTTCGCGGCCGAGCTTTGACGGCGAATGCGCGTCCGAGTTCGAAACCAGGACAAATTTGTCAAGCGACGACAGCCGCCAGTTCATGAGCGGGTCTGACGAAAGGCCGGTCTCCAAAGCGTAGATATACTTCGTCAAGTCGCCGAAACATTCCTCGATGCTGTTGAATCCGCTTTTTGACCCGAGCACGGAAAACCACGGCGTCCAGATGTGCGCCGGAATCAGGAACGAATCCGGGTTTACCGAAAGCGTGATGTCGAGCAGGTCGCGGCTATCGAGCCCGAGGATAGGCCTGCCGTCGGAACGGATATTGCCGATGTCCTCGAGCCGCGCGGCCATCTTTTCCGCTGTGGCAAAATCCGGCATATACACGACATTGTGGACCTTGCGGACTTTACCATCCCGTTTGTAAATAGAGGATATTTCCGTAGAAAGGATGAACCGTACCGGCCCCTTGCAGGCCGGCGGCAGTGATTTTTCGACTTCCTTGGTATATTCCGGCTTAAGGGTGAAAAAGCCGTCTCCGCTTGGGTCCAGTTTTTCCTTGAGCCCGGCCAGCCAGCCCGGATGAATGCAATCGCCGGAGGCAACGACCTGAATGCCCTTGATCTGCGCCCAGAGCCAGAGCTGTTCCGGGGTGAGTTGCGGGCTTGTCGCGCGGGAAAACCGGGAATGGATGTGAAGGTCGGCAAAATAGCGCATTAATATGAAAATAAATGAAAGGCAGGATAATTCCCTGCCGATATTGTAAAATCAGTACACGGAGTTTTCAGGGCAATTTGGGCCCTGGATCAAAGGAAATAAACCGATTTTAGAATAAAGCGAATGGATTGTATGGCATTTTCAAGTAGAGATTTTTCCGATATCAAAGAACCGGGCGCCCCTAAGATCGGTGTTCCCGACAAGGATAGCAATGGCTTTAAAGTTCCAAATGCCCCTCGCGGAAGCACCTACGGTCTTTATCCGAAACGAATTGAACCGAAACCCTCCTTTACCGCCGCGGGAAAACGGAACCTGCGGCCTTCGGGGGCTATTGCCGGATTGAAAAACGCGAGGAGAATAATTTCGGTTGCCGGAATCATCGGAATTGTTTCCCTCGGCGCAGCATTGGTATTCCTGATTGCCGAAAAGAACCAAGTTGCGATGTCGGCGGCAAATCCGAGGCCGACACAAGGGGCGCAAGGCGATTCTATTAAACAAAGGGAGTTGCTCAGGTTGTCCGCCGGCTCTGGTGCGGAAAAAGAACCGGTTCCGGGCAATGCAGCCGTCAATCAGGAATTGACCTCTCAGGATAAATTCAAGGGAAAAACAGAAACTCCAGTGCCATCGGGGAAAACAGGATCGCCGCTGATGCACAGCAAACGCGTGAGGTCCGGCTTCCACAGTGTCGCTGCTTCAGTGGCTTCCATTTCCCCAAAGCCCGTGGAAACGCGCACCGGCCTGCTTCACATTCACACCTATCCATGGGCGAATATGTATATCGATAATATTTTTGAAGGCACGACGCCCACCCCGCATCCAATTTCACTCGCGGTAGGGGAACATTCGCTCGTGTTGAAACACGACGGGTACAAGCTCTATTCCGGGACGGTGCATGTTGACGAAAGAGATACAACGCGCATTAGAATCCAGCTGGAGCAGTGATCGCAGGCGTTCTCATCAAAAAGCCGCATCTCGCCTTACCGTTTCAGGCGAAAATGCGGGCAAGCACACGGCGATATACTCGGTACCCTCCAAGCTGGGTGTGCTGTATTGCACCCACTCGCCTGCGTTTACGATAATGGCTTGACCTGCCGACACTTCAAATTGACCGGATTTTGTCGTGACGCGCAACATGCCTTTCAGAACAACCGTGTATTCGTCGAATTGAGGAGTCTGGCCGGGTTCTATCCATCCGGCAGGGCTTTTCATACGCGCAACGCTGACTGCGCTGGTCTGCGAGGTCACACGGCCGACATATTCCTCGATGATCTTAGGCTTGTTTCCTGCGGCAGTGATGATTGACGGTTTTTCAATAGGACGCGGCATAGTTCCCTCCCTTTTATGGTAGCACCTCAATATGGTGTGTGAGGTGTGTTGAGCGCAACGTCTCAAGGCACAATAAAAAAACCTGATTTCCCATCTTGCGTACAAAATCAAATCTAAGTATTTTGATACCCGATGAAGCAGATCGAACTCCTCATGGACGCGACTGCCCTCGATCGGGCCCTCACCCGAATTGCTCACCAGATATTGGAAAAAAACTCTGACCTGAAGAACCTCGGCATCGTCGGCATGCAGACGCGTGGCGTATTTCTCGCGAAGCGCATCGCGGAAAAGATAAATGGCCTTGAAAAAACCGAAATGTCCTCAGGCGTTCTGGACATTACCATGTACCGGGACGATTATCGCATGGCGCTGAAACAGCCCAAGGTGCAGGTGACGCATATTCCGTTCGACATCAACGGTATCGAAATGATACTGGTCGACGATGTGCTTTACACAGGGAGAACCGTTCGTGCGGCGCTCGAAGCGCTCAATGACTTCGGAAGGCCTAAGACAATCCAGCTGGCGGTACTGATCGACCGGGGTCACCGGGAAATGCCCATTCATGCCGACTACGTTGGAATGACGATCACGACGCGCGCAAACCAGGAAGTGGCGCTTAAGGTCAAAGAAAAAGACAACGAAGATTCGGTATGGCTCATGGAACTTGAGAAGGGCGACTGACGAATGGCATTGACCATCAACCATCTGCTCGGCCTCGAAGGCGTACCCAAGGAAGACATCACCCTCATTCTCGATACCGCGGACACCTTCTACGAAGTGCTGCAGCGCGAAATACCGCAGGTACCCACCCTTCGCGGCAAGACGGTGGTAAACCTGTTCTTCGAGAACAGCACCAGGACCCGAATGTCCTTTGAGCTTGCGGAAAAACGGCTCTCGGCAAACCCGCTCAACTTCTCCACTTCGACAAGCTCGGTCACCAAGGGAGAGTCCCTGCGCGATACCATGCGCAACATCGAAGCAATGAAGATAGACATGGTCGTGGTGAGACACAGCGCGGCCGGAGCGCCGAGTTTCCTCACGAAATGCACCGACGCCGCGATCATCAATGCCGGCGACGGGCTGCACGAACACCCGACCCAGGCTTTGCTTGACATGATGACCATCCGACAGAAATTCGGCAAACTCGCGGGCCTGAAGGTTGCCATCATTGGCGACATCCTGCACAGCCGCGTCGCGCGGTCCAATGCCTGGGGAATGAAGACCATGGGCATGGACGTTACCCTGTGCGGGCCGCCGACCCTCCTGCCCCAACACCCGCAGGTGCTCGGCGTTCGCGTGACGGACAACATGGACGAGGCGCTTTTTGGCGCCAACGTGGTCATGCTGCTGCGCCTGCAACTCGAGCGGCAGGGAAGCGGGCTCTTTCCCTCGATACGCGAATACCGGGAGCGGTACGGCCTCGATCTTGACAAATTATCGAAATTGCCCGACGACATCATTGTGATGCACCCCGGCCCGATCAACCGCGGGATCGAGCTTGCCTCGAACGTGGCGGATTGCAGCAAGTCCGTGATCCTTGACCAGGTGACCAACGGCGTCGCGGTCCGCATGGCTGTCCTGTATCTTCTTGGAGGCGGTGAGAATGCGTAAGAAAGGGAACGGCCAGATCATTTACATGCCAGGAACGGAGTCGCACCCGGCGAGCATCCTTATCAAAAACGGCCGAGTCATCGACCCGGCGAACGGAATCGACGAACGACTGAATGTCGGCGTGAAAAACGGCATGATCAGCTTTGTCGCTGCCGAGGTGCCCCAGTATTTTCAGCCCCAGGAAGAAATTGACGCCGAGGGAATGTGGGTCGCACCCGGCCTCGTTGACATGCACGTTCACTTGCGCGAGCCCGGACGCGAAGACAAGGAAACCATCGAGACCGGCACCATGGCTGCCGCTGCCGGCGGATTTACGGCCGTGGCCTGTATGCCGAATACGAACCCGGTGCTTGACGAGGAATCCAAGATCCGCTACGTTGTACAGCGCGGCACAAACTGCCCGTGCCGTATTTATCCTGTCGGCTCGATCACCAAGGGACTCTTGGGAGAGGAATTGTCGCCGTTCGGGGAGATGGTACGAGCAGGAGCTCGGGCCGTTTCCGACGACGGCAAGAGCGTGCGCAAGTCAAGCGTCATGAAGAACGCCCTCAATTACTCGAAGTCATTCAAGATTCCCGTGATTTGTCACTGCGAGGATGCCGATCTTGCCCTGGGCGGCCATATGAACGAAGGCCTGATGTCCACGCGCCTTGGCATGCGCGGCATACCTTCTGCCGCCGAGGAGATCGTGGTCGCCCGCGACATCATGCTCGCGGCATATACCGGGGCGCGCGTCCACATCGCGCATGTGTCAACAGCCGGTTCGCTCCGTTCGATCCGCGAGGCCAAAAAGATGGGCGTGAACGTGACCTGCGAAACCTGTCCGCATTACTTTACTCTCTGCGACCAGGACGTGGAGGGGTACAACACCAATCGCAAAATGAACCCGCCGCTGCGGACCGCGGCTGACCGGGACGAGATCATTACCGCGCTCGCCGACGGCACGATCGATGTCATTGCCAGCGACCATGCGCCGCACGTATCGGAAGAAAAAGACGTGGAATTCGACGCGGCAGCCTTTGGCGTCATTGGACTCGAAACCTCGCTTTCCGTTGTCCTGTCCTACCTTGTTGATAAAGACATTCTCATGCCCGTTGATCTTGTAGAAAAAATGAGCCTTGCGCCCAATCGCATTCTTGGGCTCGATGGCGGCACGCTGACAGTTGGAAAACCCGCGGACATAACGGTTATCGACCCCAAAACAAAATGGAAAGTCGATTCCTCCCTGTTCTATTCCAAAGCCCGCAATACCGCCTTTGAAGGCATGGAACTCAAAGGCTTTGCCCGCTTCACCATACTGGGCGGTGCGATCGTGTACATGCGGAAATGATTCTAATCCCTTTGTCCGGCTCACAATTGAGGAGAAGTACTTTACGATGGAGACTATGCGCGACCCTTTGACAACTCGGATTGCCATTACTGGACTGGGGACAATCAATCCGATCGGGAATACGGTAAACGAATTCTGGCAGAACTTGATGATCGGGAAATCCGGCGTCCGGCTGGTACGCAATCCCGACATCGCCAAATTCAGCGTCAAGATCGGCGGAGAAGTGTTCCTGCCCGATTTGACCGGCTATTTCAAGAAACAATCAATGACGCGACGCCTCGATCGGTTCATCGTACTTGGTCATATTGCCGCTAGCCAGGCATTCAAAGATAGCGGAATCAACCCGGGCAATGATCCGCAACGATACGGCGTGTTGATCGGTACGGGTGACGCGGGAGTTGAAACCACGTACCAGACGTTCAACAGCATATTCAAACGCGGCATGGACGCGACGTCTCCTTTCTATGTTGTCGGGTGCATTCCCAATACGGCATCGGCATTTTTTGCCAACGAATTCAATCTTCAGGGTCCGAATTTCTCCATCAATTCCGCCTGCGCGACCAGCAATCACTCGATCGGCATGGCCTCGCTTTTGATCAGGATGGGGTTTGCCGACGTCATGTTCGCAGGAGGCGCAGAAGCGGTTGTCAATGTGCCCGGATTTGCCGGGTTCGGCGTCATCAGGGCGCTTTCGGAGAGAAACGATTCGCCGGAAACCGCCAGCAGGCCCTTTGACAAAGACCGGGACGGATTTGTCCTTGCCGAAGGCGCAGGAGTCATTTGTCTGGAGGAAATGGAACACGCGAAGAAGCGCGGTGCCCATATCTACGGGGAACTCACGGGAGTCGGTTTCACCTGCGACGCCTATGATCTGGTTTCCCCGCATCCGGAGGGCAGGGGCGCGACCGCTGTCATGGAACAGTGCCTTGCAAACGCCCGCATCAGGAAAGACCAGGTCGGCTTGATCAATGCGCATGGGACCTCGACGCCCCAGGGAGATTTGGCCGAAAGTAAATCGATTGCCAAGGTGTTCGGCGATTTGTCCCGCACTATTCCCGTTCACAGCACCAAATCCATGACCGGGCACCTTGTCGGCGCTGCAGGCGGGGTCGAGGCGATCGCGGCAATCCTAGCGCTTGAGAAAAATTTCATTCATGCGACGATCAATCAGTTCACGCCTGATCCGGAAATCAAAATTAATGTGGTCCGGAATAATCCGCTGGAAGCAAAAGTCGACCATATCTTGTCAAACAGTTTTGGATTCGGCGGGCAGAATGCATCATTACTGATTTCACGATTCAACGGATAAGACAAGGCGAAAATATGCGAATCAATCAGGATCGTAGAGTCGTGGTCACCGGTATGGCCACCATAAACCCGCTGGGCGATACGCTGGAAACATACCACCGTAACCTTCTCGCAGGAGTCTCCGGCATCCGGAAATGGACGACGCTTGCGCTGGATTCCATCGAGTGCAAGATCGGCGGTGATCTCGGAGATTATGACGTGATGGCCGCGCTTGACCGGCTAAAAGGCCGGATCCCGGACACGCTTCATCAGAAGGTGCGAAAACTTTTCCGCACCTGTACGTTCTCCAACAAGATGACGGCGCTCTGCGCGATGAACGCCTACCTGGACGCCGGGCTGTTCGGCACGCAAGAAGACCCCTATCGCACTTCGGTCCTGCTGGCGGGGCACAATTTCAATTCACGTTATGTCAATAAAAACATCGACCAGTACAAACAGGACCCAACCTATATCGACCCGCTGTTCGGCCTCGAAGGCCTGGACCAGAACATCGCCGCGACCATTTCAGAGGTTCTGTCGGTCAAGGGGCCGGTGTGCACGATCGGCGCCGCCTGCGCAAGCGGAAACTACGCCTTGCGCGATGGGTTCCGGGACATTGTCATGGGAGAATGCGAACGTTCGGTCGTCGCCGGCGCTCCCTTCGATATGGCCGAAACTGACATGCAGGCAATGGTTTTTTTGAACTCCATCGTCATCAACCCCAAATTTCAGGACCAGCCGCAGAAGGCCTCCCGCCCGTTCGACACCGAGCGGTGCGGATTCCTGCCCTCCCACGGCTCGGCCGTCATTATCCTGGAAGAGCTGCACAGCGCCATGCACCGCGGGGCGCGCATCTATGCCGAACTCTTGAATGTCAAGGCAAATGCGGACGGGTGCCATCTGCCGTCGCCGTCCTCCGACAACCAGAAGCGGCTCATCCTCGACCTGTTGAAATCCGTGAATGTGCCGCCGGAGAGCATCGACTATGTCAATTGCCACGCGACGAGCACGCCGTTGGGCGATCTGGAAGAAATCAAGGCGATCAAGGGGGCCTTCGGCGATCACGCGTACAAGCTGAAACTCAATGCGCCAAAATCAATGCTGGGCCACACCTGTTGGGCAGCCCCATTGGTCGAATCGGTCGGCGCGATCCTCCAGATGAACGGCGGCGTTTTGCACCCGTCCGTCAATATCGACAATCTCGACCCTGCTGTTGACCTTGACGTGTGCGCGAACGAGGCGCGCGAATGCAAGGTCCGGTACATGCTGAAGAACTCGTTCGGGTTCGGCGGGTTGAACAGCTGCAGCCTCTACAAACAATTTGAGGAATAGTCTATGAATGCATTCGTGACCGGCGGTTCCCGGGGAATCGGCAGGGCCATCGTCTTGAAGATGGTGAAAGAAGGCTGGGGATGCGGATTCAGCTATGTCAACGACCGCGCCTCGGCCGAAGAGACGCTGTCGCAGGCGCTTGCCATTGCGCCCAAGGCCTCCTTGAAATTTTATCAGATGGACTGCAAGAGCTCCGCAAGTGTTGAAAAAGCAGTCGAGCAGTCCATCGCGGATTTCGGAGACATTCATGCATTAGTCAACAATGCCGCGATTGTGCGCAATAATGCGGCGGTCATGATGAGCGATGCGGAATGGGATGACGTGATTGCGACAAACCTGTCCGGGGTATTTTATACGGTCCGGAGCTTCTTGATGCATTTCATTTCCAACCGCAGCGGCAAGATCATTTCAATTTCGTCGCTGGCCAGCCAGGGATCCAGCGGCCAGATCAACTACAGCGCGAGCAAAGCAGGCCTCATCGGGCTTACAAAAACACTTGCCAAGGAATATGGGGGCAAGGGCATAACCTCCAATCTGGTGACGGTCGGGTATGTTGAAACCGACATGACCAAGAACCACATGGCTGACTCGCTGCGGGAGTTCTGGCTCAAATTTTGCCCGCTCAAGAAAGTCGGAAGTGCCGAGGACATTGCCAATTCGGTTCATTTTCTCGCGAGTGACCAGGGTAGTTTTATCAACGGCGAGGAACTTCATGTAGCCGGCGGATTGACCTACGCCCCGTAAAATCAATTAGTTTTCTAACCACCCACACTCGTATCCAGGAAACAGCGCCCTCATGAAATCCGTTGGAATAGAAAAAATCAATTTGTACGGCTCATCACTCTGTCTCAAACAGTCTGATCTGGCGCTTGCCCGCGGCAAGGACCCTCAGCGTGTCGTTGCCGACTATTTGATCGACACCCGGTCGTTGAATCCGCCTTGGGAAGACACGATTACCATGGCAGTCAATGCCGCGGCGCCGATGTTGACAGATGAAGATAAATCGCAGATCGGGATGCTGATCGTGGGGACCGAAGGATCTGTTGACTTTGGAAAACCGATCAGTACCAACATCCATGGAATCCTTGGTCTGCCCCATACGGTCAGGAATTTTGAGACAAAGCATGCCTGCTACAGCGGCGCGGCCGCGCTGGACGTTGCGGTAAACTGGATCGCATCTGGGTTGAACCGCGGGAAAAAGGCCCTGGTCATTGCGACGGATTTCAGCAGGCGCCATTTCGGCAAGGATTGGGAATTTGTCCTGGGTGGCTCGGCGGCCGCCATGATCGTCTCTGACACTCCCAGAATCATCGAATTCGAGACCGGGCTCAAAGGGTCCTGGACAACCGATATTTATGACACCTACCGGCCAACGGCCCGGCACGAGTCGGGAAATAATGAGGTCAGCCTGTACAGCTATTCCGATGCGCTGGAAGGCGCGTATAACGATTTTGTCGATTGTGTCAAGGGGCCAGTTGATTTTGACACCATGTTCGACTATAACATTTATCATATGCCGTTCCCGGCAATGGCATTCCAGGCGCACCGGATACTGTGCAACCTGGCCAGACCGCGGGCAAAGTCCGAGGTTCGGGAAAGTTTTGACGCCAAAGTCCTTCCATCATTGCGTTTTGCCCGCCGTGTCGGAAGTATGTACGGTGCGAGCAATTTCTTCGGCTTGTGCGGGTTGATTGCTTCGGTCCCCGATCTGAAACCCGGCGCGCGCGTTAGCATGTTCGCCTACGGGTCCGGCGCCATGGGAGAGTTTTACAGCGGCCGGATTTGCCCGGGAGCACACGAAATTGTCAAGGGAATGCGGTTTGACGAATCCCTGGACCGCCGAAAGAAAGTGAGCGTTGCAGAGTACGAAATGGTTGAAACGCGGCGAGAGGAATTGATCGAAAAGGAAAATTACGTGTCCGATTTGGCGCTGTTGGATAACTGGTATGGAGAATTCTATTCAGGACGACGCATGCTGGTATTGGCTGAGGTAAAGGAATACCGGCGAATGTATCAGTGGAGTTGATCATGGAGCCGATCCGGTTGGAGAATGATTCCGGTCTCGCCTTGATCACGCTGAACGACAGCAGTAACGGAAACACACTCACCGCACACAGTTTGACCGCGCTTGCGCAAGCCTTGACCGATGCGGTACATGACGACTCGGTCCGGGCCATCCTCCTGCGGTCCGACGGGCCCGCATTTTGCACCGGAATGTCCCTTTCGGACGCCGGGGCAAAGCCGCTCGGGACAGGTGAATTCGGGAATACCATTTCCCTTTATTGCGAATGCCTCCTGAAGATCTACCGTGCTCCGAAACCCGTCGTATGCTGTATCACCGGTGACGTCAAAGCCGGCGGCGTCGGGCTTGTCAGCGCCTGCGACATCGTGGTTGCCTCTCCTGGCGCCACCTTCCAATTAAGCGAAATATTCCTGGGAATGATTCCGGCAAACGTCCTGCCCTTCCTTTTTTCGCTTCGCCTTGCCCCGCAAACGGTGCGATACCTGGTCCTGACCGGGAAAAAACTATCTGCGCAGGAGGCGCTCGCTATACAGCTTGTCAACGAAGTCGTTCCCGCTGAAACGCTGGAACGGGACCTCAGGGCGCTCATCAAGGGACTCTTCCGCGCCTCTCCGAAGGCCGTGGCGAGAGCAAAACAATTCACCGGAATGCTGTATGGGGAGAAGATGGACCCGTCGATCGAACTTGCGAAGAATTCATTTACAGAGATGATGCGCGAACCTGAAATTACGAAAGCGATCAGCGATTTCAATGATGGCTATAGCCCATCCTGGTTTTCACCCTTCTCCCCGAAGAATTCCCTACTCTGTAAAGGCGCGGTATGAAAAACATCATGACGGTCAGCGGAAACGGCGACGGGGTCGTTTTCCTGAAACTGAACGACAATCGCCGCAAGAACACGTTTGCCGACGATTTTATCGATACGTTCATTGCGGCCCTGGAAAAGATCGAACGTACAGGCACCACCAAGGTACTGGTCATTCACGGGCTTCAGGATGTCTTCTGCGCAGGCGCGGACAAGAAGAACTTACTTGCCTTATGCGACGGTACCGTACATGTCAAGGACCTGGCCGTCTCCAGGCGCCTGCTCGAAGTCCCTTTCCCGGTCATAGCGGCGATGGAAGGTCATGCGGTGGGCGGCGGGTTGATGCTTGCCGTCTGTTGCGATATGATCGTTGCGGCTAGAGAAAGCAGGTACGGGGCCTCTTTTATGGAACTCGGATTTACGCCGGGAATGGGATGCACGCGGTTGGTCGAACAGCTGGTAGGACCGTATGTCGCCGCAGAGATGATGTACACGGCACGGCTCTTTAGAGGAAGTGAGCTGGAGGGAAAGGGTGTCAACATCAACGCAATCGTTCCCAGAAAAGAAGTAATGAAAACCGCCACGGATATGGCGCAACGGGTCGCTGAGAAGAACCGCGAGTCGCTGTACCTTCTTAAGTATACCCTTGCCTCGCGCAGAAAAAAAATGCTTATCGATGCGCAGGTAAATGAGGACCTGATGCACCGGATCAGTTTCGCGTTTCCGCAAACACGTTCAAGGATCGAAGAAATTTACAAGGAGCAGGCATGATCCCGGTGGATTTGAAAGGAAGAACCGCCCTGGTTACCGGCGGGACAAGGGGCATTGGCCTTGCGGTGGCTATGCAGCTGGCAAAAGCCGGGGCGAGGCTTTTTTTGACCTATCGGTGGGGCAGTGCCGATACCGGAGCTCTATACGAAGGGTTTGCGCGGGTGACAGATCGGAAACCGGTTCTCATTGAGGCTGATGTTTCGGTTGAAGATGATACGGCCAGGCTGCTTGATGCAATTGCGGCAGATGCGGACCGTGTCGATATTCTCATCAGTAATGCGAGCATTGCGCTGCTGACCGGTTCACTCGACGAATATAAAAAGAAGTCTTTGTTCAAGACCATAGAATACAGTACCTGGCCGATGATCGATTATACCCGAAAGATCCGGGAACGGTTCGGTTCCTATCCCCGATATATCATCGGAATTTCAAGCGACGGTCCGGACAATTTTTACCAGGGATACGATTTCGTCGCCGCATCCAAAGGCCTGATGGAAATATTCAGCCGCTACCTTTCGATTCACCTCGCCCCTGAAGGATGCCGGGTGAATGTTGTCAGATTCGGTCCGGTAGAAACCGATTCGTTCAACCAGGTTTTCGGGGACGGATTTTTCGAGTATGTGCGGAAGCAGGGCATCAGCGACGAAATGCTGCTTAAGATCGAGGATTGCGGAAAAACGGTTGTCGCTCTGTGCAGTGGCCTGCTTGACGGGCTCAATGGTCAGATCCTGACCGTGGACAACGGTCTTTCCTTCGGCAACAACATCATCATGCAGTATTTGCATTCCAGATCGAATAGTGCGGGACAGGAAGGCGGGTCAACTCAAAAGTAGAATCCGCCCGCAGCTGTGAGGTATATTCCATCCTTATGGAAGACAGATTGCTTATATCCGCTCGTTCGACCCCGGCCCAGACCTGTACGTTTCCAGCCGATGAAACCGATTTTCTTAAAACCTAGGCCGGAAATAAAATATATTAGACGGTCTTATCTCTATATAGGCTCTTGGATCAGGTCGCGTAGCTTTAACCGGCTCGTGATAGGCACACCATCACAAGCCTGAAGTAAAAATCGCAGATATCATAACTTTCAGCAAGTGGAGGCGTACATGGATCAAGTTCAGGACAAGGCCCGGATTATCGAGGTCATTAAGGAAAATATTATCAAGAATATAGATGGCGTGAACAAGACCGACATTGACACCAGCAAGTCAATGAAGGATTATGGCGCCAACAGTCTGGATATCATCGAAGTGGTCTCATGTTCCATGCGGGAATTGAATCTAAAAGTCCCTCGCAGTGAATTGACTGACATCAAGAACATCGACGAACTCGCGGAAAAATTCGTTCAATACCAGAAATAAGGCATACTATGGACAATACAATGGCGTACAGCCTTGCGGATTTCAACTACAATGACAATCCCGATGTTTTGTCTCCGCCGGCTGATTTCGAACAGTGGCTTGAACATCCCGGCGTAAAAGCAGCATTCAGTCTTTTCGAGCAACAAATGCTCTCAGCACCGGTTGTGAGGACCGAAGTCATCAACAATTTTGATCACAAGCGGCGCAAAGTCATCAACCTCACCTCGTATAATTACCTCGGACTTTGCACTCACCCTGAAGTGATTGCCGCTGCAAAAGCGGCTCTTGATAAGTACGGTCTTGGCGCATCGGGCGCAGCTCTCCTGTCAGGCACCTTTGATCTCCATGTCGAACTGGCTTCAAAGCTTGCCGCATTCAAGGAAAAAGAAGCTTGCGTACTCTACTCCGGCGGTCTTGCCGCAAATATGGGCGCTATTCAGGGGCTGCTGCGAAAAGGCGATGTTCTTATCATGGACGAAAAGTGCCACAAGAGCCTAATTGACGGCGGTACGCTTGCCCAGGCGCGAATGCTTTTCTTTGCCCACAATGATATGGATTCACTGGTCATGATGCTGGAAAAGAACAAAGGCGCACGAACAATGGTCGCTGTTGAGGGCGTGTATTCCATGGATGGCGACCTTCCGAAATTAGTAGAGATCGTGGAGATTTGCGAGCGGTACCATGCCGCAATTTATCTGGACGAAGCGCACTCATCCTTCATGTTTGGAAAGAACGGCAGAGGCGTGGGCGAGCACTTTGGCGTTGAGGACCGCATCGGCATTGTTTTCGGCACCATGAGTAAGGTCCTTGGCGGTGTTGGCGGGTTTGTCTGCTCAAGAGCGTCCACAATTCGCTATCTAAAATGTTATTCCTCTCCGTTCCAGTTTTCATGCGCGCTACCTCCTGCAATTGTCGCAGGAGTTCTCAAAGCCCTGGAAATTGCCACCCGTGACTCGACGTTGCGCGACAAGCTCTGGGAAAATGTCGCTTACTTCAGAGAAAAACTGCTCGGCATGAACCTGAACCTTGGTGACTCCGCATCGCAGGTCATTCCTATTATCATCGGGTCATCCGGAGAGAAACTGCTTTCCATGGCAATCGAAATTCAAAAGCGGGGTCTTTTTCTCCAGCCGGTGGACTTTCCGGCCGTACCCGCAAACGCGCGCCGGTTCAGGCTCTCGGTTTCATCAGCCTTGACAAAACAGGATATCGACGAAGCGTGCAACATCATTCATGATGTCATTGCCGTAGGACTGAAAAATTGAATCATGACCCTGAAAAGCTGCTGAAAACGTTTCGGAAAAAACCGCTCGCCGACAATGCAGTGTCCCTGACCCGATGCAATCATGCCTCTGATGCCGTCAAGAAAATTATCCCCCACCGGGAACCGTTTCTCCTGGTAGATTCGATAACCGGTATCGATTTACAGAATCAGGTGATTTGCGGCACTCGACTATGCCGCGCAGACGATCCGGTCTTTCAAGGACATTTTCCGGGCTATCCGGTGTATCCGGGAAGTTTGCAATTGGAAAGCGCAGGCCAGATGGGGCTCTGTTTATGCTATTTCCTCGCAAACCAAACGACTGAAATCCCCGTCTCAACGCAGATGATGCAGGTCCGCGCAACAAAAGTTCTGGGCGCTCAGTTTCTCGAGCCTGTCCCGCCGGGCAGTACCATGGAATTGGTTTCCCAAAGGCTGGAAGCCGATTCCTTCTTCGAGACATATCTCGGGCAAGTTCTGGTCGACCGAAAAATTTGCAGCGTGTTTGTCGGCGAAATCTGTATCCTGTGACTCAAGCGTATGAGCTACTTTGAGGATATTGGAAAGACCCTGGCCACGCGATCGCTTTTCTTTACTTCCACGACCAGCCTCCGTTCCCTCGATGATCTGCCTCCCCCCGAACGGCAGGCCATTGCCACCGCCTGCGTTTCTCGCCAGCGGGAATTTGCGACAGGCCGATTTTGCGCGCATCGTCTCCTTTCTGATATGGGGGTGACTTGCGAAGAAATCGGTCAAGGCAACAACAACGAGCCACTCTGGCCGGAAGGGATATGCGGCAGCATCGCGCATACTGCCGGCGCGTGCTGCGTCATTGCAGCTCTTACAACGCAATACAAATCTGTCGGCATCGATATTGAAAAGGCGTCCCGCCCAATCAGCGAACCAGCCCGCCGAATGTTCCTGAACAACGATGAGATGCAATGTCTCAGCGCGAAGGCCGGACTTTTCAAGAATGTCCATCTGACCGTCTTCTCGATCAAAGAGACCATTTACAAAATGTTGTTCCCGTTGACAAAAAAGGTAATTCCCTTTTCGGCCGTCTCTGTTCAACCCTTGACAGATGAAGGCAGCTTTGCCTGCAGGGTCAACATAGACTTGAGCGAGACGATCAGTGCGGGCATGGTCTTGAACGGCTGGATGTTTCACGACCAGACCTGGATTCTCACCGCGGCAGCCCTTCGATAATACAATAAACGCGATTTTCCAAGGATTCAGTCCGTTTACGAAGCATCAGTGCGCATGCCGTGTTGGTCGCGCATTGATCCCAACCTGTTCTGTAGGAAAGTATCAACAAGCTCAAATGTGACCAGCCTGAGTCGGCGAAATTTGTTATATGATGTTGAAATTAAATATGTTACGAACGTTAAGAAGAAATCATGGCGTTCCGTAACTATAGAACAAATAATTCATTTCCCAAAATATTCCCCGATTCAAAATATGGTTTTCATGTTATATTCTTTTGGGAAAGGTCGCCTATGGAAAAAAGAAGCGTCAAAATAAACATTTTTGATTATACGGATTACCGCAAATATCTGCTCGATTTCTATACAGATCAGAAGAGAAGCAAGAAAGCATTTTCCTACAGGTTCTTTGCCCGGAAGGCCGGAATCAATTCGGTTGGCTTGTACAAAGACGTTGTCGAGGGCAGGCAGAATCTCGGAAGGGCGCTCATCTTCAAGTTTTCAACCGCCATGGGTCACAGCAAGAAAGAGGGTGAGTATTTTGAAAACATGGTTTATCTGAATGAAGCGCACACGGTTGAAGAGCGCAAACTTTTCTTTGAAAGGATGATGGCGAGTCAGACCACTAGGGCAAAAATTATCGAGACCGCCAAGTACGAGTACTATCTGAAATGGTACTACAGCGCAGTGCGCGCGCTCCTTGCGCTCAAGAGTTACAGGGATGATCCAGAAGATTTTCGGAAGATCGCCAAGGCCTTGAATCCCGAAATCACACCAAGCCAGGCGAAGAAAGCACTCAGGATCCTTGAAAAACTTGGTTTTATCCAAAAGGACGAATTCGGGGTCTATTCGCTCATCGACCAGGTGATTTCCACCGGTTCCCTGAAACAGGACAAGAACATCGCAACGCTCCATGTTGTCAATTTTCAAAAGGAAATGATGAAACTTGCGCAAGGGGCCTTTGACCGGTTCAGCAGCGACAAGTTGAACATGTCGACACTGACTATTGGTATCTCGGAAAACACCCTGGGGCAGATAAAAGAGGAATTGGCAACGGTTCGTAACAAGATCGCTGGTCTGGCGGAAAACGACGTGAACGCGGACAAAGTTTTCCAGCTCAACATCCAGCTTTTCCCCATGTCGGACAAGAGCGAGAAGGCCGTCGTATGATACGATCCATCCTCGCTCTGGCAGTCGTTGGAACGATGCTTCTTTCCTGCTCCACGTCAATACAACAGGCCGGGGCCGGCAGCAGCTCCGAGACTGTTATTGGAAAAATCAGCACCATTGACGGGCGCCCGGCGATTGACACAAAGGTTATGCTCATCCCGTCCGACTACGATCCCGTTTCATCAACGGCCATAGACAACCGGAAAATCTATTCGGATACAACGACGGAAACGGGCGACTACCGAATGCTAGTCTCCGATACGGGCCGGTTCAATGTGCTGGCAATCCAGTTGTCGCTGGGAACTCGATCATTGATTTCCGGCATTTTCGTTCATGGCGACACAACGGGTGTTCAGCCATGTACCCTGAAAGCCCCCGGAGCCATAAAGGTGATCCTGCCAGCCGGTGTCGACACTCTTAATGGATATGTCTATATTCCGGGCACCACAACACTGGCAAGGCTTAGCAGTACGAAAGGGTACGTGATTCTCGATTCGGTGCCAGCGGGAATCGCCTCATCGATTTATTATGGTTTGGAATCCGGTAGCGTTGCACCAAGCCCAATCCTGGACAGCATTCCGGTTCTGTCGGGCGACACCACCATAACCACCTATAGCGCATGGAAGTTTTCGAAACGTTGCTATTTTAATACCACGGCATCGGGAGCTGGCGTGAGCAATACGGTCCTTCATTTCCCCGTGCTTGTCAGGTTGACTGCAGCGAATTTCAGTTTTTCCGGGACGAGGAAGAACGGCGAAGACATACGTTTCATCAAGGCCGATGGATCACCGTGCGCCTATGAAATCGAACGATGGGACTCTGCGGGAGCTGTGGCCGAGGTCTGGGTGAATGTGGACACGGTTTTTGGAAGCGACAACGCGCACTACGTCAAAATGCTCTGGGGAAATCCGAACGCGGCCGGCGCGGCGAACGCTGGTGCGGTCTTCGACACCGCAAACGGGTTTCAGGGAGTCTGGCACTTAAGCGATCCTGATCTTGCTAATGTCAAGGACGCGACCGGCAACCATTTCGATGGAACGCCCTCGGACACGGCGCCGGTCGCCGCAATCGGCGCCATAGGAATTGCCAAAGGATTCAAAGGGCCCTCGAGCTACTTCGACATGAAAAATACCGCATCAGGCAAACTGAATTTTCCGGAAAATGGCGTCTACACTCTTTCCGCGTGGGTGTACGCCGATACGCTTGACAACAAGTTCCATGCCATCGTGGGCAAGAGCGATAATCAGTACTTCTTGAAGTTAAAGCCTTACTATCCGCCGAATCCCATGCGGTGGGAATTTGCGGAGTTCCACGACATGGTCGGATGGCAGATCACCGACACGCTTGCAACCGCACAACAATGGAAATACCTTGTCGGCGTGCGCCAGGGCGCCAATCAGTTCTTCTATCTTGACGGAGTGCTCGTTGACACCAGCATAGAAATCAGGGCAGACTCCGTGGCACGATATACAGGCGACGATGTGACGATCGGAAAATTCCTGACCTATTCGGCCATTGACGCGGGGTATTGTCCGTTCAGCGGGAAGATCGACGAAGTGCGCATTTCCAGTGTTGCGAGAAGTGCGGACTGGATTAAGCTTTGCTATATGAACCAGAAAACGCCGGATGCGCTTTTGTCCTTCAAATAGCTATGGGGCAGATTTCTCGCGCAAGGAAGTTTAACATCAAACCGTAGAAACTAATCATGACAGAGATTTTTCATGAAGGAGCCAACACATGCAAAAAGGCGTTTTTCACAGGATTCTGTTGACTAGTCTGACAGGCCTCGTCTTGATTGCTGATCACAGTGATGCGCTGGTAGTCAACTCATGGCAAAAACAGACCGATGGCGTGCTGTTCACGCTTGATCAGGGCAAGATGAAAATCGAGGTTGCTTCTGATAATATTCTCAGGCACGTCTACAGCCTCGATTCAATTCCTTCACCCGCGGGAAAGATCGTGATAAGATCCGGCTGGGGCTCGCCGAGCTTCCAGGCAACCGAGGATGCTACGACAGTCACGATCACCACGGGCCAAGTGAAAGCTATCGTGACAAAAAGCAATGCATCTGTCAAATATACCGATCTTAACAATGTGGCGCTTCTCGCCGAGGCCGCAGGCGGAAAAAGCCTTACCGCAACTTCCGGGCATTACCAGGGAAAACTCGGCTTCGCGCTTACCGCGAATGAAGGCATATATGGATTCGGACAACCGGGAAAAGTCCAGGCCACGGGAACGGGAGACCCTCAGCTTCTTCAGAACTTGAACCTGCGCAATGAAACATTTGTCATGCAGAATTGCAACAGGTCAGCGATCATCCCGTTTTTCGTTTCCACCAACGGCTATGGGGTTCTGATCAATTGCTATTCGATCATGAACGTCACGGCGGGAATTTCGTTCTCGCAAGACTGGGCCACGAATAATGTCGTCGATTACTACGTTGTTCACGGACCTTCAATGGATTCCCTTATTTCCCGTTATCACTGGCTTACCGGTCCGGTTCCGATGTTGCCCAAAGCAGCGTACGGTTTTATCAGCAGCTTTTGCCAGTATAATTCACAGACCGAAGTCACAAACGCGGCAAACGGATATCGCAATGCAAATATTCCGGTGGACTATATAGTGCAGGATTGGAGCTGGTGGACCATGGACGGGTCCGACGTATTTAATGGGAATTATCCGAATCCCACGCAAATGGTCTCTGATCTTCATGCCAAAAATTGTTCATTCATGATTTCCGTATGGCCGTCATTTGCTTCCGGCAGTGCGAATTACAACACCCTGAAGAATGACGGCTACATCAGTGCGTCAAAAGACTATTTGGGCTATCTTTGTGATATGAGCATTCCGGGTGCAGCGGACACGTACTGGAGCTTGATAAAAGCCTCGCCGTGGAACACCGGGATGGACGCATGGTGGTTCGACGCCACAGACCCCGAAGTTCTGGACGGGTCGATCTGGTCACAGCAGTATTTCAACATTTATTCCCTGATACACTCGGCCGGCGTTTACAATGGACAGCGGGCCACCTCACCCGACAAGCGAGTGTTTATTTTCACCCGCTCAACCTATGCGGGCCAACAGCGCTATTCCGGCACCCTGTGGTCCGGCGACATTGCCCCCACCCTTGCAGAGTTTGTCAATCAGGTCCCGGGCGGTTTGAATTTCTGCGCCGCAGGCATGCCCTATTGGACCACAGACATAGGCGGCTATCTGTCAGGCTGCCCCGACGATACGTACCTGCGCTGGTTTGAGTTCGGAGCATTCTGCCCCATGTTCCGCGTCCATGGCGTTTCCCACAAGGAAATCTATTTGCAGACAGGGGCAAAACTCACCACGTGTGAATTGTACGACAATCTTCGCTACAGGATGATGCCGTATATCTATTCGCTCGCATGGATGGTCACCAACAGCAATTACACGATGATGCGCATGTTGCCTTTTGATTTTCCTGCCGATCTCAACGTCAGAAACATCAAGGACCAGTTCATGTTCGGACCTAGCCTGCTTGTCAACCCGGTCATGCAGGCAGACGCCACCAGCCGGTCGGTCTATTTGCCCGCAGGAACCTGGACGGATTTCTGGACCGGGGCCAAGACAGCCGGGGGAACGACCATCACGGCATCCGCCCCTCAGCAAACGATTCCTTTGTATGCCCGCGCGGGATCGATCTTGCCCTTGGGCCCTGAAATCCAGTACGCCACGCAACGGGCCGACACGATAGAATTGCGAGCCTATCCCGGCGCCGACGGCAGCTTTACAATTTACGAAGACGAAGGCAACAACTACAACTACGAACAAGGAAAATACGCGACGATTCCGATGACCTACATCGACAATCCTCAGAATGTGATCATCGGCGCCAGGACCGGGAGTTTCACCGGCATGGACCAGAAAAAGGTCTTCAATATCGTGTATGTGAAAAGCAATCATGGCGTCGGAGAGGCCAAAACTGCGACTCCTGATTGTCAACTTGTTTACACGGGCGCTCAGGTTTCGTGCGTTCCTGTCGGCACCTTCGGCCGAGGCGATGAAGCCGGAGTTTCGCATTTGATCCACAGGAGCATGACTCTTAAGACGGCCAGCGACCAAGTTGTTTTTGACAGGACGCTTTTTGGGAGCGCAAAATCCGTATCCGTTTACGACCTGAGCGGAAAGATGATTGTTTCGACGACCATCGGCAAGAATGCCGTTGATTTGCACAAGGACCTTGGTATGCCAAACGGGGTGTATATTGTGAAAGTGAAGGTTGCGCCTTAGGCTGCGCAGCGAATAGATTTAGGTGAAGGGGCCTGTGGAGTGAAGTGCAGGACGGACGCCTATAACGCTGGGGCTGGTTAGTGTTTGGTAAGCCTCGTTGGTTCAACAAAACGGTAGTTGCCCTATGATTAACGCCGCGATTGCCTTGATTGTTCTTGTTTTTTCTTCACTGTGCGTCGGCGCAGTGCCGAACGTCAAGCACCAGTTATTGATTTCCGGCACTGGCCTGGACTATGTGGGCATCGTGGATTCAACGGGGAAACTCATTTGGAAACATGTGGAGGTGGAGTCCGCGCCTGGAAATGGTCAGAAAAATGACAGCTGGCTTTTGCCGAACGGAAACATTGTATACGCCTACCAATGGGGAATAAGGATCGTAAACACCAGGACCAATTCGGTTATTTGGGACCGTCCGACCCCGAAAAGAGGAGGGCAACAAGGAGAGACCCATTCCTGTCAGCCCCTTGATAGCGGAAGCAGCAAGTTTTTGGTCGGGGAAAGTTTTAATGACACCTCTTTTGTGGTTGAAGTGGATACAACTCGCCGCGAGTGGAGAAGAATTGCCCTCACGGGCATGGGCTCCGGAACGCACGGACAATTCAGGCAAATCCGCAGAACCATGCAAAAAACGTATTTGGTATCTTCATACTCGCTTCATCTATCCTTTGAATATGACAGCACCGGAAAACTGGTCCGCCAATTTCCCGCAGGCGGCTATATGGCCAGCCGTCTTGACAATGGAAACACCATCATTGCGACCGGGGAAGACATGCGGGTCGTGGAATATAATGCCGGCGGTACTGTTGTCTGGGAGGTGAATAATACGAATTTGAGTATTAGCACAGTATCGATAGGCTTTGCGTCGGAAGCGGCACGCCTCCCCGGCGGAAATTCAATCCTTACCAACTGGGGCGGGCACGGGACAGGCTCTGGCGCCGCAGTCGTAGAAATCAAATCCGACAGGACGATTGTCGGGGAGGTCCCGGATTCTTTCCCTGCAAGAATATCAAGTGTAAAGGTCGTCGACAACTGGACGCTGCCGGGCAAGGACATCGCCATCGCGCCAGATGCAGGAGCAGATCGTGCGATATCTACCCCAAGCATCGTTTTTGGCTCAAAACGCGGGACACTGACTCTCTCGCTGCCCTCTGCCGGCACAACGCAAATGCAGATCTTTGATTGCCTGGGGACCTCAATCGCATTGAAAACGTATCAGGGACCAGATCATTTTACTTTTAGTATCAATTCCCTGCGAGACGGTGTTTATTTCATCTGCTTGAAGAACACGCAAAATCATTCAACATGGGTCCGCAAGCTGAATTTCGGCACCAACGACTCTTTGATCAAAATGATTCAAGACTAGAAGCCTACGATACATCTTCAGCCCTAACCACCCGCTCCTCGCGAGCGCGACAGTCCGTAACTCCGGATCACGTTCCAATCCCAAGTGGCCTCGTGACTGGTGCCGTACCTATGTTCACTTAAAAGTGAACGCGGAATGTACGGTGTTTGTTCAAACAACTTTTTGATATTGCACACTTTATGAGCACCAACATACTAATGAATACATTAATAAATACATTTAGGGTTTTAAAACATTTTTTCCAAGAGCAAAACCCACCATGATTACCTACCTTATTTGGGTAATATGGGAAAGGTTCGCGTTTTAAACCTTGCGTAATTGCGTGCGCGATGCGTGTGTGGCAATAACCATCCCTCATTCAATCGGTCAAAAATCAGACGCATACTTTCAGAAAGTTGGGGGTGAACATGGCCAGTCTTATTTGTCAAAGAAGTCTGCAGGTCCTGGTTCTTGCACTTCTCTTTTCTCTATTTCCCTTTGCAAACACTGATGCATATTACACGACAAAAGGCCAAAACATCGTGGACAGAGTCACCCGCGATTCCGTGGTCCTCAAAGGGTGGGGCATCGGCGGATGGCTCTTGCCCGAAGGCTATATGTGGGGCTCAAATTTGGACTGTCCGCGCAAGATAGAGCCTGCAGTCATCGCGCTTATCGGTGACACGAACGCCATAGAGTTCTGGCGGTTGTATCACTGGAACTGGCTGACGGAAGGCGATGTGCACAAAATGTCATGTTTTGGAGCAAATTCACTTCGGATTCCCATCAATTCAAATGTACTCCAGCCTCGCAGCGGCCAGCCATCCAAGCCGCCGTACAATTATGACCCCGCGGGATGGTTGATTCTCGACAGCCTTGTACGATGGTGCGACAGGTATCATATAGGAATCATCTGGGACATGCATGGAGCCCCCGGCAGTCAGAACGGCGAGAATATTTCGGATGGAACCGGCGAACAGGGAGGGGCTCTCTTGTGGGCGGACACGACCACGTATTGGCCGAGATGCACGGATTTATGGTTCAAAATCGCGGACCGATACAAGAACGAAAAATGCATCATAGGCTATGATCTCTTGAACGAGCCCTTATACGGAGGGTCCCTCCTCCGGAAACTCTATATCAGGTTAACAGACACGATAAGAACCGTTGACACGGCGGGCATCATCTTTGCCGAAGGGGATCATTATGCTACGGATTTTTCCGTCCTCACGCCCATGAACTGGGACAAACACCTCAGTGTTGCCTTCCACAGCTATCCGCCGACCGGCGGCGCCGGAAACTACGGCAGTTTGCGAACGACCTACAACATTCCGCTTTGGCAAGGCGAAACCGGCGAGCAATCCCCGGCCAATAGCAGTGCCCTTGCGGCTTGTAACCAGGCCAACGTGGGCTGGAGCTGGTGGACGCATAAGAAATTCAATTACTCCACCCAGCCATGGAGCTGCCCGAAGACGAACGGGTTTCAAACGATCTTGAATTATTGGAATAACGGCGGCACCAAGCCCAATGCGGATTCCGCGAAAAGATGGCTCTTTGACCAGGCGCAGCGGACGAATTCGAGCTACTGCAACTTTCAGTCGACTATGGTGAGTTCGCTCGTGCCGTTCAATCCCAATGCGGTCTGCGTGACGGAAGTCCAGCCGCGTCCGGCCCAATCAGCGCTTCTGCCGGTTCCCTTTGCCCTCCAGCGAAAGGGCTCCCTTGTTACGGTCACGATGCCGCTGAGCCAAAACTATCGAGTTTCGGTTGTGGGCACAAATGGCCGCGTGTATGTTTCGCGATCGGTAAACGGACGTTTTTGTTCCCTGAACACCGGTGCTTTGCCGTTCGGCGTGTATTCCATACGAATAGAAACTTCATCAAAAGAAATGGAACGACGAATCCTCGTATCCCGCTAATTGACAACCGGTTTGGGTACGGTTCCCAGTTCGTGCCGCGACCACAAACTCCGCATGTGGTCGATCTGTACCGATGCCTGTGACTTTGCGGCACGTTCAATGCCTGACGGAACCAAGCGGATCCGGCACCATCCAATGAATTCCATTTCGGTAATAGGAGCGGTGGTTTCGCGGGTCAACACGTATCCGTAAAGAATTTGCGGACGGGTTCTCATGTCAGATTGGAAAGAGAGTGTATGGTCACGAAAAAGAAGATGCGATTGATTGCAACCGTTATTTGTCTGGCAGGAGTGCTTGTTGTTGTGGACGCCCAGCAGATCAACGTGTCGGGAATTGTCAGCAATGCGGACGGAAAAGGCATTAGCGGTGCAATCGTCAGTTTGACAGCCGCACAACGAACGGCGGTAACGGATGCGAACGGCGCCTATTCCATTTCAAGCGGCGTTACCGCTTCCCGCATAAGCACTCCGCTCTCGCGTTCATTCGGGAAGACCCCCATTCTCATGGGGACCACACTCTTTTTCACTGTTGCGGAAAACGCTGCAAGGGTCCAACTTGACCTCTACACGTTGCTTGGCGTTCACGTCCGCACGCTGTTTGAGAAGAACCTGGCCCGGGGTGATTACCAAATCAATCCATTTGCAAAACCCGTTCCATCGCAACTCTATTTTCTGAAAGTCCGAATCGGAGATTACGTCACCGTCTTGAAGATGCCCTTGACGGAAGGTGACATTCGTTCCGACGTGGCGCTTAGAAAGTCCGAAAGCGAGTCGCAACGTCATTTATCAAAAGGTGTTGCCGTCATTGATACGTTTTTTGTGGGCGCCGTGGGGTATTTGACGCTCTCGCAAACCGCCGATACTTATTCGGGGACAAAGAACTTCACACTGCAAAACACGGTGCCGGCTGGATCGGTCCAGGTGATTCAAACCAGCCAGGCCGGAGACCTGCTGGCCGTAAAGCCCGCATTAGTATTCGTCAATGACGACGGGTCTTCACTTCCAACAATCACGGTGGATTCATCGATTCGATATCAGGCGATCGTCGGGTTTGGTGGCGCGTTTACCGAAGCGACCGCCTACAACCTGGATAAGATAGGGCCGCAGAAGAAGAGCGAAATACTGAACGCCTATTTCAATCCCTTTACGGGCTCGGGATATACGCTGGTCCGCACGCAACTTGAAAGTTGCGACTTTTCCGTGGGCAAGTATTCCTATGACGATTCGGTCGATGATTTTGCGCTCAAATACTTCTCCCTTCAACATGAAACGAAGTGGATGATTCCCGGGATCAAGACGGCCTTGAGCGTTCCAGGGTCGAATTTCCTGCTCTTTGCGTCACCGTGGTCTCCGCCGGCATGGATGAAATCGAACAACAACATGCTGAGCGGAGGAACGTTGAAAACCAACTGCGCAGACGCATGGGCATTGTGTTATGTCAAGTACATTCAAGGAATGAAGGACAACGGCGTTCCGGTGTGGGGCATCACCATTCAAAACGAACCGGAAGCCACTCAGACGTGGGAATCGTGCATCTACAACCCGCTTACCGAACGGGACTTTCTCAAGAACCATCTCGGTCCGGCCCTATGGCAGAACAATCTGAAGGATATAAAAGTGATGGTATGGGACCACAACAAAGACCACATCGTAACGTGGGCTGATACCATTTACAAAGACACTGCTGCCGCGAAATACGCCTGGGGCACTGCATTCCATTGGTATACGGGAGATCAGTTTGAAAACCTGACTACGACGCACAACCATTTTCCCGCAAAACATTTGATAGGGACCGAACAGGCCGACTACCTGCCCATGTACAATTGGACGATTCCTGCAAAGTATGGCCATGACATCATCGGCGATTTGAACAATTGGGCCGAGGGGTGGACCGAGTGGAACCTGGTTCTTGACCAGAACGGCCTGCCGCGGCATGATCCAAGCTCCGGCGTCGCGGCTTCGATTTACACGGACTTTACAAACAATACCGTTCACTATAATCCCAGTTATTACTATCTTGCGCATTTCAGCAAATATTTACGGCCGGGCGCCACGAGAATAGGCACGTCAAATTCCGTGGCTAACCTTGAGGCGGTTTCCTTTATAAACAGTAATGGCAGAATCGTTATCATCGCTTTGAACCGGACGGCCAATCCCATATCATTCAAGATCAAACAAGGAACGCGGATCATAAAACCGACGATACCCGGCAACGCCATAATCGATTTTGTTTATGGGGATTGAATCATGAAAGTATTGCATTCGGTTCTAACAGCCTTTACGCTTGCCGCCCTGGCCACGGCGCCCATTTTTTTCCCTGCTTTTGGCGCCGGGCCCAAAGGGACAATGCTTCAAATTAACGTTCCCATGCAGGGGCAACTTGTCGGGAACCCAGCCTATTTCTGCTGGCTTCCTGAAAGCGTAACAACCTATCGCTGCATCATTGTTCACCAGCACGGTTGCACCAGAGAGCGCGACGCGCGGCAGATGATGTACGACGTGCAATGGACATCGCTGGCTAAGAAATGGAACGCCGTTTTTTTGGCATGCTCTCTGACGGGCGATCAGGCGCATTGTCCCACCTGGGACCAGCAGCAAAACGGGTCGGGCAACGCGTTCCTGGCTGGGCTCGATTCTTTGGCGAAGCGTACCAATCATCCTGAAATCAAAACCATACCTTGGGCGTTATGGGGGCATTCCGGCGGGGCATTCTGGGTTACCGGAATGATGGGAGTATATCCTGAAAGAATCGCGGTCAGTGTTGTCCAGGCATGCGGCTATGATATCTCCGACGTACCTGCCGCTCTCAAAATACCCACGCTTCACCACAATGGGAGAAAAGATGGTTGCTACAATGACCCCCTGTTTGGAAGCGGACGCGCGAAAGGCGCGCTGTGGGCCCATGCAATCAACCCATATCCGATGTGGGTGAACGGCGGAATATGCCCCACGTCCAGCAATCCTAACAATCTCTGTTGGGACACGATTATCTATGGGCATGCGCCCCACGATCTACGCATGATAGCAATTCCCTGGATCGACATCGGTTTGGCGGCGCGCTTGCCCGACCAGGCCGGATCCGCTCAACTCAAAGACATGGACACGACCAACGCATGGCTCGGCGATACCTCGACAAGGGCAATCGCCTCGGCCACAACATTTACAGGCAATAAACTCAAGGCGTGCTGGTTCCCAAACCAATACTGCGCCCAAAAATGGAAAGAATACATGGCCACGGGAACGCTCAAGGATTCTTCGGGACCTCCTGCTCCCTATAATCTGGCCGGGACCTACGCCAACAAGCAAATGGCGCTCAAATGGGATGCGGATGCTGATCTGGAAACAGGCATCAAGACATTTATTGTTTACCGCAATGGTTCGGTCTTGCAAACGATTCAATGGCCCAACGCTCCGTCCACGCTCTTTACCGCTGAGAAGGGGTTTCAGCGCTGGGATGACGGGGACCAACCGAACCCGTTCCCTGCGCCGGGCATGACGTTTACCGATAATAATGTGAGCGATACCGGGACGTATACGTACGAGGTCTGTACCGTCAACTGGTCGGGCGTAGCAGGACCGAAAAGCGCCGTGCTCGCCTTGAAAAGAGGGCTCGTGACCCGGGCCGCAGCAAGAGCGCCACTTTTGGCCGCACCTTCACATAAATCAATGTTTCTTTACAGCACTCCGGGCAACGCCACAATCAGCCTTTCGCCGGGCATCGTTGATGTCTACGATTTGCGCGGGCGGCTTGTCAAAACCATGGAAATCCGTGGCAAAACCGTTTTGAATTTTGAAGGACTTCCTGGTGTTTCGTCCGGGAAGATTTTACTCGTGAGGAATCGCGTCAAATAGGAAAAGGTATCACATAAACGCAGGGAGGTTTTGTCATGCGAAAAATCTCAATAGTTACATGTGCGCTTCTTTGTGTGCTCATGGCAGCAGCACAGCAACGGATCTTTGCCCAGGCCGCGAATATTGTCCATGCAACACATTTCAGCAAATACATGGGCAACAAACAATGGGGGTATAATGTCTATCTGCCCCCGAGCTATGCTACCTCCACCACGAAACGGTATCCGGTTATCATCTTTCTCCATGGCGGCGGCGGGGACGAGAACCAATTGACATACTATGTCACTAGTTTCGTGCACCCCTATATCCAACAGGGGAAGGTGCCGGAATGCATCGTCGCTTTTCCCTCCTGCGGCCCGAATTCATTTTTCCTCGATAGCGGCGTCATCTATAACGATCAGAATTTCAACCCTGACGCTTACCTTGTCAAGGAATTCATCCCTCATATCGACAGCACATACCGAACCATTAACGACAGAAAATCACGCGCAATATCCGGTATGTCAATGGGAGGATACGGAACGTGGCATTTTGCCTTCAAATATCCGGAACTGTTCTGCGCCGCTGGTCCGTTTTCAGCAGGCGGCCCTTATTTTAACAGCCATCCGGTTTTTACCGGCTATAATCCGGCGGATGACCCCCACGTTAATGTCGCAAAAAACGCGGCCGCTCTCAGCTCGGGAATGCGGGTGTATATCAGCGTCGGCGCAATCGATTTTGGTTTAGTGCCCTACAATAAAGCGCTGGCTGATTCCTGCAAGATCCACCGAATTCCCTTTGTCTATACTGTCGTGCCCAACGTGGGTCATGACCTGAACGGGGAAATGAATGTGGATGGCGTTGCAGCAGTGCAATATATCACCAATGCCTTTTTGGGTGCGGCGGTAACGAACCCGGCTCCTGATTCAACACCGCGATATCCCTTGACAATAAGCGGGATTGTAACAGACACAGGCAATAAGCCGATTTCCGGAGCTTCCGTGCAGCTTGAAAAAGGTGGACAAACAGCGACCACGGGAACTGACGGACGATTTACGATTGTCCTGAGCACTGCCGTTCTTCCCGGGAAAAACAATCTGTCGATGCAGAATAATTTGTTCGCAACAATTCATAACGGTTTGTTATGGGTGAATGTCCTGGAAAAATCAGCAATAGAGGTCACGACGTTTGACCTTTCCGGCAAAGCGCTTTCGACAATGCGAAGATCAATGGAAGCAGGAATCCATGGCATTGCAATGCCGTATCGTAGGGAGGGGATTTATCTGTACAGGGTGAAATCCGGTACCAGGGAATTGGTGCTGAGAAGCAATTCGGTTGACTGTGTATCATCCGGCAATGCGAAGTCCTCGCAAGGTTCATCGTCAAATTCTCTGGCAAAACAAGCAGCGAGTGCGGCCGCAACAATCGATGTCATAGCAGTAACGAAATCCGGGTATTTGAATTATCGGGTGGTCGCCGCAGGCAATGCTGATACAAGCGGAATAACGATAAAGATGATCGCAAGCGCGGGAACAGTAACGGACGCGGATGGGAATGTGTATCAGACGGTGAAGATAGGGAATCAGGAATGGATGGCGGAGAATTTACGGGTGACGAAATACAACGATGGCACACCGATTCCACTTGACACCTCTGGGGCAGGCTGGTGGAATGCGACAACGCCGAAATTCTGTTATTACAACAATACGACCAATGCTGCCTTTATCAAGAAATTTGGAGCGCTTTACAACGGGTATGTTGTAAATCCTTCAAATCCTAAGAAGATCGCGGTAGCGGGCTGGCATCTGCCGACCGATGCGGAATGGGACGCTTTGCAGAATTATTTGATCGCCAATGGCTACAATTGGGACGGAACAACAACGGGTAACAAAGCAGCAAAATCATTAACGGCAGAGGCTGATTGGTACGCAGACACAATCCCTGGAGCGATCGGCAGCGATTTGACAAAGAATAACAGAAGCGGTTTTTCGGCCCTTCCAAGCGGTCAACGCGACCTCAATAGTGCTTTCGGCGGCATAGGCTCCCTGGGTTACTGGTGGAGCGCCACGGGCGACGCGTCCAACGCAAACTACCGCTACCTCTTCTGCAACTTTGGCTTCATGGGCACGACCAGCGTCAACAGAAGCGGCGCTATAGCAGTGAGGTTGCTGCGGGGTTGACCAACGTAAGCTTTGATCTTTCAAGGTGTGCGAGAGGGACTGAGTGAGCCCCGCCGACCGGTGTCGGCGGGGCTCTTTCGAACTAATTGACAAAAAACTTCCTCGTTATTATTCCAGACTGGCTGCGGACGGATGCAAAATAGACACCGCGGCCGAACGTACCCGGCTTGATTGCAAAGCAGGATTCCCCCTTTCCGGAAAAGCTTCTTATCGCTCTACCGGCCGCCGTCATGATCGTAACTCGGTATTTGCCCTCACGCGAAATAAGAAGCTTGCCTTCGCTGTAGCGGACCGTCAAAAAGACATTGTCACCCGTGTTCCTGCCATTCACATAGGGGCTTTGAGTACCGACGGTCGGTTTCATGACGCCAAACGAATCCATGGGGAAATTCTTGAACCCAAGCGCCAAAGCAGGCGATGTTGATTTAACCCGAAAATCGCCATGCGCCGAATCCATGAATTGAGGATCAGCGAGAACTGAGTGCGCATCAACGCCTCCACCCAGCCATTGGGCCCATGTGCAACTGGAGGGCGTATGCGCAGACCAATCGACGAATTTCGGATTACTGCCGAAACTCCAGAGCGTATTGGAGTCGATGATTTCGCCCTTGTTCTTGAGTTGGCCCGACACGCTCCCGTCTGGAACGCTCCAGCAACAGAAGGAATAGATCGCCGTTCCAACGAGGATGTTATGGGCAAGAATATAGCCGTTGTGATCCCAATTGCTGTGAAATTCCACGTATCCGCCGCCGACAACGATATTATTTGTCAAGTGACGCAACCGCCCCCATTGCAGCTTGAGGCCAACCCCGAGCAAGAGATTGTTGTAGCAGGTGTAATTCGACGACCCGTCGTCATTGTCAATACCGTATTCGCCCGCTTTGGTCTGAAACCGGTTATTGCGGATGATCGTGGGATACATCGCATCCAATGTCGTCTTGGTGGAATCGCCCTGGAAACTGCCGATGTAATTGCGATCTCGCCCCCAGGAATTGAATGGACCGTTGTCGCTTGTCTCCAGTAGTGTGTTGAAAACGTCGTTGAATTCGAGGATGTGTCCGCCCCAGCAACCATCGGTAAAATTAAGGCCGGCGCGCGGACATTTATCGATGCTGTTGTGCCGCAAGGTATCAAATTGGCTCATGGAAATATCCACGCCCGCGGTCTGCTTTTCAAAAACGCCGAAATTGTGCATCGTATTATTGTCGACCTTGATAAAAGCAGGATAATCGTTTGTCAGCGGACCCGGCGTCAGGTCGCTGCAGGAACCCGCCCACGGCCCCGGACACCTTACCGCGCTGTTCAAACCGCAAATTGCAACACACGTCGCTCCTGCATCAATAAAACTGTTGTTATAGACACGGTTGTATCGGTTGTAGGCGCTCATGAAAACGCCGTTACCGCCGATTTGATCGAAAAAGCAGTTCTGGACGGTGATATTTTCCGTGTTCTGCATGAAAATCGCGCCGGCCCGGGCAATGGCCCAATCGCCGCTCAAAAGCCGTTCGTAGGGTTTGCTGAATAGGGTCCGGTAGGTGTGGGTAAGTGTAATGCCGTCAAAAGCAAGAAACTTTACCGGCGCCGTCGTCGATGCTCCTACAATGCTGATGAGTTCATTCAACGAGGCGAGTTCGATGGTATCGGTGGCCGGATTGGCCCCCGCAGGAGGCCAGAAAAAGAGCTGGCCAGTTGATTTACGATAAAACCACTCGCCCGCCGTATCCAGTTCCTCGAAAATATTTTCCACCATCCGGTACGTGGCGTGGGGGTTGGACCAATTCGCATTATCGTTGCAGTTCTTTAGCGTAATGTTATTGCTGGCATCTTTCCCTGTAATAATAGCGGATTCGCCGCCCCACATGTTCGGGTGAAGCGCGCGGAAGAACCCCGGACCTTCGGTGCAGTTGGCCCATCTGCTGGCTCGCGAAGGAGCGATACAGTTAGCGTTATAACCCTGAAGAATCTGGTTTTCCACATAATTGGGATATCGAGCAAGTATTTGGCGTTTTCCGTTTAGGAAAAGCTGGTCAACAATGAGGTTGGGAGCGATTTTCGCAACCATGATTTTACCCGAACTTACCGACCAGGTTGCCGTGTCAGGCACCCTTATTCCGCCGCTGAAGACTGGCTTTTCAGAGCCGTAAGCCATGTAGGCGATGGGCGCCTGGGCTGTACCTGAATTGGATGGCCCGAAAACGACCGTTGAATCGAAGTAGTATTTTCCTCCGCGAAAATATACCGTGACCGGAGTATTGCCTGCCTTAAGCTGGTTGGCCTTGTCCCGGGCAGCGGCAAGCGTTGCGAGGGGCGCGGCTATTGAACCGCTCGCAGCATCATTGCCTGAGGGAGAAACGTACAAATCGGCCGAAAAGGTTATTGCAGTTGCGAAGGCAATGAATAGCCCAATTACTGAATTACCGGGAAACTCCATAGAACCTCCTTCATGAAATTTAGAATATTCGGAAAGTATGTGGCCGTGACTTTCAAAAAGATTTTAGGACATATTTGATAGGATATGATATAATATAACGTCACCTTGGAATCTAAACACAAAAAACAATAATAGAAATTAACCATCGATGGAGAACCGCTTCGGACATGGAAGTCGTCAACATCCAACTACTAACCTTTTCGCTGTGTTGTGTTCCGTATAGCTCCAATGATACTCCATGAACTGCAAGCCAACAGCTATCAATGATATCACATAACATGCTTAAATTAAACAAGATACAGTTCATTAGCCAAGGCATGGTGTTCCGTTGAATTGGAACAGAAAATGCGATCAAGGTGTTGACAATATTCTAATTTGTTCTTATATTCATTGAGGTAAGTTGCTTCTTGGCTCGTTGAAGAATAACGAAGAATCTGAAATCCTTTTCAGGGGTGAAACCAATGAAACTGTGGAAATTGACCGATGGGAAACATGGACGTAGATTTCCTGAAACGCTTTGTGCTGCAGTATGCCTTTTGATCGCGGTATGCAGTCTTGATGCAATGTCCTACACGGTCACCGCGCGGGATTCGGTTGCGGACGGTCTGGTGTTCACAATGTCCAACAACGCAAAAATGAAGCTGCAGGTTTGCACGGATAAGATTGTCCGAGTGGTTTACACTCTGCAGTCTACATTTCCGGCTGCCACGAATTTCATCGTTGTCAAAGGCACGTGGGGACCCGTTGCTTGGACAGGAAGCGAAACAGCAACCGCGTATTCCTTGACAACGGGTTCTTTGAAAATCGACGTGTCCAAGACGACCGGCGCAGTGACATTTAACACTGCCGCAGGCGTCCAGATTCTCCAGGAAACTACGGGAAAGACCCTGGCGCAGAAAACCGTAGGTGCGCTTACGGCCTATGAAGGGACAATACCGTTTAACGGCACGTCCGATGAGGGTTTGTATGGGTTCGGCCAATTTCAAAACGGCCAGCTCAACCAGAGAGGCCTTTCCCTGGACTTGGTGCAGCTCAACCAGACGGACTGCTCGCCATTTTTCATGTCCACGCGCGGATTCGGCATCTTATGGATCAATTATTCCGAAATGAAGGTAACGCCGCCGTTGACGCTATGGAGTAATTGGGCCACCAATGACGCGATTGACTACTATTTCATGTACGGTCCCGTGTTTGATACCCTCGTCGCCGGCTACCGGACGATCACTGGACCCGCCGTGATGTGGCCCAAGTGGGCGTACGGATTCTGGCAATGCAGAAACGCATACGGGTCGCAAAGCGAACTGCTATCAATTGTGAATCAGTATCGCGCCAAGAACTATCCGTTCGACAACATCGTCCAGGATTGGCAGTACTATCCCAGCGGGCACGCGGGCTGTCAGTGTTTCGATCCTACGAGGTATCCCGACCCGAAAGGCATGATAAAAACAATGCATGATTCCCTGCATTGTCATTTTACCATTTCGGTGTGGCCTTCCTATGCCTCGGGCTCAGGCGCGAACCATGACTTCATGAGTGCGCGAGGGTATTTGATAAACAATAATGATTATCTCGGAACCGACTATGATGCGTTCAGCGACAGCGCCGCATTCTATTACTGGAAGTTCATTAATGACAGCCTGGTGTCCAAGAACATTGACGCATTCTGGCCCGATGCCACGGAACCTGAATACTACGCCGGGTGGATCGCCGCCACGACCTCCGCGGGCCCGGCCGCGAAGGTTCAGAACATTTTCCCGTTGTTGCACAGCAGGACGCTGTATAACGGATATCGTACGGCATTCCAGGACAAGAAGCGCGTGTGCAACCTGACGCGTTCATATTATGCCGGTTCCCAAAGGCTCGGCGCGGCCTATTGGACGGGCGACATCAACACCGATTTTGCAACGTATACGAAACAGATTCCCGCACTCTTGAACATCGGCATGACAGGCCTTCCGCTGAGTTGTACGGACGTCGGCGGGTTCAACGGGGCGGTTACGGGGGACGTTATGACCCGGTGGTTTGAATGGGGAGCGTTCTGCCCGGTGTTCAGGGTCCACGGAACGCGGGCATGCAATGAGGTCTGGTGCTGGGGTACGACGACGGAATCGACACTTGTAAAGTATCTCAAGCTGCGGTACCGGTTGTTCCCCTATGTCTATTCCCTGGCCTGGAAAGGCACTAGTGAAGGCTATACGATGATGAGGGCGCTTCCGTTTGACTTCGCAAATGACGCATCCATCAGGGACAATGCAAGCCAGTTCATGTTCGGCCCCGCATTCATGATCTGCCCCATCACCAACTCTGAGACCGCGACAAGCAGGCCGGTATATCTCCCTGCCGGTACCTGGTACGATTTCTGGACCGGCACACCTTCGGCTGGCGCCGCGGGACGGACAATTACGGCCGCTACGCCGATGGACATCATACCCATTTACATGCGCGCAGGTTCGATAGTCCCGATGGGCCCGGACATCACCTATGCCGACACGACGGCAGACCCGATTGAACTTCGGGTATACCCTGGGGCCAACGGCAGTTTCAACCTGTACGAAGATGAAGGCGACGGGTATGCATATGAAACCGGCGCCTACGCGACAATCCCTGTTTCCTGGGACGAGGCGAGCCAGAACCTTACCGTTGGTCAACGCCAGGGAACATTCCCGGGCATGAAGGCGACCAGAACGTTTAATGTCGTATTCGTTTCGGCGAACCATGGCGTTGGGGGAACCGTATCGACCGCAATTGACAAATCGCTGACGTATGACGGCACGACACTGGTTCTGAACAAGACAACCGGGCAGATTCTTTCGGTCAAATATTCCCCGGTCGCAGGTGCGGCTAAAATTTCCTTGAGTGAGCAGATTCACGGAAGGAAATATTTCATAGCCACCACCGGGGAAAACGTTTGGCGGATAACGTTGACGAACCCCGCAGGGCGGGTAGTGGCCTTGAAAACTGTCCGCGGCACGGCATCATGCCTTGTTGCGGACCGTCTCTCTTCGGGAGTGTATTTCGTGCAGGTCACGTACGGAAACGTCCTGGTGAAACAGAAGGCCTTGATTGTACCGTAAATCATCGATGAAAGCATTGCAGGAAACATCCGCGCGACGCTGCGGTCAGCCAAGCACCGGCCAACCGGACGTCATGAAAGGCACAGGCAACAATGATTAGAAAATGCACAACAGGATTTTTGACAATCGCGCTTGGAGCGTGTCTGTCGGTGGCCAGCGTCGACCTGAAAACGACGAGCCAGGACATGGCCCTTACAATCAACGGCAAGGGTTGGGTGGAAGCCGGACAATTTGTTGACTTTTTCAATAACGGTGCAGAATACGACCATACCTTTCTCAGCCGCACCTACATGGACTTATGTCTCGATGCAACGTACCGCGACAGGCTGCATATTTCTCTGGGCACGGAAGGAAAAATGTGGTTCAATTTCCCGAAGCAGACAGGGACCGGACAGGCCACGTACGTTCACCGGCAGAACAGCAGCATCCTTGTTTCAGACGCAAACGTGACCTATTCCTGGGGTGATGTCCATGCGCCGTACCTTTCCGTAACAGCCGGGCTGTTTCCCTACAAATATGACGAGCAGGCCAGAAATCTCGGTGAATACCTGTTCAGAAGCGGTACGTATCCTGCTTATCTCATCAATAATTTCGACCTGCCTTTTGCGCGTCTCACCGGGGCCAAAATAAGCAGCGACCTGTTCGGTTGGCTTCATCAGGACCTCCTCTATTCCATGGAAACAACGGTCCCGCCCTTTTACAACGGCACGATTTCGTATCTTGCCGATTGCAAGGTCGGACGGTTTCTTGACATAGGAATAGGGGTCTCGTTTGCAAACATAGTTTCGGTGGACGATAAATCGGTGACCCCGAAGAATGTCGACAAGAACAGGTATGTCACGGCCGAAGGTGATACCGGCTATTACACGTTCCGGGGTACCAAGCTGATGGGAAAACTGTGCTTTGATCCGAAAGCATTTCTCCCGCTGGGCATCTTTGGGAAAGAGGACGGAAAGATCTATCTGGAAGCCGCAGTCCTCGGACTTGAGAGCTATCCGAAAAACGACACCATCGACCCTCTTAACCCGGGAATAAGTCAAGGGAAAAACATTTGGGGGTATGACACGCTGGCGAACAAGATTCCCATCATGATCGGATTCAATGTCCCGACGTTCAAGGCGCTCGACATTCTTGCCATCGAATGCGAGTGGTACGGCTGCCCCTATCCGAACAGCTACAAGAACCGTCTTGGCCCCGGTGCGGATTACAGTTATCCGGTCCCTGATTTTTCCAAACGTTCGAACGTTGACTACCACGCCGATAATTGGAAATGGTCCGTTTACCTAAAACGAACGTTCTTCGACAACCATTTCGGCGTTGTCCTTCAATTCGCGCGCGATCATACGCGCAACGAAACGCTTGTTGACGAAGGGAATGATTATGAAGAGGCACTCAGTCTGAACAAGCAGTGGTGGTGGATGATGAAGGTCGTTGCCCAGTTTTAACTGCTTTCCAGAAAACCTCCGCAATGAAGGAATCGAAGCCGTTGAAGACAAAGGCCTCGATTCCTTCATTTGCTTACGCCCGCAAAGCTGCGTGAGAGTGTGCCGCACAATGACGTTTTGGACCGCCATCGATAACATTTGAAGCACGATTAGCCGGATCCCGCCGGAATGTATATATTGGTACTGGGAAGTTCGCTATATACCTTAAACCTTCAATAAGGGGAGAACAATGGGTTTGGATGAACCTTCCATTCAAATGTCTCCTTTGGCGCGCAAGGCAGGATGCCGTAGCGTGGTATCGTTGACAAATTTAATTACCTGCCTGTTGCTTGCAAGCGCTGGAATACCTACTGCACATGCCGCCACGCCAAGGATACTGGTCTACACCCGAACGCTCGGCTATGATCACGCGACAAGAACCGTGGCCGATTCAGTTTTGCAATTACTCGGAACAAAGAACGGGTTCAGTATTGACACAACAGAAGATCCGACCTTTTTCACCGACGCGAAACTAAGCCAATACAAGGCCGTTTGCTTCATCAACGTTACCGGCGATCCGGTCTTGAGCGATTCTCAAAAGGTCGCGTTTCAGCGATTCATTAGAGCAGGAAACGGTTTTATCGGCATGCATGCCGCGGCGGATTGCGGCTACAGTTGGCCCTGGTACGGCAAGCTGGTCGGCGCCTGGTTCATGGGGCATCCGTACAATATTGCGCAGGGCAAAGTCGTTGTTGTCAATAGGAACCATGCCTCGACGAACTTTATTGTCGGCGATACCGTTACCCGTACCGATGAATGGTATTTCTGGTATTTGAATGGCGTCAGCAAGGAAGATCCTTCGACAAATGCAAATCTGCACATACTTCTGAAACTCAACGACACGTCATTGGATCCCAACTTTCCTTTTCATGAACATCCTTTTGCCTGGTACCAGGAGTATGACGGCGGCCGATCCTGGTATTCCGGTTTCGGCCACAGCCCGGAGTATTTCAAGGATTCCTTTGTCCAGAAACACCTTTTGGGAGGGATTCTGTACGCGGCGGGAATAGCGCCGGCAAAAGCGGTGCAAAAACCTCAAGCCGTGATGAATACGCCCTCGCCTCCCTATTCCGTCTCGGTATATGATATATCAGGAAAGCTTGTCCACGCCGCAACAAATGCATCGGGCAAGCTGCCGCCAGGTGTGTATGTTATGAAGAGCAGTTTTGGCGTTTATTCTTCAGTTTCACGTGTCGTCGTCGGGAAATAGCTGTCATTGCCCGATCACACTGTACCGAAAGGCTCGCGAAAAATCAAATTTCCTATCAGAGTAGGCAGGGGATTTTGCACAACAGGACCGGGTCAAGATCGTACGCTAGTGCTATGAACGAAAAAACTCGGCAATCCGGGCATATCTGCATTATTTCGAAATCTCTCTATCCACAGGACACGCGGCTTGCTCAGCAAGCGACTATTTTGCTTCGCCATGGAATCGGTCTTGATATTTTATGTTTATCGGATAAGGGGCAACCGGACATCGAGGTCCACGGAACACTTACGGTCCGACGATTGATGAAAAGCCCCTATAAGCACAACTTTGCGACCTACCTTGTTACAACCGCGTCTTTCGGGATATTGTCTTTTGTTAATCTTGCAATGCTTTCCATGAAAAACAATTATAAGGTCATCGTGGTTCATACCTTACCGGAATTCCTTGTGTTTATCGGATTATTTCATCGCTTATCCGGTAAAGCGATAATTCTTGATGGAAGAGATCTTACGGTTGAACTCATTTCCTCGCGCTGGAAAACAAAAGCATCGGGGATGTTGCTGTACTGTGCTGCTTTGATCGAGCGGATATGCACGACATTTTGCAATGAAGTTATTACCGCATCTCCCGGGTTCAAGAGACAGCTGGTCAAACGGGGTGTCCCCGAAAACAAAATAACCGTGCTCGTCAATACCGCCGATACGGAAATTTTTAAATATGACGAGAACCGTGCGTTTGCCCCTATTCTCCGGGGGGCCCGCTTTATATATCACGGCACGGTTTCGCCGCGGTTCGGGATCATCGTGGCAGTCGAAGCGATGCCGGAAGTGCTTGCCCGGATTCCGGAAAGCAACCTCTTTGTTTTTGGATTTTATGATAAAACATACCGGGGACAAATCGAAAAAGCAATTCGGTCCCTCTCTCTGGAGAAGAACGTTTTTCTTCGCGATCCTTTGCAGCTTGTTGACATATACAGAGAAATTCTGACTATGGATATAGGCGTTGTACCCTATTTAAGTGACAACTTTATGAATCTTGCACTTTCGACAAAAACATTCGAGTATGTGGCATCCGGACTCCCGGTTGTTGCGTCGCGGTTGCGGTCGGCAGAGGAAATGTACAGTACTAATGCGCTCCAATTCGCCGAGCCGGGGAATCCCCGTGATTTTGCCCGTAAAATTATCGAATTTTGCAAGGACCCGCAATTACGCCAAAACAAACGATGCCAGGCATTTAAGGAATTTCAGCGACATTCAACTGACGTTATCGGAAGAAGCTATATCAATCTTATTAATAAATATTTGGGTTAAACCCGAGTCCCTGGGCCGGAACAAGCGCATAAGCAACCATTCGACAACAAACCCCGCAATTCGGGGAGGAAGACAGTCACCCGATCACGATCGCGTGCACATCGCTTCTCTTGTCTGATTTGCCAAGCGACGAGGTCTCGCCGAGGCGGGAGGTGTTCTGGCCGAGCACGACGGGCACAAGCTCGCTGCTTTCGAGCGTGACTTCGATGTCGTAGTCGAGCGGGTCGGACAGGAACAGGGTGACGAGTTTTTTCATTGAAGCGATGTTCTCGGACTCGGGCAGAAAGGTCTCGAACCTGTCGCGGGGAAGCGGTCCCACGCTTACCCGGAACTTTCCCGATAGGTCCCACTTTCTCGTGCCCGCGATGGCGTTAACGCCGAGCTGCGAATCCAAACCGATTTTCGGAGGATTTTGCAATTCCGTCCAGCGGCCCTGCCATTGCAGGATCGCAACGGGCAAACCGTCATAGAAATCACTGAGCATGGTCCGCAGCGCTTCCTTGCTCCTTGTCTTGCCGGCCAGACTGCCGGTGTAGGCGAGCACACGCCGGTAGAACGGGTCTGCGATTTTACTTTCGTCAAGTCCTGCGAGGCTGGCGATCCTTCGCGTGATCGGATTGCCTGCTTTTCCGCCGGCCATGCTGATGAACCGGTATTTCTGCCACGCGCGGTAAAACAGCGTGTACATGCGGTGATTGAAAATCGACAGAAAATCCTTTAGCCCCACGCCGTTTTCCTCGAAACGCGAGATGTATTCCGTAAAGTAAAGGGGCATGGGCGACGAGACGCCGATGAGGCCCATGAATGTCAGGATGAATTCCACGCCGTCTTTGGTCTTGGAAATTGCGGCGATGTCGGCGGGCGGGAAAACCAGAGAAGGGGAAGGCGTCAGCTTGATCCTGCCCGACTCGATGGGGTTGGTGATATTGTCCTGGGTTCGAAAGAATTCCTCAAGCAGGGACAGGGCCTGGAAGAAATTGAAATTATAGCTTTCCGAGGTGAGGCGGTCGATCAGATCAGCCATTTTTTCCCCTCCAGCGATTGCCACCGTACGGTGGCGCCCGATGGTTTGAGCACAATGACGAGATCCAAAAACGTATTGATCGAAACGTATTGCGACAAGAATTCCTTTATCACCTGACCGAAGAGGTGGATGTCGCCTATGTCAACGAAATTCGACTCGACGAGCGAGATGGTGAATTCAACCCCGCGCAGTGCAGACCCATTGACGAGGCGTTCAATGGGTTTACTCGTTGCGTCGGTGATGGCGTCGATCCTTCGGCTGCGTCCTTCGCTGCGCGACCAGTCGTAGAGGCGAAGCAGCGCCTTGAGCGTATCAGGAGACGAAAGGGTCGTATAGGTCGAGCTCAGGTGGGCGATGCACGACCACAGGTACTCGTCGTTTTTCGGCGGCTGACTCGGCAGTGTCGGCCTGGTAATATTGGAAAACGAGACATAGTCCGGGAAATTCGTTCCGGGATTGATGATGCCGCCTTCGCGGATTTCTTCCCGTGGCAAAATACCGTTTGTCGCGTAGACGTCGATGGAAAGGTTCTCTTCCCGAATTTCGTTTTTTCCCGATGCCGAAAGTAAATCGCCGCCCAGCGTGATGTACAGGTCGCGGCGGCCGTCAGGCGCGAACCGGTACTGGGTCGAAAACGTGCGCGGCCTGCGGCTGCCCCCCGAGGAAAACGAATACAGGGGTTCATAGGCCGACCGTTTGCCGGTCGCGCGCTCGATGCCCTCGATGCCGATGACGCTATGGGTGAAAAAAGACGTCGGATAGGACGTGTCTGCCACGACGCGATATTCGGTTTCGAGCCCGCTCATGTGGATCGGCTCCGCGTCTTTCTTGAAAATGTTTGCCGCAGGAGCGCAAAACAGCCTGAAGTTATCCCTGGAAAATGGCCTGTCCGGCGGGAAGTCCTTGTCAAAGGTTATGGAGTAGGAAAGGGATTCGGGCGTTTCTTCGGAAAAGGGCAGGTTTTCAAACCCGTTCAAATCCACAAACAGAAATTTTTCCGGGTACACGAAATACTCAAGCAACAGCGCGAATCCGGAAAACGAGCGGCCGGTCTGCGGCAGGATGGACTCGCCCTCGGCCATGCCGCAGGGCGTGACTGCACACGCCGGATCGACGTCGCAGGAAAGGGTGTTGTCCCCTGCGAGGGCGTGGTTGCCTGCACTGATGCGTGCAGCGGTCACATGACGTGTGAGGAATTCGTGGAGCATGAGCGCAGACGGCGTTTCTGCGTGAAGATACACGCGCAGTGGCGAAAGCTTCAGGTTCTTCATCTGCACGCCGGGGTCCAGCTTGAGCTGAAACGTCAGCGTCGCTTTGCCCTTTGTGTCAACTGTCTTTACGACGTTGGACAGAGAAAGGGGGTTCAGCCGGACGTCCGAGGTCGTGGTGAATTTGCACACCGCAAGCTCGGGTCCGACCGGCGCGGACAATAGTTCGGAGCCGCGCTGCAGGACACGCGTTTCCTGCAGCAGACCGGTCCTCGCCTTGAACTGAACAATTGCGACTGACGGGATCTCCTGCAACAGGCCGGGCCACATGAGATTGAACAAACCTTCGGTGAGCTCCGGAAACGAATCGTCGAGTTTTTCGCGGATGCGGGCGGCCAGAAAGGCAAAGCCCTCGAACAGCCGCTCCACGTAGGGATCGCGGTCACCCACGGCGTCCACGTTGAGCAACTGAGCCCTGTCCGGGTGCGCCCGGGCGAACTCCCTGCCCGATTCGTACAGATACCGCAATTCTTCTTCGTAATATTTTTCAATCATCATCTACTCCGGTTTTTTCCAGGGCGCTATGGAAGAATTGCCCATGCTCGTAAAGGTAGTCTGGAACCGGACAAGGCCGCCTTCGGTAAGCTCGCCCGAAAGGATGAACACGAGCCTGAAATCTTTAGGATCTGTCTCGCGCGGCGTCACCTTGACTTTCCGTAAACGCGGCTCGTATTTTTCTACCGTGCGTTTGATGGCCTTCTGAAGCTCTTCAATGCCGTGAGGCATCTTTCGGTAAATCTCGGATATGTCCGGCAGGCCGTAGTCCTTGAGATGCGGCAGGCTTCCCTCGCGCGTGTTGAACAACCGGTTCAGATGATCCATGATGGACATGATGCCGCGGTTCTGGGGTTGCACGGCTTCGATTGGCGTTCCGTCAAGGAAATGACCGGTCAGGTTTTCAAAAAGGGCCTGTTTCATAGCTCGCCATCAATGACTTTCGTCGTATTCCTTGATTTTTTCCACAACTCTCGCTCCGGCTTCGTTGAACATTTCCTGGATGAACGGATCATGGAAATTGTACGTTCGTTCTTCGAGGCTCATGGACCCGATGCGGTCGAAAAGCTGCTGTTTGGCGTTTTCTATGTCTTTGCCGTAAATATGCCATGAATCCGCGTGCCAGTTCATCCTCCCCAGCTTCACCGGTTTATGAGAGCGCTTTTCGATACCTGCCGCGATGACATCGCGATTGAAAAGCGTAAAGCCGAACATGTTCATGAAATTCGCGCCCCATGCATCGTTCGATCGGAACCGCACGTTGCAATTGAGCCATTGCACGCCGTCATCGTCCTCCATGATCCGGTACCACAGTGATTGCAGGCAGGGCGGGTCGTAACAGTCGAAATCCAAATTCGGCATCCAGGTAATCATCTGCGCCTGGCGCGTGTAGGGTTGCAAGGAGAGTTTCTCGATCACTTTTTCAATCTGATTGATTTTAAAGAACCCGGCCTCCTTCGACACGCCTTCCCGCAGTTCACGCCATGCGCCATACGCCTCGAGCCTTCCGTGGTAGGTGTATTCCCAGCGCGTGTCACTTTGATCATTGATGTTCTTCACCCAATGATCCTTGACGCCGCAGATTTCCATGGCATACTCCTTGAGGTCGTCGATGCCGCCTGGAAATGCCTTGTGGATCATCGGATCGGTCATGGGTTCCATTATCGTGAGGTTCATGGTCGCATCTATGGAAAGCGGAGCGCCTGGTTTGTCGTACTGTGTCTGAAGCCGGGCGCCGTTGGTATACAAAGAGATTAACGCTTTTTCATATGCCTGTGCAAGCGTAGTCTCCTGGACAAACAAAACCGGGATGTTCTTCTGCATCATTCCTCCTGATCTTTGGGCTGGACAAGGGCCGATTCGATATATGAATAAATATAAGTTACACGCCTCCTGGAAGCCCTCCGATTTTGCTTTGGAAAGCAACGGCCTCGGCAAAACGGCTTTGGCTTGGTTGTTCTTGAAGAAAGGGTTTTATTGCCTGACACAAACCGTATACAAATGTATTTTAAGGGGTCCCTTTTTTGCCCGAATTTCCGGGGAGGTTAGAGTGAAAGAAGACGAAGTCCGTATCGATAACGGAAGGCACGAGCTCCTCTTGTACGTCGAGAAAAGCGATGGTTCGTACGGTCCGGTGCAAACCGGGGCCTACATGGCCACGAATTACATGGACGACTTTGTTCAAAAGCGGAAGAACCTGGAAAACGAGTGCCTTGAAAAATTGCGCAACGGCGAGGTGAGCGCGGTCGGTTATTTCATGCTGCTTCGCGACATGACCGTCGCCGATGTGGCGGCCAGGGTGTCACTCTCGAAATCAAGAGTCAAGAGGCACATGATTCCCGATGGGTTCAAAAAAGTCAGTCTCGAGCGCATGGGAAACTATGCCGACGTCTTCGGCGTTCCTCTGCCGGCGATGCTGCAGGTCATCACGTTGAAAGACGCAAACATTTCGGTCACCTTCAGGAAAATCAATAATCCTTATATGTCAATAATGGAAATCGGCAGGAGCGCAGCATGAGCATCGTGGCGTTCGAACACAAAATGGCCGCGCACTGCGAGTCCGGGACGCTTTCCGCGCTTCTGCACCATGGCGGCCTGGATCTCTCGGAGCCAATGGTCCTGGGCATTGCGGGCGGGATATTCTTTGTCTTTATCAAGACCCCAAAAATGACCTTTCCCGTGTTCGACATGAGGAGCAAGCCGGGAGACCTTCGGACCAACCTGTCCAAACGCCTCGGGATAAAGTTTGCAACGCAGAAGTTCCGTGATCCCGGCACGGCAAAGGCCGCGCTGGTCGGGCTCCTTGACAAGCAGGTCCCGACCGCGGTCCAGGTCGACATGTTTTACATGGATTACATTCCGCAGTATATGCGCGTGCATTTCAACGCGCATTTCGTCACCGTGGTCGGCGCCGATGGAGACGCATTTGTGGTAAGCGACTGCTACTATCCGAGCCTTTCGACGGTTGCCGCGGACTCGCTTGACAAGGCGCGCTTTGCAAAAAGCGATTTTGCGCCCAAGGGGTTTATGTTCCACCCCACGCTTGTCCCAAACAGGGGCGATATCGACCTTCCGAAGGCAATCGTCAAGGGGATAAAGCAGGCCGCCTCCATGATGGTGAAAATGCCGGTGCCGTTCATCGGCATCAAGGGAATGCGCCGTTTTGCAAATGATGTTCCGAACTGGTCCAAGATCGCGCGCAACGACGACCAGCTTTCCCATGCCATCATGTCGATCCACATTATCCTGGAGGAACGCGGCACCGGCGGCGGGGGATTCCGGTTCATGTATGCGACGTTCTTGCAGGAAGCGGCAAAGCTGCTTAGCCGGACGGAATTTTCCGAAATGTCAAAGACCATGATGGCGAACGGCGACAAATGGCGCGAAATATCCCTGTTCGTCGCCCGCATCGGCAAGAACCGTAATCTGGGTACGGAGCGGATGGCGCAGCTGAGGGACATGATCATGGAGCGTGCGGACGAAGAGGAAACAATTTTCAAAACGCTTCTCGAAATGGTAAGATAGGATCTTATGGAAAACCTCACGACACCTGTCGCGTCAGCAGAGCTCAAGCTCGACATAAAAAGGCTCATTCTCGACACCCTGAAGATATCTGATGTCAAGGCTGAGGACATCGATGACAGCGTTTCGCTTTTCGAAAACAACCCGGTCGTACAATTGGATTCGGTGGACGCGCTTGAAATCGTCATGGCGCTGCAGCGCACCTATAAGGTCCATATCGACGACCAGAACATCGGCCGTTTCATCATCCGCTCCGTTGACACCATCGCGGAATTCATTGCCAAGGAACAGGCAAAACAGAACCCGGCATAAATGGAAAATGAAATTGGCGCGGACGTTGTAGAGACGTAGCGCGCTACGTCTCTACGTTTTTCGTATATTAAGAGACATGACCCGATTCGCGAATCTGAACCGCTTCTGTGCAATCTTTTTCGTCGCCGCCCTCCTCTCCTGCCAGTCCAGGCACGACCGCATCGGCATACCGTCTCATTTTTCGGGCACGATTCCCGACACGATTACGGTGATGAGCTATAACGTTGAAAACCTTTTCGACATGGCGGACAACGGCGACGAATATCCGGAATTCAAACCGAATGCCTGCAACTGGACAGAAAACACCTTCCGGATCAAACTGGACAACATCGCATCGGTACTAGCCGCGGTCAATCCTCAAATCGCCGTCCTTGTCGAGGTGGAAAATGAAAATACCGTGAGGGAATTGTGCGCCGCATGCGCACGCCAGAAATGTCCGTTCCCGTATTTCGCGATTGGCGATCAGGCAAGCGGAAGCAACACCCGCCCGGTGATCTTGTCCAAGCTTCCTGTCCTGTGGGAGAAAAGCTTTGGAATGGTCCCCGGCGCGCCGCATGAGAGGCCAATGCTTGCGGCCGCAGTGTACTGCGGAAACGATACGCTCGTGGTGTACGCTTGCCACTGGCCCTCGAAGAAGAATCAAGAATCCAGGCGTGTGGAACGCGCGGAAATGCTGGTGAAGGAGCTGGAAACAATGGCTCCTCAGCAGGACTTTGTCATCGCGGGCGATTTCAACGAGAATTTTGACGAAAGCGAAACATTTCGTACGGCCGGGCTCGACGATACGCATGGCAGGACAGGGATCAACCATGTGCTGGGCACCATGCAGTCGCTGCCCCTCGAAAACGCGCGGTACGTGCGGCAATCCGACCTTTCGCAGAAACGGGTACACGGGTACTTTGATCCGTGGAACACCGTGACCGAGGACCGGCGGTTCAGCGAAGTATTCGAGGGCAGGCATGAGACGCCGGACCATATCCTGTTGCCTGCATCGCTGTTCGATGAAAAAGGATTATCATTTGTCGATAGTTCGTTTCACTCCTTTTCCTGGAACGGCAGGCTCATCAAGGACGGCGCCCCGTACCGGTGGCAGATGCGCTACTCAAGACAGGGCAGAATCCACGTCGGCGAAGGGTTCTCCGACCATCTGCCGCTGGTCGTGCGGCTTGCGAAAGGCGCGTATCGCCCGCCCCCGATTGACACAGGCATACCTGACAAAACAGGCGGCACCTCGGGAAAACAGGGCGGGTTCGAGAACGGGCCGGACGGGTTTATCGCATGCACAAAGAAGATCGCTGTCGAGCGGGATACGCTCATGCCCAAATCCGGCCAATATTGCCTGAAGCTTTCGGGTGAGACAAAGTCGAACGGCTGCGGTGCACGGGCGCGGCTTTCCGTTCCAGGAACATGCGGCACCAAGTCAGGGGTATTGTCTTTATGGTTGCGTGGATCAGGCACATTCAATTTCAGGTGCCGCGCTGTGGGATCAAAGCAGTGGGCCTATTTCGTAGGTCCTGCATTTTCCCAGGCAAAGGGTGGGAAATATGCGGCGTACAACTTTCCAAAATGGAAAACAGTACGACTTCCCCTGAGCGCACTTCCACCTGACATTTCGGAAATAGATTTCGAAATCAGAACGAAGAAAGTCTGCGCTTTGAATCTGTGGATCGATGAGGTGAGGATTTTGTGTAGGGATTGAACCGAGCCCCCCCTAAATCCCCCGAAGGGGGACTTCTTTTGAAAAGGCTTTTTTGCGATACGTCCCACTCCCTGAAAGTCCCCTTCGGGGGATTTAGGGGGCTGCGTAGATCACGAAGATGAATCATGAAAGCGTTCCTCATAACCGCCTCACCGCCATCATCGTGATATCGTCCGATTGCTCGGTATCGCCTGTGTAAACGCGAAGACATTCCTCAATCCGGTCGAGCACCGCCTGGGCGCTGGGGGATGGCGACTGCAAAATGGACAACAACCGCTCCTGTGAAAACAGCTCCTCGGTAGCATTCTTGGCCTCGATGACGCCGTCGGTGTAGGCGAAAAGCGAGGCGCCCTTCGGTATGACGATCCGCTTGATTTCGAATGTCGTATCCCCCGTGATGCCGAGCGCAGGCCCGCACAATTCGAGTGAGGAAATTGAGCCGTCGGCGCCGAGCACCAGCGGCGGATAATGGCCGGCGGTAGTATAGTCCATGACGCCGGTCGTGGTGTCCAGCGCGCCGAAGAAAAGAGTTGCGAACATGTAGCTCTTCCGCTGCCGGTGATGGCGCGTAATATAGCTGTTTGTCAACTCGACCGCGCGCAAGACGGTTTCACCCGCCGCATCCGCCTGCTCGGCAAAAGCGCGGGTCAGGCTTCGGACCAGTGCCATGAACAGGGCGGCGCCGACGCCCTTGCCGCACACGTCGGCAATAACGAGGCAGAGCTTGTTCTCGCCCAGCTGAAAAAGGTCGTAGAAATCACCCGCGACTTCGAAGGCCGGATGAAACGACACGGCACATTCCCAGCCGGACGTCTCGGGCAGGGTGGCGGGCAGGAAATCCGTTTGGATCTGGCGGCCGAGTTCAAGCTCCTGCCTGACATGCTGCATATATGCCTGTTCCTGATCGCGCAGCCGCTTCTTTTCGAGCGATGTTGACACGCGCGCATTCAGGATGACCTTGTTGACCGGCTTGAACAGGTAATCCTCGGCGCCGAGCTCGATACATTTCACGACATTGTCGACATCGTCAAGCGCGGATACCACGATGACCGGAAGGTGCCGCAATGCTTCGTCCGCCTTGATGCGGCTCAGGGTTTCGATGCCGCCCATGACCGGCATCATGATGTCAAGCAGGACGAGGTCAACGGGGGTTTTGGCAAGGCACTCGAGCGCTTCTTTCCCGTCGTTTGCCATGAGTGTTTCATGCCCCTGGCGCGTCAGCAGGCGGGACAGAAGTTCGCGGTTGTCCGCGTTGTCGTCGACGATCAGAATTCTGCTTGACTGGTTCATGCGCTGTCTTTTCCTTTCAACAGGCGCCCCATGCATTCGACGAGGCGCTCGAATTCGAGGGGCTTGGGCTCAAAACCGTCGCAACCGGCATCGAGGCTTTTCTGCCGGTCCTCGCTCATCGCGTGCGCGGTGAGGGCCACGACCGGAATGGCCGACAGGTCCTGCGACGACTTGATTCGCCGCGTCGCTTCCCATCCGTCAATTCCGGGCAACCCCATGTCCATGATGATGAGGTCTGGCCGCTTGAGCTGGGCCATGGCAATGCCGGTCTCGCCGCTGTCCGCAGTAATCACGGAAAATCCTTTGCGGGTGAGCCGGCGCGACAACATGTCCGCGTCAAGCTCGTTGTCCTCGACGATCAGAACGAGGGGCACGAGGGTTCCTTTCCGGGTCGGTTCTACGGTTTTTCTGCAGCTTGATCGACGCGTGCCGGAATCATGATCTGGAATTCCGATCCTTTCCCAAGTTCGCTGGTCACGGTGATGTCGCCGTTCATGAGCCTGCACAGGCTTTTACTTATAGCCAGTCCCAGCCCCGTGCCACCGTACATCCGGGACGTGGCAGCGTCGGCCTGGGTAAACGATTCAAAAACGTTGTGCACCTGTTGCGGCGTCATACCGATCCCGGTGTCGCGCACGGTAAAGCTGACCCAGTCTTTCCCGTCTTTCTGAAGCCGCGCGACGGAAAGCCCGACCGATCCGTCCTTGGTGAACTTGACCGCATTCGACAGGATGTTCAGAATTATCTGCCGCACCTTGGTGATGTCCGCGTGCATTGAGCCCATGCCATCGGGACAGATGCAGGCAAACGAAATTGCGCGGCCCGAGAGTTGCGGCCGCAGCGAATCGGCGACCTCGCGCACGACGAGACTGATGTCGAAGTTCTCGAGGTACAGGTTCATCTTGCCGGCTTCTATTTTCGACAAATCGAGAATATCGTTGACAATAGCCCGAAGGTGCGTGCCTGCCCCGCGAATCTTTTCCAGATCGCCGGCAAGCTGCTCGTCATGCCGCTGTTGGGCATCCTCCGCAAGCATTTCGCTGTACCCCACGATCGAGTTGAGGGGCGTGCGCAATTCATGGCTCATGCTTGCCAGAAACACGCTTTTCGACCGGTTCGCGTTTTCAGCCGTATCCCGCGCCGCCATGAGCTCCTCCTGGGCGGTTCGTCGCTGGACAATCTCCCATTCGAGTTGGCGATTGGTGATGGCCAGGTCGTTGGTCTGGTCCTGCACTTTCTGCACGAGAATCGCCGCATTGAGCGCGCTTGATATTTGTTCGGCAAGTATTTCGAACAGGGCGAGACGAAACGACGATGTTTCCAGAATCAGATAGCCAAGCAGGTCTCCGCTTGATATGAGCGGCATGATTACCATCGTGAACTGGCGCTCGGCGCGGAGCATTCCCTGGGGAAGCAATTGATTTCCAGGAAACATGTAGCCGCCGGACTCGAACCGCATGCGTTTGTGCCCGTCGAAGGCCAGCACGAGAATGGCGCCGGACGAGGGATGCGGACCGGACAACAGCGACGACACCACGAGCGACCCGGCCTTGTCGCCGGAGAGGACCAAAAAGCCGCGCGGTATGTCGATGGCACAGAGCCCGTCCTCGACAAGGGAGAGAAGCCGTTCCAGGTCAAAGGCCGAGGACAGGAGCTGTACGAAACCGCGCAGGGTCGATAACAGCGATTGCTCCTGCAATTTGTCGTAGCCCGTATTGCGCCGGGCGCTTTCCGCGATCGCGATGCGGCCCTGCTGCAACAGGGCCTCGGCGGTCCTCATTTCGGCGTTGGACAGAATGGACTGCGCGTGGTTCCGCAAAATCCACAGAGCGTCCTGCCAGGCAAGGACATCCCCTCCCTTGACAAGCGTGGACCGGACGACATCGTCGAGCACCGGCAGGAACACATTGCGCATCTTCTGCTTTAGGTCGATAAAAAAGGCCCGGTATAACCGGCGGGCGGACGCGGCCTCGACCGGCACTTTCTTGTCCGGTGACGAAGCCTCGACCACGACCTCGACCATTTCGCTGACGAGATGGTCTTCCTGTGCGCGCGGGGGAGAATTGCTCCGACGCTTCTCCTCGTACAGGTGGCGCGACAGAATTTTTTCAACGTTCGCACCGTACGAGCAACCGCATGATTGACGTATGATTAATTCGGTCGGTAGAAACACGCGGCTGGACATTTCTCTGCCGTCAATAAGGTCGAGGATCATTTCCGCGGCCTGGGCGCCGATCTGGTACAGCGGCTGGCGCACTGTGGTCAGCGGCGGCGTGACGTAGCCTGATTCTTCGGTGTCGTCAAAGCCGGTGACCGCGATGTCGTAGGGGACATGGATGCCACGCTCGATGAGCGCGGTCAGTGCGCCCAAGGCCATTTCGTCGTTCGCTGCCGCGATGGCATCGCAGGTGGTTTTTTTCTGGTCCATAAGAGCGGCAACGGCTTTTTCCCCTGATTTGCGGGAAAAGTCCCCGGCGAGGACGCGGCGCGGGTCAACGGGCAGCCCGTATTCCTCCAAAATGTCAACATAGATACGGTACCGCAGTTCGGCTTCGTCATTGCCTTCCGGCCCCCGGATAAAGGCGATCCGCCGGTAGCGGTGAACTTCGATGAGATGGCGCAAAAGCGAGCGCTGGCCGGATTCGTTATCCACGAATACCGCCGGCATGTCTTCAATGGCCTTGGCGATGCTGACGATGGGCAGGGGAAGATATCGGCTGTACAGGTCCCTGAATTTTTCCTGTGACAGATAATTTCCCAGAGTACCGGAAATGATGAGCCCATCGAGATCGCCGGCGCTGATGTGGGAATACAGGGCCTGGGTGCCGCCCGAGGTATTCGGGGAATGCCCCGACGGAATGCCGCCCGGCACCGAAATCAGGCAGGCACCCCGTTGCCGGAGCAGGTCCGTTACCCCGAGCAGAATGCCGGACTGGTACAATGTCGTGGCGCCCTCGATAAAAAGGCCGACGACGGGCCTGCCCTGGCGTTGTCGTGAGCCGAGCCCTGTCATAGCAGATGCTTGCCGCCATCGAGCGTGATGATCTCGCCCGTGAGAAAGGGGGTTGCGACACAAAATTCTACGGCGGCAGCGATGTCCGAGGGCGAGCCTCGCATGCGCAAGGGCACGCCTGATTTCAATTTGTCAAGATATGCGGCGGTTTTGCCGGCCGGAGGCAGGATAAGCCCCGGCGATACGCCGTTGACACGGAACCGCGGCGCGAGTTCCAGGGCGCAGAGGCGCGTGATCGAGGCAAGGATCTGCTTGCTGAGCAAATAGGCCGTATGGGTGCGGTCGGTGCCGGTTATTCTATTGTCAAGAATGTTTACAATGCAACCCGGGCCACGCGCCGCGTGCGACGAGAATGCGCGGGTCAGGACCAGCGGCGCCCAGGCGTTGATGCGCAGGCTTTCGACCAGGTCGGAAAGCGTCATGCCGAAAAGTGTGCTTTCAGGAAAAATCGAGGCATTATTCACGAGTACCGACAGGGTGCTGCGGGATACGGATACGCAGTCACGGACAAGCGCCGTGCACTCATCTTCGGATCGGAGATCGCCCGAAAGCGCCCAAGCAAAGACGCCTTTCTTCTTGATTGTTCCGACAAGGTTATTCGCATCCGAAAATGAGCGGTTATAGTGGACCGCGACGTTCATGCCCAGGTCCGCAAGTGTGAGAGCAATGGCCCTGCCGATCCGTTTCGACGCACCCGTGACCAGCGCCGTTTTCCCGAAACGCTCAGCGCGCGTCATCGCCGGCCTGCGGTCTCCTGGCTTTTTTTGCATACCATGTTATGTCGAAGTAATAGAAATGTTTTTCCCCCGATTTGGTCACTTCCACCTGAACCATGTCAAAGGTCTTGCCCGAATCCGAGACCATGCTTTGTTCCGCGACCTTCCAGTCCTTGTCCTGTTCGCCGAAAACCTTTGACAAAAACTTGTGTTCCGATTCAACGGCAGCGGTGTGGTCCTTACCGCCGGTGAGCACGATGGCGCTGTCATGCGATGTGCCGCTCCCACCGGATAACGATATGTTCTGGATTTTCCCCTGGGAATGATCATTGACCTTGATCGTCTCCCGCGACAGACATCCGCAGACGCCGGCGCACAACAGGACGCCGCACACGGTAATGAGGGCACTGTGTTTCATGGAATATCCTCCTTTGATAAAAGCTACTTGGAAAATAGATTTGTCCGGCCTGCGAAGGTAGTGACTTTTCGTGCGATATTATTTGAATAGTAAAAACAGAGAAATCTATATTCTCTATGACACTGCAACAAAGGACGGACCAGTATGGCGAAGGAGATTTTTGTCGGCCGCAGAGTGATACAGCGGGATTTCCGGGATGCGCTTTCCGCAATGGTTGCCGAGGCAAATAATTCCAAGGGCTTCAGGTCGCGGAAGAAACAGCACGATGACGAGACCCCGTTTCCCCAGCTTTTTGTCTTGAGTGGCGAGTCCGGTTTGGGGAAATCCGCATTGCTCTCCCAATTCGTTTCCATCGTCCGTTCCGTATCGGACGACATGAAAAAGGACATCACGGTCATCACTCTTGATTTTGACGATTTTCTTTTTACCAGAAACGTGCTTCCGTTTACTCCCCACATGCTCATCGGTTACCTGCACGCATCTTTATTGGAAAAGAAACTCGGCCTGCAGGCGCAGTTCTCCGAATATGATCATATCCAGCGCAGAATCGACCACCTGCGCGAGAAAGTGTCGGCTATTGAGGCAAACGAATGGCGTGCTCTTGTAAAGGCACAGGGCGACGAAGGGGCGACACCCGGGCAGCCGCGGGACTCGGCCCTCCTGCTGCGGTACCTCCGTGCGGAAAAAAAACTTCCGGACGACGATCTTGATTTATACGAAAATGCCGAATACCGCCTTGCCAAGGCCCTTGTCAACGGGCTGGTCGCGTCTTCCTCGACCGCGCCCGTCGTGGTCGTGCTGGACAACCTGGACCGGCTCGGATCGCCGGAGGCAGGATCGTGGCTGCGAAGCGTGTTCTTGGCGCGGCTGTTCGACCGGAAGTGCAGGGTCATGGCGCTTGTCAGCGGGCACGACCTGCCGGTGCGGCACTTCCGGAACCTGTTTGCGGAAGAGATGCTTTCGGTGATTTCCTTTGAAAACGAGACGCTCACCACGCGGGACATCGACGAGTGCTGCACCGCAATGCGTGTCAACCTGGAGCCCCAGTCCAGCGAACGCGTCGAGGCTGCCACCGGCGGGGTCGCAATCGTGGTCAGGGACGTTCTGTCGATCGCCAAGGAGGGCAAGCCGCTCGACGACATCCTGGAAAAACTTGAACGCGCGATGGGGACCAGTACAAAGATCGGCGTCATGGCGGGACATTTTCTCGGCGCGTCCGCGTCTCAGGACAAGGCTCTTCTCACGCACGTCCTCCATCTCGCGTTACTTCACGAATGCGACAACAAAGTCATTGCGTCCCTCTGGAACTGCGCCTTTGCCGACGTCGGCAACGAGCTTTCGGAATTGTCCGACCGCTATCCTTTCTTCACCGGGAAGGTTATGCACGATGCGGTCCGCGATCGCATCAGGGAATATTGCATGCGGCAGCCGGGCGGCGAGGTCGGGGAGATCATCACGGACTTCGCAGCCCACACCACCACCCTGTTCGCCGATGAGTTGAAACGGCTCTCGACCGCGGTGCCGTCAATTGACAAAAGGTACGCAGATCAGCGGTACGAACATGCATTTCTGGGGTATGTTTCGGGCCTGCTCTGGCAGCGCCGCGACGAGGTCAAGCGGATTATGGCCGGCTGTTTTTGCGAATGCCTTCTGTACAATCGAATCCTTGCCGGAAGAATTCTCGGCATGATCGAGGAGTTTATCCCGGTCATGGCAAACGAAGATGCTGCGTTTTATGCCAACCTATCATCCGGGCTTCGCGCCGCCTGTGGCAGAATGATGTGGAGCAGGGGCGCACCGCCAGCTGCGGAACTCTCCATGCTTGAAATGCTCGAAGCCGCCGGATCGCTCTTGTCCGCGCAACAAGGCGCGCTCCTTCATCTGTTTCGGGCCGATGTCGTGTACCGTCTCTCCGAAAACGAAAACGCCTTTGAAGATCTAGAGAAATGTGAGCCCTTTGCCGAGGAATCCGATCTTTTTGCCGAAACGCTTGCCGACGGATACCTCCATACGGGTGAGGCGTTCTTCGGCGCCCTGCATTTCGAGCCGGCCATCAAGGCCTTCGGCAGGGTCGCGGAAATCAGGCCGGGACGGTTCGACGCATGGTATGGTCTCGGCCGCACCTACGCAGCGTTGACAAGGCATGTCGAGGCCGAAGATGCGTTTATCAAGGCCGCCGCGCTGAAGTCGGACCGGTGGGAACTCTTCAGCGCGCTCGCCGACGAACAACGTGCCACAGGCAAGTTCGCCGAAGCCGCAACGTCATACCAGCTTTCCGCAGATCTTTTCGAGGAAAACAAAGACGTGTGGCACGGGCTCGGCCGGAGCCGAGCCGCCCTTTCACAGCATGCCGAGGCTGTGCAGGCGTATAGCAGGGCAGCGGCTCTGACCCAGGATGATGCCGAGCTCTATTATGAAATGGGATACAGCCAGGCGCAACTCGGACGGACCGACGGCGCGATCGGATCGCTCAGGAAAGCGATCGCGTTGCGCCCCGATTACTGGGAGGCGGCAGCGCTCTTGGGTGAGCAGCAGGCCGCCACCGGCGATTTTTCCGAGGCTGTCAAGGCCTTCGAACGCGCCGCGGCCTCCCGTCCCGAGGACGCAACGATTCTGAACAATCTGGGAAAGGCTGCGCTTTCGGCGGGCGACGACGCCAAGGCGGTGGAGGCATTTACAAAAGCAACGGAAAGCAGGCCGGACTACAGCGAGGCATTTAACAACCTCGGCCTAGCCTGCGTGCACCTGGACCGCGTCGATGAAGCTGCCGCTGCCTTTGAAAAGGCAATTGCCAATTCTGCGGACAATGCCGAGGCCCACAACAATCTTGGAACAACATTCACAACGAGGAACAGGCACGCAGACGCGCTCGAGGCATATACGAAAGCGGTTAGGGCTCGGCCAGGGTTTGCGGAGGCGTGGTACAACATGGGCCTTTCGCTCCATGCGCTCGGCAGGTTCAACGAGGCGCTCGAACCATATGCCAAGGCGACGGAACTGGACCCGGCCCGGCATGAAGCATGGTTCAACCAGGGCATCGCGCTGCATGCAGTTGGCAGATGCGACGATGCCATTTCCTGTTTTGCAAAGACAGTGGAATTGTCCCCGGCATCCTTCGACGCCTGGCTCAAGATGGGGCTTGCCTGTGTCGACGTGGCTCGCCGCGACGAAGCGATCAGGGCATTTACGCGCGCTGCGGAAATCAAGCCTGACAGCGAAGAGGCATGGCATAGTCTCGGCGCCACATTGGCCGAAGCGGAGAAATACGACGAGGCGGTGGCGGCCCTTGGAAAAGCGGTCTCGATCACGCCCGGCCAGTACGAAGCCTGGTTCATCATGGGCAAAGCACACAAGGAATGCGGACGATTCAAGGAAGCGCTTGATGCCTATCGCGAGGCTCTGAAGGCGGAAAGCAAGGCCGAAGCCTGGTTCGGCGCAGGCCTGTGCTCCTATTACCTGAACGATTACGAAAAAGCAATAGAGCTGCTGACCCAGGCGGATTCACTTTTGCCGGACGACACGGACACGGTGTATACCCTCGGACTCTCGAACCATGCCCTTGGGAAATACCCAGAGGCGATGCAGCGGTACCGGCGGACCCTCGCTCTTTCGCCGGAATCCCCGCACGCGCGCGTGAATCTCGCACTGTCCCTTCATGCGTCGGGCGATTATGCCGGCGCCATCGAGGAGTACCGGCTCATTACCGAAAGTCAACCTTCAAATGCCGAGGCATGGTACAACATGGCGCGCGCCTGCGAGGCGCTGGGAAATACCGCGAAGGCGTTGTCCGCGTATGCGAAAACGGTCGAAATCGCGCCGGACAAGGCAACGGCATGGCTTTCCATGGGGAATATCCAGATGTCGGCCGAGCAGTATCCGGAGGCGATCGCATCTTTTGCAAAAGGTTTGGAAAAAGCGCCTGATAATCCCGACGCGTGGGGCAATATCGCCCTTGCATCATATTACACCGGGCAATTTCAGGAGGCCATCGATGGCTATACAAAAGCGCTTGCCATCAGGCCCGGCGATGCCATGGCGCTGGGCAGCTTGGGCCTGACATACTACTCAATGGCAAATTATTCAAAGGCTGTTGAGGCCAGCGAAAAGGCCGTTGCAATCAAGCCGGACGAATTATGGATACAAGTGAATCTGGCTCTTGCCAGCGTACTCACCAAGGACCTTTCAAAGGCTTCCCCGGCATTCGACGCAGTCATATCGCTTGCTCAGGCGCCGACCGATCTTTTGCCTCCCATAGCAAGCCTCAAGGAGATGATTGCGCGCGACCCGGAGCTTGAACAAGCTCGGGAAATTCTCACAAAGCTCGAAGAGGCGTGGCGCAGACTCAAGCAGCAACCGGAATGATTTATTGACAAGAATAGAGGTGTTCCATTGAGAATGGAACACCTCTATTCCTTCCCCTCCCAAAACCTGACTTTCATGGCTATTTTGTCCTTGTTCATACTCAAAATTCCATCCTTTGTCATTCTGGCCATGAGGCGGGAAAACGTTTCAGACGTTGTCCCGATTGCCGAAGCAATGTCTTTTTTCGGGATAAGGATTCTATATTCCTGTCTTCTGCCATAGTGCTCATCGAGAAAACGTATGAAACGTTCCTCAACGTCATATGATGCAAGGTCGTGAATCTTATTTGCGAGGTAACGCTGTTTTTTCATGAGCATGCAAATGAAATCATTCCTGAACCGCTCGTCATTCAGTAGTACTGAGAATTGCCGCCTCTGGATAACGTACACAAGACTCTTCTTTAGAGCCATGGCGCTGGCCGGGTAAAGGTTTTGTTCGAACAGAATAACCTCGGCAAATATTTCGCCCGGCCCGATGATTTTGATCACCGATTCTTTGCCATTTGGCCCTGATTTGTACACCTGGATGTTACCGCTGGCGCAAATGAACACAGCTTCACCGGCATCGCCTTCAAAAAAAAGCATTTCGCGCTTTGCAACTATTTTCGGCACGCAGATCGCGGCAAGTGCGGCCTTGCCGGCGGATGAAATGCCTTTGAAGAATTCAGAATGATCCAGAAGAAGGGAAATGTCCATTGTTGCCCTTGAAAAAGTGTTCATCCTAAAATATGATTTGGCCTCCACGTCATTTTGTGATTTTCCCACGCCTCGCTTCCCGGTTCTTTGTTTCACGGTACCTTAGGTGGGTACCCATCTACTATTATTAATTGGCTTACGAATAGCGTTTTGTTTATATTTAGCCAATAGGACAGAGTGGGATGCGCCTGTCACAGGGAGCAACCCCAAAGCGAAAATAGTTGCGAAAGGAGAGTGCGAGGTGAAGAAAATTTTAAACGGTATAACCTGGGCTGCGCCGGTTTTCATGGCCCTTACCCTTTTCTGCTCGAATCCGGTCAAGGACGTGAGATGGCGGACGAGCGTGGATCTTCCGATCACGGCCAGCAAGAAATTCTTTCTCGGCGCCGAGATGGACACGCTTTTTTTCAATAAGAAGCAGGTGCAGACCAGCACAACCTACGACACTCTCAAGCGCGCAGGCAAACCGGACACGGTCATTACGCACATCGATACCACGATGTCGATCCTGAAAGCATACCCCGACACACTGAATGGGAAGAAGATTCCCGATACGGTGGCGTTCGCGTTTCCAACGCACGATACAGTCGCGGACACGGTCAGCGAGGACAGCCTTGCGGACAAATATTTTGAGGATGTTTTTGGTCCGATCCCGATTTCAAACGTTCCCGCCACAACCATGAATGTTCCCTTGGCTGGAGCCTTTACGGCTGCGACGCCGATCGCGGCGCCCGGGGTCCCGTTTACGGTCAAATACGTGTACCAGGTCGTTCTTGACACTGCGCAGAACCTCGATCTTACCGTGACTAATAATTCCGCAGCGGATTTCAGCAACGTGCAAATAACCATGGGCTCTCTTGGGACAAGCACGATCGCCACTCTGGCCAGCGGCGCGACCGGGACCGCCCGTTTCGACGCAAGCCGCAAGGAAATCGACAGCGTGATGACCGTGTCGATGACGGTCACGCCTGCGACCACGGGAATATTCGGCGCCGGCGATAACCTTCACGCCAGCTTCTCCATGAGCGGGCTGAAGGCAACCAAGGTGGTGGTGCTCGACTCTCTGCTCAAGGATTATTCCAAAATGTTCACGAACAAATACAGTCTCACCGACACCGTGAACGTGGGCTATATCGATATTGCCACCGGCTTCTTCATCTATTCGGTCACCAACTATACGAACCTTGACATGCTGTTATCGGTCACACACCGTCATCTGTGGCGCTCAGATTTCTGTCAGGGAAGAAAGCCGCCTCTTATCGGCGTCGACCAGCTGGTGGGCCTGAGCGCTCAGGACTCGATGACGGCTTCCAACTGCGACATTGCGGTACGGGAAAATTTTCCCGCCAACCAGACTAATCAGTACAGCAAACACAATATTTCTGCCAACCGCCTGTTCGCTGAATGGGACTCGACTACAAACAAGTCAGTGACCAAGGTCGATTATGCGGTGAATGTCGGCGTGTATGGGCGCCGCGTGATCTTGAATGCGGGCGATTCGCTCCAGTTTGTCATCAGAACAACGTCCTTCAAATTCAAGGAAATGTACGGAAAGGCAATGGCGCAATACAATCGGGTCAGCGCGCCGAGCATGATCCCGGTCAAGTTGCCCTGGACCCAGGCCGTCACGGACTCGCTGCGCGGCAATTTCAAGCTTGACTCGGTTTATGCCATAGCGAAAACGAGGATCAATATCCCGGACAGCGCATTTATCGACACCATGCTGCTCCATTATGTACTCACCAGCATGACGAGCCCGGGTGTCGCATGCTCGTCCGATGTCGCGCTTACGCACGTGACGAGAGATTCGGTCTTCTCCAGGCGGATCAATATCAGCAACGTGGTGAATGATTACCCGGATTCCGTGCAGGTCAATGTTTCATTGAGGATACCCAAGTATACAACGCTTCGGATAGAGAACGACTTGACAAATCCGACAGATCCTGCCTACACCAAGTATATCGGACGGATGATAATCCACGGAATGGTCGACTACAACATGGTGGCGCCGCTTTGCTGGACCGTTCTCGACACGACTATTTTGGACTTGGGCGGCGCCAAAACGGACTTGAGCGGCGGGAGCGGGGTACTCGATCCGCTCGGCAAGATGACGGATACCCACGGGAGTCTGAACATGGAAACCGTCAACTTCTCAAATGTGTACATCAAGCTGTACGCTCTCGCGGCCACGGATTCGGCACGGGCGAGCCAGCTGGTTGACACGGCCAACCCGAACTACCTCAAGACGAACCAATTTTCGCAGCTCCTCAATAATCCCACACCGGGATTTATCAACCTCCTGGATAATGGAATTGTGATTCCGCCACGAGATTCGAATACAAAGGTTCCGGACACAGTCAATATTGCCGACCCTGATTTACGGCAAATTTTGAGGGCCAAGAAGCTCGGATTGCGGTGGCAGGTCCGGTTCATACCGCATTCGGCGAGTGCGACGGCGCCGGTACCTGACGCGCTCTACAACACCGACTGGATAAAGCTTAATTCATGGTTGCATATCGACGGCGTCAACAGCGCTGATTCGCTCTTGTCAACGCACTAAGAACCTTTGTGACCGGAACACTCAACGATGATCGTGATCTAGAACATAGAAAGAGGTAATGAGGAGATGAACGCCATATACAAAGTACTAATCGTTGTATTCCTTGCCGCGCCGATGCTTGTTTTCGCGGCCGTCGACAATGCTCCGATCAGCGCAGGCACGACAACCGGACGCAACGTGACCGGCAGCGCGCCCGAGGCGCCGTTCGAAAACCCCGCGCTTCTCGGATGCGACCGAGTTCCTATCGGGGGACTGCTTATCGCTCCCATCACAAATTACGGGGTCGGCTTATGGAGCGACAAATTTGCGCTTTCGCCGTTTAGCTTTTTGGCACACGTCCCGACAGATTCAATCAAGACCAGGGAACTGATCAAGGATATCCTTGGCAATACCCTTGGCACAGGCGACCCGGATGCAACCTCACAGAAGGCTACGGACCTGTTCAAAGGTGGAGCGTCAATATACAGCGGTTTTCGCACCTCGCTCCTATCGTTTTCGCATCGCCGGATCGCGTTTGACGTTACGACGCATGCGGACGAGGAAATGCATATTCCGGAAGCGCCATTGGAAATGTTGTTTTCCGCGGACCATGGTTTACGCCGCGGCAATACGCTCGATTTCGGCAATTTCAGTCAGCAGGGCATCTGGGCCACCGATTTTACGCTGCAACTCGGCCTTCCTGTTACAATTCCCGCGCTGCATGATTTCTTCAAGCTTCGGTACGGTGCGGGTGGCATAGGGATCAAGTACGTGATGGGACACAGCATGATTCAGGCGTCATCCACTCCTGATTCGAAAATCACCTATGACGCAGCAAACAATGTCATAAATCTGAATGGACATTTTACGGTCCAGACCGCCGGGTCAGGCTTCCACGGTCCCTGGGAATGGCAAAACCCCTTTGACAATGGTTTCCCAATAAACGGCCACGGACTGGGCGTTGACATCGGCGGAATTCTTTATGACGACAATGCCGCCTTGTCCGTTAACGTCCAGAACCTCGGCGTTCTCTTCTGGACCAATAATGTAAAGTCGGTCACCTATGACATCCCAAAAACCAACCTTGATATCTACGACCTCATTAGCGGCGTCAATGCGCACAACAAAAACTCGGACAGCGCGATTACCACCATATTGGGCAGCAGGGCGACCGTTACATCGCGCGATACGCTTGATAATGCGTCAAGCGCGATCACCACGTTTCTGCCGCTCTCGCTCAACATCGGGTATGCGCGAATTTATGATTTCACCAAAGCAGACAACAAGAAACTTTTCATTTTGGCCGACTACGCCAATGTTGCGGTGAATTATGAGCAGCAGCTGACGCCGGGACCGGGAAGGTCATATATTCCCCGAATTTCCATTGGTTCCGAGCTTGCCGCTTTGCACAACTTCTGGCCGCTTCGCATGGGATTTGTCATTGGCGGGCCGGAACTTTGGGGATCCGCATTGGGAATGGGCTTCAATTTCAGGTATTTCTCGATTCAGGGGTCATATAAGGCAATCGGCAACTGGTGGTTCAATCCTACCCGCGGGTTTGAAGTGGCGGGTGGACTCAACGTTAACTGGGGCGTACACAAGACTGCACCGATTGTCAGCAAATGCCCGTTCACCCCGCCCAAGGATTTCGCGGGCGTTCTTGACAATTCTGGTTGCCCGGACCCGGACCAGGACAAAGACAGTTTGTGCGATCCGTGGGTGAGCGAACTTCATAAAGACACGCTGTATGCGAAGGTGTGTCACGGTGTCGACAAGTGCCCGACCAAGCCCGAGGATTACGACGGATTCCAGGACGACGACGGTTGCCCAGACGTCGATAACGACAACGACGGCATCCCTGATTCGATTGATAAATGCCCGAACGCTCCGGAAGACAAGGACGGGTTCGAAGATCTTGACGGATGTCCGGACTACGACAACGACCATGACGGCGTGCCGGATTCGCTGGACAAGTGCCCGAACGAGCCTGAAGACATAGACGGTTTCGAGGACAAAGACGGATGCCCGGATTACGACAACGACAAAGACGGCATTCCCGACACACTTGACAAGTGCATTAACCAGCCGGAAACGTATAACGGCTACAAGGACGACGACGGATGCCCAGACACGCTGCCGAAGCCGACCGCAAAGGAAGAAAAGGCCCTGAACAAGGCGTTGCGCGCAATCAACTTCAAAACAGCGAGCGCCGAGCTCACGACCGATTCCTATACGGCACTCATGTCCATTGTCAATTTCCTGAAACAGTATCCGTTCCTGAAATACGAGATTCAGGGCCACACCGACAGTAGAGGCAACGACGATTACAACCTGCTGCTTTCCGCGGCGCGCGCCGCATCGGTACGGTACTACCTTGTGGGCCAGAGTATCCCGGATTCGACGGTCATCGCTATCGGCTACGGCAAGACCCGGCCGATCGCAACCAACAATACGGCACAGGGACGTGCGCTCAACCGCCGTGTCGAGTTCAAGGTCATCGAGACCAACGAGGATTACGCGAGGCTCAAGCTTCTTGAGGCTGATTTCAAGGAACGTGTGAAAACAGCCCAGATCAAGGGTGCGAAGTATTGAATGCCCTAGTTTGAGAGCTGCAGGAAACTACGGAAAAGGGAGAGGAAATATCCTCTCCCTTTTTTTGACAAGATATACCTGTGACAGGGGGATGGGATGGTTGATGCGCTTAAATTCCTTTGGATTGCAATCTGGTTTTTTCCAGCCCTGGTATATGCAGACGACCACGCGGCAGCGCCGGTGCTCATAGATCCGACAATCCAAAGCTACGACGGGCTAAGTTCCAGAAAACTTTCAGGCTCATTTTTCGTGGATAAAGTTGATGACAATAGAGCAAATGCGTTTTCCGATACGCTCGGTATTTTCCAATCGGGAAAGAAGAACACTGTCCCGGTCGTTACCCGGCTTGTGCCTTCAGATCTGCTAAAGAACTCAATCCAGGGAATGCTTCGTGAGCTATCTGTTCTGTCTCCTGAGCGAATCAATGCTGTTTATGCTATCCAGGCGGAAGTACTCTTGTTTGAAATTACGGAAGCAGACAAGGGCATGGGGCACGAAGTACGGGCGATGTTCGGATTCAAGGTTAAGATTATCAGGGTGGCAAGTAACGAAGTTATCTGGCAATCGATAGTTACCGGCGAAGATTCCCGCAAAGCGTTTGACGCGAAAAAAATCGCCGAATCCGTTGCATCCAACGCGGTTTTCAACGGGATCTTACGATTGCTGCAAAATCTATCGTCTCTGAAATAGGGTCTCAGGTCAACCGGACCTTGATGCCTTTGTCGTGCAGGTATCTCTTTATTTCAGCAATGGTGTATTCCCCAAAGTGAAGAATCGATGCGATGAGCGCAGCGTCCGCCTTGCCCTCGGTAAGAACCCGGTACAGATGTTCAGGCGTTCCGCCGCCACCTGAAGCGATGACTGGTATGCCGACAGACTCCGATATCGTCCGGGTCAGGTTTATTTCGTACCCTTCCTTGGTGCCGTCGGCATCGATTGAGTTGACCACGAGTTCGCCGGCGCCCAGCTGTTCTCCGCGTTTTGCCCACGCGATTGCATCCAGGCCAGTGCGAGTTCTGCCGCCATGAGTGACGATTTCGTACCCCGACGGTGTGGCAGGCGAAACCGGCACCGCCAACACATCCATGGAAAGTACAACGCACTGGGCGCCGAATGCAGCGGAAGCTTCCGAAATGAGCGAGGGATTCGCAACAGCGGCAGTATTGACATTGACCTTTTCGGCGCCGGCAAGCAATACTTTTTTGCAATCGTCAACCGACCGGAGGCCGCCGCCCACGGAGAACGGAATGAAAATCTGGCTCGCAACATCGCTCACAACGCCCAGCATGATGCCGCGTTTGTCGCTCGACGCGGTGATATCGTAAAACACGAGTTCGTCGATTCCGTCCTCAAAGTAGCGTTTGGCCGTTGTCACCGGGTCGCCGATGTCCTTCGTGTTGACGAATTTCACGCTCTTGGCAAGTTTGCCGTCGCGTACGTCAAGACAGGAAATTATTCGTTTGCTCAGCATAGTGCCATCCTCAGACCTGGCCGGCAGTGGTTGGTTCCCAGGTCGCAAAATTCCTGAGAATGCTCAGCCCGGCACGGCCGCTTTTCTCAGGATGAAATTGAGTCGCAAAAAGGTTGTGCCGGCCGATTGCGCAGGGAAACTCGATTTCATAGCGACACGTGGCGATCACCATGGACGGGTCGTCAGGTTTTGGATAGTAGGAATGCACAAAATAGAGCTGCGTGTCCGGCGAGAGGTCCTTGAGCAGGTAGTGTTGCTGGCGAATGCTGATGTCGTTCCAGCCCATGTGCGGAATCTTGAGCCCGCGATCTTTGAGAGAGAATTTCAGCACAGTGCCCTTGATGAGGCCAAGGCACTCGGTGTCGCCCTCATCAGAATGAGATAATATGACCTGGGTTCCAAGGCAAATACCGAGAATCGGTGCTCCGAGGACATACGCCTCCCTGAGGGCTTTGTCTATTCCCCGCTCCTGAAGCACGGGAAGGGCGCTTTGGGCGTTTCCCACACCCGGGAAAATGATTCGCCGACTTTTCCTGATCACGTCCGCGTCAGGCGTTATGACACTCTCAATGCCGAGAAAATCGAGAGCTCTCTTGACAGAGGTGAGATTACCGGCTTTGTAATCGACGATGGAAATCATAGGAGATACATCCGGGACCGATTTCGCAAAGAGTAGTGGCCATTAGCTCCAAAAAATACTACCTGGAGTTACTGTCAATGCTTCCATGAATAAATATATTTTTTAGCATCGCCTCAGGCGTTCGAACAAAGATGTGCAAAAAATTGCAACCCAGAAGGACCGTCAGTGAAGGGGAGCACCGTAACAATCCGGAACGTGACCAAGCGATTCGGCACTGTGTCAGCCGTGTCAGATGTCAGTTTCGAAATACGGAAAGGCGAATTCTTCTCCCTGCTCGGGCCATCGGGGTGTGGCAAAACAACCCTGCTGCGCATCATAGCCGGGTTCGACGATCCCTCGCAGGGGGATGTTCTTCTCGATGAATCGAGCATGCTTCATCTGCCATCGAACAGACGCCATGTCAACACCGTGTTTCAGAGTTACGCACTCTTTCCCCATTTGTCGGTATACGAGAATGTCGCATTTCCGTTGCGCCTCAAGAAGACAAAGGAAAACATACTTTCGGAAAGGGTCGGACACTATCTCGATCTTGTCAAGCTTGACGAGCAAAAATCAAAGATGCCCGCACAGTTGTCCGGTGGCCAGAAGCAGCGGGTCGCAATTGCGCGGGCCCTTATCAATGAGCCCAGCGTCTTGCTGCTCGACGAACCGCTTTCGGCGCTCGACGCAAAGCTCCGTCAGCATATGCTTATCGAACTTGACGCAATCCATGACGAGATCGGCATCACCTTCATCTATGTGACACATGACCAGCAGGAGGCGATCAGCGTGTCGGACCGGGTTGCGGTCATGAATGAAGGAAGAATTCAGCAAGTGGGGACGCCTGCAGAAATATACGAGACACCAACGAACCAGTTTGTTGCCACGTTTATCGGCGAGACGAACACGTTCAATGGCTCGGTCGAGAGCGTTGACAACGGCGTCGCGGTGCTGGCAACACCGAATGCAGGAAGGATTATTCTGGGTAGTTCCGCACAGCGGGGCGTGAGCGTGGGTGACAAAGTCCTCTGCACGGTCCGTCCTGAAAAAATACGCGTTACAAGAACCAGGCCGGAAAACATCGCCGGCACAAATTGCCTTGAGGGAATAGTTGACGAGACAATATATACCGGGTTCCTGACAAAGTACTTTATCACGACCAAAACGGGAGCACTGGTGAAGGTTTTCAAACAGCAGGTCGACGCTCCGACCCGTGATGCCGGTATTCGCTACGGCGACACGGTGTTCCTCTGGTGGAACACGCAGGACGGTTTTGCGGTGGAGGTTAACAAGCCGTGAGAAGAAATTACGGTCCCGCGTATACCGTTCCGGTCGCTGCATGGATCACCACCTTCTTCGTTGTTCCCATTGCGATCATTTTCCTGTATAGTTTCCTGAAGAAAGGACTTTATGGCGGCGTTGTCTGGCAGTTCTCCCTGGACGCCTATGCCGCTCTTGCGAATCAGACACTGCTCTGGGTGGCGGCCACGACATTTTTTCAGTCGATCATTGCGACCATGGTAACGCTGGCGTTCGCACTTCCGGCGGCCTATTTTATTGCGCGGAGCAGGTACAAAACCTTTTTTCTGTTCCTTGTCATCATCCCGTTCTGGACGAATTTTCTCATTCGCATTTACGCCTGGATCGCCATCCTCGGAAATAACGGGTATCTGAATAACTTTCTCCTGTTTTTTCATGTCCTAAATTCCCCGGTGCAGTTTCTCTATAACCAATTCGCGGTCATCATTGTCATGGTTTATACCTACCTGCCTTTCGCGATCCTGCCGCTGTATGCTGCAATCGAAAAGTTCGATTTTTCCCTGCTCGAAGCAGCGCAGGATCTCGGCGCAACCAAGCACCAGGCAATGGTTAGGGTACTTATTCCCAATGTCAAGTCAGGCATAATAACCGCGGTCCTCTTTACGTTCATTCCCGCGTTCGGCCAATATGCCATTCCCCAACTCGTCGGAGGGCGGGATTCGTTCATGCTCGGCAATGTCATAGCCAACGAGCTCAGAGTTTCCCGCAATCTGCCGCTGTCATCGTCGATTTCCGTGGTCCTCATCGTCATGACAATGCTGGGCGTATTGATTTTCGTCAAGGCGCAGACGCAGTCGCGCGCACGTCCAAAGCCATGAGGAAAGGACGTGCGGCACGGAGGAAAGGCCTTGGGCGAAAGCCGGGCGTCTCACTCCTTATTTTTACCGTGACCATGGTGTTTTTCTATGCGCCGCTGGCGGTGCTGGTTCTATTCTCGTTCAACCAATCAAAAACCATGAACTGGACGGGGTTTTCCCTCCGATGGTATGGCGACTTGTTTCTGCATTCGCGCGACCTGTGGCACGCATTTGCAAACAGCACCATCATCGCGCTGACGTCCGCGACCATGTCCACGGTCCTCGGTACACTGGCCGCTATCGGCATGTACTGGTACAACTTCAGGTTCAAGAAATACGTTCAAATATCGTCATTTTTGCCCCTCATCATCCCGGAGATCATCATCGGCGTTTCCTTGTGCATCCTGTTCGGCGTTTCCGGAATGCGGCTCGGCCTTTTCACCATATTCATCGCGCACACCACTTTTTGCCTTCCGTACGCGCTGCTTATCGTCAATTCTCGCCTTGACGAATTCGATTATTCGATCATCGAGGCAGCCTATGATCTCGGGGCGCGGGAGATCGACGCACTGTTGCGCGTGATCGTGCCGGTTTCCATGCCCGGCATCATCGCCGCCTTTCTCGTCTCCATCACGCTGTCGCTCGAGGATTTCGTGATCACCTTCTTTGTAGCAGGCCCCGGTTCCTCGACCCTGCCCCTTCATGTGTATTCGATGATCCGTTTCGGCGTATCCCCGGTGATCAATGCGCTCTCGGTCGTTCTGATTGGCGGATCTGTGCTGCTCGCGTTTTCAACCAAGGGATTGTACAAGTACATTCTTCAGAAGTAAAGTATGCAGGAGATACCGGAAGAACACCGTAACGAGCGTCACACGGGGTTAGTGACCGTGTGGATCTACCGGAAAAATCTGGACGAACGCATCTTCCGCAGCGTATCTTAGAACAGGAAATCTCCTGCAGAAAAAAGGATCAAGAAAAGGAGCAACGAAAATGTCTGTTTTCATCCGGGACGTTACGACTGCCGCGGAAAGAGACCGGTTTATCAAATTTCCATGGAAGATTTACAAGGACGATCAGAACTGGGTCCCGCCGTTGCTCATCGACAAGAAAAAGTTCCTCGATCCCCGGAAAAATCCCTTTTTCAAAAGCGCCAGGGTCAAGCTGTACCTGGCGTACGACGGCGCGGGCGGGATCGTGGGCAGGATCGCAGCAATCGTCAGCGACAACCACCTGAAAACCCACAACGACGGCGCGGGGTTCTTCGGCCTGTTTGAGTGTATCAACGACCCTGAGGTTGCCGGACTTCTTTTCAAGACCGCTGCCGACTTTCTGCGCTCCCAGGGAATGCGCATCATGCGCGGGCCCTTAAGCATGAATATCAACGACGAGCTCGGGCTTCTTGTCAGCGGATTCGATTCACCGCCAGTCGTCTTGATGCCGTACAATCCGTCTTATTATGAGCGCCTGGTCGAGGGATACGGGTTTGAAAAGGAAATAGACTGGTTTGCGTATTACCTTGAAAATCACGACGGGGCCGTTCCCGAGCGGCTGCGTCGGGGAGCACAGCTTGCCCGGAAACGGTACGGATTCACCATACGCCCCGCCAACATGAAACACTATGATGAGGAGATCAAGAACATTCAGAAAATTTACAACCGGGCATGGGAACAGAACTGGGGCGCGGTTCCTTTAACGGACGAAGAGTTTCATCATCTGGCCAAGGACCTGAAAATGATCGCGGTCCCGGAGCTTGTGCTGTTCGCAGAAGTTGAAGGGAAAACTGTCGGCGTTTCTCTGGCGCTTCCGGACTTCAATCAGGTGTTCAAGCGTATCAAAAACGGAAGACTGCTTCCCTTCGGCATTTTCAAACTCCTGTGGTACAAACGGAAGATCGACATGCTCCGCCTTACCATCATGGGCGTCCTCAAAGAGTACCGACACATGGGTATCGAGACGTGTTTCATTCACGATACGTACGCCGCCGGCCTGAAAATGGGGGCCTGGCGCTGTGAAATGTCCCAGATCGTTGAAAACAACGTGGCCATGAACAACGTGCTCGTCAAGATGGGCACCAACGTCTATAAGACATACAGAATTTACAAATACGATCTTCAACGGGCTGACGGATTGAATAGATGAGGCCGCACGTGAATAAGCTGCTCGTGGCTCTCTCTCTCATCCTGGCCGGGCTTCTTCTTTCCTGCGACAGCGGAAAGCAGAAGCTCTTCATATACAATTGGACATACTACATGCCAGATGAAGTCCTGGCTGACTTTGAAAAGCAGTACAATGCTGAGATTGTGTATGACGTGTATCCATCGAACGAAGACATGTTTACCAAACTCAAGTCCGGCGCCGGGGGTTATGATATCGTCGTTCCGTCCGGAGATTATGTTTCAATCATGATCAAGGAAAACATGCTTGAACGCATGGACCTGGCAAGGATCACGAATTTCAAGAACATCGATACTGCAGTGATTCAACGCATCGCCTTTGACAAAGGAAACAATTACAGTGTGCCGTACATGATGGGCGGAAGCGGCATCGCGGTGAACAAGACCCGGGTGACGCAGTATGACCGGAGCTGGAACATTTTCAGCAGGACGGATCTCAAGAACAGGCTGACCATGCTTGACGACATGCGCGAGGTGCTCGGGGCCGCGCTCAGGACGCTCGGGTACTCGGTCAATTCGACCAATCCCGAGGAGCTTGAAAAAGCCAAGAAAGTAGTGCTTGGCTGGAAAGCAAACCTTTGCAAATTCGATGCCGAGGCGTTTGCTAAGGGGTTTGCCGCAGGAGAATTCTGGGTCGTGCAGGGATATGCCGAAAACGTGATGCGCGAATATGATTCCACAAAATATTCAGAGGTCGACTTTTTCATTCCCCGTGAGGGCGGTTCCGCCTATATCGACAACATGGTCATTCTCAAGGGCGCAAAGCACAAGGATCTGGCGTATGCCTTCATCAATTTCATCCATGATCCGAAAATCTATGCCCGTATCATCGACTATCTGCGGTATCCCTGCATCAACACCGCGGCACGGCAGTTTGTCACGAAGAAGGCGAGTTATGAATTGAGCGATCTTTCCAAATCAGAATTGAAAGAAGACCTCGGACCGGCGCTGGAGCTCTACAATAAAATCTGGCAGGAAATCAGAGTGGGCAAATAGGTGAGGGTGAATGATTATTCGCCCCTACAGTATCTTTACAACAAGGATCGTCACATCATCCCCCTGCGGTTCATTGCCGCGAAAGGTCCGTAAGGCAACTGAGATATCCGAGAGGATCTGCTTGGCCGGCCTGTCCATACTGTCCAAGATTGCCTTTTCGAAATCTTCCATTCTAAAATGGCCGCCCGCGCCGTTTGCGGTTTCCACCAGCCCGTCGGTATAGAATACCAGGACGTCACCGTGCGTCACGCTGATACTTGCTTCCTCAAACTTGCTGTCGTAAAAACAGCCGATGAGCGGCGCTGCCATGGTGAGGTATTGGATCGTCCGCTTCTCGGCTGAAGCATATGCCACCGGCGGATGGCCCGCGCGCGAAAAGGTGAATGACCATTTTGCCAGGTTCAGGATTCCCAAAAAGGCCGTCACGTACCTGGAGTCCGGCATGAACCTGCAGAGTTCGCCGTTGACCTGGGTGAAAATCACGCGCGGAGAATCGTACTTGAGAATGGTGCGAGTCAGCGAGACCTTGGACATCGCCGTGATCAGTGCCGCGGGCACGCCGTGGCCGCATACGTCAAGAATGAGAAACGCGGCCCGGTCGTCGTCAATTTTCACAACGTCGTACATGTCTCCGCCCACGATGCCGCTGGGAAGATACTCGACGGCAAGGTCGACTCCTCGAATGGCGCCAAGGTTTTGCGGCAAGAGCGATTTCTGAACGCGCTGGGCCGTCTCGAGTTCCTCATTGATGTCTGCGAGAGCCTTTTCCAGCTTCTGCGTCGTGGTGAAGAGCGAATCGCGCGATGCCCTCAATTGCTCAAGCGTTTTGTTGTGCTCCAGCGCATAGCGTATCGAACGCTCCAGCAGGCCCGCATCGATTTTCCCTTTGACAAGATAATCTGCCGCGCCTCTTCGCATGGCTTCGAGATCGATGTCCTTGTCACCCTGGCCCGTGAGCATAATGACCGGCGTGCGCACACCCTTTGCAATGACCTCCTTCAAAAGGTCAAGCCCGTTGTCCTTGCCAAGCCGGTAGTCGAACAGGAACAAATCGTAGGACGCGGTTCTGATCTGTTCAACGGCGGCTTCGAACGTGGAAATCCACTTGATTGCAAAGGAATAGCTGTCGCTTTCCGTAAGAAGGTCACGCGTAATGACGAAGTAGTCTTCGTCATCGTCCACAAGGCAAATTCGAATAACAGGCCGTGAGTCCATGGTCTTTTCCCTTATGCCGGCGGCAGTTCCACGATTTCGAACCAATACTTTGTCAGGGTCTTCATGATGTCGATCAGCTGGTCAAACGTCACTGGCTTGACGATAAAGGAGTTCACGCCCAGATCGTAGGAGCGCAGAATGTCCTCCTCGGCCTTGGATGTGGTGAGCACCACGATCGGAATATGCCGCAGCAACGGATCGGCCTTGATTTCCTTGAGCGCCTCCCGGCCGTCCTTTTTCGGCATGTTGAGGTCAAGGAGTATGATACCGGGACGAGGAGAAAATTTGGGGTCTGCGTAGGCTCCCCGTCTGTGCAGATAATCCATAAGCTCTTCTCCGTCCTCGACGGTATGGAAGTCGTTCAACAGTTTCACCTCTGCAAACGCCTCTTTGGCCATGAGTCGGTCGTCCTCGTCGTCGTCCGCCATCAGGATGACGACGGAGTGCTTGCTCTCGTCCATGATCTCTCCTTTACGTCCGGATGATACGCTCGTATCCAGGCAAACCATAAAAATTCATATGAATCTATGCCCCTTCGTTGACCTGCTGCCGGAACGGCAGGACGATCGTGAAGGTGGCTCCTTTATCAGGTTCTCCCAGCGCTGTGATCGTTCCGCCGTGGCGCTCAACGATTTTCCTGCACACCGAAAGTCCGATGCCTGAACCCTTGAATTCGCTGGAGCGGCCATGGAGGCGCTGAAAAACGCCAAAGATTTGTTCTGCATATTTCTGCTCAAAGCCGATGCCGTTGTCCGAAACCGTGAGCGCGCACGTGCCTTCGTGCGCTGACGCAGTCACCGAAATCTGGGGCGCGATGCCGGCCGCGTGGTATTTCAGAGCGTTTCCGATAAGGTTCTGAAGAAGCTGTCTCATCTGCAAAGGATCGGCTTCGATTGAAGGGAGATTGTCGCTCAGGATGACGGCGTCATTTTCCTTGATCGCGGTTTCAAGATCAATCAGCACTTCGGACAATATCGTCGAAAGGTTTACAGAAGAGAACGGATGGGCCTTGGTCGTGACCCGCGAATAGGTGAGCAGCCCGTCGATCAGGCTCTGCATGCGGACGGTGGCGTTTTCCATACGGCTCAGGTAATCGAACCCCTGCTCGCCCAAAAGGTCCTTATATTTCGACACGAGCCTGCTCGAAAACGAGGTTATCTTGCGAAGCGGTTCCTGAAGGTCATGCGAAGCAATATAGGCGAACTGCTCAAGTTCACGATTGCTCCGGGCAAGTGACCGTTCGGCGGCCCGTCGTGCCACGAGCTCCTTTTTCAGGAGCCGGTTCAATTGCTCGACCCTGCCGATGGCAAGCCCCACGAGCGTGAACACGAACAACGATACCGCCCCCACCGCCATATCCATGATCGCGTTCGACCCAAAGAGGAGAAATTTGACAAGAGCGAAACAGATGATGATGACGCACCCCGCACTTCCTGCCCACAGGGGTCCCAGAAACCAGCCGGAGAAGAGAATGGGGACCACGGCAAAGGAGAGCGTGGCGTCATCGCCGATGTAGAGAAGCAGCCACTCCTGAAACGGCAGGTATATCGCGATCAGGAGCAGAAATACATGAACAGGGTTTCGCTCCCGGTTGAACAATTTCTGAAGAGCTCGTTGTTTCATAGGATATTGCTGGATAAGACTTTGGTTGCGCCAATTGGCGGATACCGCTCCATACTGGTATATTATACACAACATGTCATCACTTAATCAAATATACCGTGGCAGCCCGAAGCCAATCGGGATCTCTGTTCCGCTTAGGGCGGGAAAAATCCTTGCAGCCTTTGGCAACGCCGAACTTCGAAACATCATGGTTGGCGATGTTGAAATTGTTCGGCATATTTACATGGCGGTACGAACGGAAATTTGGAACACGGTGGGGTACGTACTTTCTGACCCGCAGCTCGAATCAACGGAAAAATCGTTTCACCTTGAATTCGAATGCCGCCACAAGAACGGGCCAGTCGATTTTCGCTGGCATGGCTGCATTTCCGGACTCGAGAATTCCACAATCAAATTCTCAATGAAGGGAAAGGCGTTTTCGTCGTTTCAAAGCAACAGGATCGGATTCTGCGTCTTGCACCCGTTGCACGAATGCCTCGGAAAACCGTGCGAGATCGTTTCAACAAAGGGCGAAAAGACAAAAGGCAGGTTTCCACGTTTCATTAGTCCCGACCCGCCGTTCAAGAATATTCGCACGATTATCCAAAGGACCAACGGAATCGAATCGCATATCATTCTCAACGGCGATTCTTTTGAAATGGAAGACCAGCGCAACTGGACAGACGCGTCCTTCAAGACATATTGCCCGCCCCGATCGCGGCCACATCCGTTTCTTGTAAGAAAGGGAGACGAGTTTTCTCAGACCGTTGAGATATCCATAGGTGGGAAACCAGGATCTACTCGAACAACTCCCAAGGCACCTTCATCGGCCGTCCGCGTCGAGTGGCATTCGAAGTCTCAACCAGTACCTGAGATCGGATGCATGTTCAATTCAAGCCAAAATGCGGCAAGTCTGCGCCATGCGAAAATGCTCGGGCTCTCGCACCTTCGTATCGATGTCGCGGTATCGCGATCCGGCATTGCCTCGGCCCTCAAGAGGATAAAGGGCGTTTCAACGGAACTAGATGTTCCCCTGGAAATGGCTTTGCACTTTTTGGAAAGACCACTACCGGACCAAATTCACTTCGTTCTTGGAATGATTGTCGCCCTTGGGAAGCCTGTGAGACGGTTTCTGGTTTTTCGCCGCAAAGAAAAGGTCACCGCTGACGCAACAATGCGAGACGTTCGGCCCGTGCTACGAAGGGCTGCTTTGGGTTCAGACGTGGTCACCGGGACGGATTCGTATTTTGTGGAAATCAACAAGGCTCCTCCTGACCTCAAGGGAATCGACGGTATATGCTATTCTGTCAATCCGCAAGTCCACACCTACGACGAGCAAAGCATTCTGGGTTCGCCTGAAGCCCAATTCTATACGGTAGAAACAGCACGCAGGATTGCTTGTGGAGCCCCAGTGTACGTTACGCCGATCACGTTCCGGCCGCGTTTGAATCCCGAGTTGCCCAAAAAGTTCCACGGTCCCGATGCGCGCCAGAAATCCCTGTTCGGCGCAGTATGGACGCTTGCCAGCATCATCCGCCTCGCCCAGGCAGGGGCCAGAGGCGCCACCTATTTCGAATTGAGCGGACCATGCGGCGTCATGGCGCGCGACGGGAAGCGCGTGTTCCCCGTTTTCCATGTGCTCGCTGATGTCAATGAGTTTGCGGGCGGAACGATGCGATTTCTTTCCCTGCCAAATCGGTCAGGCATAACAGGGTGCTTGCTGGAAAAGTCCGGAAGAAGAAGGTGGTTGATTGCAAACATGTCGCTTGAGGCAAAAACGGTCATGGTCTCAAGTCCGCCGAAGAATTTGTTTGTGAAACACCTTGACGAAACAACATTTGAAGAGGGATGCAATAGACCAGAGAGGTTCAGGCTACAAAAGGGCACGTCCATGCGAGCGGCGTTGAGTCTTTTGGAAATCAAACTTAGGCCTTACGCGATTGCAAGACTGGACGAGAAGATTCGCTGATGCAGTTGCGATTATTCCAGCGTGCCCTTATCAAACCGTTTTCTGTACCCGCATCGCCTGCATAAGTTTTCCACAATCTTTCGCCGCGAAAACCCCTCCACAATCCCTTTGGCCCGCTGGCCTCCCAAAATCTCGCCAATGGGCTGCATAAAAATATTACCCAACGCAATATCCGCGTTGCGATCAAGGCAGCAGGGTACCACCGTGCCGTCAACAAGTACTGCAAACTGCTCGCGCAAGCCAAGGCAGAACCCCTGGTCGCCCAAGTCCGGCCCGTTTTTGTCCGGCCAGTCAAAGCGCCTGCTCTGGTTGAGAAACACGTTTTTGTCAAGCGGTATGGCTGAAGTTGTCTTGAGCTTTTCGTTCAGGGAAAATTGCAGCTTGAATTCTCTTTCAATATGCGCCAGAAGTTCAGCGGTTGCGAACGGGTCAGTGCTCTCGTCCTTTGGCCAGAGACGATAACATATGAAATGATCCTGCTGGGCCTTACGGGTAAAATTGAAAATGGGTTCCAGATATTCCTGCACAAGTGATTTGGCTCTTGGTTTCCCCTCTCTTTTGACGCTTCGGCGCACCCGAAGGGGTGCAAGAGAGGGGACGAAGGGGTGAGTTGCATTTGTGTCTCGCACAGACGGATTATTTTCGGCCACAAAACTATGCATGGAAAACGTAACTTGCCGTAATGCCGGCTTTGATTTGAGCGAGTCGCCAACGCCACCGATAAGAGCTCCATTTGTCACGAGATTCACGAGTTTCCCGTGGCTATCGGCTATGTCGAGAAGACTACCGATAGCTGGATGAAGCAACGGCTCGCCAAGTACGTGGAAATAGAGGTGTTTCGAAAAATCTCCCAACCGTGCAAGAATTTCGTCAAATTTTTCCGCAGCCAAGAATTGAGCGGGCCGGGACGTTCCGGGGCAAAACGGGCATGACAGGTTACACGACGTGGTGATTTCTATGTAGGTGCGTTTGAACGGTTTCAAAATCTGATTTTTCCAAGAAACCAACAAAAATCAACTGAGAATCTTGTTCACGAGCTCTTGCGCGTCTTTGCTTGTTTTGTCGAATTCAAAGTTTTCGCGCCATTTTGGTATCTTTTTGTCAAGGAGCTCGACCATGATCTGGTACTCGCCGATCATTTTCTTGATCGTATCCATAAGGTCGAACGAGGCCTTGATGAACGGCTCCACCTCGCCGATGTCCTTCATGAATTCCTTTGCACGCGCGGTATCTTCCGGCGTTGTCGCGAATTCAGAAAAATGCCTGACCTCGGACCTCGCCCAGTCAAGAACGAGCTGGCATTTGACTTCATACACTTCTCGGTTCATGTCCGTTCCTTTGGCCGGTTGTTCGCCGCGCAGCTCGGCAAGTAGCTTGTTGCCGCGGGTAATGGATTCGCACGCGAAGAAGCAGGAGCACCCTGCGCAGGTCTCGAGAACAAAATCCCCGCCGCAATAATCCTTGTTGGCAAGAAGAAGAAACGACGCTTCTGCGTGGATTGTTCCGAGGAGATCAACGATCCGCTTGTCCATGTCGCCTCCGTCATGAGTTTGGATACGAGGCAGAACTATCAAAATAGTACAATGGCACGTGAAAAAGAAACCCGCGTCCGGATCTTGTCAAAGTGTACTAGAGATGCTATTTTAGGGAATGTCCGGAAAAATCGCCGGTTCCCCGTTTGGGAGGGGTTATGAACTATACGGAAATGACCAGAGAAGAGCTCGCGCAGAAGATCCAGGAGTTTGAGGCCTCGAGGCAAGAACTTGACGCAATGCGTGAAACGGTGCGGACAAAGGAGGAGCAGTACCGCAATGCGATCGAATACACCGGTACCGCCATGCTCGTTCTTGAGGAAGACGGGACGATTTCCGCGGGTAACAACAAGACCGAGATCATCACCGGCTACAGCAAGGCGGAAATCGCGGGACGCAGGCCCTTCACCGAGTATGTGGCAAAGGAAGACCGTTCTCGGATGCTTTCCTATTTCAAGCAACGGCGCGAACGACTCCAGGGAATTCCTACCGAATACGAGTTTAGATTGCTCCAGAAAAACGGCAGCATCCGCACCATGCTGATCAATGTCAGCATGATCCCTGATACGAAAAAAAGCCTTGTTTCGCTCATGGACATTACGGTCCGGGCAAAGGCCGAGTCGGACTTGCGCGAAAGCGAGAAACGGTTCAAGGACATCGCGATGCTGTTGCCCGCAGTCATCTGCGAATGGGACAGCGCCTTACGGCTGCGGTATACCAATGCCATGGGCCTGCAGATGTTTCTGGCGACAAAGGGTGATGTGGAGCGGGGCATAAACCTGTTTGACATGATTTCCCCCCAGGACCGCACCAGAGCCGAGATTGACATCCGGAATATTTTCAATGGCGACTTCGGAAATGCCCGGCAGTACTGTGCCAAGCGCATGGACGGCACGCTGCTCCATATTCTGGTTAATTCCGCGCCCATCATGCCTGAGCGCGGCATCCGGATGTGCATCGTGGACATCACGGGCCGGGTGGAAGCCGAGGAAAAGTTGCGCGAATTCGAGAAATGCGCCGAAGAGGAGAGAATCAAACAGGCGCAGCAGGAGACCGAAGCCGCCAAGAACGTCATCGCCAACCTCCGCAAGGAAATCCTGGAGCGCGCGACATTCAATGACATGATCAGCAGAAGTCCGCTCATGAAGGAAATCTTCGACGTCCTGCCGGAGATAGCGGCGACCCCGGCCACGGTTCTTGTCACCGGCGAAAGCGGTACGGGCAAGGAGCTGGTCGCGCGCTCCCTCCATGAATTTTCGGGTCGGAAAACCAAGCCTTTTATCGCCATCAACTGCTCGGCGCTGCCCGATACGCTCCTTGAATCCGAGCTGTTCGGGTATAAGGCAGGAGCATTTACAGATGCAAAAAAAGACAAGCCGGGCACCTTTTCACGCGCAAACGGCGGCACGATATTCCTGGACGAAATCGGCGATATTACCCCGGCCATGCAGGTCAAGCTCCTCAGAGTGATCCAGGAGAAAACCTTTGAACCGCTCGGCGCCACGGAGCAGGTGAAGGTCGATGTCCGCATCATCGCCGCGACAAACAAGGACCTCGGGATACTCGTGAAAAAAGGCGAATTCCGCGAAGACTTGTTTTACCGCATCAATGTGCTTGTGCTCAAGCTTCCTCCGCTTCGGGACCGGCGATGCGATATTCCGGTTCTTTGCGATCACTTTATCAACCGGTTCAATTCGCGATACAACAAGGAAATCAAGGGAGTAACTCCTGAAGTGGAAAGTGCGCTGCTTGCGCATGATTTTCCGGGGAATATCCGCGAATTGGAGAACATCATCGAGCACGCATTTGTGTTCTGTAAAGATTCGGTCATCGGCATAGCTCATTTGCCGGCTCAGTTCCGCAGCCCGGCGGCACTTTCGGCAACCGTCCAACAGTCGATTTCGCATGTCAAGGATTTTGACGAGCTCGAGAAATTATACCTGCAATCGGTGCTTATCGAAACCGGCGGCAGCAGGACAAAAGCAGCCGAAAAGCTCGGTATTCATAAGGCGACATTGTTCCGCAAACTGCGCAAATTGGGGATTGATTCCTGAAAAACCAGACGAGGTATATACGGGATTTGTTTTAATAAGAAGTGCAAGACCCTCTTGCGCTTTTTTCTTATATTATTTCGAAATATTAAATTCCCTACGAGTTGTATTTGACTTTTTCTACCCAAAAGGTTATATTAGTCATTTCTATGATTAATCGCACTATATTCAATATGTTAGAAGGTGAAATTACCCGACCGGAAGTAATTGTTCTGCTTGGGCCGCGGCAAGTGGGAAAAACCACTATTTTAAAAATGCTCCAGGCTAAGATTCAAAAAACCCACAAACGCACAGCCTATTTTGACCTGGAACAACCGGGAGTATTAGCGGAATTCAACCAGCCCGAAGCCGCGCTTGTGGAATATCTGCGCGATGCAGGAGGCATCCTCTTTATTGATGAGTTTCAATACGTAGGAAACATTTCTAAAATATTCAAGGCGATTTTTGATTCCGGTAAAAAAGTCAAGATATTCTGTTCCGGTTCATCGGCGCTGGAAATTCATACCCATTTAAAAGAAAGCCTTGCGGGACGCAGGTTTTTATATCGTGTATACCCTCTGGAATACAATGAGCTGATAAACGGCGTAGCGCATTTTACTCTGGATGAATACCTGATTTTTGGCGGGATGCCGGGCCTTTTGTCCGCAGATTCGTCTGCGCGAAAAATACAAATCCTCAATGAGCTGTTGAGCGCATATATCCTTAAAGATATTAAATCCCTTGTCAAAGAGGAAAATATCAGAGCATTCAATCATCTGCTTTATCTGCTCGCACAAAATCAGGGGGCCCTGATTTCCGTTAATTCGTTATCCAGTGAAATTGGATTAAGTGCAAAGGCTATTGCACGATACTTGGATATCCTCGAACAGACCTATGTAAATTTCCGTGTACTTAGTTTTTCCGAAAATCTAGGCAATGAATTGAAAAAATCGTGCAAAACCTACCTTTTCGATCTGGGCGTGCGCAATGCCCTTCTAAAAGATTTTTCTGCAATGAATGCCAGGGAAGATCAAGGGAACATTTTAGAAACCGCCGTTTTTTTAAAATTACAAGCGCAGCTTGCCCCGAATGAGGAAATAAAATTCTGGCGTACCAAAGACGGAGCTGAAGTGGATTTTATTTTAGTAAGAAACCGCAAGCCCATACCGATCGAAGTTAAAAGCAAATTGGCGGAACGTTCTGTTCCTTCCGGCCTGCGTCGGTTTTTGGTACGATACCCGCATACCAAAAACGCTTATGTGGTTTCCAAAAATGTCGAGGGCGTCAGCATGGTTGAGGGCTGCAGGATAACTTTTGTTTTACTGTCGAGCTTTCTTTCAGGCGTTATTATACCTGATTAAACCGACAACCCCGTATTTTCAATGCGATTGACTGAAAAATCATTGGGTGCAATTATAGTTAAAAATGTTCAAGCTATATAGACAGATCATAAAGCAATACCCAAAACTTTCCCTACATCATGAACGTAAGCTTATCCGACTTGCTAAGAAAGGAAACACCTCGGCACTGCAAACTTTACTACTTCATCAAGTCGGCTATTTTGTATTCAGAATCCGAACCGTCCTCTATCCTTCCGTGGTTAAAGAATTCGGCGAAGACATTCTTCAGGAATGTTTGCTTTGGACCCCTCAGAAAATTCGGTCGTATAACCTTCGATACAGAAACAAGAAGGGAATTTTTCAACCGGTACTGCTGAGAAGTTATATCTGGAAAGGCATTACAGGGGTGATATTTCAATATGTTAGAAAAAACAATATAGAAATCGCAGTCGGTTCCACTATTACCTCAACGCAAGTAGAGACCGGATTGGATTAAGCCAATTCAGAGGCAAGAAGAACCTGTTTTGTTGAGATCTGCCCAGACATTATGGAAATTGGGATTATGGGTCTATTATGACACAACAGCACATTATTCCGCAAACTGCGCAAATTGGGCCTGTAAGAGAATCACCTCACCCTTCGAATTGCAATCTCTTGACCGTCACTGTAACCCCGTCAGTCCATCGTGCGAAATAAATCCCCGGTCCCATGGGTCCGTTTTTCTGCATGGGCGAAAGCTTGCCGGACAAATATCTTGCACGGTTTACAACCCGTCCATGCAGGTCGACTATGTCAATTGAAACATCTTTACCCTCGAATTCAGCCGGAAGAACAAGGTTGAGCCCGAGGACACGGAATTGGGTTCTGACTCCCGGGATAGCAGGTCGTTTTTGATTGCTGTGAATGACATCGGTGTTATTCGGCGGCAGGTACGAAAAGGCGTCGATGATGACGGACGTCCCCACGCTCAACGCGTTTTTTTGGCCGGTGACCCGCAGGGAAATCGTGTGTTGACTGTTAGGCAATCCGTTGATCTGGTAAAGAGGGACGTCGTAAACCGCGCCGGAGGCGTAGCAATCGACTGTTGCTTTTACCGCACCATCCATGGAAACCTCAACCATACCCAAATCATTCCGCTTGCATCCGTAATATTTGGCTCCGACGCCTTTGAAACTGAACGTCGCTATGCTACCCGAAGTACTCGCTGCATGTTCGGTGCTTTCATAGTACCGGGGGTCGAAATCGGTGCTCCACCCATACGGTTCTATGGTGCTCCATTGGCTCGTTTGAGGTGTGTCAGAAATTGTCGAGATGTCGGTAAATCCCGAGCCTGTTGATGCCGTTGAGCCTTGGAATTTTCCACCGTCCATTCTGTATTCAAATCCGGTCCTGGGCCAGAACCTGATTCGGACGATTTTCTTTGCGCTTCCAAGGTCGATTCCGGTATAGCCTCCGTCGGCCCCGGCATTGTCGAAAAACGTCGTGGTACTTCCGTCCGATGCTTTGTTGAATTCGGTCCCGGCGCTGTAGGAGGGCGAACTTCCGAATGCCATACCGGTCAACTTTGCGGTAGAGGCAGTATCGTAAAATTCCATTTCCGCAATATTGCAATAGCTTCCGGCCGGGCCCAGATAGCGCACGTAACGGAAGCTGCCGGCTTGTCCGGATCCCGGGCTGTAGGAAATCGCGGAATCGGCATCGTCGACCATCGTCCAATCCGAAAAAGCAAAAATTTCTTCCGTTTCCCTGAATATTTCCACGCCGTTCATTTTTGAAATCAATACCAGATAGGCAACCGTGTCGGAAGTGCCGGCCGGCGTGAAAGTAATCTTCTGGGACGTCCTGAACCCGAGGGGAATTATCGGGTGAAGTTCTCCGGAGGTGTTGATCGTTCCGGCCACAGAACCGTTGTGCAGCTCCCAATACACATCCACTTTCGTATTTGAAAAGTCATCGTTATAAATGATCAGCGTCCTGGTGACGGCCTGACCTGCCTTGAGTTGCTCGGGGGGCGCCGAAGGCCAGTTTCCGTTTGCATCAGACAGTTCATTACGCTCCCAGAACGCGCTGTCCGCGACAAGGACGGGATTGAACGCCGCTTGGTTGCGTTTGACGATGTGGTTGTTCCACGGATCGGACAGGTTGTCTTCTCCGTAAAGAGGGTTGGGGCTTCCGTTGTTCTTATATCCCTGCTCTATCTCCATATCGGTGTGGTTGACGCCGGGTATGAAGCTGCACCATGCGGAAAGCAGCGTATAGGGCCGGATATCCGATGCGTTTTCCCTGCGCATTGTCTGGGTACTGGTGGCAAACCAGGTAAAACCCTGAATGGTATTGTCCGCGTACCAGATGAATTCTCCCTCGCCGAAAGGCTGGTCCGGGCGGGCAAACACATTGTCGGTGTAATGGGCGAATCCGTTGCCGTAATGAACGTATGTAGAGAAATTGGAGTAGGTGAGTGTGTTGAATGTCGTTCCGTCGACGCTTATGGGCCTGGTAGAATCCACTGCCATGGCCGCGTTATACAAATCGACCTCGAATTGAGCGTCTCCGCCCGGCTCATTGGCTTGGCTCCAGCGCACGACCGCGGGATGGTTCCGGTCACGGGTGAGAAGGGCGGCACAATGGTTGACCATATTATCGTGACCGGCCGTAAAGTCCTGGCTCCCTTCGCTACCCCGGATCGCGGTCTCGACCATAAGCATCTGGCCTTTCTCATCGCATACGTCAAGCATGTACGGCGTGACCGGCTCCTGATGGAGGCGTACGAAATTGTAATTGAGGCGTTGATAATTGTCGACCGCCTTGGACCAGCCGCTGTCGCCGGGCAGGAAACCGGGATAGGTGTCGTACGCGTCGCCTTTTCCTCCGGCGTACGTGATCGCGTCGTAGTTGACGCCCTGAAGGTTTTCTCCCCTGAAATTCACCCTGATTCCGTTCAGATAGTAATAGGTGAACGAGCCGTCGCTTTTCTGCTCCACTTGCCGAAACCCGAAACGTACGGTTTTTGAATGAACGCTCGTTCCACCTTCCTTAAGTGATATTGTCAAATTGTGCAGTTGAGCCGTGTAACCGGACTTGTACGGTACGTTCGGCCACCAGTAGGAACTTGAATCCGCGGTCCAGGAAAGCGGTCCGACGGTAATTTTCTGCGTGCTTCCCGAAGCAATAGTGATGGACCGGTCCGCTATCGCCGGGTAGGCGAAAGCGGCCTTGTTCCATGAAGACAAAACGCCCCCGACCGTCATGGAATGCGGTGCACCAGTCGCATTCGTGACCCAGACGTCGAAGGAGAGCGACTTGTTTTTCACGGACGGCCTGACAAAACAGTCGCTTATGTAAATTTGCGGATACACTTTGATGGAGGCGGACCGGAATATGCCGTCCGGAAGGTTCGGGCTCCATCCGGCCGCGTTCGGAACGGTTGATTTTCCGTTTACCATAAACGCCTGCCGTCCTTTAACGTGGACCCGGAGCGTGTATGTTTGTCCGGGTGTGACGAAACCGGAAATCTCGAATACCGATGGGGTCCACGCCGTGAGATTGGTTCCTACCAATTGAGTATTGATGTACAGCGCAGCCTGGTAATTGACCGCACCGAATTCGATCTTTGTCACCTGTGCCTGGCCGGAGTTTGGAATACTGATCGAACGGGAATAATCGGCCTCGCTGATTGCGGTAAAACCCTGTTTGTACCAGCCACCGCCCGGGACCTTGATTGTTGTTTGGGCTTGCCCCGAAGGAGTGAAACTCCACGTTCCCGAGAGATCGACGCTGTCGAGCGGATCGCCTTCATTGGCAAAGGTTTGGAAAATCAGGCAGCAAAGGACGGGCAGCAGGAATTGTACGGCAAACGAACCTCTGTTACTTTCCACAGGCGCGAACATCATTCTCATTTGTTTTCCCCCATTGTCTATCCAATACCTGAAGATGATGGCTCCACTATCTAAATAGCAGTAACGCATCCTGCGATTTCTGGTTCATATAACACAAACGCTGCCAGTCCGGGCTGCACGTCACGTCGCCGATGCGAATCTCATCCAGGTCGCCGTCGAAATAGCGCCACGATTGCGAATCGGACTGATCGTACTTTGTCAATCTTCCGATCGTCACGTCGTCCGATGCCACCCGAGACAGGGGGCCCGCAATAACGATCGCAATGGAACTGTCCGCAAGCTCTCCGTTCACATAGAGATATTGTTTCGTCCCCGACCGAACGCCGGTCACAAGCGTCCACACAGCGGCTTGGGCAGGATATCCCGAGACTTCAAACCCTTCGCCATTTTCGTATTCGCCGATTTCCCATACATTTTTCGGCCTGAATTGCAATGTGTACTGATACAACTGCTTTGATACCATCGCATGCCATCCGGAATCCAACACATTGACATAGGCCCATGCAGAGACATAATAGGTGCCTTGTTGGTCAAAATTGAGCCTGCCTACCGCGGTCCCGATCATTTGGATATAGCCGGAAGTGCCGTCGAAACGCTGAGCAGTACCGATCGCACCCGGAACCGCGGATGCCGCACCCATGCCATAGGGAGTGCCGTTGTAATGATTCTGGGTTGCGTCGACTGCAGTCGCGTTTCCCTGCTGTCCCAAGTGCCAGACGCCTTGGAAACCCAGAGCGGTATCAAATACCGCCGAGGAATTGGACGCACTGGCGACATTTGAATTACCCCAGAACATGGTAAAGGAGTGCGTGCTGTCGTTTCCAAATACCGTATCGATCTTTACCCATATTTCAGCGTGTTGATTCACGGCGTCCCAGTGTTCTATTTCATAGGAGAGCGGCGTCTTGTCGGGTTTCGCGAAGCGAATGTCCGAGCCGTCATTTTTCGCCTGACTGAAAACAAAATTGTTGTTAGTCAATCGGACCAGAACGGGAAAGCCATAGGTACTTCCGGAAACATTTGCGCCAGAAGCCGTGGTATTGAGGTAGAGCTTCCTGGAAAATTGCCATGTCTCGTACGATACTATGCTTACCGAGCCCGGGAAGACGGCGATACTGTCGGCAAGCACTATCGGGGCCGATACACTCTTGTCAACGTACAACAGCGATGGAAGAACCCCGGAAGGCACGGAATCCAGGAAAACGTAACCGTTCTCGGTTCGCGCGCGGGCGAATATCGACGTGCCGGGAATGTACATGTACCCGTCAAGAGTGTCAACCCCTTCTGGCGCTGCGATCTTGACGGTTCCTGTTTGTCGCAACGTGTCGGCCCGCAGAACGAGCGTATCGTGAGCCGTCACCGCAATTCCGGTAATAAGCGTGGCACTATTGGCACCTATTTGCCTCGCCTGTATGTTGTACGCCGAAGCAGAAACGTCCTTGAAAGTGTAAACTCCCCTGGCCCCGGTGGTGTCCTTCAGTGAATCCGGAAGGGGGCCGTCCTGCAACGGATTGTAGTCACGAGGCAGCAGGAGAACGGGGATATTCGATGCCGGCTTCCCCTGCTCATCGTACAGCGATCCGGTTATTACGCCCAGTTCGGTATCGGTCGACCCGCCCGCTAGAGGCGCTCTGGAGCAGTGGAGAATGGCAAGAAGGACGCATAGCGTCACCAAGAAGAATCTAGTCATCCTATCCTCATCACGGCTTCTTATGTGTCATCGGAAAGAAATTCATTGTCAGCAGATAAACCTGATCAGGATGCTCGTCGTTCATAGTAAGTTTCATGAGCCGAAGCCGGCACTCTCTCAATATTTCAACATATTTCCGATAGTTTTCCTGGGAAAAGCTGAAGGTCGTTGCGGAAGTATGCCGTTTTTCAGGATTCCAACGGTCATATGCCTCGATTGCTATTTTCAGCATTTTTATCTGAAAATTCAGTATCCGATGCACCTTGAAATCCGCATTGCTCTCGCTTGACAACAAAGGCTCGGTTTGAACATACCTGTCGCCGGTCCTTTTTATGAAGCCCAATTTCAGAAGGAGCGCAACGGACTCCTTTGCCATCTGTTGCGAAATTGGCGGGTGCAGGAATTTCGCAAGTGCGCCGTAATTCTCCTTCCAATCCAGGATCGTTACCGCTTCTCTTATTATACAATGATGCCAACCCGAGAAATAGTCGTATTGGTCATCCTGGATTTTCTTAACATTTCGTATTTTTTGCTTCTCAATGAGTTTTTCGAAGTAGAAGTTTTTTTGTTTTATCGTTTCTGCCTGATTGAAAAAAACCAGAGTTTCAAAATACTCCGCCTCTTGGTTTATTAGATTGAGGGCGATACACGTCTTGAAAATCGTGCTTTTTGTCAGATTCCTTTTCCCTCGCATGATAAGGGGAAAAAATGATGATGAATTAATGCCGGCCCTCTTCGCAAGATAACGGAAAGAAAACGCCGAATTCAATTCGCATTTCATTTGCTGGTAATCATGAATGAATTTGCGGTAATCTGAATAATCAAAAATTGAAATCATGACAAATACCCACCTTGCAGGCCTGCATTTGTAATCAAATATAAGCGAAAAAAGCAAATTTGCAGCATTTTTGAGCAAGATAATGACTACAAATGTAATCACTATTATGTAGAGGAGGGTACCTAACTTCTCTTACTTCTACCCTTGTTTGTTTTTGGGCGGGAAAACACATTCTTCATCTCGGGCAGCACTTCAACGACCAGGTCCCTGAGAAATTCTCTTGTGTAAACATCGTCATCAACCACCTTTTCGTTCCATACCACAATATCAAGATCGATTGTGCGCGGGCCGAACTTGTTTTCGGTGCGGATACGGCCAAGCAGGTTCTCGACTTCCTTGAGAACGAGATTTAATTCTGCGCGGTTTTGTTCAGTCTTTACGCAGAAAATTGCGTTCATGAAATCAGGCTGGTCAACAAAGCCAATGGGTTTTGTAATCAGGTTTCTTGTAAACGTACTATTTGGAAACTTTTTGGACAGAAAAGCCTTTGCCTTAGCGATGTTTTCAGCAGCATGGATATTTGACCCTGCGCTGATTAATGCGATGTTCATGGAGACCCTTTTATTTCTAAAATGATAAAAAGACAAATAAGTATCAATACATTTTACGAAGTGCGCTTTGGACAATAAGCCCGAATTGAGCCATTTCTTTGTCAATACTGCCAAAGACAACAATGTCTGTTATCGCTACATGCCCGAGACGAAACAGCCTTTAGGGCCACCTTCAGTTTCTCAATGAATCTCATCGTATCGTAAAATAAATCCATAACTTAAGAAGATTTCTGGCCTGGACAGAATGGTTGGCTTTTGACTATTATCCGGAGTTGCAATCGTTCCAATATGAAACGAATGGTTTCTTATGCGACGTTCCTTGATCTCGCCACACTAAATGAATTCTTTCTTAACATTTTATAAATCAACCTATTAGCGCTATAGCTCAGTTGGTGGCATGTTCTTTGATCTCTATATAGGGTAAACAGTAAGGACTATTCCCTTGGGAAAATGAAATATGATTGGGGGCTTCAAGTGACTAATATAGCTAAACTTATAGGAGCGACCCTCATAATAATGTTCGGAATTCATGGAATGCATGAAACTGTTATTGCGGGGCTATTTCTCAAACCTGGCGTCTCAACTATGCTTGAAAAGATCACAAGGGAGGACGTTTTTTCTAATGGACCGTCCATTATCAAGACAGTAGAAACAAAAGCTCTTGATCCTGACATGCCTGGGCCGGGTGAACGCCGCAATCGCTTGCAGCCGGTTTCTCTGGAGCGAGTGTCTCAATTAGGAATTTAGCTGGCTCGCTTGGGGTCACTGTCTTTTCGAAAGAAGCAGGACGGTTTCGATATGGTGTGTCTGCGGGTAACAGTCGACGAGCGCGGCTTTTTCGCACGTGTACCCGAATTGATTTATAAGAAACCCAGCGTCCCTCGCCTGGGTTGCGGGATTGCAGGAAACGTAGATGATGCGCTGTGGTCCCATGGTAGCGAGACAATGAGCGGCACTGCGCTCAAGACCTGCCCGGGGTGGGTCGATGATGCAAGAGTCGATTCTTGTCTTCCTTGCAATGCTTCGTTTTAGAAAATCCAGCACCGTACTTTTCTCTGCTGCTACGGACGATATCCCGTTTCTGTCCAAGGTTTCGCGTGCCAAGGTGACGTGATCGCTGCCGTCATCCACGCAGATACCATTCTTGAATTTAGAAGCAACGAACGTTGAGAAAAAACCGCTGCCTCCGTACAGGTCGAGGAACGTGTCGCCATTGCACCAATCGGCAACAAGAGTTGCCAGACCCGAGGCCATATGCAGGTTAGCCTGAAAGAAACTGTTTCCAGAAACGGGAAACTCGAACAGACCGCAGCGAATCAGCGCGCGACTGCTGGTCATGCCCCGTATCATGGGAAATGAAGCTACGCCCGGACACTGGATTTCTTCCGCTTCGCCATCCGCCCGGTCACCGGCAATGGCCTTGAGACAATCGGCGGCCTGTCCAAGTGAAGGAGTGTGCAATGGTAATTTGTCAAGTAACCCGTTCAATTGATCACAGAGCAATGGGCATGATGAAATAGACACCACACTGTTCGATTTCCTTTTGAAAAACCCTGTTTCCCCTTTTTCGGGATCGATCTTGAACTGGACTCGTCTGCGGTATCCGAATTCCGGGGAAGCGAGAACGGTAAGCGGACCGATATCCGGGACATGGCCTGTCCTGGCCATGCTTTCCCTGAATATTTCCTCCTTAATTGACATTTGAGTTCCATAGACGATATGAAGCCAGTCGCACCCGCCGCAACATCCGAAAAGGGGGCACATCGGCTGACGCCGTTCTTGGGACGCATTCATCACGGAAACGTTGGTGGCGATAAGGGCGCCGCCAACCCGACTCGAGGAATCAACGATCGCCTCGATCGTTTCGCCAGGCAGTACTCCCTCCGCAAACACCACGCCGGCGTCAGTACGGCAAAGACCGAGACCGCCATGAACGATCTTTTCAACGTGTAGTATCTTTGTATTCATGAGTCATGGCAAAATTACAACATGGTAAATGAGGCCTATTGCAAAAGTTTGTTTTCAAAAAGGAAATCCCGATGACGTGCTGCAGAGTGTTTCATTTTCTACATTTTCACAGTTTCCCACATTAAATAGTATTTTATAAACGTACTAAAACTGTGTTGTAATTGTCGAAGGCTTCTTACTACGGTTTTCCGGAAGGGTAAAATTGCAGGAATGCGAAAGTCATGTACGTTTCTACTAGCTCTTCTTGGCGTTGCACAACTCAGTTTTGCTTCTGTGCATATCATTGAAAATTCTGTACATAGATTTTCTTTTGAGTGGACCACCGACAGCATTTCCATTAGCCAGAGCCAGGGAAACCCATCCCAACTTTCCTTCAAGGGCGCTAATGTTGATCTTGGTGAGAACAAAGAGCCGGTTATTCCCGCCTTTTCTTTTTATGCCGGGGTTCCGCCCGCTGGAAATGCGGTCATGAGTTTTTCCGCAATAGCCAGCCACGGCGTTGTCCTATCGCAACCACCCAGAATCCGCAACACTCCCAATGCCGGAAAGCGATATCCGAATCTTATTTTTTCTCAACCATGGATATCCAACGGCCGGGCAGTCCTGTTGTCGAATATGACCTGCCGCCAGTTTTTCCTGAGGCCGTTTGTGTATGACCGTTCGACAAGGGTATTGCAGGTTCTTGACAAAGGGGTTGTGACCATCGAGTTTCCAACGGCTCCAACGCGAGGAATCGCAAAGTCGCAGCCTCGGACGGATCTCAAGAGAATGGTTCGGAAGCTTGTCATGAATTACGACGTCGCCTCAGGATGGGTTCTCCCGTCGCTTGCAAAACGCAGTTCGGCGAAGGCATTTCCGCTGGCAGCCACCGACTCCGCGGCCACCTTCCTCATCGGAGACGGGCATAGCGGCATCAAGGAAGGTACCATTGATGAAAACGGCGTTATCAAGATTCCTGGAAGCGACCTCGTACGAATGTTCGGTCAAAACGTCCTGCTGAGCCGGATTGCCCTGTACGCATCGTATAAAGGGGAATTGCCGTCAACGACCCCTGCTTACGGCGACATTCCGGACGGTGTTTCGGAGGTGCCGCTCTTACGAATTGACAATGGCAGGCCCGATACGCTTGACGCATCGGACTATGTTCTCGCCTATGTCAGCGCCATATCCGACTGGTCGTATGATACCTTGAGCCAGCGATTCACCTACAATTTGGATCACTTCGATGATTACCGGCATTACTGGGTCGCGATAAAAAATTCCGGCCCGGCACTGCCGTTTTCCCGCATGACGCCGCTTCTGGCATCCGTGCCGGACACAATCACTTCCTCCACCGGCCATTACCTTCTCCAACGGTCCTATGTCCATTCCCTTTCGGAAAGATCAGGCGGACTCGAATGGGCCTGGACCATTCTAACGTCAGCCAACTCCGTCTTTTCATACAACAATGTCACGTTGCCGGGAGCCGCCGTTGCCGCCCCCTGCAGCGTTTCCATGAGCACCGGGTATTCCGTCGGTTCTCCCGCGCTATCACTTGTCTATGGAGGATCTCAAGTATGCACCGATTGCGGTTCGATGAACAAATATCCGGTTCCGTACCCGGGAGACAATCAGACCATTGCCGTCAGCATCCAGAACCGAATCGGGGATTCGATTGAGCTGAAGTCAATCGAATTCCGCTATACACAGGACCTTGCAATGAACGGCAAATCATCCGCAACCATTTTCTCTCCTGAACAGCCAGGCATTGTGCGATATCGCGTGAGCGGACTCGGTAGCGACCTGTTTTACTTTTTCAGAATCGGAAACAACGATCAATCGATCATGCTTGTCGACACGGTACGGGGACAGCCGTCGTTCGAATGGACGGACAGCGCCGGAACGGGAATAAGGTACTTTATCTGCAATCAGTCTGCAATCGGTCCTGCGCCGACGTTAGTGTCAGTGCCTGCCAAAACAAGCACTCAATTTGCCGTGAGCGATCTCCGCACGCCTCCCGGACCCATTGACTACCTCGTCATAAGCCATCCCGATTTCATGGTGCAGGCTCAGCAATTGGTGCGTCATAAACAGAATCTCGGCCGTTTTCCAAACGCCAAAGCGGTTTCGATCAACGACGTGTACGCCCAATTCTCTGGCGGCAATACCGATCCTGCGGCCATACGAAACTGTCTTGCATATGTGCACAATTATCAAGAGGGGAGGTCGCCTACTTTCTCGCTTGATTATGTTGCGCTCATGGGAGCAGGCCATTACGATTCTCGGAGTCTTTCGTCTGCAAACGATCCCAGTTTCATTCCGGTTGCAGAAATTGGCGACAAATGCGTCGAAGACTTTTTTGTCTACCTTCACCCCGGCGCTCAGGCCGGTTTGGACGACAGCAATGCCGTCCCGGACATGTTCCTCGGGCGTTTTCCCTGCCATTCCCAGCAGGAGGCGTCACAGATGGTCAACAAAGTAATTCAGAACGAGGACCCCACGGTCGCAAAGACCGGTTCCTGGCGCAATCGGATGCTTTTGGTTGCGGACGACGATATGCAGGGGTTGCAGTTCGATCCGATCAGCGGAACGCAGTCCCATACCTCGTCGTCGGAGCGCGTCGATTCTGTCATAGCCATGCTTGTGCCGGCTCTTGACATACGAAAGGTCTACCTGTTCGACTATCCCTGGGACGCGCAGCTCGAAAAACCCGAGGCGTCGCAAGCGCTGGTCGGGGCCATCAACAACGGGGTCGCTATTGTCAACTACTTCGGCCATGGTTCGGACGAAGTCTGGGCGGACGAACACATCCTCATGCAAACGAATATTTCCAACATGACCAATGACGGCCAATATCCGATCGTCAACTCATTTTCGTGTTCCGTTGGACAGCTGGACAAGACCGGTTCGAAGCATTCTCTTTCCGAGGATCTTGTCGTTGCACCCAAATGCGGCGCAATTGCGGCAATTTCCGCAACGCGCGAGGCTTATGCTCAGGACAACGAGAAACTTGCAACGAATTTCTATGCCTGCGTGTTCGACACCGTGGACAGCACTGCAGCACGTTCCTATGGCGAGGCGCTCGCCGAAGCAAAGGCAATCAACCTTGACAATAACCAGAAAGTGTATTGCTATATCGGCGATCCTTCGGCAGCCTTTCTGCGGCCGAATCAAAGAATAAGTCTGACCATAGACACGGGCAACGGGCTTGGCCTGGACACGGCGAAGGCGCTCCAGCAGGTTACCATTACCGGTGTTGTGAGCTCTTTGGGCGCGCACTCCGGCGGTGCGCCCTTTGGTTCAAGCCAGAGCTCTCTTGTCAATGTCCAGGTCAGCATGTTCAATCCGTCCTATCTGGCGACCCGCAAGGATGGGGGAACGCATTCAACACCGTGGTACAATGAGCCGGGCACGCCGCTTTTCATGGGATCGACCCAGATGACGGGCGGCAGGTTTTCACAGCGTATCCTCATCCCCAAGAGCGTTACTCTTGACAAGCCCGGCGCCAAACTCACTGCATTTGCCTGGCAAGGCCAGGACCTCAAGGACATCGCGCTCGGCGTAAAAAGTAACATCGTATTCCACGGCTTTAAGCAGGGCGCGGTGTCGGATACGAGCGGCCCCGTGATCTCGGTGCGGCCGGTGTATACCACCGTCACCGGATCGGACGCCTCCGCCGCCAAAGGTGCATCATTTACCGATAAGATAACGGCGGCCTGTCCGTTCACGCTTGAAATCGACGTGGCCGATTCCAGCGGTGTGGACGTGGTGTCGACCGGACCCGACGAAGGGCTCACCTATCAAATAACCGGCCCCACAACGTCGGACCGGAAGAACATCAATCAGCAATTCCAGTTTGTCCAGGGTGATTACCGCAGGGGAAACGCGACGATCTCGTTCGACGCAAACAATCAATGGCCTCTCGGAGCCTACAAAATGATGATCAGCAGCCAAGACCTTCTCGGCAACGTCTCGCACCGCACCATCGATCTTCAAATCGCAGACGAACAGGAGCTCGAACTGTACCATGTGTTCAATTACCCCAACCCAATGCGCCTGGGAAGCACCTGCCGTTTCTATTTTGACCTTTCCCGCGCAACGATCCAGGTCCAAAGCGACGAAATCCGGGTCATGATCAGGATCTACACGCTTTCCGGCCGCCTGATTCGCGTATTCCAGAACGCGGCTCGTGGCCAGGTCTTTGACGGTCGCGATGCGTTCGGAAACCTGCTGTCGCCCGGAGTATATCTGTACCAGATTTCAGCGGCAGACCAGCAAAAGATGGTAAAGAGCAAGATAGAGAAATTGGCGATTAATCCTCCTCGGTAGCAACTTCAGGCCGTAAAAAATGATAAATTTGCCTCTTCAGCTTGGCAGAACATAATTTGTTATCACACCTATATCCCCGAAGGTTGCTTAAAGTACCTTCTCTACGCCTATGGATGTTGTCAGAATTTTCTGGGTAATCAACTTCTTCTTCTTCCTCTTGGTCCTCATATTCCTGTGGAGCAAAATGTATCTGATTACCAAAAAGATCAATGAAGTTCTCTCCACCATTAAGCAGTGCAATGAAATTCCGCATGAGGGATTTCAAAAGGAAAGCCCGACTTCTCAGGCGTGAGCGGTACAAAATCGGGATAATAAGCAGTTCTTTGACATCGTATATAAATGACAGGGCATTAATGGAAATGCCGTGAAAAACGGACGAATTGCCGATAACCGCGGTATTTTGCCGCAGAAAGCCAACGGCCCCGGCAAGGGGCAAGAGTATCAAGACAAAAAATGCATGCGCCGCTTGAATATGGAGCAACATGGACAAGCAGGATGAAAAGCACCAAAGAAGAAGCAGACTGCATGCAAAAGAAAAATGCATCATTAAACCTTATGGAGTTTCGTAATTATGGACGTAGCAGCTATAGTACTTACAGCGTCGTCAATCATCGTTGTTTTGCAGGTGGTTTCGATCGTTCTTATTGTCAAAAATAAAAGGACCGTTGTCAAGACAGAACCAGTCCCCGTTCAACCCGCGCAGCCTGCCTCTGACCAAAGGGATTTTCGGAAAAGAAGAGACGAGAACCGTTTCAGCCGAAAGCCTGGTTTCGAGCCAAGGCAGAAACCGGTGGCCCCTCAACAACCCCAGGCTGTCGATTATGTTGAAAAATCTCTCCGGGACATCAATCTGAAGTTGAAGAATGCAGAACGTGACCAGGAAGACGCACGCAAGAAAATACGCGATGATATTCAGAGTCCTTCACCAAATCAGAATCCTCCGAGACGGTTTGACAACAATCAAGAAAGACCGAACCGGGGTCGGGACGACGATTTCAGAAGGAGGGACAGAAACGGCAGGCCGAACAATAATTTCAGAGACCGGGATCAAAACCGGGATCAAAATAGAGATCAGAATAGGGACCAAAACAGGAGTCAGGGGCGGGACCAAGGCCAGAGCCAAAACAGAGCTCCGAGTTTTGACAGGCCTCAGGTTGAAAAACCTCAGGCTCCTCTTCCGCAGCCAAGCGATGTAATAGCCAATCCGACTGTGGCCGCGCCGAATATTGTGCCAAAGGCTTTAGGCCCAGTTAATCCACCGCCGGTCATTGAAAAAGAAGATCTGGCGCCGGTGCCTGAAAACACGGAAATCCTTCACGGCCGCAAGGTCCTTGTTCGGCGGAGAATTCTCACGCCGGAAGAACAGGCAGCAAAGGATCGCGAAACAACAGCAGCAGGGTCAGCAGCCCCGCAGGCTTCAGGTGAGGCTGCTCCGCAGAGTCCTTCCGTTGAGAACAAGCCGGCTGAAGCCCAAACAAACCAGCAGCCTGAAAACGAGAGCGATGCTCTTCCCGTCAGGTTCGGCAGGTAGATTGAGAAATTGATATAGGTGTCAAAAGCCGGGTGAAAGCCCGGCTTTTTTTTTCTTCCGAAATTATTTTATCTACGTGAGAAATATTATACCAAGAATGGAGCATCATAAAGGAAACCTTAATCATGGTGGCGCATCCATAAAGCTCTGCTTCTTTTCATCCCTTGCCTCGTTCGATACCGGCATGCCTATCTGTACGTTCAAGCTCATCAGGCATTTTAGCAACAACCCTGAATACGAGGTACACCTGATCGTGCCTGAACCGGGCGAGCTCGTTGCACGATTGCAAAATGAGAAGGTAAAAGTCGAAATCATTCCCTTTTCCCGGTTGCGCTCAGCAAGAAGGGGCGCCGACTTTTTCCGATTTTGCGTCGGATGGCCTGCGGCAGTTGTAAGAATTTCGGGATATCTTAAGCGCAACAAGATCAACATTGTCCATTTTTCCGATTTCATCGACGCACCGTTTTATCCGGCGGCGAAACTCGGCAAAGCCGAGATTGTCGCACACCTGCGGCTGTGCATTGAGAAACCCCTGCAGCGCTGGTTCTTTTCCGTCTGGGCCGGCATTTTTGCGCGCAAGGTTGTTTGTATTTCGAATGCCGTAAGAAAACTCAGCGGGCTTCGCGATTCAAAAACAGAAGTAGTCCCGGATCCTGGCCCTGACTATTCCCTGTTTGATCCTTCGCGCGCCTATCCCACGCATCCTGCTCTTGACGAGCGGAAGATCCACCTTACCACAATCGCGAAATTCCTTTGGGTAAAGGGTCACGACTTCTTCATCCGCATGGCGGCTCTTGTAGAGAACTCGTTGCCCGGAGCTGTTCAGTTTGTTATCGTCGGGGACAGACAAAAAGGCCATGAACGTTTCTTCGATGAAATCACGTGCCTTGCACGCGAACTTGACATTCAAAAAGCGATCGCAATTATCGGCCAGGTTCCGCACGATGAAATCCCTGCATTGTTGTCGCATACGGACATATTCGTGCACCTCCCGCGATACCAGGAAGGCCTGGGCGGCGTCGTCGGTGAAGCAATGGCCATGGGCGTCCCTGTCGTGGCGTTCGACAGCGGTGGCGTAGGCGAATGTTTCCGCGACCAAAAGGACGGATACCTGATTCCGCATCATGATTTCAAAGCGGCTGCGGACAAAGTAATTTCTCTTGCAAAGGACCATGGCCTCAGAAAAAAAATGGGTGGGTCGGCAATGGCATACGTCAGGGAAAGGTTTTCGCTCTCTCGCCATATGGGCGCGGTGGAATTGATCTATCGAGATATGTTGAAGGCCAGGGTGCGGTCAAATCACGTGGACGCCAAATGAAAATTTCCAAGTCGATATCTTCAAAGAAATACGACGTCTGCATCATCCACCTTGCGGACGCACGGTACTATCCTCTCTTTCACCGGCAGGCAGCTACGCTTACGGAAAACAATCTCAGTGTCGCACTTGTTTCATGGGAAGGCATGCCGGGAGCGGGCGACCCGAAATGGCCGGGCATCGATGTGTACCCGATATTCGTTCCAGGAAAAACAATAAACGGCAAGCTTTTCTTTCTGCGGTATTTCCTCGCGCTCCTCTTTGTCCTGATTCGGCTCAGGGCAAGGCTCTATGAGGCAGTTGACCCGCCGACCCTGCTGCCCGCCCGCATTGCTGCGTTTTTTCACGGGGCACGGTACAACTACTTTTCCCTGGAGTTCTTTCAAGGCGTCGACCAGGTCGTGTCACGTCCGATGGTCCGATGGGTGTGGTATCTGCTTGAACGCGTGGGCATACGACACGCTCAAAACGTGGCAGCGGTGTGCGAGACAACAGAACATCTTCTCAAAGACGAGTACCGGCTTACAAACACCGCAACAATCCTCAACGTTCCAAACATGTCAGAGTATGCCGGCGCAGGGGACGGCAGGCTTAGGCTTCGGCTCGGTCTTCAGCCCAACGTCCCCCTTGTTGTTTTTAAGGGTGAAATTGCGGATAATCGCGGCCTGGTCCCTTTTGTCAAAGCCATGCAGCCGTTTGCCGCATTGCATTTTGCATGCATCGGCAGTGGTTTGTTTCGGGAAACGGTTGCCCGTGTTGCCAAAGACGCAGAATGTGCCAGCCGGGTACACTTTTGCGACCCGGTCCCAAGCAGTGAGTTCGTGCATTACCTCAAGGACGCGGATCTTGGGCACGTCATTCACGAGGGCCGTGGCGTGAACATGATGGTCACCCTGCCGAGCAAACTGTTCGATTACCTGCACGCGGGGATTCCGGTGATTGCAAGTGACGGGCCGGAGATTTCACGCATCGTCCGACAGTGGAACGTCGGATGGGTTGTCGCACCGTCGAGCATCGAAAGCATTCAGAAGGCGATTTCCGAGTTTCTTTCCGAGCATCCCGATCATGCCGCATTAAGGAAGAACTGTGCCGCCGCCGCAAAACAATTCTGCTGGGACAGGGAAAAGCGCCGGTTCCTGGATTTTACGGAAGCTGCACTTCGTGAATAACGGACTATGAAAAGCCTTCATTTTTCCAATTTCAATACTGTCAACGTACCACTCACGTTCTGCAAAATCTATGAAGCCATGGGCCATTCGGGCAGGCTTCTTACCTTATACAAGCACCGTGGCAATGTACCTGAAGACATATGTCTTAACAAAAGGATCTTTAATCCGGCGTGGCTCAAGAAATTGAGATACAAACGGGAAAAGCAGGCCGAACGATTGATTGCGGATGCTGCTGCACACGGCAAGGAGTGGGAATTCAAGCCGGGCAGCATGCTTGAAAATGTCTTTTTCCGGGTGCGTGACAATTGGCGGGCAGCGGAATTCAATCGCCTTGCCGCAACCTACGGCCTCTATGATTTCGATATTTATCATTTTCACGGCGGCAATGATTTTTTCAGGGATTGCCGCTGGGTAAAGAAATTGGCATTCCTTTCGAAACCCATTATCTGCCACTACCACGGTCCGGACCTCCGGTCACGGGGAATGATCCGGGAAATCCATGCCGCCAGCAACCTTAACCTGACCAGCGAATTTGACCTGCTTTCCCTGTACCCTGACCTTCACTATCTACCAATTCCATACGATTGTTCGCATCTGCCGGACTCTACAACGCCCGGGAAAAAAATTCGGATCATTCACACGCCCTCAAACCCTGACGCAAAAGGCACTCATCTCATTGAACCGGTCCTTCAACGCATCGCAAAGGTGCGGGACATTGAATACCGTATCCTCACCGGGGTCAGCAACGACAGGGTTATCGAAGAAAAGAAGCGTTCTCATATCGCAATAGAGCAGATAGGCAATTTCGGAGGCACGGGCTACGGGGTAAATTCTCTTGAGACGCTCGCGATGAACATACCCACGCTCACTGAGTTCACTCCCGACTATGCGCGCTTCCTCACAAACCATCCTTTTGTCCTTGTTACCAAAGACACACTGGACCAAACCCTGCTCAGACTTATTGACGATGAGGAATACAGGAAGCGTGCAGGCGCTATGGGCAGGCAGTGGGTTGAAAAGAACCATTCGTTCATAAACGTGTGGAACACGATGCTGTGCTACCTGGACGAAGCTGTTCCTGAGGTTGCGGCCACGCTGCGCACTGAAGCTTCAAAAATTCTGCCGAACAATGAGCCTAGGGTATGATGAATATCTTTCCCTTGGCGTATTTGCCGTTTCCGATATTTGCCTGATAGAAGTATACGCCCGGGACAACGGTCTTGCCAGACTGATTTACGCCGGTCCAGACTATGATCCTGGTGTTCTTGTCGGAAAGATTTGTAACGAGCGTGCCGCTTGCATCAAAGATCCGCACCGACGGACCCGTAGGGTCCAGACCGGAAAACCGAATGACATGACCGTTCTTCAGCCGGGTGCTGGACATGGGGTTTGGATAGACGTCGAGCGCGTTACCCCCTTTCGCAGCCGTGGAATCGCCGCTTTCAAAACGAAAGAGGCCCTTATTGCTTGCGACCCAGTAGACGCTGTTCTTTTTGTCAAGAAGAATGCAGTTTACCGACGTGCCGAACCTGCCGAAATTGGTCAATTTTGTCAATGTCGTGTCGCTGTCGTCATACGCGTACAGGTCTCTATCCTTGCAAAACACGGCCCTTCCTCCATAGCCTGCGGTGACGGCATAAAATCCATCGGATGAGGTGATTTTCGCTATTTTTGCTATGGTATTCGGATCGTGATTCGTCATCTTGTAGATGCCGTCACCGCAGGCAAGCCAGGCCAGCGTGTCGTTGGCCACCGCAATGTCGCTCACGGAAACGACATGACTTGCGTCGCTGTTCACGCAATGCACGGCTCCGGTCAGCGGACTATCCGATGAACCGTAACTGAGCACCGAAAATCCGCCCCCGCTCTGTGTTTCCGTGTGAACATAACCTAAATAGACATATTGACTGTCTTTCGTTCTGTTCTGGTTAGACGCGATAGGGCCGGTGTACAAGGAAAGAAGATTATAGGCTGTGTCGCCGATCGAAAACGTGCGCCAGGTGTTTTCACGCGGCTTGCGAACGTTCAGGATCGCGCCGGTCGCAGACATTTTGTTCGCGACCCAGATATACCCGAGCGAATCCTCGCATGAACCGGAAATAAGGGTCCACCAAAGCGTTGTATCGCTGTTAAATCGAGCGAGAGGCGACGCGTCAGTATATAAAGGCGAATAATGATCCTGGTAGGATGACCACTTTCCGGTCTGGCGATTGAACCATTTGACGCCCCAGGCAAAGGTGGAAACCCAGATATCATTATTCTTTTGGGTTGCCATTATGGTATTCCGGTCAGTCAACGTGCCGGCATCCATGAACCCGATGTCGGAATTTGTCTTATAATTTAATTGAGTCCAGGTCGTCCCGTTGAACTGGCAGATACCGTCGGCCATGCTGAACGGGACATACCATAAAAGGCCGTTCTGATCGAAAACGCAGGATTCGATGCGGGAATCGGAAGGTCCGTCAAGAAGAATCTGGGTAAAGGAGTTTGTCGACGCATTGTACAGCCAGAAATAAGAGTTTTCGGTTCCTGCGGCGAATGATTTGTTATTGTCAAGAACAACGAGGCAACTCACGGGTGAGTGAAAGTCGCTTCCCACCGCGTTCCCGTTTGCCAAAAGATTGTTTGCGTCGCCATACACCCACACCGTGCCGTTGGATTCCAGAACTTTGCGGGGAAAGGCCGTCAGACTGTCGTTTTGATGAATGATGCCATGCGCGCCCGGAGAAGCGATGCAGGTCCAGAGGGACGGATCAGAGAGAATCGTTGATTGGATGTCGTGAATGACGCAGTACGCGATTCCGTCGGAGGTCACGAGCGCAACCGTATCGCCAAAGCTCCTGAGCGCGGAAACATCAACGGAAGTGAATGAGCCGAAAAGTCTGATGTTTTGAAAAGAGCCTTTTTCAATTGAGAAAACGCTCAGGCCGCTCGGACAACCGATGAAAATATTGTTCTTGAAGAACAGCATGCACGTGATAGGCCAGCCTGTCGCGGCCAGCGCGTTGTATGAAGTAAAAGCTTCTGTTGCAGGATGGAGTTTGGTCAAGTAACCGTCGGCACTGCCAAACCATATGTCTCCGGAATTATCCTTTATCGCTGAAACGAGATTGGGATCAGGCAGGTCTGAAAGGTCGCTGAAAATCTTCTTCTCCCAGGTAGAGAGGTTGAATTTTAACGCCCCCCCCGAAGTGGCCATCCAAAGGTTTGATCCGTCCGAAACAATGCCGCCAATGGACTTTGGTGAGCTGAATTGCTTGAGAATGGTGGCAGAATAAGAGCTATAACCAACAACAAGAAGAAGAAAGAATACTGCCTTTAAGGAGAAAGAATGCCGTCTCCAATAATTATAATTCATCAGTTTGTACAAAATCCCTCTTTGAAAGAATCAGCGGGAATGCCTAACACCTAAGTAATTTAATTTCTGCATCACAAAAAACGCGTCCTAACACCCCATTTTCTTTACATTTTCTTTATTAATACGGTTTGATTGGCCGTATTGATATCAAATTCTTATCAAAAAAGAGGGGAACCTTTTTTTTCACAAAGTGTATGCATCTTTATGGTATTATTTTATGGTGCTTACCTCAGAGCTCCCAAACTTACTCAAAGGATATGGGTTGCGTTTATTTTCTTTAAGGCTTTTGTGGATTGAATTGCCGGTTATTTGGCTGGGCCTGGCTATTCTTACCTGCTCCAATCCGGTCGATAAAAACGGAGCCAAACCCGTACTTTTCATGATCCCGGACACCACGGTCTCGGTAAAAGACTCTGTATTTGTTACAGCGCATTCAACCGTTTCCGGAGGCAAGGCTGCCGGGTATTTGTGGTGGCTTGATTCGCGTCCCCTGACTTCACTTCTTCCCTCCGATAGCGTTTGCCCACTCTTTTTCGGTGTCAATGACACGGGAACGCATATTTTGGTTGTTACAGGAATCAGCGCAGCCCATAATTCCTCAAACCCGGAATCAACACTTGTAAAGGTGTTGTTGAACCGGCCTGTTCTAACGTTCATTTCAAAGGACACGGCGATAAGCGCAAATGATTCGGTCATCCTTATCGCCCGGGCGACGGATCCAAATGGTCTCATTGCCGCGTATTCCTGGTTCATCGACACCGCAACTGTTCCCCTGATCACAAAGACCGGCATGCTGGAATATTTTTTTGGAGCGGATAGCCTTACCCATAGAGTCCGAGTATTTGCCGTGGATGACGACAGTATCTTTTCCTTGCCGGATTCCGCCCATGTTCGGGTTATCGCAGATCCTCCGCAGATCCAGGCTCCCGTTGACACGTTTGTGGCAATCAATGATACGGTGCGAATTCATGCGGTACGGCAGGACACCTTTTCCACGACAATCAGGTGGGTTTGGGCAAAAAACGGCACCCTGTTTTCCGATACGTCAATTGATGCGTTCTGCTCGCTCCGATTCACCCGAAACGAAGCCGGCAAGCGACTTGTTCTTGTCAAGGCAATCGACAATCATCGCGTCGAATCGAGCGTCAAATCGACAACGATAAACGTGCTCTTGGATCCTCCGAACGTATCAATCGTTCACGATACGATCGTACCGATAAACGACCCGGCAATACTTCACGCTCACGGGACGGATTCAAACGGGATTGTCGTCAAATATATCTGGGCCTTTGACGGGAAAACTTTTTCTGACACGACATTCGCGGATTCGATCGCCCGGGTCTTCAGCAGGGCGGACACAGGCAAAAAAATCCTGGTACGGGTCAAGGCGATTGACGACGACACACTGGAATCAAACGCCGATTCAGTCTTTATCTCAGTGGAGCTGAAACCGTCGCCGTCGGTTGCAATTTCGCATGACACGAGCGTTTTCATCAATGATTCCATTGACCTCGTCGCGCAGGGCAGGGAAAGCGGTAGCAAAAGCCCTGTTGTGTCGTATGTTTGGGCTGTTGACAAATCAAAGTATGATGACACGACCAAGACGGGCCTGCTGCCCCTGCGGTTCTCCCGGCAAGACACCGGGCAGCACGTTGTGCGTGTAAAGGCCGTCGACCGCGATACCATGGAATCCCGGCCAGACTCTATGGTTATCCACGTTTTGAGTGGCGCGCCTCGCGTCAAGGCAATGATCGATACCGCGGTTTTTATCAACGATACATCGGTCTTACACGCTTTGGGCTCTGACACGAACGGTTCCGTGGTCCGGTACTTCTGGGCCTTTGACGGAGGTGAATTTGCCGATACGACGACCACCGGCACTCTCCAGAAGTCATGGACCATCCAGAACACGGGCCGGCACAAAGTCAGGATCAAGGTCCAGGACGACGACACCATTCAGTCGATGCCGGACTCCTTTTTCGTGCAGGTTCGGCTGGGAACGCCGACGATTCAGCAGGTGCATGATACGAGCGTGATGTGGGGAGACACCGTCAGGGTCGTGATCAAGGCCGGCGATACGAACGGAACGATCCGGAAAATCCTGTGGACGACAGGCGCTTCCGGTATCTGGACCGATAGTTCATCCGCAGACACGCTGCGGCTGACCTCCGGCATTCATACCCTGACGCGAGTCATTGCCGGAGCTCGGGACGACGACGGGCTCATGGTCACCGACACGTTTTTCATCGATTTTAAGGCAGCCCCGTGCAGCCTCTCCGTCAGGGGATCGAAAACCGGGGACACCGCTCTTGTCAAGTCTTATCTCTCAAAGCAAGTCACCACGTCGTTGTCCCTGGCTGCCGTGAGAACCGACGGCGTTGCCGACTCGTTCACGTATTCTCTTCTGTTTGGAGCGTCGCCGTCGTCGCTGGTCGAAACCTACCGGGGCACGGGCGCCGTATGCTCGCTGAAAACAACCGATACCGGGACCTATTATTGGAAATTATTGGCCTTTGACGCGCATGACGACACGGTCGCCACGCCTGTTTCGAGGCTAGCCGTCATGCTTCAGCGGAGGATCTGTTTTGTGGGCCATTCAATCATCACGGGCCTCGGTTGCGACGGCGGCCGCGGCGGCATGCGAAGGATGCTCATCGACACGCTTCGGGCAAATGCCGGACTGAGCAAAAGGATCGGTTGCGAAGGACCTTTGAATTCCGGCGCATTGCTTCCGCTGCAGGATGATTCGTGCCTGGCAGTTTCCGGGAAAACCTGCGCGGCGATCTATGATTCCATGGAAATTTATGGATCGACAAATGCAGACCTCTGGATCTATATGAATGGCGCAAATGACACCTATAACTACCCGACGTACTACTACAAATACGGGTGGGGAAATTACTCGGTCATGAGTATAGATTCGATGCATGGCAGGAATCCGAAAAGTGAGATTTACGTGCTCAACGGACTTCCGATGCCGCATGACACGGTCGCCAACGGCTATAACATCAATAACGTGTTCAGGAGGAACCTGTTTTCCTACAATCATATGATCGACTCGGTTGTTACGAATCGCCGGACGACCTGGCAGGCCGCAGGCCAGGCAGGCGTCTGGCTCGTGGATGTTTTTACTCCCATGGCAAAGCAGCCAATGGTCGATTCGGTGTACAATCCCGCCTATTTCTATGATTTCATCCATCCAAACCAGCAGGGTTATGATCTCATGGCAAAGCAGGTTTTCAAGGCGATGAGGGCGGCTTCAAGCTCGTTTTACAAATAAGTATTTCCAGCAGGCAATACCGGCGATGAATGTCCACGCTGAGAACCGCGCGACAAGGGGGACAGGCAAAAACGCAAGGCAGAGCGCTGTTGCACCGAGCCATGCGCCTCTGGAGGTTGCCCAGAATCTGACGTTGAACAGACCTGCGGCCCGGGAAGCGAGAACCATGCAGACGGCATACGATACCGAAGTCATGAGCGCAATGCCGGTCAGCGTGTAAAACACGTCGCGACCTGCCCAGACCGTAGCCCACAACAGGTTAGCCCCGATGTTGACACCCGCAGCAACATACACGGTGAGCGCAAGTTTCCAGTTCTTTCCGGCCGCAATCAGGATGGTACTTGACACATAAAAAGCCGCCTTGAAAAAATAGGCGAGCGTCAACGGGGCAACCAGCACGGTCACGCAGCGATATTGCTGCGCAATGAAATATCGGCCAAACAGGTGCAGCGAAACGAACGTCGGAAGCACCAGCATGAACAGGGAAATTACCACGGAAAACAACACAATGAGCGTTGAGGCATAACGCCTGAGACTATCATCCATTTCCCCGCCGCCCTCACGCACGTTGCGCAGATAATAGGGGAACCACATGCTATTGAACGCCTCTATGAAAAAGGATGCTGCAACGGCGACTTTTGCCGCGGCCGCGTAAAAACCGTTCGCCTGGTTGCCAAGAAGTCCGAATATGACATACCGGTCCGAAAGATCGATGCAGAACATGCCAAGGGCAACAAAGGTTAGAGGCATTCCCACGCGAAGAAGGGCTGGAAGGCACGAAAACGAAAATTGTGCAGGAACATACCGGTCAAGAATCATGCACACGATCCATTCCGCTATCGACGATAACGATTCTGCAACGATAACGGCCGTGATCCCTTTTACTCCGGAATGCAGCAGCGAAACAAGAAGCAATACCATGATCATGAGTCGCACGATCTTGGCCGCGCTAAATGCCGCAATTTTTTCCTTGATCCGCAACGACACCTTCGGAATCATTCCGCACACATCGGACAATGCCCATAGTATCAGCCACGGCGACAGTTCGCGGATAAGCGTGCCTGGAAAAGCAAGAAGCGAAACGAGATAAAATGCAACCCCGGCAACAAGGCATATTTGAAAAAGGAAGGAGAGGGCTCCGTCTTTACAGGCCCTTGAACCCAATGGATCGGCCGTATTCATTTTGAGCATCACGGCTGACGGAATTCCAAGCGGGATAAATACGACGGCAAGCGTCACCGTAGTTGTTATTATTGAGAACAGCCCGAATTCAGCCGGCGTCATGATGCGAGTGTAAAGGGCGATAAGCAGGAATCTGGCACCGGCGACCGCGACGTCTGCGGAACCGTAGAGTGCGCTTCCTTTGACCAGATGCCTGAGACTGAACGGGAAGGATCCCTTCGAGGTCATGGGTATTCCTACCATACTATGAAATAATGATGGAAGTGGCCTGGGGCGGGAAAATGTTCATGATCAGTACGGTTATGCACGTAATCAAATGCAGGTGCCTGCTTTAGCAACTATATATAAATTATCTACGCTTTTTGCGTAGATAATAATCTCAGCTACAGCAATCCACCAGCGACTTGTGCTGAGCTTGTCGAAGTAAGCAGGTGGGTTAGAGACATTCGCACACAACAAAATACTATTTACCTGTATCACATCAGGTATTTTTCTCATGCGACGTGGATGTAAATCCGCGTGAATCTCGGGAAAACCGTGGAAAAAGAAACGCATAAAAACTCCTTGTTCAGGTTTCTTGTGGCGGTATTCGCGGTTGCGGGAATTTTCTCCTGCTCCTGGAATCCCCTTGACCCCCACAAACAATACTGCACAATTTCCGTGCAGATCGAGGGCAAAGGGCGGGTGAGCCTGGAGCCGTCGCGGACAAAGGTGTACCCCGGAACCGACGTGACCATTTCCGGCCTGCCTGATTCGGGCAATATTTTCATCGGCATTTTCGGTGACGTGCGGTCAACGGACAATCCGCTTGTCACAACGGTCAAGGGCGACCTGGTCCTGACTGCCCACTTTGCGCGGGAGCCCGCATCCGGCATGGCCAGGATAAGCGCTGCCGGCCGGACATTTGTCATGGGATCGGCGTCCGACCAGGCCCAAAGCAATGAGAAACCGCCTCACAAGGTCCGGTTCACGTATGACTATTTCATGGACAAATGCGAAGTTACCCAAGGCGCGTACACAAGCCTCATGGGCAAGAACCCGTCCCAAGACAATGCGACCCAGGGAACATTCGGGATCGGCGACAGCTTTCCGGTTTACTACGTTTCGTGGTACGACGCTGCTCTGTTCTGCAATGCCCGGAGTAAGAAAGAGGGATACGACACGGTTTATTCCTTCTCAGCCCAATGCGGCGCTGGTCAGTCCTGTCCGTACGTGCTTGAAAACCTTGCCGTCAATTACGACCGCCTGGGATACCGCATGCCGACCGAAGCAGAATGGGAATATGCGGCCCGAGCCGGTTCTTCCACGGATTTTTCGTGGGGAGACGGCGTAACCGGACAAACGGCCTCATCTCAGAGGGCCTGGTTTGCGCAGAATTCCGGAGGACTTGCCCACCCGGTCGGCCGGATGCCGGCAAACGGCTTTGGCTTGTTCGATATGGCCGGCAATGTATCTGAATTTGTCAACGATTGGCTCGGAACGTACCCCGAGTCCCTTTCTGTCAACCCCGTGGGCCCTGCGGGCCTTCCGGTCGAACAATTCGAAGCCTCGTGGGAGCGGCCGGTCCGTGGCGGGTGTTTTGAACTTGGCCCGTCCTATCTGCGGCCGAGCAACCGTTCGGAGCCGTACCCGAACCCGGCGTTTACCGTGAGCCGCCACATCGGGTTTAGGACCGTGCTCGGCGTGTTTTTCGCCGACAGCAACGATGCACCCGTCCACGGCGCCGCCGACTCCCTGCATATTGCATTGACATGTGCAAAGTCTGATCTCGTCGGAGCAATCGGCACCTCACGCATCAAGATCGTATTTGTCAAAACAGACGGGGAACGGCGCAGGCTCTGCTACCTCGATTTCACCTCCCCGTCGGTCACGGTGCGGGAATTGCGGGATTCGGTTCCCGCCTATGGCCCAACGCTGTCGCCCAATGGTTCGTGGGTCGCTTCCAGTTCTCAAGGCATAGGCTTTGGCAGCCCGTCGCAGATCACCGTGCGTCGATGTAACGATTCGCTGAGCGAATGCCTCAGGACATCTCCCGGCGCCAGCGCCTACCTTCCGACGTGGTGGACAGACACCGCGGCAGCCGATACGTTCGTGGTGTATACCACCGGAGCATCGATGGACAATACTCCTGTATGGAAGACGGAAAAAACCATGATGCGGAAATTCTCCGCTCTATCATTCTTGGCAAGCCAGATTGAGTGCGCCGATACCGGCTCATTTCCGGGTGGCATGTCGAAAAATGCCGAGTTTCTGGCCAGCGGCTATCCGAATGCCTACTTGTACGATCGGAAATGGAACGACCTGTGGCGATTCTTCCTGCCGCCCTTTTCGGGCCGCAGCGATACGGCCCAGGTCTGCAACGTGTCCCTGACCCCGAGTTTTGAACATCCCGACGAGCTTTTGTTCCTTGATTTTGGATATAATGGAAAAAGCACGGTTGTCGGTAAGTCGTACGGATTTCATTCCGAATTGTTCCGTTGCAATTCTCAGACGCAGAGTTTTTCGCACGTGATGCGATGGTATGAAGCGCCCAAGGGTTTTTCCGAATGGGATGATGTCAGATGGTCGAACCATCCGGATTTTGCGATTGCGGTGGCGAAGTCCGAAGGGTCCGCAAGCGCCTCGTCCCTTTTCATCATCGACGTGCGGGATTCGATATACCTGAAAGTGGCGACCGGCGATGGGATAGGCGCACCGTATCTCTGGATAGATCCTGCCGACCTTTCCGAACAGCCGGATCCCTTCCACAGTTTTGCCAAGTATGATGTCGCGATGCGAGTCTACACGCAAACGCTTATAACGGAAAAATTGAAATTGTTCTGGAGTCACGTTAACACGATCAACGTCGGCGTTTTCGGCAGTTCTCCGGCAATGGATGGCATCGATCCTTCCGCAATGCATTCGGTGCGGGCGATCAACATGTCGACGCAGATGGGCGAACTGCTCCTGAGCCAGGTCTTGAGCACGGATTATTTCCTGACGCAGGTTCCGCAGCTCAAGGCCGTGGTGATAGGGCTTGACCCCGGATTTCTGGACACTTACGATCCGCCACAGGCCCCTTTTCTCAACGGGCTCTACGAAAGCGAAGGATTCCAATTTGACAAGATTCATGATTTCTGGCGATCCGGCATTCCGTCTCCCGTGGCGCAGAAGATTGCCGCCTTTAATTCGTCGTCATGGCCCGATTTCGATTCAACCGGATTTCTCATCACGCATGCTTCAGGCGGCTGGGGTCAGCCTGAGGTTGACAAAGCAGACTATCCATTCTCGGATTCGTCCCTTCAGCTCAATCTCGCCGGTATCAGGGCCCTTGGAGACACGCTTGCGGGACGCGGCATCCATCTTTTCGTTGTGGAGTTTCCGGAAAATCCCGCGTACGCAACAACAACGACGTCCATCGGCCGGTACGGACCCTCCAAGACGACCTACGACTCAATCAGCGCGCGGTTGCGATCATTGGAAAAAGCAAACTCCTATTTCCACTTTTACGATGCGAACAACTATGGCAACCACGACTATACCGATAGCGACGCGCTGGATGCAAACCATCTCGGCTATAACGGCGCTCAAAAATTATCCCGCCGGCTCGACAGCCTTCTCTCGGTTTACGTGAAGTAAGTGCAAACCCTTTCGTGCCGTGCTTTGAGCTCTCGAAGGTTTGTGTCTCCAAGAATTGTTTCTAGGAAGTATCGCCTTTTCTTGATCTGAATCAATGTTTGTGATTCGTATTCATGCCATATTCATGGTACAGAGTAGGTTGAACCTATCCCAAGGATCGAGAGCACATGAAACGGACCATTATTCTAATTGATGAAAACAAGTGCAATGGGTGCGGCGAGTGCATGCCGAATTGCCCGGAGGGAGCGCTGAGGATCATCGATGGCAAGGCGAGGCTTATCAGCGACTTGTTTTGCGACGGCCTGGGCGCATGCATTGGGCATTGCCCTCAAGGCGCCATTTCCACTGAGGAACGCGAAGCCGAAGCTTATGACGAAAAATCAGTCATGGAAAACATCGTAAAACAGGGGATCAATGTCATCAATGCACACATGGAACATCTCAAAAGCCACAATCAGACGCGGTTCTACAACGAGGCTTTGGAATTCTTAACAGCGGGAAACATAGCATTGCCAGTTGTGGAAAAAATTCATGACATTGCGCCCTCAGGGTGTCCGGGATCTGCGACGAAAACCTTTTCAAAAAGTGGCACGGTTGTTGAAGAAGATTCTGTGCGCAGCATGCCAGAACTTACCCATTGGCCGGTTCAACTTCACTTGATATCACCAATGGCAGCAGCTTATTCTTCGGCAGATGTGGTGCTTTCTGCAGATTGCGTCGCCTATGCGTACGCGGATTTTCATATGGACTGGCTTGCCGGAAAGGCGCTTGCGATTGCCTGTCCCAAACTTGATGAAGGCAAGGAAGAGTACGCGGAAAAAATTTCATCGCTCATTGATGATGCAAAAATAAATACGCTTACCGTCCTGACCATGGAAGTGCCGTGCTGCGCAGGACTTCTCAGGCTGGCACAGCAGGCGGCGGCATTGGCAAAAAGAAGGATTCCCCTTAAGTCGGTTATTATCGGCATCAAGGGAACAAAACTCTCGGAAGAATGGGTTTGATATGGTCAAACGATGCCCGGGATCCGATGCCATGCGAACACCGACGCTGGCCACGGAAAAATGTCCTGGTTGCGGAAAGGATATTGAGGTCTTTTCAACCGATGCGGTTGTAAAATGCCCCTCATGCGGCTGGAACGCGGACAATTATTTTCAATCGTGTTACAATTGGTGCAGATATGCGGATTTGTGCAAGGAAGACTTTAGCAACTCTATGTAAATTATCTACGCTTTTTGCGTAGATAATAATCTCAGCTAAAGCAATCCACCAGCGAAGCAGGTGGGTTAAGAAAGAAATAGAAATCCGCAGGGGCGATTCGTGAATACTCTTGCCAAAACCCGAGTCAGAAGGGGAAATTAGATAATGGGAATGTTTTGTTACCAATGCGAGCAGACGGTCGGCGGAACAGGATGTACGAGCATGGGCATGTGCGGTAAGCACCAGGACGTCGCCGGACTGCAGGACCTCATGGTGCACCAGCTCAAAGGAATCGGGTATCTTGCCCACAAGGCACGGCTCTTGGGCAAGGTCGATGACGAGGTGAACCGTTACACCGCCGAAGCCCTGTTCTCAACGATAACGAACGTGGACTTTGATCCGGACCGGCTCATGCACTGGATCAACAAAGGCGAATCAATGCGGCAAAAGCTGCTTGCAATGGTGCCTGTCAAGGAACGCGGGGATGCGCCCGACTCGGTTTCGTTTGCCTCAGGCAAAACCGCGTCCGATTGCCTGTCCCAGGCCTCGGAATTGACAATACTGAATTTTCACACCGACCCCGACATCCGCTCGCTCGAACATCTGCTTCTGTACGGGTTAAAAGGACTGGCGGCGTACGCCGACCATGCGGCCATCCTGGGGAAAAAGGACGATGCCGTTTTCGGATACATGCACAAGGCGCTTTCCAAACTCAACGATTCTTCCCAAACCCTCGAAGATCTTGTTCCTCTCGTACTCGAATGCGGCACCGTCAATATTCGTTGCATGCAGCTCCTTGACGAGGGCCATACTTCCCGGTTCGGACACCCGCAGCCCGTAAACGTTTCCACGGCACGCAAAAAGGGACCTGCAATCGTCATCAGCGGTCATGACATGGCGGACCTTGAAGAACTGCTCAAGCAAACCGAAGGCAAAGGCGTAAACGTCTATACGCACGGCGAAATGCTGCCGGCGCACGGGTATCCGGGTTTACGGAAATTCAAACATCTCGCCGGTCATTTCGGCACAGCCTGGCAAAACCAGCAGAAAGAATTCGAGGCTGTTCCCGCCGCGTTCGTGTTTACCACAAATTGCATCCAAAAACCCCGCGACAGTTACAAAGACCGCGTGTTCACCTGCAACCTCGTGGGCTGGCCCGGCGTTCCGCATGTCAACAATCGAGATTTCGCACCGGTGATCAAGAGGGCAATGGAACTCGGCGGCCTGGAAGAGACAGGCGGCAGTGTCATGCCCACGGGCTTTGCCCGTACCGCCGTGCTGTCGCACGCAGGAGCAATCGTCGACGCGGTGAAGAGTGGGGTGATCAAGAGGTTTTTCGTCATCGGCGGGTGCGATGGCGCAAAACCCGGGCGAAACTACTATACGGAGTTTGCTCAAAACGTCCCGAAGAATTCCGTTATCATAACCCTTGCGTGCGGGAAATTCCGCTTCAATACGCTTGATTTCGGCGCCATCGGCGGGATTCCCCGGTTCCTTGACGTAGGGCAATGCAACGACGCCTATTCGGCGGTCGTCGTGGCGCAGACCCTTGCCCAGGCCTTCAAGTGCACTATCAATGATTTGCCGTTGTCGTTCGTGTTGTCGTGGTATGAACAGAAAGCGGTGGTCGTTCTTCTATCGCTTTTGTCGCTTGGCATTAGAGGAATCAGGCTCGGGCCGTCACTGCCTGCGTTCCTCTCGAAAAATGTGCTTGCGTTTCTCGTAAAAACGTTCGACATCAAGCCGATTACGACGCCAAATGAAGATTTAAAGGCGATATTTTCTTAGAGTCTATATATGGATTATCTACGCTTCCTGCGTGGATAATAAAATCAGATATAGCAATCCACCAGCGAAGCAGGTGGGTTAGAGCTGACAACTATTTTATCAAGAGTAATGCAAAGGAGTCATCCATGAAAGCTGTTGTCAAAACCGACCTTTGCATAGGCTGCGGCCTGTGCGTCGACATTTGTCCCGAAGTGTTTGTCCTTGGAGACGACAACATCGCGAAAACCATCCTTGACCCCGTGCCCGCGGAGATCAAGGATAAGTGCACCGATGCGGCAAAGAACTGCCCTGTTGAAGCAATCGCGATAGAAGAATAGGAAGACGGCTGGGGCGAAAAGATGGCATCGTCGGAACATCATCTTTTTTTTGCGTCGCGTATCGAAAACGACACGGTATTCCTTGACATTGACGAAAGCCGCCATGCACGATCGGTGCTCCGGTTTTCGGCCGGGGAGACCATGTTTGTCGGCGACGGCAACGGCGCGGTCCATGAATGCCGCATTGCAGCACAATCGTCGGGACTGGTCAGCGGCTCCATAGCGTCAACGAAGGCGTTTTCGAAGCCCGCATGCACCATAAACCTTTTCGTCGGGCTTTGCGACCGCGATAAGTTCGAAGGAATGGCCGAAGACCTTGCCGCGCTCGGAGCGGCAATGATCGTACCCATGCTCTGCAGGTATTCCCAAAAGCCATGGTGGAACGAATGGGACAAGCATGCTCTCCGCGTCCACAAGAAGCTGGTCGCGGGGATCAAGCAGTCGCGAAATCCCTGGCTCCCCCGATGCACCAGCCCCATGGAGTTTTCCGATGTCTTTCCCCAAACTGAATCGACGTTCATCATTGCGGCCGAAGCCCGAGCAGGACGCTTCACCGATGCATGCGATAAAATCAAGCTGGCCCGTGCAATCTCCTGTTTCATCGGGCCGCCCGGGGGGTTTGCACCGGACGAGCTTGAAAAATTGAAAGCAGCCGGCGCTGTTTTTGTTTCGCTCTCGGAATACCGGCTCAGGACCGAATTGGCAGCGGTCTCACTATGCTCGGCAATAAGAATGGCATGTGCTGCTTCGGCATGACCGGGTCTTGTTAGCGCAGGACGTAGGATAGTCCAAGGAAGAAAATGTTTCCAAGCCAGGATTCGCGATAGGGCATTTCATACAGGGGAAAATCCTGCTTTATTCGGTACGATACCGGGTACAGGTACCTGAAATAGTCGGTCAAGGAAATTCCGAACCGCCTGCTCAATGCAAAATCGCATCCCAATCCTGCCGATACGTTGAAAGAAAAGCTCACCTCGCTGATATACTTCCTGTCTGTATAGATAATCTCCTGGCCGGGGTCGTTGAGAAGAAAGGTTCGTTCCTGCGACCATACACCGTTCAGTCCGGCGCCTGCAAGGACAAAGGGAAAGACTTTTCTGGAATGCCAAGGTGCCAGATGAAGTTGGGGCTCGATTCCTGCGTGATAGTAGAACATATGCACCGTGACCGTTTCGGCTGTAAAAAGCGTGTCGTCAAGCGCGTCATGGAAATCCACATAGACCCCGATTCGAAACCTCAGAAGCGGGGAAACCGGGGTGTTCATCCCCAGCGCAAGCCCAAACCCGAGCATGCCGCTTCTGGGAACCTTAACACCTTTTTGAATATCCTGCACGTCGATTTGGGCGTTTCGGCCATCGTACGTAAGAAGCGGTCCCAAAAATAAGGAACGCCGCGAAATAACCGCAGAAACCGAATCATTGTTTTCACCAATTTCTGCAAAACCGGAACCAAACAGCAAGGCAACAAGAAGAGGAAAGCAAAGAAGTCGACAGTGCATGTTGTGAAAATACTTTGCGGCGGAAAGTATTGATAGACAAGCCTCTTTGAGGTATTTTACTCGTGATGAAAAATCTCAAACTCTATTTCAGGATGCTCGGATATCTCAAGCCTTATATCCCGATGCTCATTCTGACGATTGTCATTTCACTCCTGGTGGTAAGTTCAGAATCTCTTTCCTTGTGGTTTTCGAGTTCCCTGATCAACGCGATTTTCAAGCCGGATACCTTTTCAATGACAAGGCCGGCATTTCAAATCAATAACTTCAATGAAACATTGAAATACTGGACGTATCTGCTGATCAAAAGAAACAACGCATTTGACTCCCTGAAGATAGCGTGTTTTTGCGTGATTTTCTTTTTTCTGACCAAGAATGTTTTCACGTACTTAAAGTCTCTCATAACGGGAAATCTGAACTATTTCATCACCAGGGACATGCGGAATCACCTTTACGGACACGCGCTTGTCCTTCCGGTCACCTATTACGACCGCAACCGATCCGGCAATATCATTTCGCTGATGTTCAACGATATCGCGGCCATCAACAATTCCATGACAGGCACGTTTGAGAAAATCATCACCGACCCCCTTCGGCTCATCTTTTTCATCGCAATCATGACCATCATCAGCCCCAAGCTGACACTTTTTGTTTTCACGATTTACCCGATCCTGGGGTTCCTGATAGCCCAGATCGGGCGCACCGTCAGGCGCAGGAGCAAGCGCTCTTTGGAAAGCATCTCCGGCCTCTCCTCAATCATGCATGAAACAGTCAATTGCATTCGCGCTGTCAAGATGTTCGGCATGAACGAGGAGGAAACGGAAAAGTTCAAAGGGGAGAACCAATATTTCACAAAGACCTTGTTCCGCTCCCAGATTTTCAACGCGCTCTCGAGCCCGCTGACCGAAGTTCTCGGCGTGATGCTGGTTGCCGGGCTCTTGTGGTTCGGAGGCAGGGACGTCCTTTTGGGAAAAAGTTTCACTGCCGAGGATTTTCTCCGCTTCCTTGCGTTTCTTTTCATGATGTTCCAGCCGATCAAGTCGCTTTCTTCCGTCAATAATTCGATTCAGAACGGCCTTGCGGCGGCCGAGCGCGTTTTTGAGCTCATCGATACGCCGCCCGAACGGCTGACGCCCGTTTCGTCAAGTGTCATTCCCCGCTTTGAAAAAGAGATCCGTTTCGATGCGGTTGACTTTACCTATCCGGAAACCTCGACGCAGGTGCTGCACTCCGTAAGCTTTACCGTCAAAAAGGGCCAGGTGGTCGCACTCGTCGGATCCAGCGGGTCGGGCAAGAGCACGATTCTTGACCTCTTGCCGAGATTTTACGAGATTTCAGCCGGATCCATCGCTATCGATGGCGTTGATTTGAGAGATTTCAATCTTGTCGGCCTGCGCCGGCTTTTCGGGATCGTTTCGCAGGAAACCATCCTGTTCAACGACAGCGTGTATAAAAACATCGCCTATGGCATGGCGGAAGCATCCAAAGACAGGGTCATAGAAGCGGCACGATCCGCGCAAGCACTGGAATTTATCGAAAAAATGCCGGCAGGACTGGACACGGTGATCGGCGAGCGCGGCGTCATGCTTTCGGGCGGGCAACGCCAGCGAATCTCCATAGCGCGGGCACTCTTGAAGAATCCCGAGCTCCTGATTCTTGATGAGGCGACGTCCGCGCTTGACACGGAATCAGAGCGATTGGTGCAGAGCGCAATGAACAATCTCATGAAAAATCGCACCGCCCTGGTTGTTGCGCACCGGCTTTCCACGATTGCGCATGCGGACAAGATCCTCGTGCTGGAAAACGGTCGCTTGACGGAACAGGGAACGCATTCGGAACTCCTCTCTCTTAACAAACGGTATAAGTACCTCTACGATATGCAGTTCTCCATCGGGACGCCAGCGCGATGAACGATCGGCGGACAAACTCCCCGGCAGGCGGAAAATCCGGGCGCGAGCCAATGCTTTCGCTGATTATCGCCGTATACAAAAGGGCTGATTTCCTGGAAAAGATTCTTCTCAGTCTGCAGAACCAGACGATGAAGAATTTTGAGGTTGTCGTTGCCGACGATGGTTCTGGCCCTGAAATAGCGGAACTCATCAACCGGTTTGCAGACTCGTTTTCCGTTCCGGTCAAACACGTGTGGCACGAGGACAAGGGGTTCCGGAAAACCGTTATTGCGAACAAGGCCGTGGCCGCGTCATCGGCAGGGTATCTGGTTTTTATCGACGGCGACTGCGTGCTTCATCATACGTTTCTTGAGAGCCATTTCCGCCACCGGAGAAAGCGTACGGTCCTCGCAGGCCGGCGGGTCATGCTTGACAAGGACATCACGGGCAGGGTGAGAAATGAGGACATCGCCTCGCGCCGGATCGAGCGCCCGTGGTATTGGTGGCGCCATTGCGAGCCCTCGGACAGGAAACACGGGCTCTTCGTGCCGGGCCTTTTTCAAATTGAAAACATGCTGAAGAAGGGGTATTCGTTTTACGGCAGCAACTTCTCGATTCACAAAGAAGATTATTGCGCGGTAAACGGGTACGACGAGCGAATCGTCGGCCGGGGAATCGAAGACGACAATCTCCGGGAACGGCTGAAACTTTCCGGCGTGTCCATCCGCTCCGTCACGCGGGAAGCGATCCAGTACCATCTATTTCACGACTCGGACCCGGTGCCTCATTCAAAAGAGGCAATAGCCGAGTTTTGCTTTCCGAAAAAACCATGGGCGGACCAGGGAATGGTCAAGACAGGAACCATGCCCCATGATTAATTTGTCAATTGTCACCGCGGTCCACAATCAGATCGAATACAACCGTTTGTTTCTTGAAACGCTTGAAAAGTACACGTTCAATCCCTATCAACTCATCATCGTCGACAACGCCTCCCATGACGGTTCCGCGGAATTGTTTGAAAATCACGGAGCCACGGTCATAAGAAACGGGTCCAATCTGTGCTATGCGTGCTCGCAGAATCAGGGTCTTGAAAAAGCCACTGCGCCGTATGTCGCATTTCTCAATAATGATATCTGTCTTTCAAAGAACTGGGACAAGAGGCTGATCGATTACCTCGATGCCTTCCGGCTTGATGCTATTTCTCCGAGCGGCATCGAAATGATGGAAGACGAAACCTTGACGCACCGGGCGATGCGTCGTTGGCGCCGAGTCAATGTCCTTCAGCGGCTGCGTGCGGCCGCGGGCTTTCGCTATTCAGCCGCAACGCTTCGCAGCCTTGTCAGGCGCATGTACGGCGATTGGGAAAGATTTACGGAAAAACGAAGCGCAAAGTTCCAGGGATTTCTGTATCCCGGCATATCCGGAAATTGCGTTGTCGCGCGGCGGACCCTGTTCGAAAAAATCGGCCCCTGGAACCCGCTGGTCGCGTCCGCCGACTGGGACCTTCAGCTCCGTCTTGTCAAGCGCCAGGGCGAACAGGGCGATGTCCGGCAATGCATGATCGCCGGCGACGTGTTTGTCCATCATTTCATCCGGGCGACATTCCGTTTAGTCAAATCGCCACGCTCATGCGGACATGCCCCCCGGGAGATGGCCGACGCCTATCCGGAAAAGGACCTGCGCTATCTGACCCGTCCCAAAGTGTCGCTTATTATTGCCGTGCATAACAGACCTGAATTTCTTGAAAAAGTCTTTGCAAGCCTTCTCAATCAGACACTTCGGGATTTTGAGGTCGTCGTATCAGATGACGGCTCTGGCCCGGCAATCTCCGAGCTCATCAAGCGATGGGACTCTGGCGCGAAATTCAAGTACCCCATTGCCCACGTGCGGCAGGAGCATAAGGGGTTTCGCAAGACGATTGTGGCCAATACTGCGGCCGTCAGGTCCCGCAGCGGTTACCTCTGTTTCATCGACGGTGACTGTATCCTGCACCACAGGTTTCTCGCGGATCATTATGCAACCAGGAAGGTTGGAACGGTTTTGTCCGGTCGCAGGGTCATGCTTGGCGAGGAACTTACGGCAAGGATGACCATGGACGACATTCGGACGCGGAAGATCGAAGCGCCGTCCTTCTGGATCGGACATGCGCAGAGGTCAAGTATCAAGCATGGCGTACGGCTTGCGGCAATTGCAGCCGTCGAAGATGCCTGGCGGTCGAACAAGAATTACTGCATCCTTGGCAGCAATTTTTCCGTTTTCAAAGGTGACTTCTATCGCGTCAACGGTTACGAAGAGGCCATCATTGGCAGGGGTTTGGAAGACAATAACCTTTCAAACCGCTTCAAGGTAGCCGGCATCAGAATCAGGACCGTTGCCCGTAAAGCCATTCAATATCACCTGTTTCATTCCTCTGATCCGGTGCCGCATAGCAAAGAAACTATCGCGCGTTGGGGAACGCCCAAAGCCTTTCGTGCGGAACAGGGTATCTTGAAATCCACCTGAATCCTGCGGCACGGCGTTTGCTTAATTATATTTGATATAGTGTTTCAACATATGTCATTAGAAGGAGACGCCTTCCCATGAAAAAAGTTTGTGCCCATTTCGCTGTAATGTGTGCTCTCGTTGTTTTTGCAGTATCAACCGTGCGGGCCGAAGGTTGGGCCACGGGAGCAGGAAGTTGCTATGCAAAAGGTGACAAAATCCTTGATATCGGAATCCCGTTCCCGTTTTTTCAACTCGGCGTTCATGGAGCGTTCGATTATGGGGTTCATGATGCGATATCGGTCGGCGGCGGAATGGGCTTTCATTACAATTACGCTTATTTGGGCTTTACCGGCGGTAACACCTATGTTACTTTTTTGGCGCGCGCGGCGTTTCACCCGTTTAATCTCAGTGCTCTGCAAGACAAAATCAAGATACGCGATAAGCTGGATGTGTATGGCGGCCTGACGTTGTTCGCCGGACCTTCCTTGAACGGGGGCGACTTCCTTTTCCCGCTGCGCGAGTACTTCGGCGCGCGCTGGCATTTCTCGCCGAAGATTTCCGCCTTTCTCGAAGATTGCGCCGGCTTCGGCTACCTTGACGGAGGGATATCGTTCAACCTCTGATTTCTCTGCAAATATTGTTGAGCCCAACCATCGCTGCCCTACTCGCAAAGCAGTAGGGTAGCGATGAAATAACACTAACCACCGCTCGACCATCAACACCGATTCCACCTCAGGATTCTGAGCCAAAGCTTCTAGTCAGAGCCTTGACTGGAGGCGTAATCGCCTCTGCAAAAAACGGCCTCAGGGCCAAGAATGTTCTCCGTTTCTCAAAGAATCCTCAAACCAAACTTTTGTTTCCATATAAACAAGCAACCTTTTTTCAAGGAGGTCATTGTGGATTGGATGAAGCGGTCAAGAGCAGGAAGTGCGATGTTTTCGTTTTGTTGTATTCTGGCCTTGTTGGCACAAGCACCCGTGTTTGCGGACAATGTATGGACAGGAACAAATACGACAGGCGCGACAAATAGAACCGGCGTAGTCTCTATCGGCACTACAAATGCGCCGGCAAGCGCCACGAAATTAATGATCAACGGCGCGGCTGCCATCGGCTATTCTTCAGCAGGACAGACGGCGCCTTCCAACGGCCTTGCGGTAAGCGGCTCCGTAAGCGTCGGCACGACGACACCATATTCTGGTTCTGGAGTAACGTCTTTAACGATAAATGCATCATCGTATCCCATATTAGCATTACAATATAGCGGAACTAATTTGGGCCAAATAATTGGATATTCCGATAATCTTACAATAAATACAAATGGGAATCGGTATATGGCATTGTTTACAAATGATGCAGAACGGCTGCGTATTACAGCAGCAGGCAGCGTCCTGATCGGCACGACCGCCAACCCCAACAGCACCTATAAGCTTGCCGTCAAAGGCAAAATCGCCGCTCAGGAAGTTGTCGTGACCCAGACCGGATGGAGCGATTTCGTTTTCAAAGATAGTTACAAACTGAAACCGCTCGATCAGGTTGCTGATTACGTCAAGAAAAACAAGCACCTTGAAGGCGTCCCGACTGAAGCCGAAGTGAAAAAGAACGGCATGTCGGTCGGCGAGATGCAGGCAAAGCTCCTGGAAAAAGTGGAAGAACTGACGTTGCATATGATCGAGATGAAAAAGGAAAATGATGAGTTGAAGACGAAGGTTGGTGAACTTCAGACGAAAATTGAAAGATAGACGACCAGGGTGAAGTGTTCGGTTTCCAAAGGAATTAAAACGAAAGGCAAAAATCATGAATAAGAAGACAACAGCTCTTGCTCTCATGCTCTTCTTGCTGATTGTCACAATCGTGGCAAACGGTGAAATGGTATGGCCAGGGGAACAGAAGTTTGCAGGATACACGACATTTGACCAATTGAAGGCTGTGTTCGATCAGGACACGAGTAGATATGGACGCAGATATCTGGTTCAGGCCTTGCCGTTTTTTGCGGAAAAAAACAAGATCGCTTCTGCGCCGCCAGCGTGGCTGGTCAGGGAAATAGGTAAAGCGGATATTTCAAATGATCAAAATCTTGCTCTTGAAGGAGTAATTGCAACCCAGAGACTGAACATTCATGGCCTTTCGGACACACTTATAGGCGTTTACCGAAAAGCAAGAATGCGCTGGGCGGGTGACATGAGGCGCATACACATGTCGATAATAGGCTGTTTGGTATCCTTCAACAGTCCTGAATCCAAGGGTGCATTGGCGAGCATTGCCGCGACTCCTTTGCCAGCCAAGATCGCGACAGATATTGTGCCAGCGCTCAAAGGACTAGGCCAGATAGGTGACAGTTCATGCATTAACACGCTCAACGGTATTTCGGCAAGGTTGCTGTTGTCGAAAGATTCCATAGTTGCACTTAAACAAATCTCGCCTGCATCCGTTGACACTGTTCTTGCCAACAAACTCCTACAAATAAGCGGCCTGGCAGATAGAGTCAAACAAACGATCCTTGCGAGAGGAAGTGTACGATGAAAAAACTAATCATGGTTGGAATAGTCTTTTGCTTGTCTTGTGCCTCGGGAATCAGTGCCAAAGTTCTTGTCGTTGTAGAGAATGATTATTACACTTCAAACCAGGCGTATGTCGACCAATATATTTCCGACGTTACTAAAATTGATTTTAAGAAGGTTGATCTTCAGCTGTACAGCAGATGTTTTGAATGCGGTACTACGCAGGAAATATGCTATCCGCTATGGACGATAATACGGAACGAGTACCAGAATAGTTACGACCCTTCAAACCCAGATAACTGCCTGGAGGGGGTGGTGTTGGTGGGCGATTTGCCAGTTGCTTGGAGAGCCGATACTCAATTATGGTCATGGGAAGAGGATGTCCCAGATGATAGGTACTTCATGGACATTTGCAATAATGTCACTCATGTCTGTTACGCTTCAGATGCGGACGTTTGGGATTTTGATGCTGTTAGAAACCTCTTTACAAATTACCGTTACGGTAGCGGCGATTCTCACGTGGACATCTGGGTTTCCCGCATAATGGCGGATGAAATACGGGGGTTAAGGGATGGTCTCAACGTCATGGATGAATACATCATTATCAATAACTATTTTACACGACTCCATGAACGCATGACCCAACCTGCAAAAGTCCCGCCAAGAGCGTTTGTCATGGGGGGAATTTCCGAATGGTCTGATCATGACCCAATCACCAAATTCGGTTTCACTAATTTGAATCTCAACCAAGTCTTTAAGTTCGACTTTCCTGATAGCCGACCGGCAAACTGGCTTCTGCAGCTTGTTTGGGGACCTCGTGGCGGTACGACCCTGGGGGCGTTCAACGGCACTCGCTACTCCGACGTAGCAGGGCAGAATCATATTGAGATGACTTGTCAACAGCTGTGGGATTACAAAGGCAGTACAAGTATTACAATCCCATCTTGGGATACACTGGGATATGAATGGGCTGCTCTCTATGAGCATTCCCTTTTTAGTCACCATTCATTTAATCAATCTCCTGATGATCAGGACGATCAAACGCCCTTCGGCATATTTACCGATGCAACATTGGCGGAACAATGGGACCCAAGCAATTTGAATGTTTCGGGAGCTGCATACTATAACAATTCCGCGTACCTCTACAACCCAGACAATAACGCGTCAAATCCGTGGGGTGCCATTTGCGGTAGAGGCGAGAGATCGATATTCAAGGCACTCATACCCACCGGCGCAGGCGGCACTTACCGCATCTATATCAACTATCCCTCAAATCCCAATAACAGCAATTGGGTGTACGGGTATGTTCATTCCTGGGCTCGAGACTATAGTTTCTCCCCATATACGGGGCATACTAGGGTGTTCGGATTGCTCGATCGTGATTCAGTGGAGGGTTGGCATTTAGGCTTGTCCAAAATAGATGCAATTGATATGACCGTTCACAATCCTGTCTACACCTATCCTGGCACCAATTTTGAATGTATCCATGACTTGAGCGGAAATTTGGCTGATTTTTCATTTAATGACAACGACACCGCTTGGATTGAGCCACAAGCGGATGCAGGCAACCTGATAGCTGACGCAGTAATGCTTGTTCCGACGGGTGGTGGCAGTCCAATCATAATTGACAATTCAGATCCGGGCTTCGCCAGCAACAACTGGTATGACCGCGCATTCTTGGATATGCAAGATGAAGACATGGTCAATCATCATTCAATATCAAAGGTACCATTTATCGTGAGTTCCGGGTGCGATGTCGGTGACTATATGGGTTGTTACGACCCGGCGGATTGGTATCATGAAATATTCCAAACTTCACCCCATATAGAGAACGACCTTGGATTACTGTATGGCATGGCGCACAGCGGGTTGATTTCTCTCACTTCTGCAATAAGTTACCCTGGAGGTTCCGTCAATCTATTCTCTCCTTTCACATCGGAGCTTGCGGGAAAAGATTGCCACGGCCAGCCAAACACGTTTGGGGATGGTTTGATTGCTCAATATAACACAACAGTTCCTAGTTATTCCACAAACGATTTCAATATACCTTTAGTACTAATTGGCGCCGGTACTTTGAGAGCTGACTGCAACGCCTACGTTCCATATGGAACTCATATGACGAGTCTGATCGATATGCAGATAACAGGAACATATTCACACAGTTTTCCCGACACATTGATCTGGATGCAGAACTCCAGTGTGACATCAACAGGAAACTGTGCACTGAGCGGCAAAGAAATCAGGATCTATGCCGAAAGCGATTTGCAGGGAGCAGTAGATATTCTTGCGCAATGATCACCGATCACCGCTCAAGGAATCTGTTTTCTGACAGAAAACGATATTCTTTGCTTCGAGTTGAAAATTGCGCAGTTTTAGTATATTGTTTAGGTAGGGCCTGGATTTCTAATAACAAGGTGGAGGTGCAATCATGAACAAAATCCTTAATATGCTCCCATTATGGTTTTCCGCTCGTACGAAAACCTCGCTAATCACGACAATAATGTTGGGGACTTTTTCCATTCTCGCGGCGCAAGATAATTGGATGTTACACTCCATAGTACCAACTTCAAACTGCTTGCGTTGTATTATTTCCACGAGTCCTGCTCGTCAAGGAGGTATCCGCCTTGTCTGTGGAGATTCTGGCACGATCATTTCGTCTGCCGATAACAATACTTGGACCGTACTGCAATCAGGCACAACAAGCGATCTCTTGGGAATTCTGCCAAATGTTGCGGTTGGGAAAAATGGCACAGTAGTCTCAACCGCAGTTGGAGCTTCCTGGCACAGCCAAATATCTAGAACAAAATGGAACTTCGGGGGATTAGCCCGCAGGAACCTCTACGTTGCTGTTGGGGATAGCGGCTTGATCCTGACATCTCCGGATGACTCCACATGGACGACTCAAATATCCGGTACCATAAAATGCCTAAGGGCGATTTCTTGCAATATGTCTCCCTATGCAAATCCGAGTCCGTCGCTTATTGTGGTTGGAGATAGTGGAACAATACTCACGTCACCGGACGGAATTATCTGGAGCAGTCAAGTTTCAGGCACGAAAAGGAATCTTAATTCGGTAGGGTTTGGCTATTTGAGCACTGTACCCACTCTCGTAGTCGTCGGCGATAGCGGAACGATTCTCACTTCGCTGAATGGTGTAATCTGGAACGGCCAGACATCTGGCACAACAAATACCCTCAGGTCAATATTTACCGCCACAGATGCCTTAAATTTCGAAGCATGTCTTTATGTCGCTGTAGGAGACAAAGGCACGATCCTTTCATCAAGAACTAGAATAGGTTCCAGCCCGGGCATCGCGTGGACTTCACAAGTGTCCGGGACGACCAAGAATCTGTATGGCGTTACCTCGACTGATTTCGATTCATTAATGGTTGTCGGTGATAGCGGTACGATTCTGACGTCATACTACAAACCTTTGACCACGAAAATAGAACAGGGAAAAATTACTGAAAGATGGCAATGGGTTTCCATATCCAATCGATTCGTAAACTATTCATTAGCAGAGCCATCGCAAATATCAATGACCCTGTACGACATTAAGGGAAGGCTTGTGAAAACACTCATTAACCAGATTCAACAGCCACGCTCATACTCAGTTGCGATGCCGCAGAATGTCTCGCCTGGGGTGTATTCGGTGGCCTTTAGGGCGGGAAATCAAAGAATTAACAAGATAGTATTTGCATCAGGAAAGTAAAACTCAGGGACAAAAATGGTTGAAGGCGCGTAGCCGGAGGAAGTCATGAAAAGAATCGAGGTTCTTGAGTTCCCTAAGACGTTGGGAACGGTACTACCCTTATTGCTTATCCTTGCAATCTTTTCGTCTAAAGGCGCAATTCCCGACTACGTTGAAGGCCTTGACACAACGGATGTGAATGGCTATAGTCCCGATTCGACTTTCGCGGCAAACAGCATCGGTATTATCAGAGCGGCGCACGGCATCTTCTATTATTCAGGTGGCTCAGGTTTTTTTCATTATTCCTTTGATGATATCAAAATGGCTTATCAAGGCAACTACGGGAGCTTTGGTGGTCTTCCGACATCAGTTTGTTTCGTAATCAGGAGAACCGATAGTACTTATTCCAAATTCCAGGTTCTAAGGAAACTTGCAAGCGGTCAATACGAATACAGGTTTGGCACAAATATGATACCAAATGATCGGATGTTAGAAAAGGCTGATTATGACCGCTCGGTCCGGTACAAACCAAACAATGCAAGATTCAACTATCAGTATCTAGGATGTGATACAATCTTTTGGGACACGCCGCTGCCCAATGATAATCACCTGCTTGGTTATGAAATTTACAGGACAAAGATCGGCGCAATTATCGACACGGCTGGACCAATAAATCTTGATCAATGGGATTCCGTTGCCTTTGTCGATTCAAGCAAGAGGTCAGTATTTATTAGTCCAACCGATCGATTTTATCAGAATATTGTCGCGGTATATACTGAGGGCAAATCTGATTTTCTACAAGGCTGGACCCAGTTCGTGCCAGCGGTTGGCATCAAAGAGCTCTTACCATCTACACAAAAAACAAGAAGTGGAATTGCATTGGAAAAGACACCCAACGGCTATTCTATTAATCTTAATTCCTTGGCTGGGCATGCGAATCCCCTATCGGTCACAATTTATGATCTTTCTGGGCAAAAAGTGTTGATGTCAACTGTTTCCAAGGGAAATCGCCTATTGTTGAATACTGCTGCCCCGAAAGTCCTAGACGGGCTGTATCTCGTTAACGTGAAATTGTCAGACGAAACAGTTCTTAGTCAAAAAGTCATGATCTCAAGGTAACGGCGGCAATTCGGGAGCCTGTCAAAAGAGCACGGTCGCAGAGGATTGGGAAAGAAGGGACGGTGTCAATTATTACACTATTGTCATCTTCCGTTACCCCTCCGCCCGAACGACATGGCGAAAAACCTGGATTCCCTTCGCTCTTCAACATCTGCTATATTTAACAAAGAAGGCAATGAAGGAGGGCTATGTATCCGACGCTTCCAGCAGAAACACGAAAAGGCAGTCTTGTAGAAATACAAACCAGAGGTTCTAATTATGAAGCAAAATGAGATCGTCAAGGAAATAACTAAATTGGGCTTGTCTGAAAAACTGATCTTAGTTGAAGATATCTGGGATGAAATTGCCCGCAATAATGAGCAGGTACCCATGCCGGAATGGCAAAAAACGGAGTTGGAAAAACGATATCGAGATTACAAGAATGGGAAGCTCAATCTTTACAATTGGAATGTTGTTCATGAGAAACTCAGGAATAAGCATAAATGACTCTTCGCTATACGGACAGGTCAATAGCTGATGTGGATTCGGCCTTTGCATGGTATGAAAAACAAAGAAGAGGGCTTGGTTTTGAATTCCTTGATTGTGTCGAAGTATCGCTCCACAAAATCATCGATTTTCCAGAAATTTACGAAACTTGCTATTCTAATTTTAGAAGGTGTGTAATTCGAAGATTTCCCTTCTTGATTTTTTATACTGTGGAAGCGCATGAAATTGTAGTTCATTCTGTTTTTGATAGCAGGCAAGACCCAAAAAAACGGCCATGACAAATCGTCCGCCTCTGATTCACGGTGAAGTTTTTCTGCTCCCATCCTCTCCCTTTCAAACATCCTTCAATAGCACATAATTCTTGAATCCGCCGATCTGCCTGCCTCCCAAGAACTTTTGCTCTAAAGATGTCAGAAAGCGGTACTTGAACTTGTCGTGATGGTAATGCGTGCTGTCCGGTCCGGTGTCCGCCAGAAGATGCTTCCAATTCATTTCTTGAATCCTCTTATCCATTACTTTCGGATGTGTTCCCGAAAAGACAAACCGTTTGTCAAGTGGCCCGTAATCAAAGGTGTCGCTAGCATCTTTATAGAATTTCTGTGTTTCCCCTTTGCCCAGGTAGGTTGTCACAATCTCCACGTTGCGTTTCTGCATAAGCCGCGGGTCCCGGACATATCCATAGTGGTATATCTCGGCGCCCGAAAGACCGACGTGAAGCTTCTTGCCCTTTCTGCAAAACGACTGGGCATCGCCGATCGATTGCACGCCGATATTGTTCCGGAAAACACGGATTTCATAGGGATACCAGGCATGGCCTGCCTGAAAATGGTCATAATCTCCCCAGAAATGCCGGTACCCGATCAACAAACCTTCAACCTTCTCAACGCTCAAAAGTTTCCCGCATCTCCGTGAGACGATGTCAAGGTACTTTTCATGCATCACTTCATCAGCCTGAATATAGAAGCACCAATCGCCTTTGCATTGCGAAAGGGCGATATTTGTCTGCTGACTGTAAATCAAATTCTTGAGTTTTTCCCTGTCTGTCCACTCCGTGTCGATGATACGGATTTTCGGAGAGCCTATTCCAATGATCATGTCCCTGGTCCGGTCGCCCTCGTCTCCTTTGCCCACTGCGATAACAAACTCATCGCAGATCGGCAGTATCGACCGGATCGACTCCGCGATCGGATACCCGAGCTTATCTGCATTGCGGGCGAATGAGAAGCCGCTAATCCTCATACCTGTTTCACTCTGCCTTTTGAAAGCTTGGTCTTAAAAGTCCACGTCGAGTCTGTTCCCCGAATGCTGATTCGCTTGACCTCGAACGCGTTTTTCAGGGGCAGACGGTTCACGCGGTTGCCGATGCGGAATGCAAGCCTGATCCCTGACCGCGCGAAAGACTCGACCATGCTTTTACAGGTGGCCTTGTCGTCCGGCCTGCCGCCATACGGGTAGGCAAACACCGGCGCGTAGGGAATGCCCAGGTCTTTGAACGCGGAAACCGCGTTCCGTACGTCGGATTCGATCTGGTCCGGCGTAAGGTGCCTGTAGTTCTTATGGTCAAACGAATGAAGGCCGAATTCTACAATGTCATGATCAATGGCTTTGAGCTGACCGGCGGTCATGATCGGTTCCGCGTTCGTGTCCCAGAACGAGGTCTTCCCGATTCCCGCTGCAGGAATGAAGAATACGGCTGAGCAACCGTACTTCTTAAGAAGCGGACAGGCAAGCTCCAGATTATTCACATAGCCGTCGTCAAAGGTGATCAACACCGGCTTTTCAGGAAGAACTTCGCCGGTATCCATATGGGAAAAAAGTCTCTTCAGGGAAATTGTCTCAAAGCCTTTTTGTCGCAGGTACACAAGGTGCTGCTCGAAGGTCTCTTGACGCACGGTGAGACTATCTTCGGAATCCGTGGACATCTTATGGTAAAGCAAAACGGGCAGGCCACGAATCGCGGGCAAAAAGAGACTAAACCGCAGCACTAAAGCAACCACGACTAGGACGCCGAGAACGCACGCCAAATAGGTCATGGCTAGCCAACCTGTTTTTCAAGGAGTTTTGAAAGCTTTACAACAGGGTACAAGGAAGATAAGAGAGACCACAGAAAGCCATGATATCCGTCTAATACTGAACCCTTGATAATGTAGATCTTGATGAAGGCAATCGGAAATCTGAGCATTATTGCAAGCGCTGATGTTTTTCGGTTTCTTTGAAAAAGAGAATCCGCGGCAACGGAAGTGTACCTGTTGAATTTTTCAAGGTAATCGCGGATGCCGTCGTAACTGTAATGCAGGATATGGTTCTTAAGAGATGCTTTCTTCCCTGAAATTTCCGCATGCTCATGCACCGTGTCCCGGGTAAACGTTCCGGCGCTACGGTTAAAAAGCCTGAGATGCTTTTTTCTGTGTTCGCCGCCGAACCGGAGCAGTTTGCCGAGAAACACAAGGGAAATGGGAAGATAGAAACCCTTAATACCGTCGAGGTCGCCCGAAAAAACAGATATGATTTCCTGTTTCAGCTCCTGGCTAACGACTTCGTCAGCGTCGACGCAAAGAACCCAATCATTGGATGCCTTGGCAACAGCGAATTCCTTTTGCGTGCCATATCCGTCAAAGGCACGTGTGAAAATCCTGCACTTGAATTGTTCACAGATGGAGACTGTACGGTCCGTGCTTCCCGAATCCACGACCACGATTTCGTCGCAAAAATCAAGGGCTCGGAGCGTGGCCTCGATCCGACGTTCCTCGTTAAAGGTTATGATGACTGCGCTGAGCTTAACCATGGACGGTGGCGTAAACTTCCAATGTTTTGTCGATAATCAGCCCTGCGGTAAAAACGTCCCGTGCCCGCGCCCCGCAGGTTTCCGCATCTCGTTTCGCAGACTTGTAATTGTCCATCAAATGAAGGACAGCCGTGCTGAACCCGTCATAGTCTCCGCGCCGGATGAGGTGCCAGTTTTCCGGGAAAAGATCGCGTGTGCCTTCGGCGTCTACGGCAACGGTCGGGATGTTGCGGATGACGGCGTCCAGAAGCGCGGAACCCAGGCCCTCTTTCGACGAGGTGGATATGTATGCATCGAATGCGCTGTAGTATTGCACTGCATTGTCAAGAGGACCCGTAAGAAGGAGACTTTCGGGCAACGTCTGCCGCCGCTTCTTGTTGTCGCTGTACGGCCCAATGCACACGAGGCGCGCATCGTCCTTTTCCGCTTCCAGCCTGCTCGCACAGTAATAGACAAGCGTGAAATCCTTTTCCCGGGTAAAATGGGCAACCGTGCCGATGACAAAAAGGTCGTCGGGCAGGCCGAGCCGCCTCCGGGCCTCGCTGCGCGGCAGCATGGTCGAGGAAAGGTCGACCCCGTCGCCCACGATGAAAACGCGTGACGAGGGGACTGCTTCGATGCATTTTTCAGCCACGGCCTCGGAAACGGCGATGATCGCGGCGCATGACGCATACTTTCTGCGCGACAGGCGCGATGAGCCGATCGGAAAAATAACCCGGCGAGTGTAAACAACGGGTGTGGAAAGCATTGCCCCGGCAGCGCTTGAATGGGCAAGAGCATGCGCGTCGTGGCAGTGGATGATCGTCGGATGATTGATCTTGCAAATACGGATCAAGTTGAAGAACGCGGGCAAATCCCATTCTCCAAACCAGGAAATGGGAATCTTGTTTTCAAATGTCTTGTGTGCCAGCTCGCCGCCTTTCCTGCACAGCACATAGCTCTTGATGCCGCGTTCCAAAAGACCCTTGTGCAGCAGCAGCACCTGACGCTCGCCGCCGCGCATGGTTTTGCCTGTCGAAAAGTGGAGGACCGCATGTTTTGATACGTCAAATGCCATTTTTTTGTTCCATTTCGAAAGATCGTGGAGATGCAATATGCTCAGTCGTCAGAAAGAAATATATTTTAATTTAAATCATGAATGCACAAACTCTTATATCGCGGTACGGGGAGCTCAAAGAGAGGGTGGCACAAGCCTGCATTGAGGTTGGGCGAATGCCCGATGACGTACGGATAATTGTTGTCACCAAGACGCATCCTGTCGAAACAGTACAATCGGTCATTGACGCCGGCATAAAGGACATCGGTGAAAACAGGGTCCAGGAAATTGAAGCAAAAGCACCGCTGCTGCGAGGCGAATTCGAAATGCATCTGATCGGCCACTTGCAGACAAACAAGGTGAACAAGGTTGTCTCCCTCATTCAATGGATACAGTCTGTAGATAGCATTCGACTTGTGGAAAAGATTGAAAATGCTTCAGCGGGGCTTGACAGGAAAATAAAAGCGCTTGTCCAGGTGAACACGTCAAATGAGGCCACAAAATCAGGGTGCTCCGAGCACGAGTGCCTTGCGATTGCCGAGCGGGTGGCACAGAGCAGATCTCTTCAATTCCGTGGGCTCATGACAATCGGGCCACTCGATGCTTCCGAAGCTGACACGAGGAAGGCTTTTTCCGCACTTCGAATACTTTCCGAACAATGCGTCAGCCTCGCGCCTGCCTCAGGAATAGAACTTTCCATGGGAATGAGTTCTGATTTTGAATGGGCTATTTCCGAAGGCGCAACCATGATTCGCGTCGGCAGCCTGCTGTTGGGACAGCGCGACATGGCGGGCTGAAAATGAAATGGAGATTGGCGCTGGTTCATTGTATTTTCAGATAGTGAGCAAAGCACATAATCCTTTCTGCCCGCGAGGAGATCAACATGCGCATTACGCCCCTTGACATTAGAAAACAGCCGTTCAGAAAAACCATGTGGGGATTTGATCCGGACGAGGTGAACAGTTTTCTTGAAATGGTGGCCAGCGAATTCGAAGGTATCATCAGACAGGACAATGACGTCCAGAGCCAGGTCAAGAACCTGGAACAGAAGCTGGAACATTATGTCAAAATCGAGAAGATCCTGAATGACACGCTGCTGACAGCGCAGAAAGCGACCGATGAAGCCCGTCTCAATGCCCAGAAAGAGGCCGAGCTTATCATGAAGGACGCGCAGATCCGGGCCGGCAGGTACGAAGACGACACCAGACGCAGGGTGCATGAGCTTGAGAGCGAACTCGTGTCCCTCAAGAACCAGCGGGATAGCTTTCTTGCGCGGTTCCGTTCCATGCTCAAGACACAACTCGAGTTGCTCGCCGTGATCAGCGACGACCTCAAAGGCGGGTCAAGGGCAGGGCTCAAATCGTCGATCGAAACGATTGACGAAGAAGAAACCATGGATGAAATTCCGTCCCAGCCCAACCTCTCGTCGAATTTGGAATTGTAGGGGATTTTGTTGCCGGGCGGATGTTCGGAGAAAAACCATTTTACCGCAAGCCTGCACCATTGAGATTCGACTAAAACCCAATGCACGGCAAGAATCGATTGCCCTTGACGAGGCTGGCGTTCTTCATGTCCGCGTCAATGCCCCGCCAGTTGAAGGAAAGGCCAATGCCGCGCTCATCGAACTCCTCTCGGATACCCTTGCCATTCCCAAATCCTGGCTCTCGATAAAACGCGGAGCTGCCTCAAAAAACAAGGTCGTTGCGGTTCTGAGCATGACAAAGGAAGAAGCGCTTCGCCGAATTTCCGTACGCGAGGGTTAGAAATCGCCTTTCCATGGATTATTTTAAGAAGTCTCTATAATAAGGAATACTAAGCGTATTCTTTTTCAGATCCGTTCACTCGCAGAAGGGTAATGCATGGCATCAATGTACGACATGATCCAGGAGGCAAAGGCATTTATCGAAAGCAAGACAAAGGTCAAGCCGGAATTCGGTATCATACTCGGAACCGGATTGGGAAAACTTGTCGATTCGATCAAGGTCGAAACCGTCATTCCCTATGAGACGATCCCTCATTTCCCCGTGTCAACCATTGAAACGCACGCCGGAAAATTGATACTCGGCACGCTCGGCAACAAGCGCGTCATCGCGATGCAGGGGCGATTTCATTTCTATGAAGGGTATACCATGAACCAGATCGTATTTCCGGTCAGGGTCATGAAATTTATGAATGTTCACACGCTCATCGTATCCAATGCGGCAGGCGGTATCAACCCGCTTTTTGCGCCCGGAACGATCATGGCCATAACCGATCATATCAACTTGCTTGGCACCAATCCGCTCATCGGCCCCAGTGACGATCGCATCGGGCCGCGCTTTCCCGACATGAGCGAACCGTATTCGAATAAACTTCTCGAGCTAATCCGGAAAATCGCGCTTGACAATAAGATCCCTCTTGCAAACGGCGTGTACGCGGCCATGAGCGGTCCGTGCCTTGAAACAAGGGCGGAGTACCGCATGCTCAAGACCATAGGCGTAGACGCCATCGGCATGAGTACGGTCCCTGAGGTGATCACCGCAGTCTCTTGCGCCATGAAGGTTTTGGGGCTTTCGGTCATTACCGACGAATGTCTTCCCGACTGCCTGGAACCGGCGGACATCAGGAAAATCATCGCAACGGCGGATGCTGCGCAACCCAAGCTCGTGACGCTCATCGAAAAGGTCCTGCAGGCTTTATGACAAAACAGATATTCGAACCTGTCAATGCGAAGACGAGCCTTCCCAGCCTCGAAGAAGAAGTTCTATCCTTTTGGAATTCGGATGCGACGTTTCAGAAAAGCCTTGAGGGGACAAAGGGCAAGGACGCGTTCGTGTTCTTCGACGGCCCGCCGTTTGCCACGGGTTTGCCCCACTACGGTCATTTGCTTGCAGGAACGCTCAAGGATATTGTTCCGCGGTACTGGACCATGCGCGGCCGGTACGTGGAGCGCAGGTTCGGCTGGGACTGCCACGGCCTTCCCGTTGAAAACGAGGTTGAAAAAACATACGGCATCAGCAAACACGGCATCGAGGACGTGTGGGGCATCGAATTGTTCAATGAAATCTGCCGCTCCATCGTCCTGCGGTACACAAGAGAATGGCAGAAAGTCGTTGAGCGGATGGGGCGATGGGTTGATTTCAAGAACCAGTACCGCACCATGGACCCTTCCTACATGGAAAGCATCTGGTGGGTGTTCTCGCAGGTATGGAAAAAAGGCCTGATCTACCAGGGGTTCCGGGTCCAGCCGTATTGCCCGCGCTGCGCGACACCGCTGTCCAATTTCGAGATGAACGAGGGTTACAAGGACGTGCAGAGCCCCTCCATAACGGTCAGCTTCCCTCTTGCACACGATCCGTCGACCAGGCTCTTGGTCTGGACAACCACGCCGTGGACATTGCCGTCAAACGTTGCCTGCGCGGTCGGGCCTGACATCAGGTATGTCAAGGTGCAGGACGGGGATTCGGTTTTCATTCTTGCCAAAGACAGGATCGGCGCCTATTACAAAGATCCGTCGCAGTACTCCGTCATTTCCGAAATGAGCGGCAAGGATCTCGAAGGTGTACGCTATGTTCCGCTTTTTGACTATTTCAAGGAAAACTCGGACAAATTCTTTACCGTCACGTGCGCGGACTTTGTTTCGACCGAGGACGGCACCGGCATTGTGCACATTGCTCCGGCATTCGGCGAAGACGATTTCGCGGTCGGCAAAAGGCTCGATCTTCCCATCGTTTGTCCGGTTGATGCGGAGGGAAAATTTACTCTTGACGTACCGGAATATGCGGGCAAGCTCGTGTTTGATGCGGACAGCGACATCATCAAACGCATCAAGGCAATGGGGCGGCTCGTCCACCGGGGCACGCTCGAACACCGGTACCCGCACTGCTACCGGTGCGATTCGGCGCTCATTTACAAAGCAATAACAACCTGGTTCATAAAGATCGATCCGCTCAAGAAGAACATGCTCGACAACAATCAGAAAATCCATTGGGTGCCGGGCCATTTGCAGAACGGGCGATTCGGCAAAGGCATTGAAAGCGCCCCTGACTGGAACATCTCGCGCAACCGGTACTGGGGAACGCCGATTCCCGTATGGTTGTGTGAATGCGGACACCGGGAATGCGTCGGGGATCTGGCGCGCCTGCATGAACTGGCAGGCAGTGGATCGGCGAAGCAGGGCGAGGAAATGCATAGTGCGATGGTCGGCGACGTAAAGCGCCTGGTGATGGAAAAAAGAAAAGGCCTGGGCGCCACGTTCGGATCCGATGAACCGGCAAGCTCGGGCTTTGCGGACATACCGAAGAACGACCTGCACCGGCATGTTATCGACAGGCTCGGACTTGCATGCCCGGCGTGCGGCAAACAAATGAAGCGCACGCCTGAAGTGCTTGACTGCTGGTTTGAGTCCGGATCAATGCCCTATGCGCAAAACCACTATCCGTTCGAGAACGAGGATACCTTCACCAGGAACTTTCCGGCGGATTTCATTGCCGAGGGTTTGGACCAGACCCGTGGCTGGTTCTATACACTCACCGTTTTGTCGTCCGCGCTTTTTTCCAAGAGCGCATTCAAGAACGTCATTGTCAACGGCATCATTCTTTCCGAGGAAGGGAAGAAGCTGTCCAAACGGCTCAAGAACTATGCGCCGCCCGAGGAGGTACTGACAAAGCTCGGGGCCGACGCGCTCAGGCTCTTTCTCATTAATTCTCCGGCTGTAAAGGCGGAAGACCTGCGGTTTTCCGAAGCAGGCGTTTTGGAAATGTCACGATCGGTCCTGCTGCCGTTCTATAATGCGTATTCGTTTTTCGTCACGTATGCCAATGTGGACGGCTGGGCGCCGCCGCAATCGCCCAAGGTCAAAAGTTCGAACGAGCTTGACCGCTGGATCGTGTCAGAGTTGAATAACCTCATCGGACTGGTGAACCGCGAAATGGAGGAATACAACCTGTACAAGGTTGTGCCGCTGCTTGTGGAGTTTATCGATAACCTCACCAATTGGTACATCCGCCGCTCGCGCCGCCGGTTCTGGAAAAGCGAAAACGATTCCGACAAGAACGACGCGTACACCACGTTGTACGGCGTGCTGGTCGAATTTTCCAAGGTCATGTCGCCGTTCCTGCCCTTCTTGACAGAGGCGATCTATCGGAATCTTGCGGCGCATAGGCCGGGCACTGTTTTGCAGAGCGTGCATTGCACAACGTACCCGCAAACCGATCCGACGCTCTTTGACGCATTGCTTGACGAAAAGATGCGGCTGGTCCGCTCCGTGGTGACCATGGGACGCGCCCTTCGGAGCCGCTATAACCTCAAGATCCGGCAACCGCTCGCCGGCATGACCGTTGTCATACGCGATCGGGCGAAGCTTTCCCTGGCCGCGGCGATGGAAACGCTCATCAGGGAAGAGCTGAATGTCAAAACCGTGCGATTCGACACGAACGAGGAATCCGTGGTGTCCTTGTCCGCAAAGGCGAATTTCAAACGGCTTGGCAAGGCGCTGGGTCCGAAAATGAAAGAGGCGGCAAAAATCATCGAATCATTCACCGGCGCGGACATTACTGCGTTGGAACAAGGCCGGCCGCGGGACGTGCTCGGTCATTTCTTGACATTAGAGGACATCGAGGTGCGGCGCACGCGGCATGAGGGTGTCGAGGTGGAAACGGTGGACGGCATAACCATTGCGCTCAATACCGAGCTCACGCCGGAACTCTGCGAAGAATGCCTTGCGCGTGAATTTGTCAATCGCGTCCAGACCATTCGGAAGAACAGCAACTTCAACGTGACTGACCGCGTCGCCATTTCATGCCGCTGCCCGGACCCGCTCAAAGGGGCATTGACCAATTTTTCCGATTACGTGCGCGCCGAAACGCTTGCCACAACACTGGAATGGGACCTTCATCCCGGTACCGCTTCGGAACAGATTGAAATCGATGAATACAAGGCCGAAGTTCAGGTTGCAGCCATTAAGCCTTGAAAGCGAGCGGGTACTTCAATCAAGCCGGTCACAAAAAAAATCAAGAATGACCTTATTTATGCCTTGGTGTTCTGTGTCGCCATGGTGTGGAGGGCTATTCCGCGAACCGTGGGGCTTTGGCTTTTCGGGCTATGCGGCCGAGTTCTGCATATGCTGCCGCTCAAGGAAAGAGGATGGACCAGACAGCACCTGAGCATGGTTTTTGGCAACAAACTCTCGGAGCATGAAATCAACAGGCTTGCGGCACAGGTATACGGCGGCCTCGGAAAAAATCTTTTTGATGCCCTGTATTTGTCGCGAGCCCCGAAGGACGTTGTGGACAAGATCGTCACCTGCGATGATCTTTCGGCGCTTTGGACCGCGTATAACGAAAAACGCGGCGTGCTGACTGTTGTGGCACACACGGGCTGCTTTGAAATGCTGCTGCACTATTTCGCTTCACGCGGGTTCGGCTGCTTTGCAATCGGAAGGGAATTGTACGACAAGAGGATCGATGCGCTGGTGCGCGAGCACCGTACGGGCGAGAACATCGTGTATCTTCACAGAACGGAGAACCTGAGGAGATTTCTCAAGCTCTTGGGCGAAGGCAGGCTTTTCGGCGTGCTTATCGACCAGGACACGAGTGTCGACGGCGTCTTCGCGCATTTCCTTGGCCGCCTCGCGTTCACCCCGAGCGGCACGGTCAAGCTTGCCATGCGGTTGCGCCTTCCGGTATTTGTCGTGACAACTGCCCGGCAGAAAAACGGCACTCATCACATTTTTGTCAAGGAAATAGTCCTCGAAAACCACAACGGTTCGGAAAGCGATCTGGTGCGCAACGTGGAGAAAATCAATGCAGTCATAGGAGAAACGATTGAGCGCTATCCCGATCAATGGGTTTGGATGCACCGCCGGTGGCGGCACACGCCCGCGGACAAGGGATACGAAAATGTTCCGAACATCGAAAAGATGGTGAAATGAAATCCCTATTTCCGATTATTGGAATCCTGGCCATCTTCCTGTCCGTTTCATGCGGAAAGAAACAGGAGATCGCGCCGGTGTCCGACGCGGTTATCGACCAGCCATACCAGGAACTTGACTCGACGGCAATGTACTATTACAATGGCGGCAAGTTGCAGTGGAAACTTGAATCCAAGCACCTGAAGAAAGTGCTTGCCGACACAGGCCACGTCCTGGCCAATCCGGTGAGACTCAGCGTCTACGATTCACTTGGCAAGGAATCGTCCCGGGTGCTTTCCGATTCCGGCTCCACCGACAGTCCGATGCAGAAATTCTGCGTTTGGGGTAACGTCGTGGTGCATGCTCAAAACGGCGTATTGGTGAAATCGAACAAACTGAATTGGGACCTGAAAAAGCATCTTGTCACGTCGGATGATTACGTTCAGTTGCATACCAAGAACGGGGACGTTTTGCAAGGTAAGGGCATGGAAGCGGCGGAGGATTTTTCATGGTGGAAGTTCCTGCATGACGTGAGCGGCAGATTCCCGAATTTCAAGGAGCGGGCGGACAAGGGAGAGGGATTTTAGCTGATGCGAAAAGCGATCTTCTCATTGATTGTTCTTTTCGTGGCCGTATTCGGCAAATCGCCGGACCTTATCCTGAAGTCCGCGGATTCGAACATAAATACCATGAGCAAAGGCGGGGAAGTCGTCTCGGTGTTAAACGGCAACGTCGTGTTTCTGTACGATGATGCCGTGATCAAATCGCAGTATGCAAAATGGTGGAGAAACAAAGGCATGGTGTCGTTTTCCGACCGCGTCAACGTTGTGCGCACGGCCCAGACCCTGACCTCGGACAAAATGGATTATGACAAGAGCAAGAAGCAGCTTATTGCCGACGGTCACGTCAAGTTCTATGACGCCAAAGAGCGCGTGCGGCTGAGCGGAGACCACGGCACGTACGATATGGACACCAAATTCATGGACATGGAAGGAAAGCCGCACTTCATTTTCTACGACACGACTGCGCATGACACGCTGGACATAACAGGAAAGAAAATGACGTACAGCGATTCTCTGAAAAAGGCAACGGTACACGACAACGTGACAATAAGGAAGGGAAAGCTCTTTTCGCACTCCGATTTCGCGGTCTACTACCCCGATTCAGGACGGGCGCAATTGCGGAAAGTTCCGCGCATCGCGTTTGAAACGGATTCGCTTTTCGGCGATTCCGTGGACTTGCTCTTCACAAAAAAGGTATTGCAGAAAGTTCGGGTCAACGGGAATTCGCATGGCCTGTACCATGATTATGGCAAGGCTGACACGACCCTGACGCACCTGCTGGGCGACAGCCTTTCCATGTTCCTCTCCGACTCGGGAAAAATCGACTCCCTATGGGCGCAGGGCAACGTGAAGAGCAAGTATTTTCCCATTGCAAAGCCGTTCCAAACCAACGAGGCTTTCGGAAAGTACATGGTCGTCGCGTTCAACAAGAAGAACCAGGTCGATCGCGTCAAGGTTTGGGGCAATGCGCGCAGCATTTACAATGTCGAAGAGAAGGACGGCAGGGGAGTCAATGACGCAAGCGGCGACAGCATTCTGGTCGGATTTGCAGACGGCCGGGCCACGCACGTGAAGCTGTCCGGAAGTGTGCGCGGTTTTTACGCGCCTCTGCCATCTGCCCCTGTCGCAAAAAAGCAGGAATCCGGCATTGTGGAAAAACCGTCCACCTCGCCTTCGGCGCAACCTGCACCAGCAAAGGATGAAAAGAAGTGAGCACTGAACAGGAACTACCGGCTGCAGACCTTTCCCCTAACGCACCTCACGGAGCGTTCGGGGACTCGTCCGTTGGCGAGCCCGTTGTTGAGCCCCGGGACGTGTCCTCCGGCACGCCCCAGGATACCATATCCAGGGAGATCAGAACCGAGGAACTTGTCAAAATCTATTCCAAACGCCGGGTCGTGGACGGGGTGTCGATCACGGTGCATCAGGGAGAAATCGTCGGACTTCTTGGCCCCAACGGCGCAGGCAAGACCACGACGTTCTACATGATTGTCGGCATGATTCGCGCAAATAAAGGCAGAATATTTCTTGACAACCACGAGATTTCGAAAAAGCCCATGTACCGTCGCGCCACCATGGGCATCGGCTATCTTTCCCAGGAACCTTCGATTTTCCGCAAGCTTTCAGTGGCAGACAACATCCTGGCAATTCTTGAGTCGCAGCACATGGGGTACAAGCAGCGCAAGGAGCGCATGCACCAACTCCTTGAGGAATTGCACGTGGCTCACCTTGAAAAGAGCCTGGGATATATGCTGTCGGGCGGCGAGCGGCGCCGCGTCGAAATTGCCCGCGCCTTGGCAAATGAACCGGATTTCATCCTGCTCGATGAACCCTTTGCCGGCATTGACCCGATTGCTGTTGAAGACATCCAGAGCATCGTGCATGACTTGCGCTCAAAGAATTACGGAATTCTCATTACCGATCATAACGTCCGCGAAACGCTCCGCATCACGGACCGTGCATATATAATTTCCGAGGGAAAGATTCTCATTTCGGGTACGTCACGTGAACTTGCCGATAATCCCGAGGCCAGGCGGATATATCTGGGCCAGAAATTCAAACTGGATTGAACGCGGTTTGGTTTTCATAGGCTGTGGTATTTGACTAATTGCCGGTGTTTTTTCAAGTGCGTTGCTCGCATAATTTCACTATTTTTTTTCTGATTTTATATGGTATATTAAATAACAGAAACATTGTGGCACGATTTTTGTTAGTCTTTGCTCAAAGGAATGGAACCCCGTGAATCTCGGATTAGACATGTCACTGAGACTGCAGCAGAAGCTGTCGTTTCAGATGATACAATCGCTCAAGCTTCTGCAGGTGAACACCCTGCAGCTTGAGCAGCTCTTGAAGACGGAGCTTGAGATGAATCCCGTTCTTGAAGAGTCCGAAGATGCGGAACAGGAACAGGAAGAGCCGGAGAAGGAAGAAAATGCGGAGCTTGACAATATAGATAAGGACTCGACTGCGGACGCCGATGCGGAGCTCAAGGTCACCGAAGACGAGGTTGACTGGGAAAAATACCTTGAGGAAGGCTTCGATATCGGCGACCGAATGAGCGAGGAAACAGACCCGAACAAAGAATATTTTGAGCCCGTGACCGTGCAGCAGATTTCCCTCGAGGAAAATCTTCAAAACCAGCTTTCGGACAAAACCCTGACCGAAAAACAGACGCTGCTGGTGAGGTTTCTGATCGGAAGCCTTGACCCGGACGGATACCTGCGCTTGTCTGTTCCTGAAATCGCGGATTTTCTCGGCATCAGTATCCCGGAAATTGAAGACGCTTTGAGCGTCATTCATGCCCTTGAACCGCCGGGCCTGGGCGCCAGGAACGTTCAGGAATGCCTGAAGTTGCAACTCCTGAGGAAGCACCGCGATTCGTCCCTCGCCCTGCGGATTGTCACCGGGTCCTGGGAACTGCTCGAAAAACTCAAACTTCCCGAAATAGCTCGACAGCTTGGAGTTGACATAAAGGAAGTGCAGGCCGCGGTCGACGAAATCAAGACGCTCCATCCCAAACCCGGCTACCTGGTCACCGGAGAGCGGCCGTCCACGATCGTCCCCGACCTGATCGTCGAAAAAGTTGACGGTGAATTCGTGGTCATGCTGAACGACCGTTCCATTCCTTCCCTGCACATCAATAAGTCGTACCTGCAGCTCATCAAAAGGGGCGGCACCGCAAAAAAAGATGTGAAGAATTACATCAGGGAAAAACTCAACGGCGCCTCCTGGCTCGTTCGTTCGATCGAACAACGCAGGACAACCATGCTTAAGGTCATGTATGCCATCATTGAGCGGCAAATAGATTTTTTTGAAAAGGGTCCGCCCAACCTTAATCCGCTCAAGCTCCAGGACATTGCAACCATGGTGGCCATGCACATTTCCACGGTGAGCCGCGTGACGAGCAACAAATATGTCCAGACCCCGCACGGCATTTTTGAACTGAAGTATTTCTTTACCGAATCCATGGGTCAGGACCTTGCGGGAGGCGACGTTTCTGCGGAAAAGATACGGAACCGGATCCGCGAACTCATCGAGAACGAGAACTCGAAAAAACCATTGAGCGACCAGAAGCTGTCGGACATTCTGTCCCGGGAAGGGTTCACCGTCGCGCGACGAACCGTTGCCAAGTACCGTGAACAGCAGAAACTGCTGCCTGCCCGCATGAGGCAGAAATATGATTGACACAAGGCAATCCCCGCCGCAGAGTGCATGCAGGCGCTTGCCCCCCTGGCTCAAAAAACCGCTCGCCCACGAAGGAAAGACCGGTGCGGTCGCGACGGCGATTTCAGCAGGGGCGTTGCATACGGTTTGCCGCGAAGCGAAATGCCCGAACCGTTCCGAATGCTTCAGCCGTGGCACCGCGACATTCCTGGTCATGGGAACGACCTGCACCCGATCGTGCAGATTTTGCGGCGTCGCGCGCGGCGAACCGCAATTGCTTGACGTAGACGAACCGCGACGCGTGTGCGAGGCCGCTGAGAGCATGGGCTTGACCCATGCGGTGGTCACGTCGGTGACGCGCGACGACCTTGCAGACGGCGGCGCCGCGCATTTTGCAAGCATCATCAGGCTCTTCCGGTCTCGGTTGCCGAATGTCACGGTCGAGGTCTTGGTACCTGATTTTCAGGGCAGTGCGGAGGCGCTCGATATCGTGCTCGGCGCAGGTCCTGATGTTTTCAACCACAATATCGAGACCGTACCAAGGCTGTATCCCTTTGTCAGGCCGCAGGCATCATATCGTCAATCGCTCGAAATCCTTGCAAAAGCATCGCGGTATGGGGTAAAATTAAGGATCAAATCAGGCATCATGGTCGGGCTCGGCGAAACAGCCCGGGAAGTTCTGGATACGCTCCATGATATCAGAGTCGCAGGATGCAACCTGGTGACGATCGGCCAGTACCTGCAACCTTCGGAGGACCAGATGCCTGTTGTCGAATTTGTGAGTCCCGACAGGTTCGAGTGGTATCGTGACCAGGCCCTGGCACTGGGCTTTTCCCACGCCAAGGCCGGTCCCTTTGTAAGGAGTTCCTACCTGGCGGAAGAAATGGTTCAGGGAAGACGAAGTTGACATTTGCATAATAGATAACACCGGTGGTTTACTTAAAGAAGGAGTATTTCAATGGACATCCAGATTACATCGCGTCATGAAAAGGCGTCGCAAAGCCTTCAGGACACCATTACCGACGAACTGAACAAGCTGGAAAAATATTACGACCGGATCACCTCCTGCCACGTCGTGCTGGACGCGCAACGCGGTCAGGAAATCATGGAGGTCGTGATGAACATGGCCGGGCACACGATTACGGCCACGGCGAAATCGGACAATCTTGGCAAAACGATCGACAGCGTGATTACGAAAGTGGAAAGTCAGCTGAAAAAAATCACCGAGAAAATCAAGACCCACAAGGGGAAGAAACCGGGCAAGGAGTGAGAGAGGCGTCCGGCCCCTGCCGGCCCGGTGAAAGGATTTCTGCGTGAAAAAGACTAATATGGAACTTATGGTGGGCGGGTTCATCATCATCGCTCTCTTCATCCTGATCGCCGGGGTGTTGTGGCTCAAGAGTTCCTCGCTGACCCGTTCCGTGGTCGAATATACTGTCATGTTCCCGAATATCGGAACGCTGTCCGAAGGCGATCCGGTCATGGTCAATGGCGTGCGCAAGGGAGCTGCGGGCAAGATTGAGCTGGTTGGATCCAAAGTATTTGTCGTGATAAAACTCGACAAGTCGGTGCCGCTTACCGATTCGTCGACAATCACGGTTCAGAACATCGGGCTCATGGGCGAACGAATGGTCGGTGTCCTGCTCTCCGACCGCGGAAAGCGACTGAGTCCGAGCAGGAAAGGCAAAATCACCTATATCAACGGGCATTTCGACAGCGGCATCGCGGAAGCCATGGGCATGGTCGGGACCGTGATGAATGACGTGCGCGCTTTGATCGCGAACGTTGCGTCAATGGTCGATAGCACGGTAGGAGACACGGCGTTTTACCGCACGTTCCGGCATATCGTGAAACGGCTTGATACGGTCACCGTTCTTGCGCAGTCCCTGGTCAAGGACAACCGCGCCAAGATCGATCGCAGCGTGAATAACATCAGCACGGTTACCTCAGATATCAAGGACCTGCTTGACGCAAACAAGTCTCAGCTGAATACCATTATGGCCAACGGTACGCAGATATCGTCGCGCGCCGTGACTATCGTGGGCAAGGTCGATTCTCTCACCTCGTCCATCCAGACCATGGTGACCCGGATTCAGCAGGGCCAGGGTTCCATCGGCCTTCTCATGACCGACGAGCAGTTCTACCGCGACCTGAAGAAATCCATAACCGATCTCGACTCTCTTGTCACTGATGTCCAATCCGACGGTTTGAAGCTCCGGCTGAAGCTGGGGTTTAAAAAAGAAAAGAAGAAAGCGCAGCAATGATCCAGCGAGATATCGTCGTCACTAATTCTCTCGGCATCCATGCCCGTCCGGCATCGCTCATTGTTCAAACGTCAACGCCGTTCAATTGCGATATCTGGCTTGAAAAAGACGGCACTACGGCTAACGCGAAGAGCATCATGAGCGTCATGATGCTTGCGGCCGCCTGTGACGCGCGAGTCACGATCCGGGCCAACGGCAGGGACGAACAAAAGGCCGTGGATGCGCTTTCGCAGCTATTCGAAGCCAAGTTCAACGAAAGCTGACTGACCTACCGTCCGTCAATTTCCTTGATGCATTTTCGTGCAGCTGTAATTCCGGCTTTGACAACCTGCATGAACCCGCCCAGCCTGTCTGTCCAGGCACTGGCAAGGTACAAATTCCGTATCGGCAAGCAGCTGACCTTCATGATGGTACGGTGCATGCCGAGCGAACAGTCAAAGCCGAGAATCGCGCCCCCTGGGTTGTTGGTGTATCGTTGAAAGGTGCGCGGTGTGGCGCAGTCCACGACTGCACAATGACTCTTGACAGAAGGATACTGTGCGAAAAGTGTTTCCAAAACCGCGTCGGTGCATTTCTTCTTTTCATTCCGGTAATCGTTGTCCGACAGGCTCGTCCATTTTTCTGACGAAACGCCACCCAGAACGCTCAGCACGGTCTTGCCCACGGGGGCTGCGGATTCGTCGGTTGCAGTCGGTGCAATAATTGAAAAACCCTTTGGCGCCACGTCTGTGTCCCGACTCCGCAGGCACGTGTCCAGATCGGCATCCGGAAATATTGTCGTGATGTGGCTCGACAGGCCCGTTGACATGAGCGGGCAATCAAGTCCGAGATGCAATTGCACCATCGACAGGGACGGTTTGAGCCGGGCGAGGGCCTTTCCGTATCGTGCCGGAATATTCCCGTCGCCGACGAGATTATGAATGAGGTGCGGAGTATTAACATTTGCAATGATTCCATCAGCAGCAATGGTTTGGCCGTCCCTTGTCTCGACAGCCATCGCCCTGCCTCGAACTATCCGGATCCGTGTTACTTCCGAACCCGTGACAATTTTCGCCCCCAGGCGCCTGAGACGGTCGTCGAGGGCGGACGTGAGAGCGCTCCCGCCGCCTTTGATGGTATACATGCCCTTGACACACAGGAGATAGAACATTATCATGAAGTTCACGGCAGGAAACCGGCGCATGGGGATCCCGTAGAAGATGGCCGGATGATAGAGTAGCGCCAGGAGCACGGGATCGGAGATGAACCGTGAAAGATACGAGTGCGTCGACGTGCCCGCATGATACAAAAACGACGGGACCCTGGGCACAAACCGGGTTGCGACGGCAAACGGCGAAAGCAATCCCTCGACCGTATCGTAGTACAAAGGTGCGAACCGAAGAAGGTCTGCGCCAAAAGCAGCCAAACCCTTACGCTGCAGGGGAAAGGCGGCGGACAAAGCGTCGAGAAGGTCGCGGTACTCGACCGGGATCTGGAACGCAAAAGATCCGAGTCGGGCATGGAATCCTTTGTTGATTTTCAAGAAATTGATATTGCGCGCGATTCCCAGTTCGTGCATGAGCAGGTCAAAGGGACCGCCCCGTCCGGCGGCCGGAGCCGCGTGCAGAGAAGGGTCGAACGTGAAGCCGCCCCTGGAAAAGGAAACCGCATAGCCGCCGGTGCGATTTTGTTTTTCGATCAAGGTGACGCTGCACCCGGTCTGGGCACAGGCGACTCCGGCGCTCAAGCCGCCCAGACCCCCGCCAACGATCACGACATGTTTACTCATGGCTGGAAAAGACGCACACGCCATTATGGCCGCCAAAGGCAAACGAATTGGACATCACGTGTTTCAGGCGTTTGGTTCTCGCGGAATTCGGCACGTAATCGAGATTGAAATGGGGATCGGGCGCCGAGAGGTTGATGGTTGGCGGCACTATGCCGGTCTGGATCGCTTTACAACAAATAACAGCTTCGACTGCAGCGGCAGCGCCAAGACAATGGCCGGTCATGGATTTTGTCGACGAAACGAGGAGCTTTGAGGAATGGCTGCCGAAGGCGTCGACAATGGCCTGCGATTCGATTCTATCGTTGAGCGGCGTGGATGTGCCATGTGCATTGATGTAATCGATTTCTCCCGGAGCCAATGCGGCATTTTCAAGACCGCGTTTCATGACGGTTGCCATGCCGGTGCCGTCGGGCCGTGGAGAAAGAATGTTGTAGACTTCGGACAAAACAGCAGGTCTCGGCATAAGGGCATAGATGCGGGCATTCCGGGCCAGGGCGTGTTCCATTGATTCGACAACCAGCATGCCGCAGCCTTCCCCCATGACAAAACCGTTTCTTTCCATGTCGAACGGCCGGGACGCGGTGAGAATGTCATCGTTGCGATCAGAGAGCGCGCGAAGTGAGCAGAAGCCGGCAACATCGAGATAGGAAATGGAGGAATCGGTTGCTCCCGCAATAACAACATCGCATTCACCGGCCAAGATCATCGAGAATGCGGAATGCAGTGCGTACGCCCCGGATGAGCATGCGGCGCCCACGGTGAGGCACGGGCCCGCTATTTTTTCTTTCAGGCTTATCCACGAAGCAGCTGCATTGGTCATATTGCGGAGGATTCTGTGTTCGTCGGGGTCGGTTCCCAAAGGCGCGTAACCGGTGCCGGTTGCCCCGACCACCACGCCGGTCCGCGAGGTATCTTTTTGCGTCAGGTCGATTCCAGCATCCTCGAGCGCCATCCGCGCGGACACCACGGCCATCATGGTCGCCCGCGTCATCTGCCTGCGGCTCCGCGTCATGATATGACGGTCAAAGATATCCTGGGCAGCGGCAGGAAGCTCCACGCCGAACGTGCATCCAAGTCCTGTAGGATCAAAGAGGGAGAATTTCTTTACCGGGTTTCTGCCGGCGCACAAACCTTCCCACGAGGAAGCGACATCCAACCCAAGCCCGCACATGAGACCGAGTCCGGTTATTGCGACGCGATTGCTTTTCATTTCGTTTCTCCAAGAACAGATACGACAACCATCAATTCATTTGCGTCCAGCGGATTGTATCTCATCTCAGCCTTTATTTCTTCAATGCCGAATTCGGCCAGCAGCGCTTCCGCGGAGTGCACTGAAATTGTCAAATCATGCTCCTCAAAAAATGCTTCACAATCCGTATAGTCATAAGGGAAGAAAATCGCTTTCCGCATCGCTTCTTTGCAGCAAAAGGAAGCACACAAACCTTGTGCCGGATTGTCAAGTCCGCGGCAATGCGAAATCTCCGCCTGTGAAAAGACAAAGGGAAAAGGATGACCGTCGTCGTGGGCTGCAGATGAAAAGCGGCTTATTTTTTCAGAATCAATGCCGCAGCCAAGCAGCATCATCGGGTCAGAGTTCCGCGGAAAGGATCGTGTCGCCACGTGCGACGATATTTTTCGTCAAATCAATGACTTGGCCGATCGTGTTGGCAGGTTTTTTCATCAGGTGTTTTCCAAGTGTCTTGAGCTCAATGGCCAACTTGTATTTCTTGCGAAAAATTTCCAAAAGAGAAAGCAGCATCAGGGAATCACCTTCAAGGTCTGCTATGATATTCGTTGCATCGGACAACTTGTCGACCGGGATATCGCATTCTTCGGAAAAGAATGCCATGACGGTCGAACGAATCTCGTCCTGGGTCTTTTGGTCCAATTCCTGCATGCTGAAAGCACTCCTGAAGGCTGGAAAAATGTCCGGGCTCCTTTGCGCACTTGATAGAAACCGGCCTTCTAAAATATAACACTCTCAGGGACGCGTGCAACGCACATCTTCAGATAGTCTCAACGCCCTTCTTGATCATCCAAAGGTTGCCGATTTCGGAATAAAACTCATGGAGCGGGATCTTGGTTTTCATGACACAGTTGAAGAAATTGTACTTGTCGAAATCCATATCGACAATGTCATTTCTCGTTTTCTCGAACAGTGGCGTTCCGGGCATGGGTGTCATGATCGTGTAGCCGGCAAAGGCAACGCGGTGCGAGGAGGCATAATCCGCCAAAGCCTTGAAATCGTCTTTGTCGTAATGCGGGGGAACAACGTAATTGCCCCGGATCTGGACCCCGTTGGCATGGAGAATTTCAATGGCATCGTGAATTTGGTCTGCCGAGGTTGTCTTATTGTAAGCCTTCAGCTCCGAGCTCCTGAATGATTCAAAACCGCTGATGACCACCTTGAGTCCGAGCCGGGCCATTTTTTCAATAAGCCCCGGATGCGCAACGATCGTGTCGGTACGCAGATCCATCACGTATTCCTTTCGGATGGATTCCGCCTCAATCCGATCGAAGAGCTCCTCCATGAATGATGCGTTGACAATTGAGTTTGCATCCGCAAACCTCACCACGGGATAGTCGTCCAGGGCTTTGAGTTCCTCTATGACGCTTTCCACGTCCCGCTGAAAATAGCCGTTTGTGAATTGCGGCCAGATGGAACAGAAAGAACAGGCATACGGACATCCCAGCGACGTGAACAGGTAGGTAGCCGGCCCTGAACCTTTGCCGACGAAATAGGTCGAAATCCAAGGTTTGAGCAGGGCCCGGTCGGGCATGACAAAATCGATTCCCGCAGCATCTGGAACGGGGTTTTCGCATCCTGTAAACATCATGGCCTTTCCTGCCTGGATAAAAATCCCCGGGATTCGATCAAAACTTTCGTGCCTGCTGTGCGCCGTGACAATCTGTTGGAATTGCCGGGCAGCCTGTCCCGTGCATACCAGATCAACCGGCTTACCGGAAAAATCCTGTGGACAGAGTGTCGGATGCAGTCCTCCGGCAACAATAAGAGTGCTGGGATACCCGCGACGCAGTGCGTTTGCTATGGTCATCGACACATTGAATTCAGAGGTGATGACTGTCAGCCCGACGATGTCCGGCTGCGTTCTTTCCATCCACTCGAGTGCCAAAGCCTCGGGCCCAGGAGACTGAGGATCGAGATCATATTGACCCTTCATGTCCAGCAGGAAAACATCGTGGTCAACAATGGCGCCTGCAATGGTGATGAGGCCGAGCGGAGGGCCGATGAGCTTCTTATGAATGAACCGTTTTGCCTCTAAAGGCGCATTATCAAGAATCGCGTTATGAGGAGATCGCGGCGGATTGATCAGCAGGATTTTCATGGTTTAGCCGTCGTTTCAGTACCGGGAGACTTCATTCTCTTGATCAATTGAACCGAGGTCGATAGCAGCATTTTCTTTTCAACAATCATATCGACGAGCCCGTACAAACGTGCTTCGTCCGGCCCAAAGGTACGGCCCGAAAGGGTCAGTTCAATTGCCCTGGCAGTGCCGACCAGTGCCGGAAGCCGAAAGGTTCCGCCGCAACCCGGCATGAAACCAAACGTAGACTCCGGCAAAGCGAAAATTGCGTTCTTGGTACATATTCGAAATCGGCAAGCCAAAGCCAGTTCCAGCGCCGCGCCCAGACAACACCCGGAAATTGCGGCGACCACCGGGAAATCCAATCGAGAAAGGGCTTCGAAAGCCGCGTGATTTTTCGCAAGAAGTTCAAGAGCAGCTTTGCCCGGCATTCTTTTCAAAAGGCCACGTAGTTCGTCCAGATCCGCACCGCTGGAAAAATGCCTGCCGCTGCTGCAGACGACCATGCCGTCAACAGGACAACGGCCAAGGGAATCCGAAAGCCGGCTGAAATGATCGAAGAACGATGCATTCATGACGTTGCCCGGCGGGCTTGTCAGCTCACAGTAGCCGATGTTATTATCTGTAAAGAATCGAACCGGATGTTCAGGCATTATCCGGCTCCTGTTCGATCACGGCGCAACCGCACGCATGGTTTTTGGTGTGGGACAGCGAAATGCACAGGGTGTGACCTTTTCCGCGAAAGCAGGCCGCCGCAGGCAGTTCAAGAATGATCGGTGCGCCCTGTCCGTCATGACCGATGACGATGTCCTTTTCGTCAACAACAGCCAGCGCGGTGCGGCTAGCCAGGGCAGCTTTGACCGCTCTCTTGACGCACACGATTCCGGCCAGGGTCTGGAGGCGCAAGAGAGATGCGGATTCCTGTTGGGCAAAACAGGCTGTTTCGATTTCCGCACGCCTTGTCGCGATTTCCGGTATCGCGACTGTTTCCACGAATGTTCGAATTTGCATATGTCAATCCACTCCCGGAATTGCGCCGGCTGTGTGTGCGAGGTCTACAAACATTTCGCTCTCGCGTCTCATCGCCTCGTGCCGTGGCAGGGCATGGCTGTTGCGGATGGAGCACATGATGCAGCGAATGAGAGCCTGGGGTCTGTCCTGGACAAGGGAGGCCAAGAATTCAAGAGAATCCTTTTCCACCGTTTGCGTCGGCGAGCAGGCATCGACAAGACCGATCGAATGCGCTTCCTCGCCATTGATGAGCCGTGACGAAACAATGAGGTCAATCAGGCGTGACCGGGTGACCGACGCAAGGGACGTCTGGGTGCCGCCGAACCCGGGCATGAGCCGCAGGGATGCTTCAGGAAACCCAAGCATGGCGTTTGTGGATGCAAACCGGAAGTGGCACGAAAGCGCCAGCTCCAGGCCTGCGCCGAGGCACCCTCCGGTGATGCAGGCAAGTACCGGAATTGTCGCATTTGAAAATAGGTCGAGCAGTCTCTTGCCTTTATCAAGACGGGAGGCGAAATCCGGATTGGACCGGATCTGGCTTTTCAACGAGTCGAGGTCCGCCCCGTTGCAGAAATGGCGACCCCGGCCTCTCACGAGGACGGCCTTGAGTTCAGGGGAGTCAAGAAATGTGCTGAGACGGGTTTCGTCTTCGAAAATCGGGTCTGAAAGCGAATTGTCCGGAGGATTTGAAATCTCAATGAACCCGATTGTGTCAGCGATTGAATAAGCTAATATCCCCATAATTTTGAAAAATACGTTGTCGGCGAAGAGTCCCGCAGAATAGACTGCCGATCTCTTAACCGGAAACAGTCATCGCAAGCATGGTCAGATCGTCATGGTTGGGCGCGCCTTTGGTAAAACTCTTGATATCAGTCATTATCGCTTCAATCAGTTCATTCGGGTCCCTTGTGGCGATGGTAGCGAGCGTGGCGACAAGCCGTTCGGCGCCATAGGAATTCCTTTTTGCGTCGAAAGCCTCGATGAGGCCATCGGTATAGAGGAAGAATCGGTCTCCTTTGACAAGAGGGACCGTTACTTGTTCTATTTGCTCGGAGAAATCATCGAGCGAGTCAATCATACCCAAGGCAATTCCATTGCAGGCAATGGCCTCCACCGCGCCGCTATCGCCACGCAGGCGCAAGAGGGGCGGATGTCCTCCTCTCGAATAGGTCATCGATGTTCCGTCGGCGCTGATCACGAGGCACAGAACGGTGACGAATGACAGGACCTTGACGTTCTTGGTTCCGGACATGAAATGTTCGTTGACAGAAAGCATTAATTCCCGCGCCGTGGAAGCATCCGTGCGTTTTGCCTCGCCCCTGAACGTGCATCGCAACATGGCCATGACAAGCGCTGCGGCGACCCCTTTGCCGCACACGTCGGCGACGACAATGACCCATCGTCCCGACGGGGTCTGGAAATAGTCCAGATAGTCGCCGCTGACTTCATTAGCCGGATAATAGACGCCCTTAAGGCTTATTCTCGGTATGGTTGCGGCATACGATGAAATAAACTGTTCCTGAATTTTCCGGGCTGCATCGAGTTCACCTTCAAGCCTGGCCTTTTCTCCGAGCTTTTTGAAATGCAACGCCTTGCCCAGACAAACGGCCGCATACACTGAAATGGTGTCAAAGACCTCTTTTTCGCCTTGATACTGGCGCGAAAATTCTTGTACGGTGAACACCAGCACCGCTCCAATCAAGGTACCGTCAGTGATCAGGGGAAAAACGATCGCGCACGGCAATTCCTTTGTTTCGGGACGCGCGAAGAGACCCGGCTTTCCGTCGTCACTGCAATTCTCAATCAGAAGCGGCGCCTTGAGACCGCGCAGGGCGGCACTTGAGAGGAAATCTTCGGGCATAGTTTTGCCCTGACAATGTTGCAGCCCCTTTGTTGCATACACGCACGAGAAACGGTTCTTTAAGGAAAGGTATAACGACGCTTCGGCCCTTGGAAGGATTTTCAGAAATGTGGAAATGATTGCCTGATACAGTTGGTCCAGGTGAATGAATTGTGAAAGTTCGTTCGAAACCGTGTTCAAAAATTTCAATTGTTCTATTCGATGTTCAAGAGTCTGGTTCGCCTTACGCAGATCTTCGGTTCTCATCCGGACGCGTTTTTCAAGAACGTCATTTGCTTTGAGCAATTCTTCCTGAGCAAGCTTGAGTTCCGTTATGTCCCTTGAAATACCGAACGTGCCGATGATCCTTCTCTTATTGTCATACACGGGTTCCTTGGTCGTGGACACCCATCGTAGAGAGCCATCATGGAACGTTTCCTTTTCGACAATCCCGACAAGCGGTTTGCCCGTGCGGATGACTTTCTGCTCATCGACAAACGCCCTTTTTGCATGCTCGGATGAAAAAAAATCAAAATCTGATTTCCCGATCATTCTCTGAATGGAGGGGGCCTTCAGGCGCTTGGCCAAGGCCCTATTCACCTGTGTGAAGCGACTGTTGACGTCCTTAAAGTAGACGGAGTCCGGAAGCTTGTTCATGAGCAGACGAAAGGCCGCCACTTCCGTCGCATATTCATTCAGGTCTAGTTCATTTCCAATGGCCATGTCCCCCAGACCGGCAAAAGAGACCAGGGCGCTGACGGCACTCCTATCAAGTTTTATGTGGCCCGAGGTAGAATAGATTCCCAGGTAAGCTGCCGTTAGTTTGCCGCACTTCATCGGCGTTAGGAACAAAGCGGAACACGGAACCGGGCAAAGCTGTTGAAGCTCCTTGCGCTGCTCTGGGGGCAGCTTCTTGAAATCAGGAACGTTGATTGATTTGTGATTTTCCAGCCTGCGAGTCAGCCACGGCAGCTTCTTGAGAAATACTTCAGTAGGGGAGCGCGTGATCGGACCAAAATTCTTGGCAGGCCATTCACAGTCCCTTTTCAATACCGAGAAGTCTTCGTTGGCAAGCCAGAAGAAGCAGCAATCCGCGTTGAATAATACCCCGGCGGATTTCAGCACTTTCAAGACTTTTGCGTTGGAATAGTCTGTCATAATCGACGAGCATCTCGTATGAATTCTTCCGCGCAGCTACCCGCACGTTCAATTATGTAATAGAGTGAGCAGGATTTTCAACGGGAATTCGCGAGCTGCAAAATAGGTCAGAGGCTGTTCAAAGTCTGAATAACCTGGCTCAGGGCGTTTTGGAGAGCGTCGCGAATGACCTTCACGGAATTTCGTCCGGAGTTGAAAACCGCGCGCGACCTTTGACTGTCGATTGTGAAGCTCCGCACGGCTAGTAAGGTGCGATGATCGATGAGGTCGATCTTGAACCGGACGGTCGCATCAAGGGTTTGATAAAAGAAGTGCGGAGTTTCTTTTAGAGCAAAATCGAGAAGATCAACTCGTATGAGGTACGTTGCCACACTGCTATCGGAGGCAAAAGCGCCCCATCTTTCCAGGAGTGTGTCCAGCGACAGGCCGACTGCCGCGGCAGGAAGCGGTTTGCAAATGATCGCGGTAGGATGACGCAACCGGGTGTACACATAGCCCACCAACCCGGAATCTCCACGCCCGTGAGTAGTATCTTTCATGATTTCGACGGAGAATGTCCGACCGGTCTTCGCAATTGCAAAACTGTCGCAACTTACTATCGTGGGATCGACGACGAGCCGACCATCTTCTTGATTGGCAGAAGCTGCGAACGCCACGGCCAGAAAAATGAAGGCGAGGTTTTTCACTCTGTCCATTGGCTTGACCCCTTTTGTCGTTCGCAGACAATATAGTTTCGACTTGATCGAGAAGCACTACTTCTGTTGAGCCCGGTTAACCACAGCTACCGGGTAAGAAAAGCGCTCGGTTTGAAATAGGAAATGCCGGTTAAAAGAAATTGTTCGTTGCAATAATCGGCAATTCGAACTCGCCCTTCTCTTTCAAGTACATCCGCCAACGTGCACTCCGCATGATAAACCATTGAAAGAATAGTGTCGAGGGACGAACGGTCAATGATTTCACGCTCCAAGAACATGCAGCAGGTATTGACAAAAATGTACAACAGCGCCGCGGCAAACCCGGAATGCTCATCGGGATTCATTGGCCGGTCCCTGTCTGCCGACAAGGTAACGAAGAGCGTACCGATCTTATTTTTCCTGTCCAGGTCACCTTTGCCGATCAGCGACTGTAATCCTTCGATCAAAATCGAATAATCCTCTCGTTCATTCAAGGGTATCCCGGCAAGGTAGTTACGGACGCTTTGATGCACCGTTGCAATTCCTACCGCATCAATCAGGGTTAGTTGACCAATAGGAAGCAAGCTGTTTGCGGTGCATGAATCGATTTCATGTGCTGCGTATCCTTGTTTCACCAATCGCAGTGCCTCTGCCTGGACCGGCAGCAGGAGCCTGTTGGCGCAGAAGGCGCTCGATTCGTTTTCAATGATGTACGTCAAGCGAAGCGATGCTGCAAACGAGACCAGCTGGCCCACGGTGCTCTGCGCCATGGCCGATGGTCCTGCAATGATCTCGACAAAGCCGATGAGATCGAGCGGATAAAAGAAGTGCATTCCGATACAGCCAGGATGAATGCGATCAGGAAGAATCGACGACGTCGAGCTGACCACCAGAGTGTTCGGACCGATGCGCGACTCAATAGCCCCAAAACATCGACGCTTGACTTCGAGATCTTCATGCGTGGCTTCAATCACGATGTCGGGTGCGGGAAAATTGGTTTCCTGGTATGAGGTGACGAGAGGCGCATGAAGGAAACCTTCGGCCAATTCATTCAACCGCTTGAAGTTCTTTCCCATAAAACGGGCGCTTGTATCGCGATGTTCGCCACGTGAACACACCATCGTGACTCGATGGCCATGGCGAACCAGAAAAAGGCCGATGTTCCGCGCCATTTTCCCTGAGCCCAGGATCACGATCGCCTTGCTCATATGCCGTACTGCCGCAGGAGGTTTTTTACATTGACATAGGAAATGTCATAGGGCATGAATTTGCCGTGACGTGAAATGGAAACGCCCGGACCGCACTCGATGATGCGGTTCACGCCGAGCGACCTGAGCCGGCTCACGGTTTTCAACCAATGAATGGGAGTGCAACAGTGTCGGACGGTGTAGTCGATGACGTCGTCGGTTTCAGTCAAGAGCCTCTGGTCAAGGGAAGAGACGATTGGAACCGCCGGCGCGCGCCAGGAAAGCGTTTCAAGATAGGGGCGGAGTTTCTCGGATGCCTTTGAAAGAACGCCTGGCATGTGGTATGGAATGGCAACGGGTAAAACTTCTGCCTTGAGTGCGCCTCTTTCCACCGCCTGCTGACGCAACAAGAGGAGCTCGGATGAAAGGCCGGCACAAATCACGCACGTGTCGCTGTTAACATTGACAAGAGTGATTGATCCTTTCACCAGGTCGTCGATTTCGATGAGGCCAAGGCCAACGATAACGACCATGCCCCACGTGCCCACGGGGCAACACTCCTGCATAAGGTCGAAAGCGCGGCAAGCACACGAAAGCGCGCCGGAAAAGGAAAGGCAGCGTGCTGCGTACAGCGAACCGTAATGGCCGAAGCTGTAACCGGCCATGTACCGGGCGGCAATGCCCGTATCTCGAAAGACTTCATACAATGCCGCGCTAAAACCAAAGGTGAAGATCTGGCTGTTTCGGTCGTCAAGGTTCTGTTTTTGAATTGTACCCAGTTCAAGCATAGCGACGAAATCCGCGGTTGCGGCTTCAGTTGCTTCTTGCAGAAACGGCAACATCCTCTGCCGGTGGCGAAGGAAGACTGCCCGCTCGAACCCGCTTAACCGTATCCCCATTCCCGGGAAGGCAAATGCGGTGATGTTGCTGTCACTCATATCGGATCACATATCCAGCCTGCATGAATTTGCTTGCTTCCGTTGCAAAGCTCGCGATACGCTCGCCTTTGGAAAACTTTTCTCCACGTATGATGTTGTCAAGGCCGATCAGAGCCATGGGCGGCCCGCAATAGCCAAGCGTATCGAGCCTGGTATAGAACGCATTCGGCTTTATGCCGATCGTGAGACATTCGTCCTTTATGGAATCAACGATATGTCGTGCAGGCATATTAACCTGGAGGTACCTGATCGTTTCCGGCGGTACGTTGCATTCGCCAAGCATCCTGCGGAGACCATTGAAGAAGACAGACCCGTCCTTTTCCTGGAAAGAGGACGTACCGAGTTCGTTTCGGAAATTCTGACGCACATGATGCAGGCCTTTTTCGAATTCAACCTTCGGGTTCAACCACAGGGCTGGACGCTTATCAAACATGAGCGACGGTTTCTTTCCGCCTATTGATTCAATGAAGGTGTACTCGACGCCAAAGCCATTGGATCGATTCCTGTCCTTAGTGAGAATGACAGCGCCCGCACCGTCGCACAAGAACCAGCGGAGAAACAGCGACTCCTTATCCACGAGTTTCTGATTGTAGTATTCTGCCCGCAATTGGGATGAAGCCATATTGGACGATACAACAAGTGCATTACGGTTCTTTCCTGCACCAATAAGTGTGTGCGCCAGATAGAGAGCCTTATACGCTGACGTGCAATTCGCATGGATTGAGAGCTCGTCGCAGGTTTCGATGCCCAAGGCTTCCTGAATGCGGACAGATGCTGTCGGCATCTGGTCCTGGTGCGGCGAACCGTAGCAAATGAGGTCGATGTCTTGGGGTCGAAGACCGGCGGAATCGAGAGCCGCATTCGCTGCCTTTACCGACATGGTTATGTTATCTTCGGTAAATTCCCGTGTGTGAGGATCGATTGCGTAGTGAAAATATTTGACGTCAAGAAGCTCCTTCATCACTGGATGTGTCGCCGAGATCCAGCGACGGATGGACAAGGGGGCTTCGGTCAATTCACCAAGAAAGGTCTCGATTTCATCAAAAGGGACTTTGTTTCCAGGAAGGAACGTTGCGCTGCCGGCAATGTATACTGGTAAACTCATAGTGTTTTACATCAAAAGGTATTTTAGCAACTATATGTATGTAAATTATCTACGCATTTGCGTAGACCACGGTACCGAGGTCTACCGAGCGTATAATAATCACAGCTACAGCAATCCACCAGCGAAGCAGGTGGGCAAGTCAAGCGGATCAAAAAATACCTGCCAAAGTGCTCTGGAGTCAAGATATCAGAGGTAATAATGTATATTTGTTGAATTACATAGTAACTCGCTGGTTGGCAGCGAGTTAAGGTGAAAGGCGCCTCATGAAGGAAATCAAGTTAGGTCTTGTGGGAGCAGGCACAGTCGGCGGCGGCGTGGTGAAACTGCTTTCTCAAGAACTTGAATTTATGCGGGACAATCTGGGCCTGCCGATTTATCTCAAGCGGATTGCGGACAAAGCAACCAGCAGGTTTGCCGAATTGCCTGTTGGTAATGCCATTTGCACGGACAACGCAAACGACATCATCAACGATGACGATATCGACGTGGTTATCGAACTTGTCGGCGGCATGACCTTTGCCAAGGATCTTATTATTTCCGCTTTGTCAAAGGGCAAGCACGTGATCACCGCAAACAAAGCGCTCATCGCCGAGCAGGGGCCCGCCATATTCGAACTCGCCGAGAAGAACGGGGTTTCACTCTTTTTTGAGGCAGCCGTGGGCGGAGGAATGCCGGTGATCAAGACGATCCGCGAGGCGCTTGTGGGAAACGAAATCCTGTCGGTTAATACCATCATCAACGGCACATGCAACTACATCCTTACCGAGATGTCTGCGCGCGGGCTTCTTTTTGATACCGCGCTCAAAAAAGCCCAGAAGAACGGGTACGCGGAAGCTGACCCGTCGCTGGACGTTGGAGGCGGCGACAGTGGTCACAAGGTCGCCATTATGGCATCCCTCATCTATAACGGTTACGTCCCGTTCGACAAAGTTTATATCGAGGGGATCACCGAGATTACCAAAGATGACATTGAATTTGCAACCGAGATGGGATATGTCATTAAGCTGTTAGGTATTATTAGAAAGGCGCCCGGCGAGGATAGGATCGACGTCCGGGTGCATCCAACCATGCTTCATCGAAAGCACATTCTTGCTTCGGTATCGGATGTGTACAACGCCGTTTTGCTCGATGGAAATGCCGTTGGCCCGATCCTGCTGTACGGTCGCGGTGCAGGGGAATTGCCAACCGCATCAGCCGTACTGTCGGACATCGTCGATGTTGCGCTCAATATTTCGACAGGGGCGCCTCGGCGAATTCCAATGAGGTATTACCGTCACGACAATGAGCTTTCCATCAAGCCCATTGACGAGGTTCAGACCCGCTACTACCTGTGCTTTTGGGTTGCCGACAAGCCGAAAGTCCTTGCATCGATCGCAACCATGCTCGGCGATTATTCCATTTCAATCGCATCGGTGCTGCAAAAGGAGTTCAGAGAGGAAAGTTGCGTACCGGTTGTCATGCTTACCCATAAAGCGGTCGAGAAAAACGTGCGCACCGCACTTGCTGAAATAGAAAAACTTGATTTTATCAAGAAAAAGACACACGTCATCAGAATGACCGGCCAGCCGTATCAGCGGGCAGACCGCCCAAGGACAGAACGATGAAAAAACCATTTTTGCGAGCATTCGGCGATAACGAGGCAAAGGCGCAAAACTATCCAATTACCGAAATCCGGTATCGAAGTGACGACAACCGGACACTTGAGGTAGTCAACGGCATCGGGCCGATGGATAGGGCGCACCTCGACGCCCTTCGCGCGACATTCGATACGCGGATGTCGTCGTGGAATCATCTTGACAGAAGCGGCGTCTGGCGGTACAGGGAATTCCTGCCGGCATTCAAACCGTTTGATACGGTCGTCACCATGTGCGAAGGCAATACGACCATCTTTTCCATGCCGAAATGCGCATGGTTCTGCGGAATGGCAGGCCTGCTTGCAAAGCACCAGGGGCTTAATCCGACCGGATCGTTCAAAGACAACGGCATGACCACAGCCGTGACCATGGCAAAGAAGATCGGCGCCACAATGGTCGCATGCGCTTCCACCGGAAACACTTCGGCCTCAATGGCGGCATATGCGGCCCGGGCGGGTATGAAGAGCATCGTGTTTATTCCGGATGGCCAGATCGCGTACGGAAAGCTTTCGCAGTCGCTCGATTACGGCGCGCTTACCATCCAGATTAACGGTGACTTCGACAAGGCCATGGACATCGTGGAAGGCATTTGTAACCGGGGTTCGATCTATCTGCTTAATTCGATCAATCCATTCAGGATCGAAGGCCAGAAAACCATCATGATCGAAATGCTGCATCAACTTGGATGGCGCGCGCCGGATTGGGTGGTCGTGCCCGGCGGGAACCTCGGAAATTCCAGTTCGTTCGGCAAAGCCTTTGCCGAACTTCTGCAGGCGGGATTCATCAAAAAAGCTCCGAAAATAGCAATAGTACAGGCCGAAGGCGCCAACCCGCTGTACAAGAGTTTTGTTTCCGGCGATCATGTTTTGGAACCGGTCCACGCCACTACCAGGGCCACCGCGATCAAAATAGGAAACCCTGTCTCATTTGACAAGGCTTGGTTTGCCGTCGAATCGACCGGCGGTATCGTTGAACAGGTTAACGAAGAAGAAATCGCGGCTGCCAAGGCAATGGTCGGCAAGGACGGCGTCGGGTCGGAACCGGCCTCGGCGACCACGGTTGCGGGATGCAAAAAGCTTGTTGCAAAGGGAATCATGAAAAAATCAGACACGGCCGTGTGCATCCTTACCGGGCATCTCCTCAAGGACCCGGATTACACCGTTGAATTTCACCGCGACGAACTATACCTCGACGCAGAGCGGACAACAACGGTCCATGGCACACAGAAGATCAAAGCCAGAGGCCTGAACAACAGACCGGTAAAATTGCCCGCGGATGCGGACAAAATATTGACGTACATAAAGAAGTGGGCAAAAGAATAAGATGAAATTTGCGATTCTTGTCGGCGACGGCATGGCTGATTTCCCGCTGCCCGAGCTTGACGGAAAAACGCCGCTTGAATACGCGAAAACGCCTGCCATGGACAGCATGGCTCGATCAGGCCGGGTCGGACTTGTCAAGACCATCCCGGACGGACTCGCTCCCGGGTCCGATGTGGCAAACATGTCGATCATGGGGTATGACCCGGCACAATATTATTCCGGCCGGGCGCCGATCGAAGCAGCGAGCATGGGAATAGAACTCTCTGCAAGCGATGTTGCGTTTCGGTGTAATCTGGTTACCCTTGCAAACGGCCTGATGGAAGACTATTCCGCAGGTCATATTGAAACCGATGATGCTCACCTGATAATCGCCGAATTGCAACAGAGCCTGGGTTCGAAAACCCTAAAGTTTTTTCCAGGCGTCGGCTACCGACACTTGATGGTGATCGCTGATTTTCCACAGGGCTCGCTGTCATGTGTTCCACCTCATGACATTTCCGGCAAACCATATCTAGCCCATCTGCCGGAGGGCGCTGGCAAAGAGATCGTGCGAGGCATCATGGACCGGGCGCGACCCGTGCTTGCCTCCTCGCCGTGCAACAAGCGTCGGATTGGTTTGGGAAAAAAGCCGGGCACGGACATTTGGTTGTGGGGCCAAGGCAAAGCAGTAGTTCTTCCGACCATGAAGGACCGATATGCAATAACGGGTTCCGTGGTTTCTGCCGTGGACCTGGTTCGCGGCATCGGCGTTCTCGCCGGCCTCAACGTCCGGATCGTTCCCGGCGCGACCGGGTATCTGGGAACCAACTATGCCGGCAAGGTAGCTGCAGCGCGGGACGCACTTGACAAGGAAGATTTTGTATTTGTCCATGTTGAGGCCCCGGATGAAACTTCTCATGAAGGTTCGCTCGAAAAGAAGATCCAGGCGATCGAGGAATTCGATAAGAATATCGTGGCAGAGGTCCTCCTCATGCGGCAAGATTTCTCAGACCTCAGGATTCTTGTCATGCCTGATCATGCAACGCCCCTTCCGCTGAAAACACACCATGCCATGCCGGTCCCCTATGTTGTATGCGGAAGGGGGATCGCACCAGGCGACAGTTCGTCCTACTGTGAGAAGAGCTCTTTGGGAAAGAAAATGTACACCGGCGTCTCCCTTTTTGAGACGTTTATCAAAGGATCATTTTAATCCTGCAACTTGTAACGGTCTTACTATGGCAGTCCGATTCATTGAAAAAGCCCTCACGTTCCTCATCGACATTATCGCGTTTAACGTCGCCTTCGCCACCGCTATCTGGATTCGATATAAGAGCAATTTCTTTCCCGAATTTTACAACTCCGATGTTGAATTTGGAGCGTATTTCACTCTTTCGGCATCTGTCGCATTGTGCTGGGTGGCACTGTTCTTCCTGACCGGTTTGTACCGTGACTGGTACAAGGAATCACGGCTCGATGAGTTCTTTGTCGTCATCAGGACCATCATAATCGGCATCTTCCTGCTGTTCCTTGTCACAAGCGCATCACAGATCATCGAGTTTGCAACCAGCGGCAATTTCGCAGTTCTTTTCACAAAAACAAAAATGGCGATCCTGCTCACGTATGCGGCCTGCATCGTCGTATTCGCCACCCTCGACCGGTTCATGATGCACAGCCTTTTGGCATGGCTTTTTGTCAAAGGCATAGGAGTCAGCAATGTCTTGATCGTCGGCGCACAGGAATCCGGACAAAAGCTGCTCGACGAGCTCAAACACTATCCTCATCTTGGCTATGAAGTCAAGGGATTCCTCGACGATGATGGAAGACTCAAGGGAAGCGAGTGCGGCGGGCTCAAAGTGATCGGCACCTATTCCGATATTCCGGCTATTGTCAAAAAGGAACACGTCACCGGTCTCATCGTTTCCCATGTTTCCGGATCAGCAAACGAGATATTAAAAATCGTCAATTATTGCGGTGATTTGCGGCTCACGATCTACATGGTTCCCTCTCTCATGGACGTCATTACGGGACACCTCAAGACACACCAGATTTTTGGTGTGCCGCTCATGATTCTTCTGTCCGACCATATGCCGAAATGGGAGGCGCAGATCAAGCGGCTTATCGACATTACGGTGGCGTGTTTGGTACTCGTGCTAGGTTCGCCGGCCTGGCTTGCGCTTGCAGCGATCATACGACTCACCTCGCCGGGCAGGGCTATTTACAATCAGGAGCGCGTGGGTCAGAACGGAAAACCGTTCATCATGCACAAGTTCAGGTCAATGTATCAGGATGCGGAAAAACGCACGGGTCCGATGTGGGCAAGCAAAGAGGACCCTCGCATCACGCCGATAGGCAGGTTCATTCGAAAATCCAGGCTCGATGAAATCCCGCAGTTCATTAACGTTCTCATGGGCGAGATGAGCCTCGTGGGCCCCAGGCCGGAGCGGGCATTTTTCATACAGCAGCTGCAGCAGGAAATTCCCTGGTACGTGCGGCGGATCAAGATGATGCCCGGCATCACCGGCTGGGCGCAGGTGAAGCACAAATATGATGCGTCAATAGAAGACGTCAAGCAAAAAGTCATGTACGACCTGTATTATTTCGAGAACATGTCGCTCTTGCTTGATCTCAAGATCATGCTCCACACGATCCTGGTCGTGCTTACCGGCAAGGGCGCGCATTGAAGAGGCCCTGAATTGAAGGAATTACCATCCGAGCAATGATTATATTTTTCAAATAGAACTGGAAACAACGGGGCTATTGGTTAGCTGCCTTTGCGGAGGTTCTTTTCAGGGAAGGCAGATTTGCGAATTCTCGTTACCGGGTACAATGGATTTATCGGGCAGCATTTGGTCCGGGCTCTGCTAGATGCCGGGCATCACGTCCGTGGCTTGCATCATTCCGGTGCGCCGCTCTATTTTATCAAAGAAAACGAAGTAGAAATTCGCAAAGGTGATCTACGATCTCAAGACACTCTCGAAGGTATTGCAGCAGATATCGAAATTGTGTTTCACCTGGCGGCAATACCTCGAAATGACACGAGCAAGAAGTGGGACGAATTCCTTGCAACAAACGTGAACGGAACCAAGGTTCTATTGGAAGAATGCGCAAGAGCCCGCGTCAAACGGTTTGTCTATGTCAGTTCTGTGGAAGCCGCCGGATATGGCAGCGGAGATCGTCCGAGAATCGAGTCGGACAATGCACATCCGGACAACAATTACGGCAAAAGTAAATTAAAGGCTGAGGAACTCGTGCTCGGAAACAAGGGTGACATGGAATGTGTGGTTTGCAGGCTGCCCATGATCTACGGGCCTGGCACATTTTTGATCGTGCCCAAACTTTTTGGCTTTGTAAGGAAAGGATTCTATCCGCTTATCGGGAATGGAAAGAGCAAAATGGAGTTTTGTTATGTCGGCAATGCCATTACCGCTCTTGTTTTGGCTGGTGTCAATGAGAATGCTGCTGGCGAACTATTCTACGTTTCCGACGAACGGTCCTATTCGATCCGGGAAGTAATAACGCATGTTGCTGAAGCTATGATCGTTAAGGTACGGTTCATCCAAATCCCTGTATTGATGGCAAATGTCATTGCGGTGTGTTTTGAAGTTGCAGCCAAGATTTTTCCGTTTCCACCCGTGGTTTCGAAATCCTCCAAGAAGCCTTTCTTTACAAGGGAAACGGTAATGTGGACGGCGGGAAATTACAACACTGTGTCAACCGAAAAAATCCGCAACATGTTGGACTATAGACCCCCTGTCAGTATTACCGAAGGCTGTAAACGTACCGCTGAATGGCTAAAAGACCATTGGGACCAATAATATTAGCAATCATGAAATCTTGAACATGAACATCGGAATAAACGCCTCAGGGATAAGCAGAATCAAGGGAGGCGCATCCTTTTACATTATCAATATCACCCATGCACTTGCCGCAATCGACAAAGAAAATAGCTACTTCGTTTTTTGCAGCACGATCAGTTCTCGTGAACTGGCAAACCTGCCGAAGAATTTCAGAATCATCGCCGGTGCTCCTCGCCACGTTTTCCTAAGATTGGTATGGGAACAGTCCATTCTCCCTCTATTCTTGTGCAAAAAATATGGGATCAGCGTTTTGTTTTCGCCGAATTATACGTCGCCAATTCTCCACCCTGGTTTCAGATCCATTGTCACGATACATGATCTGAGTTTCTATCCACTGAGCAAGCTATATCCTTTGAAACGGCGGCTATTCAAGCCAATCATTAAGTTCTCGGTACGGGTTGCGGACAAGGTAATCGCAGTTTCGGAATATACGAGAAAAGATATCTTGAAATATATTGGGGATTTTGGGAAGAAAGTAACCGTGGTCTACGAAGCTGCGGATAAGAGATTCGGAGATTCCGTCTCAATCAAGGCGATCAATGATACAAGAACCAAGTTCGGCATCAAGAATGAATACGTCCTGTTTACGGGGTTTCTCGAACCTCGCAAAAATCTTGAAAGGCTTCTGGAGGCTTTTGCAAAGATCAAAGAGGACGTGCCTCATGACCTGGTCATGACAGGAGCCAAAGGGTGGTGGTATGATTCGACCTACAAGAAAGTGGAATCTCTCGGAATCGCCGGCCGCGTCATTTTTACGGGTTATGTCAGCGATCATGAACTTCCTTCTCTCTATGCAGGTGCAGCCCTCTTCGCCTTTCCAAGCCTGTATGAAGGATTCGGAATTTCAGTTCTCGAAGCAATTTGTTGTGGGACCCCTGTTCTGGTTTCGAACAATACCTCATTACCAGAGGTGGCGGGGGAGGCGGGAGTGTACGTTGACCCCTACGATGTTGGGGATATCAGCATGAAACTGAAAAAGGTTCTTGTGAATCCTGCAGAGCGTGCCGCACTAAAGCGGAAATGTCCTAAAGTCAAGATCAATTTTTCCTGGGAAAAAGCTGCCCGGCAGACATTGCAAGTGATATTGGGTGTTGCATGACTAGGGTTTTTCCTTGATGAATGATGCGCTTGTTTCAATCGTGATTTTGAACTGGAACGGAAAAGAGCATCTTGTGGATTGTCTCGAATCTGTTCTGCAGACTACCTACGCGCCTTTGGAAATCATTGTTGTTGATAATGGGTCCACAGATGGTTCAGTCAGTCTTGTTCGATCCAAATACGCATCGGTACAAATACTCGAAAATGGACAGAATCTTGGATATGCTGAGGGAAACAACAGAGGATTCCAAAAAGCGAGAGGAGAATTTGTCGTTACGTTAAACAACGATGTTGTTGTTGAACCGACGTGGCTGAACAAGCCGATCCACTATCTTGAAAACGATGCTCGAATTGGCATTGTCAGTTGCCGGCAAATGAATTACTATGATCATTCTCTAATCGACAGCCTGTTTCACTATCCGGCGCCGGACTTGTCCTTCGCCCGGGTCGGTCATGGAGAACCGTTTGACCCGGCCTCATGGCACAATGTTCCCGGCTATGTGATTGCGCCGAACGGCGGGTCTGCAATTTACCGAAAAGAAATGTTCCAACAAGTGGGAGGGTTTGATATTTTTTTCTTTGCCTATCATGATGAAACCGACCTGGGTATGAGAGCGTTCTTGAGCGGATGGAAGTGCCTGTTTGTTCCGGAAGCAGTGGTGTATCATAAAGATGGAGCAAGTTTTAAGAAAACCAGCGGGAAAGCACATTATTTCCATGTAAGAAACAAGCTCTGGTTCATGTATAAATATTTTCCGGCATCCTTCATAGTCAAACATCTTGACGGAATTGCTATCGAAGAATTGCGCTTATTCAAGAGGCTGATCTTTAAGGAAAAAGTGCCTCTAGTTTATTTAATGGCAAAAGTAGACGGAATAACGGGGATTTTTAAATATGCAAACACAAGAAAGAAATATACAGGTATATTCTGTCAATATAGGGATGATTTTAACAGGCTGGAAAAAGAAAAAATCATTATCTTCGACTCAAAGGTAACACAATGAATGGCAAGAGTCCGACGTGGCTTTCGGAGCATAAAAGCAATGTTTTTTCGCAGCTTGGTGAAGATGGTGTCATAGGAAAGGTTCTTGAACTGCTTCGAGTCAGAGACCGATGGTGTGTCGAATTCGGAGCATGGGACGGAAAATATTTAAGTAATGTATGCAACCTCATTCGAAACCATTCCTATTCCGCAGTTCTTATAGAAGCTAATCGCAAGAAGTTTGAGGAATTGAAGATCAATTATTGCGATTTTAAGAATGTTTATTTACGAAATCAATTCGTTGGCTTTTCCTTAGATGACAATCTCGATACTATTCTTCAAGGTACTCCAATTCCCAAGGATTTTGATTTCCTGTCCATTGACATTGACGGTAATGATTATCATGTATGGAAAGCCATTCGGGGATACAAGCCAAAAACGATTTGCATAGAATTCAATCACACAATTCCAACGGAAATGGAATTCATTCAAGATGCGGACCCTCACACGAATCAAGGGTCAAGTCTGCTTTCTTTGACAAAATTGGGTAAGGAAATAGGTTATGAACTGGTGTGCGTATTGGCTTGCAATGCATTTTTTGTAAGAGCCGATTTTTTTCACTTGTATTCGATATCCGACAACAGTCCCCAGACCCTTAGAAACGATTTGCGGACAATAACGTACTTGTTTTCCGGCTTTGATGGTCATGTTTTTCTTCGGGGATTTAACAAGCTTGCTATACACGAGATAGAGCTTAAAGAATCTCAGTTTCAACCATTACCGAGATTTCTTCAAAAAATGCGCGATCAATATAGATTCCATGAATTGGCAGTTTACCTTGCAATTCTTCTGTTCAGGAAACCGGAGTATTTTTGGATGAAACTTTGCAAGCGAATCTTGAGGCGGAAATAGACCTGCTGGCCGGCTTGACGGTCTTTCCACATGTTGTGAATCGCTCTAACTCTCAAGGTAGGGAGAAATATACCCTAGGTTTCCTCGAACGAAGAAAGAATTCTTTCAGCCGCGGTTTTCCAAGAGTACTTGGACAGAATCTTGTCCCTATTCCTTAAGTATGGTGTTCTGTCAAAATTATCGGAATAGATCGATCGAATCTTCTCGGCTATGTCCCTGGGGTCAAAGGGGTTGAAGTAGAGTGCGGAATCTTCCGCGACTTCCTGCATCACCGTCCCGGCCGATGTCAATACCAGACAGTCAAGGGAAAGTGCTTCAAGAACAGGAAGCCCAAATCCCTCATAAACAGATGGATAGACAAGTGCTTTGCATGAGAGATAGTTGTGTTGCAGGTCAGATACGGAAAGAAAGCCAAGCATCTTGACCGAGGCTTTGATCTTCGAGTTGTTGACATATTCAAGCGCTTCTCCCGCCTTCCAACTTCCAGGAAAAGCAACATGGATTTCAGGGGCAGTTCCCGTATCAAAAAGGATTTCCAATGCTTTAAAAACGTTCAGCAAGTTTTTTCGAGGCTCCAAGTTCCCTGCAAAAAAGAGAAAATCGCCTCTTTGATGCGCGGAATATTTCTCAGGAATTTTCCAATCAGGTTTCCCGAGCGGCACAGCAATAACCAGTTTCCTGAGGTTGCGGAAATGATTCTCGATATCCCTCTTAATGAAGAATGAATCGGTAAAAATAGCATTTGATCGGTTTATGGAAAGGGGAACCAAATACCGCATTAGCAATCTGTCCTTGGATGCCATCGTCTGAGAAAAACGAAACATTGTCAAATCGTGAATTGTCGTGAAAACGCGAATGCTACGCAAGTAGAACAAAGGGCAGAGAAATTTTGGTGACCAGAGCACATCAATTTTATGGCGCAGCAAGAGAATTGGAAATACTAACTGGATCCAAAGAGTGCCAGGAAGAATTGTGGGGAAGAGAAGTTTGTTCCATAGGGGATTAGTTACCCTGTACTTGGACTGCCGCGTCTCAAACAAGAAATATTCATTCTTTTTGTCAATAACTTGCAATTGATTGAGAAGGAACTCAAGGTACGTTGGAATACCGGACCCTTTTCCATCCATGAAGACATTTACGTCGACCGCGATCCGCAGACCGGAGCGGGGCCGTGCGTTGCTGGACTTGGCCGTATTAGTCCTTCCGAAGAAAGAAATCATCCTGGATTTCCAAGAAGACCTGTTCACATTTTTGTACAAAGGTTTCTCTGTCCATCAGAGTTTTGTATTTCTCCTTGTTCGCGTCCGACATTCTATTCCAAGTCTCCTGATCATTGAGTTGAGAGATGGCTTCCGAAATGGATTCAGGGTCATTAGGCTCACACAGAAAACCGTTTTCATTGTTGACAACCAGCTCAGGAAGTGCGCCGCGATTGGAGCCAATGATCGGCAGCCCGAATTTCATGGCTTCTGCGTAGGCCATTCCGTATCCTTCCATTTCTGAAACGAGGATAAAGGCATCGCTCCGAATCAATAAGTCATCGAGTCTGTCCTTTTCAAGAAATCCGTGAAATGTGCACTTGCTCTCGATTCCTGCGCGCTCAATCACTCCCATGAGGGCACTATAGTAGGAATCTGACTGTTTGTGCCCAACTACATCCAGATGAAAAGGAAAGCGCAGGAATTGCAGGGAGCGCAGCACCATATGGATGTTCTTTCTGGGATCAATTGCGCCAACCGCTATCAGTCTCATTGGACTTCCAAGCCGACCGGTTCTTTGAGCCGGGAGTTCGCCTGGGAATGATTTGACAAAAGGGGGAATCAAGAATGACTTGATCTTCTTTCTTGCAATCGCAGCAAATGTTGCCAATGAATATCGGCTGATGGTGATAACGCTATTGAATGACCGTGATGCGGCAGTCTCAATCAGCCTGTGGATCAATTCCAGTCCCCATCGATCCTGGAATGTGAACTTGAAATGGAAGACCACGCCGAGCACGGGCACCTTTCGAACGATCTTGAGCAATGTGAGAGCCAGAAGAAAACGTGAACAATAATCAATATCCAGAATCACAAAACATGGTTTCTTAATAGAGAAACACCTTATCAGGTAACGCAGATTTGTCAGCGCGATGTTTCTTCCTATTTGTTTTCCTTCCCAAACAACGATTTTGATACCTGCGTTTTTGGCAGCCTCTATCATTGCCCAATTAAATTTTTCACCGCCCGTGATTTGTTCGTGCACTCGATATGAAATTATGTATGCTGTCAAAGGGGGCTTCGTTGTTCGATCCATTTGCTATGCTCAATCCTTTTGCACACAAGGCATCAAAGGACTAACAGCTTTTGCATTGAAATCCCTGTCCGCATCCAGTGTTCAAGAATATCCATTTCTGACGAATATAGTCGATGCGCCCAAGCTGTCATTTGGAGTACGCAAAACCTATTAAGAAACAAGACAATAGGAACCATTTTGCAAAAATGCCTTCTTCATAAAATAATTGGACGTAAGGCACAACCTGAAACATCTTTGTTCAATTATTATCGATGTTTTTTGACTTAGAAGATCATTCTGATGTAATTTAAGGATGCAAAAAAAATGTCAATCTTGGCTGCGTCTTCCTTCCAATTTCGAACAAATAGTGGCTCATGATTGTGAGTTGAAGATATGCTTATGCTGTTAAATAAAAGGTTTCTGATTGCGCTTTTTCTCTTAAGCTTCTTTGCACCAACCTCCGTTTTCTCCACTGACCTTTCTGATGCTGCTTCGAAGCTGGAAGGTATTGAATCTCAAAAAATAGGTTCCAATACGTATAATTCGTCCCCGGACCAAAATGACTTTTTCAATTCAATTAATCCCGATCAATATTATGTTGGCGGAGGCGATGTCTTTCTCATATCAGTCATCGGAAATTCTTCGGTCCAATACACGGGAACTATCAATCAACAATGCGATTTGTATCTTCCCGCCCTAGGTATCATCAAAGTTGGGAAAACTACTCTTACCATTGCCAAAAACGAAATAGCTGAATTTGTTCAGACAAAACTAAAAAAAACAAGTAACATTTACGTTGAATTGGTCAAAGTAAAAAAACTAACCGTTTCCATAAACGGCGCGGTCGCTAATCCTGGGACATATTCTTTTTCTGGGGCATTCAGGGTTCTTGATGCCCTTCGCGCCGCAAACAATGGAGCTGTGCCTTCTTACAACGAATGTAATCTGAGAGAGATACGTTGCATTACAAGGGACAGCGTCAAAATCATAGATTTGTTTGGATATTTGTTGAAGAACGATATCCGATCCAATCCCTATCTTTACCCGGGAAATAGCATCAATATTTCCTTTGCAACCCGGCATGCAACGATTAACGCGTCAATAAAATCTGTCGTTGGAGGATGGGTCCCGATAAAGGAAGATGAATCTCTCTCTGATTTTCTCTCGCTTTTTCAATTTGACGGTTCGGCTGATACCTCAAAGATCATATTACAAAGAACGGGCCAGGACGGCCAAAATTCCGTTCGGACGATCCCCTGGAACAATTCGTCCTCAATACTATTGCAGGACAGGGATGTTGTCACGGTCCCTCAAAAAAGGAACTACTCTGTCATGTCTATGGCCTCCGTCACTGGTGAAGTGGCCAGCCCGGGGTCCTTTCCAATAATCAGAGATTCTACAACCGCAAGAGACCTCTTGGAACTAGCCGGAGGGATAACGGCGTATGGTGATAAGACCCGGGCTGCAATCGTGCGTCATGGCAAAATCGAAAGTTCCGATTCCGCGAGAATCCTGTCCTTGTCGAAAGCTCAAGGAATTGGAATACGTCCTGAAATGAACTCCGGGCTCTTAAGAATGTCAATAATTGGAGACTACTCAATAATTGAATTGACGGAATCGAATTCTTCAGTTAAACTGAGTCCGAACGACAATATTGTTGTGCCCCGAAAGGATATCTTTGTATACGTAAGCGGAAATGTCAAGCGGCCAGGAGCCTATAAATACAATGCGAACAAGTCTTCTGGCTACTACATAATGCTCGCAGGAGGATACACGAGCAAAGCCGACAAATTCAATGTCTTTGGCGTCCGCAATTATAATAGCGTTTCGCAAATCATCGATCTAAGTGAAATTCATCCCGCGGACGTGATTGTGGTCCCCGATTCTCAACAAGCAAAATTTTTGACGGTCATATTTTTGCCCATCCTGACAGCTGCTGCAACAATTATTTCCGTTTTCCTGGCGCTCTATACGGTTGCCCATTCTTCAGGAAAATAACCCATAGGAAGATTCACTTTCATGGAAAACCGTTTCGACCTGACACCTTTTGTACTGGTCCTCATAAGGCGCAGAAAAGCAATCTTTTTCCATTTCGTTTGCATTGCAATCGTTGCATGGATTTTTGTTTTCTTTCTGACGAAGAAAGAATTCAAATCCGAAATGGTGTTTCTCCCTCCAATTAGTGAAAATGCAATCAGCAGTATCATGCCGGGCATTTCCTTGCCTTCAGCATCGTCGTTCGACATTATGCCGGAGCAAATTGTAACCGTATTTTCAGGCAAGTCATTGAAACGAAAAATAATCGACAAATTTGATTTGTATAAGCACTATAAACTGAAAAAGAATGCCAACAAATTTGAAAACGCGTGTAAAATCCTCGACAAAAATCTGCTTCTGGAGAGCGACGAAATCGGTTCACTTGGTTTTTCCAAGACCATATCCTTTTCAATAGGTGCCTACCATACTTCAAGAGATACGGCTTGTCAGATGGTCAAATATGCCTTTGACTTGCTGGATTCTGCAGTGAAAGCGATTTCGTCCGACCGTGCACACCAGAATCGCGTTTTCATTGAGAAACAGCTGGAAAGAAACAAGTCGGTTCTAGACAGCTTGCAAGATGCAATGCGGGAATTTCAGATCAAAAACAAGGCATATAATGTTCCTGAACAGGTCAAAATGACGATTAAGGCATACGCTGACGTTAAGGCGGCAATGCTGACTAATGAAATCCGCATGAAAGCAATTCATAATGAGTTTGCAGGTGAAACTCCGGAATTGGCCTCTTTACAGAAAAACAATTTGGCATTCAAAGAAAAATTGGCTCAGATCGAATCCCTTGAGAATCCGGATGTGATGCCAAGTTTGGAAAGCTCGACGAAATTAATGCCACAGTACGCCAATCTGATGCAGGACATCGAGGTTCAGGACCAGCTTATTCTTTTTGTCACACGGGAGCTTGAGCAGGCTAAAATTAAGGAAGTAAAGAACATCTCGGGTCTTATTGTTTCAGACCCGCCGTATGTTCCTGAATATAAGGCACGCCCCAAACGGATAACTGAAATGGCGCTTATAATAGGTGTTTATATGGCATTTATTCTTCTCGTAGTCTTGATTCAGGAAATTTATCGTATTTCACTGAAGGATAGCTCAATTGTCAAAGCTATCCGGGCGTCTTTAAAAAGCAAGACGCCATAACGGCTTTTCTCCAAAAGCAATTTCCCCCGCATCAAAATCCTGAGTGTGCGTAGATGTCGTCAACGAGATTGAGTTTTTCCAGTTTGTTGGATTTACTAAGGTTTGCTGCAGCATTGGTTGTCCTGTTCTTTCATTGCAGGTATTCGATTTTTCCGGGCTATGAAGCAGTCATAATTTTCTTTGTTTTGAGCGGCTATCTCATTTCCTCAACCGTCTATACTTTGATTGCAAATAATAGATGGTCCTGGAAAGAATATTTAATCAAGAGAATGACACGTCTGTACGTCGTCCTGATTCCGGCACTTTTTCTCAGTCTTTTTGCCGCGTTACTGATAAAGGGCTTTGCCCACATTCCTTTTGACTTCAAGAATTCGCTGAATATGAAGAGTTTTCTGGGTTGTTTACTTTTCTTACAAAAAACCCGCATAAACGCAAATTGTTTTGCCTTGAACGATCCGTTGTGGAGTTTAAGCTTCGAGTTTTGGTATTACATGCTTTTCCCTTGCTTGCTTCTTGTTTATTACTCAAATTCTGCAGTCAAGAAATTTGTCTATGGTTGCCTTTCCCTTCTTATGCTATTTCTCGTGGGAAAAACTATTGCGCTTTACTTCATTATCTGGCTGATTGGTTTTCTTCTTTTCCTGCTAAGGAAAACCTCAATACAATCCAAATTGGTTCGTCGAGTGTTTTTGGCGGTAACGTTTCTATCGGCATTGTTCTTTATGGAGTTCAACTACCTAACGTTGCATACTCAGAACGTTCCTGCCGACGATCTTAGAAGGTTCCTTATAGACTCCGGCGTAGCCTTTTCAGTGGCTGGCTTTTTACTTTTCGCCAAGTCACAACTTCCAGACAAGGAACGCACAGGCAAAGATACACTTTGGAAAAAACTATCCGGGTTTTCATATACGCTCTATCTCACTCATTATCCGCTGATGATTCTACTTTTCTATACAACCGACTACATACTGAAACAAATGGCGGGAGTCGTGCCTGCCCTTCATACCGTGACATCCCTGCTATTCTTTTTCGCCATTCCATTTGTCCTCATTTGTTGCGCGTGGTTGGTCTCCAGGGTCACTGAGGCAAAAACATCATTGATAAGGAGCTCCTTGTCTTCTTGCTTGTCCGGTCCACGGAAGCTGAAGAACCCTATCCTGGGCTCGTGCAAATCCGATGAGCGATGATGGCGGGACGTTCACAACCTTGATGATCAAATAGCCTGTCAGGTGGTCTTTTCCTGGTCGGCAGGCTTGAGTCCGGCACTTTGAGGATATGAAAGCGCCATTGCAAGACCGGCCATATAGAACATCCAGAAGTTACCAAATGAAATTTGGAACCAAAATGTTTCTTGCGTTAATCCACTTATGAGCAAGGCTATTGTGGCCCAGCAGAATAGAAAGGCAAAAGGATCCTGTTTTCCCGCTCGCCACAAAGCAAGAATAATTGCGGAGAACAGTCCTAAAAAAATGAGTTCCCCAAATACTCCCGTTTCGGAAAGTACATGCAAAAAGTTGTTGTGTGCCCCGGACGCCACCTTGTCTCCATCGTCAAGGAAAAAGGAATATTTAATATTCGAATAGTTCCCGATACCTATTCCGAATAGTTTGGTGAAGAATGGGGCATGAACAAAATGTTCCCAAGCACCTTTCCAAATAAACAATCGTTGATAGGAACTCAGATCAATTCCTCTGGAATACGACTTGAAGGTGAAATCGGTTATATGTTTGAAGGGGGAGAATAGCACGAGAAATAGTGAAACAAGGGCGAGACTGGAGGTCCCGAGAAAGTACCGTTTACTAAACTTAAATTTCGACAAAATCAATAACCCAACCGCGCATATTATTCCCAACAAATTGCTGCGAGATCCGGAACAAATGATTGCCCAACAGAATAAAAAGCTGATGCTCAGATAAGCGACTTTTCTCCTGAGAAGGTGAGTTTCAAACAAGTTATGGATTGAGCACACTATAGAAATCGTCATCATGTTCCCAACCTGGCAGTGATGTCCAAAGAGCCCGGAAATGTCCCTGAAATAATAGGATCCATGGGACAAAGCGCTAAAATATTGATATCCTACAATTGCCAATTCAGCCAAAGAAAAAGCGATAATTGTGTTAATGAAGAATGACCTATCACTATAGGAGAACTCATTCATCATAATTATAAAAACCGCAATGAGTTCAATCAAATGAAATAGATTGTCTGCGGCACGGAACGCATCTATCAATGAAAATGAATTAATATTCACGATGAAAGAAATCGAAGACAATAGGAGAAGCAAAAACAGGAATTGAGTGATGCGGGTGGTCTTGGACGCAGGCGGCCTCTGCAGGGTTTCCCCGATCTTGCGATCCTTGAATAGATATTTTGCCGAAAATCCGGCAATGAACAACAAGCCAAGTACGTCCTGCACGTTGATGAAAATGTAGCTGAAATGGTGTTCAAATATGTAAACATTTTTATCAAGAAAAAAGCTTCCGAAAAAACAAACAATAAATAGACGAGGATAGACTATGAGAAGGGGTGTCAACAATAGCATGAAAGGTATCGCGATAAATTTGTGCTCTCCAGCATCAATGCTCGAAAAGAGAATGAAGAAGAAGAACATTCCGGCGGCCAGCAATACGACATTCTCTTTGTGCTGGCCCAATTGTCGTACGATACCGGCGATTTGAAAACGTGGAGTAACGATGGAGAGGCCTTTTTTCATCTTTAGATTAGTTAGTTTGAGGCGCGTTCATTACGTTTCTTGATGCTTTCCTTACTGGCATTCGGCACCTTGTATTATCTTATTTTGGTACCGGATAAATATAGATCAAAAACGTAGAAACCAGGGTTGGATGCAAAAATCAGCTACCTTCATATTGGGTTCTCGAGGGAACGTGCCTACAGGGGGACTCAAAATCATCTATGAATACGCCAATCGTCTAGCCAGAAATGGGTGGACAATCAATGTGGTTTACCCTGCAACTTACTGTGCCGACATCCTTTCCTGGTGGCGTAGAATGAGAATGCGGTTTCACTATTTTAGGTTGAAGATATTCAAACTGTATTTGCCCACCGTGTGGTTTGAATTCGACCCAAGAGTAAATATGATTTGGGTGCCGAACCTGAACGAGAGATATATTCCTGACGCTGATTTTGTCATAGCTTGTCCCGTTTTGTCCGCCATGTTCGTGCTGTCTTATCCGGCAAACAAAGGAAGGAAGTTTTATTTTATTCAAGGTTTTGAAGATTGGACGCTAAAAAAAGAAGATGTTGAAAAAACGTGGAAATTTCCATTAAGAAAAATCGTCATTGCAAAATGGCTTCAAGATATCGCGAACAACCTGGGGGAAAATGTAGTCTATATTCCAAATGGATTGGATTTTTCTTTTTTCAAAGTTACAGTCCCGTTTAAGAACAGACCAACACATTCAATCTTGTTTATCTCCCATGTTCTTGAACTTAAGGGAACTAGATTTGCTATAGAAGCTTCAAAAAAATTGAAAGCACTTTACCCTCATATTATCATCAGAACCTTCAGCGCCTACTCCAAGCCCGCAAATTTCCCTGAATTTATTGAATTCCATCAAAATCCATCACAAGAGTCAATCAGGAAGCTCTACAATTCCTCCTCGATTTTTCTTTCCCCAAGCCTTTCTGAAGGATGGCCATTGCCGCCTGCAGAAGCGATGCTGTGCGGATGTGTCGTACTTGCGACAGATATCGGGGGGCATCGGGAATATATTGAGGATGAGATCAACGGCTATCTTTGCCTTCCGGGGTCTGCTGATCCAATTGTTGAAAGAATAGAATGGATCCTGGCGAACAAAAATAAGGCAGAGAAGGTTTCTGACAATGCACCAGATAGTTTGCGAAGATTTGATTGGGATTCAAGGGTGAAGCTGTTTGAACAAGCCCTCTTGTCGGGCTAGAGACCTTCTTTGCATTGCTCCTTCCAAGAGGTTCCGACCACAGTATCAAAGGCTAAATCTATTTTGATTTCATTATGAAAAAGATTCATATTTGAATTTCGTCTTAAAAACATGAAAATCTCTTCAAAGTTCCTAGCCGTCAGCCGTTCAAGAGAAAACCGCATGCTTTTTGGAAACGCTGCATCCCTGTATTTGCTTCAGGGTATTAGCTACATTTTCCCCTTGATAACAATCCCGTATTTAGTGAGAGTCCTTGGCACAGACATGTTCGGATTAATTGCCTTTGCGGGTTCTCTACTCGCGTATTTCCAAATGATTGTTGATTATGGGTTCAATTTGTCTGCGACGAGGGAAGTTTCGATTAGTAGAAACAATCGAGATGGGATTTCTCATCTCTTCTTTTCCGTTCTCGCTGTAAAAAGTTTCCTCGCTGTAGGATGCGCGGTAATTCTTGCGGGTCTAGTTTGCACGATTCCTCGCTTCCACGTTAATATGTATCTATACCTTTGGCTCTATGCCGGAGTGGCGGGCAGTATCCTGTTTCCTGTTTGGCTCTTTCAGGGCATGGAACAGATGGGGTATATCGCGATTTTTAATCTGTTAAGCAAAATCATGATTATGGGCCTCTATTTTCTCGTCATTAAAAAGCCTTCAGATTTTATGTGGTACGCCTACCTGAACTCAATCGGAACCTGCGTCATAGGGTCTATCAGTCTGATTGTTGCCATACGCACCTTCAAAATAAGCATTGTTGTCCCGAGCATCGGATCCTGCAAAAAATGCCTCAAAGACGGTTTTCAAATTTTTATTTCGCAAATCAGCGTCAGTCTATTCACGAATTCAAACACGTTCATTCTTGGAATTTTCGCCAATAATAAGATTGTCGGAATGTATGCCGTGGCGGAAAAAATTGTTCGCGCCCTTATTAGCATGACCGGCCCTGTCGGGAGCGCAATTTATCCCAGGACCAGTATCATGTTCACGACATCCCAAGCACAGGCGATTCGATTTCTTAAAAAAATATTTGTGGCAGGTTCTGTAATATTCGGGACGCTTTGTTTTTTGCTTTTCTTCTTTTCCAATTCAATTGTTCTAGCAGTTACCGGCGAAAGATCCAATGAAATTTCATTTCTTGTACGTGTAATGTCATTCTTGCCATTGACCGTTTTCTGGGATAATATTTACGGCACCCAAATCATGCTTAATGTCAATATGCAGAGGCAATTTATGCGAATCATTGTTGCCGGCGGAATATTGTCCGCTTGTCTTCTGTTTTCTCTAGTACCTATCTTCAGTGCTGCCGGTTCTGCAATGTCTTTCGTGATATCACAATTCACGATCCTGGTTTGCATGGTTGTTGCTGTGAAAAAGGCCAGAATTCGCCTTGTTTCTTGATTGATTGCCTCATTGATTATGAACATACTATACTCGGTGCGTTCCCGCAGGGTGTGATAACCGCCATATTCTCACAGCGGCTTTTCACTGACAAAAAAACCGCCCGGGTTACCCCGGACGGTTTGACTACAAACCCCATAGTCGAAAAAGGCATCTGCGGGTTATTTTGACCGTCTTTTCTTTCTTCGAAGGACAATCCAAAGGGCTACGCCAACGAAAAGAAGCGTCACTCCCAACCGGGCACGTCGCCACGGTGGAATGCCAGGATGCTTTGTAGGCATTCTTGGCTGACCGGAATTAGAAACGCCCGGCCCTACAGTTACCGGCCCTGATCGCACAACCGTGTGCCCCTCTCCCATGTCAAGCGTCACCGTGTAGGGGACCTGTGGTGTGCGGATGACGAGCTTTCCGGACCCCGGCATCGTTTCCCTGGAAAGCGGCTCGTTGGTTTCTTTATCGCGTACCACAATAGTTGCGCCTTGAACCGTTTCCCCGGTGGAAAGGCTGGCGTCTACCGTGACGGTTCCATTGCCGTTATCCCGCAGGGACATGATCGCCGTGTGCGAAAAGGCCGTTAGAAAGAGAATTACAACAAGGAGCATACTCGTCGAGAAGGCGGAATTTGTACGGAGGACACAAGGAAATGACTTCATTCTATCAAAATAGATCACTCGCAACGCTGTCAGATTTCATTATTTGGAGCAGGGCAATGTGCCAGCTGAATACGGGGGCAAACAAAAAACCGCCCGGGTTACCCCGGACGGTTTGACTACAAACCCCATTGTCGAAAAGAAAATGCACTACATTAAATTTACTTTGCGGCCGGTGCAGCGGCAGGCTCAGTGGTCGTTGTGGTCGTAGTAGAAGTAGTGGATTCAGCAGTTGATTTCTTTGAGGTCTTCTCGGCCTTAGCAGCAGCTTCTACGATTTTGGAGGCAACTTTCTTGCCGTCAACCATTTTGCACGTAACGGTTACTTTTGCATCGGCTTTGATATCGCCAAGCGCGATTTCTTTCTTTCCGCTCATGATCTTTGCGCCGGATTCGACGCTGATCGTGTCTTCGCCTTTTTTCACCTTAACGATAATAGTATTGGCAATGGCGTCAACGGAAACAACCGAACCCATAATCGTGGAGGCTTTTGCACCTTTTGCGGCCTTGGGGGCAGTAGCTTCCTGAGCAAGAAGAAGGCTTGTGCAAGCAAGAACGGCGATCAGAACACTTGAGAACTTCATGAAACACTCCTTTAAAATTGGTTAAGAAAAATGGGGTTTGAAAAACTCACAATGAAATTAGGCTAGATATAAACGCAAAAGCCTTGCCAGAACATGATGCAAGTTATGAACATTACGTAATGTGCTGATAAATAAAAAGATAACGTGCCGCTCCCTGGAAGAAGATTTGCCAAGAAGCTGGAAAGAAACGAAGCATATACCAAATGGTATATCGCGATGCACCATATCGGTTACTCAGTGGCTTTCAAACCGAATTTTTCAGCCCTATATTGAAATGTCCGGTATGTCATGCCAAGCAGTTTCGCGGCGTCTGCCATGACCCCGTTTGAGCGCGCCAGGGCCTGCGAGAGCATGCTCTTTTCCCAGTCTTCAAAAACAATTCCTTCCCGTGGCAGATCGCAGGCTGCTGAGCAGGTTGTGGAAACTGGACCCTGCGACTGGCGCAATTCAACAGGAAGGTCATCGGCGCTGACAACGTTATTTGTTGACAAAACCGTAATCCGCTCCATGACCGCCTCCAGTTCGCGCACATTGCCATACCAGGCATAGTCCTTGATGAGCTTCATCGCGCCGTCTTCGACCGTTTTCGGCTTGCCGGACCGGCTGATGAAAAACTTGACAAGAGCTTCTATGTCCTCACGCCGCTCCCGCAATGGAGGAAGTGTGATGGGTATAATATTGAGCCGGTAAAAGAGGTCGTCGCGAAAGGTCCCTTGCTTGATTGCATCTTCAAGGTTCTTGTTTGTGGCGGCAATGATTCGAAGATCGACCGGAATGCTTTTCGTGCCGCCCACCCGGCGGATTTCCCGCTCCTGAAGCACGCGCAGAAGTTTTGCCTGCGTGGAAAGTGACATGTCTGCAACTTCGTCAAGAAACAAGGTGCTGCCCGATGCAGCCTCGACCAACCCGATGTGCCTTGTTTGGGCGCCGGTAAATGCGCCTTTTTCGTAACCGAACAACTCGCTTTCCAAGAGGGTTTCCGGAAAAGCGGCGCAGTTGATGCTTTGCATCGGCGTTCGGCCGCGATTACTGAGATAGTGGATGAGCCGCGCGATCCGCTCCTTGCCGGTGCCCGATTCGCCCCGGATCAAAATGGTCGAGTCGCTCTGGGCGACCTTCTTGACAATTTCGAGTACGTTCTTCATGGGAGCGGACTCGGCGACAAGCCCTTCGGTCAATTGCTTGGTCAGCTCATCGCGGAGTTGCTGGCCCTCAACGCGAAGCAGGTATTTTTCCGCGGCCCGCTGCACCACGAGCAGGAGAACTTCCCGCTCCAGAGGCTTATTGAGGTAGTCATAGGCGCCCAGCCGCATTGCCTTGACAGCGGTTTCGACCGATCCAAAGGCCGTGATCACCACGATTTCCGGAGGAATCAAAAGCTTGGCAATCTCTTCGACGAGCACCAGTCCGCTTTTACCTTCCATCTTAAGATCAGTCAAGACGACATCGGGCCTGAAATCCGAAAGCTGCGATAGTGCGCCGTCGACGTCATCGGCTTCCAGAAGCGTATGGCCGGCAGACCTCAGAATGCTCGACATGATGTTGCGCTGCGCCGGCTCGTCATCAACAACCAGGACTCTTGCCATGACCGGCTCCTTTAGCAATTATATGTGAATTATCTACGCTTTTTGCGTAGATAATAATCTCAGCTAAAGCAATCCACCAGCGAAGCTGGTGGGTCAAACGATAAAATTTTGATCTGTCTCGCTGGCATCGTCACTCGTATCAATGGGCAAAACGATATCGAACTGAGCGCCTCCGTCCGGGCCATTGCATGCCGTGATCGTGCCGCCGTGTTCTTCGACGATGCGGCGGGCAAGCGCCAGACCGAGGCCCGTTCCTCCCGGCCGCTTTGAAAAATACGCCTCGAAAATCCGTTCAAGATTTTCCTGGGCGATACCGTGGCCGTTATCGACTATCCGGACAAGAATGGACGAAGGCGGAGAACTCCTGACGTTCAATGAAATGACCCCGTCGTCCTTCACGGCCTCGATTGCGTTGAGGATAAGGTTGAGGAAGACAAGACGCATCTGTTCGATGTCCGCGGTGATTTCGAGCGCAGTATCTCCCTTGACATTAAGGATAATTCGACGTGCGACCAGCTGCTGTTTGACAATGACAAACAGCTGGTCAAAAAGTTCGGTAAGGCTGAATTTTGACTTTTTCAGCTGGGACGGCCTGCCGATAGTCAGGAATTCCCCGACCATCTTATTAAGATGCTGAACTTCCGCCTTAAGCGCCGCGATAAGATCCGAATAGGACCTTTTCCGCTGCTCGTCGGAAGGAAGATATTCGTGGCCAAGATGGTCTGCCGTCAGATTGATGAGGTTCAGGGGGTTTCGTATTTCATGCGCCAGATTAGCAGCCATTTCCGCAAGGATCGCGCGGCGCTCAAGGTCGCGGAGCTTGTCTTCGAGAAGCTTATGCACCGCAAGTTTCTTGGTCATGGTGTTGAAAGATTTTGTGAGGCGGGCGACTTCATCGTTGCCGCCGCGCTCCAGGTGGACCGAAAGGTCTCCTGAGGCGACCTGCTCCGCGGCAAAGGAAAGCTTTCTCAGGGGTTTGTTGAGCCGGTTCAGGGTGACAAGTGCAACCCCGAACATAAGAAGAAAGGCGATTGTGGCGATAAAAGTCGTCCGCATGTTCAATTGTCTGAGAAGAAAGGTAAAGTCGTTTACCACAATTGAAGTCTGAAGGAGACCGATCACCTTGTTGTCGCGAATGATCGGCACCTCGACAAAGTCATACCTGATATGGCCGCCGGCGGAGTCCTCGACGCCGTATTGCGCCTTGACCACGATTTCTTTTCCGGAAGGTTTTCCGGTTTGGCCGACCTTCGTGGGGTTGCTGCTGGCGACGATCTTTTCGCTGCTGTTGACAACAGAAACTTCGCGAACCGATTTGTTCTTTTTCATTTCCTCGATGAACCGCTCAAGGGTTTCGGAATCCGAATTCCTCTTGGAAGAAAGCTTCTGGGTCGAATAGTGCACGGTGTGAACGATATTCTGAATGTCACTGTCAAGTTGATTGATGATCTGCCGTTCGGACTGAAGCGTATAGTACAGCATTACTCCCACGACAATGATGAAAAGCGGGACAAAGACGAGGAGCAGCTTTGTTTGAAAACTCATTCGACGTTGCCTGTACTTTGTATTCCAAATTCCAATGGATTGTCAATAAATCAATAAGGCGCTATCTAAAATAGTACCTCAGCGGCGCGGGCGCAAAATTAATCTGACAGGAACGGGGCAAAAAAAAAGCCGCTTTGAAAATTCAAAGCGGCTTTTGGGTACTGAGAGTACGCTATTACTTCTTTGCAGGTGCAACAGCGGGAGCTGCTTCGGCCTTTTTCTCAGGCGCAGCAGCTGGGGCAGCTGCAGGCTCAGTTGTCGTTGTCGTTGAAGTGGAAGTAGTGGCTTCAGTCGTTTTCTTCGTTGTTTTTTCAGCTTTAGCAGCGCTTTCGCTGATCTTGGTGGCAACTTTCTTTCCGTCGACGGTTTTGCAGGTAACCATGACCTTCATGTCAGCTTTAAGATCAGCCGCGGCAGCTTCTTTCTTGCCAATCATGATTTTTGCAGCTGCGTCAATGGCCAAAGTATCTTCACCTTTTTTGGTCTTCACAATGATTGTGCTTGCGTCAGCAGAGACAACAGTACCGCTGATGGTCATGGCAGCTTCTTTTTTCGCGGCCTTTTCAGCTTTTGCCGGGGCCGGTGCAGCAGCTTCCTGAGCGAGGACAAAGCTTCCACAGGCGATGACAGCTATGAGAACGCGGGACAGTTTCATGAAACGCTCCTTAGGTTGAGGTTGGGTGATGGATGCGAAAGAAAATCAGGATTCAATGTGAAACCAAACTGACATTAATATATTAAATTGAAATGCAAGTTTCAAACAGATTCACATTTTGTGATACGTTTGATGATTCCCAGGCCCAGGCCGGATTTCGGAACATGTATATTGAAAAAAACAACAAGAAGCGGTAACGTTCATGAAGAATTCGATAGAGACAAATTCCCGTGAAGCCTCGATTCAAGTGATTTTGAGAGAAGGCACACGGGAAGAAATCGTATCTGCCCGTGCCGGCGATCGTCTCATTGACGTGTTGTGGGATCATGAATCGATTATTTCGCCCTGCGGCGGAAAAGGGACCTGCAAGAAGTGCCACGTGAACATCAGGGGGCTCGGGCTGGTATTGGCATGCAGGCACAGGCTACTGGGCGATATCGAGGTGGATGTCCTGCACCATTCACGGCAGAAAATCCTTGAGTCGGGTTTGAATCAGTTGAAACCCCAGTCAATCCCGGTTGGCGATTCAAGAGAAATGGCCCCGAATAATTCGAATTACGGTTTTGCACTCGACGTCGGAACCACGACCGTAGTTATCTATCTTGAAAATATCTCTTTGGGAAAAACTGTCGGGGTTCGGTCCTTTGTTAATCCTCAAGCTGCATTTGGGTCAGACGTGATATCCCGGATAAGTTTCGTCATGGAACGGCAACAGGGGCTCGCCAGACTTCAAACCTGCATCGTAGCAAAAATCAATAATGCAATGAGCGAAATGTGCCGGGAGATATCGATCAGCGAAGATGAGATTGCCAAGATTACCGTTGTTGGCAACCCCACCATGCTTCATCTGCTTCTAGGCGTCGATCCCAGGTCCCTTGCCTTTTCACCCTATGTGCCTGTATTTACTGAAACCAAAGTAGTCGCAGCCTCGGCAATCGGCATAAACGCCGTAGGCCCCGATGCACTGGTCGTGGCGCTTCCTTCTATAGCCGGATACGTTGGCGCAGATGTTGTGGCAGGGATTGCATCGACGCCGATGGCCTTCGCGGAAGAGTTTTCGCTCTATATCGATATCGGAACAAACGGAGAAATGGCGATCGGCAACAGAGATAGTATATTTTGTTGCTCTACCGCCGCGGGGCCCGCATTCGAGGGAGCGAGGATCAGCTGCGGCGTGGGAGGCGTTGACGGCGCAATCTGTTCATACGACGAGGGCGTCTACCAGACCATTTCAGGAGGGCCGCCGATCGGGATCTGCGGGTCCGGCATCGTGGACATTGTTGCGGGGTTAGTTGACAAGGGCGAAATAGATTCGAGCGGCTTCATGGAGTCCGCTGCAATTATCGAGCGAGCGGAAAATACCAAGACCGGCGCAGACATCTTGTTGACGCCTGGGGATGTTCGCGAAGTGCAACTCGCAAAGGCGGCAATTGCTTCCGGTATAGGAATTCTCCTGAAGGATGCGGGCGCCGGGTTCAACAACATCGACAGGGTTTACCTTGCGGGCGCATTCGGTAACTTCATGAATATCAAGAATGCCGCGCGACTCGGCATGATTCCACAGGAATTGGTTTCAAAGGTCGTCTGTATCGGTAACGCGGCCGGCGAGGGCGCACGGCGCGCATTGCGGTCACAGGAATTTGAGCGCTCGCTGAAAAGGATCGCGGGCATTTCGAAGTACGTGGAATTGTCGTGCAGGCCTGATTTCAACGAGGCGTTCGTAAACGAAATGAAATTCTAGTTCAACCCACCTACTTCGCTGGTGGATTGCTGTAGCTGATTTTATTATCTACGCAGGATGCGTAGATAATCCACATATAGATGCTAAAAGGAGCTCGCTCACGATGCGTGTACTTTCAGGCATTCAGCCTTCCGGAATTCTTCATATCGGCAATTATCTTGGCATGATTCAGCCGATGGTCGCGTCGCAGGAATCGAGTGAGCTTTTTTGTTTTGTCGCCGACCTGCACAGCCTCACGTCCGTTTTCAATGCCACGCAGCATTTTGATTTGACAAACGAGGCAATAATCGACCTGTGCGCGCTCGGCATCGATCCGGACAAGTCGGTGTTCTGGGTACAGTCGGACGTACCCGAAGTCACCGAACTGACATGGTATCTCAATACGGTGACGCCGGTCGGACTCCTTGAACGGTGCCACTCCTATAAAGACAAGATCGCGAAAAACCTCCCCGCAAACAACGGTTTGTTTTCATATCCGGTGCTTATGGCAGCGGACATCCTCATGTACCAGTCCAATATTGTTCCCGTGGGCAAAGACCAGAAACAGCATGTGGAGGTTGCACGGGACATTGCGATCAAGTTCAATCAGACCTATGGAGAAGCATTTACCATCCCGGAGCCGCGCATCAAGGAAGAAGTGGCGGTGATCCCGGGCGTTGACGGGCAAAAGATGTCAAAGTCATACAACAACACGCTTGATATTTTTGCGCCTGAAAACGTGCTCAAGAAAAAGGTGATGAGTATTGTCACGGACCCCACGCCGCTTGAAAGTCCCAAGGACCCGGACAAAAGCATTGTTTTTGCTATTTACAAGTTGTTTGCATCGGCCGACAAGACACAAGCCATGGAGGCCCGGCTGCGCAAAGGCGCGTATGGCTACGGCGATGCAAAAAAAGAACTGTTCTCGGTTCTCTGGGAGTATTTCCTTCCGTTCCGCACAAAGCGCGAGCAGATCGCGGGCAACCTTGATTTTATCGCCGAGGTGCGGAAAAAAGGCGCGGACAAGGCACGTGCCGTGGGAATCCCGACTCTTGACAAGGTGAGGAAATTGGTAGGAGTGAAGAGGTAGTTGAGTAATTGAGAGGTTGAAAAGCCGAGAGGTCCTTCTCGACCCCTAAACTTCTCAACTTCCCATTTACGGTATCAATTCAAACTGAATCCCCGAATGCTTTACTGTGTCGACAAGGATTGGCGTGACACGCTGATGGTTCTTGGTTTCATACAGCACAAGCGTCGGCTTGTCAAGGGCTTCGGGTTCGTTTTTCGCAACCACGCCGACATAGCCAACGAGTTGCGGCACGGGCGCATTGATGATCCGGATGCGCGCTCCGGCAGGAAATAGCGGCACGATGGACACCAGCGTTTTGACGACTTCGGAATTGAGCTTTGTGCCGCCCAGTTCAATGACTTTCTTTATGGCATCCTGAGCGCTGTGCGGATCACTGTAATGGCGGCGGCCCAGCGTGAGCATCTCGTACAGGTCTGCAACGCAGACGATCTCGGCAAACCGGTGGATTACCTTCTTACGTGAAAAATCCTTGAGCGGCGGCCGGTTCTCACCCCTGATGCCCCGCGGATACCCGCTGCCGTCCTGGCGTTCATGATGCTGCAAGGCAACGGCCGCGCTTGTCGGCGGAATCGTTGGATTTTGCGAGAGCATGAGGTAGCCGAACACGGTATGCTGCCGCAGCATCATCGCTTCTTCATCCGTCAAGACATCATTTTTTTCAAGAATTGTCCTGGGCACCGCAACCATGCCGAGGTCGCAATTGATTGCGCCGATGCCAAGCTGTTTCATTTCATCATAGGAAAAACGAAACTTTTTCCCCAGGCACAGCGCGATGATGGTCACATTTATTGCATGGGTAAATAGATCGCCCTGCGCCTTTGACAATTCGGACATGTTGAGGACGACCGACGACTGGCCAAGAATGTCATCGACGAATTTTTCAAGGGCATGCGACATGCCGGACGACATGATGAATTTATTGAGGTAATGCTTGTTCTCCCTGATCATCTTCTGGATCGAGCGGCTTCCTTCCTCATGCACCGGCAGCGAATCCGCGATGTCCCTGGTGGACTTGTTGAGCGAAAGCGCCATTTCCCGTTGAATATGCATGGAAATGATGGTTTCCGGAATAACGCTTTCGGTACCTTCGACCTCCACCAGTACCGACGCTAATCCCAATTCCTTGAGACGTCTTCTGTAGTCCTCTTTGAGCCGGTACCCTGCGGCGAGAAGCAATTCCCCTGACGGCATGAATAACGATTCGCCAAGGATCATTTCATCGTTTATATCGTCAAGATTGTATCTGACCATAAAACTGGAACCGCGCCTGCTGGGTTTCTTTAAGCTTACCATCCAGGAAGAGCGGTTGTCGAGGGTATATCGCGGACAAGGGGATTCGGTTCCGGAACTCCTGCGGTTTTCCTAAAGATGTTGTGGCCGGATGTCGATAAAGAAAATAGAAAGAATCATGTTTTGTTCATTACGCAGGGATGCGGCCATTTTTCAAGGACGAAAACGTGGAACCCCGAAAAGAATCTCCCAATATCCGCGCCGGCAGATTTCTCTGGATGGAAGAGGCTTTGAAGCGAGAGTATCTAAGCGACCTTCGTCGTCGTATTGAAAGCGGGTATTTTTTCAAAGAGGGCATTGTCACCAAGATCGTTGATGAGATTGCCCCTGTCATGAACGAGTGCGTTGACGGTGAAGTTTCACTGCGGTTTTGAACCCATTTTTCCGCTTTGCACAATCACGCGCAACAAATCTTCGACAGTTTGCTCCATCATGTCCAGTGAGTTGTCATTTTCCACTTTCTTCACCGGGACGTAAAAAACCGGCCTGTTTGAGCCTACATCAATGATTGAACACTTGAAATCGAAGGTTCGATTGAGAATTGACGCATATGAATTCACGCTGCCGGTTTTGTCCGGACGAAGTCCGATGGATTGCTGGTGAAAAAGGTGCATCGCGTACACGAGGACAATGATGTCGATACCTTCGCTTTTCAGCTTCTCGATGATGCCGGACGGCAGGCTGTCGAGGGTGACATTGACAGAGTAAAGTTCGTGTTGCACCAGGCTGTCGGCAGGCCCGCCGAGACGCCGCCACGGGAGTTTTCTTGTTCCCACGTTCATCCTGAAATCACGGAGAAACGCCTCCTGGGTCCTGCCTCGGTCCATGCTGTGGTAACTTTGATCCGTGAATCTGTTTTCGTAAAAGATCTCGGAAGAGAGAACTACCGGTTCCGCATAGGCGATGTTCTTCGAGGCGATAGACGAATACGTAAATTCCGTGGGAACGCCGGAAAGCAGGGGCGGTGGCGCGCATGAAGAACCGAGGAGTGCAATAACCGTTATGACTGCTTTTCGCACCATGTTTTTTTGGGCTCTTTCACGCTGCCTCGACCGTCACCATGACAAACGGCCGCCCGGGCTAGGGGCGGCCGTTTGTCGGAACGCTCAGGGTTGGCGACGATTACCGCCTTCCAAAGGGATCATCGTCCGACTTGTTGATTGCCCGCATAGTAAACACATGGCTGAGCCAGGAGTAAAATTGGACAAGCAGGAACGCGATGACGATAAGAAGGACAATGCTGCAGATGATGATCAATATCTTATTCTTTGCAAAGAACCCCGTCCCCTTTGGCTTTTCGGTTTTTGTGTCGAGAAGCGCGGGTGCGACAGCAGCGACTGCGCCAGTGTCTTTGTGGGCCGACAACAACGAGGTGTCCGGAGCTGCAACCGGTTTCTCGGTCACAAGCGAGATCTTTTCCACTCCGGCAACGTCACAAGGAACATCCTGAGTGTTTTTTCCGCCCTTCCATTTGTCCGAATACAGACTCTTTCCGCCGAGCTTGATGAGGAATGGCTCGGTGGTTTCTTTGGACATTTCGTGGAAACAATCCCACAAATCGATTTTTGCGACTACCGCTCCTCCAAACATCTTCTTGGGCCCGAGAACAGGGCTGACCCAGAAGAGATAGTACCGCCCGTTCTCCTCTATGAACGTGAAGCCGTAATATTCCGTGGCGGTTTTGGAAATTTTCTTGAACCATTCCTGGTCTTTTATATTTTTCTTTACTTTTTCAGGGATTTGGCCACGGACAACTTCATTGACCATGATGCCTTTTGCATTGGTACGCATCAGAGAGTAGAGCGGCTGATGCTTCTTCAGCGTCACGACAAAAAGTCCATTGACAGATTTTGATTTTGGCTTTTTTATCTGTGGATTGTCAGCCAACTTGTCAAAATCCTTTTTCAAGGCAGCGAAATAATGTTCAATGGAGTCTTTGGTCATGGCAGAGGAAAACGCCGGGAAGGAGCTGAAAAGGCATAGGACCGCAACCATTGCAGCAATCGGCGAAGAAATTGTACGACGATCATACGACCGCTTCATGAAGGCCTCCCTTTCGTGGCTTTATTAAAAAGTGCGTACGATATAGAAATAGTAAATGGAAAACAGAATTGTAAAAAAAATATTGATTATGATGTGGAAAAAAGCCCCCGGCATCTTTGCCCGGGGGCCTTTGGCAGGGTTCACAACCCTGCAAATCTCGGTGTCCCATACTGACCGGTTGAAACGGCAGGATATGAGGTACTGATAAGTGTTTGAGCAGGCGCCCAATTACGTCCAAAATTGTTGTAATACGGTTCGACAGGAAGAGAATCCAATGCTATTGACTTTTTTGCCGTGCCCAGGTTTGGCCATTCCTGGCTATTGCTGCCGCCGCAAAAAGCCACCCAGTCCAAGACAGTGTCACCGCCGGCCTTTGACCGGAGGCTGATCCAATTGCCACCTGAAGATAGATCAAGTGCGCTTGACAAAGAGGGGTAAGCGTCAACCCACGGAAGGCTTCTTCTCCCGACCACGAAGAATCCCTTTGACGGGATTGTGACAATGCCGATCGATCGGCAAATTCCGTCTATCTCAAGTATCAAAGAATCGACATACGAGATTTGGGACGGATTGAATATTTCAACAAATTCCGAATCGTTCGCATTGTACATGATTTCATCAATAATCAGGCGCCCGGTTTCGCACGCAACGGATTTTGATGTGCCGACAAATCCGGACACCACGGTCGTGGCCGGGACCTGCGCGACCAGGGACAGGGACATGCTTGTCGACACGCGGCAGAATTTTGTGGCAACCGTCGTATCCCGCAGTACGGAAAAGACAAGCCACAGCGACGAGCGGTAGATGACCGCGCCGGTCGAATCCGTGCCTTCGATGCAAAGGGAATCGGTCGTTCTGTCAGGAACATCGTCAATGCTGAGATACAGTTTTGTCGCCCGGTCGTCGCACACTGAATCGGCGCCGAAAATTGCACAGACATGCTTTACCGACGTGGGAAGATTGGTCAGGTCGACATAGATGGAGCCGCGAACAGGAACGAGTTTGAATTCAACAACCTTCTTTTCTGCCGAGGAAATGTCCACGATCTGGTTTGCGCTGACATGGATAATCATCCCGTATTTTGTCTTGGTAAAGACCTCGATGGAACGGGCCTTTCCCGCAGGAACATCATCGAGCGAAATTGTAAGGTAGGGGTCTGCGGGACCGAATTTCACCGACTCGACCATGGTGTCCATGTCCGATGCACTTATTTCCACCACCAGGCTGTCCCAGATCGTAGCCTGGCTTTGCGCTGCCTTGGCAAGCACGTTCTGGTCCTGTGGTTTGGTGAGCGATGCCCAGATTTCCAGACTGCCGACGTTGTGGCAACTCTCCCGTGAGGGGTTGTTTGTGCACGACGCCATGATGATCGCCGCGCCGACTGCAATGACGTTCCAACAATACCGTTTCATACGCACCTCCTTGATTTAAGTGAATTGACTCCCCGATGCCAGGAGTACAATGCACGAACCGTGCCAGGCGGCGCGAGTGCAATAGTGTGCAAAAAACGGGGATTTCGCATTGACGAACATGAATAGGCGGCGCGTTTATGCGATAGGGAAGGCGCGGGGTCGCAAGATTGTCAAGGTGGAATATTGACAAAACAAAAAAGGAACCGCCGGCGCCTTCAGCCGCCGAGCGGTTCCTTCACGTAAAGGAGAATGAGCGGAGCGGATTACCTGCCCTCGGCCCACGCGTCCGATGCCTGGAGGTTCCCGTCAAGGAATGTCCAGGTGATTTTGCGGTAGCGCATGGAGACTTCTTCAAGGTGCGTGTAGCGTTCCTTGGTCGGGTCTTTCACATTGGGCATGTAGGGCTTGACCGAGCAGACCTTCACGCCCTCGAGCTTGTGGTTGAAGTATTCCTTCTCGCTGCCCGTGTCGTCGATATTGTACCATTTGAACTCGACCGAATTGTAGGTCTGGCCTTCGCACACGGCCTTGTACAAGTAGGGCGACGAGGCGTCGTATGCTTTGACGAACGTGAGCGATTCGTGCTTGCGCGTGCCGGTGAGGCGTCCCGTGTCCGGATCGGTCGGGATGCGGACCTCGTGGTGGAACTCGATGACTTCGACGCTGCCTTCGCGTCCCTTGACGTCAACCGACCCCTTGACATCTGCGCCAGTCTCGTCTTTGATCCACATATACGCAGGAATTGGCATACAAAACTCCTTTCAAAAAGAAAAGTTAGACGGGTAAGATTTTCCGGTTCATGTAAAAAATATACAAACCCGCGCGCCGCACTTCTGTGACGTACGTCACAAACGCATCATTTTTTTTATTTCGCCTTCGGCATCTGCGAAACCAGCGAAAGATTGATATCGATGCCCTCGATCTGGAAATGCGGCATGACCGAAAGACTTACCCTGAAGAATCCGGGATTGTCCTCGATTTCATTGACCGTGACCTGGGCCGCCTTGAGCGGGTGTGTCGAAATCAAGTCCGGGCCCGGATCGTTCATTTCAGTGACAAGACCTTTTATCCAGCCGTTGAGCTCGTTCTGGAGCACCACCTTGCTTTTCGTGGAGCCGATGTTCTCGCGCTGAATGACCTTGAGATAATGCGCGATCCGCGAAATAAGAAAAATGTACGGCAACCGCGAGTTGATCCGCATGTTGGCGGTGACGAGTGGATCGTCGTATTCGGCCGGTTTCTGGGTCGAATTGGCGGAAAAGAAGCACGCATAGTTGCGGTTCTTGTAGAACGACAGGGGAATGAATCCTTCCTGCGCAAATTCGAATTCTCGAGTTTCCGGGATAAGAATTTCGGTGGGTATTTTCATCTGCTTGCCTTTGCCCACATCGTAAATGTGTACCGGAAGATCTTCGACCTTTCCGCCTGCCTCAGGTCCGCGGATCTGGACGCACCAGCCGTTTTCCACGTATGAGCGCACCATATTGGCGGCAAAGGCGAACGTCGAATTGCCCCAAAGATACTTGTCGTGATCTTCGCCTTTAACATTTTCTGTATAGTTGAATTCCTTGACAGGCTGCGTGTCCGGCCCATAGGGAAGACGCAGCATGAAACGCGGCAGCATGAGGCCGACGTAGCGAGAGTCTTCGGTCTGCCGGAAGGCGTTCCACTTAAGGAACTCCGAGCGCTCCATGTAATTGTGAAGGTCTTCGATCTTGGTGAGATCCTGGATCGTTTCCTTGCCGAAGAACTTCGGGCTTGCGGTCCCCAAGAAGGGGCAATGACAGGCAGCCGAAACCTTGGAAACGTTTTGCAGGAGTGTGATATCAGACGGTCCGCTGTCGAACTGGTAATTGGAGATGACGGCGCCGATCGGCTCTCCGCCCGGCGTATCGTATTCAGCGGTGTACACATGCTTGTACAGCCCGGACTGGATCGTTTCGGGGGCGTCTTCGAAATCCTCGGCAAGCTCTTCCTTGGAAACGTCGAGAAGGTCGAGTTTGACGTTTTTCTTGAAGTCCGTGCGGTCAACGAGGAACTTGAGACTGCGCCACGCGACTTCCATTTTCTGAAAATTGGCATGGTGCATGATTTCGTCGAGCTGGAGCGACAGTTTCCTGTCGATCTCGCTGATATGATGGTCCAGCATCGCCTTATCGATTTTGTCAACATTCTGGCTCGAAGCGACGACGCCTTCGACGAACACGGCGAGCGCGGCGCTGATGCGCTCGTTTGCATTGCTGTCCGCAAGGACCTCGGTGTTCTTGTACTCCGATATATCAATTGCCTTGGTTGGAATAGCCAGGTTCATTGTCTGGTAAATGTATTCGAGGCCATGGGCCTCACCGGCCTGTTTCGCGTCGGCCTTTTTTTCTTGTTCTGCCATACAGCATTCTCCTCGTTTTAATGTGAACGACGGTTTTGGCGGATCCGCTTATGCCGTGGGTTTCTGCTCTTCCGCAACGACCTTCTTGAGCTCTTCCTGGAGCGACTTCATGGATTCGGGATCCTTAATGATGTCCTCAAGGCGTTTTCGGAATTCGCGGTTGTCAAGAAGATTCGATTTAAGGTCCTTGAGGAGGTTCCGGGCGGCAAGAAGCTTCGACAGCGCCGGTATGTTCTTCGCAACGTTTTCCGGCTTGAACGAATCCATGTTCTTGACGTTCAGGTCGACCTTGAGGTCTCCGGTTCCGGTCAGTTTGTTCTCAACGTTGTAGTTGAGCTTGAGATCCATACTTTCCATGACCTGCGTGAAGTTCTCCTTGTTGATGCTGATTTTTTCCCGGTCCGACACCCGGTCGTCGTGCTTCTTGAAGGAAAAATCGCCGACAACAAGCGTCTTGAGCGGCAGCTCGATTTTTTTCTTCGCATTGCCTTTGCCGACATCAAGTTTCAGATTAATCCTGGCAGGGGGTATTTCGTTCTGAAAACTTCCAGCCATATGAACCTACCTTTCCTAAAGGTTAATGATTTTTATTTCCAAATTTAGAATCCTGGAAATCATGGCAATCACGTGAATCCCGGTCATGTGTTTAACGAAAACGCTTTTTTCGGGTCGATTTGACTGATCTTACTTAAAATAGTGTTTTGCTTCTCGGCCATGCTTGCCAGCATTTGCGGCGATTTGTTTGTACGCGCTACCTTGAGTACTTTCACCATGATGCCCCACGCCTCGACGGCCAGGTCAGGGTCCCATTTATCAAGATGATACAGCTGTATTTTGGAATCGAGCGAGTCCAGGATCGACAGGGCGATGTCCGGCTGTTTGGCGGTAACGAGAAGATTACACACCAGGATCGAGCGCCTGAAGTTATCGCGTTCGTTCGACGAATTTCGTATCGCGTTTTGTAATAAATCAAGAGCCGCTTCGGTTTTGCCTGCCGCCGTCAGCGTGGCGACCTGTTTCTTCTCGCTTTCGACCCTGTCGCCGGACGTTTCGGCCTCTTCCTTCTTGGAAGTCGCAGCACCGCCTGCGGAAAAGACCGGCATGACGGATGCGGCGATCCACTCTTTGGTCGCCTCATCGCAGAATGGTGTACCGTCGGAAAACGACAAGTTCATGATGTCCGGAAACCGTTTGACGAACAGCCCGGTTTCGTACTGGATCGCAGTTTCGACCGGCTTGTACGGCTCGCCGAGGCCATGGCACGCGAGTGCGGCGACCCGCTGCAGTCCGAGCCACAGATGGTTTGCCGCCGCGGCAAAGGCTGCTTCTGCTTTGTCAAGAGTCGGCTTGAATTCCTTGTTGCCAAGCGATGTCGTCAGGGAGGCAACAAGGTCCGCCGGCGGCGGCGCGAGTTGGGTCTTGCCGTTTTCGGCGGGCGGCGCTTTTTCGAAAAGGTCCCAGCGCAGAGAGCGCATGAGCCTAAATCCCATGGGGCGCTGCGGTTCTTTCTCGATAAGAAAGCCGGCAGCCTTGCGGGCGATGGTTTGGGCTTGTTTAGGAGTGTCCATGGGGTCGCCCACGGCCTGGCCCGGCGTTGCGCCAGGTGCGACCTCTGGTTTCGGTTTGGGCTTGCACGCCTTTTCCCAGTTCTGGACAGAAGTGAAAAGACCCGATGGAAACGGCGACCCCTCCGGGAATTTTTCCTGAAGTATGGTTTTCAGGGATGTCAGGGCCGTAAGCAAGCGGTTGATATGCGCATAATCGGCTTCCGCAGGTTTCTGCGCGGCGATCGTCTCGTTATACCGGGGCTCGGAAAGCCATTTGATGGCGTTCTGTCTGGCGCGTTCCCGGTCCGGAAAAAGCGCCTCGTAATTTTGTTGGGCAAGTTTGACAAAACCCTCGAAAATGTCGGCGAAAGATCCCCATTTTGCGTCGCGGAGATAGACGAGGCTCAAGAAGCAGAGCAACCGGATGTCTTTGGACTTCTCGTCGAGCAACTTCCTGCACGAGGTCTCGATGAGGGCGTAGTCGATGTTCCCGATCTTGCCGATTTCATTTTTGCATGCGTCAAAGTCGGCTTCGTAGTTGATGCTGGCGCCCATCGGGCTGTCGCCCGGAACGGGTTTTATGATCAGGTCAAGCAATTCCGAAATACGCGGTTCCCCCGAAAATATGGTTTACCTAATATATATAGTAAATTAAAATATGGTAATTGCCGTTAGGAAAGAAATTCTTTTTAAGTAAAACTAGCGCAGCGCTGGTCGGGTGTCTGTGACGGTTGTCACAATCCGGTCAATGTTTTATGCAAAGGAGGATTGCGGTCTTCTTGCCCTGGTCCACGGAAGCGTTGTACAATTTGACTGCCTCTTTGGAAGGGAGCTGTTTGATGGTAATATTTTTGGACTCGAGGGAGGCGGCTTTTTCGTCCGCAAGCTGAAATGAGGGGTGATCAAATCCGGTTCCAACAATGACGAGCACGTTTTCATCATCCGGTTTGCGCAAGAGTTCAAGGAAGAAATCCGACAAAGCATCCTTTTTGTTGAGGTCTTCAAGGGGCTGGGCGGAGCCGGCAGCGGAAATGGACAAATCGAAAAGGGATACAGGAAGCCGGTTGAAGATAACCAGATTCTTCTGGCAGTACCCGAATTTATTGCTTGGGTTGACAAAAAAGTACGCAACAACGATAATAATAAAAAGGGAAAAAATCTTATGGTTCCACAGAAAGGTAAACATGACAAGAACCTCATTTCATCTTCGGACAAATCCGGTTGGTACTGCAGTCACGCACGTCTTAAAATAAGCAGATTCTTCAACCTGATTACTTGAAATCGCCAATAAATGAAGTGAGCTTGGCGCGGGACATGGGGTTTCGGAAGAGTTTTCGGAGCGATCGATCGCGGATCAATCGAACACGTTCGCGAGTGAGTTTGAGTTCCTTGCCGATCTCCTCAAGGGTAAACTGCTTTGAAAAGTTGAGCCCGTAGTACATTCGCAAAATCAGTTCCTCGCGGCTCGTGATATTCTGGAGAACGCTGTCGATCACTTTGCCCAGCTCCTTGCGCTCGCTTTCGATATCCTGGTTTGGCTCTTCTCCGATCACGTCCTGGAGAGTCTTGGTCCCGTCGCCATCCTGGCTCTGGTTGGAAACAGGCGCGTCCAGGGAAACGCCGCGCAATTTGTCCATGACATCAAGGATGTCCTGTTCGTGCTCCTTAAAATCGTTCATGGAAATTGTTCGCATGTAGTCGCCGGAATTCTTGTCCAGAGCCTTTTTGAATTTTGCCAGGAGTGCAATTTTGTTTGGGGGAATCCGGACCGTTCCGGTTTGCTCGAACAGGGCCTTCTGGATAGACTGACGAATCCACCAAACTGCATAGGATATAAATTTTACCTTTGCCTCGATATTGAAACGTTTTGCCGCCTTGAGAAGCCCCAAATTGCCTTCGTTGATGAGCTCCAGAAAGCTCAAGCCGCGGCCTCGATACCTGCGTGCAACACTCACGACAAACCTGAGGTTGCTGGTTATGAGCGTTGTTATGGCCTCCCCGTCGGTATCGTCACCCTGAACAGCGCGAATGATACGGCGCTCTTCCTCTTCGGCAAGAACCGAATACCGGTTGATATCCCGGAAATAAAGCGCTTCAGAACTTGTTGCCATAAAAAATCACCGTATCGTTACACGAGGGACTGTCTAAGATCGTTCCAATTAATTATACCATTTTTTGCCAAATAAGGCAACTTAAGCGATTTAATGGTTCGGAAAGAACATTATCCTTCTTCTTCTCCTCCAATAGTACGTAGTACGAGACTCTCAAATTAGTAGGGATAAAATTAATTTAGTACGCCACTATTGCAAGGGATTTCTTGGAGGTTGACTAATAACGACAATTCCCGATTCGCTAACCGTGAAACGTTTCTTGTCTTCTTCGGGATCAAACCCTATTTTGTCGCCGGGCATGATGCGCACCCCGCGGTCTATGATCGCATTCTGCACGTGAGCTTTTTCACTGATCTCAACATCAGGGAAAAGGATCGAATTCTCGACAACCGCAAGGCTATGGACTCGCACTCCCCGCGACAATACGGAGCGGATAACCTTGCCGCCGCTGATAATGCACCCGCCGCAGATGATTGAGTCGAGCGTTTCGCCCTTGCGCTTATCCGCGCCCTCGCCCGCAAAAACGAATTTTGCCGGTGGTGACTGCCCCGCCGTGGTACGGATCGGCCACGCCTCATTGTACAGGTTTATTTCAGGTACGACATCGCGTAGTGTCATGTTGGCCTCAAAATATGCTTCGAGGTTTCCAACATCTTTCCAGTACGTATTCTGAGCGGGTGATTCACCGGGGATCCGGTTGTTCGTGAAATCCCATACGTAAATGGGATAGTCATGGAAAATCTTGGGGATCACATCCTTGCCGAAATCATGCGACGATCCGGTGAGTTTTGCATCGGACAAAAGTTCCCTGACCAGGAATTTGCGGTTGAAAATGTAATTCCCCATTGAAACCAGGGCCATATGCGGATTAGAGGGCATTGGCTTGGGTTGTTTTGGTTTTTCCTCAAAGCCGATCATCCTGCCGTCGTGGTCGATTTCTATGATGCCGAATGCCGACGCTTCGGTAATCGGTTTCGGAATAGCCGACACCGTCGCAACCGCCCCCATATGCCGGTGAAAGTCAAGCATCTGGGAAATATCCATTTTGTAAATATGATCTGCGCCGAAAACGGCAATGTAATCAGGGTTCTCGTCTTCGATAAGGTTGAAGTTTTGGAACACCGCGTCTGCCGTACCCATGTACCAGTTCTTGCCGGTGCGCATCTGTGCCGGGACCGGATCGATGAAGTGACCGAGCATCCGGTTGAGGTTCCATCCCGAGGTCAAGTGTTTTATGAGTGAGTCGGACTTGAACTGCGTGAGGACTTTTATCTTGAAAATCCCTGAGTTAATGAAATTATTCAGGACAAAATCAATGATACGGTATTTTCCGCCGAAATAGACTGCTGGTTTTGCCCGGTCCTTCGTCAGCGGATGGAGCCGGGAGCCTTCTCCGCCGGCCATGATGATACCGAGAACATTCGGATAGCCGACAGATGAACGATACGTTGACATGGTGATTCGCCCCCGATTACCAAAATAGTATGTATCAGAGGTCATGGCAATGATGCGGTTTCCGCGAACCCAAGGCCCGGGCGACGGGTCAGTATACGAGCTTTGTCAGAAAGGTCCACACCGAATGAGTCATATGAGTCATGGGAAGGAAAATATCTTGAACGCCGAGAAAAATTAGAATGATTTCCAAGGTGAAAACTGCTCCGGCGAGCAACAAAAAATTGGTGAGAAGGAAGATTATGCTGCTCCGCACACTCTGATGCCGTTTATTAAAGAAAAGAAATCCGCCGAACCGTAGAAACAACTTAGACATGTGCGCGTTTCATCCTTTATCTTTTGAATTGAATACGTTTCAGGATCACTGCAGTGTCACCGGCACTGACAGATTCCTCAAAAAGTTTTTCAATAACAAGTGTGCACGAAGTTTCCCCGACATTGACGGCGCAAGCGATAGCTTCGGAATGACCTTCGGGTGCATTGCGACGCGACAGGAGGGCGAAAACATCACCTAGAGCCACGCCGTCCTTTGAACCACGATCCAGGATGCAGGTTTGGTATAATTTGGGCCGCTCGGTGTTTTCTATGCGCAGGAAAATCGTTCCCTTGATCGTGACAACAGGATCGACCATAGTATCGATGGCCAGGTCATTTTCATGGGCCAGCGTGTCTATCCTGTCGTCGCTTTGGACAACGTCCCACATCTTGAAGAGTACCGCGGTGATCTCTGAAGGTTTTACATCCGTGATTCGCGCACGGCCGGTCCTGCGCACTACATTGGCAGTTTTCGATCCGAACTTTACGAACCTGTCGGAATGCAGAATGCTCACCGTATCGCCGACGTGAAAAGAGGCCTTTGAAAACGGCTGTATGATGATGTCGTCGAACTGCTGATAGGTTTCATTCTCATTTCGATTTGAAACCGTTGAATTCTCTTTCTTCCGGATGACTGCATTCCCCGGGTAGATTTGACCTTTTTCGTCGTGGGAAAACCAAAGAAATCCTATTTTCTCCAGAAAATCAGCGGTAAAATACCTGTTTCCTTGCATCGCCAGGGCGACCAGCGCGGACGATACCTGGGCATTTCCCGAAGCAGGGGAAACTGTTTTCTTGCCCAGCGCTTCCGACTGTTCGATTGCCTGTTTTGTCTCGGAATAAAACGAATCCGATGAAGCAACGGCATTTGTCCCGGTTCGGGATGTGCCGGCGGATAGCGATCCCGTGCCGGCATCATCGGCAAAGTGCGAATTTGTTCCTGTCGAATTCCCGCTTATTGTCAACTTATCGCCGGGAAAAATAAGGTTGGGGTCCTTGATGTATGCGTTTTGATGCCAGAGCTTGGGCCAGGCAAAGGGGTCGCCTAGAAATCGAAACGCTATATCCCAGAGCGTGTCGCCCCGCCGAATAGTGTACACTTGTTCGTCCGCCCGGCCCGCTGCAAACGACAGGACAATAAGTATCGGGAGAAGAAGAAGAATGCGTTTAGTAGACAGATCCATGTCCTTTGCAGGAAAAGAGCGGGAAACGACCGTTCCCCTGATCATAATATATTTTATGCTCTCCATCAGTCAACAATATAGGCCTGGGGTCGTCTACCTATGAAAAAAAAAGAAAAAAGTACGAGTCGAATAAAGCAGATCAAGGGCGGAGTCACTGCGGCAAAGGGATTCAGTGCAGGCGCCGTCACCGCCGGAATAAAAGATTCGAAAAAGCCGGATTGCGGGCTTGTCACCAGCGAACGGCCCTGCTGCGCGGCAGGGGCTTTTACGACAAACGCCGTACGTGCCTCATCGGTGGACTGGTGCGAAGGGGTGCTGCCGGGCAATTCGGTACGCGCCGTGTTCTGCAACAGCGGCAATGCCAATGCGTGCACCGGAAAACAGGGGGAAAACGACACCCGGAAAATCGCTTCTCACATTTCAGGATTGCTCGGCGCAAAAAGGGATGCCGTGCTTGTGGCCTCGACCGGTGTAATCGGGCATTTTCTTCCCATGGAAAAAATCGAGGCGACTCTTCCAGCTCTTGTCGCAAAGGCTGCAAAAGCGGGCACAAAAGGCGGCTCAGCATTTGCGCATGCGATACTGACCACGGACACGAAAATGAAAGAGTGCTCGTTTTCGGTCACGACCCCGGCAGGCACGTTCGTCATCGGCGGTTGTGCCAAGGGATCGGGGATGATCTGCCCGAACATGGCAACCATGCTGGCGTTCATCACGACCGACGCCAAGATATCTTCTCAGAAGCTTAATGCAATTGTCAAGAGCGTGGTGGATCGGACATTCAACAACCTCACCGTTGACGGCGATACCTCGACCAACGACATGGTGCTGGTATGCGCAAACGGGATGTCCGGTATTTCCGCGGCAGCAGGCGACGCAGCCGTTGCGTTTGAAGACGCTCTGTTCCGGGTCTGCGACGTCCTGTGTCAGAAAATTGCCGAAGACGGCGAAGGCGCGACAAAGCGGGTGGAAATCCGCGTGTGCGGCTCTTCGACGTTTCAAAACGCGAAAAAAGCAGCCAAGTCAATCGCAAATTCCAATCTTGTGAAGACCGCGTTGTTCGGCAACGACCCGAACTGGGGCCGTATCCTGTGCGCGATCGGGTATTCGGGCGCACTCTTCTCCAAGGAAAAACTGACGCTCAAATTGTGCAACACGACGGTGTTCAGGCGCATGCGGCCCGCCGCATTCGACGCCGCGAAACTCAGCAGCCGGATGAGGAGCCCGGTCGTACGGATCGACGTCGATCTGGGCACGGGAAAGGCGTGCGCCGTGTCGCATACGTGTGACTTGACATACGACTATATCAAGATCAACGCCGAATACCATACATGATTTCCCTTTCCTTCGGCTTTTATGCGATTCTCACCGATCCCGTCAGGGGCTACGAATACTGCACCCGGCTTTGCGTTGACTACGAAATCGCGTTTGTACAGTTGCGGATGAAAGATGCGCCGGCAAAACTCGTTGAAGACACGGCACGCCTGATGACTGCAATAACGGGCGGAACAAAGACGAAGCTTATCGTCAACGACCATCCCGCAATTGCCAGGAGCACCGGTGCGGACGGCGTTCATATCGGACAAAGCGACATGCCCTACAACCAGGCGCGTGCAATCGTAGGCGAGGCGGCAATTATCGGTATGTCGACGCACTCGGTTGAGCAGATGAAAAAGGCGGGCGCGCTACAGCCGGATTATGTCGGCGTCGGGCCTGTCTATGCCACGCCGACAAAAAAGAATCCCGATCCGGTCATCGGGCTTGACGGCATGAAGGACATGCTGGCTGCATCGACGGTCCCTGCCGTGGCAATCGGCGGAATAACCCTGGACAATCTCCCGCTGGTGCTTGCCGCAGGCGCACAAAACTTCTGCATGGTGCGGCCGATTGTCCAGGCGAGCGAACCGGAGAAAGTTCTGCAACAGATTTTGAAAACCTACCGTTCTTCAATCTCATAATATTCCGCTCGCAGCTCAACGCACTCATCCACCGTTTACACGTGCTGTAATCAGAGTGATTACGCTATTTTGTTGGCGCTATTGACTTGACAGGATGGGGGTTATATATTGCGAATGTATAACTTGCAATGACCAATACTACAAAAATCAAGCGATCCGCATTCTTCTGCTCAGGGAGAAACAATGGAAATTCAATCCCTCATTCTATGCAGGGAAGTCAGCAGTGCCGGCATCGGCACGATGTTCGACGGCCGCCTGCTCGGAATCACCAGTCTTTTTCCAACCGGGACTTCGAAATATCCGATCATCGGCGAGCTGCAGTATTTCATGCTTCTGCGCCGGGATCACCGAGCCTATGATGAGACCTTCAGCCTGCGTTTCGATTTGGTGGACGAGGATGGCCGACCCATTGGACAACCTACCGGGTTCAAGCATACCGCCACGTTCCCGGCAGGATCACGGTTTTTTCACTATTATGGCAGCATAAGTTTCGAAATCCCCTACCCCGGCGACTACCGGCTCGACATCACGGCCGATGAAGAGGGTGCAGCGTTTGTGTATGCATATAATATTGAGGCCACGGAGAGCGAAAGCGGTGACGGTGCGCAGTAGTTGAACGAATACTAACTCTGAAAAAGGATAGTATGGATAAGTGGGAAAAAGTTGTCTTGCTTCACCGGGCTTTGAAGTCGAGCAAGTATTGCATCCCCTTGAAAACAATCATAGGCGAGCTGGAATGTTCCGAAGCAACGTTTCATCGCATCCGCGCCTTTATGCAAACAAACCTTGGCGCGCCGATTGTCTTTGACCGCACCTATGGCGGATATTGCTATGACAGCGCGCAATCCAAACAATTTGAATTGCCCGGGCTGTGGTTCACAAAAAATGAATTGGAGGCCCTTCTCAGTTTTGAGCATGCGGTCGAAGGCCTTCAAGGTGGTTTCTTCCAGGATATTCTCGCCCCGGTGAAAAACAGATTCGAACCGATTCTCAAGGCGCAGAAAGCCCGCATGGATGTTCTTCGAAACCGAATCAAAATCATCCCCATTCAATCGCGTCCGATTGACGATGCGCTCTTTCGCGTCGTGGCCGACGCTGTGGTGCGGCAGCGATGCATTCATATCGAACATTCCAAGCTATCAGAAAAAGAACCGACGTCAAGGATCATTTCCCCGCAGACGCTTGTGCGTTATCGCGACAATTGGTATGTTGATGCATATTGTCATCTGAGGAGAAAGTTAAGGACGTTTGCGCTTGATAGACTAACCAAGGCGGAGCCGGTTACGGACAAATATCACGTTGTTTCGAAGCGCGAACGCGAAAAGTTTTTTGCTTCGGCCTACGGAATCTTTACCGGTCCCGCTGTTCATTCGGCTGTCATCGATTTCACCGGCGCTTCCGCCCGTGAGGTGGCGAATGAAAAATGGCACCCAAAGCAAGAAGGAAAATGGTTGGACGACAAAACCTTTCGATTGACCGTTCCCTACGGGCACAGCAGGGAACTTATCATGGACATAATGCGGTGGGGTGATGGGGCCGAAGTAAAAGAGCCGAAAGAGCTTAGGGAACTAGTCAGCGAAGCGATCAAGAGGGCAATGAAGAATTACGAAAAATAAAGCGGGACTCTCATGTTTTGAGAGTGGTTAACAATATATTGTTATCTGCCCCGCCAGGCAGCCCGAAATCAAAAAGCACCGGAGTTCGTATGGCAGCCAAATCGCTTCTGTTGGAACCTGCCATTATTATCCTTGATAATAATCCGGACTGCGCCGCACGTATAAACAATGTTGTTTTTGCCGTGCTTGGCGTGAAGGCGACAATTTTCACCGATAAAGATCCGGTGCTAAGATGGTGCGCCGAGCATCCGGTTCATGCCGATATGGTCATCGCTTGGGAAGGTGATATTCATTTCAATGGCTTCAAACTTCTCAAAGAGCTTGATGGAATTTTCCTTAGACCGGTCTTTGCTGTTTTCCTGTTCAACCCAAGCGTAAACGAAGCCTCGACTGAAGCCTGGTTCTATAGCCTTGACAAAGTATTTAAGACCATAATACCTTTTAAGGCGATACGATATCCCTATCGGCTATCCAAACTCGGCACCGCGCTCAATGACGCGTTTTCGTGGTACAAACCCGATACAGGAAGCAGCGTCACGATTGCAGGAAATAGAAATCAGAAGGATGATAAATGAACAAGAAATCCCGCAAAGCTGCGGTTCCTCTCGAATCTCAATTCGCCGAAGTCGCCACAATCGTCCATCGGGGACGCGTCCGTGCCGTGTCGGCTATTGGTATGGTGGTTATCGATACCTATTGGCAGATAGGCGAATACATCAGTCGCAAAGTGACCAGCGCGGAATGGGGTGAAGGAGTGGTAATGCAACTTGCAGACTATCTACAAAGAACGCTGGCCGATCCGAAAGGGCTTTCGGACAAAAATCTCTGGAGAATGAAGCAATTCTTTGATTTATATAGGGGTTATGAAAAACTCTCAGCACTGCTGAGAGAATTGCATACCTCGGCCGAATCCATATTTCGCGATTCCATTCTCTCGATTTCCTCGGCCTCCCTGACAACCACTCTGAAACCGATTTGCGCAAAGGCATCGTCCGATCGCTTAAGAATTTCATTATTGAATTCGGCAGGGATTTCGCGTTCGTCGGGGAAGAGTACCGGGTACAAGTCGGCATGAAAGACTTCTTCCTCGATTTGCTTTCCTATCATCGCGAACTGCGCTGCCTGGTCGCGTTTGAGCTCAAGATTGATGAATCCCAAAGCGATGCCATAGCGAGCGACTATAATTATTCTTATACCTTAGGGAACGAAGGATTCCCTGTCCCAAAGGACGGGGTCCTTCAATTCAAGCCGGAATATCTCGGTAAGCTCTCATTTTATCTGGAAGCGCTTGACCGTGATGTCAAAAAGCCGCATGAAAACCCAAGCATCGGAATTATCCTATGCAAAGGCAAGGACGACGAAGTCGTTGAATATTCGTTGAGCCGC
>Ga0182027_10000019_pt1 | contig 229785 bp, 203 predicted proteins | sample 712E1DmetaG_FD_121300 | JGI IMG/M metagenome (GOLD analysis project Ga0182027, IMG submission 121300) | Permafrost microbial communities from Stordalen Mire, Sweden - 712E1D metaG (Illumina Assembly) | ecosystem: Environmental > Terrestrial > Soil > Wetlands > Permafrost | place: Sweden...
CACCGCCCCGCATTGCTTCACAGTAGGCCGCCACAGGCTGGAGCAACCCCGCGTCAGCCCCCCCTTTTTCCCACACACCCGTTCGCCAAGAAAAGAGCGCAAACGGACAGAGGGACGCGGGCGGACGTGTTATGAAACCTGTCTGGACGCTGGTTGCGATCACAGAAAACCGCCATTTCATTAGTGAAATGGAAGATGGCGGAGGGGGCGAGATTCGAACTCGCGAGGCTAACCCCGCCGCACAATTTACGTTTTTCCTAAGGAAAATGACTCTATAGAACGCCATTGACACCCCTGAATGTTATGATAAACTGTTATGACATTAACGGAGTTCATCACGTATATGGGTAGTTTACACAAAGACCCGCATGGGAGAAGTAAATTCTGGTACTGCGCTTTCAGCGAATGGGACGCGGACGAAGGATGCAGGCGACGCCGGTTCAAAAGCACCAAGACCACCAATAAGCAGCAAGCAACCCAAATCTGCCGCACTTGGGAGCAGGCCGCCAAGACCGCACAGACCGGCCAACTAACGCCTGACCGCGCGCGGGAAATCCTCGCCACCGGACTGGAAGGAATCTTTCTCGCCAGCAACCGGGAACCGATGAAACGCTACACTGTTAGGCAGTGGGGGCAGCAATGGCTTGACAGTAAGTTGATCGAAAACACACTGCACACCCACGAGCGCTACACCGGCATCATGACGCGGTTCTACCAGCACCTCAGAGGGAAGGCCGACCGAGACATCGCCAGTGTCACGGCATCGGAGATCACCACGTTTCGTGACAAGCTGGCGAAAGAGCTTTCGATCAATACCGCCAACCTCGCGGTCAAGACGCTGCGCGTGTGTTTTGGCGCGGCGTACAGCAACGACCTACTCACCAGCAACACCGCCGCGAAGGTCAAGAAATTGAAACTGCCACGGATAGGCCACCGCCGCGAATTCAAGCCGGCGGAAATCCGCTTACTTTTACAAGCCGCCGGAAACAGTGAATGGCGCGGCATGATTCTGACGGCGCTCTACACCGGGCAGCGGCTAGGCGATGTGGCGCGGTTGCGCTGGGGCGACATGCACTTGGACACACGCGAGATCGTGTTCCGCGTCAGCAAAACGAACGAGGTGTTGCCGCTGCCAATGGCGTCCCCACTGGCGGACTACCTCGAAAGTCTGCCGTCGAGCGACGACGCCAACAGTTTCGTTTTCCCAAAGCTCGCCGCCTGTTCACGCACAGGCATATTGAGCAACCAGTTTTACAAGGTTATGGAACTAGCCGGGCTTGTGCCGCCGCGCAAGAACGTCGAGACCGGCAAAGGCCACCGCGAACGCCGCACCGTTAGTGCGCTTTCGTTCCATAGTCTGAGGCATTCATGCGTGACGTTCCTCAAAGCTGCTGGCGTCAGCGATGCTGTCGCGCAAGCGATCGCCGGCCATGCGTCGAGTGCCGTCAGCCGAATCTACACACACCTTGATGTCGAAACCTTACGTGGTGCCGTAGCAAAGCTGCCCGACGTGACCAGCAGGAAGGTGGCGAAGTGATGGTGGAAGCCGGACTGGCGAAGGCGCGCACGAAGAAGAACACCGGCAAAAGCCGCCACGCGGCGCGGAAAGTGGCCCCGCTGACGTTCCACAGCATCCGGCACACCTTTGTCAGTCAGTTGAAGTCCGCCGGGCTGACCGACACCATGACCATGCAGATCGTCGGCCACGCCAGCGCAGACATTCATCGCCAGTATGTGCATCTGGACGTGGAAGACCTGCGCCGAGCAATGGAAGGGAAACTGCCGGACGTGAGCACTGCGACCACGAAGAGGGGAGCGCAATGAAGAAGCCACGCAAGCTAGCAGGTGATTCCCTGCCGCAGTCAGAGCCAAGCCGGACTGTGTTTCTGGAGTTGTTGCAGCAGCGGCTGTCGCAGGCCATTTACGGCAAAAGGACACCGCAGTCAGTCGGGAAGTTGATGAGTACGATGCAAAGGCTGAAGCATGATGAGATGGAACTCTCTAGGATGGAGCGAGAACTGGGTGAGGCGAGAATTGATGCGGCACAATCACGGTGGTTAGAACTAAGCGGCAAGACCACCTTATTGTTTGGCACGGACGCCATTCCGGAAATCGTCGAGCAACACCCCGAAGTTGACCAAAGTGTGTATGAGTGGCTCAAACGTGTGGCCAACTTCGAGAAGGAACGCGACCACAGACTTGCCGAGGTCGGAGGAATTGTAGTCGGCGCGTACCAATGCGCTGACCTCGCGTTCTTCAAAAGCCTATACGCCACACTGTGTCGACACGCCGAAATAGATGACAGAACTCGCTGGACTAAGTTGACATTGCTGGTAATGGTAAATGGTCGTCACGGTTTTCATCTTCCTTACACTCTTTCGGAGATCACAGAACACTTGCGAAGCCTGTGGTATACGCCAGAGGATAAAGACCTCGACCGGTCTTATGTGTCCCGCCTGTGCAAAGATATGGGAATAGTCGTGAAACCGGGGAAAAGCGGGCCCCCTCCCAAGCATCAAAATCCATGACCAAAGGCGCATACTCTGGTCATAGTCGTCGCGGTCAAGATGGTGTTTATTTGTCCGCAAATGACACCAACGACCAAACCAACGCGCACCGCCGACGCGAAAAAACTGGCGGCAGTGACAGCGGCCACTGCGAGTGTCGCAAACACTACTGCGCCCGTCCAGCCGGCGAACGTGGATACCGCCGAACCGGAATTCGTGCGCTTGCCGGGCCTCCAACGGCTTTTCGGAATCAAGAGGGGCCATGCCTACCAGTTGCTCCACTCCGGCGAAATCTCCGGCGTGAGTTTGCGACGCCGTGGTTCACCTGTCGGCGTCCGGCTTGTTAGCGTGGCGTCCGTTCGCGCTTATCTGCGACGCCAAGCCGCGGAACCGGCGTTTGTTCCACGGAGGAAAGACACTGACAGCGGCGGTGCGGCATGACGGCAAAAAGTGAAGGCGCGCCGACAGTACGGCCTCTCTACGTCCGACCTAAGCAGGCCATCCAGATCGTGCCTGTTTCCCGAAGAACTTTATCCAACTGGCAAAAATCCCGCGTTGTCCCCTTCTATCGGATTGGCCGCTGCGTCTTGTTCAAGTTGTCCGACTTAGAGCGTACCCTTGAACGTTATCGCATTGCGCCTGTTGGCGAAGTGAGGCCGCGCAGAACCATCGAGACGGGCTCAATCACTACTGAGCCGGTTATGCCTCGTAAACGCAGGGCTGGCCATGACTACTGACGCGAAGGGACTGAAAGCGCGACTGCCGCTGCCGGAGCTTATGGCGCGGTGTGGCGACGGCGAGCACGCGAAGAAATCCGCAAAGTGTCCGTTTCACGAAGACGGCAGGAATAGTTTTTCGGTTTTCCAACGTGACGGCCTGTGGTTCTGGAAATGTTTTGCCGGTTGCGGCGAAGGCGACGAAATCCACTACTTGCAACGGAAGTTTGCGGTGGACGTGCCGGGCGCGTTTGCGAAGTGGAACGAACTGGCGGGCGTCAACAGCGACGGCGCAACGATCCACAAGGCCAAACCAACGCCACCGGATGCGAAATCTGAGCGCGACGTGTCGGCGGATTGGCAGCAATGCGCGGCGGCGTTCACGGATGACCACGGAGCGAAGCTGGCGACGTGGCGCGGCTATGCGCAAGACTTTGTGGCGTGGTTGCGACAACGCGAGCTTGTCGGGTTACACAACGAACGGGTGGCGCTCCCGATTCACAACGACATTGGCGCGGTTGTCGGCTTCCATTGCCGGGAACTTGACGGAAGCTGGCGCGTGGAGGGCGGTTGCCGGATGCGTCCACTGGTGATCCGCGACAGCAAGACGGCGGACGCGGTCTTCGTGTTTGAAAGTCAATGGGATGCTTTCGCGGTGTTGGACAAGCTTGCGTGGCACAAGTCCGCGTTGCCGGGCGTGGCGGTGATCGTGACGCGAGGCGCGTCCAACGGCGGCAAGTTGCGCGGCTTGGTGAAACGTGGCGCGGCGGTGTACGCCTTCCGTCAAAACGACGCGGCAGCAGAGAAGTGGCAGGCCGACGTGACGGCAGCGGCGATGGCGGACGGTGCGACGGTGAAGTTGGTTGCCACACCTGAGCCGCACAAGGACATGAACGACTGGACGCGAGCGGGCGCGACCGGCAGAGACTTAAACGCGGCGATTGAGGTGGCAACGGACGTGACGCCCGCCCGGTCTACTGCGCCCGTGTTAGAGTTTTTGCGGCCTTCGGAGTTACGCGACTACCGCCCACCCGAAGGTATCGTGTTGGCGGGTGACTGCCATGTGACACGGGGCAGCGTCTTCGTGATTGGCGGTGCGCCCGGTGTTGGTAAGAGCCGGGCGGCAGTGGCGCTGGCCGTGGCGGGCGCGACCGGTAAGGATTGGTTTGGCCTGAAAGTCCACGTCCGCTTCCGCACGATGATTATCCAAAACGAAAATGGACGCTTCCGCCTGTCGAAAGAGTTTGCGGACTTGGACTGTCCCGCGTTGGAAGACTTCGTGCGAGTGTCTCCGCCCCCGCTGCTGGGCTTGGCGTTCGACAGGGCAGAGTTTCAAGCGGCGCTGTTGGCGGAAATCGCTGACTTCCGCCCTGACGTGATCGTGATAGACCCGTGGAACGCCGTGGCGAGGGATGAAAAGGCGAGGGACTATCTGGAGACGTTCAACGTGATTCGCGCTGTAATCCCCACGGGCGACAACGCCCCGGCGCTGGGCATCGTGGCGCACACTCGCAAGCCGAAGGGTGATGACCAAACAGGCGGGCGTGGCCTACTAAATCTGTTGGCGGGCAGCTACGTTTTGGGCAGCGTTCCGCGCACGGTGTTTGTCCTGCAATCGGCCAGTGACGAACCCACGGAAGACCGTGTAGTGTGGACATGCTGCAAAAACAACGACGGTGAGCTTGGACAGCGGACGGCATGGAAGCGGCGCAACGGACTATTCGCGCCCGTCGAAGATTTCGACTGGACGGAGTTTGACCGCCCCGCCAATGATCGGCCTACCGTGACTAAGGCGGACGTGGCGGAAGTATTCCAACACAGCAAGCGCCGTATGCGGAAAGCGGAGGCGGTTGCGGATTTGCAGGGACGCACAGGCGCGGGCAAGAGTGCCTGTTACAATGCCCTGAAGACGGACGGTCGTTTTCGCCAACACCTGACAGAAATCGACGGCTTGTTGACATGGACACCATGAGCAGCACCCGACGATTTTCCACTTCCACTTCCCCTATAGGGCGGGTGGAAGTGGAAAGCCAATCTTCCACCCGTTTCCACGTGGAAAGAAGTAGAACACAACTATCCATCAACCACTTATGGTAAGTTTCCTGTCGAAAACCGACACAACCCGTCAAAACACCACCATATACCACCACTTTGTGGCCTCAAACTTGGAAAATCCTCAAAAACCCCAATGTTTCCATTTCTTCACATACAACGACACGTGGCAAAACCCCTTATTTTGCGCTGGTCTTGGGTAGAGTAACCTTACCGCGCGTGGCGCTCAAAAACTGCGTGACTGCATGGAAGATGTCATCCTTGAGTTCTATACCGTTATCCGCTACACATCTGACGCGAGCAGTCCAAATGCAGTGCTTTCTGGAGTGAGGGAAACAGAGGTAATGGCAATGAACCGTACCTACTAAGGCTGCAACGGCTGCGCGCTGGTGATTTACTGGAAGAAGCTTAAGCAAATCGGCTATCAGCTTGAATTGAAATGCCGGTACGCAGAGTTTAAGGATGTGTGGTAAAGCCCTAACAACAGTCTCTTTTGTCCCATGAGCACACTCCCAGGCGGTCCCGCAGCCAAAGCTGGTCTTGTTCACGAGGCGCTTTGGGGCGTTCACGGGATGCTCGAAGTTCTCCGCGGAAGTGCGGATGCCATCCGCGTTGAGGAGCCAAGAGTAGATGGCGCAGAGTTCTGCCTGCAACGCGCTGCACTCCGTGAGCATTGGCAGGCGAAGCGACAGGTGCTCAGTCAAAAAACGTGGTCACTGCAACTGTTGAAGGCAGAGGGCGTGCTGGACTTCTTTCTTGGCCGGTTGCGGGCTGGCGAAGCCTGTGTGTTTGCGTCTATCACAGATGCCCCTAAGTTGGCTGCGCTGGCTAGTGATGCGAGAGACGCGAAAGATTGGGAGGTGTTCCGCGACAAGTTCCTGAGCAGACAGCGCCGTGGAGATTTCAAAGACCTGTGCCGTCACTGGGGCAACCTGCCCGAGACCGAAGCTTTCAGTCTATTGCAGAACATCCGTATTGAGGGTGGTCGGGAATGCACTCTGGAGTCGCTACTGCTATGTGTTCTGCAAGCATCGTTTACCGGGCCGCCGCAAACCACATTGGCTGTCCTACACAGGTTTTACGAGTGCAGCGTTCACCAAACACTCACGGCGGAAACTATCCTGCGACATCTCGATTCCTGTGGCATCAAGCCGCGCTCGGTGGTTGGACCTGCGGGCTTGCGTCATGTTGTACAGGGCATCACAGACGCCTATGTAGCAGGTCAGCGCGCTAAACTCATCCGGCGTCAACTCATACCGCGTAAGGTCGCAGCTGATCTCGTTGCGCGCTTGAGCACCAGCGATCAGTCACTGGACATCCTCGTTGTTAGCCCGGCAGGCGGTGGGAAGAGTGCCTGCTTGCTCGAAGTAATCGAAGGGCTCCGTGCCTACGGCATGCCCGTGCTTGCTTTTCGTCTTGATCGCACTGAACCAGTCGCCTCAACCGAGGCACTTGGCAAACAACTCGACCTATCGGAATCGCCGGCTGTAGTTCTTGCCCGATGCTACGATGGGCACCCGGTAACTCTCGTCGTGGACCAACTCGACTACGTGAGCGCAACCTCCGGTCGTCATCCTGACTTTTTCGACACGGTCGCGGCTCTGGCGGATGAGGTATGTGGTTTGCGGGGGAATGGTCGCATTCACCTTGTCTTGGCCTGCCGGCAGTTTGACTTCGAGCACGATCATCGTTTGCGGCGTTTGCTTCCGCCGCGCGAGAGTCCCGTGAAGGTCGAGTTGCTCACCGACGTAGAAGTGAAGCAGGTCGTGACAGCGGAAGGAGGCGATCCGGCACGGCTGTCGATCCCACAACTCAAACTGCTTCAACTGCCGCAAAACCTGTTGCTCTTCATTGAAGCTGGTCTCGCGGCGGATGCAAATCCAGCATTCGTGACACAGAAAGAACTATTTGACACCTATTGGGAGACAAAGCGACGCGCAGTGTCATTGCGACGCCCGGGAGCCCCAGAGAGGTGGACGAGAGTCATCGAAGCACTCACAGGCGAGATGAGCGAGCATCAAGAACTCTCAGTGCCAAAAGCTCCCTTAGACGGCTTCGCACCCGAATTCCTAAACGCGATGGTATCGGAAAACGTGCTCACTTTCGATGGCCGTCGGTACGGATTCGGCCATGAGAGTTTCTTTGACTACTGTTTCGCTCGCACCGTTGCAGGAAGTGGTGGCAATTTCATTCGGTTTCTGGAGAGCGACGACCAGCAACTGTTCCGTCGAGCGCAGTTGCGCCAGATGCTGGTCTATCTCCGAGATGACGACCCTGCCCGGTATTTGGAATCCGTTCGCGAAGCACTCGCGAGCATAAGAATCCGCCCGCATCTGAAACTGCTCATACTCGACTTGTTGTCTTCGTTTCCCGACCCACGAGACGATGAACTGGGTGTGCTGATGCCTTATCTGGAGTCGGAATTTGCCTGTAGGCGCACCTGCACACCAAACGTGGACAAGATGGCTTCTCGCTCACTTGACGCGTTCTTTAGGTCTCACACGTTGTTCGGTGTGGCCGATCGGCTGGGATATGTTGAGCGCTGGATTAAATCCGGGGAAGCTTGGCTTGAGGATCTGACCGTAGCCTATCTTCGGTGGCAAGCTGAACGGCACGCTGACCGGGTGGCGGAACTGCTTGAACCGTTTGTGGGCAAGGGAGACCCATGGACGCAGCGCCTCCGTTGGATCATGGAATGGGGCAATCTCGAAAAGAGTCGTCGCTTTTTCAATCTCTTTCTCCGCTTGCTTGACGACGGCACGCTTGATGACGCCCGCGACCGCATGGCCAGTAACGGTACTTTCTGGCTTATGTTATACAGCTTGGCTGAGCAGCAGCCGGGGTGGTGCGCCGAAGTCGCAGCGCATTGGTTGGATCGGCAAGTTGCGCGGGCATTAGCCACTGTCGGGCCAAATCAATGCCCAACCTTCAGAGATGGATTTGCTGCCGATGAATTGCTCAAGGTCGCCCGCGCCGCCCCTGCAGAATTCCTGCAACATGTGCTCCCCGCTGTCATGCGCGCTGCCAAAGCTTTTGCGTTTCCGGCTGCTGACGGGTTTCCCCGAGACCGCATTTGGCCGAGCCGCTTCCAGAGTGAGGATGTATTTCTTCCCGAAGCGTATCCGAGCGCATGTGAGGCAGCGTTCAAAGTTCTGAGCGAGAAACATTCCGCCGCCATCCGCCCATTTATTAACGATCTTCGCGCTGGCCGTTTATACACCGCGAACCATCTGCTGCAGGAGGCTTATCTAAGCGCACCGGAGTTCTATGCAGATGAAGCCATGGCGTTGCTCGCCTCTGAGCCGGCACGATTGCTTTGCGGGTTCTCCGATAACGCAACGTGGCTGAGCCGGTGCCTTATTGAAAAATGTTCGCCGCACTGCTCTGAAGAGACGTTTAGGAATCTCGAAACCGCAGTGCTGGCATTCACCACATCTCACGAACGTTCCAAGGAGGGTTTTCGCTTGCGGGGGCATCGGGCCTTCATGCTCGCATCAGCTCTTGCGCCGAGTCGTCGTAGCACTGCGACCAACGCCCATCTGGACGAGTGGCAACGAAAGTTTTCGGAACCAGATCATCCACCTCGCGGCATTCGCGCCTACTGGGTTACTTCACCGATTCCAAAGGAATCTGCGGAGCACATGACAGATGACCAGTGGCTTCTGGCCATTGCCAAGCACAATACCGAGCGCGGTCGCTTTGATTGGGATCATCCTGAGAGAGGCGGCGGGGAAGCGCTTGCGGCAATGCTGCATGGCTTCGTGGAAAGAGATCCTGAACGTTTTGCCAAGCTCGCCTTGAACTTTCCGAGTGGCACCCATCCCAGCTATTACATGAATGTGCTTTACGCCCTCAAAGGCGCGGCCATTGGCTCTACGTTGAAGCTGGATGTGGCACGGCGGGTATTCGCTTCCGAAGATGCGGCGTGCCTCATGGCTGCGCTTGACCTGCTGGGTGCGGTTGAGGATCAGGTGCTTCCCGAAGACGCGGTGCTCTTTATCCAACGGATGGCACTGGAGCATTCAGACCCCAAATGCGAGGAATGGGAGGGTGAACGTCCACTCTATGGCGGGAACATGCTCACATATGGCATGAATACCGTTCGTGGACATGCGGCAGAGGCCATCCGTGACCTGATTCGGTGCGACCGCGAGTACTTGGGCGGATTTGGTGAGATCGTCGAGAAGTTGGTTGCCGATCCCAGTGTATCCGTCCGTGCGTGCGTTGCCTCGACGCTGCTGGCAATGGCTTCGCATGACGCTCCCCGTGCGATTTCTCTTCTCCGAAAACTCGTAGAGGGCGATGACCGTCTTCTTGGGACCAACTACGTTGTGCAGTTCATCGAACACGGATTACACGATTACATTGCCGAGCTTCGCCCGCACATTGAGCGCATGCTGTCATCCTCCAATAGAGAAGTGTGTCAAGCTGGTGGCCAGCTCGCATGTTTAGCACGCCTGTACCACAAGTCTGCTGATGACCTCGCCGAGGGGGCTCTAACCGGCAGTGCCTCATGCCGCCTCGGAGCGGCCAAGGTGGCAAGTAATAACCTCACGCATCCCGACTGCCGCGAGTGGTGTGAAGCAGCGTTGCAGCGGCTCTTCAACGATGCGGATGCAAAGGTGCGCCAAGAAGCGGCTCATTGCTTCTGGCACTTTTGGCAGCAACCCGAATTGTCACTCGCGGGATTCGATTCACTAATCCGGGCCTTTCTCAAGAGTAATGCTTTTGCCGACGACCCGACATTCATCCTACACACATTGGAAGACGCAAGACGACGCGTGCCGGAAACGGTGCTCGACGTATGTGAGCGTTTTGTCGCGCAGTGTGCGGAAAAGGCCAAGGACATTCGCACGTCATTGGCAGCCGACGAACACATGGTCAGTAAGCTTGCATTTCGTGCCTATGCACAACTTGAAGCCCAACCGCTCCAGAAACGAGCCCTCGACCTGATAGATCGCATGTGCGCTGAAGGATTCCCCAGCGTAGGCGAAAACATCTCTATCTTTGAGCGATGAAACGCAACCTTCTCACTAATGTGAATTGCATCAAGTGCGGCAAATGGATTCGGCTGTTGCGGGAAGCGATCTCCAACTATGCATGGCAATGCCCTGACGAGTGCCTGCCGTCAGTTGATACCGATGTCCCCATTCCAGAGAGTGTTGCCGGCTTTTAGAAGGAGTTATGGGTCTGATTGACGATTTGGTGTCGTTCTTTTTCCCGCCGAAGCAATACGGAAAGTTGTCGGTCACTGTTCACGGCGAGGAGGTCAAATCAGATGGCGAACAGAAGATAGCTGATTTTCTGACGCGTAACGGTGTTCGTTACGAATACGAACCGTTAATCGAGACGGGCATTTGGATTTTTACACAGAAAGTGAGCCGACCTGATTTCTACCTGCCGGACTACGATGTCTATATCGAGTATTGGGGAATGGTCGATGTTGCGGATGAACATGACCGGAAAAAATACGTTCGCTCGATGAAGTGGAAAATGCGTCAATACAACAAGCTTGGCGTGAGGTTCGTCTCGGTCTACCCGCGCAACCTGAGTAACCTCGACTGGGTCTTCCGCAAGAAATTCAAAGAGGTTACCGGCCGCGACATGCCAAGGCTGCCCCAAGCAACGCCACACCGCTCCAGATGACGGGAAGCGGCGATAGCTGTGTATTCTTCATTTTGCCTAATACTGACTTGCAGCGATTCACCGCCACGTGCATAAATTTCTTGGCGTGGGTTTCAGGCTTGATAATGTCCCCCTCGGTCAGTATCTTTTGGGGCGAGCCAGATCGAGGTAGGTTCACCTCGGGCAATTATAGCCCGTTGGATGCCTGCTGGGTCTGGCTCTTTTGCGTGTGTCGATGTACCGTAGCGCCAGTTTTTACCCATATGCGTGGGTAAACAGCTTGACAACATCGCGCTTGGTCAGTAGCTTTTCGACGGAGCCTGATCCGGTGTTCTCCTCGGGCAATTGTAGCCCGTTGGAACGAAGCCGGGTCTGGCTGATGTCCGCTGGAAGTGCAGAAATATCGCTTCCTGCAGGACCGACTGTGTTCGAAGCAGCCGGGATACCGATGGAGGAACTAGCGATCTCCCCAGCGGACGGTTTTCCACCTTTGACAATATCCCCTTCTGTGAGTGCCTTTTTACCGGAGCCTGACTGAGGGCGGTTAACTTCGGGCAATTGAAGCCCTGCGGATGCCGCCAGAGTCGGGCTCTTTTGCGTGTGTCGAGTACCGTAGCGCTAATTCACCCATATGCGTGGGGAGAACGGCTTGACAACATCGCGCTTGGTCAGTAGCTTTTTGACGGAGCCTGATCCGGTGTTCTCCTCGGGCAATTGTAGCCCGTTGGAACGAAGCTGAGTCGGGTTCTCAGACGGGCCGACCTTGGACGAGGCATTATGACCCCCGGGTTGGCCTTCTCTGTCTGAGTAGAACGAAATCACCGTCTGATCGCCTTCGTGCGTCTGTCCCTTGACATTATATTCCCCGGTTGTGCGATATTTCCCGTGTCCGCTGGAAGTGCAGAAATATCGCTTACTGCAGGACCGACTGTTTTCGAAGCAGCCGGGTAATCGATGGAGGAACTAGCGATCTCCCCAGCGGACAATTTTGTTTGAGTTTCGCCTTTCGCCCTCCACCCTCTCTTGGCTTGTCCCGCTGGATTGGATTTGTTAGGCTGCACCTGCTAGGCGAGGCTTTTAACGGCACGACGACGGTGAAGGGGAAGCAAAGCGGCTCCATTGGTGAGTCACTTAGGATTAAGGTAATGAGTTTCTGACAATGAACCTCACCGACTACCATGCGAAATACTTCGCGCATGAACTGACCAAGCGCTGCTCTTCCGACAGCTTGGAGAAGCTCGCCGGCGCAGTCGCTGGGGCGCAGGTGGATCTGAATCCCCATCAGGTGGACGCGGCTCTGTTTGCGTTCAATTCGCCGCTCTCCAGAGGAGCGCTGCTGGCGGATGAAGTCGGGCTCGGCAAGACCATCGAAGCTGGTCTCGTGCTTTCGCAGAAGTGGGCGGAACGGAAACGCCGCATTCTGATCATTGTTCCCTCGAATCTCCGCAAGCAGTGGCATCAGGAACTCACTGAGAAATTCTTCCTGCCTTGCCGGATTCTCGAAACGAAGTCCTACAATGCTGCCGTCAAGCAGGGCAACTTCCGCCCATTTGAAGGGGACAACATTGTCATTTGTTCCTACCATTTTGCGCGCAATAAAGCGCCGGATGTCGCCAACACTCCGTGGGATCTTGTGGTCATCGACGAAGCCCACCGGCTTCGCAACGTTTACAAGCCGTCCAACGTCATCGCCAACACGCTCAAACAAGCCTTGGCGAAAGCTCCGAAGTTGCTCCTCACCGCCACACCGCTGCAAAACTCATTGCTCGAACTCTTCGGCCTTGTCAGTTTTATCGACGAGCACGCCTTTGGCGACGTCAAGAGTTTCCGCGAACAGTTTGCCAATCTCAGTCAGGAGCAAGTGTTCAAGACTCTGAAAGACCGGCTGAAGCCAATGTGCTATCGCACGCTTCGTCGTCAGGTCACTTCTTACATTCCATTCACGCAACGGCGTCCGATCCTGCAGGAGTTCACACCGGAGGAAGGCGAAGACCAACTGTACAATCTCGTCTCCGAGTACCTGCGCCGTGACAATCTTCAGGCACTACCGGCCAGCCAGCGCTCGTTGATGACTTTGGTTCTCCGCAAACTACTCGCGTCCTCGACGTTCGCAATCGCCGGCGCGTTGGAATCCATTTCAAAGCGCCTCAAAGTAAAGCTCGCGAAACAGCAACCCTCCGTTCCCCTCGAAGACGAACTCGATAAAGATTATGAGGCGCTCGACGAGACTGCGGACGAATGGCCCGAGGAAGAGCCGGTTGAGCCACTTTCCGATGCCGACCAGGCCGCCTTGAAGCAAGAGATTGCCGACCTCGACGGCTTCGCGCAGCTTGCAACCTCCATCCATCATAACGCCAAAGGCAAAGCTTTGGTCAAGGCGCTTGGCATCGCTTTCGCCAAAGCTGCCGAACTTGGCGCTGCACAAAAGGCCATCATCTTCACGGAATCCCGCCGCACGCAAAGCTACCTGCTGCGCGTGCTGGCAGACAGCCCATTCAAGGATGGGATTGTATTGTTCAACGGCTCCAACAACGATGACCGCTCCAAACAGATTTACGCGGCATGGCTCGAAAGACATCTGGGCACAGATCGAGTGACCGGCTCGAAGACGGCAGACCTACGCTCCGCGCTCGTGGACTATTTCCGCGATGAGGGACGCATCATGATCGCCACCGAAGCTGGCGCGGAAGGCATCAATTTGCAGTTCTGTTCCCTCGTCGTGAACTACGATCTGCCGTGGAATCCTCAACGTATCGAGCAGCGCATTGGCCGTTGCCACCGGTACGGGCAGAAACACGATGTCGTAGTCGTCAACTTCCTCAATCGCAAGAATGAAGCCGACCGGCGGGTGTTCGAACTCCTCTCGGAGAAATTCCAGTTGTTTGAGGGAATCTTCGGGGCCAGCGATGAAGTGCTTGGAGCGATTGAGTCCGGCGTGGACTTCGAGAAACGCATCGCCAACATCTACCAGCGCTGCCGCAAACACGATGAGATTCAGGCCGCGTTCGACCAACTCCAGCTTGAACTGAGTCTGGAAATCAACGAGGCAATGACCCGCACGCGGCGGCAACTGCTGGAAAACTTTGATGACGAAGTCCGGGAAAAGCTCAGGGTGAGCGACGAAGCATCCCGCGCTTACCTTAACCAATATGAGCGCCTGCTCATGCAACTCACCCGGCACGAGTTGAAAGGCCATGCCGATTTCGCCAACGATTCCGAATTCACGCTTAAGTCGTGTCCGTTTACCGGTGAAATTCCATTAGGCCGATACGAACTCCCTCGACGTTCTGGCGAAGCCCACTTGTATCGGCTCAACCATCCACTGGCCGAAGCAATCCTTGTTCAGGCCAAGAACCGCGACCTTGCTCCGGTCGAAATTCACTTCGATTACAGTCAGTACGAGGGAATCGTCAGCGCCTTGGAGCCGTTGCTCGGCAAGACCGGTTCTTTGTCTCTTTCGATGTTCACCGTGGAATCGCTCGACCAAACAGAAGACCATCTTGTCTTTGCTGCCGTCACCGATATGGGACAGGTGCTGGACGAAGAAGCCACGCGCCGCCTGTTCTCGTTACCCGGTAAGTTGGCCAATGATGGCCTGAGCGCGCCGATTCCCGATTCCTTGTCCGAGATTACCCGCCAGCGACAGGAATTAATCCAACGCACAATCTCCGGGCGCAACGCACACTTCTTCGAAGTGGAAGCGGACAAGCTCGAAGGGTGGGCCGACGATCTAAAGCTTGGTCTCGAACGTGAAATCAAGGAGATCGACCGTCAGATTAAGGAAGCCCGCCGAGCGGCCACTTTCGCGCTGACGCTAGAAGAAAAGCTCGCTGGGCAGAAGCAGATCAAAGCGCTAGAATCACAGCGGAGTCAGAAGCGCCGCTCGCTGTTCGATGCTCAAGACGACGTGGACAAACGCCGGGAGCAATTCATTGCGCAAATCGAAGGAAAGTTACAACAGAAGGTGGAGATTAAAACCCTCTTCAGTATTCGATGGTGCCTCAAATGAGTAAAAAGGAGTGACCAATGGTGGAGCCAACGATCATTTGTCCGAAGTGTAAAAACGAGATCAAACTTACTGAATCGCTCGCTGCCCCGCTCATTGAGACGACCCGCCGCGAGTATGAACAACGGTTGGCGCAGAAGGACACAGATATTGCCAAACGGGAGGACTCGCTGAAGGAACGCGAAGCCGCGCTCTCGAAGGCCAAAGACACCATTGACGACCAAGTTGCGGAAAAGCTCCGACAGGAACGCACGAAGATTGCGACCGAAGAAGCCAAAAAAGCCAAGCTCGCTTTGGGGAATGATCTGGAACAAAAAACCAGAGAGTTGGCTGACCTCCAGATAATTCTTGAGCAGCGCGACGCCAAGCTTGCCGAGGCTCAGCAGGCCCAGGCCGACCTCCTACGGAAGCAACGGGAGTTGGATGATGCAAAGCGCGAACTTGAACTGAACATTGAGAAGCGTGTCCAGGAAGGTCTGGCAGCTGTGCGTGATCAGGCACGCAAGGAGGCGGATGATCAACTCAGACTGAAGGTCATGGAGAAGGAGCAAACCATAATCTCCATGCAGACGCAGATCGAAGTCCTCAAACGCAAGGCCGAACAGGGCTCACAGCAGCTTCAAGGTGAAGTACAGGAATTGGAGTTGGAAGCGTTGTTGCGCGCCAAATTTCCGCACGACACAATTGAGCCGGTGCCGAAGGGCGAACATGGCGGCGACGTATTGCATCGAGTCGTCGGTCCGACTGGCCAGACATGCGGCACTATACTGTGGGAAGCGAAGCGAACCAAGGGCTGGAGCGACGGTTGGCTGCCGAAGCTTCGCGATGACCAGCGCACAGCCAAGGCCGAGATCGCGGTGATCGTGACGCAAACGCTTCCAAAGGGAGTCGAGACTTTCGAGTTCATGGATGGTGTGTGGGTCACACGACCGAACACAGCGATCCCGGTCGCGATGGTGCTCCGGCAGACGCTGTTGGAAGTCGCCTTTGCCCGGCAAGCCTCCGAGGGACAACAAACCAAGATGGAGATGCTGTATCAATACCTGACGGGGCCGCGATTCCGTCAGCGGGTGCAGGCCATCGTCGAAGCCTTCTCTTCGATGCAGGACGACCTCAACAAAGAGAAGAAGGCGATCACGAAACAGTGGGCGAAGCGGGAAGAGCAAATCGGGAATGTCATGGAGGCCACCGTGGGCATGTACGGCGACCTTCAAGGAATTGCCGGCAAGACAATCCAAGAGATTGAGGGGTTGGAGATGAAAGCACTGGGCGAAGGAGATCCACCTAAGTCATGATTGAGAAATTCATCAACATAAAAAATTGGACGCTCTCGGGATTGTGCACCATGTGGCGATGTAGCCTTTCGAAAGGCGACCTTGCTTTTTGCGGAAAACGGGCAAGGTAAAATTACACTGTGCGCCATTCTCCGCTCCCTGCAAAGCGGGCGTCACGAAGCCATAGCAGACCTTGGTGGCGAGGCTGGGATTTATAGAGCAAAAGGATGGGAGTTAGAATGAAGACATTGAATGTTGACCTAGAAAATTGTTACGGGATCAAGAAACTTTCTTCGCAGTTCGATTTCTCTCAGCACAAGGCTTACGCCATCTATGCCCCCAATGGCGCGATGAAGACCTCGCTGGCGCAGACCTTCAAAGACATAGCTGACGCTACTGCCTCCAAGGATCGGATATTCCCAGCCCGAGTGTGCACTAGAAAAATCACCGACGAAAACAGTTTTGATTTGCCCAAGGAAAGCGTCCTTGTCGTTCGCCCTTATGATGAATTATTCGGCCACACGGAGAAAACCTCGACCCTACTCGTGGACAGCAAGTTGCGAAAGGAGTACGAGGAACTTCACATAGACATCGACATATCCAAGGAAACGTTTCTGAAGGCGCTAAGGGAACAATCCGGTTCTAAGAAGGACTTGGAGAAAGAGATTTCCTCCACCTTCACCAGGCGCGATGACCAGTTCTACGTTGCGCTCAACCGCGTCAAGGATGAACTGCTGGCCCAGAAAGACGCTCCATTCGTCGACATCCACTACGACACGCTTTTTGACGAGAAGGTTTTGAGCCTCCTTGGAACCAAAGATTTCAAGACGGCGATTGAGAACTACATCAAGAAATACAACGAGCTTTTGGCTGCCTCTACTTATTTCAAAAAGGGCACGTTCAATTACTACAACGCCGCCACCATTGCCAAGAGTCTCGCTGACAATGGGTTCTTCGATGCCAAGCACACAGTCAACTTGAATGCCGATAAGAAACTGGAGATCACTAGCCAGAAGCAACTTGAGGAACTTATTGCGAAGGAGAAGGAGGGCATCTCGAGCGATAAGGACCTCAGGAAGAAGTTCGCGGAAATTGGAAAACTGATCGAGAAGAACGCGACTGTGCGGGACTTTGCGGCTTATCTGGGAGATCATGAGGAGCTTCTTCCAAAGCTGGCAAACGTCGAGAGCTTCAAGGAAGAGATTTGGAAGTCATACTTCAAGGCGCGGATTGAGCTCTACAAAGATTTGATCGAGAAATATCAGGCCACCGAGAAGAGGCAGAAGGAGATCGAGGAAGAAGCACGCAAACAGCGGACGCAGTGGGAGTCGGTAATTGATATTTTCAATAAGCGCTTTTTTGTCCCGTTCAAGCTGACCGCCACGAACAAAGTTTCCGTAATCCTAGGTCAGGAGCCCATGCTTATCCTCGGGTTCACCTTTGAAGAAGGGGGGGACAAGGCGCCTGTAGAGAAAGCCGCGTTGATGCAGGTTCTAAGCACGGGCGAGAAAAAGGCCCTCTATGTCCTGAACATCATTTTTGAGGTCGAAGCTCGAAAGAAAGCCAAGCAGGAAACCGTCTTCGTTGTCGATGATATCGCTGATTCGTTCGACTACAAGAACAAGTATGCAATCATTCAGTACTTGATGGATATTGCGGAAGAACCGTTCTTCAACCAGATCATCATGACGCACAACTTCGATTTCTTCCGCACCATAAACAGCAGGTTTGTGTGCTATCCGCACTGCCTCATGGCTTTCAGGAGTAGTGCTGGGATTACCTTGAATCAGGCAACCGGAATCAGGAACGTTTTCGTAAACGATTGGAAGCCCAATTTCTTCAAGGACCCCAAAAAAAGAATTGCGTCCATCCCTTTTATTCGCAACATCATCGAATATACCAAGGGAGACAAGGACCCTGATTTCATTAAGCTCACGTCGCTACTGCATTGGAAAGACGATTCCACTGGCATCACCCAGAGTGACCTCGATACTATTTACAAATCGGTGTTTGGTTCAGGTGAAGCGTCGGCTGATGGTAAGACGCCGGTGATTGATATCATCCATCACGAGGCGAACGAATGCCTCAAGGCTGGAGATGGCATCAACTTCGAGAACAAGATTGTCTTGTCGATTGCCGTGCGAATTGCCGCTGAGCAATTCATGGTAAAGAAGATTAACGATGCCACGTTCGTGTCCAGTATCGATTCCAATCAAACACCCAGGCTGTTGGAAAGGTTCAAGCAGCTATTCAACGATGAGGTTGGTGCCAGCGAAACCATTCAGCGGGTGATACTTATGACACCGGAAAACATCCACGTGAATTCGTTCATGTATGAGCCGATCTTGGATATGTCCGACGAGCACTTGAGGAAGCTCTATAAAGATGTATTAGCCCTGAAGTGAGGATTTAGATAATGAATCACAAACAAAAACTCGAACTGACATGGATTGGGAAGGAGAACCGGCCCAAGCTGGAGCCGCGCATTCTGCTCGAAGACCCGGCCAAGTCCTACCACGCCAAACACCGGGTGACGGCGCACGACCTGTTCGATAACCGCCTCATCTTTGGGGACAATCTCCTCGCCCTCAAAGCCCTCGAACAGGAGTTCGCCGGCCAGATCAAGTGTGAGTTTATCGACCCGCCTTACAACACCGGCAGCGCGTTCGAGCATTACGATGACGGGATCGAGCATTCTATTTGGCTTTCGATGATGCGAGACAGGCTAGATTTGCTTCACCGTTTGCTATCCAAAGAAGGCTCTTTGTGGATTACGGTCGATGATAACGAAGCACACTATCTGAAGGTCTTATGCGACGAAATCTTTGGCCGACAGAATTTCATAGCCAATGCGGTTTGGCAGAAAAAATACACAGTCGCCAATGATGCCAAGTGGTTGTCGGATAATCATGATCACGTCTTGATATTCGCGAAAGAAAAAGAAATATGGCGACCAAACCGCCTAACGCGTAGCGACGAGATGAACGCGCGTTATCACAATCCAGACAACCACCCCAAAGGCCCTTGGAAAGCAACGCCACTTCATGCGAAGAGTGGTTCGGACAAGAGCCGTGGGTTCCATTTCACCTTCAGGAACGGCGTTACTTGGTCGCCCCCAGCCGGAACATTCCCTCGATTTTCTGAAGAGACGCTCCGCGCTCTTGATGCTGATAATGCGATTTGGTTTGGGGTAGATGGAACAGCTACACCATCGCGAAAGACGTTTCTATCCCAGTTGAAGATCGAGGGGCCGCCCTCACCGACAGTTTGGTTACACACCGAAGTCGGGAATAATCATGAAGCCCGAGATGAGGTTAAAGCCTTCAACCCGGAGAACCCCTTCGGCACTCCGAAGCCTGAGAGGCTTCTCCGACGCGTGATTGAACTTGCTACCAACCCCGGCGACTTGGTTCTCGACTCCTTCGGCGGTTCAGGCACGACGGGCGCGGTGGCGCACAAGATGGGCCGGCGCTGGATCATGGTGGAGTTGGGCGAGCATTGTCACACGCACATCATTCCCCGGCTCAAGAAGGTGATTGATGGCGCAGACCCCGGCGGCATCAGTGAAGCAGTGGGCTGGAAGGGCGGCGGCGGTTTCCGCTATTACCGGCTCGCGCCGTCACTGCTGGAAAAAGATAAGTGGGGCAACTGGGTTATCAACAAGCAATACAAGCCGGAGATGTTGGCCGAGGCGGTTTGCAAATTGGAGGGCTTTATCTATGCGCCAAGCGACGCAGTATTTTGGCAGCAAGGCCATTCGACAGAGCATGACTTCATTTACGTGACGACCCACAATCTGAGTCACGATCAACTTCAGCAGTTGAGCGACGAAGTCGGCGCGGATCGCACCTTGATGGTCGTGTGCGCGGCGTTTCGCGGGAAGCCTGACCGGTATCCGAATTTGACGATCAAGAAGATACCCAAGGCGGTGCTCAACCGGTGCGAGTGGAGTCACGACGATTACAGCTTGCAGGTCGAGAACCTGCCCAAAGCGCCGCCCAAACCGGGTCAGCAGGCGTTGTTTGCTGAGGAAGTTGGCAAATGAATCGGCATGTCAACGCCATCGCCGGTCGTCTGAGCCTGCGCAAGCCTCAGCGGGATTCGCTGGAAATCCTCGACCGCATCACTGACATCTTTCCACCAAGGAAGGGCACGGATGTAGAGGCAGCGCTGGCAGCGATTCGCCGTGAGTATCCGACCGTCACGGACTTTGAGCGGGAGTTTCCATCGGTTTGCTTCGCCTTGGCTACAGGTGTCGGCAAGACGCGGTTGATGGGCGCGTTCATCAGCTATCTGCATCTGGCCCACGGCATGAACAACTTCTTTGTCATGGCGCCGAACCTGACAATCTACAACAAGTTGATCGCCGACTTCACGCCGAACACACCGAAATACGTGTTCAAAGGCATCGCCGAGTTCGCCACGGACACCCCGGAAATCATCACGGGCGACAACTACGAGGCTAAAGCGGGCACGCTGTTCGATCAGGTGTTGCGCTGCAAAGTGAACATCTTCAATATCTCGAAGATCAATTCCGAAGTGCGCGGCGGGAAATCGCCCCGCATCAAGCGTCTGTCGGAATACATCGGCGAAAGCTACTTCGATTATCTCTCCGGCCTCAAAGACCTCGTTCTCATCATGGACGAATCGCATCGCTACCGGGCTTCTGCCGGCATCCGGGCGATTAACGAGTTGAAGCCGGTACTTGGGTTGGAACTGACGGCAACTCCATTCGTGGAGACAAGCAAGGGTCCGGTACAGTTCAAGAACGTCATTCTTGATTATCCGTTGGCGAAAGCAATGGCAGATGGCTTCGTCAAAGAGCCGGCGGTGGTCACGCAGAAGAATTTCGATCCCAGCCAGTTCACTCCGCAGCAGATCGAAGAAATCAAACTGCAAGACGGTGTCCGAGTGCATGAGGACACGAAGGTGCAGTTGGAGACTTACGCACGACAGACGGAGCAACAGATCGTCAAGCCCTTCATGCTGATCATCGCGCGGGATACCACCCATGCCGGCCAACTGATTAAGATGATCCAGTCCGACAAGTTTTTCGAGGGACGATACAAAGACAAGGTCATTCAGGTGGATTCGAGCAAGACCGGTGCTGAGGAAGACGAGATGATCGAGCGGTTGCTCAAAGTCGAGCACACCGATGAGCCGACGGAGATCGTGATTCACGTCAACATGCTCAAGGAGGGCTGGGACGTGACGAATCTCTACACCATTGTGCCGTTGCGGGCCGCGAACGCGCGCATCCTCATCGAACAATCCATCGGACGCGGGTTGCGGCTACCATACGGTAAGCGTACCGGGGTATCAGTCGTGGATCGATTGAACATCATCGCTCACGACAGGTTTCAGGAAATCATCGACGAGGCGAACCGGCCCGAGTCCGCGATTCGGCTGCAACAAGTGATTCTTGATCCTTCCAAGGATTACCAGAAGACGGTAACGGTCGTTTCGCAATCGAACATTGCGGAGCAGATCGATCCAGCGGTGCCGGCAAGTGGCGAGACGAAAGGTGCGACCCTAGCAAGCACGTTGTTCAAGAACGATGCGGAACGCAAGATTGCGAAGGTTGCATACGAGATGATCAAGAAGCACGAGAATCTTCCCAGTTCAGCGCACCTTTTGAAGAAAGACGTGCAGGCGATGCTGGTCAAGGAAGTGGCAGCGTCGATTGCACCGATGCAACAAGAGCTTACTGGCGTAGCGGAAGCGCCTGACGTGGCGGAGGTCGTGCAGAAGATGTCGGACTTCGTCGTGCAACAGACAATCGACATCCCGCGCATTCTCGTTATCCCAAAAGGGGTGACGACCGGCTTCCATCCGTTCAAGCTCGACGCAGGCGGCATTAACTATCAGCCGGTTGAGCGGGATTTGCTGATTCAGCACCTACGCACGCACGAACAGGAGACGCTGGGTTTTGGCGGCAGCCTCCAACAAGAACTGCGACTCGAAGACTACTTGGTGCGTGGCCTCATGGATTTTGATGACATCAGTTACGATGAACACGCTGATTTGCTTTACGACCTCGCCGGCCAGATGGTGAAGCACCTTCAGAGCTACCTTTCCGAAGAGGATGTACGAAACGTGCTGATCTACCATCAAAAGCAGCTCGCAGCCTTTATCCACGCGCAGATGCAGGCACACCATTGGGAGAAGGCGGCCGATTACGAAGTGGTTGTCAGCAAGGGCTTCACCGAACTCAAAGACAGCGCATTCACCAAGCTCGATGGAGAACCGGTTCAGGACTTTCGCCAGACGGTGCAAGATAAGGGCAAGATCGCCCAGATTGTCTTTGGTGGATTCAAGCGGTGCCTTTATCAAAAGCAGAAGTTTCAATCAGATACCGAGCGAAAATTGGCCGTGATTCTCGACCGCGAATCGTCGAAATGGTTCAAACCCGCCCTGGGACAGTTTCAGATTTTCTACAAGTCAGGTGCCGACCACTTGGAGTATCAACCGGACTTCGTTGCAGAAACCAAAGACTGCATTTACATGCTCGAATCGAAGATGCGTAAAGAGATGGATGACGTTGAGGTGTTAGCCAAGAAAGATGCGGCCATCGAGTGGTGCAGTCACGCCACAAACCATGCGAAGACCAGCGGCGGCAAGCCGTGGAAATACGTTTTGATTCCTCACAACGCAATTGCCGAGAACATGAGCATCACCGGATTGGCGACACAGTATGCCGTGAAGTGAGAATGCCACGCCCGAACAAATCACTCTTCCCTCCAGATTGTTTGCCTGTGGGATGACTGTTGTGTCTGGGCCGGGATAACCAAGTGAATGAACTACATCTTCAACTACCATTTTGCGCCAGTCGGTCAGGGGCTCTTTGCTTGTGGCTGTATTTATCGTTCAAATGAACCTGATCCGTGCTTTGCTTGGGTTTATGATTGTGGAACGACATCGCGAAAAGTCTTTGTTGACCGTGCTATTGACCATCTTGAACAGCGGTTCGCCGCCAGAAAATGCCTTGACCTCGTAACGCTTTCTCATTTTGACGACGACCACATCAGTGGGGTGTGTCAGCTCATTCAGAGGTTCAAGATCGGGACGTTGTTACTTCCATACATGGAATTGAGGCAACGGCTTATCCTCGCTTTTGAAAATGGCACCAGTCCAAACGACAATCTGATGGATTTCTTTTTGAATCCAGTTGATTACCTCGCGAACCTGGATGGACCGGGTATTGACCGTATTCTCTTTGTTCGTGCCAGCGGTAATGACGGACCAATCTTGCCTGAAGGCTCGGTGAATACGCCGGATGATAGCGGCGATTTTCCTAGATTGGAATTCAAGATCGAAAGGCCAGAGGATTCAAAAGATTATCAGGCCTTCGATGCCGCCGCCGAACAAGCCCAAAGCAAGACAAGAGTGGAATTCTTGCGGAAGAGTACTGCAATTCTATTACCAAACTTATGGGAATTTGTCCCTTACAATGATGACCCCGAGGAGAAGATCAGCAAAGAGTTCGAAGCCGAAGTCAAGATCGAGCGGGACCAGTTACTTAATTCAAATTCAAAAAGAAGTCGCAATAATGCACTGCGTCGGCTGAAGCGAATCTATGACAATGAGTTCGGTGGTAGCCCTTATAAACGTAATGTCATTTCTCTCTTTCTGTATTCCGGCCCGATTTATGCAAGCTGGCGTCACACCTTGCTTGGCAACATGTGGCAGGTTCGATTTCATCGGCCTATGATTTGGCGAAGATTATGGCGAGGTATGCGTCGTTTAGGAGAGAAGAAAAAATGCAGCGTTTTATACACTGGTGATGGTTACCTCAATAGAACCAAAAGGTTGAATCGTTTTACGGACTACCTGCAAAAGGATCGAATTGACCGGGTAGGCGTTTTTCAAGTGATGCACCACGGAGCTAAAGCTAACTGGCGTCGTGGCGTTGCGGCAAAGATTTCACCATTACTCAGTGTTTTTAGTTCTGATCCTGAACACAAAGGTTGTGGGCATCCGCATGCGGCCGTGCTCCGTGATTTTTGGGGTTACGGCCCGGTGCAGGTTGACAAGCGAACTGATTTTACATGTAGCGGTGGGTTAATCCGATAACGAGGTCAGCGGGATCAACTCCCGACTCTTTACAGCACATCCAGCGAATGGTGATCTCACACCCGTCTTTCCTTGTCCCGCTGGATCGGCTTTGTTAAGCTCTGCTTCTGAGGCTAGGCGTTTCTATGGCGCGATACCGAAGGCGAAATGATGTGCGGGCAGGCAGTCGCAGGCCGAGCCGAACAGGCGCGAGCGAGCGCAACCAAATCGGCTATCAACTTGAACTGAATTGCCGGGATGTGGAGTTCTGATCCTGTTCCTTTGATCGCTCCAAGCGGCGGTGCTGGCGCGCGCCGCTTATTTGGGCAACGCGTGACCGGGGTGAATCTTTTTGGGTCGGCGGCGACCGATGAGCGCGACGAGGATGACGCCAACGAGCAGGACCGCCATGACAATCTTGGCCAGCAGCAAACTGATGAAGTAGAACACCATCAGGCCGATCATCAGGACCGCCATCAAGGCGATCGCCAAGTGTTTGATTAGGTTCATGAGCCTAACGTGCGGCAGGCGGCGGGGATTGGCAATGGGGTGAGCACCCCATGCGTTTCGCGTCGCTCCCATGTGTGTCAGCGGGGTCAACTCCCGACTCTTGACAGCGCATCCAGCGAATGCCGATCCATGCCCGCCGCCAACTCACTCGCCGATGAGCTTTTCCCACGGACAGTCGAGGGCGCGACGGATGCGCTTCAACGTCGTCAACAGAATGTTCATCTGACCGGCCTCGATTTTCTGGACGGTGCGGGTGTTCAAGTCGGCGAGTTCGGCAAGGCGCTCTTGCGTCATCCGTTTCGCGCAACGCTCGCGGCGCACGTTCCCACCAAACTGCTTGAGTTGCGTTTTAATCTGCTTGTTCGTTGGCACGCCCTATTAAGCCGCGAAAATCAGTTTGACTGACACGGCCTATTAGGGCGTAATATGTTGGCGGCATAAAATCGCGGTTTTCCAAGGACGGAGAGCAAAAGGCGGTCCGCATCTAAAAAGGGAAAGGGAGAACAATTACAGCCAACGCTGCTAGTGAATGACGAAGTCCTTGGCCCGGAGGGAAAATGACGACATGGGAAAGGTTAAGGGAAGGAACTATCGGGGTTTTGGCCGCGTTTTTGGGTTTGTTGGTTGTGTCGGCATTGGCGTGGGGCGCTTGGGATGCCCTTAACGGTTGGAATCGGCAAGATCTGCTTTTGTTTGCCGAGGCTGCCGGGTTGTTGGCGCTTCTAATGGGATTATTCGTTGGCGTCGTCCACGGAGTGTTTGCTCTCCAGAAAGTATTCCGTCGTTGGCGCGCGAGGTAAAATGAACACGCCGCGCCCAGAAACGCCAGCCGCACCAACCACCCCTCCCGATGCTTTTTTTCTCGCCCACTTGCAGCAGTGGCTTGTCATCACGGTGAATGACCACTTTCCGCGCTACCCAGAGATCAAACCATACGGTACACACGCGCTCGCTTTCCTCTACATAGATCATGAAAAGGGCCTCGCGCTCCGCATCCTGGCGTTTCTCGTCATTAACTCCGATGATGGTTTTCCCCGCATCACAAGGGACGTTGTTGTGCAGGATGGGCGTTCCTTCATTCTTCTACATCGCGATACACCCGACCCGGCAATCTATAACACGCCACCATTCCTGATTGCCCGCGACCCGCATTTCCCATCGCTAACCATCCGTTCACTCAGAAAAGCAGAACAGGCTGCGTTAGCACTACCACCACGCCCACCGGGTATGGAGGTTTACGATGCCCCACATCTCGATAAAATCCGTCAGTATAGTTGGCTGGCCCCGTTTCGCGCCCCTTGGTATCCAGACGACATTGGGTTTTATTTGAAACCCAACCACATAATCCACGGTTTGGAGGAGATACAATGCCGCGAACAGGTTTGGGGGCGTATCGAAAGATTACACGACGATGGCAACATCGAATGCATCCTACTTAACGAGCCTAATATGAACTCTGGCTATCATCGCAACGACCGAGTCCTTGTAGCCTGCTACCAAAGAGAATGCAAAACGGCATTGTTCTGTGTGGGCCACGCCTAACGGCCTCGTCACGGATTCGCCGCTGGTTATTCCAACCTGTCGTCCGGCGCCGTTTTTGTCGGCGGCCATCCTAGGCATACCCGTTGGCCGATTTTGGAGCATTGGCAACGCACGGCGGCAAGCGGTAAGATGCCGCGCCACAACGAAGGAGAAGCTAACTAACGGAGGTCCGATATGAAGAATCGTTTCAGACGATATACAATCCTTCTCTCCCTACTCATCGTTCTCGCAGCGGTCGCACGAGCCGAGGTCGGCGACGAACACTTGGTGATGGGAAATCCCAGCGATGCGATCACCGACTCGCTGAACACGACGAATTATCTAATGCGAAAAGCGGAATACGTCCTGTCGTACAATAGGAGCACGTCGTGTCCGAATTGGGTCTCTTGGCATCTGAATGCTAGCTGGCTCGGCAAAGTTGAACGGCAAGATGATTTCCGACCCGACACAAGTCTTCCGGTGGGGTGGCTCCAAGTCATGCCGAAGGATTACGCCAGGACCGGTTTTGAGCAAGGCCACATGTGCAATTCTAAAGACCGGACAGTAACGACGAATGCGAACTCCGCCACTTTCCTCATGAGCAACATGGTCCCGCAATCGCCCAGAAACAACGAACAAACTTGGAAGAATCTCGAGGACTACTGCCGCAGGCTGGCCCTTTCCAGCAAGAGCAACGAGGTGTACATCATTTGTGGCCCGGTTGGAAAAGGCGGGGTGGGAGGGAAAGGGAGAAGAGAAACCCTTGAGGCTCGCAGAAAGGAGGGAAGAAGCGGGACTATCACCGTGCCATCGTGCACTTGGAAGGTGGCCTTAGTGCTACCCCACGGCAAGTCCTCGCCAGCCGACGTGACCACCAATACCATGACGATTGCCGTCTGCGTTCCCAACACACAGACAGTCACTACCGATTGGACAGCCTACATCACGACTGTCAATGATATCGAGAAGCTGACGGGCTTGACCTTATTCAGCGCAATTGATCCGACAGTTGCCAGTGTGATCAAGAAGCAACAGTACGGTCCCAAGGTGAATTATCGAGTACGAGGTAGCGGGCTAGGCGCAGAAACGCCAAGGTGAACGGTGGCTGTGGTCTGGGCTATATCGATCAGATCCAGTAAACAGGTGAAGCCATGCGCAAGAATCTAGTGATCTGCTGTGACGGGACGAACAACCAATTTGGCCCGCAAAATACCAGTGTGATACGGCTTGTCCAAGTGCTCGACCGCGACCCGGACAAGCAGCGCCTCTACTACGACCCTGGTGTAGGCACGTTGCCAGAGCCGGGTGTGGTCACGTCGCTTGGAAAGAAGGTCTCTACAGTGTGTGGATTCGCCTTCGCTGCCGGGTTGACTTGGAAAATCCAGGAAGCCTATTCCTATCTGATGGATTACTGGGAGCCAGGCGATCAGGTCTTCGTCTTCGGGTTCAGTCGCGGTGCATATACGGCGCGTGTTATGGCCGGTCTGCTTCACGCTCTCGGCTTGCTACCCCGCGGGAGTTATAACCTAGTGCCGTACGTCATGCGGTTGTTCAAACGGATTCGGGGAGAAGGATCGGCTGGTGCTACAGATGGGGCAAAACGCTGGACAAAGCTTTGCAACGACTTTCGCTGGACATTTGCCCGTCCGGTGCCCGGCAGCGATGACGACCGTCGCTTTCAAGTGCACTTTGTTGGCGTGTGGGACACGGTCTCATCGGTGGGGTGGGTCTGGGATCCGGGCACATTTCCCTACACCGCCCACAACCCTAGCATTAAAATCGTCCGCCATGCCGCCTCAATTGACGAGCGGCGCTGGTTTTTCCGGCAAAACTTGATGCAGCAGGTCGGCAACCAGGATTTTCGAGAACTCTGGTTCCCGGGTGTGCATTCCGATATCGGCGGTGGGTACCCGGAAGAGGACGGCGGCCTGTGGCGGATACCGTTTGACTGGATGCTCCACGAGGCCCGACACGCTGGGCTGCTCGTCGATCTGCAGCGCCTGGAAACTGTCTTGCATAAGAGTGTGCTGCCGGCGTGTCCGTGGAACGACCCGAAGCATGAATCACTAACGCCTTTGTGGTGGCCGGCGGAGTTTTTCCCAAAGCTGCGCGGTCGTCCGGGGTCTGTGTTACGTTTGCCGCAAATCGGAATGGGCCGGCACCGCTGTGTTCCGGATGGAGCGCTGATGCACAAATCGGCCCTGCTGCGGATCCGGGAAACCAACTACGCGCCGCCGAACTTTCCGGAAAGTTTTCTGGAAAAGGTACGCCGACTGCCTGACGTGCCTGAGACGTTATCCTTAGAACGATGATGCCAAGAATGAGGAGATACCAATGAGAAATACACCGTTTAGGATGTCGCTCGCGCTGGTTGGAGCCGTGTTGATTGTGTCTGGTTGCGCCGCGCCTCACGCCCAACTACGGAAGACCTCCGTGCCACCCAATGACAACATGGGTTCCGTCCGTCAAATTATTACATTGGACGACGCTCATCTGCGTCAGACGGTCGGTGATCGAGTCACTGAACGGTATCAGGAATTCACACTCAATTTCGTGGAGTTCGACGACCAGGGCAAATTCTGGAACAAGGCGCAGCAATTGACCGCCGTGGACCGGTTGTGCGACGAGCCCGGAGCCAGCGCCAACGGAGCAATCATCCTAGTGTTCATTCACGGCTGGTTCAACAACGCCGATGTTTGCAATGCGAACGTCAAATTGTTCCGCAACACTCTTCTGGAACTTTACAAGATCGAACAAGAGCGAAGCAGCATGAAACGCCTCGGTCAGCCTGAGCGGCCACCGCGGCAGATCATTGGCGTGTACGTCGGCTGGCGTGGCCTATCTCAGAAGTGGTGGCTAGGCAAAAGCCTCTCGTTCTGGGCACGGAAGAACACCGCCCACAAGATCGGTGCGGGCGACATGGACGAACTGTTGGTGCACTTGGATGCGCTGAAGCAACAACTGTCACAGGGCCGTAGCCCGACTCGGTTGGTGACGGTCGGGCACAGTTTCGGCGGCGCACTGCTGTACTCCGCAGTGGACAACATCCTCAAGGAACGCACCGCGCGCGATATTCTGGGGGCGCCCCGTCGCCCGGATGGGACCACCGAGCCGCCTCTCATTCGCAGTGCATTTGGCGATCTGGTTGTGTTGGTCAACCCCGCGTTCGAAGCGCTCCGTTACTCGGGCCTAGCCGATGCTGCGGCTGACATGAAGACGTACCATCCCTTCCAGACGACCGTGTTGATGATCGTCGGCGCGCAAAACGACCAAGCCACCGGCCGCCTTTTACCGATCGGGCAGAAGATTCCGGCGATGACACAGAACTTCAAGGACCGAGTCGAACAGTGCCTGTATACGACGGCCGTGGGACATTATCAGGATTACTTCACCGAACTGTTGGATGTTCGCCCTGGGGTGCCCGCCCAGGCCGAAAGCAAACTGGCTAGCCCGACGGTCTGGAAAGAGGAAAATCTCTCTGTCCACGGCCCCGAGGTGGTGGAGCATCCGCACACTTGGCATGACTTCGTGCCGGTGGGTGGTAGGCGGACATGGAAAATCACCTCGTTGCCACCGGGTTCGCACCACCCGCTGAATGCCCCGTTCATGGTCGTTTCTGCCACTCCGTCGGTCATCGACGGCCACAGCGGGATTTATAAGCCAGTGTTCATGGAATTTCTTCGCGACTTCATTGTTGCCCAGGACATGTTGAAGGAATACCACGAAACCAAGGCTGCCGCCGCGTCCGGTAATCGCCGCGCGAATAATTAGCCCAGCCAGTCGATAATGCGGGACATATGGCGTTTAGCCAGCTGGTAGGCGTTCCTTTCCCAGTTCCCGATAGACATAATGTCCACGCCAAACAGCTTGGCCAAGTCGCTCTGGAAGAGATGGAGTTCGAGACGACGCCGTTTGAGGCGGTCTCCGATGGTCTTGGGTTCTGATAACCGATGTGCGCGTTGGCTCTGGCGACTGATTAGCTCTTTCGCGCATGTTGTGTTCTTTTGTTCAAAGCCAAAGCCAGCAGGAATATCGGAATGGCCAATATTACTGAATCGGTCACCACAGCACAAAAGCAGGCTTGAGGGCTGGGGCCGGAAAGAAGAGGCGGGAAAACTCTGTGAAACACTGGCAGAGACCAATACAACACTGGCTCGAACCATTCGGGGCAAATGTACTGCAAGATGGATACAATCACACCCGCGCAAGTTAATGAGGCCAGAGCTAGCACTTTCATATCGCAACCAACGACGAGAACTGAGCCACGCCGGGCCGGTGATGTCAACCGCGAATGCGGAACTGAAGCGGCCAACTGGTGTTGGCTCCAGTGACTTCTTAGATGTTACGGACTCGAATACCAAATCTTTTATCTCTCTGACGAAACCAACCTGCTGGCCAACATCCTGAGTGCAGCCGTGGCCGATTCTGGAGCCTTGCCAGCGCAACCCGCCCGGCGGTAGGATGTGCAGGAACGAGAGTGCGTCAGCATGGACATCACCTTGCGCCGCACGCCAGCAGTCAAGAAAAGCAGGTCGAAATGACAATCAATCTCGACCGCGAGCGTATTTACATCCCTTGCCCCCGCTGTAATTTCTGGGCACGACCTTTTCTCCGCCAGATTCGCCACCGTGAAACAATCGTGTGCGGTGGCTGCAAGGCGAACATCCGTTTGGACGATCACTTGGGTGGCTTTCGTAAAGCTCAACGGCAAGTGAATAGAGCGTTGAAACGATTGGAAGAGCAACTTGGCAACATTAGGATTAACATCAAGCTCTGATATGGACTCGGAATACATTCAGTTCATCCGCTACAAATTGCAGAAGCGTCTCAAGCGACTCAACATCGCAACCCAGGAGTCCTTTCGCCCAGCACTTGTTCAGACATGGGCATTCCTTCAAAACAACGAGATCACGAAAGGGATACTTGACGACCTCGAACGCCGTGCGCCAGAGGCAAAGGCGCGGGCTGAAAGTGTCCTCGCTAATAAAAAGGTGTTCGGGGAAAACGAACTTGAGAATGACGGAATCGCCTACTGGGTTGTAAAGTTCTGCGCGACCGCGCCACTAGACAAACCAATCGAGGAGCAAAACAATATCCCGCTTATGTGGATCACGGGTCGGCGCGATTACATCGAAACCTTTCGGCTGGAATACGTCGAGCCGTTGTTCGACTACATTGACGAGCAGATAGACGACAAGAGGTCCACGTTGGCACTGCTCAAGAAATACAAGCACCGCTGCGAGTGGTTTCATCGCGCTGAATTATTTGCTCGTTTTAAGGACGACACCGGCCAGGGCGAGAAAACATTGGCGCACAGCCTTTACGAATACCTCCACGACCAAGGAGTGCAGTTTCACATCGAACCGCAGTCCGCGTCGGGCCGGATTGATTTAATCTCTGCACAAAGCGGCAGAGATCGCCTTGTTGCGGATGCGAAGCTTTTCAATCCAGGGCGCGGTCAAGACCGTGGCTACATCATCAACGGTTTCAGGCAAGTTTACGAATACACAAAGGACTTCAACGAGTCCTTTGGCTACCTCGTGATTTTCAAGACATGCGATCAGGACTTGGCAATTCCGACGCAGCATCAGGAATCAGCCATACCGTTCATTACGCACAACAACAAGACCATCTTTCTGATGGTAATCGACATTTTTGATTACCCGGAGCCAGCGTCGAAGCGCGGAAAACTCCAAGCTTACGAGATCACACCAGAACAATTTGTGGAGTCCCTCGCATGAAGCAGGAGATCGTGCGCCGTGTAGAGAGTCCATTCACGCTGGCCGACCAGATTGAAACGCTGCTAAGTACCGCGCAGCAACAGGTGGGCGCGACATGTCAGACGATGTTCTTCTCTTTCTGACCCCACAGATTCTTGCTGCCCACAGTCCACACTAGGAAGTCGCAGACGCGGGAACTGTGGCAGTTGGACAGATCCGGGATTCTCTGAAACAGTGGCGCAGTCAGTCCATGGAAGTCGGCACCCTTCGTCCAATCAGCATAGCATTTCTGAATTGCAGCCAAATTGGCCAGAAAGCCGACAATCCGAAAATCGACGGAACCAATCGCAGGGGGCATCAGCCCGAAGAAATCTCTGACGTGACGGTCATACAGCGGCTTGGATTCGTCGTGGATGGCAATAAGTTTCGTCACGAACGAAAAACACAAGACACGATCCCCCTTTTGCCTAGGGATGTCGTAAAGTTGCTTGAGAAGATCGCCGTAGGGTTCGGCGTAATTGGCATTCGGGAAGTTGAACAGCAACTCGAAGAACTTTGTCGTGAGAGGGCTGCCAAGGTGCGCGCGGTTGAGACCATAGTAAGAGGCAAACTTCCGGCTGAAAAACGACCTGTCTAAATGAGCCGGATTTCTGAGACCCTCACGCAGGGAGAAATATGTCTTAACGTCCTTCTCTCGAAGAACGTCAGTCGCATTTCGGAGCAACTCCAAGTGAAGGGAGTTCATCACTGCAAATTATAGCAATATATTATGGGCTCACAATCCATCATTGGGCACGCTGGCGGCCATTCTGAGCGCATCCGTGGCCGATTTTGTAGCATTGCCAGCGCACGTCGGCGGGCGGTAGGATGCCGTGCGATGAATGGGGACACTGTAGAGAATCTCTGGCAACTTCGTGATAAGTTTCGAGCGATGCTAAAGGCTGCGCCGCCAGAAATACAACCAGGGCTTCGAGTGTCAGTTCATGGCGCTGAGACTGTTCTTCGTGCTGTTATCGAGAACCGTGGGGGCATCGAGATCAGTGGACAACGGTTATCCCTTGAGATTGAGGGATGGGACAGCAGATGACGATCATCAGTGGTGGTCAAACAGGAGTTGACCGTGCTGCCTTGGATGTCGCGCTGGAACTCGGCCTGACCTGTAGCGGTTGGTGCCCGAAAGGGCGTCGTGCTGAAGATGGTCCTATTCCCGACAAATACCCGCTGAAGGAAACGCCGTCGGCTGATTATCTCCAACGGACAGAGTGGAATGTTCGCGATTCAGACGGAACACTGATCCTGACTCTGGGGAAACCAACTGGCGGCACAGCGCGAACGGTCGAGTTCGCCCGAAAGCACGGCCGCCCATGTCTAGTTGTTGAGTTGAGTCATCCAGCAGAAGCGCTGACAGTCAAAACGTGGTTGGGCAAAAATAAAATCCAAATCCTGAACGTTGCTGGTCCACGGGCGAGCAAGCATCCGGAGGTATATGAGTTGGCTATGGCGTTTTTGAAGCTAGCGTTGGGTCTGCGCAATTTACAAAAACCCATCTAAGGGGTGTCGCCACTTGACAGCATATCCAGCGAATGCCGATTCATGCTCGTCGCCATGCCACGCCAGAGACAGGAATCACCGTCGCAAGAAAAAAACGGTCCAACACTGACGAAACCGGCCCGCTGGCGGCCATCCTGAGCACAATGGTGGGCGTTCTGGTGGACAGTCTGAGCAAAAGAATTTTTACGATTTGATGATCCGCGAGCCTACCACACCCCTGTGGCGACCGCCGGGAAGGCTGCCGGAAACACCCCTCGGAACCACCTTTGAACGCCAGCGGACAAGGCTAACCACGGGCGGACGTGTTATGAAAAGGTGTTATGAAAACTGTCTGGACGCTGGTTGCAACCACAGAAAACCACCATTTCATTAGGGAAAATGAAGCTGGCGGAGGGGGCGAGATTCGAACTCGCGAGGGCCGGTTAGACCCCACACGCTCTCCAGGCGTGCGCATTAGACCGCTCTGCCACCCCTCCACCCACAGAGAGCAGCATTACTCTAGCGCCACCACTACTCGCGCGCAAGTCTGTGCGCATGACAGCGCTGGAATGGTGGACAGGTTGAAACGTCAAAAACTCCTGTGAAATTTGCGGGCCAAGCGAACCAAGAAAGATGTGCGCGTCCTACGCAACCGCCAGCTTAATTACAATCAGCTTGCCGACTTTTAAGATCATGCCGTCACGAACTGAAACAAGGGCCATTTCGTCCATGACCTTCTGCCCGTCGATTGAGATGCCTCCACCTTGAATCAGCCGTCTAATCTCGCTTCGGCTATTGAATTTGTGCGCCTTCTCAATGAGTTCTATTATCCGAATATTGCCGGGTGCCACAGGTAAGATTCGTGCAATCTCCTTCAATTCTCTCTTGGAGAACTGCTTCTCGAATTCCTCCTGTGCAGCGTCGGCAACGACGCGGCCATGATACTGCGCGACTACTGCATGCGCCAGCGATTTCTTCGCCTCCATCGGGTGGCCCTTTTTCAAATCGGCGATTTCGCCCGCCGTTTTGCCAAGAAGAAGCTCGTACCATTTCCACATCAGGTCGTCGGCAATGCTCATGGTTTTTCCAAACATGTCTTTGGGCTTGTCGTTGAGGCCGATGTAGTTGCCTTTGCTCTTCGACATTTTCTCTACACCGTCGAGTCCTTCCAGGATCGGCAACACCATGACCACTTGGGACTCTTGCTTGGCCTCCTTCTGTAGTTCGCGCCCGACCATGTTGTTAAAGAGCTGGTCCGTGCCGCCTAACTCAACATCAGAACGCACAACAACTGAATCATAGCCCTGCATCAACGGATACATGAACTCACTCAGACTGATGTCGATGTTCTGCTCAAACCGCTCTCTAAAGTCGCGTCGCTGAAGAATCTGTGCCGCTGTCATCTGCGCTGTCAAACACAGCACTTCGGCCAGAGTGAGTTTCGCTAGCCACTCGCTGTTGCGACGGATTTCGAGTTTGTCGGGCGTGGTATCAAGGATCTTGCCCGCCTGTTCGAAGTAGGTCTTGGCGTTGTGGTTGATCTTCTCGTGGGTCAGCATCGGGCGGGTTTTGCTCTGACCAGTGGGATCGCCGATTAGCGCTGTGTAATCGCCGATAATGAGCACGGCCTTGTGGCCGAGGTCCTGGAACTGACGGAGCTTGCGCAGGACAACGCTGTGGCCGAGGTGCAGGTCCGGCGCGGTCGGATCGCAGCCAAGTTTGACGCGGAGTGGACGGTTTAGCCCGAGTTTCTTCTTCAGTTCGTCTCGGGTAACGAGGGTCTCGATGCCCTGTTCGAGCAGCGCGACTTGTTCTTCAACCGGTTTCATCGCTGTACCCTCAAATGCAGACCCCGACATTAAGTGTCGGAGTCACTCATTCTGGATGCTCGGTGGAACAGCCGATTACTGCTTGTCCTGCTTGTCTTCTTCGGCTCGTTCGAACGCGTGTTCCAAATCCACGATAGCTTCCCCAGGCTTGAGCACTGCCTCGTACTGCTGTTTCTCTGCCTCCAATTGCTCCATTGAATATGTCGCCGCCTTGATGCTCAAACCGATCCGTCGTTCAGCGGCGTCGATCTTGATGATGCGCGCGGTGACTTCGTCGCCGACCTTGAGGACGCTCTTAATCTTGTCGATGCGTTCCTCGCTGATCTGGGAGATGTGCACCAGTCCTTCAATCTTGTCGGGCAACTCAACAAATGCGCCGAATAGCGTGAGCTTGGTGATTTTGCCTTTAACCAAGTCGCCAATCTTGTATCTCTGGTCCACCATGCGCCACGGATCTTCTGCGGCCTGTTTCATGCCGAGCGAGATGCGCTGGTTCGCGGAATCAACCTCCAGCACTACCGCCTCGACTTGCTGACCTTTCTTGAGAATTTCCGCGGGGTTTGTCACCTTGCGCGTCCACGACATATCGGAGACGTGTATCATGCCGTCGATGCCTTCCTCTACCTCGACAAACGCGCCATAATTAGTCAGGTTGCGCACCCGGCCTGTGACACGCGCGCCAACGGGGTATTTCTTGGCCGCCTGCGACCACGGGTTCTGTTCGAGTTGGCGTACACCGAGCGAAATCTTCTGCTCATCCCGCTTGATCTCGAGCACGACCGCCTCGATCTCGTCGCCTGACTTGAGCACATCGGACGCGCGGGCGATACGCTTCACCCACGACAGCTCCGAAACATGCACCATGCCCTCGACACCCTCCTCCAGTTCCACAAATGCGCCATAAGGCACGACGCTGATGACCTTGCCTTTAACCTTGCTGCCGACGGGATACTTGCTTTCGATGCCTTCCCATGGATTGTGGCTCTTCTGCTTCAAGCCGAGTGAGACCCGCCCCTTCTCGCGGTCCACGTCCAGAATCATAACCTCAACCGCCTCGCCAATCTTCACCATCTCCGATGGATGCGCAATGCGTCCCCAACTCATATCGGCAATGTGTAGCAAGCCATCGAGTCCGTCCAAATCGATAAACACGCCGAAATCAGTGATGTTTTTTACAGCACCCGTGCGTAGTTGGCCCGGCCGCATGTCCTCCAGCAGTGTGCGCCGTTTGTCCCCGCGTTCCTGCTCTATCAACTCGCGCCGCGAGACGACAATATTCCTGCGGTCGCCGTCGATCTTCAGAATCTTGAACTGGAATGTCTTGCCGACGTAATCATCCAGGTTCCTCGGCGGTATGACGTCGATCTGCGACGCCGGCAAGAATGCGTCCACGCCTATGTTGACGATCAACCCGCCTTTGACCTTGGCCTTGATCCGTCCCTCCATCGTGCCGCCTTCCTTGCAAATGGTCACGATGTGGTCCCAGTTCTTCTTCTGCTCGGCAAGGTTCTTGGACAACACAACCATGCCGTTCTCATCCTCGAGTGCTTCCAGAAGGACTTCTACTTCGTCGCCGACTTTCAGTGTAGCTGGATCATCGAATTCCGAGACGGAGATCATGCCCTCCGACTTGTAGCCGATGTCCACCAATACTTCGTTGGTTCGGATTTCTAGAATCCGTCCTTTGACCACCATTCCAGGAGTGAAGTCCTTCACGTCCGCGAAATACTTTTCCATTGGGTTTACCATTACTTGCGACATCTCCTACCTTTGGGAAGCTTGCAGGGATTAACTGCTAAGGCACTCCTCAAAAAAGGCGGCGAACTATAGGAGGCGACCCGCCTTCTTTGCAAGCCCTTTTTGGCTGCCCACCGGCAATCCTCCTGGCGGGTCCGGATATGGTTCCAAGGCGGCAATCCGCCGCATGATCTCGCGGCCGATCTCCTTATACACCGCTTTCAGCGCATCGCCGCGGAGTTGGTCGAAATTCGATGGCAACGGATACGTGAACGGTTCGCCAAACTTCACGATCAATCGCACTGGTCGCGGCAGCTTTTTTCCGCGCGGCAGTGCGCGCTCAGAGCCAAAAATCCGCACCGGCACCACCTTCGCTTCGCTCCGTGCCACGATCATACCAATTCCCGCCCGCGCCTCCTGCAACCGGCCGTCGGGGCTGCGTGTGCCTTCAGGAAACATCAGCACGGCCTTTCCCTCACCCAGCAAGCGGAGGGCGGTGCGCATCGCACCTATGTCGCCGCCTTCGCGTTTTATCGGCACACAATTCCAGCTCCGTAGAATTCGTCCCGCCAACCAGTTTCGAAACAGCGTGTCCCGCGCCATGAAAAAGGCCTCGCGCTTGCACGCTTGGCCCAGCAACGGCGGGTCGAGAAAGCTTACATGATTCGCCGTCAAGATGAACCCACCTTCATCGGGCAAACGCTTGGCGTTATAGACCCGGCCCCGATGATACAAGCGGAAGTACATGCGGTACAGAAACCGGCAGAAACGATACCAAAGCCGCATGGCTGTTAGTCCGGTTTCACGCTGGCGCTGCCGCGCCGCAACGATTGCTGGCGGATATGGTCCACAATGATCTTCGCTGTGGCGTCCACGCCCTGTTTCGAGTTATCCACAATCGTCGCCCCGGGCGCAACCTGCAAGGGTGCGGTCTGCCGTGTCGAGTCGAGTTTGTCGCGCCGCCGCAATTCCTGCGCCACGCCGGCCTGGTTCGCCTGCACCCTCATCGCCTCCAAGTCGCGGGCCCGACGGTGCGCCCGCACGTCGGGATTCGCGTCGAGATAGAATTTGTGAGGCGTGTCCGGGAATACCACCGAGCCGATGTCGCGGCCTTCCATCACCAGATTGCCAAATCTCGTCAACGAACGCTGATGCTGCACGAGGATCTGCCGTACCTCGGGAATCGCCGCGACGACGGACACCTTTTCCTCCACGCGCGGATCCCGGATCGCACCACCAGGGTTGACGCCGTCAACCAGCATCCGCACCTTGCCGTCTACCAACTCGAAATGGACATTCACGGCGCGCAGCATCGCAACGACCGCGATCGGGTCCTCGACGTTGACCCCCACCTCCAACACTTTCCACGTGACCGTGCGGTACATTGCCCCCGAGTCCACATAGTTGAACCCGAGCATGCGCGCCACGGCCCGCGAGACCGTGCTCTTGCCGCTCGCCGCTGGGCCGTCCACGGCCACTACGATCACCTGTTTGCCATTCATTTATTCACATACACACAGGGGCACAGAGATCACAGAGTTCTCTGCGTCCTGTGTGTCTAGGCAGTTTCGTCTGCCGTTCCTCGCGCCCGGAATCGCAGCACATCGCGGAAATGCTTTGCCCGTTTCAACATTGCCCGGAGTTCAATGGCGTCGGAGTTCTTCAACATGGAGCGCACTTTGCCGAGTTCGTCCAGCAATGCGTCCAGCGCGCGCCCGACTTCGTCCCGGTTCTCCATGCAAATCTCCGTCCACATCTCCGGCGGCCCGCAGGCGACTCGGGTGACGTCCCTGAACCCGGGCCCGGCGAAATCCAATGGTTTCGAGTCGTTGGCGCAAACCACGTTCACCAAAGCCGCAGCAACGACGTGCGGCAGATGACTCACCCGCGCCACGATTTCGTCGTGCATCTCCGGTGTCAACGTCGCCACCGAGCAACCGAGCGTCTTCCAAAAATCAAATACCAGCCGCAAAGCTTCCTTGTCGGTATCCTCGCGCGGCGTAACGATGCAGACCGCGTCTTGAAACAGGTCGCGCCGCGACGCATCGATACCCGATTGCTCCGAACCGGCCATCGGATGTGAGCCAACAAACCGCGCTTTGCCCTTGAGCGCGTGCGTTAACACATTGACCACGGGATATTTGACGCTGCCAATATCGGTTACGATGCAACCGTCTGGCAGCGCGGGCTTCATCTTCTCGGCCAACGCCTGCATAGCCCCAATCGGCGTTGCCAACACAACTAGTTCGGCCTCTGCAACCGCTTTGTCGAGACTATCGGTCGCTTCGTCTGCCACGCCGAATTTCCGCGCTTGATCCACTGCATCGGGCCGGCGCGCCCAGACCACAATGCGTCGCGCGGCCTTCACGTGACGTGCGGCCAAACCAATGGAGCCGCCCAGCAAGCCGGGCCCAAGTATGGTGAGTTGACGCAACATGCCTCCGTTCTTCTAACAGTAAACATTTGGTTTGGCAACACTCGGGGGACAGCCTATAGTACGCGCCGTTTTGTGGGCCGCTTCCTCACCCCGAAAGCGTACCGGGTGTACAGGGGACGCGGTGGATTGGCTCACTCAGACTTGCTGCCTCGAGGTGAAAACCGGCTCACGGAACACAAGGAGGAAGATGCGACACTGGTTTTGGCGGGCAATCACGGCAGTTGGTGCTGCGCTCTGCTTTGTTTCCTGCGCTCCACTCCAACCAACGCCGCATTTAGTTCCGCCACGGGCCGGCGAAATTAGAGGCGTATGGGTCAGCGACACGGCCCGACTGGATTGGGACAAGGCGACGGCACAACTGAAGCGGAATGGGTTCAACGCAATGTATGTTAACTTCGCCACTGCTGGCGGCGCGTTCTACCCGGGTAGTCGCGTGCTGCCAGACGTTTCCGGCATGTCGGCAAAAGAATTCGAACGCGGCATTTTTCTCGCACACAAACGCGGCTTGGCGGTGCACGCAAAGTTGGTTGTGATGTTCATGTTCCGCAGTTCGACAGATTTCCAACGTAGGATGATCGCAGCGAACCGCGTAATGCGCGGACCTGATGGTAAACCGGTTTTGCAGACAGGCTACGCCTGGCTCTGCCCGTCGCAAAAAGCCAACCGTGATCTCATGCTTGCATGCGTTCGGGAGATCGTGAAGCGATATCCCGTGGACGGCGTGCAATTTGATTACATCCGGTTCAGCGAACAGCCTTCCTGCTTCTGCTCAAACTGTCGCCGAGAGTTCGAATGGTGGCAAGGTAGCCCCGTTAGGCATTGGCCCAGCGACGTACTAGACGGGCCGATGACCCAGCGTTTCATCGAATGGAAACAGCATGTTATCAACCAGTGGACGCGCGATCTCAGTGATGCCGCACACAGCGTACGGCCGGGCGTCACGGTTTCTGCGGCGGTCTTTCAGGATCTCGACCGTGCCCGCGAAGAAAAGGGACAAGACTGGAAACTATGGCTGGAACGAGGCTGGCTGGATTACGTCTGCACGATGACTTATACAACTGATTGGCACGAGTTGGAGAACCGGGTCCGCAAGCAGCAAACGTGGGCGCCGCGCCACCAATTGGTCGTTGGCATCGGAACCTGGAAACTCGACAGTCCGACCGCGCTGCTGGGCCAGATCAACGCGGCCCGTGCGCTGGGCGCGCCCGGCTTTGTGCTGTTCTCCTACGACGATGCAGCCGAGCGCAACTTCCTGCCCAACATGGCGACTGCCCGGTGAGCGTTTGTTGCTGTAGCAACGCTCGCCCGAAGTTGCGCTTGACGCACCACGTGCCACACGGGCTATATGCGCGCCCAATGCAGCCCATTGGTGGCCCCATTGATCACCTGCGAACATTGTGAGGTTCCGACAGGCGCTGGAGGCGGCACGGTGGTCGCAGCAACTAGGCCATCGTTGGTGTTTTCACCCGCCGTTCTCCAACTGGCTTGTTCGCAACCCACACATCCAACTCCTCAGGAGGATTCTCTCATGTTTGAATGGTCCCGCACTAATGATGTGCTCGGCACCGCCAACCGCGGCAACTCCGCCGTGAGCATTTTTTGCCTGACAAGCCAGTTTATGATTGACCGCAAGAACTTGGTATCTATTATGTGGCTTGCGCTTGCCGTTTAGGCGAGAAAACTAAACCAGCAACCAACTAGGGGTCTCACACATAAGCTACATAAAAGAAGTCCTGCACGGTGTCGCAAAACGCAATCCCTGTGAAACCGAGTTTCTGCAAGCCGTACGCGAAGTCTTGGAATCCCTGGAGCCAGTCGTCCTTCGTCACAAGAAGTACCAAGAGAACCGGATCCTGGAGCGTATTACCGAGCCCGAGCGCCAGATTATTTTCCGCGTGCTGTGGCAGGATGATCAGGGCCGCGCCCAGGTTAACCGCGGGTTCCGCATCCAGTTCAACAGCGCCATCGGGTTGTACAAGGGCGGACTGCGTTTCCACCCCAGCGTGAACATTAGTATTTTGAAGTTCCTTGGCTTCGAACAGGTCTTAAAGAACTCCCTGACCACGCTGCCGCTGGGCGGCGGCAAGGGCGGTTCGGATTTCGACCCGAAGGGCAAATCCGACGCCGAAGTCATGCGCTTCTGTCAGAGCTTCATGATTGAGCTGTTCCGTTACATCGGCCCAGATACCGACGTGCCGGCGGGCGACATCGGTGTGGGCCACCGCGAAATTGGTTATCTGTTTGGCCAGTACAAGCGTCTGCGCAACGAGTTTACGGGCGTGCTGACCGGCAAGGGCCTCAAGTGGGGTGGCTCGCTCATTCGTCCCGAAGCCACCGGCTATGGCAACGTCTACTTTGCTGAAGAGATGCTCAATACCCGTGGTGGGACGTTACAGGACAAGATCTGTACCGTTTCCGGTTCCGGTAATGTCGCGCAGTACACCGTCGAGAAACTCAACCAGTTCGGCGCGAAGGCAGTGACACTCTCGGATTCCGACGGCACCATCTACGACAAGGACGGCATAGATGTCGAGAAGCTCGCTTTCGTGATGGAGCTGAAAAACGTCCGTCGGGGCCGCATTAAAGAGTACGTGACCAAGTACAGGGGCGCGGAGTATGTCGCTGGCAAACGGCCGTGGCAGATCCCGTGTCAATGTGCATTCCCGAGCGCTACGGAAAACGAGATCAGCGGCGAAGACGCTGAAGCGTTGCTCAAGAACGGCTGTTACGTCGTCAGCGAAGGCGCGAACATGCCGAGCACACCGGCCGCGATTGACCTGTACCTCGGAAAGAAGATCCTCTATGGACCCGGCAAGGCGGCCAATGCCGGTGGCGTGGCGACTTCTGGTCTCGAAATGAGCCAGAACTCGATGCGTTTGTCCTGGTCGCGCGGGGAAGTGGATCGCCGTCTTAATGAAATCATGGTCAACATCCACAAGACCTGTGCAGAGACCGCCAAGGAATACGGCCAGCCCGGCAACTACGTCATGGGCGCCAACATCGCCGGCTTCGTCAAGGTCGCCGACGCGATGCTCGACCAGGGCTTGGTCTAAGCCAAATCATCACCTCGTAGATGCGGGCCCCGTGGGGCCATGTTTCTTTTTTCGTGGCTTGCGTCGCCGGGACATTCTCTGCGCAAACGATGAGCACGGCCCTGACCAGTGGCTTGCCAGGATTGGGCCGCGCATTGATGATCCCCCCGGCTTCGTCGGTTCCAACATCGAAGGTGTTCTCCGCGGTCAGGAACGCAAAATCGTGGAAGAAGGACACCTCGTTCGGAAGGATCTGACGCATGGCAATTGGGATAAACTATCCGCCTCCGTGGCGGAGATTGGTTCGTCAGCCGAGGAGATCTTTGCCGTCTACCATGAAGTGCAGAAGAAGGTTGGCAAGAACGAGATGAAGAACATCCCGTTCGACGTCAAACAGATCAGCCGCAGCGACGTGTTCTCGTGCAACCGCGAGACCGAGAAAGAGACCGGTATCCCGTTCATTACGGACGTGGAAGACGACAAGGCCAAGAAAGTCCTGCTCGCCAAGTAATCCACGTTTCACCGCATCATGCACGGGGCCAGCCCCGCAGTTGCGGGGTTGGCCCTGTTGTGTTTTCCTAATGACGGCCGGAGAGCTGTTCCTCATGGAATGGGCGTCCAGCCTGGTACAACTTCAACCGTTCTTGAACCTGCTGAGCAAGTTCTTGCTGCCCGGCAACGCCTGCCAATTCGATGGCTTTCTGAGCGACCCGGATGGCGTCGCTGAATCGTCCGGCTTCGGCGTAGGCGGCGGCCAACACGTCCAAATCTTCCGCCTGCCGGTCGCCCGTGACGGCACAAAGACGCTCTGCTAACTGAACGGCCTCACCAGCGTTGCGCGAGTTCGCGTTCCGATCCGTGGCAAGAATCCAGGCCAGCTTGTAGAGAGCCGGCGGCAAATCAGGCACCAACCGCAAGATTTCCCGATACTCGGCAATCGCCTCCGAAACCTTGCCTTGTTCGAGCAGAGCATTCCCCAAGTTGTAGTGCGCCTTGACATTATCCGGTTCGATCCGAAGCGCCTGCTCGTACTGACGGATCGCCTCCGAAACCTTGCCTTGTTCGAGCAGAGCATTCCCCAAGTTGTAGTGCGCCTTGACATAATCCGGTTCGATCCGAAGCGCCTGCTCGTACTGACGGATCGCCTCCGAAACCTTGCCTTGTCGGACAAGGGCGACCCCCAAATTGTAGTGCGCGTCGACACAATCCGGTTCGATCCGAAGCGCCTGCTCGAAGTGTCCGATTGCATCCTCGACCCTGCTCGCTTGCAACAAGGCGACCCCTAGGCTGTTCTGCGCTGCCCAAGCGTCCGGATTCTTTGTCACGGTATCTCGCCAGAGTGTTTCAGCGACTCCCCAAACACTGGCCCGTGTCCAAGTAGCCACTCCCAACATCATCAGCACGGTCACGCTCGCCAACACCCCAACATACTGGCCCCGTTCACTTGTTCGGCGGCAAAGCGCCATTCCTGCGGCTACTGTCAAGGCGATGGCTCCGACTATCGAGTAGTATTGCCAGTGATCAGATACTAGAGAGGACTCATAAAACGATTGATCGAAGAATCCCATCACCGGGAAAAGCATTACCACGAAATACCCCAGCGCGAATACTAATGGCCGCCCCCAAGTTTTACGCTTCCACCAGAAAAGTGTGAGACACCCCACTAGAACCAGTCCAGGCAGATAGGAAATCCAGAGCGAAGTATTGACGTTCCATGTTGGATAAACCGCGTTTAGATTGAACGGCACGAGGACCTTGGACAGGTAAAACCAAGGCACACAGCCAGCCCACGCCAGACGCGACAGAAAACCGGCCGTTCGGACTGGGTGTCCCTTCAAGACGTGGCTATAATGAAACCAGATCGTCACCAGCCCCAAGACTAGTGAAAAGGCAAAGAACGGGATACTGCACAGGAGGTCTTTCAGTGTGATCCTGCCCCGCCGCCACCACACACAGCCCAACAGGACAAACGGTAGCATGACAACCGCCGTCTTGCTGAGCAAGGCCAGCAGGAACGCCACCAATGAAAACCCATACCAACGCCATCCGCCCTCTTCGTCGGACCTCAAATACAGAAAGATCGTCACGATGCAGAAGAGCATCGAAAGCGTATTCTTTTGCTCACTGATCCAAGCGACTGTGGCCACGTTCACCGGGTGAATGGCAAAGATAAGCCCGGTCAACCACGCCCCAGGAATTCTGAGGCGCTTGAGGATCACCCACACCAGCACGGCGTTGATGGCATGCAACAACACGTTGACAACATGGTATCCCACCGCGCTGTTGCCGTATAACCGCCATTCCAGCCACCAGAAGCTCCATGTCAACGGATAGTAATCGGGAGGTTCTGTTGTAAACCAAAATCGATAAAGTCCGTCATTCGCTTTGACCAATTGGTTGTCCGTGACAAGTCTGTCATCGTCCCAGATAAACCCGCCACGCATCGCCGGGATGTACACCGCCATCGTCAGCAAGACGATGAAAACGCTTCCCACACCCATCGACTTCAAGGACTCTTTCATCATATTGCTGAGTTTGCGATCAATCCACGCATCTTCGCTGGCTCCCGATCAATCCGACCGGCACAGCGACGCACATGAACAGAGTCGTGACCGTTCACATGCAGTGATTTAAACTCCTCGCCCGGCAAACAGCAAGCCGCCAGTGAGCGCTAAACCGTCTTCCCAATCGCCGCTGCGACCGCGCGCATTTGGGTAACCAGCGATTCAAATTTGTCGGGGAGCAACGATTGTTCTCCGTCGGAAAGCGCAGCTTCGGGATCGTTGTGGACCTCTACCATGATGCCGTCCGCGCCACTAGCAACCGCGGCCAGCGCCATCGCAGGAATCAGGTCGTGATGACCTGCACCGTGGGTCGGATCAACAATGACCGGCAGATGCGATTCTTTCTTGAGCGCAGGCACGGCGGAGAGGTCGAGCGTGTTGCGCGTGTAGGTCTCGAAAGTACGGATGCCGCGCTCGCACAGCATCACGTTCATGTTTCCTTCGTTCAGAATATACTCCGCGCTGAGCAAGACGTCCTTGATGGTTGCTGCCAAGCCGCGTTTGAGCATCACGGGTTTCTTGCAGCGGCCCACCTCCTTCAACAAGGAAAAGTTCTGCATGTTGCGGGCGCCAACTTGGATTATGTCGGCATACTTCTCCACAACCTCGGTGTCTTTGGTGTCCATCAACTCGGTAATTATGGGCAACCCCGTAGCGGTACGCGCTTCGGCCAGCAATTCCAGTCCCTTCTTTCCCAATCCCTGAAACGTGTACGGCGAGGTGCGCGGCTTGAATGCCCCGCCCCGCAGCACTGACGCGCCCGCCTTCTTGACTATGTGCGCAATCTGTAGGATTTGTTCGCGGCTCTCAACCGAGCACGGCCCGGCCATGAGCACCACCTTGAGGGCATCGCCGATCCTTACGCCGCGCACGTCAATAACCGTCCGTTTCTGCGTGAATTCGTAACTGGCAAGTTTGTATGGCTTCAGCACCGGTGTGACCGACTCTACGCCGGGGAACGCCTCCAGAGGTTTTTCGCGCGCTTTATCTTCAGGGCCGATTATACCGATGATCGCCCGCTCAACACCGCGGCTGGTGTGCGGTTTAAGGCCCCACGAGCGAATCGCGTCCTCAATGTGCGCAATCTGCTCATCAGTCGCCCCTCGTTTACAGATGATGATCATGGCATTTCTTTAGACCGCGAATTGGCGCGAATCAACGCAAATAATTCGTGTCCATTAGTGTTCATTCGCGGTGTAGTTCCGCTTGTAGCGCGCGGATAAACTTCCGGTTCTCCTCGGGCAACCCGACTGTCACCCGCACCCATCCGGGCATCTTGTAACCACGCATCGGACGAACGATCACGCCATGTCGTTGCAATGCGCGGAAGATTTTATCGCCATCGCCGACGTTGATAAGGATGAAATTTGCGCAACTCGGCACGAACTCCAGTTTCAGCCGTTTAAGCTCACGCTCCAAGTAAACCAGCCCGCGCCGCGTCATCGCCTTGGTCTTGCTAATATGTGCCTTGTCGGCAAGAGCTGCCAGTGCGCCCGCCTGCGCGATGGAATTAACGTTGAATGGCTGACGCACCTTTTGCAGCAAGGCGATATACTCCTTCTGAGCAACGCCGTAGCCGATACGAAGTCCCGCCAACCCAACGATTTTGGAAAAAGTACGCAGCAACACCACGTTGTGTTTCATCGCATATCCGACCGATGGCGGCGGATCATCGAGAAACTCGATGTAAGCTTCATCCAGTACGCAGATGACATGCGGTGGCAAACTCTTGATGAAAGAATCGAGTGCCGCATTTGTCACGCGTGTGCCAGTTGGGTTGTTCGGGTTGGCGACAAAGACCAATTTGGTCTTCTCAGTGATCGCTTCGCGCATCGCATTCAGGTCGTGCGTGTGGCCACGGAACGGCACTTCCACGCATCGCGCCTGGAACGTCTTCGCCATGATGCTGTAAATGACAAACGCCCGGTCGCCCACGACAACTTCGTCGCCGGGTGCGACGAACGCGTGATACAGAAACTCGATGACCTCATTGGAACCGCAGCCAAGAACGATGTTGTCCATGCTGACACTGGAGGGTCGCGCTCTCGCGCGACCGCCGCTGTTCAATTTTTTAGCCAGTGCCTGCCGCAAATAAAACCCGCTGCCATTGGGATACAGATGCGCCATCGTCAGCGCCTTGCGCATTGCGGCGAGGGCTTTGGGTGACGGCCCGAGCGCGTTTTCGTTGGACGCCAGCTTGATGATGGTATGCGGTTTCAACCCCAGCTCGCGTGCGACCTCTTCAATCGGTCGCCCCGGCTCATACACCGGGATATCGCAGACGTATTTGTTGGCAAGCGATCGGAAGCTCATGCCCGCAGTTTGACAAAGCTGCGACGATGGGTCAAATGGGAAACGCTCGCCGCGCTTACAGGCAACCACTGATCTGCTCGGCAGCACCTATGTGGAGCTTTACTACAACGGCTGGAATCGCTATCATTTCAAATTGGAAGCCAAGCCAATGCCTGGTGGAAAAATGCAGATAATAAACATTATCCCTGAAGATCTAACCGGCGAGGTCGATAGCGTTGACCAGATCGTTCGGAGGTTCATAAAGCAATGTAAGCCGGTAGAAGGCGACCGATTACACGTCTTCGTCGATTCTCTTAACAACGCTCGCTACTGTGAATGTCACATCAGGGCCGACAAAATTCTTGAACTCGGAACCATTGATGTGCCGCTTGATCCCGACGAACAACCCGATTACCGAGCAAATCGTGAGATTGTCGAAGATCACGTCGCTTACGAGAAGATGAAGTCAGATGCCAAAGGGCGACGAACGTTTAGCAATATCGTTACTGAGTTTACGATAGCATTCGACCCCGAAAAGCCTCTGAAGATCATAGGCGGACAACACCGTTTTAACGCGATTCAAGAAGCCATTGAGGCAAATATCAATGAATTGCACGGACTCAAGGTGTATTTCAATCTGACACCGGACCAACGTTTAGACGTACAGTTGATTTCCAACACAAACATCGCGACATCGACTGATTTGTTTGACCGAATGCAAGAAACGCTGATGGGCCCGGAACTTCGCAATTGGTGCCAAGCATGCAAACTACTAGAGTCTGGACAGGACTTCGCGGACAAGAGGCAACGCGGTGAAGCAATCACAGTGCGCGCTGCCCGGACGTTTATCGTCAATTACTATCGCGGGAAGAATGTTGACCCGATGAAGTTCGACACCACGACTACTACTCCGATTCGATGCAAAACTGGTGTTCCGGATGTGGATTGGCAGGAAGTGAAGCGAAAGAATACTGACCTTTGGAAGGATAAGAAGTTGAAGGAGGCTGGCAAACAGTTCGCTCGACTCGTACAAGCACAACGAGACGCCGTCGCGGGTATACAAGCCAACATTGACTTTGCAGAAAAGGGGTTGAACTTCGCTGTCCTATCTGCTTGGGCATACGTCGCTGGAGTCCTTCACTCCAATGACGTTCGGCTCAAACGGCACTATGGCTTGGCGGATACAAAGGGCAAAGACCCTCTTAATGCGGCAGCGCTCGCCAAAGGCAGACACAAGACAGACCCCGAGAACTATCGTGGTCTCGGTTACCGCACCGACCCCAAGGAGCGCGGTAGGTTTGTAGAACTCTTCTACCTACAGGCGGAAAAGGGCGAGGGGATCAACAAGACCCTCATTGATATCGCCATCAAGAAGTATCACGCCAAACAGGCGGCGATGGAGGTCATTGAGGCGCAACAAGCAATGAGCGATGGCTGAGTTCGATGATTTCGCTCGTACGCTTCTCGAGGAGGCGAAACATTTTTTCGAGAAAGCGCAAACTGAGACGAGCAAGGAGGGCAAAGCGGCTTATCTTCATGCCGCACTCATCGTAGCATTTTGTTCCTTGGAAGCTCACATCAATGCGATAGCAGAGGAGTTTTTGTTACGCAGAGAATTATCAGTTCTGGAGCGCTCCGTTCTGGAGGAGCGCGAGTTCAAACTTCAGGATGGAGAGTTCGTGCTAACTGACAATCTCAAGATGTATCGACTAACGGATCGAATCGAGTTTCTGCATAAGAGATTCTCCGGAAAAGCGATAGATAGGACAGCCCCGTGGTGGGGAGAACTCAAAAAAGCCATCGATTACAGAAACTCGCTTGGCCACCCGAAAGAGGCACACGAAATAAGCGCAGAAATCGCAAAAGCAGCCTTGGAAGCAGTATTGGACTGTTTGCAGGTGCTCTACAAGGCTATCTACCACAGGGGTTATCCACCCAAGCCGCGCGGATTAGACTCGATCATGACGTTCTGAGAATGGTTCAGCTTTCTGAGCGGCTCTAGTCCAATCGCCGGTTATCCATTCGCATTCGGGTAGCTTCCCAGAATCTTTACGAACACGGTGTGTTTGGCCAGTTCGGCCAGCGCTTTCTTGATTCGTGGATCATCGGCATGACCAAGAAAATCCACGAAGAAATAATACTCCCACGCCTTTTTCTTGCTGGGACGCGATTCGATCTTGGTCATGTTTATCTTGTATTTCTTGAAGGACGCAATGCTGTTGTGCAGCGCGCCGATGCGATCTTGCACGGCAAACATAATCGACGTCTTGTCGTTACCCGTCCGCGGCGGATATTTCCTACCGATCACGAGAAACCGTGTCACGTTCTCGCTTGAATCCTGTATGTTCTCATCGTGAATCGTCAATCCGTACAACTCCGCGGCAAGAGAACTGGCCAGCGCACCCGCATTCGGTTCGCTCTTTGCGATCTCCGCGGCACGAGTTGAACTGGACACTTCGATCTGTTCCGCGTGCGGCATATTGAGCTGCAGCCATTGCCGGCATTGCGCGAACACCTGTGCAATCGAGTAAATCTTCTTAATCTGTTTGCGTGAGCAGGTGGCCATCAGGTTGTGGCGGATTGGCAACATGATCTGCGCGCAGATTGTCAAGTCGCTATCAGCGAACATGTCGTACGTATGAGTGACCGCGCCTTCAGTGGAATTCTCAATAGGCGCGACGCCGTAATCGGCCTGGCCTTTTGCGACCTCTGTGAACACATCGGTGATGTTTGGCAACGGCTCGTACCGCAGGCTCGCTCCGAATTTCTTTACAGCCGCCATGTGTGAGTAAGTCGCTTGCGGGCCGAGGTAGGCGATAATCAGCGGTTTCTCAAGCGCCAGTGCGCTCGACATGATCTCACGATAAATGGCACGCAACGATTCCTCGGTGAGCGGCCCATTATTTTTCTCGGCAATGCGCCGCAATACCGCTTCCTCGCGTTCTGGCGCGTAAATCTCCTCGCCCGACGCTTGTTTGATCTTGCCAATCCCCAGAACCAGCCGCGTCCGCTTATTCAGCAGGCTGACTAGTTGACGGTCAATCGCGTCAATTCTGCTGCGCAGGGTTTGTAGATTTGTTTTCATTCGTATCTCCTCCCGCCGCCGGTTGCGGCACTGCCGTCGACGCGGCCGGTTCGCCGGCGGCTCCTTCCACCTTATGCTCAACCTTAACTTCCGCAGTTCGCAACGCCGCAGCCTGCAATCGCAACTCGGCGGCTTTCGGTATGTCGTCAAGGCCTCGCAACCCGAAATGCTCCAAAAACCGTTGCGTAGTCCCGTAGAGCAATGGTTTGCCCGGCACGTCGCTACGCCCGACAATCGTGATCAAGTCACGCTCCAGCAACGTTTTTACGACGCCATCCACCTCCACGCCGCGAATTGCCGCAATGTCTGCGCGCGAAATCGGTTGTCGCAAGGCGACTATGGCAAGGGTCTCCAAGGCCGGCAACGACAGGCGGTGCGGTCGCGCCTCATCGAGCAGCTTCTTCAGCCACGGCGCATACTCGGCCCGGCTGACCAGCCGCCAGCCTCCCGCGATCTCGACGAGTTGAACACTCCGCGACCGCGTGTCGTACTCAACCTTTAATTCCTCCAACGCTGCGGCAATCTGTGCTTCCCGCACGTTGCGGAATGATTCGGCCACAGCCGTGTTTTCCTCGTCCGTTGCCTCGGCGAAGATCGTTCGCATGTCCTTGATCGACAGCGGTCGCTCCGCCGCAAACAGGACCGCTTCCACGATGTTTTTCAGTTCCAGTGTCATTACTTACCCATCTCTTTTGTCATTCTGAGCGAAGCGAAACCGCTGCGGGCCGTCTGTCGTCTGGCGGCAAACCCCTGACTGTTCGCTCACGCCCGCCCGTAAATTGCGAGGCCCTTCGCTCCGCTCAGGGTGACAAGTCTTGGTCACGCGGTCTTTATCACGTGAATCTCGCCAAATGCCTTCTCCTGCCGTACCCCCAGCCGTTTGAGCCGGATCAATTCCAGCACCGCGAGAAAGGTCACCACCACTTCCGTTCGTGTTGCTGCTTCGGTGAACAGTTCACGAAAGACGATATCGTCTCGGCTGAGCATAGTATAGAGGATTTCCTCGATTTTGTCGCTGACCGTGAATCGCTCTTCAACGATCTCCCGGAACTCATCTCGGGCGCTGGTCCGCTTCAAAACTTCACCAAACGCATTGATGAGGTCGAAAATGCTGACCTCAGCCAACGGTTGCTCAACATCGGCAGGGATGTCCTCCGCTGTCGCGCCACGGGCGAAGATGTTCGATTGCTCATCTTCGCGCCGCCCAAGTTGCAGCGCGGCATCCTTGAACTTCTTATATTCGATCAGTTGGCGGATCAATTCCCAACGTGGATCCTCACCCTCCTCAGCTTCGTTATCCGTCACCTGCTGGTCGGCCGGCAACAGCATCCGACTCTTGATGTACATCAACGTCGCCGCCATCACGAGAAACTCGCCTGCGACTTCCAGGTTGAGCATCTGCATCAACGACAGATACTCCATGTACTGGTTTGTGATTCGCTCGATCGGAATGTCATAGATGTCCACCTCTTCTTTCCTGATGAGGTAGAGCAACAAATCGAGCGGGCCCTCGAAGACCTCCAGTTTGACTTTATAATCGGCTTCCATTGGTCAGCACTGCGCTTCGCAGAAGCGCCCCTACAACACCGATTGATCGCGACAGCTTCACGAACTGCTGATTCGCCTACCTCAGCCCCACCGCCTCGCGTACTTTGCGCATCGTCTTGTCAGCCTCGGCGTTCGCGCGTTCCGCACCCTTGCGTAACACCTCGTGAATATAGTCGAGGTTCTTCACTAACTCCGCACGTTTGGCGCGCATCGGAGCGAAATAATCCATGATCGCGGTAAACAGTTCCTTTTTTGCCTCGCCGTAGCCGTAACCTCCTGCTGCGAGTTTGGTTTCCATCTCGCGCGCCTTCTCGGCCGGTGCGATCACCCTGTAAAGCAGCAGGGGAATGTTCTTGTCCGTGTCCTTCTTTGGCGCTTCGACGGCCTGCGAGTCGGTCACAATGCTCATAACCTTTTTGCGGGTCGTTTTTTCGTCGCCGAAAATATCAATGGTGTTCCCGTAACTCTTGGACATCTTGCGCCCATCGGTGCCGGGCATCACGGCCACCTCGGCCCGAATGCTCGCCTCTGGTATCCGAAACACCTCGCCGTACTGGTGGTTGAACGTTCCTGCGATGTCGCGCGTGATCTCGATATGTTGTTTCTGATCCCGGCCGACCGGCACACAATCCGATTGCACGATCAGTATGTCAGCGGCCTGCAACACCGGGTATGCGAACAACCCGTGATTCGGCCGCAACCCCTGCGATGTTTTATCTTTGTAGCTGACGCAATTCTCCAGCATCGGCATCGGCGTCACACAGGATAGGATCCATGCCAGTTCCGCAACCTGCGGCACGTCGCTCTGTCGGTAGAATACCGTGCGTTGCGGATCCAACCCACATGCCAGAAAATCCAGTGCCACGTCTAGCGCATTCTCGCGAAGCTCGTCGGGAGCAGTGATCGAAGTTAGCGCGTGATAGTCCGCAATGAAATAAAACGCGTCGCCCCGCTGCGCCAGTTCCAGCGCAGGGCGCATCATTCCGAAGTAGTTGCCGATGTGCAGTTTGCCACTCGGCTGTATGCCCGATAGAATCCGCATGGTCGCTGCAAGATACGGGATGAACGGAGCGCCTTGCGAGCAAAAAACAAAGATGGCGCAAGCCGTCAGCGTAAGGCTGACTTCACACGCCAATTCGCCCGCTGAAGACGGCGGCGCGCCTCAGCTTCAGAGCAAGACCGAAGCGTGGCGACGATGCGGAAGGCGCGAGCGCGCAGTTTTTCGCTGTTCGGTTTCACGTAAACCATCAAGTTCGACACCGCCTTGCCCAACCGGATCATCGAAATGGTCGTCAACATGTTTAATACGAGTTTCGTCGCCGTACCCGCCTTGAGCCGCGTCGAGCCAGTGAGTACTTCGGGACCGGTCGGGATGGTAAGTGGTGAATGATGGGTGGTGAGTGGAGTGGAGAAACACAGCAAGAAGGTGCGCGCGCCACGGCGTTTGGCTTCGTCGAGCGCGCCGAGCACGAATGGCGTCGAACCGCTGGCAGTTATGCCGACGACGACATCCCTGCGGCCAACGTTGCGGAATCGCACCGCTTCGGCGCCGGCGCCCGCGTCGTCTTCAGCAACCTCTACCGCGGAATACAGAGCGTTCACACCCCCAGCGATGATGCCCTGCACCATATCGGGCGGCGTGGAAAAGGTCGGTGGACATTCGCTGGCATCGAGAACCCCCAAACGTCCACTCGTGCCCGCGCCGACGTAAAAGAGCCGTCCACCGCGTTTGAACGCCGCTACAATGGCGCGAATTGCTCGCGCTATGGCTGTCTTCTGCTGTCGGATTGTCGGCACTACGCGCGACTCTTCGGCCAACATAGTGTCGATGAGTTGTGGAACTGTTTGGCGATGCAAATCCATCGTGCGTGGATTGCGTTGTTCGGTGATCGACAAACCGTGGCGATGTTGGGCGATGCGGCTGGAGCCGCGCCCTCCAGCCGAATTGGAGGGCGCAGAGCTTGTGCTGAGTTTGTCGAAGCATCCGCCTGCGCCGTGAGCGATTGCCAGCAGAAGTGTGCCATGTGCCGATTCGTATTGCGGTTGACCGATACGGGTATGGGGAAGTCGACGGCGAATCTCCGTCGCGAGCAATTGTCGAAATCCTCGATGATGCGCCAGTACTCCGCCAGTCAGCACGATGCTGGGGTAGAGGAGATGCAGTTTTTTAGCTACAGTAGAGCAATCGGCGGCCAATTGCCGGGCTGCTTCCATAAGCACGGCGCGGTTATCACTGCCGATTTCAGTGGCCAGCGCGGCGACTTCGGCCTTGCCCGCCCGTTGCATCCAGTCGATGAGTTGATTCGCCGAGTTGAAACAGCGCGCGCGCAGCACTTTCCGCAGCGTGGCGTTCGATCGACCCGTCCGATCAAACTCGCGCAAAGCGGCCTGTAGAGTCCTCTGCGCAATCCAGTAACCGCTGCCATGGTCGCCCAAGAGATGTCCCCAGCCGCCTACTTGGATGGTGTGCACTCCGTGCCGGCCGTACACACACGAACCTGTCCCGCTGACAACGAGGATGCCATCTCGCGACGGTCCGAACGCCGCTGCAAATCCGGAATCCAGGTCATTTCCGATAAAGCAACGGGTTCGCGGCCAGACGCGAACTGCGAGCACGCGTACGCGAGCGCGATCAGCCGCAGTACGACAACCGGCAAGGCAGACGGACAAGGCGTGAAGGGTGAAGAGCGAAGAGTGAAAAGTGGGGGCACGACGGATATGACGGAGCGCCGAGAGAATCTGCGCGTCGCTAGCGAGCTTAAGGTTGAGCGGGTCGAGTTCGAGGCGGTTGAGGATTTGGCCGTGTGCGTCACCGAGCAAAGCCATCGTGCGGGTGCCACCACCTTCAATGCCCAGGAAAACGCTCGACTTGACCGCCATTATCCGTTGCCCACCCATCCGTGTAGGGACATTAGCAATTCAGTTGGCCAGCGGCAAGTACACGCTTAGTGTTGAGCCTTGGCCGACAACACTTTGTACGTCAATGGCCCCATTATAGTGACCGACCACTAGTTCGCGGACAATGGCGAGACCCAAACCGGCGCCTTCGCTCTTTGTGGTGTAGTACGATTGGAAAATCTTCTGCACGTCTTCTGGGGCTATGCCGCAACCCGTGTCGGACACGGAGAGCTTGACTGATGGACGCTGGGCGTCGAAGTGAGTGGACCGAAACGCGCACGCGGTGGGGACGTTCGTGGTGCGCTCGGCCATAAATCTCAGAATACCCTTACCTCCCATCGCATGCAAAGCGTTGACCCCTAGGTTGATAAGCACTTGAAGAATCTCGGTCGGATGAACGCAGGTTTGCAGCCCGATTTGGTCGCTGCTGGTCACAATCTCCACGTTCCCGCGAGATGGATGCGCTTTGAGCAGGGATGCAGCGTCTTCGACCAGTTTGGCAGCTTCGACGATTTCCTCTCGATTATGGTTCGCTCGCACGAATTTCAGAAAACGATGCGAGATCTCTTTGCAGCGCTCAATCTCCTTCCCAATCCTGGCCAACTGCTGCTGCATGTGTTCCGCCGTCTTGGGATCCGAAAATTGCAGGGCAGTGAGATCGCGCTGTAGCAACTCGGCATAGCCGGTGATGACTGTCAGTGGATTGTTCATCTCGTGCACGACGCCGGGGGACAACACCCCGGCCTCAGCCACCCGATTACTGCGCGCCAATTCCTGAGACAGTTCTTTGTTGACCCTGTGCAAGTCGCTGATGCTCTGCTTGGTAACTAGTTTGCCTTGACGGCGTGCCACGCACTGCTCGATCAACTCGCGGATCGAAAACACATCAAAAGGTTTGTTCAAGTAATCTGCGGCACCCAGCCGTAACGCCGAGCGCGCGGTTTCGACTGTTTCATAACCCGTCAACATTATCACTTCGATGTCCGGATCGATCTTCTTCAGTTCGCGAAGGACCTCGACGCCCGAAAGGTCGGGCATCCGGATATCAAGGATGGCGACGTCCACGGTATTCTGGCGCGCGCACTCGACTCCTTCGCGGGCGCAGGAGGCGAGTACACAATTATACCGATCTTTGAACACGATTCGCAGCGATTCCCGCGGGCCGGCCTCGTCATCCACAATGAGCAGGGTGGCCCTCTCAACCCGCTCCGGCTCGGGATGCTGTATGACGGTCGTCTTAAAATCTTTGCTGGAAGGTGTCTCCATGTCTCGGTTTCCTCAGTGGACGCTTTTCAGAACTTAAACGTGGTTGTAACCATCACAGCGTGGCCATTGCCCGACCATTCGCCGTTAAGGTTGCCAAGCGGGCTGGGGGATTGGCGAATTGTGCGATCAGCCAACAGTGAGTACTGGTATACAATATCCACGCCGAACCGTTCTGTGTTATACCCCAGGCCCGCGCTCAGCACGTGACGATCCGAATCAACAAAACTTGGCGAAAACGTCTTCTGTGGAACCGAGTTCTCTGAGAAAACATAGCCGGCGCGCACCGTCCAGTGCTCGTTGAGTTCATACTGCGCTCCGAACTCGTAGAACCAACTGTCCATCCAGTTAAAAGGGATCGTGTAGCCGTTCAAGGGACTCTTGCCCCAGTGCAATCGCACGCTGTTGAGCGTATCCCAGTTAGTCCAATCGGCGTCCACTTCGAGTTTCAGCTTCGGCGTGGGACGGTATGCATAACCGAACGCCACGGATTGCGGGAACGGGATCCGTGCCTCTGCAGCACTCGGCCCCACGGGACCTAGGACGGAGTTTTTCAGTGACGCGTTGTCCTTAAAATTGATTGAGAACGGACTACGGTACACGGCGCCGAAGGAATGGCGTTCGTTGATCTTCCACAACGCGCCCACGGTCGCGCCGACGCCCATGCCGTTACCTTCGAAGCGGAAATTGGCGTCGGGAAGCAAGGGAGGCGGCGGAGCGAACGTATTTCCGGGAACATGCTGTTCCAGTTTGGTGCTGCCGTAGTAAATGTTGAGACTGGCACCCAATGAGAAATGTTCATTGACCCGATATGCCACCGTCGGAGCGAAGTTTACCACCGACAAACTGCTTTCTGTGACGAGATAGCGAAACGGGGCGGTCGGACCTTTCCCCCAGTTCACACTGTTGCCAAATGGCGCATTCACACCGAAGCCGAATCGCCATGGCGAGTTTGTCCGGCACAAGTCGGTGACAAAGTAGAAATGTGGCAGTACGGAGAAACGGTCCATTCCCCTGTCGCCAGCGACGCCATCCAGCTTGACATGGGAGAACAGGGCGTAACCACCGCCCATGACTTGCGTACCCAGCAATTGTACCAGACCCGATGGATTGTAGTATACCGCCGAGGGATCATCGGCTTGTGCGACGAACGCTTCGCCCTGTCCAGTCGCACGCGCGCCTTGATCGGGATTGCGAAATCCCAAACCCATTACCGGATCGGTCTGCGTCAGGCAAAAAACACCTGCCACAGCCATCACAACTCGTGATATAATTCGTATACCCAATAGTTTATATTTAATCATGTACCATCCCCCCCCAATCCACAATGAGACTTGATTAGCAATGGCTGTGCCATGCCCATAAACGTGCACGCTATGCCCTCCACCCATGCGGGAGAGCACCTTGCAGAAGTGGCGGTTATATCAAAGGGTTTAGGACGTCTCCGACGGCCCAAAATGGCATTTAAACCCTCTGTAGGTTAACAGGCCATGTCCAAAAATGAACATGCCTTTCAGGACGGGCATTGGCTCTTGCGGCCAATGCTACTCAGCAGCTGGCACTTCCTCCTCTTGGCCAGCATCACCGTCACCGCTCTGGTCGGGGGATACAATGCCAAGTTTTTCCATCTTGTAGCGGAGCATACGGCGGGTGATATTTAGTCTGCGGGACGCTTCAGTCAGGACTCCACGCGATTGGCGTAGCGCCTCCTCGATGGCTTGACGCTCCAGATCCTGCGTCAGCTTCGGAAGATCAACGGGACCAGTCACCTTGCCAATTCGTGGAGACCCCTCCAGTTTCTCCCCCAGCTCGGGATGTGGGATTTGCGCAATCGCTTCCACGGCACCATCAGCGGCGTCGGCCCTTGCCTGCGATATGATAAACGGAAGATGTTCAACGCCGATTGTCGTCGCATCGCAAGTCACGAGCAGCCGCTCAATGGCGTGCTCAAGCTCGCGGACGTTGCCAGGCCATGGATAGTTGAGCATCGCGCACATGGCCTCAGGCGTGAACTGTGGCGCCTCGCGTCGCAACTGCTTTGCGAACTGCCCGGTAAAGTGTGTGATCAGCTGAGGAACGTCTTCCTTGCGTTTGCGCAACGGCGGCAGTTCGATGGGCACCACGTTGATCCGGTAAAACAAGTCCTCGCGGAACCTGCCTTTCTTGCATTCCTCCTCCAGATTGCGGTTGGTGGCGCAGACGAGCCGCACGTTGATGCCAATGATTTCCTGGCCGCCAACGCGCCGAATCTCGCGCTCTTGAATAGACCGTAGTAACTTGCTTTGTGTGGCAAGCGGCATCTCACCAATCTCATCGAGGAACAATGTCCCGCCGTTTGCGGCCTCGAACATGCCGATACGCCGTTGGACCGCGCCAGTAAAGGCGCCTTTCTCGTGGCCGAACAACTCACTTTCCAACAGTTCGCTGGGGATGGCCGCGCAGTGTACTGGCATAAACGGGCCGTCTTTGCGCGAACCATTGTAGTGGAGAGCACGGGCAACCAGTTCCTTGCCCGTTCCCGTTTCGCCGCGGACCAGCACCGTAGTATCGGTGTCGAGCAACCGCTTGATCAACGCGTACATCTTCTGCATCACACCGCTCGAGCCGATAATGCTCTCAAAGTTGTATACATCTTGCAGTTCCGTGCGAGGCTGGCCGACTTCCTGTTCACGCTCCTTAAGAATGCGCTGCACCACCAGCCGAATCTCGTCCACGTCGAACGGTTTGTTTAGATAGTCAACGGCGCCCATTTTCATGGCTTGCACGGCAGGTTTTGCCTCGGAAATCGCGGTAATGATTACAACGGGCATGGTGGGTGCCCACTCCAAAATCTTGCCCAGTACCTCCAACCCATCCATGACGGGCATCTTCATGTCCAACAGGACGACATCGAATGGCCCTTCGTCGCGCAACGTCGCCAATGCGCTCGGGCCGTCCTCCCGAGTGACTACCTCATAGCGGTCTTTAAGGATGAACCGCAGCGACTCGCGCGGACTCTCCTCGTCATCAACAATTAGAACCCTTGCTTTACCCATATCACATCTTTCCATTGACATCTCCCCGGCGCACGCATGCTCTCTCTGCCACGCCGCCCGGGTGTAGGGTGTAAACTGATCGCACTACAGATCCTCGGAATCCGTACCGATTTTCGGATCCAACACCTCCTCAGGGCCGCCCATCTTGCACTCATCCGCCAGCTTTTCGGACGCATCGCCGTTTGCCTCGTCTTCCAACTCTGTCTCGCCGCGACGTTGTTGGGCTTTCACGGGCAAGATCATTGCTACAACAGCGCCCTTCCCGAACGTACTGTCAATCTCCAACAAGCCGCCGTGGTGTTCCACAATCTTCTTCACGACCGTCAGCCCCAACCCAACCCCGACATTACGGGTAGTCACAAATGGTTCGACGACGCGCTTCAGATTATCCAACGAGATGCCTTCGCCCGTATCCTGCCATTCAATCCGCACCGCGCCTCCCTCTGGCAGTTGCCCGTTCGGGAAGTCGGTCACCTCAGCATCCCGCGTACTGATCAATAGCCGACCGCCTTTGGGCATCGACTGAATGGAGTTATGCACCACTTCCTGGAAGCCTTGCATAAGGCGGATCCGGTCCGCCTCCAACCGCATGGCCTTGTGCGCGAAACTCGTCTTCACCGTCACAACGGGCAGATTGTTTTGCGCCGCAGGGGCAGTCTTTGAGCCGGCATACACGAAGTTGGTCGTGTGCCGGCGCGCACACTCCAGCGCCACATCCATCAACACAGCACCAATTAACTCGCCCAGGTCAATTTCCTCCCGCACCAGTTGCAGAGGATGCGCAAAGAATGTCAGCTTGCTCATTAATGAGTCGACGCGATCCACCTCGCGAATGACCGACTGACTGAACTGGTCGCGGAACTCTGCCTCGTTGTAGCGTTCGGGCAACAGTTGCGCGAAAATCTTGATCGGGACCAGAGCGTTCCGTAACTCGTGCGATAGCCGCGCCGCCACGCGAGAGAACAACTCCCTTTCGGTCAACACGCGCTGTTGAGATTCTCTCAGTCTGACCCGGGTGAGGTCTTCAATCATTCCCACCACGATCTGTCCCGTCATTGCTACTGCTCCCGACGGTGTAAACCGTTTGGCACTCACTGCCAGCGGCCGATTTTCCCGCGGTAACATCACCTCGCGCTGGCTCACCTCACACCCTGTCTCGATCACCTCGAAAAAAACGTCCGCGACACGGGTCGGCAACCGGTTAACCCGTTGGCCGACAATGCTCTCCTGCGCGCCAAGTTCCAACAACTGCCGCGCGCGGTTGTTGACACACAGCACGCGCCCGTCCTGTCCCGCCACCACCACGCCCGATTGCACATTGGCAACCACCTCGCCAATGAATTGCTGCTGGCTGGTCACTTGACTCGCCAAACGCCGGCTGCGGAGCGCCTGCGCCAGTTGCGCCATCAAGTGATACACCAGTTCAAGTTCCTCATTGCTCAGCGCCTCGCCAGTGACCCTGCCGTTGAACGTCAGCAGACCGAGCAGTTGCCCATTGTCGAGGATCGGCACCACCACCTCTGTTCCCAACCACTCGAACTCACGCGCTATCTGTTCTTCGAACTCCAGTAGCGTCGCGGCCGCCGTAACCGTCATGCGCTGGCCGCGGCGCAAAATCTTGGCCTCGGTAGCCACATACGCCCCGATGCCGCCGGTCAACGTCAACCGCAAATGCTCCACAGCCTCAGGCGGCATCGCCTTGCTGGCCGCTACAATCAACTCGTTGCCGCTCGGTGTTGGCTCTTGGTGAAACAAATCAGTCTCAAAGCGCCGCAGCAAAATAGCCAGCCGTGCCACGCCAAGCAGTTCACTCACCAGCCGCATGTACTCGGCCAGTAATTCCTTCTCTTCGTGTTGTTGCCCAACTGTGCGCAAAATACTCTTCAGTGCTTCGCGATACCGGAAGGAGTCGGATGGCGATGTTGACGGCGACGCCTCGACACCCTGTGTCGCGGGTCGTTGCCCCCACAAAAGCGCATCGGCCCGTTTCAACTGGGCCTGCAGTTCATGCATGCGGAAGAAGGTGTGCAATGACTGTTTCAATTGTTCCGGCGTACCAGTTTCCGACACGATCAGCCATTCCGGCGGCAACTCCGGAAGTCCCGGTTGGTGGACAGCAGTCCGCACCACCACAGCCGAATGCCCCGGCAACGGCGTCGCCAACAGGGTGTCGAGCGTGAGTCGGGCCCCTTCGCCCAGCGAGGCCGCATCCACGATCACGGCATCCACCAAACGCAGCCATTTAGCCAACAATGCGCTCACACTCGCCGCTGACGTTTCACCCGGCGGTAGCGCCACCGTAATGAAATGCATGTCCGGACCGTCGATCTCGGTCAACAACCGTTGAGTCTCCCCAGAATTTGTCAGTGCCAAAGCGGCCCTCATCGGGATCCCTTCCGGTGGTGAAGCTCTGTCTTGAGGTCATCCACGTGGCGGCGCAACACCACAGCAGTGTTCCTGCCCCCAAAACTGAACGAGTTACTAACCGCAACGTCCACCCGGTGACGACGTGCATGGTTCGGCACGTAATCCAAATCGCAGTCGGGGTCTGGGTACTCATAGTTGATGGTCGGGGGCAAAATGTTATCATGGATCGCCAGACAACATGCCGCCAACTCACTCGCGCCGCACGCCCCTTGCATGTGGCCCATCGTTGACTTGATCGAGCTGATCGGTAGATTGTACGCATGCTTTCCGAAGACGTTTTTTATGACGACGGTCTCCGCCTTGTCGCCACGCGGCGTGGAAGTGCCGTGGGCATTGAGATAATCGACCTGCTCGGGATACACACCGGCTTTTCCAAGCGCCATCCGCAATGCGCGCGACGCCTGTTCGCCATCGGGCGACGGCTCGCACATGTGGAAGGCGTCACACGTCGAGGCCCAACCAACCAGTTCGGCGTAAATCCGTGCGCCGCGCCGCCGAGCGTGCTCCAATTCCTCCACAACCAGCAGGCAACCACCTTCGGCCATTACAAAGCCGTCCCGCTTGCGATCGAACGGTCGTGAAGCTTTTCCGGGTTCCTGGTTGCGATCCGAAAGCGCATAGCTGGCGCCGAACGCGGCGACAATAATTGGATGAACGGGCGCATCTGCGCCGCCAGCAAACATCACGTCTACATCGCCCTGTCGAATCAAGTCCGCCGCGTGCGCCACGGCGGCGGTGGAACAATCGCAGCCCGTCGAGATCGTAACGCTCGGCGCCTTCAATCCGAGATGTAGTGAGACTTGTCCGCCGCCTGCGCCGGTGAAAATGGCAATCCCCATATAGGAACTGATCGCACCGATGCCTCGTTCCTTGTACACGTCGTATTCGTTGGCGGCGAATAACAGACCGGCATAGGCGGTGCCCATCGTGACGCCGATGCGATTGCAGTCTTCCTTGCTCAAATCCAGCTTGGCGTCTTCCATCGCCAGATAGGCGGATGCCAAGGCTAGCTGGGCGAACCGGTCCATGCGGCGGACATCCTTCCGGTTAATCCACTTTTCGGGACGAAAATCCTTAACTTCGCCTGCAATTTTCCATGGACTATCCGAGCGCATTAAGATAGGGGAGCGCTCCACGCCTGAGACGCCAGCAACGGTGTTCTCCCAGAACGTTTCGACGTCATTGCCCACGGGGCTGACGACCCCGATCCCTGTAATTACAACACGTCTTGTTTGGGCAGCAACCATTAACAACCTATCTGCGGGAAATCACGCGCTCTGGTGCAGTCCGGAACCATGATCGCCCCTTCCTTCAAAGAAGTCCCCCACGACCGAGCGAATTGTACGGAAAACCAGCCGCAAGTAAAGAGTAATTTTCCTCTGGGGCTGCCTGCTGTGCCCCGTCAGGCATCCGCCTGCTAATTGCTGCATCCCCTTGGTAATAAATAGGATGAGAAGACGCAAATATAAAATCCGGGACAAATCCCCTTTGCTAAAAGTGTCGACTGAACGAAGGTGGATACACTCATTCCAGAATTCTCTAGGCACCCGACTCCCCGAGCGGCAAGTGGATTTGAAAAGTTGTCCCTTTCCCCTCAACGCTTGAAACCGTGATCGCTCCCCCGTGGTCGTGAACGATCTTCTGCGAAATTGACAAGCCAAGCCCCGTCCCGTCCTTTTTAGTGGTGAAAAACGGGTCGAACACCCGCTGCCGCACCGCTGACGGAATTCCCACACCATTGTCGCTCACCTCGATTACCGCAAGTCCCTGTCGTTGGCTGCCACCTTCAAAGTTGTTCACGGAGCGCACGTACGCGCTGATGCCAATTGCTCCCTCCGTCCCCACTGCATCAACCGCATTATTGAGGAGATTGACCAGCACCTGTAGCATTTGTTGTTTGTCCACTTTTAGCCGGAGATGATTGGCCACCTCCTTCTTCAACTGGATCCGTCTGCTCTTGAATCGTGGTTGTACCAACAACACAGCCTCATCAGCCAATTCCGCCACCAAATAATCCGCTACTTTCACCTCCGGGGGCCGCGCAAAGGCCAGCATCGATTCCACCACTTTTGAAATGCGGTCGACGTCCTTCACAACAAGCCTGCTAAACTCGTCTCTAAACTCCGGATCGCTCGCTTTTGACGGTAACAGTTGCGCGAACGTCTTGATGGATGCCAGAGGATTACGAATCTCGTGAGCCACACCGGCGGCTACGGTGCCAAGTTCCATCAGTTTATTCTTGCGCACCACTTCTTCCTGCATCCGCCGATACCGCACCGCCAGCGACGCCTCGCCGGCAAGTGTTTCCAGTAGATGAAGATCTGCGACATAAAACATGTCGCGGGAAGCCTTCTCACCAAGACAGAGCACCCCAATCAACCGCTCATCAACAACCATTGGGATGCACACAGAAACCTTCAGTCGATTCAGCTCTCGCGTCAGCCGATGCATGACCGGCCCGGACACACGGCGGGGCAATTCATCTCGAACGAGCACCCCACGGCTGTCCCGCAACCACCGCACGATGGCGGAGTCCTCGCCCAACCCCTCCGGTGATTCCTGCGTTCCCAGTCCGCTTTGCGCTTCTACGCGGTATTCCCCCGACATCGGGTCTTGGAGGAGAATCAGCGCCCGCGTTAGTTGCATTTGTGATTGCACGCCGGTAGCGAGAGTTGAGAGCACCTGACCAATCTCAGGCAGGCGATTCAATGTTCTCATCACACCCATCAGTGCATCCTGATAGCCATGGCGCGCAGCAAACAGCTGCTCCTGAATGATCCGCTCCGCCTGAGGCAACCAGCGGGGCAATGCTGTGGTAAGCAATAAACTGATGACCACGACTAGTGCGACCATGAACACCACTTGTTGGGGATCCATGAATCCCGGCGCCACTAGCCCCATGCCGCCTACTGATAGTAAACTGATGGCCACCACGATCAGCAAGGTGAATGCATACACCAGCGCGCGCGCAATCGCCACATTCGGGTCAGCCAACCGCGCCTTGGCCATCACATAGGCCAGAAAGGCTAGGTTCAACGGCAATAGGAAAAACCCAACCGGCAGGATATTGATGTCGTACCCCAAGGGAACAATGGTCAAATTGGTAGTCAGAAAAACGATGAACCAAGCGACAATGAAGTAGATCAGCTGGACCCGTTTGTAGCCTGTCGCCCGCTTTGCATTAAACATCAAGATTGCGACTCCGGCAAACTGCCAGAACACGACATGTGCGTTTACCAACGCAAGGAACTGCGGGGTGTAACGGAGGTAATGGTCCATGTAGCGCACATCCCGCCGTACATTACTGATCAGCAAGCCCTGCCAGAGCATCAATAGAAACGCCAACGTTAAACCGTAACAGATCGTGATCCAGATACGGTAGCGTCGCATTCGTCCTGCCAGGGCGCACATGCTGTGAAGCAGGAAGGGTGTGGACAACATTCCTGTCGCCAGGGTCAACTTTCCCCAAGCCAATGCCCGTGCTTCGTCCATCGGGCGGAAGTATTGCGCGAACCCGAACACCCAAACCGCCACGTTCAGCATCGCGATGCCGAACAGCGGGCCAACCGCTTGGTAACGATTTCGCCAAAATGCGGCAACGGCCACGATCAGTGCAGTCACGGAACTCACCAACAACATGTCATGGTATAGGGGCATCATGATGCGCCACGCGGTAGTTTGCCGGGGTGGCAGAGGGTCGACCGCCGCGGCAGTAATGCACCCACTTGTTGCTGGTAAGCTCGACATGGCGCGCCAAACCTCTCAACCAACACCGCATCCTCACGCACAATACGCAACCACAGTAGCGGAATGTATCCGACCACCGTAATAAGCAGCGACCACCACGCATTACCCACAAGTGGCACGGCGATGTGTTCCATCACAAACGACAAATACGCGGGATGACGAACTATACTGTAAACGCCGTTCTGCACGAATTCATGTTCCTCCTGAATCTCGATATGCAGACTCCAATAGCGGCCCAACGTCCGAATTGCAGCCACTCGGATCCCACTCGCCACCAAGAAGAGTCCCACGCCGATAATCATTGGAACAAGATGGTACTGTCGGTCTACAAAGAAAAATTCGAGCGCAGTCCCTACAAAGACAGCACAACTCATGGCAAACAGCAGGTAGAACGACCATGGTGTCGATGCGCAACCCCGCATGTCGCGTTGTTTCCGAGAAGCCCTCCACGCTCGAAAAGTTGCCCCGACACGGCAGACAATCACAATCGCCATGAATGCCACGAAAAGGAACCTCTCCATCATTGACGCGTTCATCTTTCGCCTTGTCTTTAAGCGCCGGAGTATAATAAGACCCAACCGTAGCGGAAAGCAGATTGTGTCATTCATGCACGTTCTTCTCACAGGAGCTTCGGGTTTCCTTGGCGGTCACATTGCGGAAGCGTTCGTACAACACGGTCACCATGTAGTGGGCATTGTCCGCCAAACGTCCCGTACTGATTTCCTTCAAGCGCTCGGTGTCGAGTTGGTCGTCAGTGAACTAGAAGACACCGCCAGACTTGGTAGTGCAATGCGAGGCGTTGATGTGGTCATTCATGCCGCCGCGCAGGTGCATACCCACGGGTTTTGGCGCGATTTCGTGCAAACCACCGTCGAGGGCACGCGTCACGTTCTGGAAGCGGCTCAACAGACCCAAGTGCACCACTTTATCCAGATCAGTACAGTCGGCGTTTATGGCTTTCCCCCATCCTGTGGCGGCCCGCCATTTACTGAGGCAAATCCGTACTGTCACATCCACCGCTGGAACTACTACTCGCGCGCCAAGATAGAGGCCGAGAAACTCGTTCGTGATGCCCAACAATCAAACCTTATTACCACGACTGTCATCCGCCCAACGTGGGTGTACGGCCCGCGGGATACGACCACACTCGCCCGTTTCGTCGCTGCGCTTCGTACCCGCCGGTTCAAATGGATTGGGAACGGCGATAATCGCCTAAGCGTGGTATATGTCACCGATGTCACCGATGCCGTCGTCCGCGCCGCCACCGCGCCACGTGCGCGTGGCCAGATCTACAACGTCGCTACGGATGAGATCTCACCTACACAACGCGAGTTCGTTACGCGTATCTGTCAACTTATGGAACTGCCGTTGCCTGAGGCGAGCGTTCCGTACGCCATTGCCTACGTTCTTGGATTTGGAGGTGAGTGTGTGGCACATCTGACCCGGTATCGGGTCTGCCCGTCCTTGACGCGATTGACTGTGTTGTTGTTTGGCGGCAACCGGCGATTCAGCAGCGAGAAGATTCGTGCCGAACTCGGCTGGCGACCTATCATCTCCTTTGAGGAAGGAATTCATCAGGCAACCGCGTGGCATCGCAACCGACCTCTTACAGCGGAAGTAGAGGGCGGCGCGTGAGTGCAGCGCGTCATTGGGTAGGCTTACCATGGACACCCGCTGCCCTCTGGGCGGCGACATTGTTTGTGCTTTCGGCACAGCCCTCACTGCCGATTATCGGGCCACAATTCCGCAACATCGACAAAGTCCATCACTTGATTGCCTACGCAGTGCTTGGCGCGCTTGTGATGTTTGCACTGCGCCGCGCCCACAACCTGCCGTTGCCAAAAGCCGCTCTGCTCGCTATCCTTATCGCGTCGGCCTACGGCGCCACGGACGAGTTTCATCAACGGTTCGTCCCCCATCGCTGCTGCGATGTTTGGGACTGGACGGCGGACACGTTGGGCGCCGTCATCGCTGTCACAGCTTTTTACGCCTATGAATCGCGCCGAAGCACAAAAACGAATCGCTGATCTCCGTGAGCGAATCCGCCATCACGACCATCTTTACTACGTCGAGGCGCGCCCCGAGATTTCCGACTTTGACTACGACAAGCTGTACGCCGAACTAAAGGAACTCGAAGAACAATTCCCCGTCCTCGTCACGCCGGAATCGCCTACGCAACGCGTCGGTGGTGCGCCTAGCGAAAGTTTTGCTCGCCTTAAACATCTCATGCCGATGCTCTCGCTCGACAAGGTTGAGGCCAGCGATCATCCGACCAAGGACGAAGAGCCTGACCGCGAAAAACGCAACCGCGCGCAGGATGAAAATACCCTCGCCGAACTTCGCGCGTTCGATGCAACTCTCCGCAAACATCTTGGCCGCGACCGCATCGAATACGTCATGGAACCCAAGGTGGACGGCGTCTCCATCAGCGTCCATTACCGTCACGGCAAGCTTGCGCTGGGCGTCACGCGCGGCGACGGCGCGGAAGGCGACGACATCACCGCCAATCTCAAAACCATCCGCGCGATTCCGCTGGAGTTAAACCTCAAGCATTCACCCGCCATGCTCGAAGTGCGCGGCGAAGCTTACATGCCCACGAAGGAGTTCGAAGCCATTAATGCCAAACTAACGACTGCCGGCGAAAAACCTTTTCCAAACGCTCGCAACGCCACAGCCGGTACGCTCAAGCAACTCGATCCGCGTCTCGTCGCGCAACGCCCGATTTGCGCCGTGTTTTATGGCAACGGCGCCTGTGACGGCATCGAGTTCAAGAAACATTCCGAAATGCTTGAAGCCCTCGTGCGATTCGGCCTGCCCACACAAAAACTCTGGTGGGTCTGCCGCGACATCGAAGAGGTTCTGGAAATTTACGCAGACAAGGTGGTCGCGCATTACGATAAAGACCGCGACCTGCGCCAGCAGTTGCCCTACGAGATTGACGGCGTCGTGCTCAAGGTCAATTCGCTTGTGGATTGGTCGCGCATTCCCGGTCGCGCGCGCGCACCGGGTTACGCCATCGTTCACAAGCCCGTGCCGTGGATCACGCCGGCAGAAACGGTGTTGAAAGCCATTACCGTGCAGGTCGGACGCACCGGTGTGCTCACGCCCGTGGCCGAACTCGAACCCGTCTTCGTGCAAGGCTCGACGATTTCGCGCGCCACACTCCACAACGAGGATGAAATCCGCCGCAAAGACATCCGCATTGGGGACACCGTGGTCATCCGCAAGGCGGGTATGGTGATCCCGGAAATTTTCGAGGTGGTGAAAACCAGACGCCCGCTTGGCGCGAAGGAATTCGATCTGTTCAAGCACGTGGGCGGCAAATGCCCCGCGTGCGGCGGACCGATTGCGAAGGAAAAGGTTTCCGCCGGCAACGCGGAGGAAGTGGCGTGGCGCTGCCAGAACATCGCGGGCTGTCCGGCGCAACTCACGCGGCGCGTCGAGTATTTCGCGCAGCGCAAGGCGCTCGACCTCGAATCGCTCGGCGGCATCGTCGCCGAAAAACTCGTCGAACGAGGCCTCGTCAAGGAACCGCTCGACCTGTTCGACCTGAAACTCGAACAACTCGCCAAGCTAAATCTCGGCACGGACGACGAGCCGCGCGTGTTCGGCGAGAAGAATGCCACGAAAATTCTCGGTGCGCTCCAGCGTGCCAAGACCGCGATACTCTCCCGCTGGATTCACGCGCTGGCAATCCCGGACATCGGTGAGCAAACTGCGCTCGACCTTGCTGGTTACTTTCCTGACCTGCCTACCTTAGCTGCATCAAGCTTGTTAAAGGACACAGCAGAACTTGGCAATGTGAGGTTAGTCTTTGTTGAAAACAAGGTGGGGAAGGAGGAGAAAACATTTTCAGAAGCAGAAAAGGTTGCGCGAAAAAGACGCCAAGAAGAGGCCAAACAACATGGCAATCTGATCGGGAAGCGGTTGGTTCAAGCTGGGTTCGCCCGTCCCGGCGCTCAGGATTGGCAGGCCAAAACATTGATTGGGCCGGTTTCGGCCAAGGCGATCGTCGATTGGGCTGCCAGCGACTACGGGCAGAGAATTTTACGCAGGATGCAAGAGCTCAAAATCAAACCACTCGGAAAACCTGCATTGCCCTCAAGCGAAGATGGAAAGGAACCAGGGTTTCTGACTGGAAAGACCTTTGTCTTAACCGGAACGCTGTCGACATTGTCACGCGACGAAGCTGCCACGCTCATTCGGGAAGCTGGTGGCAACGTCACTGGTTCTGTGAGCAAGGCCACCGACTACGTGCTGGCCGGTGAAAGCGCCGGCTCAAAGCTCGATAAAGGGCGTGCTTTGGGCGTGCCAATCCTAACCGAGAAGGCCTTTCTTGATATGATTGGACCCCGAGAGGTTGCGAAACTAGAAGGGAAACAACGGAAACGCTTTTGAGGTAAAGTGAAAATTTACGAACTGAAACAGTTTGTTCCGTCATGGCACTTCGACCCTGCCACTTTCGGTCAATTGAAGGTGCTACGGTTCTTCGGAACCAACATTGAGCCGCCGCCGACAAAAGGTGCTGCTTCCGGCATCATTGGTCGCCTTTTCTCGGACCCCGCCAATAAACATTTGTGGGCTGCGTACGTTTTCACAACGGGCGATGAGGAACACACTTCTGTAGAATTGCGCCCTCATAACCGCAGTGCCCTCGCGAAGGTCGTCATTCCAGAGGAATGGCGTTCAAAACGAGGCCCGACAATTCCGAGTGCTGCCCGAATAGGGCTTGAGGAGTTGATTGGTAGCTTACTGAAGGAAGGCTCACCGTTTGACGATCCACTCCCAGAAATATCAATCGTTGGGAAATGTTTCTGCTTCACCGGGCGCTTTGAGTTTGGCTCCCGGAGCCAATGCCAACACGCTGTCGTTTCTCGTGGCGGCTCATTCACCGATGGAGTCACGTCCAAGACAGATATCCTCGTCATCGGAAGCGACGCGAATCCTGCCTGGGCACACGGGAGTTATGGAAACAAAATCGAAGCGGCAATGGTGAGACGGATGCAGCGTGGCAAGCCGACCATTATTCCGGAGTCTATCTGGAAGGAGCTTCTACGGCCTTGAAACCACACGCCGCCAAGACTTTCGTGTTGACCAGTACCTCGCCAACCCTGACCCGCAAGGAAGCTACGGCAGAAATCGAATCGCTCGGCGGCAAAGTCACCGACAGCGTGAGCAAGAAGACGGATTACCTTGTCGTGGGCGAAGACGCCGGCTCCAAGCTAGACAAGGCCCATGCGTTTGGCATAAAAACCCTGACCGAGCAGGAGTTCGTCATGATGCTGAAGTAACGCACCGCGAATGATTTGTTTTCCGCCCTTCACTGACACTAGACTCGAAAGGTCGGGATAAAGAAATTCCTAATTTTCTTGGCGCGCCGGTAGTCTTCGATGTTCTTTCGAGCTATTTCCATGCCGTCCAGCAACTCCCGCGGATTGGTGTCCAGCCTAGCGCAGACGAGATCAAACGATTCCTTGGGCAACTCGAACGCCGCCTTCTCATTCCGGATCCGCTCCAACGCCTCCTCCCGGGATATCTTCCCGTCGCGCACATCGAAGGCTATCTCCAGTTCCAGCAGGCTCCAGCCGAACGCCTGCTTGTAAATGTGCATGAACGCCTCGCTCGCGCGGCAGTCGGAATGGTCCGGCTTCGTCATTTTCTGGTTGCCCAACACCGTGCTCTCCATGAACTCCAAGACTTTCTTCCTGTCGTAGTCCTCCATCAAGAAGTAGGCGACGAACTGCGGGGCGAACCGCTCGCGTTCACAAGCTGCTGGGTCAATCACATGCCGCTGGATGAACTCCTGCCGTTCCCGCTCGTCCGGAATGAGCCGACCGATGATCATTTCGAGCTGTTTACGTCCTGCCCGCACGCTTCCCAAGATGGCGTCAAAATCGTAGGGCCGATAAATCATTCCATAGTACGGCAAATAACTGTCATGAGAAAAACGCGACAACTCGCGCAGCATTTGGCTGCGCGCCCGGCCATGCACGCACAAGGGAATCTTATGGTCGAAGCAATAGCGCTGCACCAAAACGATCCCTAAAAAGCTACAGGCGATGCAGGGCCAACCACATTGAACTGCTGCCGTCTTGTAGAGACGGCACTGCTGTGACGGATCAAGCTGCAGCATGACGTGGTCGATCCCAAGATCACTGACGACCTTCTTGATGTTCTCGCGAGCCCGTTCTTCAAGCCAACCATTGTCCGTGGTGATCGCCAGAACGTTCAGCTTGTACTTCCTCACAAGCTGGTAAAGCATATAACAACTGTCTTTGCCACCGCTCAGGCCAGCCGCGCAATCGTACCGGTATTTCCCACGGTTTGCCTGGACCTGTTTTAGGAACATCTCCTCGGCGAGCGCATACCGTCGGAAGAACCCGATATGCTTGTCGTGATTATGACAGTAGTTGCACACCCCGTGCCGATCAAAGCGAATGTTTCTGAAGTTCTCCGGGAGCACGCAACGCGTACATCGTTTCATATCCGCAGTGTGGTTCATATCGTGGACATGTCTAAGGTACAGACGCTTTGGTGATGTATCACGCCTCAGTGATGGTGTGTCGGGCCACAGCAACCGCAGCCGCCACTGGTCTTCATTGGACAGCTGTCCGGCATGGAGGACGGCGGCGATTGCGCAACTGACGCTGCGAAAGTGGAAAACTTCTTCGTCAGTTTCTTAGAGCCGCAATGCGGGCATGGCGTACCCTCCCATAGGCTCGACTGCACCAGCAATTCGAAATCCTTTTGACATTTCTGACAGTGAAATTCGTACAATGGCATGGCGTGATTCTTATTCTCTTACGGATTACCGTCAAGAATCTCTTTCATTTCAGGTCTCTCTTTCTGCCGTACCTCAATCTGCCGGATCCTGCTGTGTGCGATTTCTTGTCGGAGAGGAATCCCGACCAGATGCGCGGTGTAGCTGAGCTGGATCGTAGCGCGTTTGTTGATAAAAGTTTCAATCTTGGCTGTAAACTTCTGCTCGATGGAACGAACATCGGTATCCTCGTACGTAGTGTGGATGTCGCCGGGGGCCAGATCGATTCCGAGTTTACGCGCCTCGTCCACCAGCTTCTGTTTCACAGCAGGTTGCGAGTTCTCATCGACGAAATTCAACTGTTCCTCGGCGACCTTGTCCAGGGCGCCCCTTGCGTTGTAGATGTCGGCCCCTTTCGACGCGATGTAACCGATCAGCGCAATCACGACAACTAGGATCAAGAAGTTTTTCATATTGATGTGCCCTCCAATGCTTTTTGTGCCGTGCGAAAATGCATCTTTACAGCCCGCGCCAGCGCCTCACGACCATGTTTGCCGACCAGTTCCCGCGCGGCATCCACCACCGCCTGTGACGCGCCCTTCGGAAGCTTCATGCCGAACTCTTTGCCAAGCGCACTCAGCCGGTGGACGAATCCATCCCGCGCGATAATCGAAGCAGCCGCCACAGCCAGATCGCTTTCGGCCCTGTGCCGCTGCACCAACTCGATCTTCTTGCCCCGTTCCATCAATGCCCGCTTAACGATGTTCTTGTTGCCGAACTGATCCGAAATCGCCTTTCTACACTTCACTCCGTTCCCGGCGTCTATTTTGGCCAAAAGGTTTTCAATCACCCGCGCATGTCCCCAACCGAGGATATCGTTCACGTTGCGCATCTTAGCGTGCAACCGGTTGTAAGCTTCCGGGCCGATGGCCACTACATCAAACATGCAACCCGGTGCCGCACGAATTTGTTTAGCAAGCTCGGCGATTCTCGCATCACTCTTGATCAGTTTACTATCGCGCACACCGATTTCCATCAGGTTTTTTGCTGCCGCCTCATTCACATACACGCCCGCCACCACCAACGGCCCGAAGAAATCGCCCTTGCCGCTCTCATCCACGCCAATCCGAGGTTCGAGCATCGTCGGGTCGAGGATGTGTTCATAGCCGAGCCGTACTTCGCCAAGCAGAATCGGTTCGAGATAGAATTGCACAAAATCTGTAGTCCCCTTGCCCTGCATGACCAGTTTGCCGCTCTTGTAAGCGACAACATTGATTTTCTCGCTGGGCAATTCCGCTCCGAAATGTGCATACGGCACGTCGCGAAATTCAAACCCACGCGCCTGCAAGTCGGCCTTGAGTCGCGCGACCTTATCAGCGGTAAACGAGCACGTGTAGGATGTCCGTTCCGGCATATCGACACGATTCCACAGCACTCCCATGCGGGTCAATCCTGAAAAGCGTCTATGGCCAATGTGACCCGTGGCGCATCGGTGCGCCGTCGAGCAGTTTGTTCTGGCGACAAGTCACACCAGGGGCAACTGTTCGTTGCCGTTAGGGATCACGCCGGTGGCGCGCAGCGCCGGATATCGTTGCACAAGCATGGCGGGCGCGTGCAGTTTTGCCCCGGGGCTGAGTTTGGCTTTCATCTGGAGCGCGTTGGAAAATGCTTTCGCGTCCTTGTGGTTGTTGAAAACGACGAATGTCTTCTTCGTCTTGGCCGCGACCCGCTGAATTTTCGGCTCCAACTCCGCAAGTTCCGTTTCCGAGTACAGATAGTCGTAGCGCCCGCCTGCGTGGCCTACCCAGGCTGCGCCGAAGGCTTTGCCGAAGCGAGAGCCACTCCGTCGTGGCGAAAGCCCGCCATACGCGTCCTGTTTCTCCCGAAACCAGTTGCGAGCGTTGCGGCCGTGGAGACGGTAGTAGCCCGTGTCGGTGGTCGCGTGGGACGTGGGCTGTATGCAGTGGCCCAACCCGGGCTGGTCGATGTTGCAGAACGTGAGGCGGCGCGCGCGAAAGAATTCCAGGGTTGAATCCGTGGCGTCGCCGAGCCAGGAATCATGCCGGAGTTCAACGGCAACCGACCAGTTGGCGAATGTGTCGGCGGCGCGCGCGAGCCAGTCGCGATTGCGAGCGTCGTTGCGGAACGACCATGGGAACTGGAACAGCAGAGCGTCGAGTCGTCCCGCCTCGCGCAGCGGCGCCAGTCCGCGCGTGAAAAGGTCGTGCTAAGCCTGCGTCCATGGCGTCGCACGTTCGTGGGTGAACCGTTGCCAGGCTTTCGCCAGAAAGCGGAAATCAGGCTGCGCAGCCGTCGCTTTCACCCAATTGGCCGTCGTCTGTGGCGCAGGCGGGTGATAGAAGGAGCTGTCTACCTCCACGCAGTCCAGATACCGAGCTACCATGCGCAAGCGGTCGATAGCTTTGGCAGAAGGATAAACCATATTCTCCCAATCGGGATAACTCCACCCGGCTGTTCCAACTAGGATTTGCGGACTCGCCACGCCAAAATCATAGCGTTAGAACGTACTTGTGGGACAGTGAAAACCGCGCGTGTCACCGCCCAAATGTGTTTTGACATCACCGCACGGTGTTGACAAACTTCCGCTCGCGCGCTGCCAGCCGTAGGATGGGGCAGGGGATGGCAACCATGGACGAGCGATCAGGACAACATATAACGGCGCACGCTGCAAATGAAGTATCGGGTACGGAGCTGTTCTCGAAACCACGGCCATGGCCTGCATGGGGTGCACAGACGCATTTGACCGTGGCGCTGGTGTTGGGGTTTGTCGTCGGCCTGACGTACTTCAGCGCGTTTCGCGCTGCCGAATTCCCCGGCGGATTCGCATTGGATAACAAGTTTATCATTCTCAACGACCCGCGCCTCCGTAGCGCGACGAAAGAAAACGTCCAGCTCATTGTCACGCAGGACTACTGGTGGCCAACAGGAATCGCAGGTTTATACCGTCCGGTGACGAGCCTGTCGTACCTGTTCAACCATGCAGTGCTCGGCAACAAGGATCACGCCATCGGGTACGTCATCATCAATGTGCTGTTGCACTGGGCCAATACGGTGCTGGTGTATTTGCTTGCGCTAGTGTTGCTGGAAAACTTTTGGCCTGCAGTGTTCGTTGCAGTGCTGTTTGCTGTACACCCGCTCGGCACCGAGGTGGTGACCAATATTGTCGGCCGTGCCGATGAGCTCGCCGCGCTATCGGTGTTGGGCGGGCTTCTACTGTACATCAGGAGCACCAACACGACCGGCTGGCGGAAACTGCCGTGGCTTGCCGGGTTGATGCTGACGACGGCACTCGGTGTTTTATGTAAAGAGAGTGCGGTGGTGGTGGTGGGCGTGGTCGCAGCGTATGATTTTGTCCATCGGCTGCAACCCAAATGCCCGCAGTGGTTTATAAATCTAGCGTCGAATTTCTGGGGCTTCTTCCGCACCGGTTATGTGTGGCTCGTGCCGCCATTGGTTGGGCTATGGATGCTGCGTGTGCGTGTATTTGGTAACCTGCCGCCACCCGAACTGCCATTTGTGGACAATCCGTTGGTGAACGCCGGCTTCCTGACCTCGCGTGCGACGGCTATCAAGGTCATCGGCTACTACCTCGGCCTGTTAATCTGGCCGTGGTCATTGTCCTGCGATTACTCTTACAACCAGATTCCGCTGATGAGTTGGCAGTTCAGCACGTGGGAAGACCGGAAAGCGGTGCTTGCCCTGCTGGCGGTGGTCGCGATCATCGTCATTGCCGTCCGTCAGTTTCGCCGCAACAAGGCGGTGTGCTTTTTCATCCTATTTGGGTTCCTTTGCTTCCTGCCGACGTCCAACCTGATTTTTATCTGCGGCACGATCATGGCTGAACGTGGCATGTATCTGTCCACGGTTGGTTTTGCGGGTTGTTTGGTGATCGCCGTCTATTCGGTGGCGCGACGGCTCGCCCCGCGACTGCGAGGCTGGCCCCGCTCCGAGCGGGGCTGGCATGGCACTAGGTTTTATTTCCGCTTTGCACCACGGACCGTGACTGTGCTGGCGCCAGCTACGCTGTGTGTGCTCGTGGTTCTTTACGGAACGCGGACATTCGTCCGCAATTTCGACTGGCGCAATGACGTCACCCTTTGGACCTCGGCGGTCCGGATCTGCCCAAAGAGTTTCAAGACCCACAAGTCACTGGCTTACGCGCTTTACGAAAAGGACGGCCCCGAATACAAGAACATAGACCGGATCATCCGCGAGGCCGAAGAGGCGGCACACATCACCGACTTGACCTCAGTCAGCAACCGGGCGTCGATCGTGTATCTGCATCTTGGTGCGTACTACCGAATCAAGGGGGACAAGTTGCTGCAGCGGGTCAATGCCGGCACTTTCGCGGTTTCCGAGCAAAGCGCGCAGTACTATCGCAAGGCGATCGATGCCCTCCTGCAAGCCGTGAACTTGGATCAGCAATTCAACAAGACGCAGTGGGAGAAGGATCTGCGCCGTGGCCGTCGCCCGGAGGAAATCCGCGCCGTCGGCAACCAGGAGATTTACTTTCACCTAGGGTTGACATATCTGCGACTGTCTGAATACGACAAGGCGTTGCAGGCATTTCTCCAAATGCGACATCTAGTGCCGGATAATCCCGACGTCTACCTGAACATCGGCCGCGTGCTTCTGGCCATGGGGAAAAAGGAAGCGGCGGCCGTCTCACTGCTCCAGACCTGCCTGCTCGACAACAACCGCAAAGACGCGTGGAGCCAACTTCTGGAACTCTACAGGGACTTAGACCGCGACAACTGCGCGGTCGTCGTTATCGAGGGCAGGCAGCAACTCAACTTCGATTGTCCGGTTGTGCGTCGGCACGTTTGCGCGGCCTATCTCGATATGGTCCGGGTGTTCGTCGAAACGAAACAAGGTGCGTCGGCGCGCCGGATCAAAGAGGTTGCCATCAAGAATTACTCTTGCGCACCGGAGGAATTCGACAGATTATTGTTTTGAGTCATTGCCGCTCCAACCAAACTCTCACATGAGAATCACATCTTGGCTTTTGGCGTTGGTCGTAATGGTCGGCCCCCGTGTATTCGGGACCATCGTGGAAACCTCGACATCCTGTGTCGAGGTTGCAGAATCCCCCGCGGCGCAATCTTTGACGCTTCAACAGTGCATTGACCTGGCCCTTAAACAGAATACCGACATCCTTAAAGCCCAACAAGAAATCCGCCGAACCCATGGTGTTATTGTGGAAGCCCGTTCCGCCGCACTGCCACAAGTGACTGCCTCCGGCCAATACCAGCGGCTGGACCGCGATTCCATCGATCTCCCATCGTCACAACCGTTCTTTAAGAACGAGCAGCACCCATGGACCGCCATGATCGAGGCAACCCAGTTGATCTACGCTGGCGGTCGCGTCAGTGCCGCCTTGCGCGCTGCCAAGTTGGTTGACCAGATCGCCGTGCTGGGTTTCCAGCGCACGGTGGCCGATACCATTTTGCAGGTGCGCCAAACATTCTACCAAATCCTGCTGAATCAAGCCCAAGTTACGGTCCGCGAGGAATCCGTCAAATTACTTGAACAGCAGCTCACCGACACCCAGCAACGGTTCGACGTTGGCGCCGTGCCACAATTCAACGTCCTGCGCGCCCAAGTGGAGTTGGCCAATGCCAGGCCGCCATTGATCCGCGCTCAGAACGACTTGCGATTGTCGCGTGAGGCACTGGTTAAACTGCTCGCCATAGACACGCCGGGCCGGCGGCAGGAGTTCACTCCGCTCCGGTTCGATGGCATGTTACGTTACGAACCGGAAAAGTGGGATGTGGCAGAGGCGTTGGCGAGTGCCTTGGCGCAACGTCCTGAGTTGAAGGTTGCGGAGAAGAACGTCCGCGTTGCTGCGGAAAGCCTCACAGTCGCCAACGCCGGTTACAAACCCCAGCTCTCTCTGTTCGCCAATTACGGCATCCACGACAGCCCTTATCAAAACGACATCGACCAGACCACCCGCGGCTGGGCGGTCGGTGCCCAGGCCACATGGAACCTGTTCGATGGGATGCTTACCCGCGGTAAAGTCATTCAAGCTCACGCACAGCTCAAACAAGTCGAACTCATGCTTGCTGACACTCGCCGAAGCGTCGAACTCGAAGTTCGCCAGGCCTACTCCGGTTTCCTGCAAGCCCAGGAATTGATCGAAGCGCAGAAAAAGACGGTCGAAGAGGCGGAAGAAAGTCTGCGGCTTGCCGAAGCTCGTTACCTCGCTGGCTCCGGGACCCAACTGGAAGTGTTGAGCGCGCAAACGGCACTTACCGAAGCGCGTTCCAACGAGGTTCAAGCGCTGTACGACTACAACGTTGCCATCGCCACATTGCAGCGCGCCGTCGGTGCGACGGTTAAAGCCGCCGACTAAAGGGATGAGTATTCCGTTTGAAACCTTCCAGCCTCTGCTGGAATTGGCCTTCGTTCGGCATGCCTTTACCCTGCGCACATCGGAGGATACCAAGGCCGACCACTATCCACAGCGCGTACTGCACTCACTTGGGTTTTCCCGGTTCGCGACCGCCGAACAGACGCACGGAAACGGTGTCGCTGTCGTTACCGATTCATCGAGCCAGCTCCATTCTTCTACCTTTCCCGGCGTGGATGGGCTGGCGACGCGCGCAGCGGACCTGCCATTGGTTATTCGTTGCGCCGATTGCGCCGGGGTATTTGTCGTGGACTGTGCGACGCCGGCCATCGCGCTGGTCCATTCCGGCAAACACGGCACGTTGGCCAACGTCATTGGAAACACGATGGCAACGATGCGGGAGACATTCGGCACCGACCCGCGACAATGCGTGGCGGTTATCAGTCCGTCCATCGGCCCGTGCCACTACGAAATGGATATTTGGAGCGGGATTGAACAGCAACTGCGCGACGCGGGCGTAGGTGAAATCCACAACCCGCGCGTTTGCACCGCCTGCCATCTCGAGCGGTATTTCTCCTACCGCGCGGAACACGGCCATACGGGACGCATGTTCGCGGCGCTGGCGCTTTGCGCTCGTTAAGCGTTAGGGCGTGCACAATGATTCTCTGCTTGCGCGGTGCTGTCCCATCCGTACAATCGCAGCCACATGAAGAACGTTCCTACGGATCGCGCGGTGTTTTTGGATCGGGATGGCACCATCATGGAGGACGCCAATTACGTGGGCAGTCTCGACCGCGTGATTCTGATCCCGTGCGCGGCAGCTGCGTTGAAGCGGCTGCGCGAGGCCGGTTACAAGTTGTTTGTTATCACCAACCAGTCCGGCGTAGGCCGCGGCTATTTCTCGAGTGAAGCCGTCCGACAAATTCACGCCCACCTCGATGAACAGTTCGGCAAAATAGGCGTCCGGTTCGACCGTTACTATGTCTGTCCGCATCACCCGGAGGACAACTGCGACTGTCGCAAGCCGAAGCCCAAGTTCCTTTTGGAGGCCGCACGCGAGTACGGTTTGAATCTTTCCCACTGCTTTATGATCGGCGACCGTCCAAGCGACCTGATGGCGGGCCGTAACGCGGGAGCGAGGACCATTCTGGTGTTGACCGGTGTGGGCCAAGAGACGTTCGCCACGGGTGAAGTGGCGCCAGACCACGCGGCACAAGACATCGCCGCGGCGGCGGACTGGATACTGCAACAACCATACTGCTGATCCCGGCAGTTGCTCAAAAAACTAGCCAGCCCCGAAGTTGATCCGGGGCTGGCATCAGCAACTCAGTCTGTTGACTGGAACCAATTTAGGGACTTGTCACTTTAATATTGGCTCTACCGTACCCTCCATTGCTGCTGCCGACCACGATGTAGTACGTGTTCGTGCCGTCTGTCGAGAACTGAACCCGCGACTGCAAGCTTACCCCATTATTGTCATTCTCAGCGACCATACTCAACGAATTACTCACCGAATTGCAGGTCCCCTGCCAAACGGTCAGCAGCGTGTCGAAGTTGCTGCCGGCCGTGTTGGCGGTAAACCACCGATTGGACTGGCCCACATCCGGTTCGATCTTGTACCATGCCAAGTGCCCGCTGACAGCATTCGAGGAGGTAGTATCGCCAGCCGAACTCACGCTGTACGCGCTCGTGTTGATGGACCGTTTGAAGGGGAAACCGGTAACTGCTTCGGCCGTCACGCACGAATCGTTCCGCCCCGGACAGGTGTCCTGCGTCGTTGGATCGCGAGAGAGCTTCTTCAGCGCTTTTGCCGCCGTGACCGAGCACTCGACAGCATCGAGGAAGTTATTCGTTACCCCGCTATTGTTGAACCGTTGAAGCACCTTCGTCATGTCCAGGCATGCAGCGACATCTTCGCCGGCCGCCGCATCGCGCGCCTGTCGCAGCAGATCGGCGGGGAAGTTTGCCTCCGTCGCCGCATCATAACAGTTGGATGGGCTCGTGTCCAACAGTTTTACGTTGGCTGTCGCCGCGATCAACTCGACGGCCAACAGCTTGCGCGCACGGCACAAGGCCGATGCGATCAGTTTCAGGTTTTGGGTGCCGTTGTCTTCGCCCGTCCGCCCGTTGCCCCTCCAATAAAAGCCCAGCGCTTCGATCAGGGCGTCATTGGCATCGAGTATGTTGTCATTATCGCGGTAGGTTGTCGGCAGATAAGTGAATCCGAGGTTGAGCATACCCCCATTGATCTTGATCGCGTCCAACAAGTCAGCGCACGTGCTAGGGCAATTCGTATTCGCACCCGTCGGAAAGGCATGTTCAAACCAGAATGGGGCAGTCCGCGTGACACACTGTTGGGAAACGAGGCCCCCGCATGTGGCAACGATGTCCGCGATACCTTCGCCTGTGCCAACGCCATTGCTTTCGGTCTCGACGAAAGTGCCGCCTGAGGTGTTCGCATAGTCCTGCATAATGGCCTTAATATCGGGCATTTCGCCGGAGGTCGGCACATAAATCGCCGCAATCAAAATCCCAGCGTTGGCGGCCGCTAATGCCACATTGTGTGCATGGACGTCATCCACGCCCACCGTGAACTTGTCGTCACAACCGCCCGGATGGGCGTCGGTGATCAGAACTGCAATTTTGACGCACGGAGGCCGAAACGTGCCGAATGGTCCATTCGACACGACCACACTGCAGTTTGTGTCCAGCGCCGCCGCCCCGGTGATGACGTACTGGAGCGCTTCGTCTGACGACTCGGGTTCGCCTGCCCCCGCGGTCCCTGCGCCAGCGACGATGGCTTGAATCGCGTTCTGGACAGCAGTGATGTTAGTGGTGAACGGTTGGCTCACTACCACATTGTCTTCCGGAAAAGTGACCAGACCTATTCGCAAGTCACCACAAGATGCGGCTTGGGCAGTGCCGACAATCGCCGGCAATTCAGCCTTCACGTCATTGATCGCGCCGCCCATGCTTCCCGTGTTGTCAATCACAAGGGCCACATCCATACAACCACATCCGCCCGCAGCCTGGGCTGACGGCACAAGAAGATTCGCCAGTGCAAAGAGTGCTCCAATCACAACTCCTGCCCCAATAAGCATGCTTCTATTAAGTGGTTTTCTCATAACTTCAAATCCTCTCGTTCGCCAAAATCCTATCTTACAGCAACTCGCTCCGATGTCGGTTGGTCATGACAGAAAGTCATTTCTAACTACTTGACATTTACCACCGCTTGTACCGTGTCCGACTTGCTGCTGTCGTTGCTCGCGAACCCCGACACGAGCACGGTCGTTCTTGTATTTTTTACGGCCGTACGGCTCACCGTTACTTCTACGCGGATCATGCCGGTATCACCCGTGATCGCGCCTGCGCCCAGCGAGGTAAAGTATCCTCCATTCTCCATGGAACTCGTGATGTCAGTCTTTCCTTTTGTGCCAAGAAAGTACTTAACGGTGAAGCCTGCTGTTGGATCATCCCCCGTGCCCTGGATCCTGAACGAACCCGGTATATTGCCGGCGTTCTGAATAGCCACATAGAATACGCCCTTTCTGCCGCGCTTCACCGATTGGTCAACTGTCTGCGATGCCCCTGTTGAGTTCTGGATGTGATTACCGACAAATGTTTTCGCTTTCACCTTTGTGCTGATCAACAGATCCGGCTGGCTGGCCGCGCCGCCGCCGGTCAACGTCACAACCTTTGGGTTGATCGAAGAATTATTGCTAATGATCAAGCTGGCCGTTGACACCATGAAGTTTGTGGGGGCGAAACTGACTCCAAAGGAGCACGTATTGCCGATGCCAAGGTCGCCAGTGCAGGTAGGACCGCTCAGGATGAAATTACCAGCATTGTCACCCGTCAGGCTGATGCTGTAGATGTGCAACAGTGCCGTCCCACAGTTGGTAATTGTGACACTGCGGACTGCACTGGTATCGCCGGGACTCTGATTCCCGAAGGCGATGCTGGCGCCGCTGCCCAAACACGCCTGCGGCGCGGGCACTTCGGCTGTGCCAGTCAGGGTTACCGTATTCGGGCTGTTCGTCGCATTACTGGTGATTGTCAACACCGCGGAACGCAGCCCAGTGATGGGAGGGGCGAAGCTGACGCCGAACGTGCATGTGCTGCCAGGCAGAATACTGTGGCCGCTGCACGGGTCGGAACTGACGATGTAGTCACTGGCATCGACTCCGGAGACGACGATGTTCGTGACGTACAAATCCACCGAGCCACAATTGGTGATCGTTACGCTGTGCACGGCGCTCGTGGCCGCCACCGCCTGAAGAGCGAAGTCCAAATTCATCGTGCTCAAGCAAACGGCGGGCTCCGGCGCCAAGCCAAAACCACTCAGCGGCACAATGCGCGGACTGCCCGTTGCGTCGTCGTTGATGACGAGCTGGGCGGTTCGGAGTCCACCTGCGGTTGGTGCGAAAGCAATACTGACGACGCAAAACTGGCCCGTTCGAATATTGCTACCGGCGCAACCTTGCGATTCGATGATGAAATCGTTGGAGTTAGCGCCCGCAATACTTACACTGGAGACACCAATGTTTACGGTCCCGTTATTCCGGTAGGTTACGGTTTGCACGGCGCTCGTAGTTTCCACCGCTTGATCAGCAAACCGAACCGGGTTCGGGGTAATCGTGACCGCCGGAGCGGTAGCGTTGACATTCAACACCAGCATGCCACCAGTCCCATCGTTGTGCGGTTCGGCAACGATGAAATAGTCGTTGGATCCGTCGGCTGTAAACGTAACCTGAGAAGGGCCCCCGCCGACAGCGTCGTCATTAGATGCCACCTCGACCAGTGCTCCGCATTCGCCTCTGACATAAATCGACTGCGGGATGACCTGCACTTGCCACACGGACAACACAGCGTCGAAACGGCTCCCAGCCGTGTCAATTGTGAATACCGCGCCTGGCGTCGGCCTCAGGATCTTGAAGAACTCATCCACACCGCCCCGAGCAACTGAAGGGCTGGGGTGGACATTGTTGTACCCGTTGATCCCGGTGACCGCGGCTTTGCTCAGCGTGTTGGAAAAACTGAATGGGGTACCCGTAACAACTATCGCAGTCTGGCATGAATTGTTGGTCGCCAGATTGGGCACGTCGGACAGAGTTGCGAAGTTCGTCTGGCTGTTATAGACCACCAGCGCGAAATCCTGATCCAGGCTGCTGCCAACGTTGGGAACACCATCACCAGCAATGTTCATCGCTTGTACCACGACATTCCACGGGCCTGTTTGACCCGGCGGCAGGAATACGCTTTGCATATTATTCAGGCTGTCGTAGGCGCCGCCGGGAACGGAATGATCTTCGGAAAAGACATTACCCTTGTACGTTTGTCCACCGATGGTGACGCTCAAATCCAACTCGTTCACCAATTCTTGGAATGCAAGGGGAACGCCGGGTGCGTCGGTCCATGCCAGTGTGACACGGAAAGGTTTATTGGAATCGGCCACTTGTCCGCTCACCTCGTAACTTTGACCGGATTGACTGAAGTACGTCTGCTGCGGAGCAGGATTGGTGGTAATCAGCGGCGTGTCAATGGCGCGCGGACTCGACTCATCACGAATCACGCGGGGTACGCCGTCAAACATACGGCGTAAATCCAACTCGCCCATTCCCTGCGCGGGAGAGGGAAGCGTGTCCATAGTTCCGTATTGTGGATTGGTGATCGGCAGATAGCGGGCCGAATTGCAGAGATAAGCCTTAGCCATCGCGGGGCTGGGTTGCAGCAAGGCGTGACCCACCTCATTCGTCAGCCGGTTCTCGAAGTACCACCACAGTAGTTGAATTGCCCCCGACACAGCCGGTGCGGCATAACTGCTGCCCGAGGCGCAGTCGTAAAGCCCACCGGCGGGTTGAACATAGGTCACAGGCGAGGATGATGGAAAAGGAAAACAGGCGTAAAAAACATTGGTGCAATAAAAAACATTCGTGTACGCACAGAACGCAATACCAGTGTCTGCTCCGACATACCCGTTGGGATCTTCATTTTTCGTAGGCTCGATGGCTCCGTCCGTTGCATTCCACACGCCCCCCAACTCTGACTCCGCAGCATAAATCGTGGTACCCGGTGCCACAATCTCGGGCTTGAACCGCCCATCAATTGTCGGGCCGAACGCTGAATCTTGCCACATGTCGAGCGAATTATCTTCGTTGCCAAACGCGCAGCCACTACCGTCCAAGCGCACGCTCTCGGAAGCAATGACAGTGATGACATTCTTGGCCGTTGCGGGAGCAGTGATACGAAGATCTCCCCACCCGCCGTTATTTCCCCTCACGCCGGCATCGCCGAGCATGGAGTTGGCCGCGAAAACCACGATAAACTCCTGATTCAAAGGGAAGGGACCGGGAACATTGTTCGAGTTTCCCACCAACAATGCATCACGAACACCTATGTCATAGGTCCGCGAGTCATCAGTGTATCGCCCGCCATTGGAACCGTATTCATCTATGTATTCGCCCCAACTGTTGTTTTGAATGCGCCCTCCGCTCGAATAAGCTGCGTCGAAGAGTACCGGATAAACAGTATTCATGCATGGCACAATTTGTTGTTGTGAGTAAGGTTGTAAGAACTGCACTATGGTTTCGGGACCGACCGTTTTCGTGTCCGCATATTGCAGCCAGATGCGCGAGCTGCCGACCCGACCAAATGGCGAAACGCCAAGCCCATAATGGAACCCGCTCGGGTCGGGTCCGATCTGAACAATGTTGGTCTCGAACATCCGCGCCGGGTATGCGATGTAGTTAGTGGTCCACCCAGTGCTTGTACAGTTTCCATCAAACTGTGTCACCAAGTTGCACGGCGATGCCGGAATTGTATAAGAGCTAGTGTAAGTGCCCACAAACCCACAGAGATGAGGTTCAGGGAAATTCTGAGTTTCAATGATCGAGTAGATAGATGTCACAGTAATGCTCGGCTGATCGTCGTATCCGGCAATAACCGAAGCGACCCGTGTTCCGTGATCGTAAAAGTCTTCCCACCCGTTCCAGTAGAGGGGGTTTAACGCCTCGCATCCCCGAGTTGGCGTGGCACCCAAAAAGTAGCCATAGGAGCCGGGTTCTTCATAGGCTACGCGGGATCTTCCGCCCTGAATGCCAAACTCGTTAAACGATGGCTGCACCGCGCTATATGGATACATCTCATATGCTGCTGTATCAAATCCTGTGTCCGCAACATCCACAATCGGATACGCGAGCTGGTTTGTGAACGAAGCCATCCCGCCGCCAACCGTGTTGGTTAGGAAATCCAGGTAATTCGTAATGCCCACGGTGGTTGACGGCCCGTAATCGAATACATTGGTGCCGGCGGCAACAATGAAGCCATTGGTACCGGTGGCAACAATGAGGTCTTGCACTTCGTCCAATAGCCCCATCGGTTCCACCTTCTCAATCCATAGCACATTGGGCAGTTGCGCGATCTGCGACACGGCTGACGGCGATACGTCCATTTGAGTGATTTCCTGCCCGCCTCGCACCAACGAGGACTGCACGGAACCCAGCGCCTGAAGCGCAGCGGCCGTTTGCGCTGTCTCAAAATCCATGACCGACGCCACCCGCACCTTGACCGGCGCGCCTTGTTTCCACGTCCCAGCAGTCAAAAGGTTTTTCTGAATTTTATAATATGGATGATAAGAACCAATCCACTGGATTGATCCTTTCGGAACCAACTGAGTCTTGAGCTTTTCTTCCCCCTTCTGGTCCAACAAGATCACATACGCGTTATTCGGAATGTAACTCACAATTCTCACATCCCCCGCCGACTTCACCTGCTGAAGCCACTCAGGCTTCACGGGACCTTTGAACTGGATCAATCGCAAACGCTTTCCGTCCGCAGTACTCTGTTTAAGATGACTCGGAATCGCAGACTCGTTTGCCGTGGTGTCCACGGCTGTTGCGGCCAATTCCACCTTGTTCAGATAATCCGCATTCACGGCGCGGTCGCCGTACCGGGCGTTCAGAGACTTCACTTGATCGTCTGTGGCTTCCACCAGCCAATAAGAGCCGTAGTCAACCACGGAGTCGATGCCGTGTTCTTTGAGTTGGGAAACCGACTCGGTCCCCGTGGGGTAAACAAGAATTTTGTTCGTCTTCGCTGGAGCGGGCTGTCCATGAGTCACGCTGCCGAATGGCAGTATGACCGTGACCAAAACGCCCGCCGCCCAAAACCGCAAATCAGTAAAACTCATACGTCAGATCCTCCAGTTAAACATGTCCACGCTCAATCACAGCAGAAACTAACTTAAACGGTTGGCGAAAGCAACCAGAATGTGGGCCCCCCGTGGCCGCAACGCATTTGGACACTACCGCCGACCACACCGACAGGTAGGCTCGGAACGCCATCAACGATCAACATGGTTTCCAGTCTCATTGGGAGTTGGCTGCCCGGCCCGGACTCGAACCGGGAAATACGGCTCCAAAGGCCGCTGTGTTACCAATTACACTACCGGGCATACCCTGAACTTCCTTTCATTCCGACGTCGCTTGCGCGGTCCGGGTGATTTGCGTCCACATGCTCGGGCCAAACTCGGCACGCACCTTTTCCGCTGCGCGAGCGGCGTCCTTCGTCTCGGTAAACAGCCCGAACACCGTCGCGCCACTGCCGCTCATCAACGCACCCGCCGCGCCACAGGCGCGCATCGTGTCCTTGATCAGATTCAACACGGGAAACTTGCCGATCGACGGCACTTCCAGCGAGTTGAATAGTGCGCGGCTCACGCCTGCCAAATCATCTTCGGCCAGCGCGCGTGTGAGCACACTAACTGCGGGATGAGCGGCTGTCAATCCCGACTCTGTCGCGGACTTGGCCCTATCCCGCTCAGAGCGCGACCAACTCTCGTACGCCCATTTCGTGGAGATGCCGAAACCGGGATTGACCAGAAGAATCGCGCCGGAAAGTCTGCACGGGAGCGGCGTCACTTGTTCCCCGCGCCCGCGGCAGAGCGCAGCGCTGGTCGCGAGAAAGAAATTGATATCGGAACCCATGCCCGCGGCAAGCTCGCCAAGAATCTCCGGTGACGCGTTCAATTCCCACAGTTCGTTCAGTCCCTTCAGCACCGTCGCTGCGTTGCTGCTGCCGCCGCCGAGACCTGCCGCCAACGGCATGCGCTTGTGAAGCAAAATCTTCGCTCCACGCTTCACGCCACAACGCTCCACGAGCCGTTTCGCGGCGCGCAAGGCGAGGTTGGTATCGTCGGTCGGCAAATTCGGATTGTTGCAGGCGAGCGTGATGCCGCTCGCGCATGGTTGGAATGTGATCTGGTCGCCGAAATCGAGCGGGACCATCACGGTTTCCAATTCGTGATAGCCATCGGGTCGCTTCCCGACAATACGCAGATAGAGATTGACCTTGGCATGCGAACACAATGCCTGCCCCGGAAGATTCTGGGCCCGTTGCGCTTGTGTTGTCACGGCATTTTGCCTACCATGTGGTGCTGATGAAATCAAAACTTATCGTGGCGCTCGTGAAAGATCTGCGGTAGGTCGTGGGACCGTGCACGCAAGCGGCGGCGAGGAAATGCTGCGCGCGGTGGCACAGATGGTGCCGGGCCGTCCGTTGATTCTCGGTGGGACCGTGCTCACCAGCATGGGCGGCAACGTGCAAAAGGAAGTGCTGCGATTGGCGAAGCTGGCGCAGCAGTGCGGCTTGAGCGGCGTCGTGGCATCGCCGCAGGAGATCGGGTTGATTCGGAAGGCTGGGGGAGAGAAGTTTCTGATCGTCATCCCGGGGATCCGTCCATCGTGGGCGGAGACGGGTGACCAGAAACGGGTGATGACACCCACCGAAGCGGTCGCCGCCAGCGCTGATTACATTATCGTCGGACGTCTGATCATCGCGGCGCCATACCCGATCACGGCCGACTTGCGCATCACGACCGAGATGACAGCGGGCAACTAGGACGAACGCCGCTTCAAGATCAGCAGGTCTTCACGCAGCTGGCTGATGGCTCCGAGAATCTGTTCCTGATTGCTGAGGATTTTCTCGTTCTGTTGGATGATCTTATCGAGTTGGCCGGTTTGCGACGCGGCTTTCGGTGGGTTCTGGGCATGGGCAACCACCATGGCGCCCGCTACCAGAGCTACCGTCACGACAATAACAGCAATCCATTTGGTGTTCATCGAAACTTTTCCTCCATGATGTGAGTTCTCCTGGCTGTTTCGCGGTTTGCGTTCCATGAACAAAATGACGCGTGCCGTGCTCCGCGTCAAGAACGACGAGTCGGAAAAGGGCGCTTCCCGCAAACACGGGACGCGCCCCCGGCAATCCGAATATTTGACGCGTTTACGTGCCCTCTTCCCAATTTGTGAGGTACTTCTTCTGCTCAGGCGTGAGGACATCAATCCGCACGCCAATCGCCTTGAGTTTGAGGGCCGCGATCTTCTCGTCAATCTCATGCGGAACGCGATACACCTTCGTCTCCAGTTTCTCGTGATTGGCCACCATGTATTCGGCGCAGAGGGCCTGATTGGCGAAACTCATGTCCATCACCACCGCCGGATGACCTTCTGCGGCAGATAGGTTGATAAGACGACCTTCGGCGAGCAGGAAAATCTTGCGGCCATCACGGGTCGTGAACTCCTCAACGAACGGCCGAATCGCTCGGCGCGACTTCGAGATGGCTTCGAGCGCCGGGATGTTGATCTCGACGTTGAAGTGACCGCTGTTACAAACAATCGCACCGCTCTTCATGACTTTGAAGTGCATCGCGTCGATCACATACTTGTCGCCCGTGACGGTGATAAAGATATCGCCTATCGTTGCAGCCTTCTTCATCGGCATCACCTCATAACCGTCCATCACAGCTTCCAACGCCTTCAACGGGTCAACTTCCGTGACAATCACATGCGCGCCGAGTCCGCGAGCGCGGATGGCAACTCCGCGTCCGCACCAACCGTAACCGCACACCACGACTTTGCTGCCTGCGATCAGCACGTTGGTCGCGCGAATGATGCCGTCAATCGTGCTCTGGCCCGTGCCATAACGGTTGTCGAACATGTGTTTGGTGTTCGCCTCGTTGACGGCAACGATCGGATACCTCAGCGCGCCGTCTGCCGCCATGGCCTGCAATCGAATCACGCCCGTAGTCGTCTCCTCCGTGCCGCCGATTACGTTCTTGATTAGATCAGTGCGCTTGGTGTGCAACACGCCGACCGTGTCAGCACCATCATCCATCGTCATCGTCGGACGCGCATTGAGCGCGGCGAGGATGTGATTGTAATAAGTCTTGTTGTTCTCGCCTTTGCTGGCGAATACGGAGATGCCGAAATCTTTCACAAGCGAAGCTGCCGCGTCGTCCTGCGTCGAGAGCGGATTCGACGCGCAGGCAATGACCTTCGCACCGCCAGCCTGCAACGTGCGCAACAGATTGGCTGTCTCGGTGGTGACGTGCAGACATGCCACCAACGTCTGGCCTTTAAGCGGTTTCTCCTTGGCGAAACGGTCGCGTATCAGCGCCAGCACGGGCATATAATTATCAGCCCATTCAATGCGTAAGCGTCCTTGCGCGGCCAACGAAATATCTTTTACGTCGTGCGGAACTTTGATTCCCATTGTGTAATCTCCTGCGAATCCAGCGCGCGCAGGGTAGCCTCGCCCACCAACCAAATCAACGAAAAACACCCATTACCCCGACGGAATGGACGGCGACTCGCCATAAGAGGACAAGCCCAACTTAGGCGGGCAAGCCTCGGGTTACAGTGGAAAGTATATATGCAGATGGCGGAGCCCGGCTGACATTCAGTTTGCGTTCACAGGAGTCCAGCTGGAGTCGGGGTCGTAGATTGTCATTTCTGGAGCGATCACGGAGGTCTTAGGCCCGAGGTTCTTCTGATAGACTTTGCCGAGCTGGTTGACGATGAAGGTCATCATGCCCGAATTGCCCCATTCAGCAGGCCACGCCACGAAAGCAAAACCGGCGATCATGTGACCGTTAATTACGTAATTGTATTCGCCGCCCGGAGCTTTTTTCCCCTGGCACGTGAGAATCTTGAAGTAATAACCGCGGTACGGCGATTGTGCCTCGGTCATGATTTTTGCTTGCTGCCGGTAACCTTCGCCGCGCGCCTTAGCGATGAGCGGGCCCAACGGGCTGAGTTCTTCATCCGCTCCGGCGGGCCAATACAAGCCGTCGTGCTTGCCCGGAGTGCTGCGAAGATTCTGGGCGTATTCCAGCACACCATCGCTAGTACGCGGTTGGCTCGCGTACTCGCGCTGGGCGCCTACGTACGCGTGGCAGACGCGAATCGCACCAAGTTCATTTCGCCCAATGCGCCGGTTCAAAATCTCCTCTTTTCCCGTCACCGTGTCGAACAGCCATTTTCCATCCGCCTGCTTCACCAGTGGAATGGGAAACGGCCAACGATCAGTCCCGATCTCAAGCACGGCATTGGTGTCAGACGCGCGAATGCGCACGGCTTTTTCTGCAAGGCAATGCAGGAAAGTTTCCGATTCATTACTGGCTTGCACGATGTCGGCCGAGACCAACTCGTGCGCGGCTGGTCCAAAAATTGCATGCAACGTGTTGGTGTCTCCGGCCTTGGCTGCGGCTACCAGCGCATTCATCGCATCGTCAGGAGAAACGAATTGCTGCTGCGCAACAGCATCCATACGCAACGACGCCACAAAGATCAGAGCGAGCGGGGCGATCCATCGCACCCAAGCGTTCCATGTGTGTGCCACCGGGAACCTACGGGCCTTCATTGCATGGCCATTCCTTGTGAAGAAATCAGGCTGCAAAATCATCGCTGTCTCCTCTGATCGGCGCCACCCCACCCCTGAGACTCGCTCGGGAAAGACGGACGCGGGGCCGGCTCCGCGACCATGATCGTCTGGCGGCTTTCTGCGCCGCGGCTGCTGAATTCGTGCGTCTCGCGCGTGCTCTGAACACCTATCAACGCTCCGGCAGCGCGATGTTCCTGCGGCATTGGCGCCTCGTGCTGGATCGTCACTGTGGGGTGGGTAATTGGAATCGGAGTCCCGCGCTGCTCGACTGGCGCTGGCTGGATGACTTTGGGAACCGGCGCGCGCGTTTCGGGAATGTTCCAACCGCGGTCGCTGCGGCTAACGGTCGTTCCGGTAGGACGGCTTCGAGGGTGCCAAACTGTGGCGCCTGCGCCCTCGGCGTCGCGATGGCCGGGAGCCGTAACGATGTCGCCGGGATGACGACGGCTGGGCGGACGATGCCACCAATCAGGCGGGCGCGGATGATCACGATGCCAGACAATTACGTGGTGGTGGTGCCAATCGCAATCGTGGTTGAACCACGGGCCAATGGCAAAGCCGGCACCGAACCAGAAGCAAAAATCGGGGGGCAGACAAGACTGCACGAAGATCACTGACGGTTCATAGACAGGCACGTAAATCACATCAGGATTTGCGGGAACGATGTCAATGGCTCCGTCGTCAGCGACGATCTCCTGCTGCGGCGTGCTTTGCAGATTGCCGAGCGCCTGAGCTTGTGCGCGGCGCCGTTGTATGGAATCCATCACGTCGGCCGACTGGTTTGCGAACGCCTGGCCCAACTCAGCCGTCCATTCTAGATTGTCGTCCATCCATTTGAGAACGTCGGGATAATGAGTCAGTGCCTTGATACTATCGTCCCAATGTTGCTGGTCGATTTGATTCACGTCGCGACCGCTGTTTAGGTAGCGGTTAGCGAGCACGATTTGAGAGGGCAGCGTGGCGGCAGGCAGGATTTGCGCAATCAACGGATCAGGATATAGAGCAATCGGCGCGACCAACTGATCCAACTCGGCACTGGACAACGGTGGCACGTCGGAGCTGGGCACCGGAACCGGCATCTGCGCCTGCGCCGAAATAACTGCGCCCACGAGAACCGCCAGACCGATCTTGAATAATACTATCAGCTTCACAGCGTAACCAACCGTCCAAACCTAGTCCGCAACGGCGTGCTTGTCTAGAGTCTTTCGAGCAAGAATGCAAAACAGATGCGGGCAGGTCTCGTCACGATATAATAGTTTCCGACTATCGCCACGCGAAGCTGCTTGAGAAGTACCGTCAAGTGAATTATGTAATAATCATGACAGATATCGCTAATGCGCTTGAAGCCATAAGGCAAGCTCTCGGCAGCCACGAAGAAGTCTCAGAGTATATTGTCAATCTCGACCGCCTGGTCTGCTTGTTGCACGAGAAGGATGCAGCCCGAAAGATTGGAGGTATGAGGACTTTTCTGCGGACATATGTGGTGGAACACTTCGCGTTCGAAGAGAGCACCGCCTTTCCGGCGCTGCTGGCCGTCGATCATCACCCAACGACGCGGGACCTGGTTGCTGAACTGCTGAAAGAGCACGTGGTTTTACTGGAGGACACGAAAGAGCTGAACGAGACGCTGCTGCAAGGGAATCTCAACGATGGCGAATACGTGCTGCGGGTCGAGCGAGAGTTCCGGTCATTCTTCGGCAAACTGCAAAGACACGCCTCAAAAGAGGACACCATCTTCATCCCACTCCTAGTGAAATACGGTCAGAAGGAGCCCAAGCCCTAGCCCGCGTATTTCACGCGCCCGTGTGAAATATGCGCCGCAGGGCCGACAATTCGCCTACGACTATCGTGAACTTACTCTACTAAAATATAGAACCTATTTGAATCAGTTACAGGCCATAGTAGAGGGGCACGTCTCATTATTCATCAATTCGGCTTTGGCTTATTCAAGAAATCGGCCGAGTCTCCCGCACGCGGTAGGCGCGTGACGTGGCGCGTGCCTCTGGCCTTGACGACGCGTGAACGCCGTTTCTGCGGCGGCCAAGCGCAAGATCCACCAAACTAGAATCGGATGGCGCAGCTCGTGCTGGCGAGATGGGCGGGGACTGTGGTAAAAGATTGGCACTAGGAGACAACCGATGAGCGGCAAAAGAAACGTGGTCGCCATGAATGGTGTCGTCGCAGCCGTGGCGTTGATGATTCTCGCCGCTGCTTGCGAAGGGCAACGTTCGACGGAAAAACAGACTGCCACACCGTCTGCGTCCAAGCGGGTCCGTGAGCCTGCTGTCGCGGGGCTTTTCTATCCGAAAGATCAAGCCGCGCTGTCGCAGACTCTCGATGCATTGCTGGCGAACGCGACGCCGCACACGATCGATGGCGAACTGCGCGCTTTGGTTTGTCCGCACGCCGGGTATCGGTATTCCGGACCAGTCGCAGCGACGGCGTACAAGCTTCTTGTCGGTCGCGATTTCCAAACCGTCGTGCTGCTGGCGATCAGCCACTACGCGGCTTTCTCTGGTGCGTCGGTGGCCAACGCCGACGCGTACCGCACGCCGCTCGGTGACGTGCCGGTCTCGCCGAAGACGCGGGAACTAGCGAAGACCAATCCATTCGTGCTCGAGCCGCGTTGTCTGGTGGAGCGGCCGCAATGGTCGTCGCAGGCGTCGCACGCCGTGCCGCCCGACGGCGAGGGCACGCCGGAGACGTGGGAGCATTCCGGCGAGGTGCAGGTGCCGTTCCTGCAGAAGACGCTTAAGAATTTCACGCTCGTGCCCGTCGTGACCGGCGAGGTTGACCCCGAACAGATGGCCGAGGCATTGGTTGAAAAGCTGGACGACAAGACACTGGTGGTGGCGAGCAGCGACTTGAGCCATTACCACCCGTACGACGAAGCGCGCGCGAAGGACAAGGTCACCACCGATGCCATCGTCAATCTCGATATCGACCGCATGAAGTTGTCCGGCGACGCGTGCGGCAAGACGCCGGTGCTGGCGTTGATGTATCTCGCCAAACAAAAAGGCTGGAAAGCCACGCTGCTCGATTACCGCAACAGCGGCGATACCGCCGGCAACAAGGACGCTGTCGTTGGTTACGCCGCGATCGCCTTTTACACGCCCCGACAGCAGAGCTTCACGCCGCCAGAACGCAAACTTCTGTTGGACTTGGCGCGGCGAACTGTCCGCAGGGTGGTGACGACCGGCAAGCAGCCCGATGTCGCCACCGACACGTTCCCTACAAAACTCACTGAGAAGAAAGGCTGTTTCGTCACCTTGACCGAGCGCGGCCAGTTGCGTGGTTGCATCGGTCACATCATGCCGCAGGAAGCTCTGTACAAAGCGATCATGGACACCGCGCAGAGCGCCGCGCTGCACGACTACCGATTCACGCCGGTGCAACCCGACGAACTCGGCAAGATCGAGATCGAAATCAGCGTCCTGACCGCGCCCGAGCCGTTGGCGTTCAGCTCACCGGACGATCTGTTGAACAAACTACGTCCGCATCACGACGGCGTTGTCCTGCAAATCGGCAACCGCGGCGCAACCTATCTCCCGCAGGTCTGGGAGCAGATACCAGACAAGGTGCACTTCATGGATTCTCTTGCCGAAAAAGCCGGTTGTGCTCCCGACGCTTGGCGCGGTCCAGGCACCAAAGTCCAAATCTACCACGTTGAAGCTTTCAAAGAATCGGAGATGTAGCTGATAGGAAATTGCTATTGGAGCGCAGGGGAGACGGGGTCCGAACAGGGGGCAAACCACAGTGTAAAACGAGAAGAGGTGACTCTGTTCGCCTCGGTTGGTGCGCTTGTTTTCTCTGATATATCGATATATCGCTAGGCGATATATTGTGGTTTCTCATGATCAGTCTACCCGTGGAACCGATCAAAAACGCGACAAGCTTCGTCGAGGCGTTGGCGGACGACTCAGCCGGCTTACAGGAATTGCCGGGCCGCTTGGAGGAACTCGCGGCCGGTGCGTGAGCATCTCGGCGTCGTCGCCAGCGGAGACACTAACCAATTTTCGTCGCACCTTTGTTCGCAATCCGCTATTCGTTAAGATGTCACCCTGAGTGGGGTGAGCCGAAGCCCTGAGTCCGCGAAGGGGAAGAGTCTCAGTCGTTCGGGAAATTGCGGGAAGAAGCAGAGATTTGCCGTCACACGACAGACGGCCCGTTGTGGTTTCTCCTGCCATTGTGGGATCAGAATGACAAATGCTGGACAAAACGATGCCGAAGTCGTGGCTCGTCCGAACGGACGGAGCATCTGGTTGGCAGTCGGCGCGCTCGGCCTCTCATCCGTCATCACGCAGTTGGCGCTTATGCGAGAGATGCTGGGCGCGTTTTCGGGCAACGAGATGGTGCTGGGAATCATTCTCGGCAACTGGCTGCTGTTGACCGGCATCGGCTCGTGGCTCGGCCGGACCGCCCACCGTCTCCGCGAGCCGACACTCTTGCTCGTGCTCTTACTCTTTCTCATCGCTTTCCTACCGCTGGCACAGGTGTATCTGCTGCGAACATTGCGAGATGTCGTCTTCGTTCGTGGCGCGTTGGTCGGCGTGACCGAGACGATCCTGGCAAGTCTTGTTCTGTTGCTCCCATACTGCATCGTATCCGGATTTCTGCTGACGCTGGCGTGTGCCGTGGTTGGTGCAGAAGGAAATAAGGCGAGCGGCATCGGCGAGGTGTACGTGGCGGATAGCGTCGGCAGCATCGTCGGCGGAGTGCTGTTCAGTTTCGTGTTAGTCCGATGGTTGGATCATTTCGCTATGTTGTATCTGCCGGCGCTGCTAAACCTAGGGATGGCGGGAGTTCTGGCGTGGAACTACAGTAGCGACGAACGAATTGTTGGCCGCGAAGCCGAATACGCCGCTCGTCGTGAAGCGGCAAAGACACAAGAGGACGCAAAAGGAGGCATTGCCTCTTCCGTTTTTGCGCCTCTTTGCGCCTTTTTGCGGCAATTGATCTGTCGTCGATTGTTGCTGGCTGCTATTGCGGCTGGCTTGGTTTTGGCAGTGATGGCGTTGATGTTGCTGACCGACATGGATGCAGTTTCGACGGCGAGGCAGTTTGCGGGACAGAAGATCGTGTTCAGGAAGAATTCGCCGTACGGCAAGCTGATTGTCACGGAGTCGGCGGGACAATTCAACTTTATCGAGAACGGTCTGCCGATCATTTCGACACACAACGTCGAGCAGGTGGAGGAAACCATTCACTACGCGATGGTGCAGCGGCCCGACGCGCGCAAGGTGTTGCTGGTGTCGGGCGGCGTTTCGGGAACGGCTAGGGAAATCCTCAAGTACGGCGTCAGCGAAGTGACGTACGTCGAACTCGACCCGTTGATCATCGAAGCGGGACGCAAGTATCTACCGGATAGTTTGGCCGACCCGCGGATCAAGGTCGTCAACACCGACGGACGATTGTTTGTGAAACAGGTAGGGCGCGACTCCGTACACGATACGCGCGCAGGCCGCGTGGCGCGCCGTGGGTCTAACGAAAGCGGACGGCCCGGCGATACGTCCTTACTGGAAACTGGATACGACGTGGTGATCGTGGACGTGCCCGCTCCTTCCACGTCGCAGATCAATCGGTTCTACACTTCCGAATTCTACAGCGAGGTCAGGCGGGTGCTGGCAAAAGAGGGCGTGATTGCGTTCTCGCTGGGGCATTACGAGAACTACGTCAGCAAAGAACTGGCGCAAATGCTGGCATCGGCTCATGCGACGTTGAAACAGTCGTTTCGGAGCGTGCTGGTGATTCCGGGTGGACGAGTTTTCTTTCTAGCATCGGATGGCAAACTCTTTCCCGACATCGCGGCGCGGATCGAGCAACGGCGCATTCCGACGCAGTTGGTGAATCGGCATTACCTCGATGCGATGTTGACGCCCGACCGGATAAGCGATTTGCAGCGTGCGATGACGCAGCCGGCAGCAGTGAACAAGGATTTCAGTCCCATATTATACTATTACCATTTGGTACACTGGATGAGTCAGTTCAAGGTCGGGTTCGGTGTTCTGGGAGCAGCGTTGCTGGTCGCGCTCGCGGTTTATCTGTTCACGATTCGTCCGGTGCCGCTGGCAATCTTTGTGTCGGGGTTCGCGGCGTCAGCGCTCGAGATTGTCTTGTTGTTTGGTTTTCAGATTCTCTACGGCTCGGTGTACGGGCAGTTGGGAATCATCGTCACGGTGTTCATGGCCGGTCTGGCGGTCGGAGCGTGGGCGGGGAATCGAGTCAGACCGTCCCAAACGGTTTGTCACCCTGATCCCGCTGCGGCGGGAGAAGTGCCTCTGCAAGATCGCTCACACGTGACCAGTCAAACCGAGGTTTGCCGTCGCACTACAGATGGCCCGCAGCGGTTTCGCTCCGCTCAGAATGACGAACAACGATGCCGAACTCTGGCCACCCTTGCCTTTGCCATTGCCGGGCTGTCGGTGCTGGTGCCGCTGGTATTGATGGCGCTCGGACGATTGAGCGGGTCGACGGTCGCTCTCGTAGCGGTGCGCGCAACGGTTGCTTTATTGACGTTCGTTCTGGCAATGTTGGTCGGGATGGAGTTTCCCGTCGCTTCTCAGGTAGAGTTTGACCGTGCGGCGGTAACGGCATCGCGGTTGTACACGGCCGATTTCGTCGGCGCATCTCTCGGTGCGTTGCTGGCGAGCACGTTTCTGATTCCGTTGATCGGCGTGACGGCAGTGTGTCTGTTGACGGCGGGACTGAACGTCATCGGTGGAGCAGTCGTTCTTCTTCGGAAAGGCTGAGGCATGCGGAAATTCGGTCACTATGCGATCAAGACGTTGCGGGTCACCAGTTGGCCGTTGCTGTTTTTGCTGTTATTGTATTTGGTGACCGGATTCGCCATGAGCGGGCGATTCGGGTTTGGAGTGCTGATGAACGAGGAGACGGCGCTTGCGTTTCACAAGGCGTTGCATGTGCCATTGTTGGTGTTGTTCCCGGTGCATGCTGTCTGTGCGGTATATCTGGCGATGCGGAGATGGCGATGGATCAAGTAGGGGGAAATCAGAAACCGGTTGGGATCAGCCGGCGTCAGGCGATCGGGTACGGCGTGGCCGGTTTGGTCTGCCTGGCGGGAGCGGGAGGATTGATCGACTATTTCCGTCGGTTTATTGAGCGTCAGACCCCCGGGGACATTTTCAGGGGCGACGCGCCGAGCGACGAAGTATGGGCGCTCTGGCAAAAGCGCGGCTGGACAAAAGAGGGTTATCACTATCTCAAGCTCGGCCGCAACGTGCAGTGCAAGATTTGCCCGAACAACTGCATCCTCGCGCCCGGCGACCGCAGCCATTGCCGCAACCGGATCAACCGCGATGGCACGCTCTACACGCTGGCCTACGGCAACCCGTGCAGTTTTCACGTTGACCCGGTCGAGAAGAAACCACTGTTTCATTTCCTGCCGGGCACAGCGTCGTTCTCGCTGGCGACCGCCGGCTGTGTCTTCCGTTGCTTGAATTGCCAGAACTGGGAGATTTCACAGAAAAAACCGGAAGAGACGAAGGATCCGCACGGCACGGAGTTTCGTTTGCGTCCCCCGATCCCGACTGCGTTGAGCATGGAACAGATGGCGCGGCTGAGCATGTTCCCGGAGGACGTGGTGGCGGTGGCGAAGAATCTGCGTTGCTCCTCGATTTCCTACACCTACTCCGAGCCGATTGCCTTTTACGAGTACATGTACGACACCAGCAAGCTCGCCAGTGAAAAGAAAATCAGGAACATAATGGTGACGTGCGGTTCGATCGAAGAACGGCCGCTGCGCGACCTGGCTCAACACCTCGACGCCGCGCATATTGACCTGAAGGGGTTCGATGAAGACGTTTACCGGAAGCTGAACACAGGGCGGCTCAAGCCGATTCTGAACACCTTGAAGACGCTTCAGGACATGGGCGTGTGGTTTGAGATCATCAACCTCGTTGTCCCAACCTATACCGACAAACCGGACACAATCGCGCGGATGTGTGCCTGGCTGGCGGCGAACATCGGTCCGGATCATCCGATCCACTTCTCCCGGTTCCACCCCGCGCACAAACTCGAACACCTGCCGCCGACGCCGGTGAAAACGCTGTTGCAGGCGCGCGCCATCGCGCAGAAGGCCGGCCTGCGCTACGTGTACGTCGGCAACGTCCGCGGCGTGCCCGACGTGGAAACCACGTTCTGTCCCGGCTGCAAGCGTGCCATCATCGAGCGCGACGTGTTTGCCATCACGAGCTTCAACATCGAAGCCGGCCACTGTAAATTCTGCCAGACCCCGATTGCAGGCGTGTGGTCGTGATCGCTTCGTCGCGGTGGGGGCATGGGGTTATGTCTCATTATTCATCAATTTGACTTTGGCTTGTTCAAGAAATCGGCCGAGTTTCTTGTCGTGCGCTGCCTGCCGGGCTAACCGTTACGCCGTGTTGCGTCCCTGCCGTGAAATAGTGATTAGCGAGATATGACCCCGCGCCCTTCGATGAGACGATACACTCCCAACGGTGCGTCAAAGGTGATCTCTGTTGTTGTAGTGGCACCTGCTTGTGCGACTTCAATGAGAAGAGCGGCCAGCAGAATAAAACTGAGTTTAAGGCCTCTCATGGAGGGTTTCCTATCTATAGTGGACCCTTTTGTGTGCCGATTTGTCTCTCTAAACGACTGTGGCAGACCACATAGCGAATGGACAACTCTACTGGACGATAGAACGAGCCTCACCCGCTAGTGCGGTTTCTGGCGAACCGTCGAGCCCAGATCTGCTCTCTACGTTCACTGCGTCTCCGTTCTCGCTCCTCCCTAGCAGCAGCCCGCCGGAACTCCGGACTGAAAATACCGGCCTGCGGGTCGATGACCGCTCTAGCATCATGTCTCATGATTCATAAAAATGAAGCATACCGCATGCCTACCAGAACAAAATAATGGTTAGTGAGACATAACGACGGTTGCTTCATCAATGTGGCTTTGGCTCGTTCAAGAAATCAGCCGAGTCTCTCGCGCGCTGCCTGCCGGGCCAACCTCTGCGCCGTATTGCCAACTCTGCTATAAAATGGTGATTAGTGAAGAATGAGAGGGAGCTCTAAAAACCCATGAGGGAGCGCTCTCCGTGCAAGAGCGAAAATGCCTCCAACTTTCAAAAAGATTCCCAAAAGGATCCCCATCAACAGCGCGTGAATGAACGGTATAATAAAAATGAGCAGACCAGCAAAAAGCCAGATACCGCATCGTAAATAATTACGAAGAAAAAGACCAAGGGTCTGGGCTAACACTTCTGGGTTGTTCACATCTTGTCGTTTGTAATGCCAGTTTGGATTGAACGTATTTAGCGACTTGTATATCCTTTTCTTTTCTGCGGTAGACAGGTCTTGGCGTTGGGAATAGTCTTTCAAGTGGGCAACTGTACGCTCACCTTGAGAATAGCCGATAAGTATTCCAAGTAGAAAGGTGGCAAGAATGGAGACGAATACTCGTTTCATATTTACGAACTCCGAGCAAATCAGATGAAGCGAGTTTTCTTTCATTTTTCTGCCTATATTTGGTTGGTAGGTGGGGTTAACTTTCCACTCGTGACAGACTGTGACCAATTACTGGATGCCAAAGTATGACCTCTATTTCACGATTCCGCATACGCGCAAAGCATAGCTGAACCGGGACAACCGGGCAGGCGATGACGTGGCGTGATTACCCAAACTGCTTTTCTCCCGTTTTTTTGCTTCGCGGTGGCGGAATCTGTAGTACACTGTCCCGCATAACAATATGAGTGTTACTGATACCAATGCTACGATGGCGGTGTTTCTCGATCTCGAAAACATCGCTCTGGGGGCACTCGATGCCCATTACCCAAAGTTCGATGTCCAGAAGCTGCTCGAACGCCTCCTGCTGAAAGGACATATCGTCGTCAAGAAGGCGTACTGCGATTTCGACCGATACAAGGCGTTCAAGCGGGACCTGCACGAAGCCGCGTTCGAACTTATCGAGATCCCGCACGTGCGCCAGTCGGGCAAGAATTCCGCCGATATCCGGATGGTGGTGGACGCGCTCGATCTCTGTTACACGAAGGGGCACGTTGACACCTTTGTCATCGTCAGCGGCGACTCCGATTTCTCGCCGCTGGTGAGCAAGCTGCGCGAGAACGCCAAGACCGTCATCGGCGTGGGCGTGAAGAATTCCACGTCCGACCTGTTCATCAGTAATTGCGACGAATTCCTCTATTACGACGATCTGGTCCGCCCGGAACCGCCGAAGGGTCGGCAGCGGAGCGCCGCGCACACCACCACCGCCAAAGCCGCGGAAGGCGACAAGGGCGAGAGTAAGGGTCCGCCTGTGAGCGACGCGTTTGAACAAGTGATGAAAACGCTGGAGGCGCTCGCCGCGGAACGCGGCGAGGACGAGCGTATCTGGGGTTCAATGATCAAGCAAGCCATCAAGCGGCGGAACCCCGGGTTCAACGAGCGCGCCTACGGGTTCCGGTCATTCAACGATCTGCTGCTGGAGGCGCAGAAGCGCGGTCTCCTGAAACTGGAGCCTGACGCAAAGTCCGGCGGTTACTTCGTCAAAGCCGTGTAGTGACTGCCCCGCTTACTTCACGGCCTTCTTCAAGGCGGCGACTTTGTCGGTGCGTTCCCAAGTGAAGGTGTCGAGGTCGTCCACTTTGCCAAAGTGGCCGTAGTTGGTCGTTTTCGAGTAGATGGGGCGCAGAAGGTTGAGCTGTTTAATGATGTTGGCCGGTTTGAAACTGAAAACCTCCAGCACAGCCTTCTCAATGGCTTCGTGCGACACTTTGCCGGTGCCAAGGGTGTCCACCAAAATGCTGACAGGTTCCGGGTGACCGATGGCGTAGGCGAACTGGATTTCGCATCGCTCGGCCAGTCTAGCAGCGACGATGTTCTTGGCTACGTAACGGCCCATGTACGCCGCGCTGCGGTCCACCTTGCTGGGGTCTTTCCCTGAGAACGCGCCGCCGCCGTGTCGGCCCATGCCGCCGTAGGTGTCCACGATGATCTTGCGGCCCGTGAGACCGCTGTCGCCTTCCGGCCCGCCAACGACAAACCGGCCGGTTGGATTGATGAGATAGCGTGTGTTCTTGTCGAGGAGCCAAGCCGGGATGGTCTTCTTGATGATCTGCCCGATAATCGTCGCTTTAATCTCGGCATGCTTCACGTCAGCGGCGTGCATATTGGAAACGACGACTGTGTGAACGCGGACGGGCCTGTAACCGTCGTACTCAACGGTGACCTGCGTTTTGCCGTCGGGACGCAACCACGGAATCTTACCGTTGCGGCGCGCTTCGCGAAGCGCCTTGCCGAGGTTGTGGGCGTACATGATCGGCGCAGGCATCAATTCAGGCGTTTCGGTGCAAGCAAAACCGAACATCAGTCCCTGATCACCTGCGCCTTGTTCAGCGGTGGCTTTGCCTTCGGCAGCCCGTTCATCAACCCCTTGCGCGATGTCGGGGCTTTGTTTCACGATAGCGCAAAGGACCTGGCAATCTTCATCGTTGAATACGCGGCTGACATCCTTGGTGTAACCAATCTCGAGGATGGCTTCGCGAACAATCTTGCAGTAATCGAGCTGCGCCTTGGTGGTAATCTCGCCCGCGATCACAACAAGGTTGGATTTAACCAGTGTTTCGCAGGCAACGCGGCTCAGCGGATCCTGGGTCAGACAGGCGTCCAACACAGCGTCGGAAATCGTGTCGCACACCTTGTCGGGATGACCTTCGGTAACCGACTCGGACGAAAACAAATAACGCTTTTTATCCATTGATTCTTTCTGTGTTGCAGGAACCAACGCCCATTACCGCGCCCGACTTCCTTGTCAAACGCGCGGACTCTATGGCAGGGATGGGCAAATCACAAGTGTTTTTCAGGAGCAAACAGGCGCTGGGCGAGTTCCAGCGTTTCAAAGCTGCCGATGTCGAGCCATTGTCCGCGGATTTGATGGGCGTAAACGGGTTGACGCTGGTAGAGCCAGGCGATGAGGCGGCCGGGCTGGTCGAGGTTGTTGCCTTCCTTTACATATTGATTGATCAACGGCAGGATTGTGCGCGGATAACAGTATAGGCACATCGCAGCAAGCGTGGTCTTCGGTTGCGACGGTTTCTCGACGAACTCGATGATCTTGCCTTTGCCGTCCACCGATACGTTCCCGTATTTCTTCATCTGTTTGAAATCGCCGACGTCGTACACGCCGAGGGTCGGGCCGTGCCGGACCGCGTACTTCGCGAACTCCGTGAGCGACGACCCGAAAAGATTGTCGCCGCCGATGATGAGCAGGTCATCGGAGATTTTCTGCGAGTCAATGACGAGATTAATGTCGCCGATGGCGCCAAGTTTGTTGCTGTCGTCGGTCGAGTGATCGTTGACGACGGTGATGGGCGGGCCGTTTGGGCGCGTCTGGCGGTAGGCGCCGGCCCACGCCTTGAAATCGCGCGCGAACTTCTCATTGGTGACGATGAAGATGCGGTCGAGGTCGCAAATGTCTTCGGTGGTCGCCAGTATGCGTTCGATCAGAGGCCGCCCCGCGACTTCCAGCAACGGTTTTGCCCGATGAAAAGTGACCGGATACAAACGGGTCGCATAACCGGCGGCTAGGACCAGCAGTTTCATGAGGATCAGGCAAGCAGGTCGGGGTCGATCCGTCGGAGCAGGGCAGTAAGCATGGCGGTGACTTCGCGGCCGCGCGTCGCGTGCAAAGCCGCTACCGCTAGTTCCTGGGCCTCGGACAGAGTCAGGCGGCGGATAACCTCTTTGATGCGGGGCAGGCTGGCCGCCGAGAGGCTGAGTTCGTCAATGCCCATGCCGACAAGCAGTGGAATATAGAGCGGATCGCCGGCGATTTCTCCGCACACGCCGATCCAGATGTTGTTGTTGTGGGCCGCCTCGACGCAGTTGCGGATGAGCCGCAGGATGGCAGGATGGGTCGGCTCGTAAAGGTTCGCGACTTTCTCGTTCACGCGATCCACTGCCATCGTGTACTGGATGAGGTCGTTGCTGCCGATGCTGAAAAAGTCCACCTCGTTGGCCATGGTCTCCGCCGTGAGGGCTGCAGATGGCACTTCGAGCATCGCGCCGACTTGAACTTCCTCGTCGAACGGCACGTTTTCCCTGCGAAGATCGGCCATGACTTCGTCGAGGATCTCGTTGGCGCGGATGAGTTCGGCGACGCCGCTGATCATTGGATACATGATCTTGACGTTACCTTCGCTACTGGCGCGGAGCAGGGCGCGCAGTTGCGTCTTAAAAACATCGGGACGCGTGAGGCAGAAGCGGATGGCGCGGCAACCGAGGAACGGGTTGATCTCGGACGGTGTCTCTTCTTCGCTGTGAAACTTGTCGCCGCCAAGGTCGAGGGTGCGGATTACGACGGCATGCGGTTTCATCGCGCGGGCTGCCTGGACGTATTTCTCGTATTGCTCCTGTTCGTTCGGGAACTCCTTGCGGTTCAGATAGAGGAATTCCGTACGAAACAGACCAACGCCCTCCGCGCCCACCTTTTGCAGCGCGGGTACGTCGTCGGGCGACTCGATATTGCCAGCGAGAGTGACCCGGTGGCCATCTAGCGTGACCGCGGGTTGGTCGTGCAAGGCGGCAAGACGCTCTTCGATAGTGTGCTGTTTAACCTCCAGCTCGCGATAGATGTGAAGCGTCTGTTCGCCGGGAGAGATGATGATCGACCCACCGTAGCCATCAAGAATCGCCGTGTCACCGGTACGGATATGCTGGCTCGCGTCGTGCAACCCAACGACGGCTGGCAGGTTCATCGAACGCGCCAGAATGGCGGAGTGGGAGGTGTGACTGCCCACATCCGTGGCGAACCCGACGACGTGATGGTGATCGAGCGATGAGGTGTCGGACGGCGAAAGGTCGTAGGCGATGACGATTGTGTTCTGGGGAAGATTGTTCAGGGTGCGCATTTCATGCCCCATGAGGTTGCGCAGGACGCGGCGGGTGACGTCCTGCACGTCCGACGCCCGCTCGCGGAGAAACTCATCGGACAGTTCCGCAAGCGTCTGGACGTACTTGCGGGTTACCTCGTTAAAGATAAACTCGACGTTCTTTTTGTCCTGGTTCAGACGGGTGATGACCGTCTCGATAAGCGCCGGATCCTGCGTGATGGACAAGTGGACATCGAGGATACTGGTCGGCGCGCCGGTGGCGATACGCTGTTGCAGATCGTGCAGTTGCTGGCGGGTCGCGATCAACGCCTGCTCGAACCGGGCGATCTCCTGCGGCACTTGGTCCACCTTAATATCATAGCTCGGAACAACCTCTTCGGCGACTCTATAAACAAAGATTGTTCCGCGCGCGACACCGGGCGAAGCACCGATGCCTGTGTACACACGCTCTTGTCCGTTTGGCTCCGTCATTTTCGAATATTACCCTTAGTTCTCGCCAAACTTGCGCGCAAACAACTCTTCGATCTCCCGGATAGCCGTTTCCGCATCACGGCCCTTGGCAGTTACCCTCAACTTCGAACCTTGCGCAGCGCCCAACATCAACAAACCCATGATACTCTTGCCGTCAACCTGTTCGCCATCCTTTTCAACTGTGATGTCGCTCTGAAACTTGTTGGCCAGCTTGACGAATGCCGCCGCGGGCCGGGCATGGATGCCCAACTGATTGACCACCGTGATTTCCCTAGTCACAATAGTGACCGCGGGCATACCGTTTTCCGGTTTTCGGCGTGGCAGCATGATTTGGGTCCTACGATTGTGGAGTCCGCATCCGTTCGATCAACCGTTCGTTGAACTCAAGCGCGGCGTAGTGGCCGAGACTTTTGAGTTTCTGGTCGAGCGCCGCTACTTCGATTAGACGGCCGATATCGCGGCCCGATCGAATCGGGATGGACACATGCGGCAGGGACATGCCGAGGATCGTATAGCTTTGCCGGTCGATGCCGATCCGGTCCACTTCCTCCATCTTGTTCCATTCCATCAGCGTTACCACCAGATCCAAGCGCTTCTCGGGCCGGACTGCGGCCACGCCGAACACCGCGGGCACGTTGATGATGCCCAGCCCCCGCACTTCCATGTGGTACCGGGTGGTTTCTGACGACGTGCCAATCAACTCGCGCCCCTCAATCAGGCGAATGCGGGTGACATCGTCGCTCACCAAACTGTAGCCCCGTTCCAGCAGCGCCAGTACCGCTTCGCTCTTGCCGACGCCGCTTTCGCCGCGGATGAGCACGCCGATGCCGAGGATGTCCACCATCGAGCCGTGTTCGCTGACGTGCGGCGCGAAGTCCAGTTCCAACGCGATTGTGGCCGCGTTGATGAACTTCAGCGTGATCATCTTGGTTTTGAAAAGCGGCACACGGTACTTATCAGCCACCCGCTGCATGTGCGGTGGCGGTGTGATGTTGCGGGCGAACACTAGACACGGAATTTTCGATTTCAGAAGCCGTTCGATACGTTTGCCGGCCTCGGCCTCACCGAGGGATTTCAGGAAAGAGAATTCCGCCGCGCCGATAGCTTGCACGCGTTTGAAGGCGAAATACTTGTACGACCCCGCCAACGCAAGCCCGGGCCGGTGCACCGAGCCTTCGTGAATCCGATTGGAAATGCCAGCGCTGCCCGCGACCAGTTGGAGATGCAGCTTCTCGGCGTGGTTCAGAAAGAACCGCTCGACAGTGACGATGGGGATGGATGATTGCGCCATATACACGTTCCTCAGGTTAAAGACGGTTCGATCAGGCCGAAGTGGCCGTTCCTTCGCTTGTACAATACGCTGAGTTTCTCGGAGTCGGCGTTTAGGAAGACCAGAAACTGCCGGTGGGCCACGAGTTCCAGTTGGAGCACCGCTTCATCCACGTACATCGGTTTAAGTGAAAACCGTTCCGTATCCACGATGTGTGTCGTTCCGTCTTCCTCCTCCAGATCATGTGTCAAAACCTGCTCGTCGATGTGCCGGGGCAACAGCTTGCGCGGACGGTGATTCTGGATTCGTGTCTTGTATTTGCGCAACTGCCGCGTCACCTTATCGATTACCCTGTCGATCGACGCATACAAATCTTCGCTGACTTCTCGCGCTTCGATGGTGATATGGTTGCCGCACTGCAGCACCAGTTCGGCGATGTGTCGGAATTTCTCCACCTCTAGAATAAAGTGGGCGCTCAGGATGTGCGGGAAATTGATGCCGATACTTTCCACCTTCTTGGCCGCGTAATCTTTGATGGCCGGTGTCGCTGCCACATGCCGGCCTGTCACGGTGATGTCCATATCTTTACCCCTTCCTTTCCTGTGAAATAAACTGAATGCTCGTCACATACGGAACCGCGGTCCTAAGTACAACTCACGGCTCTTGGGGTCGTCGATTAAGAACTGGCTCGTGCCTTCCCGCTCGACCTTGCCCTCGCAGATCAGGTACGCGCGATCGACAATCGAAAGAGTCTCGCGAATGCTGTGGTCAGTCACAAGTATACCAAGCCCTTTCCGCTTCAACTCGGCGATGATCTGTTGTACCTCGTAAACCGCGATCGGATCCACGCCGCTGAACGGCTCATCAAGCAGTATCAGCTTTGGGCTCGTGACCAGCGCCCGCGTGATCTCCAACCGCCGCCGTTCGCCGCCACTCAACGTGTACGCCTTGTTCTTCGCCAGCGATTTGATGTCCAGTTCGTCCAAAAGATCGGCCAGACGAGATTGGCGTTCGGCGGCGCCGATCGGCAACGTTTCAAGAATCGCAAGAATGTTGTCCTCGACGGTAAGCTTGCGGAACACGCTCGGTTCCTGTGCCAGGTACCCGATGCCACGGCGCGCCCGCAGGTGCATCGGCAGGCGCGTGACGTCCTCGTTGTCAAAAAATACGCATCCGTCGTCGGGCTTAATCAGACCAACCGTCATATAAAACGTCGTGGTCTTGCCCGCGCCGTTCGGCCCGAGCAGGCCGACGACTTCGCCGCGCCGCACGCAGATGTCTACGCCATTAACCACGCGGCGGCCGTGATAGATTTTCACCAGCCCATCCGTGCGCAATAGAAAGTCGTTGCCGCCCGTGTCTGCCGTTGTTGGTCGGTCACTCATGGTGCGCTGAAACCCGTTGGCGGTGAGTTGGTTAGTTCATCCTTGGGCGCCGGCGGGTTTTTATCTCCGGGGAACACAACAACGTGCGTGCCTGATTCCACGTCCATCTTGTTTTGCCCCCGCCAAATGGTGATCTTATCGCCGGTGATCGTGTTGTCGGGCGACACGACCTTCGCGTTCTCAGTCAACACGACGCGATTATCGTCCGCAGTATAGACAGCGCGACCGCAAGTGGCTTGGTGTTGATCTTCCAAGATGAACACAGAACCAGTGGCAATCATCTTCTGAATCGAAGATGTCGTGCCGGCGCTCGCATTAGCAGCGTTGGTGGCCGTGGCAGTCGTGTTGCTCGTTGTCCCGTAGTACACGACCATTTGGTCCGCGCGCAAGGTCATTTGCGTGTCAACGAGGAGCACGTGGTCCTTGAACGTATAGATGTTCTGCGCATAGTCAACTTCCATCCGATCACTGGTGATCGTGGTCGGCGGTTTGGCTGCAACTGAATTCGTTGGGCTAGAGGAGGGGGTCGCCACCGGCGGCTCCGCCGCCAGTGCTCCCAGGCCAAGCAAGATCATAATCGCGACTGCCATAGCGGTGGGTCTCGCCTGGCTTAACTGGAAGCAACCTGCATGTTGTTGACTCATTCCGCTCCTTTCGAATTGCCGGGCAACGAAACGCTGCCCGTAATGACCGTCCGCACGTTGCTACGCACGACAAATGAATGGCTTTCGCTGTCCCAGTCCGCGCCGATACCGGTGATGACGAAGTTGCCGCGCTCGATGCGAACGGGCGCGTCTGTCATCGCTTTCTGGTGCACCCGATCCAGCCAGCAGACTGGCGAACTGAAAACCATATCCACAACGTTGCTCGTATAGAACTCAGTCCGACAGTTGACGATGCGCATCCAACCGTCGACACGAAGCTGCGCACGGTCTCCCATTAGTTTCCAGGACAGATTGCCGTCACTATCGTGTGCCGGGACCTCGAATTTTTCGATGTAGCCCGTCGCACTCTCGGCGGCGGGCGGACTATTGCTGGGCACCGGCGGCGCAGTGTCGGCGTGCAGCCGTCCGGTAAACACCATCACCGCAGCCAGTATCACCAAATACTTCGCGATCACCCGGTCCCAGTCGCCACGAGCCTTCAAAATCATCTCAATGACTTCGCGGACTGCGCCATCGCCGCCCGCCCGTCGGGTAACGTAGTGCGCGCCCGCCTTGACTTCTGGCATCGCATTCGGCACGGCCACCGCGAAACCGACACGGCGCAGGACAGGCAGATCAACCAGTTCGTCGCCGATGAAGGCGATTTCTTTCTCATCGAGTCCGTGCTCGCGCTTTATGCGCCCAACCAGTTGTGCCTTGTCAATAGGCACCTGAAGAATCAGTCGTACGCCGAGATCTTTGGCGCGGCGTGTGGTCGCTTTCGACCGGCGACCGGAAACGAACCCAATCATCAACCCTGCGCGTTGGGCCAAGACGATGCCGTGACCGTCCTGTACGTCAAACGTCTTGAACTCCGCGCCGTCATCCGCGAAATGCAGTTTCCCATCCGTCAGCACGCCGTCCACATCCATCAACAGACACCGAATCCTGCGCAACCGAGCGCGCAAGCTGCGCGGACGCGGCAACGAAGCGCGATGGAGAGATTGAGGCGAGCGCCATTCGGAGTTCATTCGCCAATAGTGTAGCAGAACTGACGTCACTGGCAAGCCCGGCGGTGGCATCGCAGTTCCAAGGGAGCCGGGCTTATCGGGTGCCGCTTCGGAAACAGTGTGTTGACGATGGGTGTGACGGTCTTGTATCATGAATTAGGAGAAGTCGAGCGGACGATGAGTAAGCGAGTTCTGTTCCTCTATTTGACCGAGTATTCCGGGCACTACGCCGCGGCGATGGCCGTGGAGCAGGCATTGCGCCGGTGTGATGGTGGCATCGAGTCCATGATGCTGGACTCATTCAGCCACACCAATCCTGTGTTGTCGAAGGTGACACTTCACGGCTATCTGGCGATGCTGAAGGCTGCGCCGGAGATTTGGGAGTTCATGTACGACAATCCCGAGTTCAAGCAGCGGACCGCGAAGATTCGCGAACTGCTCAACCGTGGCAACTCCAAAAAGCTTAACCAGGTGTTGACGGACTTCGCGCCCGATGTCATCGTCTGCACGCAAGCTTTCTCCTGCGGCGTGGTTGCCTCTTGGAAACGGGCCACGGATAACCGCAAACTGGCGTTGGTGGGCGTGCTGACGGACTTCGTAGCGCACCGGTATTGGGCGGACGAGGAAGTGGACCTGTACATCGCGCCGAACGGCGAAACAAAGGAGAGCCTGTTGATCCAAGGAGTGCCGGCGAGCCGTATCCGTGTGACCGGCATCCCCATCGCCGCGTCATTCGCTCAGACAGGGAATAAGAACGCCGCGCTGAAGAACTTGGGACTGAAAGCCGACGTCCCGAAGATCGTGGTTATGGGCGGCAGCCTCGGGCTTGGTCCAATCAAATCCGTTATCCGCAAGTTGGACACGTTGCCGCAACCGTTCGATATGATTGTGGTCACCGGCAAGAACAAGCGGCTTCGCTACGCGTTGTTGGATCGGAGGCGTCCGCGGCGGCACATGACAAAGGTGCTCGGATTTGTCGAGAACATGCACGAGTTGTTTGAACTCGCGGAGGTGCTGGTTACCAAACCCGGCGGCATTACTACTGCCGAAGCGTTGAGCAAGCACGTGCCGATGATCATCATCAACCCAATCCCCGGCCAGGAAGAGAAGAATGCCCAGTTTCTACTGGCACATCACGCGGCGGTCCACGCGGTTAAGGCCGGTGATGTCGCGCAGTACGCAGACGAATTCCTGCGTGACCCCGAGAGACTTCGACGGCTGCGCGACGGGGCGCGCGCGTTGGGGCGACCGCAGGCGGCGCAGGATGCCGCCCGCGCAATCCTCGAGGTGCTCGCCGCAAAACGCGGGATGGTCGTGTGAAGTATTTGCAGCTCAAGCTGGCGAAGTTTCTGGGACGCGCGCTTCCCCGTCGCATTGGCTATGGGATCGCTCGGCGCATCGCCGACCTGTATTTATTGCTGGATCGGCGCGGGCGCGAATGCGTCATCGCCAACTTGCAGCAAATCCATCGACATGCCGGTGTGACACTCTCGCTCCGGGCGCTTCACGTGCTGGCGCGGGAGAACTTCCTGAACTTCGCCAAGTATCTGGTGGATTTCTTTCATTTCATGGGCATCGATCCGTCACGCTTGAACCGGCTGATCGAGCCGACGGAGTTATGGAACACACTCGACGCGTTGCGCGAGCGTGGCAAGGGAGTGATTATCCTATCGGCACACCTCGGCAATTGGGAACTTGGCGCCGCCTGGGTTGCGGCGCGCGGGTATCCGATTCATGCCGTCGCGCTGCAACATCCCGACCCGAAACTGAATAATCTCTACTGGCGTCAGCGCACCGCCCGCGGGTTGCCTGTAATCCCGGTGGGGCGCGCTGCGCGCGAATGTCTGACCGCGTTGCGCCGTAACGAGATCATCGCACTGGTCGGCGACCGTGATTTCAGCACTTCTACGACATTATTCGAGTTCTTTGGCAAGCCGGCGCGATTGCCTGCCGGTCCGGCCAAGTTGGCGTTGGAGACCGGCTCACCGATCCTGCCGACGTTCATGGTGCGCGTAGCGGGAGAACGGTTTCGATACATTGTCGGTGACCCGATTTTCGCGGATCCGGCGCAGGACACCGTTGAGACTGTGATGTGCCGCATCGCGCACGCCCTCGAACAGGTCATTCTGCAGCACAGCGAACAATGGTTCCTGTTCCACAACCCGTGGGACATCGAACAGGATCTGGCGCTGGCCACGGCCACGGCGTTCGGCACCCCGGTGACCGATGCCATGCGAAGGGGTACGGCCCCCGCCCCAAAGACTTTCGAGACCACGGCAAGGCATCCCCATGACTGAACGGACAATCGCCCTCATTCCAGCCTATAACGAGGCTGTGCGCCTAGCCGCAGTCGTGACAAAGGCGCGGCCACTGGTCAGTGAGGTGGTGGTGATTGACGACGGCTCCACTGACGACACTGCAGCGGTCGCGCGCGGCGTTGGCGCGACGGTATTGCGTCACGCGCAAAACCGGGGCAAAGGCGCGGCGATTGCGACGGCGTTGGAGTTCTTTGGGAAATCAGACGCCGAGTTCGCCGTGCTTCTCGACGCCGACGACCAGCACGATGCTGCGGAGATACCGCGTTTCATTGAGACGGCTCAGGCAACAGGGGCCGGCATTGTGGTCGGGTCCCGGATGCGCGATACCGTTTGCATGCCTCTCATGCGGCGGCTGGCCAATCAGTTCACCACATGGATGACGGCACGCCTCGCGCGACAACGGATTCCCGACAGCCAATGTGGGTTCCGATTGTTGCGGCGCACGGTGCTAGTCGATCTGCATCTGACCACGGCCCATTTTGAGACGGAGACAGAAATGCTGATCCAAGCCGGTCGTGCCGGACACAAACTCACGAGCGTCCCGATCCGCACCATTTATCAACAAGGGCGTCACAGCCGGATCCGTCCATGGAGCGACACGGTAAGATTCATCAAACTGGTTGCGCGGTACTGGCGGTGAACAGCGGCTCCGACAGCCGGTTGCCCAACATAGACGCATTTCTTCCGATGGAGAAGCACAAGTCCGGTGGCAGACTGCTGGCAGCTTCTTTATCCATCTTATTTGGTTCCCTTCGTGGCTGACAAATAGGGCGGACCGTGATAGATGTAACGACCTTGTTTATGGAAATGGCGCACAACTTCATCGATCTGTTTTTGCATCTGGACAAGTACCTCAACGGGATGATCCAGAACTACGGTGTCTGGACGTATCTGATTCTGTTCCTGATCGTTTTTTTCGAGACGGGATTAGTGATAACTCCGATTCTGCCCGGCGATTCGCTGCTGTTTACAGCCGGCGCGCTGTCGGCAACGGCTGGCGGCCCGCTTCATGCGGGCTGGCTTTCCGTTCTGTTGAGCGTCGCTGCCGTGGCCGGCGACACGGTGAACTATTGGATCGGGCACGTGTTCGGCGACGAATTGGCGAAAAAATACCCGCTGGTCTTGAAGAAGGAGTACCTCGACAAGACGCATGCCTTTTACGAAAGGTACGGCGGCGAGACGATCATCATCGCGCGGTTCGTGCCGATCGTGCGAACATTTGCCCCATTCGTGGCCGGGGTGGGGCGGATGACGTACCTGAAGTTTATCAGCTATAATGTCATCGGCGGGGTGCTTTGGATTGCTGCATTCATCTTTGGCGGATACTTTTTTGGCAACACGCCGGTTGTGAAGAGCAACTTTGGGTTGGTGATCCTTGTAATCATTATCCTGTCGATTCTGCCTGGTGTGATTGAGTTTGTCCGACATGGGCGAGAAGATAAGAAGGACTTAGTGTTTGCAATCTCAACGAAAACCAGCGTTGCTGACGAGCTCGCAAGGCTTGCCCAGCTTGCAAAGGATGGCTTGCTGTCACCGGATGAATGGACCAGGGCGAAAGAACTGTTCTTAGGAAAGTCCCCCGATAAGAGGGATGATGTATTCAACGCGTTACAGCGTTTACATGAACTTCATAAGTCGGGAGCGTTGTCCCAATCTGAGTTCAATATGAAAAAATGGGACATTCTGTCTAGAACCGACGTTTAGGGGCGGCGTCCCATGTCCTACTACCGATGGTGATTGAGTGCTTGCGTCAGCGCAAGAAAGTGTGATTAGGTAATTCGTTGTCTCCAGTCGGGACGTAGCGCAGTTTGGCTAGCGCGCTTGGTTCGGGACCAAGAGGTCGTGGGTTCAAATCCCACCGTCCCGACCATCTCAAACGAGATGGTCGAGGGTAGCCGTTAGTCCTTCAATGGCAACCCCAACATCCAGACAACCTTTTGTGAGCCGATGCGTTTGCAGTAACGACGGTAAACCACTTCTCAGTGCAACCACACGGGTTTGTTGTGATACTTGACGCCCGTGCCTTCGAATTCCTTGAGCAGCTTCGCCAGCCAAGCGACGATGGCCTCGAACCGGTGGACGAGTAGCTCATCGGGGTTCTCTTGTTTGTCCGATTTCGGTTGCTTCTCGGCAACGCCGCCGAGCGTAAGATGAGCCGTGGTTTTCGGGACAACTAGAGATCGCATGCGCCGCTTCAGTTCCGCCTGCCATCGTTCCAGCGCGGCGACGCGCGCCTCCACCGTTGAGGAGGTCGGTTTGATCTGCTTGAGTATCTCTTTGTCGGCAGAGGTCAGTTGGCCGTACTTGACAAACAAATCGGCAAACTGGCCACACAACGTTTCAACCGACGCCAAGTGCTCAAAGGATGGAGGTAAGGTTGCAACAGCTGCTGCAACAGTGGCGCTGGCCGGCGGCGCACCAAGTATTGGGGCGGTGTTGGCAGGTCTGATGATCCGCTGGGTGGCATGGCGGTCGCCAACCTGCATGGTGCGGATTTGGCTATGCTCGGCTTTGAGCTCCTTTTCCACTTGTTCGGCAGCCATCGATAACAATCCTACGGTGTGCGTTTGCGGATCCACCGTTGCACGGATCGCCCGCCCCATAAACAACTCTTGCAGTCCTTCGATGCTACGCGCGTTGTCGAAGTCGATCAACTCACGTGGCGTCAATGCGTCCAGCGCAGCCAACACTTCGGGGGACGCGGGAGCGAGTCCGAGCGCGAAGTTGCGATAAATGGCCTCAGCGATGTGGTCAAAGTGAGGATGCTTCTCCGGTTTATTGCCGCCAAACAGTGCCGCCATACCACTCCCCTCCATCTACAGCATAGCAATGGTCGCGACACGTGGCAAGTGTTTTTTCGAGGTGTAGACGCGGACGCAAGCTGAAGGTGAATGGCTTGGTAGTGGTACAGTTTGAAAATCTGGCCTCTTGATTCCCTATGGCGGTGTGGCATTATGGGGTTATGCCTAAGCACTCAAGCAGGAGCCGAGACCTAAACGGAACGGCATTCGCCATCGTCCAGCGTGCGACGGAGCAAGCCTCAGATCGGCCATCGCCAAATCTGAGTTCTATGTATCGTCTTGTCGCCCACCTGCACTTTGTTGCCGCGACCATTCAATTGCTGGACGGCCCAGTTCTCAAACTCAAACGGCGGCAAGTTGCGCAGCATTGCCTCGGTGAGGCATGAATTGAAACCGCATCAGCCACGCTGTCGAACCTTGTGGCCCGCCACTGTCGCCTGGCCATACCGCAACGCTCTCTTGCTGGGGGGAGCGCAGTCCTGTTTCTCGCGTTTGTGATTGCCGCCGTATTGCCAAGCGGGGCTTCCATCACCACAGCGCAAACCACCACCAACGCTCAGGTCAGCCAAAGCGGCGTCACGTCGAACCCGGTCAAGGGCGACATCTTTGACAGGATAACCACCAAATTGGGAACCCCCACAGAAGCCGACCTGAAACAGATAAAACTAAAGGCGGAGCAAGGCGATGCGACAGAACAGTTCAAATTGGGCTGCTGTTACGAGCAGGGCGTGGCGTGGCGAAGAACGATCAAGAAGCCGTCAAATGGTTCCGCAAGGCCGCTGAGCAGGGCGACGCAGAGGCACAGTGCTACTTGGGGCCTCTGTTACGATTTCGGCTGGGGCGTTAAGAAGGACGGCAAAGAAGCGGTCAAGTGGTACCGCAAGTCGGCAGAGCAAGGCAACGCAACGGCACAACTCAACTTGGGCATGTGCTACGTGAAGGGTGATGGCGTGCCACAGGATTACGTTGAAGCCTCTAAATGGTATAACCTCGCTGCCGCCCAAGGCGACAAGAAGGCCGGTCAATACCGAGATAATCTTTCGAAGCAAATGACCCGCGAGCAGATTGCGGAAGCCCAACGCCGGGCATCGCGGTTTGTCGCCCGCTCGGAGAAAGGCGCTGGTGACGGTTCCACGGCCCAACCTGAAGCTACCGATGTCCCGGTGGGAAGCGGCACAGGGTTCCTCATAACCATTGGTAAAAGTCCCTACTCCCCGCACTTGCCCCGGATGCCGGGTTCAGTCAGCGCGTGGAGGTTGAAAATCTTGTCGAGTTCCTTATCGCTCAGGCCGGACATTTCGCGGGCGACTTCGCGGACGGTTTTGCCTTCCTTGCACGCTTTTTTGGCGATGGCGGCAGCTTTATCGTAGCCGATCACGGGCGCCAAAGGCGTGCACATGACTAAGCTTTTCTCGACCAGCGATTCGCAGCGGGCGCGGTCGGCTTCAATGCCTTTGACGCATTTGTCTGCAAAGTTGCGGGCCGACGCAGCGAGAAGGTGGGTGCTCTCCAGCATTTTCGTGGCTATGAGCGGCATGCCTACGTTCAACTCGAAGAAACTCTGCAACCCGCCGAGCGTGACGGCGAGATCAGCGCTGATGACCCACAGGCAAACTTGAATCGTGCTTTCGGCGATCACCGGGTTCACTTTGCCGGGCATGATCGAGCTGCCGGGTTGGACGGCGGGAAGTTTCAGTTCGCCGATACCACAACGCGGGCCGCTGCCAAGCAGGCGAACGTCGTTGGCGATCTTCGCAAGACTGACGGCGATGGTTTTCAGGTGGCCGCTGGATTCGACACAGGCGTCGCGGGCGGCAGCGGCCTCGAAATGATTGCGCGCCTCGGTCAGTGTAACTTTGAGTTCGTCGGCCAACTTCGCGATGGTCTTTTTCGCAAAATCCGGGTGCGCGTTCAACCCCGTGCCCACTGCCGTGCCGCCGAGCGAGAGTTCAGAGAGTGTTTCCACCGCTTTGGAGGCTCGGCCGATGGCGGATTCCATCTGCGCGGCATAGCCGGAGAATTCCTGCCCAAGTCGGATGGGGGTGGCGTCCTGCAAATGGGTGCGGCCGATTTTTATCACCTTATCGAAGTCGCGGGCTTTCCTGGCCAGAATCTTGTTGAGATGCTCCAGTGCCGGCACCAGTTCCTCGCGGATTGCCTCGACAACGCTGATGTGGATCGCAGTCGGAAAGACGTCGTTGCTGGACTGACAAAGATTGACGTGATCGTTGGGATGGACGGGCGATTTGTCGCCACGTTTGCCGCCGAGGATTTCGTTGGCCCGGCTGGCGATGACTTCGTTGGCATTCATGTTGGTCGAAGTGCCAGAGCCGGTCTGAAAAACATCCACGGGGAATTGATCGTCGAGCTTGCCTTCGACCACTTCCGTGGCCGCAGCAACGATGGCGTCCGCGACCTTCTTGTCGATCAAGCCTAGTTCGAGATTCGTGCGCGCAGCGGCGCGTTTGATGCGGCCCATCGCATGGATGAACCGGGGCGGCATCGGCCAGCCGCTGATTGGAAAATTGGTGACAGCGCGTTGCGTCTGTACGCCGTAATAAGCGTCCGCCGGCACTTCCAACAAACCAAGGGAATCTTTCTCAGTGCGTCTTGTCATGTTTGCTATTCTCGCGCAAAGGCGCAAAGACACCAAGTATTCTTTGCGCCTTTGCGACCACGTGAAACGTGGCAAGCTTGGCGTGAATTCATTTCAGCTTTTCGCTTTTGCCTTTTACCGCTATCCTGCCGCCCGTGTTTGTGGATAAAGTCAAGGTATCGGTCAAAGCTGGCGACGGCGGCAACGGATGCGTCTCGTTTCGACGCGAGAAGAGCATCGAGCACGGCGGCCCCGACGGCGGCAACGGCGGCAAGGGCGGCGACATTGTGCTGGTCGCCGACCGCAATATCACCGACTTGTCTGATCTCTTCTACAGTCCACGCCTTGTCGCCAAGCCCGGCGATCATGGACGTGGCAAGAACTGTTACGGGCGCAATACGACTGATGTGGTCGTGAAAGTGCCCGTCGGCACGCAGGTGTACCGGCTCACGCCTGTCGTCCGCGAACGCGCGCCATCGCATTACCATCCCGCCGCCGCCACGGAGGTTTTTACGGCCGACGCATCCGTTGGCAAACCGTTTGGATTCGACAGACAGCGAGTGAAGGAACGCGTCACTTGGCACAGTGTCGGAGGGTTGGCCTCCGTGCCGACCGAAGCCGTTGCCGATTCCCCGATCGGCCCGCGCGAAAGCGGGCCATCCGGCAACGTCGCGGGCGAACGCGAACTCATCGCCGATTTGGTGAGGGACGAACAGCAGTTCGTGCTGGCCAAAGGCGGGAAGGGCGGACGCGGCAACTTTGTGTTCAGGGGCGCAACGCGCCAAGTGCCGCGCGAGTTTGAGTATGGCGAGGCGGGAGAGGAGCTGCGCGTAGAGTTGGAGTTGAAGACCCTGGCCGATGTCGGGCTGGTCGGTTACCCGAACGCGGGCAAGTCCACGCTCATCTCAAAAATTTCCAACGCGCACCCGAAGATTGCCCCATACCCGTTCACGACACTGACGCCCAATGTCGGCGTCATCACCTTCGAGGATTACGGGCGCGCGCTGATCGCAGACATTCCGGGATTGATCGAAGGCGCACATGCGGGGCGTGGACTGGGCCACGATTTTTTGCGGCACATCGAGCGATGCAAGCTGCTCGTTGTTATACTCGACATGGCGGGCATGGACGGCCACAAACCACAGGAAGATTACCGTCAGTTGCTCAAGGAACTGAAACTTCACAACCCCGCCATACTCGACAAGCCGCGCTTGGTCGTTGCCAACAAAATGGACTTGATCGCCGCGAAAAAGAACCTGATCGCCTTCAAGCGCGCAGTGGGACGGGCATCCCACCCATCCGCCAAGAGACGAGCGGGTAATACACCCGCTACTCTAAAAGTTTTTGAAGTTTCAGCACTGGAAGGTTACGGGCTGGACGAATTAAAACTCGCCATTCGCAAGGCGCTATCCTAGGGTTGCATTTGCATCAGGAGGGTTGAGCGATGTACAAGATTGTCGGAGCAGACGGACGCGAGTACGGGCCGGTTTCAGTCGAGCAAATCCGCCAATGGATTGCGGAAGGCCGGGTAAATGCGCAAACGCTGATACAGGCTGACGGGAGCACTGACTGGAAACCACCCGCGCATTTCCCAGAGTTCAGCCAAGCCACTCCGCCACCTAAGATTCTGTCTGCGCCGAGAACGAACGGTTCGGCGGTCGCCGGGCTGGCGTTCGGCTTGCTGGGGTTAATGGGCGGTTGGCTCTGCTGCTGCGGGGCGATGTTCAGCATCCTTGGTATTCTCTTCTCCAGTATTGGTCTATCCCAAATCAAACACAATCTATCGCGCGAAACCGGCAGGGGCATTGCGATGACCGGGTTGGTGCTGTCGGTCCTCGGATTGGTTGCGTCGTTGGCACTCGGCATTCTGCTTGGCGTGTTGCACATGCGGGGCTGGCATTCGACATACCCGCACCAGTTCTGGCGTCTCTGAATAGTGGAACCGGATTGAGCACGCATTTGCTGACAATGAGGAAACCGCTCCAAGACGTTGTTCTCTTTGGGGCGATCATTGCCGTTGGAGCTGTCTTCTTCTTCTTCAATCCTGCAACCACCGCGTTTTATCCGAAATGCCTGTTCCACGAGATGACCGGGCTATACTGCCCCGGCTGCGGGTCGACTCGAGCGCTATACTGTCTGATGCACGGCGAATTCCGCGAGGCACTTCGCAACAATGCGCTGGTGGTCCTCGCTTTGCCGTTGCTCGGCGGCATCCTGCTCGCACGCGCCCTTCGTCGCCGGCCGACGGTGACGGTGGCGGCGCAGGGCTTTCGACCGATCTGGATCGTGATTCTTTTGGTAGTGATCGTAGTGTTCGGCGTTTTGCGTAACGTCCCGCGCCAGCCATACTCATGGCTTGCACCACCGGCGGGAGCCGCCGGCAAATAAAACCTCGCTTTGCTAAGCGACGGCAAAGTAGCATTCCATCAGACTGATACCAAGCGAGGGAGAAGGAGGCTGTCCCGATGTACAAGATCATTGGAGCCGATGGCAAAGAGTACGGACCTGTCACCGACGAGCGACTGCGCCAATGGATTACCGAGGGCCGTGCCAACGCGCAGACGCGGGTACGAGCAGATGGAGAGACAGAGTGGAAGACGATGGTAGAATTGCCCGAGTTCGCGTCGAGCCTTTCTGCTGCAGCCGGTTCTCATCCATCCATGAGTCCGCCCAAGGCCGTTGAGGCGTGGGCGGCTGAAATAGTCCAGCGCGATTACACCGTTGAGGCAAGTGGTTGGATTAAACTCGGTTGGGAATTGGTGAAGCGCGATTTCTGGCTGTTGGTGGGCGCCTCATTCATCGCTGGTATCATCGCTGGCGGATGTGGAATTCCTTATTTGGGGATACTTATCGCGCTGATTCTGGGCGGCCCGATGATGGGTGGGTTGTATTCGCTTTATCTGAAGAAGATTCGCGGCCAACCGGCGACCCTTGGGGACGCCTTTGCCGGCTTCGGTGCGATGTTTGTCCCGTTGATGCTGGCTAAGATTGTGTCCGGGCTGCTGACCGGTTTAGGCCTGTTGTTGTGCATACTACCCGGCATCTATCTGTATGTGGCGTGGTCGTTCACGTTGCCGCTGGTGATTGACAAGAAGATGGATTTCTGGCCCGCAATGGATCTCAGCCGCAGAATGGTGGCGAAACACTGGTGGGGCATATTCGGATTCGGGTTGTTATGTTTCCTCGTCGCCCTGCTCGGGCTCCTTGCATGCTGCGTTGGGATTTTTGTCGCGGCGGCTGTTGTGGAAGCTGCATTCATGTATGCCTACGAGGACATCTTTGGCACCCGCACCGCCCAAACTGTTTGACCGCACCTCGGCGCGGAACCATCTCTTGGCCAATCTGCTGGTATTGCCGGGGTTGGGTTCGTGGCTAGACGGACGATGGTTTGTCGGCGTCCTGCAGGTGGCGCTGGCATTGACGGGATTTGTTTTGACGGCTTGGTGGTGTCTGGGTTTCCTCGGGGCTTGTCTGCAAACACAATCGATCCCACTGAACGGTGGACCGCATTTACTGCTCGGCTTGGCAGGCGTGGTCTTGTTCACCGCTTCATGGTTCTGGTCGCTAGCCACCGGGCTGGCCATTCTTCGTAATGCCAAGGCCGGCAAACCGTGAACACGCCGAACCTTCAGCCCGGTCAGCGCATCGAACTCGACATCACCACGGTCGCTTTCGGCGGCGATGGAATTGGGCGCATCGACAACTTTGTCGTGTTCGTGCCGTTCGTGATCGAAGGCGAACGCGTCGAGGCGGAGATCGTAGAGGTGAAGAAACGCTATGCCATTGCCGATCTTGTCCGCGTGATTACGCCGTCGCCGCTGCGGGTCGAGCCGCGCTGCCCGTATTATATGAAGTGCGCGGGATGCCAATACCAACACATCGACTACGGACACCAACTCGAACTGAAGCGCAGCCAGATTCGCGACGTGTTCCAGCGCATCGGCAAGATTTCCAACCCGCCGATCGAACCGGTCGTTGGTTCACCGCGCCCTTATGCCTACCGCAACAAGATCGTCGTCCACGGCCCCGGCAAACCCGGTTTCTGGACCGTGCGCGGCCGTTCCATTATTGCGGTTGACCACTGCCCGATTGCGCGTGAGGAGGTCAACATCAAGCTTGCGGAGGTAAGCCAGCAATCGCTGGAGAACGTCCATCTCACCATTCGCTGCAACTCTGATGGGCAAGTCTGGCTCTACACTGAAACCCGCCGCGCCAGCGCCGGTTCCTCGGAGGGCGAGGCCCCTACCGAGCCGCAGACTCAATCCACTATAAGCGAGACGGTTCTTGGCAAGACGTTGTGCGTCCCGCTCGGTTCGTTTTTTCAGGTCAACCAAGGCGTCATCGAGTTGGCGCTGGAACACACGCGCAAGGTTTTCGCCTCCAGCGACTGCAAGGTTCTCGTGGATGCTTATTGCGGCGTAGGTTTGTTTGCGCTGCTGCTGGCCGACATCGCCCGGCACTGCTACGGGATCGAAATCGATGCCAAAGCGATTGGGGCGGCCAACGCCAACGCGCAAAGATTGGGGCTGACCAACTGCGATTTCTACGTGGGCAAAACGGATCGTCTCCTGTTCTACACCATTCGCCAATGCAAGCTGGACGAGACTTGTCTCATCCTCGACCCGCCGCGTTCCGGTTGCGGCAAACCTGTACTGAAGACGCTGCGCGAACAGAAGCCGCGCAAAGTCATCTACGTGTCCTGCGCGCCGCCCATGCTGGCGCGCGACATCAAGGAATTGATCGCGGCGGGTTACGTACTGGAGCGCGTCACGCCGTTCGACATGTTCCCGCAAACCGCCCACTGCGAAGCCGTGGCTGAACTACGACCGAACTGACCGGTTGTCAGTCGATGGATCCACGACGGCTCATGCGTCACTTGCAGCAGGTCGGGTTTTCCTGTTTCTTGCCGCGGCAGCAGCACGAACAGATTAAATAATCGAGAGAGAACCTGTTGTCCTTGGAACGGCACAGGGCATAAATGGTGATAAGCACGTAGAGGGAATTGTACGCGGCGGTTTGAAAATCGTGGACCACCCACTTGCCGAAGAATAACACAATCAGATTCAGCGCCGTCAACGCCAGGATTGGCCGCGTCAACAGCCCCATCAACACCAGCGCGCCCAGGACAACCTCGGCGTACGGCTGCGCATACGCGAACAGGTCCAGCAGCGGCCCCGCCAGAAACGTTTTGTCGAAATCGTGATGAATATACTGCTGGAAACCCGCTAGATTGCCAAACTTGCCGAGGCCCGCAGACAGCATCATCAGCCCGATGAACAGCCGCAGCAGCAATGTAGTAATGTGATCGTAGATCTTGCCCACCTCATTTGTCATAGCCGTCATCTCCTATTCTGACAGCAGAATCTAACAAAACCCGCTTTGATGGCAAGTAACACATTCATGGGTTCAGCGCAGCCGTGTTGAACGTGATGGTGAATGACTGGTTGGACAGTTCCGCCGGCACGCTGATGAGGAAATCATCGGCATAAAACCTGCCCGTCTCCCACCGTTCGATGGGCCAGATGCCCTGCCCGAGCGGCTGGAATTTGGAGGCATAGTGTTCTATTTCAGTCCCTTTGCCGCCGAACTGGAGAATACAGCGGGCCGAGATGTCCACGTTGGTGCGAGCGTCAACTGTGCTGAAGGTTGTGAGGCGGATGGGGCATGTTGGGGTGCGTCCTGCGCCGGGCTTGGGTAAGATACTGATGGCCGCAACTCGAATGCCATAACCCAGACTTAGATTCTGCCGAGCCGTCCCGGCGGGCAGCACGCCATATTCCACCACGGCTCGCGCGTCGAGTGGTGTGCCTTGACGCGCGTAGAGCAAAAGCCCGTCTTCGACATCAACCAGGTGCAGATTAGGACGCGCTTCGACTTGTCGCTGGACGTTCCGCAATTCATATAGCCAACGCACATCGGCCTGTTCCTGCCATGAATCCCGCAGATCCAACAATACGTAATCAATGGACAGCGGTATGGGAAGGTTGGTGTACAGATACTTCTGGGTGATAAAATGAGCGGCAACACGTTGCGTGGCAAACAGCGAGCCGCTCTTGTCAATGTGACACCCCATCTGCTGGACGAATCGCAGTCGGCCTGGAGACAAGGGTGGTAGAATGGTATCTTTGCTCCAGCAGGTGTTTCCAAAGAAAAGCGAAAGAAGTATCCCGGAAACAATGGCACCCGACAAGATGGCGCGTTGCCGCACCCTGTCATCGGTCCGTAAGGCTGCAACCAGCGCCCAGAATACCACGGGCAGCAGGGCCGCTTGATATTGGTAGTTGATGTTTTTCAGTGTGGGATGCAGGCAATCAAACAAGAAAACCAGCGATCCAACGAAGAGCACGGAAGGTCTCTTGAGTGGGACAAACAACACCGGTGCCAGCAAGAGCGCGGCGAAGTAGAACGACGACGGCTCGAAAAGCTTGCCCCAAAAGATCCCTGGTTTCGTCCACGGCGATAGAAAGATCTCCCACTTGTTGGAGCCAAGAGCCGAGAATACGTGTTGCAGGATATATCCTTCGTGGTTAATGGATGGGATCACAACCGAGGTCACCAGAAGAAAATGGGCAAAAGCAACAGTCGCAATCGCTGCACCCATCAAGCGACGCCTTTCGAAGAGCGCCAAGTAAAGCCCAAACATTCCGATTGGGATCGCGGCCTCTTCCTTAAGGAGGATCGCCCACACGGTGAAAATTAGGGCCCAACCTCGACGGCCTTTCATCCAGCAGGCCAGCGCCAGAAAGTAGAGAGGAACACAAAGATTCCCACACCGGAAACCGTAGGAGCCGCTGTAAATGAACTGTGAAGTGGAAGGGAATACCAACCAGACGGCCACCAACAGCAGTGCGGAAACCTTGTCCTGCAGGACCTCCTTGCCGATCCAGTAGATCGGTATGGCGCAACCTAAAACGGCCAATATCTGCAAAAGAATCGTCAACTTGATATCTGGCCAGAGCAACCATAAAGGCACCACAGATAGCACACCCGGTTGAAAATGGTTCCAGAACAGCGGCTTACCCGGATTGGCCAGTAGAAATAATTCCCGCGGATTGTGGATCGTGTTGTACATCAGGCTTGCCATCTCACCGCAGTCAGCGTAACCGAGCGCAAGATTGTTCAGGTAATAGATCTGCTGCGCCATGTAATAGAGGAACAGACCGGCCGCAGCGATCCAGACAACCGCCGCGAGCACGTTCACAATTTTGGGATTCCAACTGCGGTCGCCCAGCCGCAGTGAAAGAGTTCGGTCGGGATCCAGCATTTTACCGGTGCGCAACCAAAAGACCATCGCCCAGCCACAAGCTGTGGAGAACAGGATGGCATCAAGGCATCGAAGCCGGGCACCGGCCACCGTCTTCACTAGCACGACCATGGAGACCACTGTTGCCGCCAGACCAGCCCTGACAAGCCGGCGTGCTACATCCGCGTTTCTACATGACAAAACGACGGTAACAGTCGCTATGCAGATGCTGATCCCGATCCAGGCAAGCTCCGCTCTGCCGAGACCGACGGGTACGGTGTGATAGCTCTCGGGTGAATAGTTGTACTGAAGCAGGAACCAGAAGGCCGCGAGGTTGATCGCGGCCATGATGCCGATAGCCAGCCGCCACGGATGGAACAATGTCGGGCGACCGTTGATATTCGGGGATAGCACCGAAGTCGCAGTCATTGGTGCTAGCTTACCCGGCGCGGTGCCTAAGGCTCAAGGCTTGAAAACTCGCAGACCGACGGGTAGTCTGGAACTACATTCGAGAAGTCGACCGTTGGGCGCGTAGTTCAGTTGGCTAGAACGCGCGGATCACACCCGCGAGGTCACAGGTTCAAGTCCTGTCGCGCCCACCATTTTTCTCGCCGATGCGTGCAGGAGCGGATTGCTTTCGGGACTGGTCGTGATTACAAATCATCTTACGAACATGAACCCTCCATTCCGGGTCTGGCCACTACGTGTGACTCGGGTCACGGGCGTGCCGACCAGCGGCCACGGTGGGCCGTCACAGTACCCAGGATCTGAACCATGAAATCGCATTACACTTCCTGCGTCCGGTTGTTGACGCTCTTGAGCCTGCTCGCGCTGGGGCTGCGTGTCGGGTATGTGCTGACAGAACAGGAGCGGCTGATTTTCCCGGATGAAACGGGATATCAACAGGTGGCTCGGAACATCTTGTCGGGTGAAGGCCCACAACTGTCGCCCGATGCGATGGCAGTTCGTTCACCGGGGTATCCGGTTTTTCTGGTAGGGGTTTATTCAGTTCTAGGGCGAGAATCATTGCGGGCGGTATGGCTCGTGCAAGCGGTATTGAGTGCACTGGTTGTATGGCAGATATTTGCGCTTGCAGCACGCGCGTTCGGTTCGAACGCGGGTTTGTTGGCAGCCGCTCTGGCGGCGGTGGATCCGTTTCAGATTTACTTCTGTGGACGGCTTCTGAGCGAAACGGTTTTCATCACGTTGCTGCTGGCGCTGATGTATGGTCTGATGCGCATGCAAGACGACTGGCGGTGGCTGGCACTGGCGGGCGTATGCGCCGGGTTGGGGGCGTTGGTTAGACCATCGCTGTGGTATCTCACGGTGTTCTCATTTCCATTTTTGGTTTTGGCCATGCGCAACTGGCGGCGCGCAGCCGTGCTGGTGGCGGGGCTGGTGGCGATCCAAGTGGTAGTCGCGTTGCCGTGGATGCTGAGGAACCAACAGCGGCTGGGAAAACTGACGATGACCACGATGACGGGCGGCAGCTTATACGAATCGCTCGGCGAGGGTGCCACGGGCGGACCAGCGACAATGATTGTAAAGTGGCCGCCCATGCCACAGGGCGTAACTGAAGTGCAGCGAGATGCCGTGCTGAGAGAAGTGGCCTGGCAACACGCGCGGGAACATCCCGTTTGGGCGTTGCGACTGAGCCTGCGAAAGTTCTCACGATTCTGGAGTCCAATTCTGAACTTTAGCAGTTTTCGGAAATGGCAGTACCATATCATGAGTGCGGTCTGGTACGTGCCAGTCATGGCGCTGTTCTTCGTAGGTGCGTGGCGGCACCGACGATTCTGCCGCTGCTGGTTGTGGCTGCTGGCGCCAATATTCTATTTTACGATACTGCATTCGATCTTTGTCGGCTCGGTCCGGTACCGGATCCCAATTATGCCGCTGATCTGTTGCGTTGCCGGGGCGGCGTTTATCCGATCAGTTCCCGGACACCAAGAGAAGGTTCGTCCGCCGGCGAGGAAATTGACCATCATCGTGCCATTTCTGGATGAGGCGCGGACGCTGCCTCGACTGGTCAAACAGTTATTCTGCCTGCCCATGCCGACAGAGATCATCTTGGTGGACGATGGATCCAGTGATGGGGGCGGCGCAGTGGCCGCCGCGTTGGTGCGGGAGCAACCAGGCACTCCTCTTCACGTATTGAAAGCGTTTCATCACGCCAGCAATCAAGGTAAAGGCATGGCGATTCGCACGGCCCTGCCTGCAGTCACGGGCGAGGCGGTGGTGATTCAGGACGCGGATCTGGAATATAATTCGCAAGACTTGGTCAAGTTGTGGGAGTTGATCTCGAGTGGCGAGGCGGAGGTGGTGTACGGCTCGCGCACACTTGGCTCAAGAGAACATTCCTACCGCAGTTTTTACTGGGGGGGCCAGGTGATCGGATGGGTCTGCAACCTTTTGTTCAGTTCCAAGCTCACCGATGAGCCGACCTGTTACAAAATGATGTGGACGGAACTGCTGCAGGACATGGCACTGCGGTCACGAGGATTTGAGTTTTGTCCCGAGGTCAGCGCCAAGTTGCTGCGGCAGGGCATCGTAATCCACGAATTGCCAATCGCGTATCATCCGCGCACGTTCAAAGAGGGGAAGAAAATCCGGTGGACGGACGGGCTGCAGGCCGTTTGGACTCTGATCCGCTACCGGTTTGCAGACTGAGCACCTCAATCAATCCGGTATCAGTTACGAATTCTGGCCTGGGCCGGAGGTTAGGGTTTGGAACCGGCCTGAAAAACAAAATCAATCTCCGCTTCGGTGAGCCTAGGCAGACGCTGGTCTTTACCGCTGAGGATGGGATGGCGAATTGGCCACGGGATCTTCAGCGTTGGATCGTTCCACACGATTCCACGATCGAGATCAGGGGCGTATTCAGCCGTGGTCTTGTATCCGACGATGGCTTCATCACTTAGCACACAATAACCATGAGCGAATCCCGGTGGAATGTAGAGCGCCCGGCGGTTCTGTTCTGAGAGATTCACATTCACGTGTCGGCCAAAGGTGGGCGACCCGCGGCGAATATCCACGGCCACATCAAACACCTCGCCACGCACCGTGAAAACAAGTTTGCCCTGGGCGGCAGCGGACTTTTGGAAATGGAGTCCGCGCAGCACGCCACGGACGGAACGGCAGAAGTTGTCCTGCACGAACGTGTAGGCAATACCGGATGCAACGAACGCCGAACGCTTGTAGGCTTCCCAGAACTGCCCGCGTTCGTCAGCAAAGGCTGACGTCTCCACGAGCACCACGTCAGCGATCGCAAGTTGTTGGAAAATGAAAGACATGTTATTTCTTCGTTCAACCTCGGGCGATCATGCGGCACTCTTGCTGTGAAATGAAAACTACGAAGCCACCGGCGGAAAGTCAATCAACTACCCAAGCGCCGCAGCACAGCAGCAACCTGCGCGGCTGCAGAGGTCACTGTGAAGTTTTCCTCGACCCGCCGTCGCCCAGCTGCGCCAAGGCGCGCCCGCAGCGCGGCATCGGCCAGCAACATCCACAGCCGCTCGGTCCATTCCGCCTCGGTTTTCACGAGGAACCCGTTCTCACCGTGCTGGATGATTTGCTTTTGGACGCCGACGGCGGAAGCGACCACCGGAATACTGCACGCCATGTACTGCAAAACCTTCACCCCGCACTTGCCCTGTTCCCAAGCTGTGTCTGGCAACGGCGCGATACCAATGCCAATCTCCGCCAACTCATTTATTTCTGTTTCGAGCCGCCAGCGCCTGAAGTCGGCGTGGAAACCCAGTACCTTCGGATTCCCCGATGCGATGACACGCGGCGTGATGCCAAGTTCGGTGAAAACGGGACTGAGCGGTTTCAAGTACGGCAACGTTGTGCTGCTTCCAATCCAGCCAACGATGTTCGAGTTGGTCGCGTGCGGGTAAGCAGCGACATCGATTGAACTCGGCACAACGGTCACGCTGCGGTTGAAATGCGACGCGTACTCGGCAAGAAACTCATTACCAGCGATCACGGCCGCCGCACAACGCATGATGTCTTGCACCGCCCGTTCGCGGTGGAGTGCGCGGAGTAGGGGATTGCCACCCTCGCTCGGGAGCCACACTGCGTCGTCTAAATCGAACACGAGCGGTTTGCGTGCGGCGATCTTCCGCTCGAAACCGGAGCATAAGCCGGGAAAGACGCCCTTTTGTACGAATACCGCGTTGAACTCATCAACCCGCTGTAAATCGGCGCGCCGCGTCTTCCAGGCCGCAGCCAGCGCAGTGCGGCGTGATCCCCGTCCGCCAAGATAAATGTCTGTATAAAGCTTATCCCCGATTGCAGGTGAGATCTCGCACTCGATTCCGAACTGTTGCAGCCAAGGAATGAGCTGATACACGCGGTAACGGCTGGACGGACCGAGTTCGGGCGTCTGTGTGAGAAAGAGAACTTTCATGGCAGCAGTTGTTGATAGAGGTCGAGTAGCTGCTGGGCCACCGCCTCGATGGAGAAATAAGTCTCTGCATGCGCCCGCATCTGCGCACCGAGAGCGGGTGCTTCCGGAACCAGCAAGTCGGGCAACCTCTGCGCAAGGGCGGCAATGTCACCGGGTGCCACCAACTGCCTCGCAAATCTCTCACCGAAAACATCCCGGATCCCACCCGTGTCTGAAGCCAGACAGGGCAGGCCGCTCGCCATCGCCTCCAACAACGTGTTCGGCATCCCCTCACGCAGCGAGGGCAACGTGAAACCATCTGCGGCTTGGTAGAATTCTTCCGGTGTTGCCTGGGTGCCCACGAACAGGACGGACGTCTCAAGGCCAAGGTTACGGGCGAGAAGCCGCCAGGGCGTTTTCTGGTCGCCATCACCGACAAACACCAGACCGGTGTTCGGCGGCAGGCCGGCGCGGCGCTGAGCAAATGCCTGCAACAGCACATCGCCGCCTTTCAATGTGATATGTCGCCCAACGAAAAGGATGATGTTGGCAAACGGGATGCCGAGTTTTTGGCGCAAGCTCCGCCGTTGCGCGGCACTTGCGGGAGCAAAGCGCCCGGTGTCTACGCCGTTCGGCACGTACACCCCTGCTTCCTTCCGTCTGAGGTAGGACTGTAATTCCTCGGCGACCTGGCGGCTGGGGCAGATAAAGCGGTCGATCCGCTGCAGTGCCGGCCGGAAGAGGCGAAGAGAGAATCGGCGTGGTTGAAAGAGTGTCTGCACGTCGGTGCTCGACGGTAGTTTGAGAAGAACGGGAATCCGCTGACGGAGAGCGGCCAGGATGGCGAGGGCGGAGAATCGGTACAACGCGTGGACGTGAACCACCGCGGGGCCGGTGCGGAATTCTTGCCGGAAAGCGCTGTACACTCCCACGAGAGACGCTGCCGTAATGCTGTGACAGCAAGTGCGCACCGGTGGCGGCAACACATCGAGACAATGAGCAGGGCGGTCGGTCAAAATACGCAAGGGCAAATCTCGTCTCAGCAATGCCTGTGTCAATGCGACTGATTGCTTCTCGTACCCACCGACACGGTCAATGCGGGGAACGACAAAGTAGAGCGTCCAATCTTTCATGGCGAGTTGATTACGTTCAAGAGCTTGGCAAAGGTCGGCCGCAGCGAAAACTCTTTTTCAACGAATTGGCGACCTTCTTGGCCCATGCGCTGGCGCAGTTCCCGGTCTTGGAGCAAACGAGCGAGGAACTCTTCCCATTCGTTGTCCGAGTCCGCCAGAAAACCGTTCACCCCGTGTTGAACCAGTTCGCAATTGAAGCCGACGGGCGACGCCACGATGGGTAGTCCGGCGGCCATGTACTGCAGCAGTTTGAATCCCGCTTTCCCGAGACACCAGCGATTGTGGCACAATGGCATGATCCCCACATCCAACTTCTGCAGCTCTTCGGACTCTGTGTCGAGCGACCATTCGATGATTTCAAGCCAGTCAGCGGAGAGATCAGGATATTCCGTGGCATGGGCGCGATTGCAGATGATTCGAAAACGAAACTGATGGGTCTGTGCCAATTGGCGGAACACGTCCTCGAGTGGCTTCAAGAAGATCAAGTTGCTGGAGCTGCCAATCCATCCGATGACGGGTGGCGAAGAAGATCGTGCGTGCTGTATGGGTCGAATCGCGTCGGTATCGACGGGTGTGCTGATGACATGGATGCGCGAATGAAATGGTCGGAGACAGGTCTGCAGGTAGGGAGTGGAGACGACAGCTGTATGGGCCAGTTTCAAGATGGTTTGCACCTTTTGCTGCTGCTCTTCGGATCGTCGTGGGTTTCCATCGGTGAACGGTTCGAAAATGGCATCGTCCACATCGAAGATCAATCGCTCTGTCTTTCGAGCCAGAGTTGTTTCGAGGAACACCAACGAATTCGGTAAGAACTCTCGCTGCAGGACAACGATATCAGTAGGACGCACCCGGAGGATTTGGAGCAGGCGGTTGACACACATGACGCCCCATCCACAGAGTAAAATCAGTCGGTAAAGCCAGCGGGCACGAGGACGCAACAGCTTCATGGAATAGCGATTGTGAAAATACTTTGGCGGATGCGACGGAAGATACAGACACTCGATTCCCGCCTCGGCAAACAGCGGCGCGTATTGGTATGCCCGCAAGCGACTGGCCGGAGACAACCCGTGGTGGGGTTCACCTTCCACAAAAAATAGGATGCGCCGTGGCTCAGTCATGTGGCAGGTACGCCAGACGCCACAGCTTCCAGCAGAGCAGCGTCCACAGTTTTAGACCGTGATTGTTTTTTTGTTCCTGATGCTCGTCCCAGTAGCGCCGCACGACCTTCGGTGCCGGAGCGAGCGAGTCGTTCTGTTCCACCAACAAGAGGCTGGCGGCGAACCCTTTGAGTTCGTTGCGGAACCACAGGTCAAGTGGGATCTCGAATCCGTGCTTTCGCCGCTCCACAATCTCTGACGGAAGATACCGTCGCGCTAGGTGACGCAAAGGAATCTTGTTTTCCCGCCAGTTCAACTTGTATCTCGCCGGCACCAACATGAGCCGCTCAACCAGCAGGTGATCCAGAAACGGGGCGCGTGCCTCCAGGGACGCCGCCATGCTCATTTTGTCCACCTTCATCAGGAAATCATCGGGCAGCCAACTGTGTAACTCCTGCCACAGCAACCAATCCGCAGTGCTGGGGAACTGCCGAGGATCGCTGTAGGTGACTGAGGGGGGGCGCAACCGCGCGGCAGAAGCGAACAGCGCGGCGCGTTCCTCAGGGCGGAATACCGCGTGGTAGCGCGTGATTCTTGTCTCCGGAGTCTGCTGCGCCAACTCTAACGCCTTGCGCACACGGGCCGGGATGGGCAATCTCGCTGCCAACTTTGCCCCAGCGCAGATCAAGGGGAACAGGTGGGACTGTTGCAGACTGCCAAATATCTGCTCGTAACGATGCCGCGCATAGCCGGCAAACAATTCATCTGCGCCGTCGCCGGTCACGACCACTTTGACCTCCCGCGCAGCCGCGCGACTCAGCAAAAGCGTGGGGATGGCAGCAGCATCAGCCATCGGCTCGTCGAGATGATACACGGTATCGGACACCGCATCGGCCAGATCCTTCGCCGTGAACACGTGTGCGAAGTGCTGGGTGCCGAATTCCCGGCTGACGCGTTGAGCGAATGGAGCCTCGTTAAAACTGCCGGGCGCGTCGAAGCCGATGGAGAACGTCTTGATTGGTTTCGAGTGAAAGCTGGCAATCAACGCGACGACAAGGCTGGAATCCAATCCGCCGCTCAGAAAAGCGCCCACAGGCACGTCGCTCACTAGCCGCAGGCGGATACTGGTCTGGAGTAATTCATCAAGTTCATCCAGGTCCAAAGCCGCAGCGGTCGTGTCGGCGCGCGGAGGTTGCCAGTACTGCTGTATGTGCAGCGGCTTGTCCGGTTCAACGATCAGGTAATGACCCGGCAGCAGCTTCTTCACATCCCGGAAAATCGTGCGCGGGCCAAGAATGAAACGTTGGCTGAAGTAATCGTCCGCCGCTTCCCAGTCCAACTCGCGCGAGACTGCGGGGAAGTGCAGCAGCGATTTGATTTCCGATGCGAAGGCGAACGTGCCACCGCCCGCGAAGTAATACAACGGCTTTTTGCCGAGTCGGTCGCGGGCAACCAGGAGACGGCGACGCACATTGTCCCAGAGAGCGAAGGCGAACATGCCGCGCAACTGCGCCAGCATCTCGTCACCGTACTCTGCGTACAAATGCAGCAAGCACTCAGTGTCGCTGTGGGTGCGGAACTGCCGTCCTTTGGCTTCAAGCGCGGCGCGGATGGACTGGAAATTGTAAATCTCGCCGTTGAACGTGACGACGAGTTGGCCATCCTCGCTTTGCATCGGTTGATGCCCGGCCGGCGTCAAATCAATGATGCTCAAACGCCGCGTGCCGAGGGCGACTTCACGCCCCAGCCACTCGCCAGCGTCGTCCGGACCGCGGTGTAAGAGCGTCTCGGTCATGCGGTGCAGGACCGCCGCCGCATCTTCCCGAGGACCGATAAAACCGCAAATTCCGCACATGGCTATTTCACCGCCTTGAGCACGCACTCTTCGCCCGAATCTTTGCGTACCGCGTGGACTGCCATTGCCCGGAATTGGAACAACAGCGTCTGGATTCCCAGTCCAAAACCGGGCCGCACCCCGATCTTGTGACGGCCGGTGCGTTTGATGTCCCAACTTGCTTCCGCTATAAACTGCGCGCTTGCTGCCGTTGTCCAGCACTCTTGTTCGGCGAAGGTCGCTAGGACCGCGACCTGCTGCAGCGTAGTCGGCGAGAACAGATGCAGATGACGGGGCGGATCCAGAGGCAGCCAATCCATCCTAAACCGCTGGTGGCCTAGACTGTTGATGTTCGACGTAACCGCGATCAACACGCCACCGGGTTTCAGGATTCGATGGCACTCCTTCAAGAGTGCCACGGGATCGCGGACATGTTCGATCACGTGGCTCATGGCAACTACATCAAAGACTGCATCCGGCAAGCCCGCCTCTTGCAGTGTCCCGAGATGCACGCGCAGCCCATACTGAGCACGCGCCCGCTCTGCCGCCGCCGTGTCTACCTCTTGTCCCTCCACCTCCCAGCCCATCGCGCGCAACCCTGCGAGCTGGCTCCCGTCGCCACAGCCGACCTCCAAGAGACGGCCAGGCGGTGTGCCGCGCAGATACAGAGAACGCAACTTGGCCCGCTGGTGAGCTAATCCGGTGCCCCACAACAAGGCCCTGTAAACCGAATGCATGATTATGCGACCGATTCCACGTTGCCCAACGGCTTTGTCTTTGTGAGTAAAGTAATCCCGATAGGCCAACGGGAGATCTTCCTCCAACGGCATCGGATCCAGCCACACCAGACCACAACCCGGATTGGAACACCGGTTAAAACTCCACGTTCCGGGCGCGTTATAGAGTCGATCACTCAGGCCGTCATATAGATGCCCCCCGCGCGCGCCGCACAAATAACAATTAGTAACAGGGCGGGCGCGGATTTCGGTGGCCGTGCTGAGTGGTTTCATTTCTGCGCCATCACGCCCCAACCGAAGGGGTAGTCTTTCGTCTTGTCGAATCTATCGAGAGCAAGAAAGACGAACTGAACCAGGCGAATAACAATCAATAGAACAACTTTGATTGGGAGAAAGAACAGCCCCTTCAAACGAAGTCGACCGGCCTTCAGTCCTGAGCTTGGAATAACTGACTGTATTCGCGGAAGCTCATAAGCCATACGGGTAAACATGCCACCAAAGGGCGTGATTTCGCTTTTGGCAAACCCTGCGTCGCGGCAGATTGATTTGATTCCGAACGAAGTGTATCTGAAGAAATCGTAAGGAGCTTGATGTTCGGCATGCGTCATAGGCACAGTTAGAAACAGTCGGCCCCCGGGTTTCAGCACGCGGAAAAACTCGCGAACACATTCTCGAGGCCATTCCAAGTGCTCAAGAGTCTGCGTGCAAAGTACCGCGTCAAACGATTCATCCTTGAACGGGAGCCGGTCCAACACTCCGATGCAACTCAGGTTGTGATAGTTCCAGGATGGCTCTCCAACAGCTAAATCCACGGAAACGTATCGGCTCTGGGTAAAAACTTTCTTGTATGCGCATTCTCCCGCGCCGGCATCCAGCACTCGGCTTCCTGTCGGCAGCATCTGCGCAACCTGTTGGACAAACCGGGTCACGTACCAGCGGCCAATGTCCTTCAGCTTGGAGCGAGTGGTGAAATCGTTATCAAATTTCATGTTTCACATGCTGAATGATGAACCGCCGTAACAGATAGAATTGTATTATCAGATTTGTGACAAAAAAACAGCTCACAGCAATAGCCAATCCTGTCAGACCAAACTTGATGAAGGCCAGCACTTTCAACGGTATATAGATTGTGTACGTGTAAATCCCCACACGCGTCAGGGTGCGTGTGTCACCTATCGCGTAAAATGCCGTGGTGGTGATCGTGGAAATTCCCGCTCCCATAAACAGTCCTACGAGCGCGACCATCATTTGCCAAAGCAACGCCACGTTTTCTCGCGTCACAGCGCCATGTCCGATCACGAGAGATAACGCAGGCTTGCCGAATAGCAGGAAAACAGCATAAGCAGTTCCAGTCAAACCAGTGACCCAGATCAATCGTTTCCGGTACAAAACCGCAAAGTCGCGCCAGTTGCCCGTCTTCGCCCGAGCGCCCAGTGCAGGCAGTAGGGGGACTGCGAGAGCTTTGCCAATGACCTGGTTGAGCACCCCGTAGAACTGCTGCCCCAGATAGAACAGCGAAAGCCCGCCTTGCGATCCCATCGACGTCAGGAACCGGTCGACCAACGGATCGGTCTTGTAATAGGCGTTCCCAATCAACAACGGCTTGACTCTCCACCACACCTTTTGGAGCGAAGAGTTCTCCCAGATAGGGTACTGAAAATGCCCCAGCATCGGCAGCAAGAGAGCTGTTTGGAGGGCTGCGCTGAGGACGCTTAGCCACGCCGCGACGGCAACCCCATACTGTTTCAAGGTCACTAATAGGATTCCCAGCCCAACCAGATCCCCCAGCAACGATGCTACCATGGGCCAAATAAAGCGCCTGCGAGCCTGACACACGGCCACGAGCACGGCCGACAATGCCATGAACACCATCCCGGCTAACTGAATTCGACTCAGCGCGATTGTTAGCGTTCTACCCGCATCGGAAAAACCTGGGAACAATCGTGGCACCCAGAGAGGTGCAAACAAGCCACTCAGAACCGCCAACAAGCTAAACAGCCCAGTAATAAGTAGGAATACTTTCCAAGCCTCGCTATGGATGCGTTCTTCCTGTTCTCCGGCCAAGAACGGAATCAGAACCTGCATCAGAGAAGTGCTGATGACCGCTAGCAAGAATTGTGGCACCGCAACCGACGCATACAATGCGTCCGTCTGCATCCCGGGCCCAATTGTCACAACGATGTACCACTGGACCAAAACCGCAGCCAATAGATTGACGACCGAAAGAGTCCCTAAAGACAGCGCTTGTTTCATCGATCACCCAGTAATTCAGTATGCATGTGACGCCGCCGCACGTAAGGTAACCGCCGACGGCGAGCAAGGAAATAAGTTTGTTTGACCGAAGGTTTACACGTTCTGTATGCTGATGTGTTAACAGGATCCAAGAGCCTGAAGCAATGAACATCATCACCTTGACGACCGATTTCGGCACTGCCGACTGGTTTGTGGGCAGTATGAAGGGCGTGATCCTCGGCATCAACCCGCAAGCCGCAGTGGTGGACGTCACCCACGAAATTCCCGGCGGCAATATCCACGAGGCGGCGTTCGCGTTGTTGGCGTGCTACCGCTATTTCCCGCAAAACACGGTTCACGTGGCTGTGGTAGATCCCGGTGTCGGCAGCAGCCGCGCGGCCATAGCCGTGCGAACGCAGGATTACATCTTTGTCGGCCCGGACAACGGCATTTTGTCGCTGGCCTTGGCGCAGGAACAGGTGTTGGAGATTCGCAGACTTGATCACAGCCAGTACTTCCATAAACCTCTCAGCCACACGTTCCATGGACGCGACGTTTTCGCGCCAGTGGCGGCGCATCTGACGCTAGGCGTGCCCCTGAAAGAACTGGGCACGGAGCTGAGCAAATACGTCCAGATCGGCTGGCCGCAAACTTCCGTGCGCGACAGCGTGGTGCACGGCGAGGTCGTTTACATCGACCATTTCGGCAACGCCATCACCAACATCGCCGCGACCGATCTTGCCAAGCTTGCGCAACATGCGCCGTCGGTCTTTCTGCGCGGCGAGGAAGTCTGTGCCGTGAAGAACTACTATCAGGAGGTCGCCAGCGGCGAAGCGGTGGCAGTGATCGGCTCCAGCGGCTTCCTTGAGATCGGCGTAAACGGCGGCCACGCCGTCCGCGCGCTCGGTCTGCGGCTCGGGGAACCGGTCGAAGTAAAGTGATTCTCGCCAGCAGCGCGTGGTGGACGTGATACGCTCAGTCGTCTCTGTGTCTCTGCGGTAAGGCGACCTTGTTCCAATTGACCTGAATATCACCAAGCCCAAGGGAATGCTGTTTGATTGGGCAATCGCAAATTGCCAATCGTAAATCGCGTTTCAAACCGTACCACTACCAATGGCTTCCTCTGCTTGACCTAGCCGGGATTTCTCGGTAGTCTGCACGGCGTGACATCATGCGGAAACGAGCGCGCGTTTACTACTCAGGCCGAGTGCAAGGGATCGGGTTCCGCTATACGGCCCGCGAGGTGGCGTGCGGTTACGAAGTGACAGGGTTCGTGCAGAACTTGTCTGATGGCCGCGTGGAGATGGCCGTGGAGGGCAAGCAGGAAGAAGTGGTGGCGTTTCTGGATGCGATTAAGGCGAGCCAGTTGGGCAGTCACATCAGGCAGGCGGATGTCACGTGGCTTGAACCGAGAAACGAAGAGAAGCAGTTTGAGATACGGTTTTGAGGAGTGGAATACGATGGATGCGATCCGCACGGAGAATCTGACAAAGAAATATGCATTGGGTTGGCGACAGGGCCGGTTACTGGCGCTGGATGGACTGAACCTGCAAGTTCACGAGGGTGAGGTGTACGGGTTGCTCGGACCGAATGGTTCCGGCAAGAGCACGACGTTGAAGCTCATCCTCGGGCTGATTTCGCGGACGGCGGGCGAGGTGTCGGTTTTTGGTGTGTCGTGCGACAAGGTGCAGTCGCGGTTGCACGTCGGGTTCCTGCCAGAGAATCCGTATTTCTACAGATATCTGACTGGGGCTGAGACGCTGGAATTCTACGGCAGACTATGCGGCATGCGCGGCGCTCCACTTCGGAAACGGATTGACGAGCTGCTGGAGCTTGTCGGGTTGACGCGGTCGCGCGATCGGCGATTAGCTGGGTACTCGAAAGGCATGTTACAGCGGGTTGGCCTGGCGCAGGCGATGATTCACGATCCGAAGCTGCTTTTGCTGGACGAGCCGACTGCCGGTGTCGATCCGATTGGCAGTCGCGATATCCGCGACATGATTTTGCGTCTGAAACGCATGGGCAAGACCGTGTTGTTGTGCTCGCACCTGTTGGAGCAGGTGCAGGAGGTGTGTGACCGCATCGGCGTATTGAATCTCGGTAAGAAGATCCTCGAAGGCAACGTGGAGACGCTGATTCGTGACCAGCAGCGACTGAGTTTCACAGTGCAGAATTTGCCCGACACGGCGCGCCCGCAAGTCGAGGCCGCGATCCGCAGCGCGGGCGGGCAGCTGTTGTCCGTCACGCATCCACAGACGACGCTGGAATCGTTGTTCCTCAATGCGCTGAAGAAGGACGAACGGGGGATGGGACATCATGATTGAATCACAAGCTAACTTGATCGCGGCCGTGGCAAAACCTGAGCGCGTCGGTTTTTCGCTGCATCGCGTGTGGATCATCGGCCTAAACACATTCACTGAATCCATGAGGCAAAAGGTCTTCAACATCTTATTGGTCTTTGCGTTGGTGGCGATCGGCTCCGCGAGTTTTTTCACGGAATTCACCTTTTCCGTGCAGTTGAAGTTTATGAAGGACTTCTGCCTCGGCGCGATGGCGGTGTTTGGCACGCTGATCGCCATCGTCGGTACGGCGCAACTGTTGCCCAATGAACTGGAGAATCGCACAATCTACACCATTCTCGCCAAACCGGTGCGGCGCCTGGAGTTTATCCTTGGCAAATACACCGGTGCGGCAATGCTGTTGTTTCTAACCGTGCTGGTGATGTCGGTGATGGCGGGGGTTGTGTTAAAGTTCAAGGAAATGCGGCTGATAGCGGACGCACAGCAGGTTGTTCAGCAGTCAGTTTCTTCGGAGTCCCGAGCACTTGCCGAGCAGGATCTGGCACAGATCCGTGCCGAAACCAGGGATATGGACATGGTCAAGGCGGTCATACTGATCTTTGTAAAGTTGAGTCTGCTGGCAGCAATCACCTTGCTGATCTCGACGATATCCACCTCGATGGTCTTTAACGTGGCGATTGCGTTCATGGTGTTTTTTGCCGGCCATATGCGGTCAACGGCGGCAGAGGCGTGGGCGCAGCACAAGGTTTGGCTGGCGTTGCTGGCCATCGTTCCTGATCTGGGCGCGTTCAATGTGGCCGACGACATCAATCTCGGCAACGTGATCCCATGGCAGCACGTGGGGCAGGTGACCGTGGACGGATTGGGACGGATCGTGGTCGTTCTCATCGCCACGCATCTGATTTTCGCGAAGCGGGAGATTTGACCAAGACATGGGCCACAAGTTTCTAGCGATCCTCGTGCTGGTTCTGGCGGCGGTGGCGTTCAGTCCGCTGGAGAACCGCATCCGCATTGAGCGGGAGCGGTTGAAATACGGCGGTGCACATGTCGCTCTGCCGTTGCGCGAGAAGCTGGGACAAGGAACGGCCGTGGCGCTTCTCGCGGGTTTTCGCGGCGTGACTGCGGACTTTCTCTGGATCCAGAACGCGTTTTACTTCGAAAGAGGAGAATGGGTGCCGATGTATTTGAACCTCGAACTGGTGACCACGCTGCAACCGCTATCAACGCCGTTCTGGGACCAAGGGGCATGGCACATTGGATGGAATATCGCCTACTCGGCGCGCAAAGACCCGAAAAACGCAAACGAAGCCCAAGGTATCCTACGGGAACGGGAATGGCACCAGAAGGCGCGCGACTTCTTGCTGCGGGGCATCCAGAACATTCCGAACGACTGGGACTTATATTTCTGCCTGGCATGGTTGTATGATTCTAAGTTCGTTTCTGACTGCGCCGGTGACGCCGAGTGCCGGCGTGCCGCGTACTGCGAGGCGGCAGAGTACTTTCATCGGGCTGCGGAATTTCCAGATGCGCCACCCCACGTTGGTCGCGAGTGTGCGAGGGCGATGGAGAATTGCGGCGGGGTCCGGGAAGCGTACGAGTATTGGAAATTCCTCTGGCCAAAGGCGTTCAAGACACCGCACCAAATTCCGAGCATAATCGAGAGAGAGATCAAAAGGTTGGAAGTTGAACTGGCAATTCCCCCAGCCGAACGTGTCCCCCGCAAGCCCGACGGTTCTCTGCGAGATCCATCATGAAATACGCAATTCTGGGCGACATTCACGCGAATCTCGAAGCCTTGCAGGCCGTGTTGGCTGATGCAGAGGATCAGAAATGCACGCACTTTGCCTGCCTCGGTGACATCGTTGGCTATGGTCCTAATCCGTGCGAATGCATGGAGATCATCCGCAAACTGAATTGTCCCGTCGTGATGGGAAATCACGATGAATACTCTACCAACTCCTCCGAACTTATCGGCTTCAACCCAATGGCCTCCGAAGCGATCAAATGGACCCGACAACAATTGTCGGAAGACCAACTCGCCTGGCTTCGCAACCTGAAGTACACGAGGATGATTGAACCGTTCACCCTCGTCCACGCCACTCTCGACCTGCCGGAGAAATGGGCCTATGTGTTCGACAAACTCTCGGCTGCCGCCAGCATTACCTACCAGCGCACCACGCTCTGTTTCTACGGGCACACTCACCTGCCCATCGCCTTCGTCCGCAGCGATAAAGGCATCCAAGGCGGTATGTACAGCAAGATCAAGGTTGAGTTTGGCCGCAAATATTTTATCAATGCCGGCTCCATCGGTCAGCCACGTGACCGTAACCCGAAGGCCGCCTATATCACTTTCGATCTTGGCCACAACCTGATCGAATTGCGGCGAGTGGAGTACGACATCCCTGCCGTCCAAGCGAAGATTCGCGCGGCCAAACTGCCCGAATCCCTCGCTGATCGCCTCACGTACGGGCGGTAAGGGTGGCGCACCCCGGGTTGCTGGAGTAACGTAATGATGCAACAGAACGACTCAACACCCCGGTTCTCCAGCGCTCAAACGCCGCGTTTTCCCCAGCGCATTCTGATCATCAAACCCAGTTCGCTTGGCGACGTGGTGCACGCCCTGCCCACGGTCAACCTGATTCGCCGCCACTTTCTCGATGCGCACATCTCCTGGCTGATCAATGATTCTCTCGTATCCCTCCTAAAGAACTGCCCAATCATCAATGAGACCATCGCATTCCCCCGATATGACGGGGCAAAATTGCCCCGGCTTGTGCGACAACTTCGACGAGGCCGCTTCGATCTCGTCGTTGACTTGCAAGGGCTGCTTCGCAGTGGGTTGATGACATGGACCACTAGGGCTTCACGACGGGTCGGTCTCTCCGGTGCGAGAGAAGGCGCCCGATTGTTCTACAACGAAGTGGTCAAAGTCCCTTGCGCCCACGCAGTCGAGCGATACCTTTGCGCGGCGCGTCATCTCGGTTGTGGCAATGGTCCCATCGAATTCCCGCTCGGTTCATCAGACGAGGACAGGGCCACTGTTGACAAGCTTCTCCTCCACTCACCGCTAACCACTCACCACTCACTAATCGCCATCAATCCCTCGGCTCGCTGGCCGACGAAACTTTGGGGTGACGCCAAATTCGCTGCATTGATAGAGAAACTCCCGCGTGGCCGCGTCGTCATTACCGGTTCCGCCGCCGATGCGGCGCGCACCGCAGGAGTCGTTGGGGGGTTGCGCTCCGGCGCGACCGTTCTTAACCTCACCGGAAAAACCGATCTCTCCCAACTCGCCGAGCTTTGCCGTCGATGCGCGGTCGTCATCAGTAACGACAGCGGCCCGATGCACATCGCCGCCGCTGTCGGCACGCCAGTCGTTGCCATCTTCGGCCCGACCGATCCTGAGTTGACGAGGCCGTACTACGGAAAACAACACGTTGTCCTGCGTGCGGGCATACCGTGTTCGCCCTGCATGAAAGACCACTGCACCCACGCGCCCCGCATGGAATGCATGTCGCTCTTGACTGTCGAACAGGTGTTGGCGGCGGTGCAGCCGTTCTTGTAGCCGCGAAACGTTTTCGCGGCAGGTCTGAAAAGACCGCGAATGAGATTCGCGGCTACAACGACCATTTCATTTAACCACGAAGGTCACGAAGCTTCAGCGTGGTCGGTCTTCGTGTTCTTCGTGAGCTTCGTGGTGAGTTTTCCCTGCCGACGTTCGGCTTGCTTGTCATCCACGGTTTCGTTACCGTGTCCGCCGTCCACATGACCGAGCTCGAACAACAAATTCAAACGACCCGCGCCGAGGCCGAGGCGACAATCGCCGCATGCACCGACCTTCAGGCATTGACCCAGCTTAAAGCAAAATACATCGGACGGCAGGGCGCGGTGACAGCCGTGCTCGACAAACTCGGCAAGCTGCCAAAGGAAGATAAGCCGCGCATCGGCAAGCTCGCCAATGAAGTGAAGAACGCGCTCACCGCCGCGTTTGTGGCCAAACAGGATGAGTTGGAGGCAAAAACGACCAGCACCGGCCCTGTGCTCGACCTGACGCTGCCCGGCCGACGCCACAACATCGGTCATCTGCATCCGCTCACGCAAATCTTCGAGCGGACGGTGGACATTTTCCGTCGAATGGGGTTCGCCGTCGAAGACGGCCCCGAGATCGAGACCGAATGGCATTGTTTCGATGCGCTGAACACCCCGGCCGATCATCCAGCGCGCGATATTCAGGACACGCTGTACGTCGATCTGCCGCCGCACGAGAAGTACGGGCGATACGTCATGCGCACGCACACGTCGCCGGTGCAAATCCGCACGATGCTCAAGCAGAAACCGCCGATCCACATCGTCGCCCCCGGCCGCGTATTCCGCCGCGACAATCCCGACGCTACCCACAGCCCGACGTTCCATCAGATCGAAGGCTTATACGTGGACAAGAACGTTACCGTTGCCGACCTGAAAGGCACGGTCGAATTCTTCTTCAAACAACTTTTGTCGTCCGATACTCAGGTTCGGTTCCGTCCACACTTCTTCCCGTACACCGAACCGAGTTTCGAGATTGACCTGAGCACGCCGCATTTCCGCGCCCGTGGCAAGGAATGGATCGAGATCGCCGGCTGCGGCATGGTCGACCCCAACGTCTTCAAAGCCGTCGGTTATCCCGACGACGAATACACCGGCTGGGCATTCGGCTTCGGCATCGAACGTATCGCCATGGTCATGTGGTCAATCAACGACATCCGCCTGTTCACGGAGAACGACGTGAGATTTCTGGAGCAATTTTAGACTACTATGTGGATATCTCACCTCACCCTTGAAAATTTTCGCTCCTACGAGCGAGCCGACATCTCGTTTTCACGAGGTATAAACGTGATTATCGGCCCGAATAACTCGGGCAAGTCGGCAATTATACATTCGCTACTGGCGCTGCAAAATGATCTTCAGGACATCAGTGGAAGTGATCTCCGTCTTGGTAAAGAACAAGGATTTGTGCGCGTGCGTCTTGAGGATAATCAACAAAAATTCCTGCCTTCGCAGACTCAAGCAGTCGAGATGGAGATTCGATCGCATGGTGTCGCAAAGAGGCTTGCACATCAAGAAAGTGGCCAGCCGAAAACATATGCATATGATCGAATTGCGGCTCAGGAACCCAAGAATTTTATCTATCCTTTTCTTTCGAAGCGCAAAGTGACCAGCTTGGATGAGGCCATAAACGCTAGCGTTACTGTTCAAGTATCTCCCAATTTCCGACTTCTGAACGCCAAGATTGATCGGATCTCCAATCCAACATTCTTGCCTGCGCATACCATGTACATGAAAGCGTGCGAGGATATTCTCCGCTTTCCTGTCACGACAACGCATTCCCAATCCGGAAAGAGGGCAGCGTATACGGTCAGAAACCTAGATAATATTCCGCTCCTAATGATGGGGGAAGGAGTCATGAATATTCTCGGTCTGGTCGTGGATCTTTGCCTAGCAGAGAATCAGCTATTCCTAGTCGAAGAGCCTGAGAATGATATTCACCCACAAGCACTCAAATCTCTGCTCAGGTTCGCGGCCGAAAGGGCTGAACATAATCAATTTATTATTACAACGCATTCAAACATCGTGGCGAAATATCTGGGCGCTCAGCCGAACGCTAAACTGTTCGCCGTTCAGATGGCGTTTGACCATCAACTTCCAAAATCAGAGATAAGAGAAGTTGGGAAATCCGTCGAGGAGAGGCGCGATGTTCTGCATAGCTTGGGTTATGAACTCTTTGACTACGACCTTTGGGACAGCTGGCTTTTTTTGGAGGAATCATCCGCCGAAAAAATCATTCGGGAGTATTTGATTCCTTGGTTTGCACCTCAGTTGGGGTCAAAGCTCAGGACTTTCTCGGCCCACTCGATAAGCGAAGTCGAGCCGAAGTTCGCAGATTTTAACGACCTCTTCGTTTTCCTGAATCTGACGCCGACTTATAAAAACAAAGTGTGGGTGGTTTTAGACGGTGGAGATGAAGGAGGCCGTGTAGTTCAAAGACTGCGCGACAAGTATCTTCCTAAGGGCTGGCTCGGCGAGCAATTCGCGCAATTCCAGCAGAATGATTTTGAGCGCTACTACCCTGCCAGTTTCAAGAGCGACATAGATGCGGCGCTGGCCACGGCAGATAAGCAGCAGAAGCGCGCGAAGAAAAAGGAACTGCTCGAAAAGGTGGAGACGTGGATTCGCAGCAACGAACAGGCGGCGAAGGACGCATTCCATGAGTCTGCCGCAGAGGTGATCGACAAGCTTCAGACTATTGCGAAGAGCATTTCATGACATGAAACTCACCTACAACTGGCTGAAGGAGTACGTGGACTTTGGATGGTCGCCGCAGGAGTTGGCGGAGAAGCTGACGAAGGTTCGACAAGGCATCAACGACGTGCGTTTTCTGGAGCAGTTCTGAATGAGAAATACGTTTAGGTGATTGAAATGGCAGAATCGCAAGGCACGAATCCCGTGAATGTATCGCTAGTTGACATAGGTAAGCTGTCCGAACCCTTGACGAAGTTAATCGAGGTTGTAGGCAAGGGGACTGGAATCGCATACGCACCAGTCAGTAGGGTTCTCCAAGCGAAGGCTGACGCAAAGGCAAAAATCATCTTGGCCAATGCAGAAGCCAAAGCTCTCTCAATTCAAGAACGAGCGCGGCAAAGAGTCGAGTCCCAAGAGATTAAGAGACAAACGAATTTGGAGAGTATTGTCGCAAAAGCTGCTATGGCTCTTCCGGACTCCGTTTCCAATGACTCGGTCGATGAAGACTGGATTCAACAATACGTATCGCATGCCCAAGATGTTTCGGACTCTGACATGCAGATTATCTGGGCGCGAATCCTTGCAGGAGAGGTTGCGAATCCCTCTTCGTACTCTAAACGCACGCTTCAATTCCTCAAAACGTTAGACAAAGAAGAGGCGGAAGGCTTCACTAAGTTGTGCGGACTGACTCTGAGCTTCGAATCAGGCTGGCTTTTCATATTGTCAGACGATGTTACTGAGAAATTTGTGAGGGAAACGTTTAAGGGTTCCAATTTTCGAGAACATTTTTGCAACATCGGACTTCTAGCGCCGGAGCCTTACATTATGCACCCGTCTAACATGAATGGCCGTCACCTGAAGTATTTCGACCAGATCCTCTCTTGTCGTGGACCGGAGAAGCCAAGAAAAGGTCAGGGCTTGGACTCGATCGAAGATATCATCGGCGGTTTCAACAACTTTTCGCAGATCGGTCAAGAGCTTGCAAAAATCGCTGGAGCGCAGCCAGTCGAAGGCTATCTTCAGCAGCTTGCTTCACATTTGGACAAGGAGTTTAAGATATCGCTTATCACCGAGCAGGGAGTTCCTCTCCAATGAAACTCACCTACAACTGGCTGAAACAGTACGTTGATTTCGATTGGTCGCCGCAGGAGTTGGCGGAGAAGCTGACGTTTGCGGGGATCGAGGTCGAGAACGTCGTGAGCCTCGGCGGCGCGGTGTTGGAACAGGTCATCGTCTGCCAGATTCTGTCCAGCGAAAAACATCCGAATGCCGACAAACTTTCCGTATGCCGCGTGACCGATGGTAGCGCTGAACGCCAGATCGTGTGTGGCGCGCACAACTATAAGGTCGGCGACAAGGTGCCGCTGGCGTTGCCCGGCGTGACGTTGCCCGGTAATTTCACGATCAAGCTCGCAAAGCTCCGGGGCGTCGAGTCGCAGGGCATGATGTGTTCGGCGGAGGAACTGGGATTGCCGAAGGGCGAGGATGGCCTGCTGATTCTTCCTGCCGAGACACAGATCGGCATCAAACTCAGTGAAGCGATGGGCGGAGCGGACACGGTGTTCGACATCGAGGTTACGCCAAACCGGCCCGATTGGCTGAGCGTGATCGGTGTCGCGCGGGAAGTGTCGGCTCTGACGGGGAATCCGCTGAAACTGCCGCAGATTCCTCTCACAGAGGGCGCAGAGCCAGTGGAGAGGTTTACCTCGATCAGCATCGAGGCGAAGGATCTTTGCCCGCGGTATACGGCACGGGTGATTCGCGGGGTGAAGATCGGGCCGAGTCCGGCGTGGTTAAAGCAGACGCTGGAAAAGGTCGGGATGCGCTCGATCAATAACGTGGTGGACATTACAAACTACGTGCTGATCGAGTCCGGCCATCCGTTGCACGCGTTCGATTACAATTTGTTGAACGAGCACAGCATCGTGGTGCGGCGCGCGAAAAAGGGCGAGCAACTGACTGTGATTGACGGTACACAGCACAAACTGACCAACGACATGCTTGTGATTGCCGATACGAAGCGGGCAGTGGCATTGGCGGGTATCATGGGCGGCAAAGACAGCGAGATCAACGACAAGACCACCGATGTGTTATTGGAGGGTGCATACTTCCTGCCATCGAACATCCGGAAGACATCGCGACAACTCGGGTTGTCGAGCGAGTCGAGTTATCGGTTTGAGCGCGGCACGGACATCGAAGGCCTGGTATTGGCGAGCAACCGCGCGGCGGCGTTGATTCAGCAACTGGCAGGCGGACAAATCGCGCGCGGTATGGCGGATGCGCTGGCGAAGCCGATCCAGAAACAGCGCGTGAAATGCCGCTTTGCGCAGGTGAACCGGCTGCTGGGGATCGAAGTGCCATCAGAGACGGTGAAGAAGATTTTCACGAGCTTGTCGCTCTTAGTGGTTTCATCGGACAAACAAGCTTGCGAGGTTGAGGTGCCGACGTTCCGCGTGGATTTGGAGCGCGAGGCGGATTTGATCAAGGAAGTATGCCGCATCCATGGCGTAGAAAAGATCCCGGCAAAAATGCAGCCCGCAACGGCCGTGGTCTCGGAGTTCGATGCGAAGTGGGAGGCGATTGCGCGAGTGCGGCAGATTTTGACGGCGCTAGGGTTCCACGAGGCAATGAACCAGACGCTGGTGAGCCAGGGCGACCTAAAATTGCAAAACCCGCTGAGCGCCGAACAAAGCGCCTTGCGCGCCAGCCTTGTGCCCGGTTTGCTGTTGAATCTGCGGACAAATGTGTCGCGGCATCAATACGATGTGAGATTGTTCGAGATCGGACGTGTGTTTGCGTCAGACGGCAAGGAATCGTTGCATCTTGCATTGGTTGTGACGGGCAAACGGAACCCAACCGCTTGGGAAACAGGCGCGCGCGAGGCTAAGCTGGACTATTTCGATGTGAAGGGCGCGATTGAGGAGCTGACGGAGAAGTTTGGCGCGAATGGTTTCGTGAATGTGGAAATCAAACAGATCTCGCCTTCGGTGGCGAAGAGGCTGGATTTGCGGGATGAGGTGTCGTTTACGGAATTAGACCTGAACTCATTGCTCGCGGGGGCGCGTACGGAAAAACAATTCAGCGAGTTGCCGAAGTTTCCGGCGGTAGTGCGTGACGTGGCGTTGGTGGTTGCCGAGAGCACGACGCACGGCGATATTCTCGCGGCGATCAAGAAGAACGGGAATAAGAACTTGGAGCGGATCGATTTGTTTGATATCTTCCATGGTGGTACGATACCTACGGGAAAAAAGTCCATGGCGTACTCGCTGACTTATCGGGCGCCAGAACGGACGTTGACCGATACCGAGGTCAATGATGCGCTCGATCAGTTGAAACGACAACTGGAGCGGTCGTTGTCGTGCGAGATCCGTGAAGGTTGATTGAGATGAGCAGGGTTGTTGAGTGCGCAATCAAGATTGAAAATGGAAAGTGCTTGAAATCGTTGGTGAGTGTGGCATGTATGAGCGGTGGCGCGTGCGGCAGCGCCCGCGCGAGTTCTTTGGACAGCGTACGATTGTGAAATACCCTGCCATGTACGTGATGAACGACGAATCTTTGAGCCAACACCGTCTATCGACGGGGCTCGGAGTCCGGTTGGGAAATACACGCCTTTCGAGGTAGTAGGAACCAACTGGCAGAGCACCCCTATTATTGAGGGGTTCAAAGATATCGTTTCAACGGCATTACGGCGGGGTATTTCTTTTCTCCACGATCAACTATAAGGCTTCGCCCGGCGATATCGCCAAGCGAGAATGAGCATGACCGAGAACCTGTTTACAGAGCGACAGTCGCAGGGACGGAGAGCCGTCGGGACGGATGCACCACCACCGTCGAGTGCGCCATTGGCCACGCGAATGAGGCCGGTTACGCTCGAAGAGATTGTCGGACAGCGGCACATTCTGGCCGAAGGGAAACTCCTTTGGCGCGCGATCAAGGCCGATCGCATCAGCTCAATCATCCTTTACGGTCCGCCGGGCACGGGCAAGACATCGCTCGCTCAAGTCATTGCCAACGCCACAGCAAGCAAATTCGAACGTCTCGGCGGCGTCGAGTCCAATGTCGCCGACATCAGGCGCGTAACTGGCAACGCGGCGAACCGTCTCGCCAATACCGGCCAGAAGACGATCCTGTTTATCGATGAGATTCACCGGTTCAACAAGGCCCAGCAGGATGTGTTGCTCCCCGACGTGGAGAACGGCACCGTGCGACTCATCGGCGCAACGACTCACAACCCGTTCTTTTACGTCAACGCGCCGCTGGTGTCCCGGTCACAGATTTTCGAGTTGAAGCCGCTCGCGCCTGGCGACATCAAGACACTGCTCCAGCGCGCGCTCATCGACAAGGAGCATGGCCTAGGCAAAATGAAACTGAAAGTCGACAAGGATGCACTCGATTTCCTATCGGTTGCATGCGACGGCGATGCGCGAAAGGGATTGAATTCGCTGGAAATTGCGGCACTGACGACACCACCCACACAGAAAGAAATCAACATAACTCGCGCCGTCGTGGAGGAATCCATCCAGAAGAAAGCCGTTGTGTATGACGCGGATGAAGATGGGCATTACAACACGATTTCGGCATTTATCAAATCCATGCGCGGGAGTGATCCCGATGCGGCATTGTACTGGCTGGCGAAGATGATCGTTGCGGGCGAAGATCCGCGGTTCATTGCGCGGCGAATCACGATTCTGGCCGCGGAAGACATCGGGCTGGCGGATCCGCAGGCGCTAGTGTTGGCAGTAGCGGCGCATCATGCGGTGGAGTTCATCGGGTGGCCCGAAGGTGAATTGCCGCTGGCGGAGGCGACGGTATATTGCGCGACCGCGCCCAAATCGAATGCCAGCGCAATGGGTATCTGGAATGCCAAAGCCGACGTGGAATCGGGACGTACACTCGAAGTGCCCAAGCATCTCAAAGACACGCACTACAAAGGTTCGGCGCGACTCGGCCACGGCAAAGACTACAAATACGCGCACGATTTCGAGGGCCACGTCGTCGAGCAGGAATACCTGCCCGAGCAGCGAAAGTACTACGAGCCGGGCGATCAAGGTTTCGAACTGAAGGTCCGCGAGCGGATGGAAAAATGGAAACAACTGCTCAAGCGAAAATAGAGCTTCGCAAGGAAATGCGAGCGAGACTGGCGGCGTTGAGCTACGCGGCGGTGCGCGCAAAGAGCGCAAAGATTGAGGAGCAGTGTTTCCTGCTGCCGGATTTCGTGGCGTCGGACTGGGTGTTCGCATACATCTCGCTCGGCCATGAGATTGCGACGCGCGGGTTGATCAAGCGCTTGCTGGCGATGGGCAAACACGTGTGTGTACCGAAGTTCGATGAACCGACGCAGCAGTACGTCGCATCGGAGTTGCGCGATTTCGACAAGGAGTTGGTGAAGGGGAAGTTCGGGATTATGGAGCCAGACTCAGAAGCTGCGCGGCGCGTGGATCCGGGACAGCTCGACGCACTGCTGGTGCCGGGGCTGGCGTTTGATGAGATGGGAAATCGGTTGGGCCGCGGCCGGGGGTTCTTCGATCGGATCCTGCGGGAAACGAGGGGCGGAAAACTCGCCTTGGCCTACGATTTCCAATTGGTGGGGAAAATCCCCGTCGAGAAACACGACGTGCGGATGGACTTTATTGTTACGGAAACCAGAGTCGTGAGTGTGAAAGGGATATGAATCATGGACAACCCAATTATGATGAACCAAATGGCCTGGGTCGATCACGCTATTGTCGTGTCGTTGCTAGTCGCGTTAGCCGCTCTACTGGGGGCGATGACTATGTGGGTGTTCGGCCGCGGAAAGATGCGCGACGGGGCGGAGGCGGCAGGCGGTTGGATCGACGCCGCGCGCCGCGAAGCCGACACGGTCTTGCGGGAAGCGCGCATGGCCGCGCAGGACGAACTGTTCAAAATGCGCGATACGTTTGAAAGGGAGACAAAGGAGCGGCGACAGGAACTGGCAGAACTAGAACGGCGCTTGTTGCCGCGCGAAGCAGCATTGGAACGTAAAACGGAGTTGTTGGACCACAAGGCCGAGGAGTTGACACGCAAGGAAACGCAGATGGCGCAGCGCGAAAAAGAACTGCAAAATATGCAGACGAAAATGAATGAACTAGAGCGACTGACGCTGCAGGAACTGCAACGGATTTCCAGCGTGAGCATGGAGGAGGCGAAGAAGTTGCTGCTCGCGCGCATGGAGGAAGAAGTGCGCGATGAGGGCAGCGCCATGGCGCGGCGGATTCTGGAGGATGCGAAACAAAATGCCGAGCGCGAGGCGAAACGGATGATCACCATCGCCATCGAACGGTGCGCCTCGAATCATGTACAGACGGCAACCAGTTGCACAATCACGCTGCCGAATGAGGAGATGAAGGGCCGCATCATCGGTCGCGAAGGCCGCAATATCCGTGCACTCGAGACGGCCACGGGCATTAACGTGCTGATCGATGACACGCCGCAGGTGGTGGTGCTCAGTGGTTTCGACCCCGTCCGTCGGGAAGTGGCGCGGCAGACCCTGGATCGGTTGATCGCCGACGGGCGGATCAATCCGGCGCGCATCGAGGAAGAGGTGGTCAAGGTCACGGAAGAACTGCAGACCACAATTCGTCAGGCGGGAGAAGATGCGGTCGTCAAGCTCGGTCTTCATGGAGTGCATCCGGATTTGATCAACGCCTTGGGGCGATTGAAGTTCCGGCACAGTTTCGCCCAGAACGTGCTGGATCATTGCATCGAGGTGGGCCAAATCGCCGGCTTGATGGCCGCGGAGTTGGGGTTGGATCAGCAACTGGCCAAGCGGATTGGTTTGTTCCACGATATTGGCAAGGCGATGGATCATGAGATGCAGGGGTCGCATGCAATCATTGGCGGAGATCTGCTGAAGAAGTTGGGCGAGCCGGAGGAAGTTTGGCAGGCAGTGGCTTGTCATCATCATGAGGTCGAGCCGACAACCTTGTACGGTATGCTGGTCAGCGCGGCCGACGCCATCAGCGCATCGCGGCCCGGTGCGCGCAGCGAGAGCATGGAGTTTTACCTACAGCGCCTGGAGAAACTCGAGGCGATTGCCAACAGTTTCAGTGGCGTTGAGAAGAGTTATGCCCTACAGGCGGGGCGCGAGATCCGCGTGATCGTTGAGCCGTCGAAAATCGGCGACGACGCAGCTGCGCAACTGGCGCGCGACATCACCAAGAAGATCGAGCAGGAACTGCAGTATCCCGGCCAGATCAAGGTTACCGTCGTGCGAGAGACCCGCGCGGTGGAATTCGCCAAGTGAAGAATGAATTGGAAGGGAATGTGAAGGCGTGAAAATCCTGTTCATCGGCGACGTCGTCGGCAAGCCGGGACGACAAGCGGTTGCCACGCTGGTGCCGAAGTTGCGAGCGGAACGCGGCGTGGAGTTTGTCATCGCCAACGGCGAGAACAGCGCGCATGGCGTTGGCTTGACGGCGACAACAGTGAGCGCGTTGTTTGATGCCGGCGTGAATGTCATCACGTCGGGTGATCACATCTGGGATCAGAAAGAGATCTACGAGGTGATCGAGCACGAACCGCGGCTGCTGCGGCCCCTGAACGTCGCACCGACGGCACCGGGGCGCGGCTCTATAATTGTGAACGTGGACGGCAAATGCGCCGTGGGCGTGCTCAACCTTGTTGGCCGCGTGTTCATGCCTCCTTGCGACTGCCCGTTCCGCGCTGCCGAAGCTGAAGTGACGCGGCTGCGGCGCGGGACGAACATTATCATCGTGGACCTGCATGCCGAGGCGACGAGCGAGAAAATAGCGATGGGGCGGTTCCTCGACGGCAAGGTGAGCGCAGTGATCGGAACACACACCCATGTGGCAACTGCCGACGAATGCATCCTGCCGCATGGCACGGCGTACATCACGGATGCCGGAATGTGCGGGCCGCACGACTCAGTGTTGGGACGGGATACTGAGGCGGTGCTGCGTCGGTTCCTGACGCAATTGCCTCAGAAACTGGAAGTGGCGACCGGCAACGTGCAGTTATGCGGCGTGATCGTCGAGGTGGATGAAGATTCGGGACGGGCGCGGCACATCGAACGGGTCCGGCTGCCGTGCGAGGCATGAACAAAGGCTGACACAGCACCACAATGATTCTCCGCGCGCACACCGTTTTACCGATGGATCGTCCGCCGCTGGACGACGGTGCGGTTGTCGTGTCGGGCGATACGATTGCTGCAGTCGGGCCGTGGCTGGAGGTGCGGGCCGCGTACAGCGAGGAGGTGCGCGATCTCGGCGATGTTGTGTTGCTGCCGGGGTTGATCAATGCGCATTGTCACCTTGATTACACCGATATGGCTGGACAGATCCCGTGGCGTGGCAGTTTTGCGAATTGGATTCAGCAGATCGTTGAGCAGAAGAAGACGCGGACGCCCGCAGGGTATGCAGCGGCAGTCAGCGCAGGACTTGAGCAACTGGTGCGGACAGGAACGACCACGGTAGTAAACGTCGAGACATTTCCATCGCTGATCGCCCAGTTCACGGAAACGCCGCTTCGCGTCTGGTGGTGTCCGGAATTGGTCGACCTCGGACGTGAAAGTGCGACGGAATTGATGGTGAACGAGATCGTCGGGTTTCTCGCGGTGCGGAAAAACGCGATGGGTGGTTTCGGATTGTCGCCGCATGCGCTGTACACAGCAAGTCGGTCCCTATACCGAGCAGCAGCCCGCAATGCGCATAGCCGCGGTTGGCTGTTGACGACGCACCTGGCGGAGTCGGACGAGGAGGATGCGATGTTTCGGCGGGGTACGGGCCCGATGTACGATTACTTCCTGCGGTTGGGGCGCAACATGAGCGACTGCAAGCACGCCGGTATGGTACGGACACTGGCGGAGGTCGGAGCATTAGGGCCAAATTGCCTCGCCGTGCACGCGAATTACCTTACGCCGCCTGATATTGCATTGCTGAAAGAATCGGGCACGCATGCGGTGCTGTGCCCGCGCAGCCACGAGTTTTTCAAACGGCGACTGCCGCTGTTGTCGACGTTTCGGGAGCAGGGGATCAACGTCTGTCTCGGGACCGACAGCCTAGCCAGTAATGACCAGCTCAATCTGTTCGCCGAGATGCAGACGTTGATACGACAGTTTAGTCAGATGAGTCCTGAGCAGATTTTGCAATTGGCGACCACCGGTGCAGCGAAAGCGTTGAACCAAGGTGAAAAACTTGGCAGACTGGCAGTTGGTGCATGGGCGGATATGATCGCGGTGCCACAGGACGGTGCTGCAGATGATCCGTACGAAACCGTGGTGTTCTCAAACAAGCCGGTCAACTTCTCCATGGTCGGCGGAAAGACGGCGCCTTCATGAAACGGAATATCTGGAAAACAGCACTGCTGATTGCCGCTGCATTGGCAATTTTGGGCGGTGGACTCTGTACGGCGGCGGATAAACCTGCCTTGAAAGGCGCTGAGACGAACGCGACGGCATTGACGCAAGCTCAATTGGATGAACTGTTCGCGAAGGCCGTCATCTTGTACAAGTACGGTCGTTACGATGAGGCTGAGGCGGCGGCGCGGCAAATTCTCGCCCAGATACCTGACAATCGCGATGTGCAACAGTTGTCGGAGGAAATCGCTCGCGCTCGTGCGATGTCAGCACGAACTGCAGGCCAGACCCTTGGGTTAAAGAAGAAGCTGGATGGTATTCTCATCCCAGAAGTCAATGTGCGGGAAGCCGATGTTCGAGATGTAGTGAGGTTTCTCCAAGCCGAAAGTGGCCGACTGAGTCCCGATAAGACCCCCGTAAACTTCGTCTGGCTGGTTCCCGCTGATGAGAAACTCCCGCTCGTGACCCTGCTCTTGCAGAAGATGCCGTTGTCGGAAGTGATCCGCTATGCCTTGACCGCGGCACGACTGAATTACCGCGTTGATCCGCACGCAGTGGTCATCTACAAGGAGACACCGCAGCCCGCACCGACCGGATCCTCCGCACCTGAGCCAAATGTCAAATCTCAATGAGCAACTGACGGCGGAACTGGAGCGTGCGCGCGCCGCAGGGTTATACCGTTCGTTCCGCCACATTGAGTCCCCACAGGGACCACACATCACGCTTGATGGGCGCGAGTTCCTCAATTTTTCCAGCAACGATTACCTTGGTCTCGCCAACGATCCGGTGTTGAAACGCGCCGCGGCCGACGCGCTGAAAAAGTATGGCGTCGGCGCGGGCGCATCTCGGCTGGTTTGTGGCAACCTTGCGCCGTACGACAAACTGGAGCAAAAACTAGCACGCCTCAAAGGCAAAGAAGCGGCCATCGTTTTCGGTAGCGGCTACGCCGCGAACGTAGGGACGATTAGCGCGCTTGCCGGGGAGGGAGATGTCGTCATCCTCGATAAGCTCGACCACGCCAGCATTATTGACGGTGCGCGCCAGAGCGGCGCAACCGTCCGGGTCTATCCGCACAAAGACATGCGAAAGTTGGAGGCGCTGCTGCAATGGGCCGTGGGAGCGACATTCTTGTCGCGAAAGCCTCGCATCCTTATTATTACCGAAACTGTGTTTTCGATGGATGGCGATCTTGCGCCGCTTGCGGAGATTGTGGAGTTGAAGGATCGGTATCGCGCGTGGCTGATGATCGATGAAGCCCACGCAACAGGATTATTCGGCAAACACCGGCGCGGTGTGGCGGAAGCGGTTGGAGTGGAGAAACGAGTGGAGATCACGCTGGGCACGCTTAGCAAGGCGCTCGGTTGCGCGGGTGGATTTGTCGTCGGTTCGCAGACGTTGATTGATTACCTTCGTAACCGGGCGCGGAGCTTGATCTACTCGACGGCAATGCCGCCTGCGGTGTGTGCGGCGGCATCGGCAGCAGTGGATTACGTCATGGGCGCCAATGGCCAACGCCGTTGCGATAAACTCTGGCGCAATGTTCGTCAGATGCACGATGGGTTGTCCGCCTGCGGCATCCAGAGTGAATCTAACAGTTCGATCATTCCCCTGATTATCGGCGGTGAGACGGCGGCAGTGGAAATGTCGCAGCAGCTTTTCGAGCATGGTATCTTTGTGCCAGCGATCCGTTTCCCAACGGTGCCGAAGGGCAGGGCCCGCCTTCGCGTGACCGCTATGGCGAGGCACAGCACGGAAGATATCCAAACATTTTTGAAAGAATTCGATGACCTCTCTCGCTGACAAAGATCATCGGTATCTCTGGCATCCGTTCACGCAAATGAAGGATTGGCTGGCGGAAAAGCCGGTTATCATAGAATCGGCGGAAGGAGCGGTGCTCCGAGATACGGCTGGGCGGGAGTATCTCGATGGCAACTCGTCGATCTGGACCAACTTGCATGGTCACCGACATCCAAAGATAACACAGGCGATCAAAGACCAACTCGACAAGATCGCGCATTCGTCATTCCTCGGGTTATCGAACGCGCCAGCCATCGAGTTGGCGGAGAAACTGGTCTTGCTTGCACAGCAATCCCTTCCCACTCCCCGCTTCCCGCTCTCGCGCGTCTTCTACTCCGATGATGGCTCAACAGCGATGGAAGTCGCCATCAAGATGGCGCTGCAATACTGGCAGCACCGCAAACAGGGCCGGCGGACAAAGTTCGTGGCTTTTGCGGATGCCTATCACGGCGACACACTCGGCGCCGTAAGCGTGGGCGGCATCGATTTGTTCCATGTGGCTTTCAAGCCACTGTTGTTCGACGTGCTACGCGTCAGTCAACTGTCTCAACTCGAAAAGATCGTGCAACAACAGCATGACCGGGTCGCAGCGGTCGTGATTGAACCGCTGGTGCAAGGCGCGGCCGGAATGCGGTTGTGGCCGCGTGGATTGCTGGCCGACCTGCGATGGTTGTGCGACCAGTACAATGTCCTATTGATTGCTGATGAAGTGCTGACCGGGTTCGGTCGGACCGGAACGATGTTCGCCTGCGAACAAGAACAAGTGGTACCCGATCTGATGGCATTGTCGAAGGGATTGACGGGTGGATATCTGCCGCTGGCAGCGACGTTGACGACGGAAGAAATCTTCAACGCGTTTCTCGGCGAATACAGCGAGTTTAAGACATTTTTCCACGGACACAGTTATACCGGCAACCAACTCGGTTGTGCGGCGGCACTGGCAAACCTGGCGGTGTTTGAGGAGGAGAAGGTGTTGGAACGGTTATCGGTGATCAGCCATCAGTTATCAGCGGGACTGGAGCTGTGCCGGAAATTGCCGCACGTGGGAGACATTCGCCATATCGGCGTGATCGGCGCGGTGGAACTTTTCAAGAACGTGGCAAAAAGGAAACCGTTCCCACCCGCCTACAAGATGGGCATCAAGATTTGCGCTGAGATGCGTAAACACGGCGTATTGACCCGTCCAATTGGCAATACCATTGTTCTCATGCCTCCGTACTGCGTTACTGACGTGCAACTGAAGCAGATGCTGGACGTTATGCGCGACGCCATCCGTGCCGTGTCTTGAACCTCCTGGAAAACTCCAATACAGAATTGGTGGGCCCGGTAGGATTCGAACCCACCGCAAAATCAATACAGGCTTAGTCGAAACTGACCCGCCCTCACAACTGGCCTCACAAAGTTCTGACCTCCCCGTTGATCTAAGAGAAGTTGTTGCTGCTTGGCACTTCCTGACGCAACCACTCAAGGCGGCGATCCTCGCAATTGTCCACAGCGCGAACGGAGGTCGCCGTGGATAGCGGTGGTGTGTACTACCTTCGCCGGTCGTCGGCGGAGGCGGGATGTGCCGCTTCAGCGACGCGCCCGCCCCGCCGCGATGTGATGGGCTTGTCTACATCACATATCAGGCCGCAAAGAAAAGACCTATGGCAGGTGAAGGCATACGACGGAGGCAGCCTGATAGAAGTTCACAGTCCAGGGCTGCGAGGGCAGAGAGGCGGAGGCAAGCGGGGAGTCGTCAAGCGATTCAGTGACGGGAGCCGTCGAAGGCTGCTGCGGTCATTGAGTCGAACACGACGTGATCAACTACCCGTCTTCATTACACTGACATATCCTGACGGCTTCCCTGGCGATCCGCGGAAGTGGAAGAATGACCTCAAGACATGGTTCAAGCGAGTGCATCGGCAGTTCCCGGAAGCGGCGGGGTTTTGGAAGCTGGAACTAAGGCCTCGGCAGTCGGGTGTCAATCAAGGGGAGGTGGCTCCGCATTTTCATCTCTTAATGTGGGGGCTTCCGTGGTCATGGCAAGACGAACATGGAATGCTTTTGCACTGGGCTTACGTTTTCCAGTTTGAAGGGTTGGAGTTCAACGGGAAGCGGTTATTGAGGACAGAGCGGTGGCGTGACGGCTTGGACGTGAAAACTAGTTATTCGATGAAGGATGGTGGAGGGATTGACACAGGGGAAGGCGAGCGGATTGAGAGGTTTGAGAGCAGCGGTGAGAAGAATGGTCACTCCTGGCGGAAGGTCGAGGTGTGGGCGGTTGATGGGAAGGCGCATCTTGACGATCAACTACGACGGATCGCGGCAAGAGGTGTCGGAGCGGGAAAGGTTGAGCTGCGTGAGTGGGTTTCGTTGACGTGGGCGGCTGTGGTCGGGTCAGATGATCCGCGTCACGTTCGCGCGGGCACCGGGTGCGAACAGATTAAGTCACGAGCTGGCGTTATGTACTACGCCTCGAAGTACGTTTGCAAGGCCGACACTGAAGCGGTTGGCAATGCGGGGAGATTTTGGGGAATTCACAATGTGAAGTTTATCCCTTGGGCGTCACTGGAGGTTCAGTGTCTTTCGGGCCCCCAGGCGATTCGATTCATGCGTGTTGCGAAGAGGTACATCAGGGCGTGTCAGAGGCAACGTGGTCATCGGAAAAAGATTCGGTGGCGGCGTGGTTGCGGGATGACGTTTTTCTGCGATGCCACATCGTGGCTGCAACGGCTGCCGCAGTTGGCGTCCGGCTAGAAGCCGGTTGGGAAAGTGGGCCGCGACCAATGAGAAGCCACGTGGGTCATTCTTTGGTTATTTCGCCGAACCTGTTTGTAAGAGCCTTGAAGTCGGGATCGCTTCGCAAAGCTGTGTCAAAAGCGTTGGTGTCTTGAACCCACGGTCGCAAGTTGTGAAGAAGCTTGGAGGCCTCGTCTGGTTTTCCATCCTCTACCAACATCTTTGCCAGCATTATCCCCGGTTCGATTCGTCCGTCACATTCTTCCTGTATCATCCTCAATTGCTCTTCGGCCTCGGGTCTTCGTTTATTCTCAATTAAGTATTGAGCCAGCAGCAGTCGAGTGTTGCAGAGCCCGGGACGAACATAAAGCACATGCTTGAGAGTCGTCAGTGCGAAGTCATTGGTGGCCTCTGCGGGACTGAGAGGGGCAGCCAAAGAAACCCCGCCACCAAGGAACACAACTGGATTGCGATACATGTCGTTAGTTTTTCCATCACTTTGCCACCATTTTTCCACTGATGGACAAGGTGGATGTACCTCAAAACCCTTACCAGTCATTTGCTGGAGGGTAGAGACCGATAAGACCGTTACCTTCCAGTTCTCGTTCGACGCCACGACATCTACCAGTGTTTCTGCAAAGTACTTCAAATTTCTTTCTTTTATTGAGTTAACAGCTCTTATCCTCTCGTTAACACCGCCCAGCAGAAGGTCTTTGTAGATAATCTCGGCTGGTGGTCGCTCTCTGCGGGCAATCTTGTTGATGAAAAATGTATAAACCAAAGGAAAGCCATTGGCACTGATCTCGTCCACATTCACCCACAGTTCGTCGGAGGCAGATCTCGCCAGCGAGACCGCCCGCTGCGACCCGTTAGTCTCGCTGTATTCACTCAAAGCATTGTAGGCAGGAACGCTTCCTTGCTTTGCATCCAAGTAGAGTCGCAGCACTTCGATTTCCTTCGACGCCAATGCGAGTTGTGAAAGCAGTTCCTTGCCTTGCAATTGCAAAGGTTCAATCGACGCCTTGAAGTTAGTGATTATGTTGTTTGCCTGCGCGTCGAGCCGGAGAATCTGATTTGAGGTGTCTGAAATCTCCGACTGGGCAAGGGCGATTTTTTTCTCGGTGTTGGTGAGCGATCCTTGCATGCCAGACAGGAAAAACTGAAATTGGTCTACTCGGTTGCTGACATCATTCCGGAATTGATTGACCGTCGGGGCGATTTCCTTGCGCAGCAACGACGAAGCTTCGGTACTAGCTACATTTGCGAGGATCTCCTTTACATGTTTATCTTCGAAGTGGATTGCCACTTGTCTGGCGAGGTTCGTATCTGCATATTCTAGCGTGGAATGGTAGACCTTGACGGCCATCAGGATGATCGCTAAAAAACCCACTCCCAAGAATCCGAACAACACTTTAATCGCGTCAATGGTAAACCGCTTGCGAATGACTGGGTATAGTGCATCCTCCAAGTCTTTGAACACGATAGGTGCTGGAAGTGATTTGGAGAACTCGGCGTTACAGTTCTCGCACCGAAAAAGTAGATCGGCATTGGTCTTGCCGCAGCTGTTGCAGATTTTAGGCATATAGACCTTCCTGGTGGATGAAGATGTTGCGCCGACAAAGTGGGAACTTCAACTTCATTCTTCGTTATCAGCGACGTGAAGCGCAGTTGGTCGGCATGGGCGAAATGCGGCGGGCGTAGCGGTGGGGGCAAGGGGAGTTTGCGGAGTCCGGCGCGTGCAGACCAGGATGATCCATCTGCGGTAGTTCCTCGGGTGGGGGAAAGGTTCAAGGAAAACTGGGGGCGGGTCGCCCGTCCCTGTTGTCCTGCCGCGTCGTCTAGTCTGGCCAGAAGCCTATTAGCACCGCCAATGCCACTGCAAGGATGAAGAGCCCAACGTAGTCGCTGCGCTGCCATACCGGCTCCGGCTCTTTTGGGTCTGGCTGCCAGATGTTCACCAGCGTTTTGATGAAGGCTTTCATTTCAGTAATTCGGGCTGATTTGACGAGGAGGTTTTCTTCGTGGGCGCGGTGAATTTGGCGTCCGCGAACAAACGTTTCACGAGCTTGTTGATTTGGTCGAGCTTGCCGGCGACGAGGCGGCGGGCTTCGGCGCGGGCGGTGGCGACGGGCGCGGTCATTTTCCGGACAATTGGCAGCAATTCCTCACGCGCCTGCCGCGCCAAGACCGCAATCTGTTGGTGGGTCTCGTTGGCCGGGTCGAAAAGCGGAATCGGACAGTACTCGAATGGGCGGCGGTGGATGTGACGCTCGCCCATCAGGCCTTGTGGTTGATACGGCTTGATGATCTCGTTGACTATGGCTGAGTTCAGTATGCCGACCAAATAAAGCGCCTCATTTTCGGTCTCGGTGACGTAATGATACGTGACCGATTCCGCAATGAAACCCTCAATGGAAAGTTTACCCAGATGTTTCGTCTCTTTTGGAGTCAGTAGCGCCGCCGAGATATTCGAGCCGGACGTATTGTAGAGGACGACGAAATCGCTGGCAAATTCCTGGTTAGTTAAGAGCTTGTTGTAGTTGAGCCTTTCAAAAATGGTTAGGTTTTCATCCTTGCGTTTCTTGTCCCAAATCTTTTCGGCTTTTTCGATCCACTCGGAAGAGTGCGGAAAACCGTCATGAAGGATTTGACTGGGACTGACCATTAGCAAGTCACCATCGCGGTTTTCTTTTACTGGCAAGACGACAAGGCAGAGTTTGCGTACCACGAATGGAATCAAATCCTTTGCCAGCACCGTGCCGAAAAGGAAATTGCGTTCGACAAGACCTTCCATTTTCAGCCGCCACTCCGGTTTGCATTCCTTGAAGGCTTCGACGGAAGTTGCAAGGTATGGCGTCTCGACGTTCAGCGGGCCGTCATCGGGCGTCGCGACGAACCAGAAACAACGCGGCACGAGCGTAGCGCCTTGCACGAATGAATCATAATACGGCGATAGGGTTTGTCCGACCGCGACGAAGCTCAGTTTGTCTTGCTCCGGTTTCAGTTCCTTGAGCGCGTCGCGGAGATTGCAGTTGCGATGCGAGAGCTTGCCGGACCAAAGCGTTACTGGGATTTGCTTCTTCACCGCGTCCGAGTCGCGCACGAGCACGCAAGTGCGGACTTTGAACAGTGGTTCAACATCGGTGAAGTCGTGAATCTGGCTGAAGCCGAGCGTCTGGAAGTTGGCGTGTTGCTTGGCTGGTACGATGACGCTCTTGGGCATGACGAAGGCAATCGTGCCGGTTGGCTTGAGAAATTGGTTGGCGCAGTGGACGAAGAACAGCGTCGAGGCGTCCATTTGCGTGAAGAGCTTTACGTCGGTCTTCTCCAGCAATTCATAATCGAAGGTTAGCTCTTTGACGCGGCGCTGGTAACCTTTGTCTTTGATATAGCGATAGGCAAGCCACGGCGGGTTGCCGACGATGTAGTCCGCTTGCTCGCGGCGTAGATAAGCGGGTCGGTAGGCGTTTTTGAGGATGTAACCCCAGATGGAATTGCGGCGGGTCTTTTCCAGTTTCATCATCAAGCGGAAATTCGCGACCCAGTACATCCGCTCGTGTTCCTCGAAGCCCTCGAACCATTTGCTGACGCCTTCCGTGGCAGCGCCAGCGGCTTTCTCGGAGGCGACACCTTTCTTGGCAAAGAGGCAGAGGCGATCAATCAGCGCGTCGAGGCCACCGCGTTCGATGGTGCGAAATGGGAGATGGAAGATTTCCTTTTCCGAGACGACGACGGTGTGAACTTTGCGGGTGCGGTCTTCGCCAGTCATCAATGTGTCGGCCATGTAGACCGGCAAGTAAACATCGTGCCCGTAAGTTTCGAGTTCGTTGCGCAAGGCGAGCAGGAGATTGGCTTTGGCCATGAGGATGGCCAGCGGATGAACGTCTATGCCAATGATGGAATCAAGGACGTGCTCGACAAGTTTCTGGCCGATCATCTTCTGCGCCCGCAAGCGGTGAACGGCAGCGAAAAGAAATGTCCCAGAGCCGCAAGCGGGATCGAGAAGGCGTCCGCCCCGGTAATTGATTTGATCAAGCGTCAATTCGGCGAGCCAGTCGGGCGTGTAGTACTCGCCGAGGTCATGTCGGGAAACGGGATCGACAAGCTCTTGGTAGAGTTCCTTCAAGACGTCTTCGGAGAGCTTGTCGAAGTTGTACACGTCGAGCCGGGAGAAAATGCCGCTGATGAATTCGAGGAAGCCATTCTCGGCGCGCGTGTCCAGCGACCATGAGAAGAAGTCTGGTTCGGCAAGATTCTTGATGTTCTGATTCTTGAAAAATTCGCCATCCACGATGCCGCGAAAGTGCATCTTCGAGCGGCGGGATTTGGGGAAAAGCGTCATCGTGACAATGACGCGAGAAACCATCGTCAGATACGTGTGCTTTAGGAAAAGGTCTTCGTTGCCGAGAGCGCTGCCGTACACTTTAGCGAGGAGCGCGTTCCATTCACGGAACTTGATCTTGACGGCGCTGTCGTTGGCGACACTGGCGTAGAGTTCGCGCAGCAGGCGCATACTCGCGCTAAAAACCGCGCTGGCCGAGCCGAACCGGGAGATGATGTCACCCGACGTAGGAAGTAGTAGCTTGCCGGTAAAAAGAAGCTGGTCGAGATGCCGGAAAGCGATGAGCGGCTGACCGGGTTCAAGCTCGAAGCCGGTGATTTGCTTTACCGCGCCGGATTCGTACAGGTACACCTCAAACTGAAGACCGTCGCTTACGATGCCAACGAAGTCGAGCGGATGCTTTTGCGCCTCGAAATACTTTGTCAGTTCGCGCTTGGCGTCGTCGCGCTCTCGTTCGAGGTCGGTCTTGAATTCGATAATACACTCGCGGTAGAAGGCATCAATGCGGCCACGAACTGAGCCTGCCTTGATCTTTCGCTCAAGCTCGATCTCATCCACCTTAATGCCGAGGCCGCGTCCAAGAAAGCTGATGAACAGGTGCCGGCGATGGTCGTGATGTTTATTCTCACGAATCGCGTCGGCAGCCTTCTCGCAGTACTCGCGCAGCGCGTCGGGGAAGTCGGGCGAGTAAGGCACGAGTTTGTTCAGCAGCGCCTCCGTCATAGTCGCGCAGTGTAGCGGGACGGCGAGCCTTCGACAAGCCCATCGTGAAAGGTGCGAAATAAAAGAAAGGCGGTCTTGGACCTCTCTTCTCTAGTGCTAATGTGAAGCGCAGTTGGTCGGCATGGGCGAAATGCGGGGGCGTAGCGGTAGGGGCAAGGGCAGTAGCGGAGCCCAGCGCTTACAGCCCAGGGCGATCCATCTGCGCCGCAGCGTCTTAGGTGGGGGGAAACTGGGATGGGTTGCTCATCTCTGTTTCCCTGTTTTTTGCTGTTGACACTATGCAAAGCTTTGCTATGTTCTATTTGCATTATGCAAACTGACTTTCCATATTTGGAAGTGAAGAGATTGGACTTGGGGGTAGTTGGGAAACCTGACCAGGAAACTCGGAAATTCCGGCGGAGCGGACCCGAAGAAAAAGCTGGAGAATGGTTCGACTCGCTGTGCGCACGGTTTCCTGGAGAGCGGTTTGTGTCGCCCGGCGGTGTAGGGATGTACGCGCCAGTATCGCGCGCAGCGGTGTACCAACGGATCAACGCAGGCAAACTAACGGTGTTTTTGTACCACCCCTCGAAAAAGCGCAGGACGCTTTTCGGAAAGCTGCGGAAGGTGCGCGAGACTCCGTATGCGTATATTCCTGCGAGCGAATGCCTAGCTTGGGCAAAGGAGCTAAAGGCACGGGTGGAATCTTGGAAGGACCCAGGCTGGAAAGTGTGTGACGCTGAAGAGGAGAAACTTGATAAATGGCCGAAGCACGAGGGCAAGACGAGTCCACCGAAGTGGAAGCGGAAGAAACAAGCGGCAAGGAAGTCTTCAGCAAAAGGGCTGTTGAGCATTTTGTGGTGATTGGATATGGACGGGCATGAGATCGATTCGGATGGGATGAAGGCGTCGCCGTTGCTGGACGTGAGGCAAGTGGCGGTTGTGCTCGGCGTGAACGTCCGCACTGTTTGGCGCAGGATTGCTTCGGGGGAATTGGCGGTCGTGCGGTTCGGGCACTGCACGCGGTTTCGGGAAGCGGACTTGATCGGGTTTATCGAGAGAGCGAGAAGTGGAGGACGGTCATGATTAGACACTTGGTGAAGCAGGGAAAGAATTATCGGGGACGAGTACGACTCTCGGTAGGGGACAAACTGGTCGATAAGTCGCTGCACACCTCGGACAAGCAGGTCGCTGATAAGCGGCTCGCGGACCTGGTGCGGCAAATGGAGCATGAGCGAGAGGGTTTTCTTCCTCCTAAGGCGATACGTGAGGCGGCTGCGCGTCCACTCGTCGATCACTTGGAGGATTTCATTCACTACCTCGAATCGCGGAAAAGGTCTGCGAAATACACTTCAAACATGGAGCATCATGCGAAGGCGGTGATCCAGGGGTGCGGATGGAAGTATCCGAAGGATGTTACAGCAGATTCGTTTCAGGTGTGGCGGACGCAGCAACAAAAGTCAGCCAAGACTCTCAACGATTACTTGGCGGCGATTTCGGGACTGCTGAACTGGATGCAGCAATTCGGGCGCATCCCGTCGAATCCTCTACGTGCGGTTGGGAAGGTGGAGACCCGGGGAAAAGAAGTCAGACATCGTCGGGCTTTGACAGAGGATCAAGTGCGACGGCTTTTGGCTGCGGCGGGTGAGAATAAGGATGTCTACATCACGGCAGTTTATACGGGCCTGCGTCGGGCTGAGTTGGAATCGCTGCAATGGGGCGATGTGAAGCTGGACGCGGTTGTTCCGTTCCTTCAGGTGCGCGCATCGACAACGAAGAATCACAAGTCGGCACTGTTGCCGCTGCATCCCGATGTTGTGGCTGTCTTGCGAGAAGCGAAGCCAACCGGGGCGAATGACGGTGATCCCGTTTTCAAGCGTGTGCCGCGAATCTATCGTTTTCGGAGCGACCTCGAACGGGCGGGCATACCGTATAAGGACGGGCAGGGGCGCGTGGCGGACTTCCATTCGTTGCGGTACACGTTCGCGACAAGCTTGGCGAATGTCGGAGCACCTGAGCGGATCGCAATGGAGTTAATGCGGCACAGCGACCGCCGTTTGACAGACAAGGCCTACACTGACTCACAGTTGCTGCAGACTTGCTCGTCTATTGAAGCGCTGCCCAGCTACACACAACCACCCTCACAACTGGCCTCACAATTTGCAGTCGCAAACGGGCTTTCGGAGTCAGCGGCTGTCACAAGCGGCGTTTCGGCTGGTAGCTTTAATAGCTCTGCAAACATTGGTGCAAGTCCTTGTTTGGCGTCGAGTGGCACGAGTGGTCATAAAGGAGAGATTGGTGGGCCCGGTAGGATTCGAACCTACGACCAAGGGATTATGAGTCCCCTGCTCTGAACCAGCTGAGCTACGGGCCCGGCGACACAATATGTCGTGCAAGCCCGATTGAGAAGCCGAAAAGTGCCGCTTATTCCTGTTCGGCTTCGAGGAACCCGGCAATTTGGCGAAGGCGGGTCGGGTGACGCATTTTGCGGAGCGCTTTCGCTTCGATCTGCCGGATGCGTTCACGCGTGACGCGGAACTGGCGGCCGACTTCCTCCAACGTGCGGCAGTAACCATCGCCTAGACCAAAGCGCAATTGGAGAACCTTGCGTTCGCGATCTGTAAGCGTTTCCAGGACGTTGCCGAGTTTTTCTTTCAGCAGCGAATAGGAAGCCATGTCGGATGGATTTTCTGCGCCTTTGTCTTCGATGAAATCGCCAAAGGTCGTGTCGTCACTGTCACCAATGGGGGACTGGAGGGAGATGGGTTGTTGCGCCATCTTCAGGATCGCACGAACACGGTCCACAGGCATCTGGGTTTCGTCAGCAACCTCCTCGGCAGTCGGTTCGCGACCGAGTTCCTGCACGAGCGTTTTCTGGACGCGCATGAGTTTATTGATCGTCTCGATCATGTGAACAGGGATGCGGATCGTGCGCGCCTGATCGGCGATTGAACGGGTGATGGCCTGGCGAATCCACCACGTGGCGTAGGTCGAGAACTTGTAGCCGCGGCGGTACTCGAATTTCTCGACGGCTTTCATCAGGCCCATATTGCCTTCCTGAATGAGGTCGAGGAAGGACAGGCCGCGGTTGGTATATTTCTTTGCGATGGAGATGACCAGCCGCAGGTTGGCTTCAACCATCTCGCTCTTGGCCTGCACGGCCTTCTTCATCCACGCCTTCAGTTCATCGTGGGCCTTGATGAATTCCGACGTGTTCATGTGCGCCGCGAGTTCGAGCCGCTTAAGTTTGCGCTGCAACTCGCGGACTTGCGGGTCGCTGGCGGCCGCGCCGCGTTTCTTCAGTTTCTCAGATGCCGCCAGCACTTCGTCGAACTGCTCGCGGACCTCGTTGGCCTTCTCTACAAACTCCTCCAGCACCTTCTGTTTGTAGCAGAAACGGTCGTATAATTTCTGCAACGCCGCCTCGGACCTTTTGAACTCGCGAAGCAGTTTGGATTGTTCGCGCCTAGTGAGGCCGGTACGCGCGTATTTTTCGTATCTCTGATCGGCCTGTTCGTCAAGTTTGCCGACCTGCACGCAAAGTTTGCGCAGCACCTTGAGGTGGGTCTCGCGTCCTTCGATCTTCTTGTCGAGAACGACGCGATCAAAGCGTTCCTTCGGCGGATCGTGAAGGAGTTTGTCTGCCAACGCGACGTACTCGCCCGCGGTGAACCCGAAACTGTGGATGATTTGTTTGACGTGGTTTTCGGCGGTCTCGATGCGTTTGGAGATCTCCACTTCCTGCTCACGGGTCAACAGGGGGACCTGTCCCATTTGCTTGAGGTACATGCGAACCGGGTCATCGAGAATGTCGAGCCGCATGTCGGCTTTATGCTGCTCCTTCTCCTCTTCGGCGGCCTCGCGTTTGAACCTGTCCACCTCGGAGGCGTCAATGATATCGATGTCCATCCCCCGCAGCATAATTAGGATGGCATCCAACTCGTCGGACGAGAGAATGTTTTCGGGAAGTACGTCGTTGATATCGCCGTAGGTAAGGTAACCCTGCTCGTTGGCGAGCTTGATCAACTCCTTGATCTTCTCGTTTTTCTGTTCCCGGTCAAGCTTGGCGTGCGTCGTCCGCACCTGCTCGTGTTTTTGGCGCTTGATTTTAGACATAGTACGTTGGCTGCAAGAATTGTATCGAAATTACGACCCCTTCCGCCGCGAAAGTGGGCGAATATCGTCCAACTTCCGTCGTAAGTCAAGCAACTGCTGCTGCAGTTTCGTCATTTCCGCGCTGCTCAATTCCGGCTGAGCCAACCGCTTCTGCAGTTCACGCCCTTTTCGCTCCACCCACTGCCGCTCCAATGTCGCCAGACAATCCGCCGCCGCCGTGGCGGGATCAAGCGCCGTAGAGGGTTTCAGCAGGAGCTTGGCGACAAGACGCATGGCGACGTCGTCCTTATCGTGGCTCAGCAACGCCGTCGGCCCTGTCCATGCCTTTTCCGCGCACAAAACCAGCACCCGTGTAATGATCCCCGCCGCGGCGCTGTCCGACAACCAGGCCGGATCCAATCGTCCGGCCACCTTTCCCACGACCCGCTCGTCCGTCAACATCAAGTGCAGCAACATCTCCTCCGCGGGCGGCGACATGCCGGTGGCCAGCGGTTGCGTGGTAGATTCCATCGCTCTCGCAATTGATGGTCCGCGCTGGCCCCGAAGGAATCGGCGCATTTCCTGGCGTATGACTTCCTCGCGAACGTCGAGCAGCGCGGCGATTTGCTGGGCGTACGTCGCCTGCAACGTCGGGCTCTGGACGCGGCACAGCCAGCCGATGACTTCCTGCACGATCTGCACCTTGCCACGTTCGGTCTTCGCGTCATGCTGGCGCGCCAGCCGTTCCAGCAGGAAGGTCAGGAACCGTGGCGCATTGGCGATCAGTTCGCGCAGCTTCTCGCTGCCGAATTTCTTCACAAAACTGTCGGGATCGTGCCCGGCCGGCAGGAGGGCGACGCGCAATGTAAACCCCAGATCCCATAGCGGCTCAGCGCTGCGCACGGCGGCCTTTTGGCCTGCCTCATCGGAATCGAACATCAGCACCACTTCATCGGCATAACGTTTTAGAATACGGGCGTGTTGCTCGGTGAACGCCGTGCCTTGCGGCGCGACAACATTTTCAAAGCCCGCTTCGTGGCACGAAATCGTGTCGATCTGCCCTTCGCACACAACGGCCTCTTTGGCCTCGATGATTGCGCGTTTCGCCTTGTCGAGCGCGAACAACAGCCTGCCTTTCTCAAAGATCGCTGTCTCGGGCGAGTTAACGTATTTAGGTTGCTCCCGATCTGATCGCGACAAGTCCTTTGCGTCGGTTAGTATCCGGCCGCTGAACGCGACGACGCGCCCTTGCTCGTCGCAAATTGGGAACATCAGCCGTCCACGGAACCGGTCGTAAAGCCGCGGTTGCTCCCGACCGCGCTCGCTACGCAACGCCAATCCTGCTGATTCGAGCAGGGCAGGGGAGAATTTCTTCGTCTTTGCCCACTGCAGCAAGGCGTCCCAACTGTCGGGCGCGCAACCGATCCGCCACTTCCGCACCGTTTCGGGCGTGATGGCGCGTTTTTTCAGGTAGGCGCGCGCCAGCTCGGCGGCTTTGTCTTTGAGTAGGTATTCGTGGAAAAACGCTGCGGCCTGTTCGTGGAGTTTAATAAGCAGGTCTTTTTCGTCGTGACTCGGCCCGCCTACGCTCTCCTGAAACTCAATGCGAATACCGGCGCGTTCCGCCAACCGACGCACCGCCGCAGTGAAGTCGAGGTTTTCATATTTCATCACGAACTTGAACACGTCGCCACCTTCACCGCAGCCAAAACAGTGCCATATCTGCTTTTGCGGGTTGACGTTGAAGCTTGGCGTCTTTTCTTTGTGAAAGGGGCAGAGAGCGCGGAAGTTCGCCCCGGCACGCTTCAATGGAAAATACGAACCAATCACCTCGACCACGTCGTTGGCCTGGCGCACTTGTTCAAGAATTTGATCGGAGATAAAACCGCCCACAGCTAATCGCCTCGTTGTCGGAACGTCTCTCCCGCCCCGCAGTCGCGGGGCTCAATGCTTCGGCGCTGTACCTGAGACGGATTTTTGCGACTTCTCAGGTTCGGTCTGCTCGATGTCCGGTTCGGGTCGGCGTTTCAGTTCGCGCAGAAACCAGGCCTTTTCCATTTCCCGTTTCTGTACCGCCGGCACCAAGTCGGGGAACTCCTGTACCACACGCTGGCCAAACTTTGATTCGCGGCCGACCTGTTCATGCCAGAACTCGCTCTGCAGCAGACAGAGATATACCGTCACCGCCACCATGATCGCCCCCATTCGCGTCAGTCCGGCCAGCGCGCCGCCGACATTCTCGATGAACCCCGACAACGGCCGGTTTCGCGTCCGGTGTCCGACTGCCATTCGGACAAGACCGAAAACCATATGCACTCCGAGCACGATGGCCACAAACATCAAGACGTTCGCCCGTTCGGGCAACAGCTCGAAATATTTCGCCAGCCACTGGCCTGCCGCCGCGTAGTACCGCACTCCGGCTATCACACCCAGCACGAGACCTACCGCCCGAAGCACCTCGGCGCTGAATCCCGTACGCATCCCGTTCCATAGACCGATGACCAGCGCAATCATCACCAGGGCATCGTACCAGTGCGTATCAAACTTGATCAAGGTTTGCGCCAGGATCATCACGGGTTAACCTACCGCATCACAGGTTAGATTTCTAATGATTTTTCCAGTGTGGGTAGAATGACGGTTACACCATTGGCGCGGCACGTTTCACCAATTGGATTGAAAATCCCCACGGGTCGCGGAGCATGGCAAGATGATCGCCGTTATCGGCGACGGTGACATCGCCCGCGGCGGTCGCGCCTGCTTTTAGGAGTTGGTCGCGGACAGCGCGAACGTCGTCCACCGAGAACGCGAGATGCAGGACCAGCGGATCGAGCGCGCGGTAGTCGGGCACGGCAGCTTTCGGGTTACAGTAGATCTCGATCATCGTATGACGGTTCGCATCGGCGAGGAAATAAGCGTGGTTGGGCGGACCGAAACTGCGAACGACTCGCATGCCGAGGTGTTTCACGTACCAGTCGGCAGCCTTCACTGGATCGGGGATATTGAACGCGACGTGCTCGATTTTCATGGTGTCTCCTATGATTGGATTTACGGAACGACAGCGGCGTGCGGGATGAATTTCACGGTCTCGAACCCCAGCGCCATTAGCAGGCCGCGGATGCTTGTCTCCGCGTTGCGTTGTGCGTCGGCGAGAATCCCCATTTCACGAGCAGCAGCCTTCACCTTGTCCAGCGCCAGCAATCGCGCATCCTTTTGCAGGTCGGGATTCGGCGCTATCCAGGGCGTCCACCACGTGATGCTGTTCCAGACGCGGGTCTCTTTTTCATCCAAGAACGCCTCCAATATACGCGGTGGCGGCAAACTCACCGTTACGCTTTTCTTGTCGCTGTCAACGCGCACATCTTGCGGCGTCACCCGCGACAGATCGACGCCGCCAAGCACCTTGCCTTGCACCAACAGCAAGACCTTCTCGTTGCCGAACAGCGGGCGCGATTGCTCCATCTCGATGACCTGCTGCAGCGTGTACTTGACGACCGTCAATTGGTTCAGCCGCTGGATCTGCAATACGACCGACGCCGGCTCAAATGTGACTCGCGGCGCCCCGCTGCCCGATGCTTTCAGCCAGAAGTAAACCGCCGCCAATACCAACGCGATGATGATCGCGCTGACCGTACAAAATTTTATCTTCTTCCACATATATCACGAACTCCCTTCCGCAAACCGCACCAGCAGATTCAGCAGGCCGATCAGTGACACGCCGACGGCGAAACTCGTCAGTATCTGCGCCTTGCCGTGTTTGACCAATTCGCCGAGCACCGCGTGCGTTGCCAGATAGATAAACCCGCCGCCGACGTGCGCCAGCACCGCCCACAACCAGAACGCGGCATGATGTGTGCCACCAGCCGGCAAGCAGAGCAATCCAATGACCGCGCCCACCAACGTCGTCGCCTCCACCGCCGCCACCCACGCCACGGCCGCCACACGCCTATACCCCGCGCCGAGCAACAGCGCGCCGAGCGCCAGTCCCTCAGGCAATTTGTGCACACACACGGCGAGCAACAGCGACGCGTCCACCCGCCCGCTCGCCTCATGTCCCGCCGCCAGCGCTACGCCGTCCATCGTGCTGTGAACGCCGAGCGCGACGATCAGAGCCGACGCGATCTCGTTGAACCGGTGCGCCACCGCTTCGTCGAAGTGGCTAGCCGCACACGCCGGGCAGACGTGGAAGATGTACCTGCTAATAAGGAAAAACACGGCGTAGCCCGATCCGAGCGCCAGCGCCAATTCCCACCAGCGCAATGCCGCGGCACTTTCGGGCACGATCGAAAACAGCGTCACGCCGAGCAGTGTGCCCGCGGCGAGGCTGATCAATATGCAGAGACGCCGATGCGACAGCTGCGCCGCCGCACTTATCGCGCCGCCCGCGACCGCCAACGCGAATGCCAGCGCCGCACGTCCCAGAATTGCCGTTGTCTGTTCCACAGTCCGCTCCGTTGCCGCATCATACCAGATCCCGGTGAAAATCGGTAGATTTGGCGGCATTGCCCCATCCGGGAAAAGTCCTGAGGCGGGTTAAGCTTGACAAGGGTGGCGGCAAGGTGGAGTCTGAATTCGTCGCGTCGTACGTATGGAGGAATTCTGTTATGGCACGCAACAAATGGATAGAGTTCAGGTTCGATGCACCACAAGCCCAGACGGTCGGTTTGGCCGGCAGTTTCAACAACTGGGATCCGGCGAGAACGCCGATGAAAAAGGGCGGGTCAGGAAGTTGGGTCACCCGGGTATTATTGTCAGAAGGTCGCCACGAATACCGCTTTGTCGCAGATGGTAATTGGATCAGCGACCCCAACGCCAAGGAATCTGTCCCCAACCCACACGGTGGAGTAAACTCCGTAGTGGTAGTTTGACCGAAACCAGGCTCAGAGCTTACCGGCAACAACCCTGTGCTGTCGTGACTCCTTTGCGCGGCTAGAGTCTAGTGTGGGGGTTTATACCTGATTTAGCAGGCGGAATGCAGAGGTCGTCTCCATGACTGAACTGCAACATATGCTCCAACAACTTGGACAGCCTGAGTATATCCACGTGCTGTTAAACCCTATGCCAGTGTACGGAATGGCGCTGGGCTTGGTGGCACTGGTGGCGGCCTGGATCAGCCGCAGTCGCGCTGCGCAAGCCGTCGCGCTACTGATTCTGGCGCTGGCTGGAGCGTCAGTCTGGCCGGTCGTCGAGTTTGGCGAGCGCGGTTACGACCGTGTTTATGCGATGTCCAACAAGGATGCGCAACAGTGGCTCGACGTCCATGCCACGCGAGCATCACGGTTCGCGCCGGTGTTTTACGTGGTTGCTGTCCTCGCAGTAGTGACGGTTATAGTGCCTTGGAAGTTTCCGAAGACCAACAATGCGCTGCTGTCCCTGACATTTGCGGCAGCACTTGTGGCACTTGGCCTTGGTGGTTGGATCGGCCACGCCGGCGGACAGGTTCGTCACAGTGAGTTCCGAGAAGGTCCACCACCCGGACCGGTTCCCCCGTGGACACGCGGAGACTGACCGGCCACCGGTCGGACAGCGCGATTCCATTTTCCACGTACCGGCAAGTTCCACTACACTTACGGCGTGAGCGAGAAGTGGTTGCTCCTCCAATCGCCTGCAGGCAACGTGGCCACCAACATGGCCGCGGATGAAGCGCTTGCTGAAAAACTGGCCGACGAAAAATACGCTACGGAAGCGTGGAACCGGAAAGTCCAACGCCAAGCAGTATGCCACAAACCTCGCCGGTTTCACTCTTAAGCACAAGCGAGACGGACCGGAGCAACTGCATTTCGGCGGCGGACAGGTCGGCAGACGGTGGGGCAGGGTTGTTCAATGGGAAACTCCACTCGCACAGGCGCGTCTTGAGCGCGGGGCTGAGTTCAATGCCGGTATCCGAGCCAAGCGCCTGGGTAGCAGCATGACTGATGAACTCGACTTTGCCCTCGGTGTTCCATAGCACTATGCCCCCCGGCAGATTGTGGAGAACGTTCTCGCGGCTGGCGAGTTGGCTGCGGAGATTTTCCACATCGAGACGGAGTTCGCCCGCTTTCTCCCGCGCGACGTCTTCGATAAACCTGCATAGCCTCGCAATTATTTCCTCGAGTATCGCGGGTTCGAGGTTGAGGTCGTGGAGTCGCTCTGCGATACCTTGGGCGATGGCCTCACTGGAGCGTTTGCGGGATTTGGGGTGGGGTTTTGGTTTGCGCTCCGTCTTGATGGCCTCTTCCAATCGCGCCAAGTCATCCTCCGTCAGGCCGCGTTCCAGCAGATGCTTGCGAATACGAGAGAGGAGATTCTCGATAGATTCGGTTGCGGGGGTCAGATCCCGCAGTAATCGCTTAACCTTTTTGAGATTCTTTTCGCCTTGGAGGAATTCGTCGGCGATCTTGCGGGCGCGCACCCGATCAGCATAGGAGGTGACGACCTCAATGATTTCCGTCAATAGGCCCGCAGCGACTTTGGAGGAGATCAACGGAGCGGAGCACTGGCGAACCTCTTTTTCCAGGACTATGATGAACTTCTCCAAATCCTCCTGATCTTCCGGTGGAGTGTTGGATTCCTCCGTCACGAGCGCGTTGCCGAGGATTTGGATGCTCTTGAACAGCGCATCCGATCCAGCGCTTTGACCGGTCATGCCCGTTTCCATCCGAGAGACGACGAGGTTGATGCCTCCCACGAACAGATCGGCTGCCCGCTGCGGGTTGTTCTTCATTTCGTGAAGCAGCCATGACTGCTCGGTGGTATGGTCCAACACCTTTTGCAGGACTTGCTGAATAATCGCCATATCCTCAGCGCTTCTTTTGCCTGCCGGAGGTTCCACCACCACCGCGGTCTTGCTAACGACCTTTTCATCCTTACCTACCATCACGAAATCCAGCCGGCAGACATGGACATGGGGTACTCGCTCAGTCGCCAACAACGCGACCAAGCCGCCCTGCGCGGCGATGAACTTCGTCCCCTTGCCGAGCACGCGGTAAAAGGTCCCGAACTCCGCCACCGTCAGCCCCGTATCAAACGTGAGGTGGTTGGCTTGGTTCTCCTCGAGACGGGCCGCGAATTTTGCAACCACTGGACTACGGGCTTCGAGGGGTGTCCGATCGAAGAGGATGCGTTTGTCGGCTACAGTGATGACCAGCGGTGTGTTATACCGGTGCAACAAGCCCGCGAGGTACTCGTACGCCACCTCGAGCCGTTTCTTCGAGACCGGGTGATCTGCGGAAAATGTCTCCACATTGCTCAACGCCACACCCAGATGGCGAACAAGATCGCTGATCTCCTGCGCTTTTATTGCCGGTTCGCTCATGCTGCAAGTATAGTCGGGCGGTCAGCGACATTGTTGACAGGGTGGCTCGCGATGACAAGCGTTTTTCCTATCGGACATAACAATGCGTCCGAACTCGGCACCTGCGGTGCGCAGTTTCCATTTTGTCGTTTTCGTGTATTATACCTTGATCATTGACCATGGGAGAAAGGAACAAGCATGAATGTTTTGGTGGTTTACTATTCGATGTACGGGAATCTGCATCGGATGGCTGAGGCCGTGGCCGAAGGCGCCAGGCAGGTGCAAGGCGCAAACGTAAGTCTGCGGCGTGTACCAGAAACGCTCTCACAGGAGGTGCTCGCGAAAATGGGGGCGTTGGAGGCCCAGAAGAGCATGGCGCACGTGCCGGTCTGCACGGTGGCTGAGCTGGCCGCAGCCGATGCGATTCTGTTCGGCACGCCGACGCGCTTCGGGAACATGTGCGGCCAGATGCGACAGTTTCTCGATGCCACGGGCGGGCTATGGCTCAAAGGGGCATTGGTCGGCAAGGTCGGCAGCGTTTTCGCCAGTTCATCAACACAACACGGTGGACAGGAATCCACCATCCTCAGTTTCCATATCACTCTATTGCATCAGGGTATGATCATCGTCGGATTGCCTTACGCGTTCCAAGGCCAGATGCGGATGGACGAGATCACCGGTGGAAGTCCGTATGGCGCTTCGACTATCAGCGGCGGCGACAACACACGGATGCCGAGCGAAAACGAACTTGCCGCCGCAAGGTTTCAAGGTAAACACGTCGCCACCATCGCAGCCAAACTGTTACGGTAGCAGACCGAGTTGCGCTCAGGGTGATAAAGACGGGGGAGGGGACGAATCAGCGCGTAGTTGCGGTTGTTCGATCTGGCCGAGCTTGGCGTCGAGTTTGGTAAGCGATTTCTCGGTGTCGGCGTAAGTGCTGGCGGCATTGGTAAGATGTTTGCCGAGCAGACGAAAGTTTTCCTGCACGCGCTCGAAGTCGCCGCGCAGACGGGCGAGCGTTGCGAGGATTTCCTGCGCCTGTTGCTCCACCTTCATTCCGCGCAACCCCAACAGGATTGTTTGCAGATAGGCGTAGAAACTGTTCGGTGATACCGGAACGACACGCCGCTGGAGCGCATAGCTGAAAAGCTGGTGTTCCTCGCCTGCGGCCTCCTCCTTGATGATCGTCTCGTAGTAAACGTTCTCGGCCGGCACGTACATCAACGCGAAATCATAGGTGCCTTCGTCGGGCAAAATGTATTTGGTGGCGATGGCGTCCACGTGCTTCTTCACATCGCGCAGGAATTGTTTCCGCGCCGTAACGCGCTCGGCGTCGGTCGGCGCGTCGAGGACACGGCGGAAGTTTTCGTAAGGGAATTTGGCGTCCACAGGCACAAGCCGCTGCCCGATCTGAATGGCCGCGTCCACGATGTCGCCGCTCTTGAACCGGTGCTGCAATTGATAGTGTTCGGGCGGCAAAATCTGGGCGAGCAGGTCGCCGAGGAAAAGTTCGCCCATGCCCCCGCGCAGTTTCGGGGCGCGCATGATATTGACCAATTCCTGCGCGGCTTTGCCGACCTCATGGATCTGGCCGACTTTCTCGCGGAGATCTCCGACGACTTTTGCGGCGTTATCAAGCCGCGTGTTCATCGAGGCGCTTGATTGCTGGAGATTTTCGGCGACAGTCTGGCCGAAAGCGTCGAGCCGCTGCTGGAACGCATTGAGTTGCTGCTGCAGAAGGAGCATTCCTTGGTCGGGCTGAGCGGGTTTGTTGCTTTTGCGCAGTAAGACGACGACGGCGATCAGCGTCAAGACGCTGAGGATAATGGCCACTGATTCCATGCGCCGCAGTCTAGCAGGGTGTCGCGCAACGAGCGAGCCGTTTTGTCAATCAGCGTGGGCTAACGCTGCCGGCTCACGCGCGGTACGCTTCGCGCCGTCGCGTGCAGCCGCTGGTTGGGACTAGATCGTTTTCAATCGTTGTTTATTTGGACTTGCCCCAGTCTCTCATTGGGTTCAATAAATTACAGATAAGCTTGTTCTCCGTGTAATGCTTCATCCAATCCTTTTTCTTCTTCTTCTTTCTCAACCTTTACTGGCGTAATTTTGTTAATCACCACCAACATACCGTAGGTAACCGCGAAGGCGTATATTGAGCTGAATACAACAGCAACTAATTGCTTAAGGAAAAATGAGGAACCACCATAAAGCAAACCATTAGCTCCACTTGGATTAACGGTGGTTGACCCCAGGATCCCGAGCATGATGATTCCGATCGCGCCGCCCACGCCGTGCACACCCCAGACATCCAGCGCGTCGTCCCAGTTGAATTTGTTTTTTATCCGGATGGCTAAGTAGCAAACCACGCTGGCGACCAAGCCAATAAACGCCGCACTGATCGTTGAGACATAACCGGCGGCAGGTGTAATGGTCGCCAAACCGGCCACGGCACCTGTCAACAAGCCAACGAACTTGGGTTTTTTCTCAAATAGCCAGGCCACGAATAACCACCCGATGGCGGCAAATGAAGCGGCCACATCGGTATTGATAAAAGCCAGGGAGGTTACCGCATCAATTTTCATCTCACTGCCCGCATTAAATCCATACCAGCCAAACCAGAGTATGCCCGTACCCAAGGCAATAAACGGTACGCTATGCACTTGGTCCGGCGAGCGCCTTTTCCCGACATATAATACCGAAGCGAGGGCCGCCATTCCTGCGATGTTATGCACCACAATACCGCCCGCGAAATCTTGTACACCCCATTGTTGTAGTATCCCGCCGCCCCAGATCATGTGCACAAATGGGAAATAGACCAGAATCAGCCAGCCGACCAGGAATAATAAATAGGCCTTAAAAGTGACCCGGTTGGCAAAAGCGCCGGTGATAAGCGCCGGCGTGATAATGGCAAACATCATCTGGAAAACGACGACAATCAAAGTGGGAATATTATTGTTAGGCCATGCCGACGAGGTAGTTATGCCATGCAAGAATGATTGTGAAAGATTGCCGATTATACCGCCGACATCACCGCTGAAACACAGCGACCAGCCGACGACAACCCAGATGACGGTCGTCAATCCCATAGAAACAAAACTCTGGGTCATAATGGTAAGCACGTTCTTCCGGCCGACTAAGCCGCCGTAGAAGAAAGCCAGTCCCGGGGTCATTATCATTACCAGACACGCCGCCATGAACATAAATGCTGTATTGCCAGTGTCGAACATAACCATGCCTCCTTTTTTTAAATCTAATACTAAGTCAGCTTTCGCTCTTTTTCGCGCTCATCCTATAAGCGTGAAAATACTAATAGACGTTTATGCGGCGAAAGCAAGCATATCAATCATCACGGTCGCCATTTTTCGCGAGACTGAATTTCTATCGGAAGCCGAGCAACGAGCGAGCCGTTTTGTCAATCAGCGTGGGCTAGCGGTGCACCTAACGCGCGCTGGCCAGCGTCGCATTCAGGTGCTGGTTCGCACGTTATTGTGATGGGGGTAGAAGCTCCGTGCGGTTTCAAACATGGCGTAGATGTTCTCGGGCGGTGTTCCGGCCTGAATACAATGGGAGGGTCCCAAGATGTAGCCGCCGTTCCGGCCGAGCGTTGAAATGAGATGTTCAACTTCTTCACAGACTTGATCCGGCGTCCCGAAGGGCAACGTCTTCTGAACGCTGACGCCGCCCTGAAAACTCAGCCGGTCTCCGTAGAGCGCTTTCAATTGGACGGCGTCCATACCAGTGGCATCGAACTGAAGCGCCTGCAAGACATCGATCTTCATGTCGATCAGACCGGCAACAGCATCCATGATGCCGCCATCGCTATGGTAGATGACCCGTGCACCGTGTTCGTGAATGGCGGCATTGAGCCGCACATGATACGGCTTGATGAACAGCTCCCACATCTGCAGCGACATGAGCAGGCCGTTCTGTCCACCAATGTCGTCGGCGGTGAACACGAGGTCAACCTCTCCTTTGGCCGCCGCCAGTATCCGCTGGAAGTACTCGACATAGAAGTCCGTCACGCGGCCCATGATCCCAAGTGCCAGTTCCGGGTTGATTGCCAGGTCCATGAACATCTGCTCGAACCCGCGCATGTACCAAGAGGTCTCAAAGATATTCCCATTGGACACCATGATGCAGCGTTGTCCTCCTGTGTGCGCTGCGGCAATACGCTCGGGAAGAACGGTGTAGTCATACCAGTCGGCGCTCGGCCATGAGTGTTGCACAAGTCGGTCCATGCTTACAGCGTCTGCCAATGGATAGTGGTAGATTTCGTCGTAGGATCCAACGCCGTACGACACCGGCTTGCGCTTGACTCCCCAGATATCGCTGCCCGGTTCAAGGCACGGGCCGCTGTAGCGGGGAGCGACCGTCGTGATGTCTAGAAGGGAGTCAAGATAGCTTTCCAAGTTACCGAGGCCCTTGCTGTGGACATACTCCTCAAATTCGCTGCGGGCAGGTTCGTTGATGCCAGAGCAGACCATGGCAATGGGAATCCGATCTGTCTCTTGGTGTGCAAGCGCTAAACGCACGCGCTCGCGACTGGACAACTGACCGTCTTGCATCAGGAATCTCCCATTCTTCCCGTGCGAACATAGTTAATGGGACACAGTTTTTAGCGAAAGACAAACCGCCGAACTGTCCCTATTTGTGGCTGAGGCTAGACCCGAGGCACAGATGTGTCAAGTTCACCCAGAATAGGATTCGGGGCAAGCCGCGCCCCACCGTCACACGTCACGCTGCAACAGCATTTGGCATTGCGAGCGGCCAGCCGATTCGGTATAAGCGGCGGGGATGAGCACCCGCACAATTGCCGTGGCCAACCAGAAGGGAGGCGTCGGCAAAACCACCTCTGCGGTCAATATCGCCGCTTGTCTGGCTGATCGCGGCAAACGGACGTTGTTGCTCGACCTCGACCCGCAAGCAAACGCAACCAGCGCGCTCGGATTGGAGAAGCTCGAAGGCGGCAGCGTTTATCAGGCGTTACTAGGCGGGGCGGCACTGGCCGATTCGATCCAGCCCGGCGGTTACGAGAACCTGAGCGTGATTCCCAGCGAAGTTGACCTCGCTGTCGCCGAGGTGGACGTGGCACGCACGGATAACTATCTGCACCGGCTCCGTGATGCTCTCACTCCGATCCACGACTCAGGCCAATTTGATTTTCTGCTGATTGATTGTCCGCCGTCGCTCGGCATCCTGACGATGAACGCACTGGCGGCCGCGGATGCGGTGTTGATTCCGATCCAGTGCGAGTACTTCGCGCTCGAAGGCTTGGCCGTAATCATGCGCATCATCCAGCAAATCAAGAGCAGCGGCGCGAATCCCAAGCTCGATCTGGCCGGCATCCTGATGACGATGTTCGACAGCCGGACAAACCTTGCGCAACAGGTTGTCGGCGAAGTCCGGAAACATTTCGGCGACAAAGTATTCAACACGGTGATCCCGCGCACGGTGCGGCTCGGCGAGGCGCCGAGTTTTGGCAAACCAATCACGGCATATGCACCGGGTTCGTACGCGGCGACGGTTTATAGGCAGGTCACCGAGGAATTGCTCGACCGTGAGGCGATGCCGGCTGCCGCTGCCATGCTAAACCAAGCCGACGCGCCAACGGTCAGTTCAAGTCAGACCGGGTAGGAGTCGTCGGTCTTGTCGGCGGATGGTAAGGTGTGGGCGTTTGGTTTATCCTGCCGGGCTGGAGCTGATCGATTTTTGTTTTGGTGTCGGGCGGCTATATGTCCGCCACGATGAGTTTGTCACCGTCAAAAACCCCAACGGAGTACCCCAGAATCTCCGTCGCGATTCCCCCGTCGCTGGGCCCTAGCGGATTCCCCGACTGAGCTAGGGCCGCATTCCGCTGCTTGGTCTGGACTTTCGTGCGGACATGGACCGTTTCCGTGTCGCATTCGAATCTGCTAGACTTGCTGCTGTTGAGATCGAGTTTGCCCATGTTCTCTCCCTGAATGACCTGCGGCTCTTGTTCGTCTGCGGGTTGGACAAGGAGCGCCCATTCGATCCGCAGGGCTGGCATAGGCTTCGGACTCATGAGCACCAACTCGATTTGATAGTGGACAAAATCTCCGACCTGCAAAACACTCTCCCCGGCTTTGTAGTGCTGGATATTTCCGTCTATATCCTCGTACACGCCAACCTCCGTAAATCGCTGCGTTTCCGCTTTCTGGATCTTGGTGACGGTCAAGCGAACCGGGCTTAGCTGGGCCATCGCACACGGCACCAGCAACGCCAGTAATGCCGTCACGCTCCACGACATGAGTATTCCTTTAATTTTCACTCCCACACTTCGGCGCGGCAAGTTTCGCTCTGCGCAATGTTCCGAGCGACGAATGGTACGCCCGAGTGGATTTGAACCACCAGCCTTTGGCTCCGGAGGCCAACGCTCTATCCAGTTGAGCTACGGGCGCGCAAGCACTTACACAAATAGGCTTGACTCACTTGGCAATAATTGGCAAATTGTAGCGTGGAAAGGGCGACACACGCCGTTGACAGTCTGCATCTCCGACAAGAATTTGAAGAACGATTGGATTAACTTCATCTGCGTCTTGGAAACCACCCGACCCTCCGACACAATAGGTCTTTGAGTAGCCAGCCATAGCCAATCAGTTCTCCTTCTTCTTCTCGATCTTCGCCCTCGTGTTCTTAAGCCGTGAGGGTGCGATTGTAGTGTAGCGGTCGGCTATCAGCAATCAGATTTTCTCTGTGTTGTCACCTTGGACAGCTTAAACCCGCCCTTTACAAATCGCGGCCAGCACCCGCTCGGGTGTGAAGGGCGACTTCTTCATCCGCACTCCGCAGGCGTCGTAGATCGCATTGGCGATGGCCGGCAACGGGCCGTTGATACCGATCTCCCCGATGCTCTTCGCGCCAAACGGGCCGGTGGGCTCATATGTCTCGACGAGGATCGTGCGGATCGGCGGCGCGTCCGCGGTCGTGAACAGCCGGTAATCGAAGAAGCTCGGGTTGAGCATTCGGCCGAGTTCGTTGAAGAGCATCTCCTCGCAGAGCGCATAGCTCAACCCGTTCATCACCGCGCCTTCTACCTGGCCTTCAGCAAGCTTTGGGTTAATCGCCACCCCGCAATCGACAGCCGTAACGTAATCTAGTATACGGATCTTGCCGGTCTCGGTGTCCACTTCAACTTCCGCAAAATGCGCGGCGAACGGCGGCGGCGAGACGTATGAAACGTGCGACGCTTCGCCTTCGATCTGGAATTGGTTTTGGCCGTACAGCGAGCGCTGGATGATATTTGGATACGGCGCTTTCTTACCGGTCTTACGACTGACAACGGTGGCGTTGTCGCAGAACAGGTCCGCGACGTCCTCCTTCATCATCTCGGCGGCAACCTTCAGAATTTTGCCCCGGCAGGCTTCCGCCGCTTTCATCGCCGCGCCGCCCGATACGTAGGTCGTGCTCGACGCGTACGCGCCCTTGTCAAACGGCGTCATATCCGTGTCCGACGAGTAGACGAGCATCTTGTCGATGTTGACCGACAACACCTGCGCCGCAATCTGCGCCAAAACCGTGTCGCTCCCGGTACCGAGATCGGTTGCGCCGACAAGCAAGTTGAACGACCCGTCCTCGTTCATCTTGATCCGCGCCGAAGCCATATCAATGCCTGCAATACCCGATCCTTGCATCAGGCAGGCCATCCCAATGCCGCGTTTGAGCCGGGCATTCGAATCGCGCTTGGTGTAAAGCCGGTGCTTCTTGTTCCAGCCGATCGCCGCCGCTGCGCGGTCTATGCCCTCATCGAGTCCGCAACTCCCGATCGGATTATCGTGTCCTTCCTTGCCTTCGCCGAGCGCGGCAAAGACGGGATTCGTCTCGCCCTTCTGAATGTGGTTTTTCTTGCGCAGCTCAATCGGGTCTATGCCGAGCTTCTCGGCAATGATGTCCATCATCTGTTCGATGGCGAACGCGCCCTGCGTCGCACCATAGCCCCGGTACGCGCCAGTCACCGGTGTGTTCGTGTACACCGAGTCGCCCCAGAACCGCACGTTCCGGCAGCGATACAACGGCAAGGTCTTGCTGCCGACGTTGGTGAGCAGGGTCAACGAGTGCGCGCCGTAACCGCCCGTCCAACTGGTCACGCGCTGATCCATCGCTGTCAGCGTGCCGTCGTTCTTCACGCCGATGGCCATCTTGACAATCGACGGGTCGCGGGTCCGGCTGGCCACGAACTCCTCCCGACGCGTGTACTCGATCTTCACCGGCCGGCGCGCCCGCATGGTGATGAGCGCGCACAAATCTTCGAGAAGGATCTCCTGTTTCACGCCGAATCCGCCGCCGATGCGCGGTTTGATAACGCGAATCTGGTTGACCGGAATCTGCAGGCATTGCGCGACGATGCGGCGCGCGTGCCACGGCACCTGCGTTGACGTGCGCAACACGATCCGATGGTTTTCGTCGAGATAGCCGATGCACACGTGCGGTTCGAGCGGACAATGTTGCGCGTACTGCGTCTCGAATTCTTCTTCAACGACGAAATCTGATTCCTTCAATCCGTTTGCGAGGTTGCCGATCTCGACGTCGTAATGCGCGGCAATGTTATGCTTCCGGTCGTGGACACCATTCGAGTCCTGCTCATCGTGAATCACCGGCGCCCCATCCTTCATCGCCTCGCGCACGTCGAACACCGCCGGCAAGACTTCGTATTTCACGTGGATGAGGTTAAGCGCCTGCTCCGCGATCTCTGCCGATTCCGCCGCCACGCACGCCACGCGGTCGCCGACGAATCGCACCTTCGTGTCGAACATGAACGCGTCGTACGGCGACGGTTCGGGATACCCCTGGCCTGCCGTAGTGTGCGGCACGCGTGGCACGTTCTTGTGCGTAAGCACCAGCACCACTCCCGGAAACTTCTCCGCCTCGGTCGTGTCAATGTCGAGGATGCGGGCGTGAGCATGTGGACTTCCAAGAATCTTCGCGCGCAGCATGCTCTTCAGGAAAATGTCGTCCGTGAACTTCGCAGTCCCCGTCACCAACCCGATGCCGTCCACTCGCCACGGACTCGTCCCGACCGCCTTTTTCTCAAATGGAAGTGCTGCTGTCTCTTTCATATCCGGGTCCTCAGCTTTGTCACACTGTAATGTCAGCGCCCCCGCTCACGCCGTAGCGCCTCCTTTGGCGTCGCGGAGTTCGGCGGCGGCTTTAAGCACGGCGGCGATGGGTTTGACGTAGCCGGTGCAGCGGCAGATGACACCCGAGAGCGCCTCGCGCACGTCGGCCTCCGTTGGGTTCGAATTCTCGGCGAGCAGTTCCTTCGCGGACAGAATCAGCCCGGGCGTGCAAAATCCGCATTGCACGCCGCCCTCGTCGAGAAACGCTTTTTGGAGCGGGTGCAGCGTGCCGTCCTTGTTGGCGATGCCTTCAATGGTCTTGATCTTCTTACCCTGGCAATGCGCAGCCAGCACGATGCAGGAATTGACCGCGCGTCCGTTCAGCAATACGGCGCAAGTGCCGCAGTCGCCGTTGGCGCAGCCGACTTTCACGCCCAAGTATCCCTCACGCCGCAACACGTCCAGCAGCGTGTCGGTCGGCTGACAGATGAATTCCTTCGGTTCTTCGTTGATCGTCACGTTCAAGTTCACAGCGACCTCCCTTTGGCAAATTGATACGCTTCTTCCAGCGCGCGACGCACCAACACACCGCTGATTTGTTTCCGGTACTGCGCGCTGCCGCGAATGTCAGACACGGGCTGAATCAGGTCGGCCACCCTGGCGCTCACAGATTCAGCCAGGGCGGCATCGAGTGACTTGCCGCCAAGCTCTTGCTCGATGGCCGTCAGCCGTACCGGCGCGGGCAATCCGCCGCCCACTGCGATGCGCACTTCGGCGCATTTCTTGCCGGCCATCTTCAATACAACCGCCACGTTGAGAATCGCCACTGCGTCGCCGTCGGTCAATGCCAGCCGCTGCAGGCTGGTCCCGGTGTCACCGCTCGGCAATTTCGCGGAAAATTCACTGGCGATCTCCTGATTGCTCAACACTGCCCGATTCTCCTTGGAGAAGAACTGTTGGAGCGCCACAATCTCCTTGCCTTTGCCCTGCACCGTCACCTGCGTGTCCAACGCGAGCAAGGCCGTCAACAAATCGAAACACGTTGCGTAGCCGAACAGCACATCCTGCAGCGTAGTCGTGTTGCGCTGGATAATCGTCGAATACGTTCGCGCAGCTTTTGGGAGCAAACCGTTCATCGCCTCGTTCAACTCTTTCGACTTCACGATCTGCTGGAAGGTCGCCGTCCCGCCGATGGCGAGCTTCTTGCCCTCGACTTTCACGTAGTCCAGTCCGACCGCCGAAATATCGACGAGGCAAGTTGCGGCCTGTAGTTTGCGTGCGACCAAATGGAATGCACCGGTGACAGGCACGGGGACATGCTGCTCATTCTTGCGGAGCTTCTTGAGCGCGTCGCGCAGTGATGTGGCGTGATAGTATTCCTGAACGTTGCTTAGCATGTTTTTGTCCTCGCGCTCCGAGTAAAAAAGGTGATTTTCAACCTACTCGCCGGCCGAATTCTTGACAAGAAATTTCTCGGGCAATTGCTACTGGGTTCTTACCGCTCCGTATGTTTGCCTTGTTTGCCGCCTTGTCTGGCAACATAATGCTCTACGTGAGACTGCTTATCAAGAACGGACACATCATCCGTTGGGACGCTCACGACCGCGTGGAGCAACTTAAGGCGCATCACGTCCTGATCGAGGACAATCACATCCGCGACGTCGTGGCAGTTGTGCCGGAGAGTTTCGCACCGGACGAAACAATCGATGCCAGCGGTTGCGCCGTCATTCCCGGTCTTATCAACACGCACCACCATCTTTACCAATCCCTAACCCGCTGCCTGAAACCAGTGCAAAACGCGAAGCTCTTTGACTGGCTACTCGGTCTGTACGAAATGTGGCAGCGGCTCGACTTCGACGCCGTCAAGCTCGGCTCACAGATTTCGATGGCGGAAATGCTTCTGTCCGGCTGCACGACGACCAACGACATGTTCTACGTTTACCCACGCGAGTCCGACGTGAAGGCAGAAGCAGTCATCGAAGCGGCCGCCGAACTCCGGATGCGCATTCATGCCGGCCGCGGCTCGATGTCGCTTGGCCGGAGCAAGGGCGGGTTGCCGCCAGACGACGTGGTGCAGGACGAGGCGGCCATTGTGCGCGATTGCGAGCGGGTCATCGAGAGGTTCCACGATCCGAAACCGGGTGCGATGACACGAATCGATTTGATGCCGTGCTCGCCTTTTTCCATTACGTTCGACCTGTTGAAGGAAACCCGGGCATTGGCCAGGGCTCGTAGCGTGCTCTGCCACACGCACGTCGCCGAGACGCAGGACGAGAATGATTTCTGCATTAAGAAGTTTGGGAAACGCCCGGTCGACTACATGGTGGCGGCGGACTGGATCGGGCCGGATGTTTCATGGGCGCATTGCGTCTGCCTGAATGCCGGCGAAGTCAAACTCGTGGCGGATACCGGCACGGCGGTCGCCCATTGCCCGTCATCGAACATGATTCTTGGCTCTGGCATTCCGCCCATCTGCCAGCTGATGAACGCCAAGGCCACGGTCGGGTTGGGTGTGGATGGGTCGTCCAGCAATAACGGCGCGCACGTGTTAGCGGAGGCGCGTCAGGCATTGTTGTTGCAACGCGTGAAGAACGGGGCCGACAGTTTTACGCCCGGGGATGCGCTGCAGCTGGCCACCCTGGGCGGTGCCAAGTTGCTCAATCGGACGCGCGAGCTCGGCAACGTTGCGGCCGGTTACGCCGCGGACATTGCCATCTTCGATCTGAACACGGTGGAATATGCCGGTGCCGCCGTCCAAGACCCGCTGGGAGCGCTGATGATGTGCCACGCGCCGCGCGCCAGGTTCGTCATCGTCAACGGCCGTGTCGTCGTGAACGACGGACAGATCACCACCGTAGATGCGCAGCGCCTCGTGGCGCGGATGAATGATGTCGTCCGCAGGCGGTTTGGCGACTCAGACGCACGCGGAACTCGATCCTGACGCCGTTCAACGATTACAGTATCAACCAACCCACTGGGTGCCGCAGTATTGGAGCGCCACCCGCTTCGCCAAACCACGCCAACGAGTGATTTCCCGGCGAGCCACTACACCGCCTCGCGTTGCTTCACAGTAGGCCGCCAGAGCCACGGTCAACCCTGTTCCGTAAGAAATTTCATTTCTCCACCGTCGCCAAGAAAAGAGTGCAAACGGGCTTCAGGACGCTGTCGGGAATCGTGATGCTGATCAGGCGTCTCTCATCTAGGGTCATTATTCTCCTTGATTGCGACCTAGGTTTAGCCACCGGCGATCGCGGGAATCACTGAAATCTCATCCCCATCCTTGACGGGCGTGCCCTTGCCCTGGGCAAACCGAATATCTTCGTCATTCAGGTACACGTTGACGAAGCGATGCAATTCGCCCCGCTCGTCACAAAGCCACTCCTTCAGACCCGGGTACTGCTTCTCTAGGCTGTCAATGATGTCCTGAATCGTTGCGCCCGTGGCCTGCACTACGTCCTTGTCCTTCGTCAACTCCCGCAATGGTGTCGGAATTCGCACGTTTACCGGCATGGTCGGATTCTCCTTCTGTGTGGGCGTTCCAAGAAGTAACAGCCAGCGTGTTGGATCGGGCATCTCGAACAATATCCCATCTGTACCATGGAATATAGGCTGGATCGTTCGTAGCTATAAGGTCCCTTCAAGTCTCGGTCGCATGTTTCGGTTTACCCCTTTTTATACTACCAGAAACCCCCGCCCCCTGACCTGTCCACCCTGCTTGTTTTGCGGCAGTTACGCAAGAATATTTCTGACCCCCTTGCCCCAAAATGCCTCTGCCCCCCGAAATTGCAATCTGCCTGTGGGCAGCGTGTTGGCCTTTTTGTTTTTCGCGCGAGCCGAAGGCAACTTGTACGAAGCGCCACTCGTGATACTTTGCCCTCCATCCGTACTGGGCGGAGCATCATCGCACCGTGTGCGTTCGCGCTCGCCCCTTCACAGCCATCACCACGCCAACGAGTGATTTCCCGGCGAGCCACTACACCGCCCCGCGTTGCTTCACAGTAGGCCGCCAAAGCCACGACCACCGCGCCGACGTCAAAAAATTCGCTGGCGACGTAGGCGATGCCGTTGCCTAGACCTGCCCACTAAACTGAGTTTTTGTGTCTCACGCCAATTGGCAATAATTGGCAATTCAAATGCCTTTTCGTGCATTCCCTTGCCGCTCGGTGCAAAGTGGAGTTTGCCTTTAACCCCTTGATTTGCAAGGGATTGCGGGTTTTTCTGGAGAAAATGAGAGATTCCGAAAACCCTACCGGTTGGCCCGGAGGCCAACGCTCTATCCAGTTGAGCTACGGGCGCATCCCTTAGTTCGCAGCCATAGTTTAACCACCACGCGCGGGGTATTCAATCCACAAAACATTCATGGTTTTACCCCGAACCCATCCGCGGCAAGCCCTGAAAAAGTGCTTGCGTCACGCGGAGTCGCCGACCATCCTTGGCGCCATGAAACGCTCTGATGGCCGCGCTGCGGATGAACTTCGTCCCGTCAAAATCCATCCGCACTACGTTGAGGCGCCCGCCGGTTCCGTCCTCATCGAAATGGGCAAGACGCGTGTGCTCTGCGCAGTATCGGTCGAAGAGACCGTGCCGCGGTGGATGCGCGACCAAGGCGTCTCGGGCGGATGGATCACCGCAGAGTACTCAATGCTCCCATGCGCCTCGGCGCCGCGGAAACCACGTGAAGTTACCCGGGGTCGGCCCGAAGGCCGCACTCAGGAAATCCAACGACTAATCGGTCGTTCCCTGCGCGCGGCGGTGGACTTGGAAAAGCTCGGCGCACGGACGTTGTGGGTTGACTGCGATGTGTTGCAGGCCGATGGCGGTACGCGCGCGGCGGCGATCACGGGCGCATCGGTCGCGCTGGCGCTGGCGGTGCGACGATTGCGGCAGGACGCTGTACTCGCCGAAGACCCGATACGCGGCTTAGTTGCCGCAGTAAGCGCGGGTTTAGCGGACGGTTACGCGCTGCTCGATCTTTGTTACGAGGAAGATGCCCGCGCGACCGTGGACATGAACGCGGTGATGACCGATGACGGCCGGTTCGTGGAAGTGCAAAGTTCAGGCGAGGAGGCCACCTTCTTGCAACGTGATCTGTCACGATTGATCAAACTAGCGAGTCAAGGGATTGCCGAGCTGACGGCGATACAAAAGAAGGCGCTCCACTGAAACGGAACAGGCGGGGTATCGCGCCCCGTCTGAGTTGGGTCATCCCGAAAATTCCGGCACCGCTCAACTCCGCTCATAGCGGAGTTAACTGAGATGAGGCGCGAGTTTCCTCTCCAGATCCTTCTTGCCCATCATCCCGACTATCTGCTCCTGTACCTTGCCGCCTTTAAAGACCAGCAAGGTCGGGATGGAACGAATACCGAACTTCATGGCTAACTCCTGGTTGTCATCCACGTTGACCTTGCCGATCTTGAGTTTGTCGCCTTTTTCGTTGGCCAGTTCGTCAAGGATCGGCGCAATCATGCGGCACGGGCCACACCATTCGGCCCAGAAATCCACGAGCACGGCGCCTGTGTATTGGATGACTTCCTTGTCAAAGTTTGCGGCGGATAAGGTGACGATCTGTTGTCTCGACATGTAGTTGTCCTTCCTCACTCCGGATACGAACCCGACATTAGAGATGTCCATGTCTCTTGGTTCGGAAGCGATTCAGTCCAAACACGGACTCAGGCAAAGGCCACGTAGGCCAGATACGCCGTGACGGCGACTGCGAGCACCATCGCGGCTATCGCCATGCCGGTCTCCATACTGCTCGGCGCCGCGGCAATGGCGCTGACTGGAGCCGGGGTGGCTTTTGCTGCAGACGGCGTCGCCGTCGCAGATGCAGGCGCAGGTGTAGGTGCCGGCCCGGCTTCTCGACGCAGCTTCACCGTCGGGCGCGGCGTTTCCGGGGTGGTCGGTTTGGCTCCCGCGACTTCCACCTGCGAGGTGTCCGATTTTGGTTTGCCGCCTGGCGCCGTCGGCCTGCTGATGATCACTGTGGCTTCCTTTTCCTCAGGTGTCTGGGTTGCCCCGCTAACTGAGACGGTCTTCAACTTCACGGTGGAAGGTCCACCCGCAGAAGGTGTCCCACCGGGGCCGGTCGGCGGGAGATTGATGCGCACGGTGTCCCTTTTCGAATCTTCCTGAGACGGTACAGGTTTCTCATCAGCCATGGAATTATCCTCCGAAAACTTTACGCACCATACGCGAGAGCCCACAACGATGTCAAACTGTTTCTCATGCACCATTACTTACGCGTCACGGGCACGACGCGTTCACGGAAATCAGACCGCGCGGTTACCGAGCCGCTCTGTCCTGACGCAGCCCATGCGACCGCGCGGCGCTCCTCGCCGTCTGCCGCGGCTAAACCTTTCTCGGACAACAGTGCAGCACATCGTAGGGCTGCACGTCCTGTAATGTCGGGCCACTGACGACGTAAATCGTGTCGGTCAATCGTTCGATGCCACGATGATATTCCCAGCGCAGGGCGGCGGCATGTTGCACGACGAACTGTGGGTCGTCGCCGCTGAAACAAGACACGCACCCCGGACATGGCAGTCCGACGAGAAACTCCTTCACGCCGAGGTTCTGCGCTGTGGTCCTGTAAAAATCGCTGAAGAGGATGAACGAAGCACTGAGAGGGTGATCGCCGTAGCTGATGGCGCGAACGCGACCAGTGTTGTTGCACAAGCCGCGCGGTGGAACGGCCGGCAGACGTTGGAGATTGCTCAATGCGTCCTCGATAACATCTTCCAGTGTGGGAAAACCCCAAGTCCGCAACCGCTCGCTGCCTACGCCGTAGGTGAACACGCTGCCTTGGATGATCGCCCCGATGGCCAGACCCGGCCAATGCGGCAACCGGTGCGGCGGCGGGCAGCCGTTCGGTGCACAGATGATCTTTGGATAAATCTGGCCCCGAATCAGGCTGTAGTTTGTCAGGTCTGGCACATCGTCACCGCAGTAATCCAATAGGTCGATGTGTTTTTCGATCAACTCGTCCAGCCGTTCGGGTTGTTGGAGGTAATGGTTGTAAAGATGCTCGAGCAGGACGGTCTGACCATCGGACAAGGTCAGCATGAGACTGTCCGGCGGATTGGCCGCGACGCGCGGGCGATGGCGCTTCAGAAGGCTAAAGTAGTAATGGGCGAAACCGGCAACGCTGATGCGAGGTGTGTCGTTGAGGACGAGCGAATTAATGATTGCCTCGAGATCTTCGTCATCCGTCGTCGCGTCCTCTTTGCGGCACCGGTATACGCACCGCACCTGGATATTGCCGCGGCAAAACACCCACGCGCGGGCATGACCAAAATCAGTCGCGCGCTTCGGGGCAGCTTCTTCCGCCCGTGTAAACTGGGTGTACGCCATGGCGGCGCCATTACAGAACTCGCGGTGAATTGGCGGTTCGCCGATGTCGGGCCATGTGCGCTGTTCATATTTGAGAAACGCAGCCAGCGTGTGCTCGGGCGGTGACAACGGTGTCGTGGGGTTGGGGAAATGATAGGCTTGAATTTCGAGATAACCACCCGTGGTCAGACTGGCCAGGCTGATATGGGGCAATCCCTCATGTGTCAGGCGCAGCCAGCCCTCGGGATACTGGAGGTTGTACGTTTTCTCAGGGTCATTGTATTCAACCATGCCTCCCATAAGAGCATCAGCCTTGCCAACCTGAAGAGGGCGGCGACCGAGTTCGGGATTGATTCATCTTGGCGGTTCGTATAGGGTTTAACCATTATGAACGTGGTTATTCGCGGAAAAGCGTTCGTGGTGCGTGACAATATTGACACTGACCAGATAATTCCGGCGGAGTATCTTAATCTTGTACCTATCATTCCTGAGGAATACGAGAAACTCGGCAGTTTTGCCCTCTGCGGCCTGCCTCGCGACCAGTATCCGACACGCTTCATGACGGAGGGACAGACCAAGTCCGCCTACGCGGTCATCATCGCCGGCCGCAATTTCGGCTGTGGCAGTTCCCGGGAGCATGCCCCGATCGCGCTCGGTGCGGCAGGCTGCCAGGTCGTGGTGGCCGAAAGTTTCGCCCGCATCTTCTTTCGTAACTGCGTTGCCACTGGCGAATTGTATCCCATTGAGACCACGACGCGATTATGCGACACGATTTGCACCGGTGACGAAGTCGAACTCGATCTCGACGCCGACAAACTGAAGCTCGTAAAGACGGGCAAGACGTTCGCCATGCGACCGCTCGGCGATGCACGACCCGTCATCGATGCCGGTGGCGTTTTCGAGTACGCGCGTAAGACGGGAATGATTGGTTAGCCGGGTTTCACCGCCATTTTACCACTCCGGCACGAGCGCCGGGGCTATCGTCCCAACGCCCGTGAGACCAGCCAGATTAAGACAATGGCGCCAGCGAGAACGATCCACCAATAGTTCGTCGCAAACTGTCCGATGCCCTTCAATATACCCGATGGCTCCTCGCTGCTGGACGCCTGGGTGGCAACTGTGGGGGCGGCCTTGGCCACTACCTGGGTCTCGATGCCCCCTTCGCCGCTCGGCGCCACAGCGATCCCCAATGCTGCGGCTTGCGGCTGGATCCTGGCAAGCGTTTCTTCGGTGGCCGCCGCCTGCCGGCGCGCTTCGGCGAGTCGGTTCTCAGCCGCATCCAATTCCAGTTGGGCTTGCGCAGCAGCAGTAAAGTATTGTGTGCGATCCGTGCCCGTTCCCCCCAATTGGGTGGTTTCGCCGCCGCCGCTAACATCGCGCGGCTGACCCAAGGATTGGGCGCGGGTACGCATGTTCCAAGCGGGGCTGTGGCCCCCGCCGCCAGCGGACGGTGGGTTGAGCTTGGCATTGGCCGCAGCCTTGGCGTTGCTCGCGTTGGTCACGCGCTGTTCCATATTCTTAATCTCGTCCCTGAGTCGCTGTCGTTGCCGTTCTAAAAAATTCAACCACTGTTGGTAGGCGTCGGTCCGTAATTGTTGGGACTGCTGGACCAGCGAGGTGTTGGCGCTTTTCGAAATCACGAATTCGAATTGTTCCACCGCATCTCCAAATTGCTTATGACTCAGAAAGGCGAGGCCCTCTTGGTGCGCCTGCTCCACAGCTTCGCGCGCCCTGCGGGCGGCGACTTCCTCCGCCGTCAGCCATCGGCCTTTTACTTTGACCTTGCCCGATGCCACCAGTGCCTGCTCGGCTTCCCATTCTGCGATCTTGTCAGTGACTTCCTTGGCGTACGACGAATCAGGATAATCGGCAAGGAACTTGCGGAACACGTTGGTGAGCGTCTGGTCGTAGTACCCGAGGAGGAAACTGTTGGTGGGATCGATTTGCAGTTTCTGCAGTGCCGCAAAGGCAAGCTCCATGTCGCGCGCCGCCTTTTCCTCAGGCGTGGTACGATGGATTTCTGCGGTATCTGACTTCAAAAACCAGCGCTTCTTGATCACACTGCCGTTCACGTTCTCTGCCTGAATGGTAACGGAGATAGCGTCTTCATCTATGATCGTGCCATTCAAGACCGTCCCGTCCTGGAGCTTGACGAAATCGGCGCGGGCAAACCACGCCAGGCAAATCACGCTCATAACACCCAACAACCAATACATTCGCTTCATGTTCGTTCCGCCTTCCTGCGCGCCACGGAAGCATCTCACCTGTCCCGTGCCATCCACAACGTTTCATGCCGGGACTTATGAATGCCAAACTTTCAAACTTACTATCACAATCAGTGTCATTCGGCGAGCAAGAATCACGCTATTTTGTTTGACTCGTGCAGACGGTCGGGCACCATGAGCGTATGCGTTTGCGTTTTGGCCAGGGCGGAATAGCATTGTGTCTTCTGCTGGCATCTTCCCTCAGCGCTCTCTCCGCAGAAATCCAATTGAGAGATGGAAGAACTTACTCCGATGTCACCATTTTGCAGCGCGACACCGAGAATATTCAGATCAAAATGCCCTATGGCGATGTCCGAATTCCTCTCGCTTCCGTCAAGAGCATCGACGGTGTTCCTGTGAGCCTGCCCACCGCACCGCGACCGCTCCTGCCGGGGGCGGACATACGCGCTGCAACTGGCACCGCGTTGCATCCCCTGACGGCCTCGCCGGGGCCGGACGTGCATGTGACGACTGGCACATCTTCTACAGCGCTGCATCCGCTGCCGGCTATTGTCCAGGCCAAGCGGGACGAGCACAACTTCAAGATGGATCTGTTTCTGCTGGTGTTTGGAGTGCTTGCCGCCGTCTGGACCAGCATGTTGTTGTGGGTCCAGCGCGATGCGGCGGCGCTGTTTCATGGATCCTCGAAGGAGATAGAACGTTGGAATGCCATCGTGTTGCTGCTGCCGGGTTTTGGGTTGTGGTGGTATTTGCATTCCCGGTCACGCAAGATTGCGCAACAGGAAGCACTCGGAAAATCAGTTTCCGCACCTCTGGCTACGAACGCTCCCCCGGTTCCAACCGCCCCACGGAAACGCGGCCTGTTCGGCGGGCGGGTCAAGCTCAGTAAGGTGTTTCTGCCCAAGAAACACCAGGTGGAGTTCGAGTTTCTGGACGATGATGGCAACCCCATCGACGTCCGCCGTGACCTGCCAGAAACGACCGGCATCGAAGCGGCGCACGAGGTCTTGCAGCAGGCGATTACGGAGCGCGCCAGCGACGTACACATCGAACCGATGGAGAAAGAGTTCCGCGTGCGGTTCCGCATAGACGGGCAACTGCAGGAAAGAATGGTGTTCGCGAAGGCAGACGGTCAACGCGTGATTTCATCCCTGAAGGTGCTGGCGCAAATCGATGTCGCGGAGAAACGCAAGGCGCAGGACGGCCGGTTCCGCGTCCACACCAGCCTGCACGACATTGATTTTCGGGTGGCGACCGCCTCGGCAATGTACGGTGAGAAACTCGTGGTACGCATTCTGGATCGCAAGTCCGGGCTGCTCAGTCTGAACGATCTCGGCATGCCCAAGCGCATGCTAGAGACGTTCGATCAGGTGATCCGCTCGCGCAGCGGCATCATCCTCGCCACCGGACCGACCGGCTCGGGCAAGACCTCCACGTTGTATGCGGCATTGAGCCGACTGGACACGCGCCGGTTCAATGTCATGACCATTGAGGACCCGGTCGAGTACCAGTTGGACGGCGCCACCCAGATCCCCGTCAAGCCCAAGGCGGGGGTAACATTTGAATCCGGCCTGCGCTCGATTCTGCGCCAGGACCCGGACGTGATTCTTGTGGGCGAGATCCGGGATCCCGAGACCGCAACCACGGCCATTCGCGCGGCACTGACGGGCCAGTTGGTGTTCAGCACGCTGCACGCGCAAGACACGCTGAATACGATCGTACGGTTGCAGGAAATGGGAGTGGAGAAGTACCAGATTTCCTCGGCGCTGTTGATGGTCGTGGCGCAGCGGCTGGTGCGTGTGCTGTGCCGGCAATGCCGTGAACCGTATTCGGCCAACGGGACAGAACTACAACCCCTAGGCCTGGAGTTGCCTCGGGGACAACAGATTTATCGGGCGAAAGGCTGCGGGGCGTGTGATCGTATGGGTTATCAGGGGCGCACGGCAATTTTTGAACTGTTGGTGGTGGACGATGAACTGCGACGGGCAATCGGTGACGGCCTCGGTCAACAGGCGTTGGCGGAAATCGTGCGTCCGAAGGGCTGGCGCTCATACCGCGACGAGGGCGTGACGAAGATCATCAACGGCGTCACCACGGTGGACGAAGTGTTACAGGCAGGGTGATCCATATGTTCGAACCAGTGCTAAGCATTTTGGCGATTGTGCTTATCCTTTATCTGGGACGGCTCGGGATGTTCTTCGGCGTGTTCCAGGAATTGGGCAACACACTTTGCTTGTTCTTCGCCATGATGGTCACTTTGCGCTACTGGTGGCTGGTCACCACTTTGGTGATGGCGAATACACCTCTGGCCGGTCCCCATGCCGCCCTAGTCGCGTTTTGGTCGGTGTTTCTGGTGGTGACCTGTGCGGTATTATTGATGCTGTCGCGGTTTATGGAGAAGGGCGCCATGGCCCAATACCCCAAAATGCTCAACTCGATCCTAGGCGGCATCTTCGGGGTTCTTTCGGCTGTGATTTTGGTTTCCTGCCTGATGCTGAGCTTGTCGGTCATCATGCCCAAAATCTGGGAACCCTATCAACGCAGCGGCTTGATCGTCCCGCTCGATAAACTCCCGATCAATGTGTACCGAACGGTGGAGGAAGAGTGCCTGGGCATTGGGGAGAAGGATCCCGGTCACACGCTTCTCCCAACGCTGGAGAAGGCTGACGTGGATGATTTCAAGAAGTACTGGCAGTGATACGGGCTGCCGGCGACCGGAATGACGTCCGATCTTCGTTTTGATATCAAGTCCTGTCCCGCTGGCCACGGGTCAGTCGCACGGCAACAAATCGGGTCTTTGGAAGGCTGAACTTTCTTACTTCCACGGTCACGGTGTCTGCCAGTTTGCGGGAAATAATCGCTTGCGCCAATTCCTCGGCCAATGCTTCCAGCAGATTGCGCGGTTTGGACGTGGCAATTTCGCGCACCAAGCCGGCCACCGCGGCATAATCGGCGGTCGCCGCCAAATCGTCCATTCGCCCCGATTGACGCAGATCGCGCTCCAATTCCACGGTGATTAACAACCGTTGGGGCCGCGCACGCTCCGCTTCCGTTACGCCAACGCGCGCCTCTACCTCCAAATCGCTGATGACAATTTTATCCATCGAAACCGACATCGTAGCACAAGCGATTGATGCGATGCACGCTTTTCGGCTTGCGGAATGGCGCGCGGTTCGAGCATCTTTCTCAGCATGGCGGATCGGTTTGTCACCGAAACAATCCACGACAAGACGCTGGACGTGTCGTTACGGCCGAGCGTATTTGCGGATTTTACCGGGCAACGCAAGGTCAAGGAACGACTTGAACTCGCCGTCGAAGCCGCGCGCCAGCGCAAGGAGTCGCTCGACCACATCCTGTTGAGTGGTCCACCGGGCCTCGGCAAGACGACGCTCGCCTATATCCTCGCAAAGGCGATGGGCGTAAATGTTGTAGCCACCAGCGGTCCAGTCATCGAGAAAGCCGGTGACTTGGCCGGCTTGCTCACCAAGCTCGACGTGGGTGATGTGTTGTTTATCGATGAGATTCACCGGCTCCAGAAAACCGTAGAGGAATATCTCTATCCAGCAATGGAGGATTTCAAACTCGATATCGTGATAGATCAAGGACCGAACGCCCGCAGTGTGCGGTTGAACCTGCCGCGGTTCACGTTGATCGGCGCGACGACGCGTAGCGGATTGCTGACGTCGCCGTTGCGGTCCCGGTTCGGGCTGACCGAACGGCTGGATTACTACTGCGCCGAGGAACTGGCGACCATCGTATCGCGTTCCGCGCGGCTCCTCAATCTGGACCTCGATGCTGATGGCGCAATAGAGATTGCCGGGCGTTCCCGTGGCACACCGCGCATTGCCAACAATCTGTTGAAACGCGTCCGTGATTATGCGCAGGTCAAAGCCAAAGCGAAACGGATTACAGCCGATATCGCCGACAAAGCGCTGGCGATGCTGGATATTGACAAACAAGGCCTCGACGAAATGGACAAACGGATTTTGGAAACACTCGTTCACAAGTTTGGCGGCCGGGCGGTGGGCGTGAATTCTCTTGCCGTCGCAGTGGGCGAGGAACCCGATACCATCGAGGAAGTCTACGAACCATTTCTCATACAGGAAGGTTACCTCAAACGCACGCCGCAGGGCCGTGTTCCGACCGAGCTCGCCTTCAAGAAGCTGGGCGTGAAGACCGAGAAGAAGACAGACGAACTCTTCTGATCCACGGATTACACAGATTTCACTGATGGAATTGATCGAGAAAGAACTCACGCCAGAAGGTCATCGGTGCGGCAACCCGTGTCGCCGACAGACGGTTCAAAGGTTTGTGGACGCAGTATCAAGTGGCCTACGATTCCAGTCGCGCGGCGTTTATCGTGGTTAAATAAAAAGGAGGACCGACTAATGCGCATTCACACTATTTGGTTTTCGTTCGGGGTTACAGCACTATTGCTGGCTATCGGATGCAACGAGGTTGAAGACCGGATGTCGTGGTCGCCGGATGGCACCCGAGCCGTCATGCGAGTGGGCGACGGACTCTGCCTGGTGGATACCAACGGCAGCATTTCGGCCCAGCTGGTGAGCAACGTCGAATTAGCTGCCTGGCTACCGGACAGCATGGGATTGGTCTTGGTCCGGGAGCTCGCCGTAACCAACTGGGAAGAAGCGGCGCGCCTTCTGCCGCCTGAAGAAACGGCGACGGTGGAATCTCTCGCCAAGGGACTCCCCGGTTTGTTCAAGGCCGCTTTGGCTGCGGCGGACGGTGATTCAGAAGCCATCGAGGAGAAGTTTTTCAAGCCCCTAAAGGTGGAGTTTTCTGAGTTTCTCTCTCCCACAATCCTTTATTTGTTCGACACACAGCCGGCTGTGTTGCAGCAAGTAATCCAAGGGTGCAAAGACCCCAAGAAGGCGGAAGCCGACCTGTCCAACCTGAGAAAAACCAAGGTTGCCGAAGTTTCTGTGCTCGTGCTTGCCGGCAATCAGCCCTCGGGCCAGCCCCGCGTGGTCGAGCGGACGCTGACCGATCTCCGGCAACCGCGTCCGTCGCCGTCAGCTCCGGTGGTGGCGTTCCTGCGCGGCGACACGCTCATGGTAGTGCCGCTTGATGGCGGCACTAACCGCGTGTCCGTGGCGGAAAAGGTCCAAGGTGGCTACGACTGGACTCCAGACGGCAAATCACTGGTATACGCGGTGCGGCTTACCGAGAAATGGGACTCTGGCACCATCAACCTGGCTCGCATCGAACGCCGCACAGTTATTGATCCGGCTGGCGCACTGGTGGCGGGCGACGCTCTGCCGCTGGCGATAAGCGGATCAACCTTCGAGCCGCGTGTGCGATGTCTGCCGGAGGGCCGTGTTCTCTTCGCCAGCTTTCAACAGCAATTGCCCGCCCCGGCGCTCGCAGTGCGGGAGGCACGTTTTTTCTCGATCGATCCGTCGCTGGGCACGAACGCCGCGCCGGTGACGATCCCCAGCGTGCCTGGCGCGCTGCCGCAGGAACTCGCTTACTTCGCGCCGAGTCCCGACGGACGCCAGATTGCCATCGTCGAGAGCGGCTCTGACGCCGTGGCGGTGCTGGACGTGGCGACAGGCGCGTTGGAGGTCGTCTCGCCGAAGCGCGGTTGGAAATCTCGAGTCCTGCCCGCGTGGCGCGGCTCCGACGAACTCTATTTCGCTGCGTTGCCAGAACCATCGTCAACCCGACCGGAACTCCTGCGCTGGCGCACTGGTGGCGTGCCACAGGTGTTCTCGCGCAGTTGGACTGACGCAGCCGTGAGTGGCCTGTTGGAAAAACCGGACAAGTGACGGCCTGCCGTAAGGCCGCAGCGAAGCAAAGCGAGCTTCTTTGATCCACGGATTGCACGGATGAACTCAGCAAGAATCTGCGTGCAATCCGTGTAATCTGTGGATAATTATCTTCCAAGAGCATGCCAAAACGCACTGACATTCATAAGATTCTGATTATTGGCAGCGGACCGATCGTCATCGGCCAGGCGTGCGAGGCAGAGTGAATAACTAGTAGAGGCGAAAATACCTATGGCATCGGAAATCATCAAGGCGCTGACGGAGTTGGGGAAGGTGATGGTCGAGAAGGGACTCGTAGTCGGCTCCGGCGGCAACATCAGCGGGCGCGATGGCAAGCTTGTGTACCTGTCCCCGACCGGTTACGGCCTCGACAACATCAAGCTGAAAGAATGGGCGGTCATTGACTTCAACCGCGAAAAACAGATCGGCGGGCTGAAACCGACCTGTGAAGTCGAGATGCACCTGCGCATCTTTAAAGCGCGCGCTGACGTCCGGCTCGTCTGCCATGCGCATCCCGCCATCACCGTCGGCCTCATCTCCGGCGGCATGAAGATCATGCCATTCACACCCGAATTCGTCGCGCTTGTGGACCGGGTCGAATACCTGCCATTCATTATGCCCGGCGGACACAAACTCGCCGTCGCCGTCGAGAAAGCGTTCGCAAAAGGTGTCAATGCCGTCTGCCTGCGCAACCACGGCGTTATCACAGTCGGCCGCAGCTCGCGCGAGGCGCTTACGCGGATGATTGTCATCGAGGATCAGGCGAAAACGCAGGTCGCCGCTCTCGTCGCCGGTAAACCGCGTCCGCTCACCGCGAAAGAGCAGAACGTCATTCGCCACATGGACGCCGAAGCCTACCGCCGCAAACTGCTGGCGAGGTAATAGAAGTTTCGCTGCGGCCCGCCTGTCCTGATCGCCATCCACGGTGTGGACAAATGTCAGGAAATGCTGTTTCCTAGTGGCGTCATGTCGAAGGAGAATGTAAATCCGAATCCGAAGTCGCCTGAGACGGAGCAACTCGATTTTGTCAGGGAAATCGTCAAAGGACACCTCGCGGAAGGCAGATACAAGAAAATCGTCACGCGGTTTCCGCCGGAACCGAACGGTTATCTCCACATCGGCCACGCCAAATCCATTTGCCTCAACTTCGGCATTGCCCGCGATTTCAACGGTCAATGCAACCTGCGGATGGACGACACCAACCCGACCAAGGAAGACGTCGAGTACGTGGACTCCATAACCACCGACGTTAAATGGCTGATCGGAGGTTGGGCCGACCATTGTCTCGGCCTGAAGCCAGTCGGCAAGACCCCGGAGACCATCACGTCGAACGGGAAGAAAGATTTCTATCTCCCAGCCATTGGTTTTGGCTTGTCCGCCGAAGCCTCGGCGAAGGCGGAAGCCTTCTACGCCTCGGATTGCTTCGACCAAATCTACGAATACGCTTTGATACTCATCAAGAAAGGCAAAGCCTACGTCTGCGATCATACGACGGAGGAAGTGGACCGGATGCGAGGCGCGCCCGATAAAGCCGGCGAATCGAGCGAGTTCCGCAATCGTTCCATCGAGGAAAGCCTAGACCTGTTCGTTCGCATGAAGAATGGGGAGTTCCCGGATGGCACACGCACGTTACGGGCAAAGATAGATATGGAGTCGTCCAATGTCTGGATGCGCGATCCGATCCTGTATCGCATCCGTCATTCGGAGCATCATCACACGGGCGCCAAATGGTGCATCTACCCGATGTACGATTTCGCCCATTGCCTGAGCGATTATATCGAAGGAATCACGCACAGCATCTGCACGCTGGAGTTCGAAGTGCACCGGTCGCTGTACGACTGGATTCTTGAAAACCTCGATTTGCCGCGTCCACTTCCGCACCAATACGAGTTTGCCCGGCTAAACATGACCTACACGGTGATGAGCAAACGCAAGCTGTTGCGGCTGGTGGAGGAGGGGAAGGTACACGGTTGGGATGACCCGCGGATGCCGACCATTTCGGGTATGCGCCGACGCGGTTACCCCGCCGAAGCGTTGCGATCCTTCTGCGAACGGATCGGTGTCGCCAAACGCGAGAACACAATTGAACTGGCGTTGTTGGAACATTTTGTCCGCGAAGATTTGAACAAACGCGCCCTGCGCCGGCTCGCTGTGCTGCGCCCGCTTAAAGTTGTCATCACTAACGTTCCCGAAGGCAAAACCGAGGAACTCGATGCCGTCAACAATCCGGAGGATCCGACTGCCGGCACGCGCAAGATACCGTTCAGCCGCACGCTGTACATCGAGCAGGACGACTTCATGGAAGTTCCGCCGCCGAAGTTCTTCAGGCTAAAACCCGGTGGCGAGGTCCGGTTGAAATACGCCTACATCATCAAGTGCGACGAAGTGGTGAAAGACGCGGCGGGCAAGATCATCGAACTCCGTTGCACTGCCGATCTCGGCAGCAAGAGTGGTGGCCCAACTTCTTCTCGGAAAGTCAAAGGCACAATCCATTGGGTTTCCGCTGCCCACGCCATAGACGCCGAAGTACGCCTCTACGACGTACTGTTTACTGTGCCCGAACCAGATGCAGCGGAGGATTTCCGAACTACATTGAATCCCCACAGCTTAGAAACCGTCACCGCTAAATGCGAATCTAGTCTGAAGGACACCAAGGCCGAATTGCACTATCAGTTCGAACGTATTGGCTACTTCGCTCTAGACCCCGACGCCAAACCCGGCAAGCTTGTGTTCAACCGGACAATTACGCTCAAAGACACATGGGCGAAGATCGAGAAGAAGGGGAACTGACATGAAAGTGAAGCAAGCAGAACGGCTTTTTGCTGTTTTGACCTGCGCCATAAGTGTTTGCCTGATTCTCAACATAGTTTTTAAGACCTTTGCAGACGCGCATCGAGACGCATCGTTAGATGCGCAGAATGAGCTACTTGAGAGCAAGGTGGAACTGGCTTCTGATAGCGCTATGGTTATTACTGCGGCGGCAATGGTTGAGCAGAGAGTGTTCTCCAAACTCAACTCTGAACTTTCGCTATTACCTTCCGGTCTGGCAACAAACGAGCAACTGAAGACGACACTTGAGACCGCATTCAACGGTATGCACACAGAAGCATTTATCCAAACAATTAATAACTCGGCCGCCGGAACATTCAAAGCGGGTCAGAAGATGGCCGACAGCAAGAAGCGTCTGCTGTATTCTCGGTCAATGAATAGGCGCTGGTCCATAGCGGCCGACAGTTTCATATACTTCGGACTGATTTTGAACTTGCTGAGTTTTCTTCCGGGATGGTCACTCTGGCAAAGGACGCTGTCACCGGGGTCAGCCCTTGACTCTTGACACGGCGGATTCGGCAGGCTCTCCGTGGTGGTATTTTACTTCTTCTGCTCGTGGGCGTTGAGTTGATTGACGCCATCGAGGATGTACCAGATGCCGGAGGCGAACGTGAACAAGCCGGCAGCAATCATCGGCCACTGGAACGGTGGTCGGTCGATACCCAGCAAAACCCAGCCGAGCGTGATCATCTGGAAAACCGTGGCGAACTTGCCGACGAGACGCGGCTGCGTTTTTACATGACCGACAATCATGTGAATTACGATCGTGCCCACTAGCAGAATAATGTCGCGACTGATCACCAACACGGGAAACCAGAGCGGCAGTTTGGCGAAGACGCCGTGCGAATCGTGACTGAGCAATACCAGCGCGGAAATCAACAGCGCCTTATCGGCCAGTGGATCTAGGTAGGTACCAAGTGTGGTCTTCTGGTGATAACGCCGCGCAATGTAGCCGTCCACAGCATCGGAAACAGTGGCGAGAGCAAAAACAACACAAGCTAGAAAGCGTTGCCATTCCTGCTGTTGGCCTCGTTGACAGTCGCGAATGTAATCAAGGGTCAAAAAGATAAAGACCGGGATCAGCAGGATGCGGAAGATGGTGATTTTATTGGCGGTGGTCATGCGCGAAATCTTTCCACTGCTTTCCGCAGCCGCGTCAGGACGCGGTCGCGCCCAAGCACTTCCAGCATATGATACAACGATGGCCCGGCGCTCTTGCCGGAAACGGCCACGCGACATGGATGAATCAGCTCACCGGTTTTGACCCCCAATTCCGTTGCCAGCGCTTTCAATGCTGCTTCGATGCTGGCGGTATCCCACTTGGCGACCGCGGCGAACTTGTCGGCTAGTTTCGTAAGCCTCTGGCTGGTCTGCGGCGCGCTGCACGATTTTTTCACCGCTTCGGGATCGAATGGGTAATCGTCGCTGAAGAAGTAGTTGGTCCGGTCGGGGAGTTCCTTCAGCAGCTTGACCTTTTCTTGGACCAGCCCCAGCACCTTTGGATCGTCGTGACCGCCCATGAAGGCCCGGGCCAGTTTGATGAAGCGGTCGAGTGGGAGCGATCGGATGTAGTCGCCATTCATCCACGTGAGTTTGGTGACATCGAACCGGGCATTGGTCCGCAGGATTTGTGGCAAGTCGAATACACGAATGATTTCCTCAATCGGCATGACCTCTCGGTTGTCTTTAGGTGACCAGCCGAGCAGGCAAAGGTAGTTGCGCACCGCCTCGGGCACGTAGCCGTCGTCAACGTAGGTTTGTAACGAAGCGAAGCGCGCCTTGGCGACATCGGGATCGCTCTTGCTCATCTTCGTGCCGTCAACGTTGAGAATCATCGGGATGTGAGCGTACTTGGGCGGCTCAACACCGAACGCGCGAAACAACACGATGTGCTTCGGCGTGTTCGAGAGATGGTCTTCGCCGCGGATGACGTGCGTGATCTGCATCTCGATGTCATCCACGACGTTGACTAAATGGAACACGGGATTGCCGTCGCTGCGGATAATGACGAAATCGGGATCGAGCATTTCGGTCTCGTTGAGTGGGCGGACGACGTTGCCGACGATGAGGTCGGGAATCTCGATCGGTTCGCGTGTCATCTTGAAACGGATTGCGCCATCGCGTTCGTAGGCCATGCCTTTGTCGATCAACTCCCGGACACGCCGTTTGTAGATGTCGGCGCGTTGCGACTGGAAATAGGGGCCAAGCGGACCACCCCTCTCAGGGCCTTCATCCCAGTCCAGGTCGAGCCAGCGTAGGCCGTCCAAGATGGTGCGAAGCGACTCGGGCGTGTTGCGCGCGACATCGGTGTCCTCGATACGCAGGACGAACGTGCCGGCAACGTGGCGGGCGTACAGCCAGTTGAACAGTGCGGTACGGACGCTGCCAATGTGCAGAAAACCAGTCGGGCTGGGCGCGAATCGGACGCGAACATTCATTTGCGGGGCGAACATAGCAGAGAGTGGGTAGACGGTGCAAGGATTGGCCGTCGGTGGCCTATCTTGACGCTACCACCGTAGCCAAGATTGGACGATATGTAGGGTCTTAGGTGGGGACAGACCGCCGGGCTGCCCGCGCCCGAAATCGCTCGACAGGGCGGCGCGAGACGGGTAGTGTCCCGCGCTTATGCCGAATTCGCGCCCGCGGCGCGAAACGGAGGAACCAAGAAATTTGGGGCGAATCCCAATGGTCCTTCGGGAGAGGGAACTTCTCCCCCTAAGCCCGTCAGCTAACTTCGTAGGCCAGTGAGAGGGTAGAACATGACGCCGTGGGAACGGTTAAAACGGTTGTTGTTCGGGGCGCCTCGTGATGTTGAGGACCCGCGCATTTTCCAGAAGATCTCGCTGATTGCGTTTCTTGCGTGGGTCGGCCTGGGTGCGGACGGATTGAGTTCGTCTGCATACGGCCCAGACGAAGCATTCCGTGCACTGGGCGAACACACTTATTTGGCTGTGTTCCTCGCGCTGGCGACCGCCCTGACGGTATTCATCATCTCGTATGCCTACAGCCAGATCATTGAGCACTTTCCATCGGGCGGAGGCGGTTACCTTGTAGCGACGAAATTGCTCGGGCCAAGTTTTGGTGTGGTATCGGGTTGCGCGTTGCTGGTGGACTACGTCCTGACGATCAGCGTGTCGATCGCCTCGGCGGCGGACCAGATTTTCAGTTTTCTGCCGGCGGGCTGGGATGCGTGGCAGGTCAAGGTCTTGTTGGAAGTGCTGGCGATCCTGATCCTGCTGATCTTGAACATTCGCGGCGTGAAGGAATCGATCAGTGTGCTTATGCCGATCTTCCTGTTGTTCGTCGCGACGCACGTGGTGGTGCTTGTGGTGGGTATCGGTATGCACTTGGGCGAGTTACCCGCGGTGTCGCACCAAGTCGCAACCGGCATGCGGAGCGGTTATACATCCCTGGGATTTTTGGGATTGTTTCTCCTGTTCGCGAAAGCCTACTCACGCGGCGCGGGCACGTACACCGGCATTGAAGCTGTTTCCAACGGCATTCAAGTGATGCGCGAGCCGCGCGTTCACACGGCCAAGAAAACGATGGTGTACCTTGCGACCTCGCTGGCGATCACTGCAGCCGGCATTTTACTCTGCTACCTCTTGCTTGGCGTGCATGCCGAGAAAGGCAAGACGATGAATGCAGTGATGGTTGAGCGCCTCGGCTTTGGGATGTGGTTCGTGGTGCTTACGCTACTCGCTGAAGCCGCCTTGTTGTTCGTGGCGGCGCAGACAGGTTTCATTGATGGGCCGCGCGTGATGTCCAATATGGCATTGGATTCCTGGTTCCCCCGACGATTCGACTCGTTGTCGGAGCGGTTAACCATGCACTACGGTGTTGGGCTGATGGCCGCCGCTTCGATCGCCACGTTGATCTACACGAAAGGCAACATTAGCGCGCTGATCACGATGTACTCGATCAACGTGTTTCTCACGTTTTCACTGACCGAAACCGGCATGTGCCGGTTCTGGATCAAAGAGCGAAAGAACCATCCTCAGTGGAAGAAAGCACTCCCAATCCACATGACCGGTTTGGTGCTCTGTCTGTCGATCCTGACGCTGGTTGTCGCGGAGAAATTCACCGAAGGCGGTTGGATGACGCTCGTCGTCACCTCGCTGTTGGTCGCACTATGCTGGGCGATACGTCATCATTACCGGACGGTCTCCGCCAAAATGGATATCCTCTCAAAGACGCTCGTGGATATTCCTGCCGGGGATGCCAGCGACACGACGCCGAAGGAACTGGATCCGGTCAAACCCACTGCCGTGCTGTTGATTAATCGCTATGGTGGGCTGGGGTTGCACTCGTTGTTGAACATCGTCCGTCAATTCCCCGGCTACTTCCATCAAGTCGTGTTTGTCTCCGTGGCGGTGATCGATTCCGGCACATTCAAGGGCGGGCAGGAGATCGACGCGCTCAAGCGGCACATTCACGAGGACCTCGACAAGTATGTCACCTTTGCCCGCAGCCATGGATTGGCGGCGACCAGTGTGATGGACGTCGGGATCGAGCCGGTCGAAGGCGCGGAGAAAATCTGCGTTGAGCTTGCGCAACGATTCCCGAAGGCAACCTTCTTCACAGGTAAACTCATCTTCGAGCGCGAGAAATGGTATCAGCGCATCCTACACAACGAAACTGCCTACGCCATCCAACGCCGTCTCCAGTGGCGCGGCTTGGCGACCGTGGTGTTGCCGATCCGCGTACGCGAATAAACTGCGGCTATAACGAGCGGAGGAAATCGATGAGATCGTTGGCCGACGGACTTTGGGCCGTGCGGACGTAGTAACCGCTGGTGCCGACGCCGATTTGTAGCGCAGTCTCGTTGTCAGCGCCGATGAGTTTGCCGAGGCAAAAACCCGCGTTGAAGTGGTCGCCCGCGCCGGTACTGATCATTGGTTTCGGCGTGAACGGACCGCCCACATTGACCACACCCTGCGCACAGGCCGCGACCGCATAGGCGCGCGGATGAACGATTACGCCTGAAACTCTCAACACCTCCCAGATGAACTGGGCTACGCCCTTGACCGCCGCCTCGCCATCGTGAGCGCCCTTGTAGCCGAGCACTTCACCGATCTCGAACGACTCTTTCTCGTTCAGTCCCAGGTATGTGTCGAAGTATTTTTGGAACTTGGAGATCAACTCGAGTGCGCGCCGAATGTCATCCGGGTCGCGCTCCTCGGGATCGGCGAGATCAAGGAACAATGTCCGTCGTGAGGTGAGCCGCGGGCACAACTCATCCAACACGTGCTGCCAGATGTCGCTCATGTGTGGCAGCATCGTCCAGTTCTGCAGTCCGACAAGCCTCGCCTGCGTGAACGCCTCAGTCAGTTTCTCGCGGCCCACGCGTTCGACGAGATTCGCCCACGTCACATCGCGCAGCGGCGCGTGTTTGCCGAGCATCAGTTTGCCGTCGTTGAACTCCAACGCGTCGGTCCGACCCGGCTCGGCGATGCTGAACACTGTGGCGCGTTTTGCGAACTCGGCAAATACGGGATGCATGGTTGGGTAACCTACATTGCCGATGTAAGTTATCTGCATACCGAACGTTGCCAGCGCGTTGGCCATGATCGGGCCATTGCCGCCCAGCTTGACGCGTTCGACCACCAACTCGGCATTGGAGCTTCGTCCCGCCGCTCTGGCGACGCGCTGAGCGAAGGCAGTAACGGTCGGCACACGCGTGAATTTGTCGACCGACTCGCGTTTATCCACTACACTGATAATCTCGTCCACGAATCCGTCTAGGCCGATCATTACACGGTGGGTTGGCAAGGATGGGCCGGCGCCACTGATAGCCGCCGCGGCTTGTTGCGCAAAACTATTCGTGTTTCCCATAAGAATTTTCCAGACCCGGCTTCGCTCTGATGAACCAAGTCTTCTGTAACAGAAACTGCCGACGCTCTCAATGTATTTGTGTCGGGGTGGCGACCGGGTCTTGACGTTTCCGCAGCCGCTGGTAGCCTAGAAGTGAATCGGCGAGATATAAGACGAAGATATCAGTGTTCGATGAAGAAACTGGAGATTGGTCAGCAAGCCTCTGACTTTGCCCTTCCCGGCGTGGACGGCAAAGATCATTCGCTCTCAGAGTTCAAGGACAAGCCGGTCGTGGTGGTTGTGTTCATATGCAATCATTGCCCTTACGTTCAAGCGTACGAGGATCGCTTGATTGGTCTTCAGCAGATGTTCGCGCCACGGGGTGTCCAATTCATCGCCATCAACGCCAATGACAGCGTCGCCTATCCCGAGGACAGTTTCGACAACATGGTCAAACGCGCACAAAAGAAGCACTTTAATTTCCCCTACCTGCGCGACGAGACCCAACGCGTTGCGCAGGCGTATGGCGCGAGGTACACACCGGAAGCGTTCGTCCTCAACTCCAAGTCTCGGCTTCGCTACATCGGGCGCATCGACGACAACTGGCAACATCCCGCGAAGGTCAAGAGTCGCGACCTGCACAGCGCCATCGAAGCCATCCTAGCGCACAAGAAAGTCGAGAATCCCGTCACGCACGCCATTGGTTCGACCATCAAGTGGAAGTTGTGAACCCGATGGTGCGCAACTTGATACTCTTGTTTGTTAAGCTAGCCATCAACGCTCTGGCATTGGTGGTCGTGGACGCCATGTTCCGGGGCATCTGGGTTGAGCCACAAGCAGCGTTGCGCACCACTATCGCTGCCGCCGTTCTGTTGGCATTGGTCAACACCTATCTGCGCCCACTGGTTCTCGTGCTGACATTGCCGTTCAACATCCTGACTCTTGGCCTGTTCACTTTGGTCGTCAACGCGCTGATGCTCAAGCTCGTGAGCTGGCTTATCCCCGCGTTCCATGTCGAAGGATTCTGGACGGCCGTCGGCGGCGCAATCGTCATCAGCATCGTCAGTTTCTTGCTAAACTGGTTTCTGCGCCCTGATCGCGTCCACGTCCGCGTCCAGCGCTTCTGACCTTCACAAGCTGCTCCCGCAGAAACCGCACCGTGCGCGACCGCTCGCGCCAGACATAAAATAACGCACTTGGCGTCCCAGCGCCCGTCGTGGCATAATTCTCGCCGCGATGAAAAAGTGGCTGCGCCGATTCGCGAAGCTGGTAGTTGGGCTGTTGGCGTTGCTCGTGCTGTTCATCGCTGAGGAAAATGTGCGTGGGCGAATTCTGCTCGCCGCGTACAAGCGTGAGTTGCGCGCGGCGGGCGAGAAACTGACGCTCGCTGAACTCGGCCTCACCAATGCGCCAGCGCCACCCGATGCCGCGACTGTCGAGCTGCTCGCCGAGGCGAAGAGGCTTCCCGACTGGAACCCAGACAATCGATGGGAAGCACAGACTTTGAAGTTCATGCGTCCGGTCATTTCCGGCGCTGCGACCTTTTCATGGCAAGTGCCAATTGCTGAACTTCGATACGCCAACCCGAATTGGGTATCAAATACATGGCCTATCGTTGTCGAGCAGCTTCATTCCAACGCGCCAACATTGTCGGCAGCAATAGATGCTCTTCGGCGAGACCCGCAGCGTGTGCCGTATGGCTTCCTTCATGACCCCGTCTTCGCGTATCGTCTGCGTGACAAGCTTCGGTATTGGCTCATGTGGGCAACGGCGAACAACCTGCGAGAAGGCAATCTGGATGGGGCTGGGGAAACCGTCTTGGCCATTGTTCGACTTGGCAGGACTTTTCAGTCTCGCCACTCCGGTTATTACAGGCAGTTTATGCAGCATGGACTGGATGCAACGTGGGAATTGCTGCAAAGTGGCGCAACAAACGACGAACAACTGAGCGCACTGCAAGAAATCTGGTTGAACGGCGCGATTGTACCCGATCTGGCGAAGCACAGTGAAGCATATCGCGCGTGGAATTTGGAAAGACTCGAGGCACAGACTTGGGAAGCGTTCCATTATAATAATAATGCGTCAGACACAACCGATCGGCTGGAACTTCAAGGCGTTTCACCGTTAGGAGCCGCCTTATGGTACCTGGCAGGACGATACTTTGACGAGTACGGCGTCCTAGTTTTTTCTCAGGAAGGGCTACGTCGTGAGCGTACTGCTGCACAAACTCGCCGTTGGGACTCGTTTCAAAAAGAATCGGGGGTTGTCTTGCCATGGCTTGGGCCGTGGCCTCCGGTGATGCTGTTTTCAAGCGAGTGGAGTTATCCCGGGCACATGCTTCGTCTTTTTGAGTTTGAAACCCAGCGCGAGATGACGGTGGCTGCGATAGCGCTGCAGCGGTTTCGGCTGCGGCACGGGCGGTGGCCGGAAAAACTGGAGGACTTGGTGCCGGAATTTTTACCGGTGTTGCCCCGCGACTGGATGGATGGACAACCATTGCGCTACCGGCGTAACGCCAACGATACGTTCACGCTCTACTCCGTCGGCGAGGATTTGCGCGACGACGGCGGCGATCCAAGTCCTGTTCCTGTGAAGAGATTCGACAAGAGTCCAATGTGGATGGGACGCGATGCTGTCTGGCCGTGTGTCGCGACTGATGAAAACGTTGCCGCCCTCAAGCGCGCCGCCGTGGCCAAAGGGAAGCACCACTCGGATGGCCGTTGAGAAGGGTGGGGCCGAGATCAATGATCCAGTCAGCTTCGGATTTGAAGTTTGCATAGCAACGGATTCTGCAGAGCACATCCGCGACAATCTGTGCATTACTGCAATCGATTCATCCAGTCTTCATCCACCAGTACATCAAGGTCGAGGAAGACTTTCTTGTTCATGGCGACTTCGAGCTCATGGCGGGCGGCGCTGCCGATGTTCTTGATCTTTCTCGCGCCTTGACCGATGAGCATGCGTTGATGGCGGTCGTCGGTGGTGAGGATGGCAGCCTTGATGTAGAGGAGGGGTTTGCCCTGTTTGTCTTTGCGGTCTTCAACCAATTCCACTTGGATAGTGGCGGTGTAGGGGACTTCCTGAGAGGTTTGCAGGTAAAGTTTTTCGCGGATAAGCTCGGAGATCCAGAATTCGTTGGTGACATTGGTGACCTGGCCGTCTGGATACTGCGCCGGGCCGATGGGCAGATGACGGAAGATGGCGTTGATGAGGAGATTGATATTCTTTTCCTTGAGCGCAGAGACTTCCACCACAGCGGCGTATTTCGGGCCGCGCGCCAGCCACGATGAGCGGAACGGCAACTCGCCAAGGTCAATCTTGTTCATGCAAAGAATCTTCGGCTGCGCAGCACGCTCGACCAGCTCGGTCACACGCTGGTCTTCGGAACCGATTGGCCGCGATGGATCAACGACGTGGACGATTACATCGATGCCTTCCATGGCATCGCGGACTTTGTGGTGAAGATTGGCGACAAGCCTGCTCGGCTGGGTCTTGAAGATGCCGGGCGTGTCCACGAACACAATCTGGCCTTCGGGTCGCGTGACGATGCCGTGATAGGTGTCGCGCGTGGTCTGTGGCTTGGGCGTGACGATGGCGATCTTGGTGCCAACGAGCGCGTTGAGCAGCGTCGATTTACCGACGTTGGTGCGACCGAGGAGCACGGCAAGGCCGGATTTGAGATTCGTGCTTTGCTCCACGGCGAGCATACTAACCGCGAATGGACGCGAATACACGCGAATCAATTCGTATTCCATTCGTGTTGATTCGTGGTTAAATTAAAACGTATGGAAGTTTTATCGGCACATCGGCAACATGGGCGGCAGTTTGAGGACTTCAAGTTCGTCTATGCGGTCCTCTCGCGACGAAGTCGCGGTATTTCCATTGGCATCAACACCAATCCTGACAAAGTCTGCAGCTTTAACTGCATCTATTGTCAGGTGAGCCGCGGCGCTACGGCACCGGCAGAGAAGTTTGATATCGCCGTTGCCGAGAAAGAACTGCGCGCCATCCTGGAGATCGTGCAGTCGGGCGGGCTGGCGCAGCTTCCGCCGTTCAACGCCGTGCCACCCGGGTTGCTTCGCCTCAACGACATCGCGCTAAGCGGCGACGCAGAACCAACCACTCTGCGGAATTTCTCAGCGGTCATCGAGATGATTGCGAGGATAAAACCGCACGGAGTGAAGATCGTGTTGATTACCAACGCAGTCGGGCTGGATCGCGCCGACGTGAAACGGGGATTGGCGATCATGGACGCCAACGACGGCGAGGTATGGGCGAAACTCGATTCCGGCACCGAGGAGTATTTCCGACTCATCAACCGCACGAAGATTCCGTTTGCGCGGATCTTGAAGAACATCGCGGCGACGGCGAAAGATCGGCCAATCTTCATTCAGAGTCTATTCCTGAAGTTGCACGGACGCGGGCCGTCGGCGGACGAAATCGGAGCGTATTGCAGCCGACTCCGGAACATCGTTGATGCGGGCAGTCGCATTCAGGGGGTGCAGATTTGCACGGTGGCGCGAAAGCCAATGGCAATCGTGGATGACAATCCCGCATGGAAATCGGTCACGGCGCTGGCGGACGCCGAAGTGGATGCCATAACGCGCCGCGTTCGCGAGGAGACCGGACTGGACGTCGAGAGTTTCTACGGGGTGTGAGACAAGGCGCACAGCCGGTGGTTTTTTCGAGCAATGCTTCTTCGTGTTCCGGGAAATCGCGGGCGTTTCGCTTGATGTTTTATATTGCAATTGTGTGATCAACCCGTGTAAATGCCACGGGCAAGTGGCAGGAGCGCTTGATGAGTCATCACCAACATTTAAAGGATATTGGTATACCGCAGTCCAGTACGATGCACTGGAATCTGTCCGTCGCGCAATTGGTGGAAGAGGCGGTGCGGCATGGCGAAGGCGTGTTGACCGTCAGCGGTGCGTTGAATGTGATGACGGGCCCGCGGACGGGACGTTCCCCTCGTGACAAGTTCGTGGTGGATGAACCATCGAGCCACGACCGGATTTGGTGGAGCAAGGTCAATCAACCAATCGCTGAGACGGATTATCAGTCGTTGCGACAAGAGGTGATGAATTACCTGCAGAACCGCGAATTGTTTGTCGTCGATGCATTCGCGGGAGCCGACCCACGTTTTACTATACCGATCCGGATCATCACAGAACTGGCGTGGCATGCATTGTTCGTCAAACAATTGTTCCGTAAAGCCGCGCCCGACCAACTGGTCAACCATGTTCCTGAGTGGACGGTCATCAATGCCTGCCGATTCCTCGCCGACCCGAAGAAGTACAAACTGAATAGCGAGGCATTCGTGATCCTCGATATCGCCCGGAGAACGGTGCTGATTGGCGGGACGCAGTACGCCGGTGAAATGAAGAAGGGCATTTTTACCGCGCTAAATTACATACTGCCGTCGAAGGACGTACTGCCGATGCATTGCTCGGCGAACATCGGCACAAAAGGTGACGTGGCGGTCTTCTTCGGCCTCAGCGGCACGGGCAAGACCACCCTTTCAGCAGATCCCGACCGCACGTTGATCGGCGACGACGAACATGGATGGACCGACACCGGCGTGTTCAATTTCGAAGGTGGCTGCTACGCGAAGTGCATCAAGTTGACCAAGAAACGCGAACCGTTGATCTGGGAGGCAATCCGGTTTGGTTCGGTCATCGAGAACGTGGTGATTGATCCGGTGACGCGCGAGCCGGATTACAGCAATGATTCGGTGACGGAGAACACGCGGTGCGCTTATCCGCTCGAATATATTCCGCACATCGAACTGAGTGGCATGGGCGGACATCCGCGGGCTATCGTTTTCCTCGCCTGCGACGCGTTCGGCGTGCTGCCGGCGGTGGCGCGACTCAGTCCCGCGCAGGCGATGTATCATTTCATGAGCGGTTACACGGCGAAGCTGGCGGGAACGGAAACGAGCGTCGGCAAGGACCCCATGCCGATCTTCTCGACCTGTTTCGGCGCGCCATTCCTGCCGCTGCCGCCGCAAACGTATGCCGGGATGCTTGCGGAACGAATGAAGAAGCACAAGGTGCACTGTTACCTGCTGAATACGGGATGGGTTGGCAACCCGTTCGGCAAAGCGCCGAGGATTCGGCTGACCATCAACCGCGAGAATGTCACGCAGATCCTCGAAGGCACGCTCGACAAGGCCGAGTTTCGCAAGGATCCGATTTTTGGATTTGAAGTACCGAAGGCGCTGCCCGGTGTGCCGTTGGAAGTTCTTGACCCGCGGGCCACGACGCAAGACGCGCACGACTACGAGCTTCGGTCGCGGGATTTGGCGGCGAAGTTTGCAAATAACTTCGAGCAGTTCAAGGGAGTTCCCGCTGAGATTATTGCGGCGGGACCGCAGGCGAACTGAACGCTGTGGGTGGGCAACAGCTTGCGTCGGCGCAGCATCCGCAGTATTCTTCACGCCGATGCGCAACCGACACGAAATGACGCCCAGTACTAGACACACTATGAAACTAATTCTTGTTCCGCTGCTGTTTTTGGTGGTGACCGGGCGAGCAGCGGCGGCGCCACCCGAAATCGTGGACGGCGTTGCAGCCGTCGTTAACGACCGCGTAATCACCTACAGCGAAGTGCGGATGCTGGCCATGCCGGCGGTCATGCAGATTCGCCAACAATATGCCGGGGACGAACTGCTTGCGAAGGTGCGCGAGGCGCAGGTGGATGCGATGAACCAATTGATCGAGCGCGCACTAATCCTCCAGGAATTCAAGGAGAAGGGCTACAACATCCCCGACAACATCGTCGACCGGGAATTGAGTGAAGTCATAGCCAGCGAGTTCGGCGGCAATCGCGAATCCTTCATCAAGACGCTCGAAGCGCAGAAGATGACGCTCGCCCAGTATCGCGAACAACTCCGCGAACGGATCGTCGTCCAGGCCATGCGAAGCAAAAAGGTTCAACAGGAGGTCGTAGTCTCGCCCGCCAAAATGGAGAAGTATTATCAAGACCATTCAGACGAGTATAAGGTCAGCGACCAAATCAAACTGCGGATGATAGTCGTTCGAAGACCGCCAACCACCACCAGCGTCAACGCAGACACTGCCAGTACCAATGGCGTCTGTACCAACAGCATCAACGCCACGAATTCGCCAGCGGTGATAGCCGTTGATACGCGCCGCAAACTCGCCGCGGAAATTCTCGCCAAGCTGGATGGCAAGGAGAGTTTCGACAACTTGGCGCGTATGTACTCCGAAGCCAGGGAGGCGAAGGACGGCGGCGACTGGGGTTGGATCACGCGCGATAACCTGCGCGACGAACTGCGCGACGCGGCATTCCAACTGAAACCGGGCCAACACAGCGGGATTGTCGAGACCACGGACGGCTATTACATCCTGCAGGTCGACGACGTCCAGCCAACTCACGTCAAACCATTGTCCGAGGTGCGTGACCAGATTGAGAACATCCTCCTGCAACAGAAACGCGCCAAGCTCCAGGAGGAATGGGTCAAACAACTCCGAGCCAAGGCGTACATCCACGTCTACTAATGGCCTCGCGTCTCCGGATCGGCATCACGCTCGGCGATGTCGCGGGCATAGGCCCGGAAATCGTCGCCAAGGCGCTTGCCTCGCGTAAACTCGACCGCAGATTCGACTACGAAGTCATCGGCGACCCGCATACAAAACGCCGGGCCGACGCCATCAAGTGGGTCGTACAAGGCGCGCGCCGGTGTTTGGCGGGTGAATTGGCGGCACTCGTCACTGCGCCCATCAGCAAGCGACTTCTGCGCGACGCCGGTTACCGCTTCGAAGGACACACCGAACTGCTTGCGCATATCGCACACGTGAAACGCTTCGCCATGATGCTTGTGGGCGGCCCTCCTTCGCCAAAGACGGATTCGGGGCTACGGAGGGCAAGCCCCCTCAGGGTAGCTTTGGTGACGATCCATGTACCGTTGTCGAAAGTGCCGCGACTGCTTTCGACGAAACGGATTACCGAGGTCATTGAACTCAGCCATGATGCCTGTAAACGATTTGGCATCCGACGACCAAAAATCGGCGTGGCGGGATTGAATCCGCACGCAGGCGAAAGCGGTTTGCTCGGTGGTGAAGAGCGGCGCATCATTACACCGGCGATCCGGAGCGCGAAACGCAAAGGACTGAACGTCACCGGGCCGTGGCCGGCCGACACGCTGTTTCACAAGGCGTATCTCGGTGAGTTCGATGCCGTCGTGGCGATGTACCACGACCAAGGGCTTGCGCCGTTGAAAATGATCGCATTCGATTCGGGCGTGAACCTGACGCTTGGTCTGCCATTTGTCCGCACGTCGCCCGACCACGGGACGGCATTCGACATCGCAGGGAAGGGGATTGCCAACCCCAACAGCATGATCGCCGCCATCAATCTCGCGGCAAGATTCGCACGGGCGAGATAGAGCCGAGCCCTTGACGCTCACCCGAGCGGCGGTATATACAGACTGCATAACACCAAGCCACAAGAAGGCTGCTCAATATGAGACATCTTGTGTATCAAGAGCTTGCGGCAAGGAACGCTGGAGCGTTCGACGGTATAGGCAGAAGCGGACAGTCTGCCTTTACCGGTATATACAGACTGTCCATTTATTGTTAGGCGCTTTCCCATGCAACGCTGCTTCCTGTTAAGCTGACTTATTTACAAGTTATCCGGGTTCGCAGGCATGGAGGGCGCGCACCACAATTACCATCGGGATGATTTATATGAAACTAACCAATGACAGCTATGTCATCTTGATTGGCACCAAGAACTTCACTGAGCGCTATTACCGCGACAAGACCGGTTGGTTAAAGGTCAGCGCGCGTGGCCGAACGTTCCGGATGACGGCAGAGCAGGTCCTGAATCACGTCCTACCTGCGCTAGCCGGCATTAAACCAAACCTAACCATTAAGGTGGAACATCACGACCCACTCTTCCAAAATGAACGAAGCGCCTAACCACATCGCGCTCCACTCGACGCCGGGCGGACGCTCTGTTTCATATCTGGCGTCCTCGGCCCGGCGCGAGTGAGCGCGGATGTTGATATGGCTGCCGCCTCGCGCGACTCCATGCCTGTCGTTAGCCAATAAGAACTTCTTTGCGTCCTAGTATCTTGGCGTGAGACAATTCCCGCAATGACACTGACTGAAGTCCGACGTTTGCTCACCGAGCTTGGAATACGCCCCAGCAGGGCAATGGGACAGAATTTCCTCATCGACGCGAACATTCTCCCGATCATCATCGAGCAGGCGCGGATTAGGCCGGATGAAACCGTAATCGAAGTTGGGTCGGGGCTTGGCGTTCTCACCGCCGAACTGATCGCACGCGCCGGGCACGTGATCGCCATCGAAAAGGACCGTCGCTTGTGCGCTTATTTGCGTGAGCAATTCCCTTTTTTGGAATTGGTCGAAGGGGATGCGGTCAAGGTGATCGGTACCGTCGTACCGTTCCCCGATGGGTACAAGGTGGTGGCGAATCTGCCGTACAGCATTTCGACACCGATTCTGGAGCGGTTTGTCGAGGCGCCACGGAAACCGCAAGCGATGGTGCTTACGTTGCAGCGGGAGGTTGCGACGCGATTGGCTGCGCGACCGGGCACCAAGGAGTACGGGGCGTTGACGTTGCTCACGCAGGTGTATTACCACGTGACGGTGGCGCACGTCGTGTCACCACGTTGTTTCTATCCTTCGCCGCGGGTCGAAAGTGCGGTGGTGGTATTGGAGCGGCGTGACCCGCGCATTACGCCGCTGCCGGGCGCACGGTTTGCCGACGCGGTGCGGGCTGGGTTCGCTCATCGGCGCAAGATGCTGAAGAAGCAACTGACGGGTTTCGGCGACGTGGAAGAGGCGTTTGCCCGCTTGGGCATTTCAGCGACAGTGCGCGCTGAGGAACTGGACTTGGATCAGTGGATCGCGCTGGCGAACGCACTGGCCCCGACACAACCGTGTCGGGGATCTTCCGCGAAATCCTGAGCGGGACGAGGGTTGTATTCAAGCCCGCTGGCTTGTTTCAGAGGCAATATTCGCAGACGATTGTTCCGCCACCTTGAGTTTGTTGCGGGCAGCCTTGGCTTCCTTGGATTTCGGCCAACGGCGAGCAACGTAGTCAAGCAGGTTCCGGCCAAACTGTCCTTCCGTACCGGTGCTCTCGCTGAAATGGAAACCGACGTAGAACAGATCGATCGGTTCGAGCGCCTTGTCTTTCTTTAAGCGTTCAAAGAGTTTGAATTTCTTATCCTGAAGCAGTGTCTGGAAGCCTCGCAGCGCGACGTCCCCGGCACGGAGGTTGCCTGCGAGTTCCTTCGGAGAGAGTTTGAGGTTGCAGACGCTCAGGTCGTAACGAATTTCGTTATCGAAACCTTCCGGGTGCGCGAGCTGCCGCAGGCAAGCCGCAGCTTTGTCCCATTTCCTTGCCTTCCTCAGCTTCAACCCAACGTCGCGCCAGACACTATCTGCCAGCTTCGAATCGATGTTCCGCAGAAAATACAAAAGCGCTTCGTGGCGCGGGTTGCCGGCTTCTAGGTCGCGGGTGGTGAGCGCAGCGAACTTCTTCGCGGTCTTCTTATCAATGGTTTCGGAATGCGGCTTGAGAATCTTGGCAAGCCGCCAAGCCGCCTCGGCTTTTCGCTCCCGAGCCAGCGCCTGCAACAGCAGTTCGCCCGCGCCCTTGTGCCGCGCCAATGCTCCCGCGGCGATCTCGCCGATTTGCCTGTCGGCATGATCGAGCAGACGCAACAGCAACCGGTTAACGGGAGTTTTGTCGTACGCCGCCAGTTTGCGTGCTGCAAATGCACGCACGCTCGGATGCTTGCTGTTCAGCAACTTGCGCCACTGCGCAATGTAGGAGGCAGGAAGCAGCAATCGTTCGATGATATCGAGCGCGTGTTGACCGATGTTCGGAAAATCAGGTTCGGCCAGGTATTTCAGCATCTGACGGGCGACCTGGTTGACCGCCGCGCCCGTGAACTCGAGTCCCTTGAGGGCGAAGAGCGCATTGCGACGGATGAAGCTTGGGGTTCGACGGCCGGTGTGCTTGAGGAGAATCGCCCGAGCTTCGGGCGCTCCGAGGTATCCGATCAGCAACAGACATGAGGTCAGCACCCGTTCGTTCTTCTTCACACGGGCCGTTTTCATGAACTTGACAACCTGCTTGTGGAGGGCGAGCCGATCCTTCGGCGTGGTGTCTGCAATGTGGCGGCGTACGGCCTGGCAGGCTTCTTTGACCAGTTCGAAATCGGGATCAAACAGTGAATCAAGAATTATTTGCATGGAGCCACGGCTGTGAATGCGGGCAAGGATGTCAACGAAGACGTGTTTCTGGCGACTGTCGGCTTCCTCGAACCGGCGACGGAGTTCTTCCACAATGTCGCCACCGACACGCGCCAAAATGCCCGCTGCGCGCAGTTTCGTTTCCGTGTCTTCCGCATCAAGCAGTGGCAGGACGTGGGGCACGACGGCGCGCGTGCCCATCGCCTCGAATGCTTCGAGCACATAGCGCGTCAGCAACTGGCTGCTGCCGTCTTTGAGGGCGTCGCCGAGGGCGCGAATCACGGCCGCATCTTTGGGGGTGAGTTCCGTGAGGACCATGGCGGCGGCACAACGCCGCATGCCGTCGGGACTTTGGAGCATCTCACAGATTTTGCGGATGGTCTTGTCCATAAGTGGCTTATAAGCTACCAGAAACTAGCCCAGTGAGGCAACCTAACATCGCGTTGGATGCATAAAATGTGCAAGTTCCTACAGAACAGGGTGTTGCGCCGTTTCAGGTGGGGTGTGGAACCGGGTTCTTGCGTGGGTAGAAGGCGCCTGTTACGATGCGTTCACTATGAGTTCGCCAACGTTGGAAGACCTGCAACGGATCTATCATCAACCGTTCTTCGAGTTGATCGAGCAAGCCCATGCCGTCCACAAGAAGAATTGGAAAAGCAACGAAGTGCAGCTTTGCGCATTGCTGAGCATCAAGACGGGCGGCTGTAGCGAGGATTGCTCTTATTGCGCCCAGAGTGCGCGCTACTCGACCAACGTGAAGGCGGAGAAGATGTTGCCAATCGCGGAGGTAGTTGCGGTGGCGCAGAAGTCCAAACGGAATGGCGCTGCGCGATTCTGCATGGGCGCGGCGTGGCGGGGCGCACGCGAGGGCACAGCACAATTCAAATCGGTACTGGACATCGTACGGGCGGTAAGTGCACTGGGTCTGGAAGTTTGTGTGACGTTGGGGGAACTCGGCGAGACAGCCGCGCGGCAACTGAAGGAGGCCGGCGTTGCGATCTACAACCACAATCTCGACACCAGCCCGGAGTTTTATCCGCAAATCATTACCACGCACAGCTTCGAGGATCGGTTGCGGACAATTCGTGCGGTGCAGCAAGCGGGGTTGGGTGTCTGTTGCGGCGGAATCATCGGGCTGGGGGAAAGCGAAATGGACCGGTTGCGGATGCTGGAGATGCTGGCCAGTTTTAACCCTCCGCCAGAGAGCGTGCCGATCAACTGTCTGGTGCCAATCGCCGGCACACCACTTGAGAACTTGCCACCAGTGGATGTTTTTGCACTGGTACGCCTTGTAGCGACAACGCGGATCATGTTGGGGCACACAAGGGTACGATTATCCGCGGGACGTTCCCGCCTCTCGCGCGAGGCACAGGCGCTGTGTTTCTTCGCCGGTGCCAACTCGATATTCTTCGGCGAAAGACTGCTTACGGCGGAGAATCCAGAAGCAGATGCCGACCTGTCATTGCTGGCAGAATTGGGCCTTTCGTCCCAGCGATCTGCTCGTGAGGCGGGCGGCGATTTCGCTACTCGACTGCCGACATCATAGGATTCCTCCATCGCGAAAGCACCTGACTTTTGTTCGGTCAGCATTCTTGGTCGTGTGCTAATGGATTGTTGCCACGCTTTCTGATTATTGAAAGGGCTTGACACGCCACAGAGTCATTCGTCTTTTTGATCCGTCCCGTTGGACCCGCAGTGCTCACATCGTAATCTCAGCATGAGAAGCTCGCTCGTGCCCTCAGCGGGGTCAGCGCGGAGGAGTTCGAGCAGAGGCATCCTGAAGTTCCGCGAAACGTTCAGGCAAAAACCACTCGACAGGAAGTTTGGTGTCGTAGTTCCCATCGTAGATCTCCAATCGAGATTTCTCCTGGGCGGGCAGCGCTTGGCCGGGCGGCACGTCGGCGATCTCCACCCCGCGTGGGATCCATACATCTCCGATTTTCTTGAAACTGCCAATTGCGAATCGTTTGATCAGCGCGCCACCGTCGTCGAACGCCTCGGCCCGTAGCAGTGCAAAGAATTCCTCGTCGATCCACATTTTCACGCGAGCGTAAGGCGCGTTGGTTGTCGCAGTCTCCAGCAGAAAACACTGGCGGCCACGCATCAATTCCTCTCCGAGAAACTTCTCGTTCGGCCAGTGCAGGAACGGTATGCCGAGATCGTAGTACGTGAAATGCGAGCCGAGGAGTTTTCCCATCCGTCTTAATCCAGTCAGTTCGTTCGTGCCGCCCAAAAAAAACCGCGGCTCTGCTTGCGCAGGTTGTATGACGAGGAGAGCGAACCCCGATGTCCTGTAAATCGTGCGCGCGTCTTCCGCCGAGTTCTTAACGAGGATCTCAAATGAAATAGATTTCTCGCGCGTGGGGAAGAGACGCGCTTTCAGCACAAAATCCTGCGTGGGGTGATTGGTGACGACGCGATGGAGAATGGCGCGTGCGTCGTTCGTCAAGTTTCCGCTGTCGGCCTGCAACGTGCCGGCGGCAAAAAACACTCCGAGAACTGCCGCCGTGAGAAAAGACCTCATGAGACGTCCTTCTACCGCAGACAGATGGCGACCGCAAGCGAAGAACGGCGTTTAGTCGAGAGGACCCACAGTGCGTGTGGAGACGACACGATTCTTCCCGTCCACGATAACGATGCGGGCTTTGTGCTTCGCCACCCGGTCTTCGGGAACAAAACAGTAGGCCAGGATGATGACCTTATCGCCTGCGGTTGCTTGCCGCGCAGCGGCGCCGTTAAGCGACAGTTCGCCTTTCTTCTTACCGCGGATTGCATACGTCTCCAAGCGGCTACCCGTGGAGACGTTCAGCACCGAAACCCGTTCGCATGGTATGATGCCGGATGCTTTGAGTAAGTCGGGTCCGATTCCGCAACTGCCCTCATAATGAAGATCGCAATACGTCACCGTGGCCCGGTGAATTTTCGCGGACAGTAGGATTCTTGTCGTCATCAACGCTTATTCTTGCTCCGCAATACTGGCCACCGTGTAGCTCCAAGCCGGTATCACAAAGCGCACACATAGTACCCGCCTGATGGCTGAAATTCAAGGTCTCTTACCGGGAACAGGCAGGCATGGTTTTCGCTTGCAGGCGTGAGATTGCTGCAAACGACGGCGGCTTCCCACTTCCTTGAGGTCAAGAACAGGAAGCCCCAGATTGAATGTGCAACCGAGGCGAGGGAACGGAGCCACCTGTAACGCAGCCGAGATTCTTATAGCCTCTTCCTATCAATCCCTCTTGGGGTTCACGAGCAGTAACCCGATCCCGCAGACCAGCGCGAGCGCTCCGGTGACTGGGGGAATGAAGTGGCTGTGGGTGGTCTCGATGTGCACTCCAAGGAAATCGACGGGTTTTCCCGGGGTCTTGAAAGTGATGCCAGAGTAAGCGAGCACCACGATGCCGAGTGCGATCAGGATAGCTGCAATGATTTTTGTATTCATTTTGAATCTCCAGCTTACTTTTTTTGGTTAACCGCTTCTTACACTACGCGGCGGCCCTGAATAATCCTGATTAGCACCACAACAATGGCAATCACCAGCAGAAGGTGAATAAACCCTCCCATCGTGTAACTGGTCACCAGTCCCAGCGCCCACAGAAGCATCAGTACTACAGCAATCGTCCACAACATATGATTCTCCTTCCGGATGTTTTGGATTTACCGCCGGCTGGTGCACTCCTGCACCAGCCAACAGCGATCCGGTTGTTTAGTTGTTCTTGGCCTATCCGATGGTCATGTTGTTGACCACGCTCTTCACGCCGTGAACGTCAGAGACGAGCTTGGTAACTAGATCCTTTTCGGCGGAGTTCCGGGCTTTGCCACCCAACGTGACCACGCCATCGTTCGTCTCAACCTTGGTCCGGAGGACGCCGGTCGAGCGATGCGACAGCAACGTCATCTTCACTTGGGCGGTGATGGAAGCGTCATCAATGCTTTCGCCCATCGTTTGGTCCGGCTTTTCCGGGTTTGTTGCCACTGTCATCTCGTTCTTGACGCTTTTGACGCCTTCGACGTCTTTGGCGAATTCAGTGGTTAGATCCCTTTGGGACGGGCTGGAGGCTTCGCCTTTCAGCGTCACGATGCCATCTTTCACGTAAACCTCCGTTTTGTGGGCATTCACGTTGCGATGGAACACCAGCGCGGTTTTCACTTTCATGCTGACCCACATATCCGAGTTCTCGGCGGGGCGATCACCTGTGATTTGGATACGATTATCCACGCTCTTGACCCCGGGCAACGCCTCGACGACGTCTTGAGCCATCGGTTTGTGGGTGTCGTTACGCACGTCGCCCGACAAGGTGACGGCTCCGTCCTTGGAGCTGATCTTGATCTGTTCGTCCTTCAGATACGTCTTATACACGTAGCTCTTCTTAAACGAGGTTTCGATGCGGTCATCCGTCTCAGACGCGCGCAGGGGCGCACTGCCGACTAAAACAGCGGCTGTGGCCATGATAAGCGCCAATGGGTATATTACTTTCTTCATACTTTCTTCCTTTCAGTTACTGCGTTGTGGGTTCAATCATTGACTAACGGTCTGCGATGGGCTGGCCCTTCGCTATGGGGTGAAACCCTACCGTCGATCCGGACGGCTGGCGACGAACTACTCCATCGCGGCCAACACGTCGTTGAGCGACAGCGTGGCGAACGTGGTGGCGTAGTCGGACATCGCATAGGGGATAATGAGCTGGCGGCCGTGCAAAAGACTTCCGCAGGAGTAAACAACATTGGGCACGTAACCTTCGCGCTCGTTCTCGTTCGGTTTGATCAGCGGCTCGCGCAGGCGGCCGATGACCTTGGTCGGGTCGTCAAGATCGAGCAGGAACGCGCCGATGCAGTATTCCCGCATCGGCCCGACGCCGTGACTGAGCACCAGCCAGCCGGCTGCCGTTTCGATCGGGGAACCGCAGTTGCCCAACTGGATGAATTCCCAAGGGAATTTCGGCTTCAGGACGAGTTGCCTGGCGTGCCAGAAATGCAGATGGTCGGAGAACATCACGTAAATGTTCTCTAAATCCTGCCGGCCGAGCATCGCGTACTGGCCTTTGATTTTTCGCGGAAAGAGCGCCATGCCCTTGTTCTGCACGGCCGGCCCGTTCAGTGTGATGAATTTGAAATGAAGAAAGTCGGACGTCTCGATGAATTGCGGCAGGACCAGTTTGCCATCGTAGGCGGTGTAGGTGGCGTAATAGGTCCGCGTGCCGTCCTCGTTGTGGAAAAGAACAAAGCGGGCGTCCTCAATCCCGTTGCTCTGCGACGGTGTGACCGGAAACAACACGCGTTCGGACAAACGCGAGTCCGGCGCGAATTGGACATCGTAATTCGATTGGGCCAGCATCAGGATTTTTCTGGCCGCCGCCTGGGTTTCCTCATCACGTGCCCGGAGCTGTTTCACGGTGCCGAGAATGCTGGTGCGCAGTTCCTCCAGAGTGAACGAGTCCCGCAAGCCCTGAAGCGCCTGCCGACTGAAGTCGCCCGCCAGACCCAGCTCATGAAGTTTCCGATCGAACAGGCTCTTCTCGTACGATGCATTGGGCACCTGGGCAGGCTCGAGGCAGTACCGCGTGGGCGCGTTGATCGTGATGGTGCAGTGTTTGTCCAAAAACCCCGTGCGAAAGGTGATCGAGGAAATGTGTCCTTCGCCCGTGGCCCGCAAGCTGAGAATGAAACGCAATGAGCCGCGCGGGAGATCCGACTGGTCCGGGTGCGGCACGATGGAGGGATTGAACAGCGCCGAGGCTTCGAGCGAATACTCGTGACTGAAATACGCGCCGAGTAATAACTTTCGTTCTTCGGACAGTTTCTCATTGGCGTGCAAACAGGGTCGGACCCGGTCGAATCGCCGTCGGAGAAATTCTTCAATTTTCACGTGACGCTCCCCAAACTCGGCCTGCACCTGTTCCCACAGCGTGTGGACTTCGCGTTCCGGAAGCGCCATGACCTGAGCGCAAAGTTTGATGGCGCGACGGTCGTTCGTCTGAAGAAACGGACGGAGCAGCACCCGTGTGCGGTCCGGATGCAAAATTACGTTGCTGCGTCTGAGGCCAATGGTTTTCATCAAGCGATGGCGGCTACCTACGGAGCCGGCTGGTTGAACGCCGTGACAGTATTTTGCATGAGCTGCATTTCCGCCAGCGAGAGCAGGAAGGCCAGAGTCGATTCCGCGCCCTGGTTCTGGTTGACGCGATCCACGTGCAACGCATCTCGGCAGCCGCCGGTGTTGGGCGAGTACAGTTCCAAGCCGAGATCGTTCCACCCAAGGAACCAGTCGAACGTGCGCTGGGCCTCTTCGTACCACCACATGTCCGACGTGGCGCGGTAGGCTTCGAGACAGGCCGACACCATCGAGTGCGCTTCGATCGGTTGCTGGTCGAAGGTCGCGCGGGTTCCGCCGCGCCGATAAAATCCGTTGCTGCCTATCGGGCGGAAGTCGCCGCTATCCGCCATTTGCGTTTCCGCCAGCCAGCGTAACGTCTGCAGTCCACGCTCTAACACCGGCGTTTGACTCGTCGCTCTCCCGCTCAGGATCAGGGCGTGGGCGAGCTTCGCATTGTCGTAGGAAAGCACCTCTTCAAACCACGGCCAGTCCGGCTGCGCGGCCCGGCCGAACAGTTCCATGAGCCGCGCGGTCAGCGTCTCACGGATTTGGTTGGCGAACCGATCGCCGCTCAGGCGCTGCAGGTATTCATGGATGCCGAGCAGGCTGAAGGCCCACGCGCGCGGTGACGTGAACTCGGTCACCGCCGGCAACGCCTGCGCGAAGATCTGCCCGGACATGATTTGAAAACTTCGATACGGCGAACGTCCCACGCCCATGCCCAGCGCCCAAAGCGCCCGGGCGTGAGAGTCCTCCGAGCCCTGTTCATCGAGCCAGCGGCGATCAAAGCTCATGTGGTTGTGAAACCGTTTCGTCTTGGGGTCGAACGCGTGGTGCAGAAACGCGGCGTACGTCGTGGCCATCGTCCGCACCCGCTCCGGTTCTTCCTCCAACTCGTCGAGCAGCACCGCCAGAATGAAGGCGCGCGCGTTGTCGTCCGTGCAGTAGCCTTCGGAAAAATTCGGCACGGTGAACAGGGCGTGTTGAAAGAGACCCGTGGAATCGGTCATCCGCGCCAGATGATCCAGCTTTAACTCGGGCAACTCCCGGGGCTGTTGGTCGAGCGTTTTTATGGCAAACGATTTTCGCGTCAACACCGCGCGCTCGAGCCGCGCCAGTTCGAAGGAGCGCATGTAGAGCCGCGCCACGTTGCTCCACACCATCTCGCGGCCCAGTTTGTACGCATTCTTGCGCATGGCGTGGCGGCGCGTGTCGTCGCGCAGCAGACTGACGACCTCTTGCGCAATCGCCCGGGGTTCGCCGAACGGCACCAGTACGCCGCGCCCTTCCGCCAGCAGTTCGGCCGCGTGCCAGTAGGGTGTTGAAACCACGGCTTTGCCCGCGCCGAACGCATAGGCCAGCGTGCCGGAAGTGATCTGCGCTTCGTTGAGGTACGGCGTGATGTAGAGATCCGCCGCGCCGATGAACTCCTTGAGTTCATCTAGCGCCACGAAGCGGTTGTAGAAAATAACGCTCTTTTGGATCTTGTTCCTTTTGGCTAGGCGTTCGAGGCTGAGACGATAGGCCTCGCCCTGCTCGCGCAGCTCGTTCGGGTGCGTGGCCCCGAGGACGATGTAAACCACGTCGGGGAACTCCGCCAGAATCTGCGGCAACGCCTTGAGCACATGCTCGATCCCCTTGTTCGGCGAAAGCAACCCGAACGTGAGCAACACCACTCTCCCGGCCACGCCGAACTGGTCCTTGTAATAATTCGGGTCGACAAACGGGATGTCGGGAATGCCATGCGGGATAAGATCAATCTTGGCCGGCAGCGCCTGGTAAACCTCCTGCAACATCTGCCGCCCCCGTTCGGCCATGACCACGAGCCGGGTCGAGCGCGCGATCAGTTCTTGCATCACGCGCCGCTGGTCGGCGTTCGGCTCGCGCAGGACGGTGTGGAGCGTCGTGACAACGGGCATCCTCAATTCGCGCAGGAGCGCCAGCAGGTGGCTGCCGGCCGATCCGCCGAAGATTCCAAACTCGTGCTGCAAGCAGACGATGTCCACGTTGCTGATGTTGAGGAAGTCCGCCGCGTGCTGGTAGGACGACAAATCCTGCTCCTCAATCTCGAAGTGAACAACGTCGGAGTACTCATAGCCGCCTTCGATATCATTGACCGGCACCGCGAAGCACTGGGTTTGAGGATGCTCCGCAGCCACGGCTGAGAGCACGTCCGAAGTGAACGTAGCGATGCCACATTTGCGCGGCGAGTAGTCGCCGAGAAACGCGATCTTCCGAATTTGGGATGATTTTTCCATAGGTTCGTCTGCTGCATACTGCGCTCTGCGCATCTTTTTGTATAGGGCAAAACCCTGCCTTGGCAGGGCCGATTGCATTTAGAAGTTGAGCAGGAATAACAGGTAGCTGGAGTCCCAAGCGGCCAGTTTCTGTTTGGTGCGCAGGCCGCATTTCTTGCTGGTGTCGCGCCGCAACAAATTCAGGCATAGCACCCGTAACGCCGCCAAGTTTTGGGTGGCGTTCTGTTGCCGCACGCAGCATTGATCCTCACCCAGTTGCACATCCAACACCCAGTGCGCGCAATTCTCAATCTCCCAGTGTCCACGCACCCTTGCTTCGGCTAATCATGCAAACACAGCGCTCATCTCAGTTCACAATCACGTGCTTGCCGTGCTAACTCGCCATAATCCTTCGACCTGCCGGACGGTTTTTGACCATCCCTTTTCCACCACGTCCCTTCGCCGCGCGACGTTTAGCTGCAGTCATTCTGCCGCCTCTGCTTTTCTTTGCCATTTGCCATCACCCCCTTAATCTCTTTTCTTCATATTTGGGTGGTCGCCCCGCATGCCTTACGGGGCAGGCACTGTAATGGTGCTGGACTGTACAGTCACCGCGCCCCCCCCGCCGCCCGACCCGGCAAACAATCTGCCTTCTACCGCGGCGCCGGTGTTCACCGTGATGGTAACAGCAGCCAGAATGTTTCCCTTGAAGATGCTGGTCGTACCAAGAGTCGCTGAACTGCCGACCTGCCAATAGACGTTTTTCGCCTGGGCGCCGCCGCTCAGGACAACACTGGTAGCCGGATCCGTGATGAGCGTGGACCCCATCTTTAAGATGAAAACCGCATTCGCATCACCCTGGGCATCGAGAGTTAAAATCGCGTTTGCTCCCGTTCCTGATATTCCACTTGAGGTCGAGTTTACATAGAGGCCAGGGGCCAAGGTTAGCCCGCCTATTTGTCCCGGCAAAGATATGGGGCTGGTTGATCGACTAACGGCGTCGTTATACGCGGCCAACAAGTTGGCTTGGGCATCAATTACGGCCTGATCATTTATGTGGATCGTCCCGTTGATTTCTGACGGCGGGATTCCCTGTGCAGTACCTGGATGCAACCCGACGTCTCCGGTAATGTCGTCGCCACCGCCACTGATCGCGGTGGTCGCCATGATCGCGAAAGTGGAGGCCGCTCCAAGGTTGATTGGCGCTTGATTGTCCTCCGTACCCGTCGAAAAGCTCCAGACAAAGTTGGTTGCCAGCGCATTGCCGGCCAGGTCCTTGGCCCCCGTGGTAATCGTGGCCGTATAGGTGGTGCTGGGTGCGAGATCGCTCGCTGGTGTAAGGGTTGCAATCTTACTTGCTGCAACATAGGTGACGGTTCCTGTTACGGCAGTCGCCCCCGGTCCTGTTAGCATGAAGCTGGCGGTGCTGATTGTTAAGGGGTCCATCGCCTCACTGAAGGTGGCGTTGATGGTATGATTGATCGCCACCTCAGTGGCAGTATTCGTAGGGTTGGTGGCAATGACGGTGGGGGCGGTGGTGTCTGTTGACGCGCCCGTCGTGAAGCTCCAGACAAAGTTAGTTATCAGTGCATTGCCGGCCAAGTCCGTTGCCCCGGTAGTAATCATGGCCGTATAGAGGGTACTGGTCATGAGATTGCTTGCGGGCACAAAAGTCGCCGTGCCGCTCACATAGTTCACCGCGCCGGTCACAGCCGTGGTCCCGTGCTGCAGAGTAAAGGTGGCGGTGGTGATCGTGAGAGGATCCATCGCCTTACTGAAGGTGGCGTTAACTTTCTGGTTGATCGCCACACCGGTGACCCCATTGGCGGGGACGGTGGAACTCACGGTCGGCCGGGTCGTGTCCGATGTCGTACCGGTGATAAAGCTCCAGACAAAATCAGTGGCCAGCGCATTGCCGGCCAGGTCCTTGGCCCCGGTGGTAATCGTGGCCGTATAGGTGGTCAGAGGCGCCAGGTCAGTTGTGGGATTAAAGGTCGCAGTTACGCCAACATAGCTCACC